>Ga0123519_10000097_pt1 | contig 134869 bp, 102 predicted proteins | sample YelNatPaOPRAMG02_FD_87396 | JGI IMG/M metagenome (GOLD analysis project Ga0123519, IMG submission 87396) | Hot spring microbial communities from Yellowstone National Park - Yellowstone National Park OP-RAMG-02 (version 2) | ecosystem: Environmental > Aquatic > Thermal springs > Hot (42-90C) ... | reverse complement strand
CCTAATACATCAGCCAAGGGCGCACCTGTAGGAGCATCGGGGTCCAGGATCAAAATGCCAGTGTGGTCGTCTGAGATGCCCAATTCTTTCTCAGAGCACAACATGTGGCGATTCATAATGCCACGCACAGGTCGCCCCTTGAGCACCATTTTAGAACCATCATCTTTGTGGCCGTCGAATAAGAGGGCACCCTCTAACGCAAAGGGTGACTTCAGGTTCAAATGGTGGACATCCTGGCCCAGGTAGGGGAATAGATTGGGTGCGCCGGTTACTACTGTTTCAATCTGGTCAGCACCGTAGTCTACATCCGCTAACACCAGCCGGTCCGCATTGGGATGTGGTCTGATTGCCAGGATATGGCCTACCACAATCCTTTCGCGATCCCAAGGTAGCACGGCCCCTTCAATACCCAGATATTGGATGTTGCTCACTTCCAGACCAGCTAAGGTCAAGCGTTCTGCCAGCTCGGTCACCGGCAATGGAATGTCCACATAGTCTTTCAACCAGCTGAGTGGCACTTTCATGGCTAGAATTGCTCCAGGAATCGCAGGTCATTGCCCCAAAAATAACGGATGTCCTCAATGCCGTAGCGTAGCATCGCAATACGTTCTACACCCATACCAAAAGCATAGCCTGAATATATGGTGGGATCGTAACCACCGTTCTGCAGTACCATCGGGTGTACCATGCCGCAGCCCAGAATTTCCAGCCAACCTGTATATTTACACAGTCGACATCCTCCACCATTGCACAGAATGCACTCCACATCCATCTCGGCAGATGGCTCCGTGAAAGGAAAGTAACTGGCGCGGAAGCGTGTTTTGCGGCCAGTACCAAACATGCGTTGCGCAAAATCGGTCAGGGTACCTTTCAAGTCAGTGAACCGAATATTGTGGCCTACTGCCAGCCCCTCCACTTGGTGGAACTGGATCTCACTGCGCGCGGTGATCTGTTCGTAGCGGTAACACATACCGGGCAGCACTACCCGGATCGGTTGGGGGCAATACTCGCGCATTGCATGGATTTGTCCGGGAGAGGTGTGTGTGCGCAATAACACATCGGCTTGGGTGGTGTAAAAAGTATCCTGCATATCGCGCGCCGGGTGATGGGGTGGAAAATTGAGCAGCTGAAAGTTGTACTCATCCGTTTCCACATCACGGCTGCGATAGACCTGAAAACCCATATCAGCCCAGATCTGGAGGATTCTTCGAAGCGTCTGAGTACTGGGATGCAGCCTGCCACGCAATACAGGGCGGCCGGGCAACGTCACATCCACTGCTCCTTCAGCTAAGGATTTCTCCATCTCTTGGGCCTTGATAAACCGAGCGCGTTCTTCGTAGGCAGATTCTAGCTGTTGCTTTACTCGATTGGCATGCTGACCGAAGGCGGGGCGTTCCTCCTTCGGCAACTCACCGACACGGCGCACCGAAAGGGTCACTTTTCCTTTACGCCCGAGATAGGCGGTGTGCCACTGCTCCAGTGTTTGACTGTCGGATATCCCTTCCAGCTCCGCCAACGCCTGAGCTGCCAGCTGATCAAGAATCTCAATGCTTTCCGGTGAATCAGGCATAAGCTTTCCTCAAATCGGACACAATTATTGTCTGCGCCTTCCAGGAATGCGCAGAAGGATCATAACCGGGTCAACAACTTGTCCTGCGCTCAACGACTTGTATGATTACTATGGTAAGATCGCGCATTATTGTTACGGCATTTGTCGGTTGCAACAGGCTGTATTAGACTGCTTGTGCTGTCCACCTGCTCATCAAGGGAGTGATGCCGAATGGACCTGGATGCTTTGCAACAAGGCATCTATGCGGCACGCCAGGGTCATCGTGCCGAGGCACGTGCATGGTTGCGTGAAGCCTTGCGACGCGATCCAAACAGCGAACAAGCTTGGCTATGGCTGAGCACAGTTGTCGAGACAGATTCTGAATATCAGATGTGCCTGAAACGAGCGCTGGCGATTAATCCTCTCAACGAGACAACACGGGCTCGCTTACAGGATGCGCAGCGCGGCGGTCGTCACAGTGCTGCAAGCAGCCGTACTTCCGTCCCTTCACACCCTCCAACGCGCTCGCCATCGAAAAAAATGATTTCCAAAGCAGACATCCCGTCAACCCCATCACCGGAGATCGTTACTCGTGCACCAGCTCCCAAGCCACGCCAGCCTGCGCACCCAGTGGCACCTCAGAGAGCCATGTCCTCAGAGGCGCAGGGGGTCGCATCCGAACTGAACGTGGAACGGGCACCTTCTGCTATTCCAATACCGGCGCTAGCAGTGATGGGGTGTCTGACAATCACAGCGATCTCAGGACTCTTGGTGTTGATCAGCCTGTTGCTCATGGGCTGGGCTTCTTAGGCGAAGATTATCCTACAAGACACCGGGTTTGTCAAAGACAAGGAAAACTAAGCGTCCGGGTTTACAATAGCAGCCTCAGACGAAGCTATTCGCTGTTTATTATGTAAAGACTAGATAAACGTAGGTCTGCTATGTGGAGGTACGTGTGTGGGAAACAATCTAGCTTGGATTGAAGAATCTCTCCGCGAGTTGCGTGAAAAAAGCCTTTACGCCACTATCCGAACGGTTACCTCGCCACAAGGCCCCTGGTTGGAAGTGGATGGGCGCCGTGTGCTTAATTTCTGCTCCAATAACTATCTAGGATTGGCTCATGATGCACGGCTCGTGCAAGCAGCCAAGGAGGCCTGTGAGCAACTAGGAGTGGGCCCAGCTGCCGTCCGCACGATTGCGGGCACGCTTGGATTGCATCTCGAGCTCGAGACTTCTCTGGCACGCTTTAAGGAGACTGAGGCTGCTCTTCTCTTTCAATCCGGTTTTTGTGCTAACCTGGGCACCATCCCGGCTTTAGTAGGCGCAGGTGATGTGATCTTCTCCGATGAGTTGAACCATGCCAGCATCATCGACGGGTGTCGGCTGAGTCATGCCGAGACTATCCGATATCCCCACAATGACCCATCTGGATTGCGCACCCTCTTGCAACAACAACGCGCCCGCTACCGACGTGCCCTGTTGATTACCGATGGTGTGTTTAGCATGGAGGGTGATATCGCCCCTTTGCCCGAACTAATGGCACTGGCGGAGGAATTTGCTTGTATGACAATGGTGGACGATGCTCACGGCGAAGGGGTTTTAGGGTGCGGTGGACGCGGCATTGTGCATCACTTTGGCTTGCAGGGGAAGGTGGATGTCGAAGTGGGCACTATGTCAAAAGCTTTCGGCGTGGTAGGTGGCTATGTAACGGGCAAGGCGCTTATCATCGAGTGGTTACGTCAGCGTGCCAGACCCTTTCTGTTTTCTTCGGCGATGACACCTGCGGACACAGCAGCTTGTCTGGCGGCTGTCTCTATCCTGGAACAGAGCACTGAGTTGGTGAACAAGCTGTGGAAGAATACGTACTACTTCAAAGATCAGATGCAATTGCTCGGATTTGACATCGGCCGAAGTGTAACGCCTATCACTCCACTTATGTTGAGGGATGAAATGTTGACACAACGTTTTAGCCAACGTTTGTTTGAGGAAGGAATGTTCGCTACGGCAATTGGCTATCCCACCGTGCCATTGGGTAAGGCGCGCGTTCGTTTTATGATTTCGGCGGCCCACGAGCGCGAGCACATAGATGAAGCATTGACCATTATTGCGCGGGTGGGGCGCGAACTGGACGTTATCCGATGAACATATCCCTTCTCACGACCATCTTGGTTCCACGTGGTGAGATTCCTCACGGTAATGTAGCATTTCAAGAGTGGGTACGCTTCACCCTGAAATTGAATGCGCCGAATCGAGCCCCAATTCTTGACGTACGACTTACATTGTGATAAGATAAATGTATGATGGTTTGAGTGCTGTCCCCTTTTTCCTGCGCAGTGTCGCCAGGGTTCTGGCACACCAAGCCACATTTACACTCCTATGGACCCGAAGAGGCATTGACAATGCTTGAGTCTTTGTTTTCGCCCAAGTCTATCGCTGTGATCGGCGCCTCACGCACCGAGGGTAAACTCGGTCACGCGGTCGTTTCGAACCTTATTCAGAGTGGCTTCAAAGGCAAGATTTACCCTATTAATCCCCAATCCAGCGAAATCCTTGGATTGCCGGCATACCCCAACTTGGCAGCTGTGGACGACACGGTAGACCTTGCAGTGATCGTCATTCCCGCCAAGGGGGTTTTGCAAGCTTTGGAGGAGTGTGGAAAGAAGGGCGTAGGGGCGGTGGTTGTCATCTCAGCCGGCTTCCGTGAGACAGGGCATGAAGGACTGTTGGCCGAACGAAAGATGGCCGAGATTGCACGGCAGTACGGCATGCGCATCGTGGGGCCAAATGTGCTGGGTGTGATCGATACGCTCGCACCCTACAATGCATCTTTCGCTGCCGGCATGCCACGCCGCGGCAAAATCGCTTTCATGTCTCAGTCAGGTGCCCTGTGCACCTCTATTCTCGACATAGCTCTAGCGCGCGACATTGGGTTCTCCCGATTTGTCAGTTTGGGCAACAAAGCCGACCTTAATGAGATAGATTTTCTGGAGGCGTGGGCAGACGATCCCGAATCCAAGGTGATCCTGGCTTACCTTGAAGGCATCAGTGATGGAGCGCGGTTCATCGAAGTAGCGCGCAGAATCACCAAGCATAAACCGATCGTGGCGATCAAGTCAGGTACCACCAGCGCCGGTTCACGTGCTGTCTCCAGTCATACGGGTACCCTGGCAGGCAGCGAACGTGCTTACGAAGCTGCTTTCAAGCAAGCGGGGCTAATCCGTGCTCACTCAGTCGGACACCTGTTCGATCTCGCAGTCGCCTTTGCGCGGCAACCCCTGCCGCGTAATGGCCAGATCGCGGTGATCACCAATGCGGGTGGCCCGGGGATCATGGCGACCGATGCCATTGAGAGAAGTGGCCTAAGAGTGGCATCGCTGACTCAGGAAACTATGGAAGCATTGCGTAAAGCGTTACCTCCTGCGGCCAGCGTTCTGAATCCGGTGGACGTCCTAGGTGATGCACTATCTGATCGCTATCGAGTCGCTCTCGATCTGGTAAGCAAGGATCCCAACGTCGGTGCAATGCTGGTTATCCTCACCCCGCAGTTCATGACCGAGATCGAGGAAACTGCATGCGCTGTATCCGAAGTCGCCAAGAAGTCGGACATCCCCGTGTTGGCCTGTTTTATGGGAGAGGCGAACACCCAGGCAGGTGTCAAGATTCTCACAAAGAACAATGTGCCCAATTATATTGTGCCTGAACAGGCAGTAGCTGCTCTCAGGGCGATGGTTGATCAGCGACGTTGGCAAGACACCCCTTTGCCCAATTTCGAACATTTTGACGTGGATCGCGAGCGGGTGGCAGAGATCTTCCGCAAGGTGCGTGCCGAAGGGCGTTTGCAGATCGGGGATGCCGAGGCGCGGGACATCCTGGAAGCATATCGCATCCCCCTTCCGGCCTCAAAACTGTGCACTACTCCGGAGGAAGCGATTGCCTTTGCTGAGCAAATCGGCTATCCGGTGGTGATGAAGATCGCATCGCCCGATATCTTGCACAAGACAGATATCGGTGGTGTGCGACTCAATATTCAGAATGCCAGCGAAGTGCGCGATTCGTTCGATTTGATGGTCTTCCGCGCACTGCGTCGCATGCCTGACGCAACTATCTGGGGATGTTTAGTACAGCAGCAAGTGCGCGGCGGCCGTGAGATTATCGTGGGCATGAACCGCGATCCTCAGTTTGGTGCGTTGGTGATGTTCGGACTGGGTGGCATATATGTCGAGGTGTTAAAAGATGTAGCGTTTCGCATCGCACCCTTCTCTCGGGATGAGGCGAACGAGATGATGCGTGAAATTCGCTCCTTCAACCTGCTGCGTGGTGTGCGTGGCCAACCGCCCGCTGACGTCGCTGCATGCGCCGAAACGCTGCTGAAAGTTTCTCAGCTGGTGACCGATTTTCCCGAGATCGTGGAAATGGACATCAATCCTCTAATGGTTTTTGAGGAAGGACGTGGGGTCATGGGCATCGATATGCGGCTGGTGCTGGCAGCTTAAGCAGCTCTTGCTATCTCGTCCCTTCTGCACCCATTACAAATCTGGGAGGCTGTTATGACCAAGAATATTTATGTGACCTCAACCCAGGCATACTCCGGTAAGAGTGCGTTGTGCGTCGGGTTGCTGCGCCGATTTCGGCAGGACGGATATAGGGTCGGCTATATGAAGCCGGTTAGCACATCGGCGCGCGTGGTGTGCGGCGAGCATGTGATGGATGAGGACAGCCATTATGTAAAGTTCTCCTTCGATCTGCCGGACGCATTGGAGGATATGGCACCTGTCCTGTTGCATGACCGCCAAGTAGCAGAGATTCTGGAAGGCCGTGAACAAGACTACGTAGCACGTGTCAAAGCCGCTTACGAAAACATTGCAAAAGATCGCGATATCGTGGTATTGGAAGGTGGCGGTAGCTTGCGCGAAGGTTGGATCGTGAATCTGGCTCCTCCCCACGTCGCTGAGCTCCTGAATGCTCGTGAGATCATTGTGGTACCCTATGACCACGATCTACAGGTGGTGGACGATTTGATCACAGCACGCGTACGACTGGGGGAGTCGCTGATCGGTGGTGTGATGAACGGTGTGCCAGGACATCGCCTTGATTTTGTGCGCCAAAGGGTTGTTCCCTTTGTAGAGAGGCACCAGGTGCCTATTTTGGCCACCTTGCCCAAGGAACCCGTTCTCCTTTCGGTGAGTGTAGCCGAGCTGCGAGATGGCCTGTCCGGCGAAGTGCTGTGTGCTCACCATCACCTGGAGGAACTGGTAGAGAACGTGATGGTCGGTGCAATGAGTGTCGACAACGCGCTAACTTACTTCCGCCGCAGGCCCAACAAGGCGGTTATCACCGGGGGTGATAGGACAGACATCATGTTAGCAGCCCTGGAAACTTCTACCAAGTGTCTGATTCTGACAGGCAATTTACGTCCTAGTCCACTTATTCTGGGACGTGCCGAGGAGAAGGGGGTACCAATCATTATGACCTACCATGACACCTACACGGTGGTAGAGATGATCGAAAGCTTTTTCGGCAAGACACGCTTTCACCAGCAGCACAAGGTGGAACGTCTGGACGCTTTGCTTGAGCAATACTTCGATTTCCCGATGTTATACAAAGCACTGGAATTGCGTTAGAAAACGTCCGATGTAGCGGGTTTCAGTAAAAGACTTTTACAAATGCTAGAGGAGGTATTTTCCGATGTATTCGAATTCGATCACGATTGAGGATATCATTGCGCGTGAAATTCTCGACTCACGTGGCAACCCGACTGTGGAGGTAGAGGCCTTCCTGTCTGATGGTGCCAGCGGACGCGCTGCTGTGCCCTCCGGTGCCAGCACAGGCATTCACGAGGCATTGGAGCTACGTGACGGCGACAAGGGACGCTATGGGGGGAAGGGCGTACAAAATGCAATCAACAACATCAATGACACAATCGCAGAGGAACTGCTGGGGTGGGATCCTTTCGATCAAGAAGGGATTGATAATTTGATGCTCAGCTTGGATGGCACGGACAACAAGAGTAAGCTGGGCGCCAACGCCATTTTGGGAGTGAGCTTGGCAGTGGCCAAAGCAGCTGCAAATAGCCTCCAACTCCCTCTTTACCGCTATCTGGGTGGTATCACAGCTCGCACACTGCCCGTGCCGATGATGAACATTCTCAATGGAGGCGCTCACACCGGCTGGCAGAGCACCGATTTTCAAGAGTTCTTAATCATGCCGGTGGGTGCACAGAACTTCGCCGAGGCATTGCGCTGGGGATCTGAGATCTACCATTCTCTCAAGAAAGTGCTCAAGGATCGTGGATATAACACCAGTGTGGGAGATGAGGGTGGATTCGCCCCAGCTCTTAAGGGTGGTAATGAGGAAGCGATCGAGGTGATCCTGGAAGCTATCGATAAGGCCGGCTATAGAACAGGCGAACAGATCATGTTGGCACTTGACCCGGCAGCGTCCGAGCTGTGGGAGGACGGCAAATATCGCCTACCCATCCAAGGCAAGACGATGACCAGCGATCAGATGGTGAAGCTGTGGCAGGATTGGGTGGAACGCTATCCGATCATCTCACTGGAAGACGGGTTGGCTCAGGATGACTGGGACGGCTGGGTGGCATTGACCGAGGCGATTGGCGAAAGAGTGCAAGTTATCGGCGACGATCTGCTGGTGACCAACGTCGACCGTCTGGAGAAAGCGATTGAGCTCGGTGCTGCTAACAGCATTCTGATCAAGTTGAATCAGATTGGCACGCTCACCGAGACACTTGAGGCCATCCAAACGGCCTATCGAGCTGGTTGGACTGCTGTGGTGAGCCACCGATCAGGGGAGACGGAGGACACCACTATCGCTGACCTGTCTGTAGCAATGAACACCGGGCAAATCAAGACCGGCGCGCCTTGTCGCTCGGATCGTGTGGCCAAGTATAACCAGCTGCTGCGCATCGAGGAAGAACTGGGCGAGAGTGCCATGTACCCTGGGATGAGCGCGTTCTACAACATCCGTCGCTGACCGCCATTCCAGTTTGTTGTAGTCAGGTATTTGATCTCTGCCCGCAGGGGAACATACTCTGCGGGCAGCATTTTTGCAACTCCTTTATCAGCGCTCGATCACCAGCTCAACATCATCCAGGTACATGGCCGTAGTGCTGCCGGTGCCACCACCGTTGTAGACTCCGAAGTAAAGGGTTATGGTTCGCCCGGCAAAGCGTGTCAAATCGACGCTGCCGGGCAGCCACTGACGCGCGTTTGAAAGTGACTGGTCAGCAACGGCGACGATGCGGAAGTTTTCATCCAATATCAGCACCAATTGCAGGTCATTGGGATAGATATCTCGGCTGATTGGGTAGGTCCAGTAGTGCAGCACAGCACGCTGCAAGCCGGCTGGTATGGTTATTGTCTGGTGCACAGAAGAATAGCTGTAGAGGTCCTGACCGCTCACAATGCCCAACCGTGCTGATCTTCGACCACTGCGCACAATCTCAGTGGAGTAAGCGGCCGGCACGCGCGTCTGGCTAAAGATCCACCCGCCCTCGGCCTCGAAACCGCCATTCAGGATAAGCTGCTCGCCACCCGTCACTATCGGTGTCGCGGTGGAAGCGGGTAATGTCGCAGTGACGCTGCTCGTTGGAGAAGGCGACGGCGCAACCACCACGCGTGTCGTCGTGGGAGTGCTCGTCGGGGACGGTGAAGGCGCAACTATCACCCGTGTTGGCGTAGGAGTGCTTGTCATGGAAGGGGAAGGCATAGCTATTACACGAGTGAGCGTGGGAGTATCTGTCGCAGAAGGTGAAGGGGTAGCGATCCCTTGCGTCGCTGTAGCGGTGTCTATTGATGTCGGCGGCGAAGGCGAAGATGTTGCCGCCGTGGCAGTAGCAGAAGGGGCTGGCGATAGTGGCCATGGCGTTTCAGTGGGTGCCTGGGCGCCCATAGCAGCCAATGCCGCGGCTGCTTGTACTAGCCCGTAGCCATAGTTCTCATCGAAGCCCGGAGCACCTAGATCCTGTGCGGTTATCTTGAGCACCTGACGCACCTGCGCAGCAGTGGCAGTAGGGTTAAACGCAAATAACAACGCTGCCACGCCAGCGACATGGGGTGCTGCCATCGAAGTGCCTTCCATGTTATAAAGGGCAAAACGCGTCGGATCGCCCTGGAAGGTCTCTTGGAGAATACCATCCGGCAGACCATCACCGTTTGCATCGACACGCGTGTCTCCGCCTGGCGCCACCAAGTCCAGCTCATGGCCGAAATTGCTGTAACGAGCACGCTGTAACCGATAATCCACCGCACCCACCGCGATGACGGGGTCATATGCGGCCGGGTACTCTACAGCCTCGCCACTATTCCCAGCAGCCGCGACGATCAGTACGCCTTTATCCGCAGCATACTGAATGGCATCTTGCAGGAGTTGCGAGGACTTACGTCCGCTGAGGCTCAGATTAATGACACGTGCGCCGTGATCGGCCGCAAATATCACGCCACGTGCCAACGCATCAAAACCACCTTGTCCACGTGCGTTGAGCACTTTGACCGGCATCAAGGTGGCACCGAACGCCACGCCGGCGACACCACGGCCATTGTTGGTGCTTTGGGCGATGGTGCCAGCAACGTGGGTGCCATGCCCGAAGTCGTCATTAGCATGGGAATCGTTGTTCACGAAGTCATAGCCTGGCACGAATACAGTATTGGCCAAGTCAGGAGCACGACGAAAATTCTCGAAATCCTCATAGGCAATGCCGGAGTCGATCACAGCCACCACCACTCCCTGGCCACCAGTGTAATCCCATGCCTGTGGTGCCTGGATTGCTTGGAGATTCCATTGGCGATCGAAGTATGGGTCATTGGGGATAAACACGAGCGGCTCAGCGGGAACATCACTGGCATAGGCATAATAGTTTGGCTCCGCAAAGACGACATTTGGCTCACCCGCGTAGGCAGCGGCCACTGTCTCCGGCGTGGCGTCTGCCTCGTAGGAAACGAGATATAGACCCATCAAAGCCGGCTGGCGCTCGGCCATCGAACGGATGCTCTCTCCAGATGCCTCGGCAAGTGGCTTGAGCAGTGGCTCAAAGTCCTTGACCCTGAACTCGCGATTTAGGCGATCAATGTTCTGAACGCCGGTGGCTATGATACCGTCAACACCTGGCTCAGCCGCCAATGCCCGCAACGCTGGTTGAGGTTGCAGCTTAAGAATAACTTGGCCGGGCACCACATCAGGTGAATCACCGATAACCAGCGCACCTTCGGTGATGACCTCTTCCTGGCCGATCACCTCAGTCGTGGGTGGGGGCGATGGCGAGGGCAAAATGACCTGACCAGGGCTTGGCTCCGGAAATGGTGTACCAGTCGCTGCAATGCGCGGACGCGGTCGTGTACAACCCGGTAACAGCGAGCTTGCCAGCAGAAGACCCGTGATCAGCACATACAACCAGCGCCTGAGCAAGCGGGAGCGATCATTTTGCATCGTAGCCTCCTCCTTGTTGATCGATCTGCGGAGGAACACTTTACCATAAATTATAACTATATTGTACCACAAATAACGGGATCGTCAATAGGATGCAGTTGCGGTTTCTCGTAGGTGTGTTTCTCCAACAGATGAGCGTACAAAACCCTCCTCAACCCTCCCTTAATCTCTTCGGAGGCCTCGATGACATCACAACACTTTGCTCTTACGCGTTATGGTACAAGCACCTGCCAGCCACAATTATCGTGGCCGAGATCAGAGGATGATCAGTTCCATCATTCCTCAGGGGGATAGTACCACGTTTCACCAGGCTCCAACACCACTGGCTTTACCACTGGTCCGATGTCAGAATGCAAATTGTTGAGAAGGGTTAGGAATTTCTCCACATCGGGATTACCCTTAGCTCTAGAGTAGTGGTTGGTCAGCGCGTACTCTACTCCCAGCCACAGACAGGCCAGAGCAGCTTCGTGAGGGCTCATCTCTCCACAGAAGGACTCGGGGATACCATGTTTCTGCAGCTGCCCGCTTTCCGGCATAGACACGCAGATCAACGCGATATTAGGTTGATACAGCTGGCCAAACAATTTCAGGTCGCTGAAGATTGCAGTATCGCCTGAGTGATACACCCGCACCCCTTCATCCGGGTAGAAGATAAAACCCATCGGTGGCCCGGAGATAAATGTCCCATCCGGGTATTCAATGAAAGACCAGTGCATCGAAGTGACCGAACGCACGCGGATGCCAGCTTCCACAACCTGCAATCCCCAGCACATGCCGCGAACTTTGGCCGGATCGACACCATGGCGCACCAAATGGTGACGCACTTCCCCACCGCAGATCACTGGACAGTTGAACTTGAGGGCAATTTCCAAGGTATCCCCCATGTGATCCCAGGCGGCGTGGGTGACCAAGACCAAGTCCACACGCTCCAGGTCCTTAACCTTGATAGGAGAACAATCACTCTCATTCAGAAAGGGATCAATCAAGATCACAGTCCCTTTGCTATTGGTAATGCGATAAGCTGCATTTCCCAAGAACTCAAATCTGGTACGCGGTTTCATTGCAAGAATCGCTCCTTTCGCGGGGGTGTGTGCAATGGTATCTCATCAAATTCTAAAACTCTGTCCTTGCTGCTTCACTCATCGCTCTGTTTCAGCGAGGTAACGACGGTACATCTCGATATATTGGGCAATACCCCGTTCGATGTCACCGAATCGTGGTTCATAACCCAACTGCTGGCGTGCATTCTCAATACTCAGCACACCTCGATAACGAATTTCAATCAGATCATTCTCTGACAGTCCAGAGCCAATCTCAATATCTGCCCCGGGGATGAGCTTCTTCACCACTTCGGCAACCTGACCCGCAGTGACCAGTGGACGCCCTGTAGCTGCGTAGAAGGTGCGATCTTGCACCTTCTCGGCGGGGATGTCTACCGCTTTCAGGACCATTTGCGTGACATCCAACACATGGGTGTAATCGCGTGGAAATTCACGCCCTTGTGCAAAACGCGTTGGCAGACCACGCACCGAATTTTCCACCATTGGCTTAATGTAGATAGGGTACCGCATCCCGAAACCGTAAACCGCCGAAGGACGCAGGATGATGTGGTCCAGTCCAAACGACTGATGATACGCCCAACAGAAAGCTTCACCAGCCACCTTAGCAGCTGCGTAGAAGCTGCCACCCGGACCCTCGTTTCCAAGGAAAATGGGATGCTTGGCATCAACCGGCTGATATTGAATGGTTGGCAGCAGCGCGATACTCGAGACGTATACCACGCGGGATACACCGAACACGCGTGCTGCTTCCAGTATATTGAATGTGCCGCCGAAATTGACCCCTGCTGCCAGCCCGGGGCGCCTGTTGAGCAAGGGCAAATCAACAATGGCAGCCGTGTGGACAATTACTTCGGGAGCAAAGTCTCTGACCACGGCTGCTACATCACCCCACACGTCCACACCACCTGCCACAAATTGGACTCGGTCGGCGACCGGTTTGAGCCACCATGCCAACTCACCCGTGGGCTCACGTGTGTCGAAATTGATTACTCGATCACCACGCTCCACCAGCTGGCGGATCACATAGCTACCCAGGAGGCCAGAACCTCCTGTCACTAGTATGGTGTGTCCCATAAGCATTTCTTTCTAGGTCCAGTCGATGGTAACGATGCCGTAAGGCAATAGAGCAAGCTCGAGCGAGCCAGCATCCGTGGTCATCACCTTGCCGTTTTGACCCCGAAACCCTTCGGGAGACCTCATCGCAGGCTCCACGTTAGTTTCGTCAAGGGATCGTATGTGCACCTGCTGACCAAGCCCTATGATGTTGATAGTTTGCTCCTGGCCGGTCAGGTTAGCGAGTATCACGCGCGTTTTATCCCCTTTACGCAGAGCCAGGCCGTCCACGCGAAGCGCAGCGCTGGAAGTGGAAGGAACGACCTGACCACCTGCGAATTCCCCAATGTCGGCAAAAACATGATACATTGGAAAGACTGCGCCTGGCAACGAGCGAAAAACGTCGGGGAGAGGACAACCCTCCTCGCGTTCCATAACCCCTAACCAGCCAGTTGTCTCATAAAAGGTGACACTATGCACCCCGCTCTCGGCCAAATACTTCAAACTTCCGACGGTCCAACCGGCACCAAACAGTGACATCTGCCGAACGTCCACCTGGGGAGGGAGCTCACCCGGGGATGGTTCTGGCTCAGGAGCGGTAGCATTGGGATTGAGTCTCATCCGCAATGTCACCGGACTTACGATAATGGGAAGGCCAGCACTGAACTGGCGAGCACTTTCAACCGTGGAAGCCTGAGCAGCCAGGTTCTCTACCAAGGAAGCGTTATCAAAGGCATGCACCTGTGGATTAATAGAGTAAGTGACTCCATCCAGCAACGTGACAGGTGGACGGCCACGATTGAGCTCTGCGAAAAAATGGTTAGTGCCAGAGATGAACCGTGCCGATGGGGCGCAGCCTGTCAAGTGTTCACGCGCCAGAGTGATCCATTGCGCGCTGGTGGACTTCTCTCGCTCGTGGAAAATCAGCCAGCGGTCGATCCGTGGCTGTGCACTGCGCGCTACTGCTCCCAGTGCTCCCGCGAGCGCTTTGAGTTCCTCCTCAGCGGCATCCGAAAGGATCAGCGCCAACTCCAAACCAACGCCCAACGAGCGATCTTCACCAATAGCACGTGCCAACTCAGCCTCCCAGTCGCGCTGCGATAACCACAGATCAGCGCGCAAATGAGACAGGTTCAGCGCCTTGAGGTGCTGCAACTCACGGGCTGTAAGGCGACCTCCATGGCTCGCCATTCCTAGACCAATGGTGGGCAAGATACCTGCCGGTTGATCTCCCACCCGGAAGGTAATTTCGTCCGTTTCTGGTCGGGGAAACGCCCCAGTGCCTTCCCCATCGAGCTTCAATGTGACCGACTGGACAATACGTGTACCCTCTTTGACCTCAATAGGGAAAGGCAAAGCCAAAGGAGTACAGTATGTCTTATAGGAAGCATCAGTCCAGTTGCGCTGGTCTTCCATCTCGAAGATCTCGCCCTCAAAACGCACTTCGGCCCACAGGCCGGGCAGCACTTCGTGTTTGATGGCGCGCATATTCATAAAAGGCTGGTGCGGTGAGACATACAATGGAAAGATACCATGTTCCTGCGATCCGTCCACCTTTTCCACAACGCAAGGTCTTCCAGCACACTCCTTGACGGGATGTAAAACGCAGAAACCAATGCGGTTGCGCATAAAGGTGGAACGTGCTACTCCATCCATCGTGAAGGTGATCGTACCTTGGGTGTCGCCTTCGATGGTACCTTTCCAGAAGAAATTAATTTCATCTTCTTTGTTTTCCACATCGTACTGAATGCGGAACGAATCCGAACTTGCCTCAATCTGCACATTGCCCAAGCGGGGCAACACAGTGCCCCAATTGCGGTCGCGTACGGCGACATAGACGCGTCGCAATATTTCTTGATCACCATATCGGATGTAGCGCAGATCACCCTCTTCATAAACGATAGTCAGAGGGCCTGCCCAGAGCACCCGTTGCTCTGGCAACGCTTCCTCCTTTCCATAGTACAACACATTCTTGGGGAACATCCCTGCACCTCCAGCTGTGCACGATAGACAACTTCAGCCAGTCCTTGACCTAGCCTGCTATGAGTGAACGCAGGTAAGCGATACTCGATCTAGCCCAGGCATCTTCGAGCGCAATGGTGTCCTCCAATCGTTCTTGAGGCGGCGTCCATAGCTCTAAGATGGCGTTGACGTCACGCCCCATTCGGTCCAGCTCTTGCAACAACCAAGGAATGTCGAGCTGTCCTTGACCGGCAGGCCGACCCTCGATGGTGAATCCCATATTATGTCTAGCCCGTATCACGGCAAAGTCCTTAATGTGCAGGTTAACCGTGAGAGGGCCAAGCACCTTGAGCACGGCCTCCGGCCCCTCTTGCGCACCAAACGAATTCACCGTATCCAAGCAAATCCCCACGTACTGGCTGCCCATGCGGTCAATGATGTCCGCCAGCGCCGCCGCCTTGAAGCGATCGTGATTTTCTATAGCCAGGTGGACACCTGCTTGTTCGAACCTGGGGATCACCGCTCGCAGAGTCGCAACGATTTCTTCGGCGTCCGGGTGATGATCCGCTGTGTCGATAACCACGCGTAAAATCGGGGAAACGAAGCGCCGGGCAAGCTCCAGATAGCGAAGCAGGTGATCGGGAGCGATACCGCGCGTGCCCACTTCGATGCTGACCCCATATTGTACAGCGTGGGTCTGAAAGGTGTTCAACTCCTCTGGTGATAGTTGATCCAGCGGAAGATTATCCGCCACCTGGATCAGACGTACACCCAGCTCAAGCGCCTTGTTCAGCAATCCCATCACCCCTAAGGGGTGTTGAGGGAGATGACCTGGGACACCGATAGCCCAACCGTAGGTGAATGAGCTGATACCTAGACGCATGAGAGGGCCCAGCTAGCCATTGCTTGGCAGATCTTGCAGCTCATTTGGCTGCTGCTCTGCCTCGGGTAATTGCTTTGACTTCAGCCAAGACGTTTTCAGGCTCAAAAACTCTTTTCCAGTCAGGCTGGAAAATGGTTTGCTTGGCACGTGCAACCGCCAACTTGGCGCCATCAGAGAGTTGGGCATCGATAAAACCGAAAAGGATACCCACATTCACTTTCATGTGGCCAAGCACAAAATCGCGAGCGATTTGATAGGGCACCCCGCGTCGCGCTGCTTCCTCGATCGCTTCGCTAATCACCACCTGGCAGGTGAGCACTACTGTCTCCGCCAGCGCTGGTTCCAAAATAGCCATCTGCTCGACGGTGACGCGATAGGCGTTCATTACCGGTGCGAATGCCTTGCGCGCGATGCGTTCACCTCGCAAATAGTCGCTTTCGGTGCCCTGCATCAAAGCGCACACGATATTCTGCTTCGCCTTGCCACCCCAAAAATCCAATCGTGCCTCCGGGTCGTCCTCATCACACACAATGGGTGGATGGCAAGGATGCACGACAAAATAGCCGATATCCTTACGCTCGGGCAGCTCGCCGCCGTAAGGAGCTGCTGGATCAAGCAGGATCACCAGAGTGCCACTCTTCAGCTGGGGCACCAACTCGGAAGCCACCTTGCCGATCAGAACATCGGGGATTGCCAGGATGATCACCCCCGCTTCACGCACCGCTTCTTCTGCTGTAGAAGGCTCCAAACCGCGCTCACGCAACCTTGCCAATCCTGCTTCTCCCGTTTCAACGTACAGCATCCGGTACTCAGGCACATCTTTCAATGCATTGGCAATGCGTGTGCCGATCTTCCCTGCCGCTCCGAACAGTGCTATTGTTTCCATACGAAAGTTTTGCATCGCCCCTTTCTCTTATCGCTAAACCATCTAAATGGTGGCCGTTTTGCCGGCAACCGTTTTTCCATCGTCCTTCGACACCCCCTCATCGCGCGGTGGTGCGCAGCCACCTCCTTGCACAGCATGGGCCGCATGCAATGCTATCGCCTTGCGCATTGTGTCCTCGGCTTCAACCAGATGTTCCCCCATTGCATGGCGAGCGCTCTCAATATCCCCGCGTTTGATCTGCTCATAAATAGAGCGATGGTACATAACGGCACGTTCGGGTGTACCTGGCACGTCAAAACTAAACTGGCGCCAGGTCAGAAGGATGTCCGCCACAGAGTCCAACAACAAAGACAAAAGCTCGTTGTGGGTGGCGCGTGCTACAGCAGCATGGAAAGCGACATCCAGCTCGGCAAAGCGATAGCGATCATAGGAGAGCGTGCTTGCATCGCGTAGAATATGTTCCATCTCTGCCAAATCTTCCGAGGTACGACGCTGTGCTGCAAAGCCGGCGTTCGCTACCTCGAGGACACGGCGAATCTCCATCACTTTCTCACAGTCGAATTCGGGACGTCCAGCTCGCAAGAACATCATCAGTGACTGTGCGACCGCATCCGCACTGGGGCTGCGCACCAAAGTGCCACTGCCAGGTCGCACTTCCAGCAGCCCCTTGGCAACCAGAGAACGCACTGCTTCCCGCACTACAGTCCGACTTACACCGAACTGGTGTGCCAACTCGCGCTCCGGGGGCAAGCGGTCACCCGGGTGCAGCTCCCCTTTGATGATCAGTTGCTCGATCTGCCCGGTGACACGGTGGACCAAAGTGGCTGAGCGTTGGATCGTCTTGAATAATTGGATCGGATTCGATACTTCCCGCTCTATCATTAGTCAATCTCCCTTAGCACGACCCTGGTACGTGGTATGATCATGCGACCGCAAAAATCTTAGGCTTTCTAAGCAACAATGTCAAATAGCGCTTGTGAGCCGGGTGCATTTCAGTTTGGGATAGGTTTTGGGTCTTGCTATTGTCCACCCCTTTACTCTTCATCGTGGCTGAGCATTTGAACTACCCGGAGCAGAGATTGAGCATCACCTACGTTGCCCGGAAAGACAACATACGCCAGGCCAGGGAAACGACTTTCTGGGCCAAGCCGCCACACTGGTACGCCCGGCAAAATCTGGCCCATTACCATTGCGCGCTTAACATCCAGGCCGTATGTGGCCACATCACTTGAGGTGATACCGCCCTTCGCCACTAGGTAGCGCGGCCGGGCGGAAATGGCACGTACAATGGACACTAACCCCTCTGACACCCGCCTTCCGATGCTCAGGCTGTGTTCAGCGTTCGCACCGGTGACCAGCTGGCGGCTGGTGTACAACATGACATTGCAGCCGGAACGCAACAGCTGAGCTGCCTGTTGTGCCAGACGCTTTGTCTCCTGCTGCCAATGCTTATCATCGAGCAACCCCTCAACCGCAACCTCCAGGCTGCAAATATCAGATCCGCTAATCAGGGTTCGAATCTGAGCAGTGGTGCGTGGTACATGGGAACCGACCACGATCAACCCGCCATTTCCAAAGGACAGATCGAAGTCTGAACGTTGAAGCAGGGGATGCGGTGCTAATCCGGCGCGCACTTGAACAAAAGAAGCTGCTGTGCGATACAGAAATCGCTTTCCCAGAGCTTCAGCGCGCAACAGGCCGAGGACGAACACCTGCAAGTCGCGCATGCTGGCAGCGTTCACAATGCAGATATTGCCATTCCGGAGGGCTGTCAGCTGTTCGGTGACCCTATCAGGCCCCCCGAGGCGCAAATCTTCTATACTGATAGAAGCTACGTCACTCGCGCGGACGTCACCTTTCGTCTTTTCCTCTACCCATTCACGCAGGTTGGAGGCGTGGTACCCAAAAACCACATCACGGGCAAACTCGGTTTCACCTGCTGGCACGAGTTGCTCCCCCTCGGCAACGTAATGGACATCGTGAATGGTATAACGTCCTCCCTCCAGAAAGAAGGGGATGATCAACCAAGCGTCGAACTGCTGCTGCAATGCTTGCGCCAATGCCCTGATCTCTCCCGGGAAGTGTCCGCGCAAGGTGGAGTCGCTCCGACTTACCACCACGAACTCACGTCCTGAGCGATACCTTGCTTCCAACAAGTTACGTCCGACTATGGCATTCAAAGCCACCGCTTCCGCGAGGGATAGACTGCGTGAGTTGGTAAGAATATAAAAAGCCGGCAATTCACTCTCGAGCTCAGCGCATAGTGCCTCTACTGACCACTCTGTGAGAACCGGGACATCGTGCACTGTCTGGGTGCCAGTAGGATCGTCATCCAGCACCACCACCTTACGCCGACTCTCGCGGACCAATTTGCGAATGTCAGCCAACAGGTCGGTCGGCCACTCTGGCAGCAAGCTTTCAAACATCTCCTGTAGGTTCATAGGTGCTCCACTCGCAGCCGCTTCTCAATCTCTCTGCTCCACCAACTCACGCACCCGGGCGACCCCATCGGCCAAAGCGTCAATGTAAATGGCCACATCGGCACCGAACGAAATCACATTGAAACCCAGTTCCAACCACCTTCGTGCTTGTGCTAATGTACGTGGCTGAATAGCGGCAGCCAGTTTATGGCGCCTAGCCACGGCCACCACCTGCTGTAGTGCCTCGAGCAATCGCGGATGATCCAGCTGCCCAGCAATTCCCAAGGAGTGACTCAGATCAAAGTGCCCTACCCAAAGAATGTCCACTCCAGGGGTGGTGGCAATCTCTTCGAGATGGTCAAGGCCTTCCTGGCTCTCGATTTGGCATATGATAACCGTCTCTCGGTTGGCTTCCGTGAGGAACTCAACGGCGTTGACAGACCGGTAGTCCGTGTTAGCCGTGCCAAGTGCCACACCGCGCTCACCCAAGGGGGCATACTTGGCTGCGTTGATGATAGCACGTGCCTCGGCGCCATTTCTGACATTGGGCGCCATAATGCCTTGGGCTCCCGCATCCAGGCAACGCGCGATGAAGTGATACTCGATCTGAGGCACGCGCACAAAGGTGGTGATGGAAGTGCTCTTGAACAACGCCAACAGGGTAGCCACCTCTCGGAATCCGAAACCCGAATGTTCCATATCCACGACCACAAAGTCGACGCCGGCACAATCAAGGATTCGAGCCATCCCAGGGGATGCAAACTCGATCAACATATGTCCTACCGGGACCTTGCCATGAGCCAGGATTTGCCTAAAGCGATTAGGTTTCACGGATGAACGCACCCCCTCACTGACCTTGTGTGATTGCTTTGACCTCACGCGTCACATTGTCTGGCTCAAAAATCTTTTTCCAATCGGGCTGCAAGATAACCTGTCTGGCACGCGCAGCAGCTCTTTTGGCGCCGTCGGACACCTGTGCGTCGTAGAAACCGAACAAGATACCGATGAAGATGCCCAAATGTCCAAGCAAAAAGTCTCGCGCGGCCCCTTCCGGTACACCACGTTCGACCACTTCGTCAAGACCTTCCCGCAATGCCATCATCAGGGTGAGAGCCATCGTTTCAGCCATCGCGGGTTCAAGCAGTGCCATCTGTTCCACAGTGACACGATGGGCCCGTAGCACCGGCGCAAACATGGCACGCGCCAGCTTCTCCCCGCGCACATAGTCAGCTTCTGATCCGTGCATCAATGCGCAGACGATTGCCTGTTTGGCCGCGACACCGCCAAAAAAGTCCTGGCGTGCCACTGGATCGGCCTCTTCTTTAATAATAGAAGGATGACAAGGATGGGTGACGAAATATGCAATATCGTCGCGCAAAAGGATCTCGCCACTGTGAGGTGCAGCAGGGTCAAGGCATAGGAGCATGGCTCCACTTTTCATCTGAGGGACAATCGTGCGGGTCATGCTGCTTATCAGGACATCTGGTATTGCCATCACCACAATGTCAGCACGTGGCACGGCATCCCAGAGTGGGATTGGAGCAAAACCATGCGCGCGCAAGCGCTCTTCACCCGCTCCAGTCGCCTCGACACATAGCACTTCATACGTTGTCGTCTTTGCAAGATTGCTACTGATACGGGTGCCCATTTTGCCGGCAGCACCCAGCAGAGCCACCACCTCACCCATAATCCCTCCTTATCACATGTTAACCGTTCGTTCCACAGCAGATGCCCAACGCTGTCCAAGCAACTGTAGTTTAGCTTGAAAGCCAGGTTGATGGATAACCTCACGATTGACCGTGTGCTCGGGCACTCTGCCCTGCAACACCGTTAGGACATTATGACAGGCCCCCAGGCCGTTTCCGCGATAGAGCGCATCCGACCATGCGATACGATGTGGGGTCAGCATGACGTTTTGTAAAGAGGCAAGAGGGTGGTGAGGAGGCAAAGGTTCTTGCTCAAAGACGTCCAACCCGGCCCCGGCGATACGCCCCTCTTGCAGGACGGCCACCAGATCCTCTTCTTTGACAATGCCACCACGCGCTACATTCACAAAGAAGGCAGTCGGCTTCATCAAGGATAGCAATTTGCGATCGATCATGCCCCTTGTTTCATCATTGAGGGGACAGGTGACAGCCAGGAAATCGGATTCGCGGAACAGGGTACGCAGATCGACCAGCTCCACACCCAGCTGCTCCGCTTGCGCAGGGCTTACGTAAGGATCACAGGCGAGCATGCGCGCCGGGTCAAACGCCTGGATCAGGCGGAACATCCGAGATGCGATGTTGCCCAACCCTACCGAACCGAAAACTTTTCCCGACAAGCAGATACCGGTGTTTTCTATCGTCAAGTCGCGCAGCCCACTGCGCGTGATCCGATCCCTTGCCGGCAGATTCTTGGCGAGCGCCAGGAAAAAAGCCAAGATGCCCTCAGCGACCGGCTGGCGCACTGCCTCAGGTGTAATGGCAAGCAAGACATCAGCTGTAGTGCACGCTGGCACATCAACCATGTCATAACCGGCCCCCCAACGCGCGATGATCGCAAGACGGTTATTCCCGCTCAGCGATGCAGCAGTGTATCGTGCTTTCAAAGTTATCACCGCATCGAAATCCATGATGTGAGCTGCTGCCACCACTTTGCCCTCGACTGGGAAGAAACAACGTTCCACAAAGGGAAACGGCCCGAATACTTGCTCCAGGAAAGGTTCAAGCAGACCAGGAGCTTCGTTCTTAAAATCAGCGGAAACCCCAATACGAAATAGAATGTCTTTCATGGGCGCCTGCCAACTGCAATCTAAATTTGGTATGCTGGCATACCACCTGGCCATACAAACTCTACCACTTTGTCCAGAGCTGGGTCAACCCGTAGGTACAAGTTAAGACCCAAGGCACTAATGTCAGAGCGCGTTAACACGGTGGACAGGCGCTCTTTTCTATGCTCCACCTTGACCCTTGTTACTCCCAGCCCTATATCTCAGGAGCAACCTGATGCAACGGGATGGCCCCGTCTTCTCTGATCAGGACTGTACCACCCACAAAGGCGCCCCCGACACCCGGTTTACGCAACCCAGGATGGATGCAAAGCACCATTCCAGGCTCAATCGGCACATTCGATTCGGGTGTAATAGCAGGGATCTCAGGGTGATCCAATCCGTCGCCGTGCCCCAGGTCATAGGCATGCCATTCAAGCCAGCCGCTGTCCTCAAGAACGGCCAGCTCAGCTCTGGCAACATCGCCGACAGTATGACCTGGGCAGGCGGCCTGCACGCCGGCCAGATAGCCAGCATAGGCTACCGAATACATCTCTTGCTGTTCTGCGCTCGGCGTACCAGTATGAAAAACACCTGGCACCTGAGTAAAGTATCCTCCCACCTGGACAGCAAATTCTGCCACGAGCATCTCATTCTCGCCCAGTAGGCGTCCCTCAGGTGGTCTGATCAGTTCCCACGCCGCTGAAGCGATAACAGAGAGGATTTCCTCTGCTCCCAAGGCACGCGCGGCTGCCTCTGCTGCCGCGATAAGCTCATACTCCGAATGGCCTGCCTGTGCCACGCCGCGAGCCGCAGCCAGTGCAGCATCGGCCACGTGTGCCGATTCGCGCACCAATTCAGCTTCGGCGACGCTTTTGCACATGCGGGCTTTCTCAAGGACATAGGATGCAGGCACCAATCTATAGTCAGGCAGCGCCCGACTCAGCATTTCATATATACTGTGCGGCAGCTCATCCACCACCGAATCGCCACCCACCAACCCGATGAAGCTACCAGGTGCAACTGCGCTGTCAAGGATGGCTTGGCAGTCGCGCACCAGACCTTCCAGATCGCCACTGGCACGAACATCCTGCAGCCAGGACACTTTGCGTGCTCGCCCTAGATCAAAAGGAAAACGTATGAGCAAGGTGGGATCACGGTCGGGGAGGACCACAACCATTGCGACATTGGCCACATAGTTGGGTTTGTAGCCCGAGAGGTAACGTACCTGGCCACGCTTCCAAGAGTATACCAGGAGGGCGTCCAGACCCCTATGCGCCATTGCCTGGCGTGTTATCTCAAGTCGAGATTGATACTCCTGAACGCCGATCACGTTCTCCATGTGGCGAGACGTATTCATCAAGGTTTCAGTGCATCTCCCAACTTATGGCACAAAATCGGGAAGTCCCAACTGATAGAAGCGATTGGGGTTATTGTAGAGCCATCCCGCTGCGATCTGGATTGCGTTCTCTTCCTCCAGCCATCCGCTCTCTATCAAGTCTGCCAACGCAGCTGCTATGACTTCCCGCGCGAGCATCAGATGCGCAATGGAATGCTCAGGCGACAGGAAATAATCGCCACCGAAACCGGAAATCTTCGTGTGTGGCACGGTCATAACGGCCTGTTTAAGCAACTCTTGGCTGTATAGAGGGTCTATCATATGCACCCAACACATGTCCAGATGCGCGTTGGGATAGTTCTTGGCCAGAAACAACGCATCCGCCATATAAGGCCAGTTACCATGGAAGAGGTCAAAGCGCACTTCCCTGTGGAGCTCCAACACCGAAGTAAAGTGCTTTGCGTTTGCCTTGTCCACCCGATTGCGCGAGCCTGCCAGATGGCCAGTATGAATCTGGACCGGCAAGTGCAATTCGCGTGCCCAGCGCATCATTTGGTGAAACAGATAGTCATCCAGCGGCTTTGCCTCCGGCCAAGCCAGCTGCTGGCGCGGATCTGTCAGCAAGCGATTAAACAGGCGCTCTGCCTCGTCTCGGGTTGGTAGATCATAAGCGATGATACGCCGGTAAGCGGATTGGTCCTTGAAAGCAATGACACCCTTCTGGACAGCGCATCTGATGAGCGTGTATAGGGCCTCTTCGTATTCCTTTAGTGAGGTGACGTTCTGCTCTGCCAGCGAGCCAACAAAGTCGACGAATTCGCGCAAACGAATCTCATGATAGTAGGGTAACGAGAATACAGGGCGCCAGCTGCGGGGCAATCGGAACTTATTTTGCAGAAACTGTTGCAGCACTGGGCTGCCGAAATAACGAACCGGACGTTCCCACGGCGGCGGGAAGAGCGCATCGGCGATGACCGCTTTGATGCCGGCCTCCTCAAAAAGTCTCAGATAATATGTCTCATCCTGCTCGGCCAGGTGCTCCGCCACGTGCTCCAAAGCAGCCCTCGTTATCTCTTCGACACCATAGCAGTGTTTCAGCATTAGGCACGTTACACGTGCGTAAGCTGTGTGGCGACAGGCCTCCCAGAGACGCGCGAACAAAGGCCATTTTTCGTCTGTGCTAGTAGCAGGGTCTTCCAAGATTCCAATCTCACGATCAGTCGCTCCAGCCGAGCACAGATCGTTGATCAAGTACATAGTCGTCAAAGCGGCGATCGGTTCGCGCGGCCTATCCTTCAGATCGCGCTCCGGTCCTCGCAGGTGCTCATGGCAATCAACGACCGGCATCTGCGTAATGCGGTCCAGCAGATGATTAAAGACAGAACTGCGGGGATGTATCATGATAATTCTCTCCAAACAGGTTCGGCTCACCCATGAAACGACACGATAGGGTTGGCATCCAATCTACCTTCTGGAAGCACCTCACGTATAAAGCGGCAAGCCGTCCGTCCCGACATCGAATACCTCGATGGTGCCGAATTCGTCCTCAGTGACATAGAGCTTGTGACTTCCCGGAGGGCCAAACACACAATTGGTGGGCATCTTGCCCTCCGTTTTGATGCGTTGCGTGACCTGACCGTCCGGTCCAAGAACCGTGACATCTCCCTGGCCGAAGACAGTCACATACAGGTGCCCGTTCGCACCGAATTTCTGTCCATCCGGGAATTTCATTGGAGCTGGACTATCGGGGTCAGCCACATTGCCAAAATACTGGCGTCCGCTGATAATGCGGCCATCTTTCCATTCGTAGCGCCATACGATTGCCGGGATCATCTCATTGACATAGAGATTCCCATCTGGCCCAAAGGCGATCCCATTGGGGAATTTCATCCCCGAGTCGATCTTAACCACCTGACGAGTCTCAGGGTTAATCCTATAGACCCGTCCATCCATCGGGCAAGTGGCCCAGTCAGGTCGTACTTTTCCACCTGGCGCAAAGTCTCTGGCCAGGATACCCGAATCGGTCATGTAAATCTCACCGTCCGGACCAATGGCGAGATCGTTGGGAAAGAGAAACGATTCCCCATCGCACTCACTCACAAACACCTCAATCTGACCGTCCATCGTGACACGCAATAACGCGGGCAGATCTCCCGACTCGGCCACCCAGATATTGCCGTGCCGATCCAAGGCCAGTCCGTTGGGGCGTCCGGTCCTGGCAATGGTCCGTTTTTCTTTACCGTCGGGACTGATGTGGGTCACACATCCACGGTCTGCCCCCATCTCGACCACTAGGAAGCTACCATCCGGCAAGAGCACCGGTCCTTCAGGTACACTAAGTCCTGTGCAAAAAATCATGGTGCAACCCTCCCTTGAAAGTTTTTTCTCGATATGTGATATGCAGCATTTGATGTTCAAAGGGAGACATCGCTCGCTGCCTACAGGCTCCCTTCAATCGCCACCGCACGCACTGGTGAGCCATCGCCATCTTTCAGCTTAAGTGGCAGGGCAATGAATGTAACTTGATCTGTTGAGAGAGCATCGAGATTGGCCAGCCCTTCCACGATAACAATATTGGCGCGCAGAAGCGCTTGATGCACCGAGATCAGCTCTTCTCGATCCTCCATCGAGGCCACAGCAGGTGTCTCAACGCCCAACAGGAAAATGCCACGCTGGGCAAACCACTGCGCCAGCGATAAGCTTACACGCGGGAAGTGCGTGCGGTAATCCGGCATATCCGCATGAGCACTCCAGCCAGTTCTCAACAGCAGGCGAGCTCCACGAGTTACCCGCTCAGCAAAAGGGGCAAGGTGTTCCACTGCGATCAACTCGCAGGGTTTAAGGGAAGTCAAATCAATCACCCAGGCCGGGCCGATGCACTTCTCTAACGCTACCTCTTCCAGGGTCAAGCCATCTTCAAGAAAGTGGCCTGGTGCGTCCAGATGCGTACCAGCGTGAGAATGGAGATGGAGTAACCGTGTATGCCAGCCCTTGGAGGCAAAGGTGGATTGGTCTTCATACTCCACACCTTGCATGCCAGGGCGCAAGGTCAGGCTCAGATCAACAATGCGAGGCATAGTTCAGATATCTCCTTTTCTACTTGACCGCCCCCAGCGTCAGGCCGCGCACCAAATAACGCTGCACCAGGAAGCTCAGGATAAACAGAGGCACCATAGACACAATGGAGGTGGCGCCAATTTCACCCCATTGCACCATCATTTTGCCGAAGAAATTCACAATGTAAACCGACAACGTAACTGCTTGAGACTTGGTAATGGCAACCGCGAAGAAGAACTCCGTCCAAGAAAAGATGAAGCAAAAGACCCCCGTGGCAACCAACCCCGGGGAGGCCAATGGCAACGCGATGCGCCAGAAGGCGCCCAATGGTGAACAACCATCCACCAGGGCTGACTCCTCAATTTCGCGTGGTATTTCCGTAAAGAATCCGCGCATCATCCATACCGCATAAGGCAAATTGAAGGTCAGGTAGATGAGGATCAACGCCTGTTGGGTATCCATCCACCTGAGCGTTTTGAAGAACAACAGAAACGGAAAGATCACAGCCACTGGGGGCATAAAGCGCTGTGAGAGAATGAAGAACGGAAGATTGTCTCCCCCCACCTGATAACGTGCCAGGGCGTAAGCGGCTAACGAACCTATCAATAGCGCCAGGAGCGTGGTCGCGGTGGAGATGATCAGGGTATTGCTCAGTGCCTTGAGCCCGCCGGTTCCAACCACGTGCTCAAAATATACCAGACTGGGTGTTTGAGGGATCCAAACCGGCGGACTCTTCAAGAACTCATTTGGCGTTTTAAAAGCGGTTAATATGATCCAAAGTATCGGGAATAGGAAGAATATCAAAGCGACTGCCGCAACCAAATATCGCGAGGAACTGACAAACAACTTACGCGTGCGTAAGCTCATAGGTCCCCTCTCAACACAGGCACTAAGGGTTTCATCTTCTCAAACCTTGGACACCGATCAAGAGCGACTGCACAATACATCAACTTCCCACGGCGGATTTGAAAGCTTTGAGCAAATAAGTCAGGAATACCGCCAGGAACACGAGCAACACAAATGAAGCAGCCGCACCATAACCCAATCGGAAGAATTGATAGCCCATTTGATAGATGTAGAATGAAAGGGTTTCGGTGGAATTGCCTGGCCCACCCCCTGTTAGGGTGAAGATAATGTCGAAGAACTTCAGGGCATCCAGACCACGGATGAGCAATGCCACTACAATAATGGGGCGCATCAATGGCAATGTCATGTACCACAGCTTGGCCCATCCAGAGGCGCCATCAATGTCTGCTGCTTCGAATATCTCTGGGTCCAACACGGCCATGCCGGACAAAAAAACCAGAAACATGAAAGGTGTCCACTGCCAGATCTCTGTCACCAGGATGGCCAGCAACGCCGTCTCAGTCTTAGCCAGCCAGGTGTAGGTAAATGGCTGTCCGATGATCCAGCCGATGATTTGGTTGATCGGCCCATACTGGGCATCCCATAATAGGCGCCACGTGTAACCGACCACAACCGGCATCACCATTACCGGCAGCAGCAATGCGGCGACAATGATGCGCTTGCCTTTCATCTGGCCTGACAATGTCTGGGCCAGACCGAAACCCAGAAGAAGCTCAATGCTTACCCCAACAACCACCACTAGCAATGTGATGAGCAAAGAGTGCCAGAAGCGCGCCGTGCTAAATAGCTCAATGTAATTGCCCAACCCAATGAAAGGTCGTTCCTGCAAGCCGATCTCCCACTTTGTCAGGCTGAGGCCAAGGGAATAGACCGTGGGGAATACTGTCACCAGCAAGATGACCACCATACACGGCGCCACAAACATCCATGGGATGAGATCACGTCGTTTACGACGAGGCATTTCTGATTTCAGGGATAAAGCCTCTGTCGTGGTCACCATCGTACTCCAATCTCCTTTGAGCAGATCCAATATGTGCAATGGGACGCCCCATCGACTGATTGAAGATGGGGCGTCCCGATACGATCACGCCTTATTCAGTGGGAACTTCCACCTTAGGACCAAGACGGTTCCAAGGGTTCTTCAGCCACTGCTCATAGGCTTTCTTCTGATTCTCAACGCCAAGCCGCTCGGTGATGGCATCCCACTTGGCAGCTGCCTCGTCCAGAGCTTCTTTAGGATCCTTGCCCGCGTAGGCAGCGGTGAGTGCATTGTCAATGGCCTCCATATACTCGCGCGCTCCCGGAATGCCCAGCTCATATTGTCCGGCCATAGCTGCTTTCTTCAGCGTGTCCAAGTACTCGCCAGCCTCAGGCCACGCAGAACGGTACAAGGGCGAATTAAAGTGGGAGAGGCGATAGGGATCGCGCAAAGCGAAGGGCAACATCACGCGCTGCAAGCTGATGTCCGGGCTGGTCATCCACTGGATGAATAGATAGGCAGCTTCCTTGTTGTTGCTGCTTGCGGAAACGCACATGTTAAAGCCGCCAGCCAATGTAGGACGCCCGCCGGGCTGTGGCATATAGCCCACCTTACCGACCACCTTACTGGCCGGCACCCAATCCAGCTGCTTAGCCGTGTCACCGTAGCCGGCGGACCAGCGACCAATCGGCGGCCAGGTGACGATCATGGCCACTTTGCCATCCATCCAGGCGCTCAGAACCTCCATGAAGCCCCATTTCTCCACGCCGGGTGGCATCACCTTGTTCTGCTTCACCATATCGGTGAGCAATTGGACACCGATTTCACTGTTGATGGTTGCCTTCATGTTCTCATCGAAGAATTGGCCACCACGGCCGCTGAAGGGTCCAACGAACCAAGAGTAGGCCTGGCCCTCTATCCGCTGCATTGCCAGCCCGTACAGCTCAGGGGCATACTTGTTGGTGAAGAACTCAGCGGCATCATACATCTGCTGCTCTGTCTCAGGCGGCACCAGCTCATAGCCATATTTTGCCTTGAACTCGGCCTTGTTAGTTTCATCCTCGAAGAGATCTTTACGATAGTAGAGGATGAACACATCGCCGTCGTCAAACAGGCCATAGGTGACACCGTTGATCTTCATGACCCCTTCAGAGCGATACACTGGCAGGAAGTCTTCCATATCGGCCGGGTTCATGTACTTCTGGATGTAGGGATCCAAGGGTTCCAGAGCACCGGCGTTGACGTAGTCCTGCATCCACATTGGGGACAGATCAATCGCGTCGTAGGCTCCTCCACCAGTCAGGTGGTCCTGTAAGGGCTTGGTGTACATGTCCAAGTAGGCGAGCTCGATCACGTTGACCTTGATGCCGGTCAGCTTTTCCCAAATCGGGGCCATTGTCAGTGGATCCTGTGCCTGCAGGCCGGCCTCGCGCACATAATTAATGGTGGTTCCCGCAAACTGCTTAGCCGCTTCTACAGCACATTGGGACGAGCTCCCCTGGCAAGGCCCTTGCGCGTACGCAACCGGAACCACCAGACCAAGCAGCATGGCGACCGCTAATAACGCGCTGAAAATCCTGAACATCCTGGTACTCATTGGGATCCTCCTCCATCATTGAGTATCAAAAATTTGAGCAACCACACTGTTCTTCGATTGTTCAGTTTCCCGTTCAGGCCGTCCCCACCTCCTGAAAGATCACCATCGAGCGATTTCAACCCAACCTCTGAGCAATCTGCGGCTCCGAGTTGGCCAAACTCAGAGACCTTGCTAATCGTTTCATCACTGGTCTAGATCTTCGCTGTACTGCACACTTGTCCAAAAGCTCACTGCGATGTTGCTTTGTCCCACCCCCTTTCACATCGAGATGTAACGGCGCAAAAACTCTATCGTTTTTTGTGCAGCGGCATCTGGATCTGGCAGCGGTAGCATTTCAGCGGAGACATACCCTTGGTAGTCCATCTCTCGCAGGGTGGCGAAAATACTGTCGTAGTTCATGTGTCCGTTGCCTGGATAGCGTCGGTTTGTGTCGGCAATGTGAAGGTGCCACAACAACTCCCCTGCTTGACGCAGTCCTTCCTCAATCGAGGCATCTTCGATGTTCATGTGGAATAGGTCGAGCATCAGGCCAACGTTGTCACAGCCCATTGCCTCAATAAAACGACGACCTTCGAGTGCATTGGGGATGAAGTCGCTCTCGTAACGATTGAGTGGCTCCAAAGTGATCTTAACGCCGCGTTCGGCGGCATAGAGCGCCACTTTACGGAGGCGTTCCACCGCAATGCTGTAGGGATCTGCTACGTCACCCAGGAGCTTGAGCTGGCCGCGCAGTCGTCCGATGTTAACCATAGCGCCCAGATAGGCGGCCAGATCGATCACCGAGCGCGTGCGTTCTTCCGCTCGACGATATAGCTCGTCGTCCGCGGTTACCAAACACAGACCATCTGCGCCGAAGAGCTCGCCAGTGACGACCTGAGGAACCTCCAACCCGACATTCCGGATGGTAGCCTTTATCCATGCCCAATCCAGCCCTGAGGGATCACGCACCATGAATTCGATGCCACGGTAGCCCATTCGAGCTGCTTTAGCTACCTTTTCCTCAAACGTGCCACTGAGGAGGGCCAACGGCCCATAGACAACGTCGGGTCCGTTCACGACCACGCCTGGCTTCATTGCGAGCTTCTCCTATGCATCGAAGATTGAGGTATGCTGGCATACCATATGACCAATTGCACTATACATCACCCTCTCGTCTGTGTCAATCCTAAATAGCCCATTCTCAAGAACTCTCGTCCTACTTCTTTGCAGCAACCGCAGCTCGAGCTGCCCTAACCACATCCATCACGGCCATGCCATATCGGTCTAACAAGGCAGCATAAGGGCCAGTTTCTGTGAAACGGTCTGGAATGCCCACCCGCTTTACCGGCACCGGATACGCATCGCTCACAACCTCGGTTACCGCGGCGCCTAGTCCGCCTATGATGTTGTGCTCTTCTGCGGTAACCAGGGCACCCGTCTCCCGTGCAGATCGCACCACCGCGTCGGCGTCCAGAGGCTTGATGGTGTGTATTTCCATTACCCGGGCATCAATCCCCTCGCTGGCCAACATCTCAGCTGCTTCCAGACAACGACTGAGCATCAACCCCGTGCCGATCAAGGTCACATCCTTTCCCCGTCGCACGTCTGCTGCTTTACCGATCCTCGGCTCGTAGGTATGATCGAACAGCATAGGCACCTCGTTGCGGTTCATCCGGAAGTACACTGGTCCCTGCCAGTCGGCCACCTGAGGTAGTAGCTTGGCAACCGCCACCGTGTCGCTCGGCACCACCACGGTCATGTTGGGCAAGCTGCGCATGATAGCGATGTCGGTGATAGCATGATGGGTGGGTCCATCGAACGAATCGGAGACGCCCCCATAAGCTGCCATCAGTTTGACGTTTGCTTCGCCGTAACAGCAGTGCGTGCGCACCATCTCCAATGCACGCGTAGCGAGCAAGAAGGCAAAAGTGTTTGCGAACGGAATCTTGCCGCTGTACGCGAGGCCCACGGCGACATCCACCAGGCACTGTTCAGCAATGCCCACGTTGAAGAAGCGATCTGGAAAGGCCTCCTGAAACATATAGCTGAAATCTGAGTTGGAGACATCCGCGCTGAGCACAACCACATTCGGGTTGTCACGCCCCAGCTGCACTAATGCCTCGCCATAAGCCTTGCGCATCAGAACTAGTTCTGCCATGCCTTTAATCCCTCCTCCAGCTCGGCCAAAGCGCGTTCATACTGTTCCTTGGTGGGGGGCATGCCGTGCCAGCGATTGTCGTACTCCATGAAACTGACCCCCTTGCCCTTCGTAGTGTGGGCAATGATGATACTGGGGCGCGCATGTACCTCGTCGGCGCGATCAAGTGCACTGAGAATCTCACCCATATTGTGTCCATCTATTTCCTGAACGTGCCAACCGAACGCTTCCCACTTTGCGGCGACTGGCTCCATAGGCATCACATCCGCAACAGCACCGGTTTGTTGGACACCATTGTAGTCCAAAATAGCGGCTAGATTACCCAGGCGGTACTTGGCAGCTGCCATAGCGCCTTCCCACACCACTCCGGCATTGATCTCACCATCTCCCAGCACCACATAGACGCGCGCACGTGAAGCGCGCGCTGAAGGCGCCGTGATGGCAGAAGGTTTAGGTTGATCCATCCTCAATGCCAGCGCCATTCCAACACCAATGGCGACACCCTGGCCCAGCGGTCCGGCGCATATTTCCACTCCAGGAAGTTTGACACGGTCCGGATGACCTTGCAGCCGACTATCCAGCTGACGGAAGGTCATCAGCTCTTCAACCGGAAAGAAACCACGATAGGCCATGGCCGTGTAAAGCATGGCACATGCATGGCCCTTGGAGAAGAGCAAACGATCACGCTCCGGCCAGTCAGGGCGTAAAGGGTCCAGTCGCAGATGGTGGAAAAAAAGCGCGGTCAGAATCTCAGCTACCGAAAAGGCACCACCCAGATGCCCCGACTGAGCGTTATAGACCATTTTGAGCACGTGGATGCGGAAAGACTGTGCTTTCGCAGAAAGGTCACGGATAAGCGATTCAGAATGATAGTGCATACTCATAGCCTCCCCCACCCTTTAGCGGGATACCTCGTCCAACCAGGCACGTAAGCGTGTCAAACGCGACGTACGCTCCTCCACGAAACGTTCAATGCCTTTCAAAATCCACTCGGGTGTCAAATGTGCCTCGTCCAAAACTTCCGACACACTTCCGCCTGTGCGCCAGCGATTGTCCCAATCGCTGGAAAGAGCATATTCCTCAGCTAGTTCATTGAACAGCCAATCGCTCATCAGGCGGCGCGCCTGCGTGGTGATCACGGTGGAATCGAGGCGATCAGCAGGAGGCAGCACGTGCAAGCGATACTCTTCTGGCTGAAGGGCAAACAGCTCCGGGCTGGTGGCGCACACGATTTTCACGTTCAGTTTTCGCCGTGCAAGTTCAGGCAGCAGTTTGACCGTGTTTGCCACCGCGCTGGTGCCCTGCACAATTAACGTGCCGCCGCGTGGCTGATCAGTGCGATAATCACGCATCACATAGGCACCGCGTGCTGCCTCAAAATGGGAGGGGATCCCCAACCTCCCGCGGTCTGGCACCTCAATCGGAGGACGGGTCAGGTGGAGTGCCACAATGGGCACCGGCTGTTTGAGCGCTGCACCCAACAATACCGGTACCTCATTGTATTCCCATGGATGGAGATTGATGACAGACCCCTCCGGGAACAGCTGGGTCACACCGGGTGCGAAGATGCCAAAATGGGTACGGCTGTCCTCTGCTGTCTCAGGTCCAGAGTGACCAGCGACCCACAGCACCTTGCCCACTTTCCACTGGCAGTCCTGTGCCAGCTGGCTGAACAGACGGAACATACCATATTTGAGATAGGAGAACGACCCATATGTAGAGCAGGTACCCCAAAAGCCATCAAATTCTTTCTCCGGATCGGGGGCGAAGTTCACCGTTGCCATGCCAACCAAAATGCCGGCGTTGGCAAATTCAGTGATCTCCTGCGGCAGCAGTACCCCTTCGGATGATCCATAACGCTCATACCACCCGTAACCCGGAAAGTCACCATAAGGCCCGGCGAAGCCGATAATGTTGGTCGAGCCGGCCAGATCAGCCGAACAGGCGATAAATAGAGGTCGTCCGTACTCCTGCGCTCCGAACGCATTGACCCAAGCTCCCCATTTTGCTAATGCCATTCGATTGGCGATCACTGTGCCAGGTTTGACGTACAGATCGGCCGGGTAATTGCGGTAATCATACAATCGTTCATCGCGATAGGGATTGCCTTTCTTCCCGAGGCGGAAGGATGGTATCTCTTGAGGCACCATATCACCCAATTCCACCAAGCGGTCGGCCAGGTAATCCACCAGCGCCTGGTCACGGTGCAGTACATCGATAACAGCGTGGAGATTGGCCTCGAACTCGGCACGCAGAGCAATGGGATCATCAGGCGCATACCCGCCGAAATTGACAAACTTGGCCCCGTACTTTTCGGCAAACGGGCGCTTTGTCTCCCAGAACAGCTCACAGTTGAGTTTGTGTGGGACACCGTGCACCACATTGTCATATTTCAGGTAGCCCCGTCCCTTACGCGTCTTGAACCAGGCCATAGAAGGTCTGCGTTCCGGATTGTCCGTCAGCACCATGGAGAGGATCGCCTGTGTCACTGCGTCCCAGTCCTCGCCGTTTTCGGTACCGAACACGCGCCAGCCATGCGCTGCGTACCAGTCACCCGGCCTGCCATATACGACACTACTGATGGGGTGGTCATCAATGCCAAAGTCATTCCAGTCGATTAGATGGTACAGGTTGTCCAATGCCAATCCCCAAGCCGAGTTCATGGTCTCGTAATTGGCCCCGGGCGTCAGACCCCCTTCTCCCTCGATGACAAACACCTTTACACCCTCAGCGCCGGCACGCTTGAGTGCCAACGCCTCTCCCGCTGAAGCGGGGCTGCCGTGTCCTGAGGGACCGGTGTTGAATTTGAGGAACAAGGTCTTGCCTTCCATCTCGGCATGGCCGGAGAGTCCACCGCGATGACGGAAATTCAGCAGGTCTTCCCAATACAATACATGCTCGCCCAAATGGGATAGGTCGTAACGGGCGTCACCGGTCTGCCTGTGCTTCACGCGTAGGGCTTCGTTCAGCACCGCAAGCGTACAATAGACCAGCGGTACCGTGTGCCCGGCACCCAAGATGAATCGGTCGCCGAAGCGTTTTTCCGGATGGCGAATGTCCCACCTCATTACCCCACTGAGCAATAAACTGATCAGCATGTACGCCTTGGAGCGCGAGCCACCTGGATGGCCGCTCTGGCGATAATTGAGAATCAGGTCAATCAGGTTATCAACCAGATCCTTGACCTTTTCCCAATGATGAAAATGCTGCGAAAGCTCCTGATAGTGCTGTACTATGTGTTCTTCAGTGGCTGGTGACACGAGATTCACTCCTCCAAGTGGAATGTGCGATGTCAAACGCGTGACCACGCTTCCTCCCAGACACGCTTGGTGCCAGCGATGATCAATTCGGGAGTTTCTCCTGGTGCCTGGGGTTTTACCTCGAAGCCGATCCATGGGCGCCCGTTGCCCTCCTTCAGGTAGCCAACTTTAAACAGAGCGCGCAGGAAATTTACCAGTTCGAAAACATCGTTGGCACCACCGGGCCAGCCAAAGCGTGGATGCAGGTCGCCGTAGCCAGGCGTGCCAGCATCTACCACTGCATTGCCAATATGAATATGCACCAGGGAATCCTTGATCGCTGACAATGCCGCCTCCGCCTTCTCAAAGAGAAGCGGCAGGTGGCTTAAGTCGTACATCAGACCAAAATCTGGGTAATCCTCGCGCACGATGCGCGCATACTCTGCAGCGTAGCTGCTTGGCCCGATGAGGGCTTTCTTATCAATAGAACGATCAAAGATCTCACAGGTCAGCGCGATGCCCTTTTCCCGGCCATAGGCGCAGAGCTCCCGCGTGGACTTCACCAGGGCTTCCAGGGCAGCTGGCCGCTCAGCATCACCAGGGTCCTTGCCAGACAAATAGGCGACCCGTTGGGCACCCAGCTCAGCTGCCTCGTCAATACATTTCTTTAATTCACTCACAGCGTGCTGACGTTCAGCTTCGTCAAGGCTGTTCAGATTGAGCTTCTGGAGTAGTATTGCTGACTGTGCTGCGTAGCCAACCTTCATGTGAGCAGCCTCAATGATTGCACGTGTCGCCCGACGCACTTGCGCGTCCTTGATCCAGCCGATCTCGATGGCACCGAAAAAGGGATCTTCAGCGATCTTGCTGACCGTCTCCACGATAGGTCCCTCACCGCCGATGGTCTGAGGAAATGCCATGAAATGAACAATGCTCATTGTGCAATAATTATCCCAATGTTTGTCCATCGAATTATCCTCCTCTGCATAAGTTGAGTATGGAGCGCGACGCAATACCTAGTTTCACGGAATGACCGAGCTCTCCTAAGCTGGCGATACCAGAATCTTCACATGCTCTTCCTTGTGCTTGATCAGCGCATCGAACCCTTCCAGGATGTTGTCCAGTTTGATCTTGCCGGTGACGAGCACTTCACCATTAAATGCTCCACTCGCCATAACTTGGATAGCTTCGTCGAACATGCCATAGCCCCCCATACTGCCCATCACAACCTTTTCGCCATAGACCAGATCTGTGTAATCAAGCGGTGCGGGACGCTCAAAGACACCCATCACCACCACACGACCCTTGCGGCGTGCGATGCGACCAGCCAACATACCGGTTGCCTCGACCCCAGCAGCTTCAAAAACTACATCAGCTCCAGCCCCACCTGTGAGCTCACGAACTGTGGCCAAAGCATCATGGCGTACGGGGTCGACAACAGCGGTAGCACCACAACGGCGCGCCAGCTCTTGCCGCCTGGCGGCCGGTTCAACCGCGATGACCTGCCCCGCGCGTTGGATTCGTGCCACCTGGATGCCCATCAGCCCAATGGGTCCTGCACCGACAACTGCCACAGTTTCCCCAGGCTGTATATTGGCCTGCTTCAAGGCACGATAGACAGCTGCAAAGGGCTCCGCCAAGGCGCCCACTTCGTACGAGACCTCTGGTGGCAATATGTAGCACATGTATTCATATACATTGACGTATTGAGCAAAGCCACCACCAGTCCACGAAACGCCCAGGAAGGCGATGTTTGGGCATAACCCCATCAAACCGGAGCGGCACCATGTGCACTTCAGACAGCCAATAATCGGGCAAAGTGCCACACGGTCGCCCACTTTGATGCGCGTTACGCCGTTGCCCACCTCCACCACGTCGCCCGACACTTCGTGGCCCAGAATAACCGGCGCCTTGACACCGGTCAGAGGATGGGGTGCATCGGCTGGGATGTAGAGCGGACCGCCCAAATATTCATGCAAATCTGTCCCGCATATCCCGCACCAAGCCACCTTTACCTTGATCTGACCGGCTGGAGGATGGGGTGGCTCCGGAACCTCCTCTACCCGCACATCACCTCGTGCATGCCATACTGCTGCTTTCATAGTCTTGTTCTCCCTCATATATATGAGCTATGCGGCGTAGTCCAGCACGCGATGCACCGCCATAATTACGTCACGCTCATCCGGAAGGATTGCACGTTCAAGAATGGGACTGAACGGAATGGGTGAATCTTTGGCGCCCACACGCTCAATCGGTGCCGCCAGGTAATCAAATGCGCGGTAGGCAACTTGGGCTGCGATCTCAGCGCCCACACCTCCTGTCACACAAGCTTCGTGGGCCACAACCAGTCGTCCTGTCTTCTGCACCGAGCGGACAATCGTCTCGATATCTAACGGTACCAACGTACGGGGGTCAATCACCTCGACCGAAATGCCCTCTGCTGCTAGCTGCTCAGCAGCCTTCAGCGAAAAGTCCACCATATCCGACAGCGCCACAATGGTAACGTCCTTGCCCACACGTACCACCTTTGCCTGACCCCACGGCACGAAATAAGGTTCGTCGGGTACTTCGCCCTTCACGTTGTACAGCATCTTGTTTTCAAAAATGACCGTGAGGTTGGGATCGCGCACCGCGGTTTTCAACAATCCCTTTGCGTCATACGGATTCGAGGGCATAGCGATCTTGATACCGGGGATGTGCATAAACCAAGCTTCAAGACACTGGCTGTGCTGCGCAGCGGCCGAACGACGCCCCCCCATCGTTGAGCGAATAGTCAGGGGTAGCGATATTTTGCCGCCGAACATGTAACGCATCTTAGCTGCCTGATTCACCACTTGATCCATCGCTACGGCGAAGAAGTCGCTGTACATGATCTCCGCGATGGGACGCAATCCGGTAGCTGCTGCACCAACAGCTGCTCCCAGGATAGCTGTCTCAGAAATGGGTGTATTGCGGATGCGACGCGGACCGAACTCTTCCAGCAGACCCAGGGTTACCTTAAAGGTACCCCCGAACTCCGCAATGTCCTCACCTAGCAAAATGACGCGCTCATCGTTCACCAGCTCCTCGCGCAGCGCCTGACGCACTGCTTCCCGATAGGTCACCAGTGCCATCTGTCACACCACCTCCGGAGCAGGGGTGAAGATATCAGTACGAGCTTCTGCAGGATCGGGAAATGGACTTAGCTCGGCAAATGTGACCGCGTGTTCTAGCTCTTCATGAATGCGCTGATCAATCGCGTCCAGTTGTGCCGCTGGTATGCCTGATGATATAAGCGCATTGCGCCAACGGGCGATGGGACATTTTTGTTCCCAAGTCTCGATTTCAGTCTTGCTACGGTACATTTGCGGGTCTCCCTCGTAGTGGCCGCGCCAACGATAGGTTTTAGCTTCGATCAGAGTGGGGCCACCACCCGATCGCGCTCGTCCTACCGCCTCCTGTGCAGCCAGGTAGACTGCCCCTACATCATTGCCATCTACAATCACCGAGGGGATGTCATAAGCTGCAGCACGCACTGCTATATCTTTGACTTTCTGATGCTGGCGTTGTGGCGTGGACTCGGCATAACTATTGTTCTCACACACAAAAATGGAGGGCAAATTCCATACCGAGGCCAGATTGAGCGCCTCGTGGAAAGCCCCAGTGTTAGAGGCTCCATCGCCGAAAAAGGCCACCGCAACGCGGTCAAGGCCCAGATACTGTGCCGTTAACGCCGCGCCGTTGATGATAGCAATGCCAGCACCCACAATGGCATTGGCGCCGAGCATGCCCAGTTCTGGTTCGGCAATGTGCATCGAGCCCCCTTTCCCCTTACAATACCCAGTGCGGCGGCCAAACAGCTCAGCCATCATCAAATCGAACCGTCCCCCCTTCGCGATGAGGTGACCGTGACCGCGATGGGTACTAATAATATAGTCATCCGGGCGCAGGGCGGTACAGACGCCAGCAGCCACCGCTTCTTCGCCCACATAGGTGTGCAGAAACCCTGGTATCTTTCCTCGCGCAAAAAGATCCACTACCGTGAGCTCGAATTGCCTGATGCGCTGCATCGTTTCATACAGCTGTAGGGCTATATCTACCGAGATGTGACCGTTCAGAAAGTTCCTCATTCTGTTCCTAGCTCTCCAGATCACTACCCGCTTCGGCATCATCGGCTTCGCGCATAAACACGGCGCATTGAAATTCACGTGCATGGTCTATATGTTCACGCATTGCGCGACGTGCGCCCTCCTCATCACCTGCCACAACACAGTCCAGAACACGATAGTGGTCAGGTATGATAACCTCTACAATGCCTGGGTAGCCGCTGACACGCAGGCGCACCTCTTGCATAAGGTCGCGTATAGAGTCCAGCAGGATAACCAGCAAAGGGTTATGGGTAGCTTGTGCCAAGGCGCGATGGAATTCGGCATCATGAGCGGCCAATGCTTCGGCATCATTCGTCGCTCTGGTCATCGCCTCCATGGCTTGCCTGAGTTTGGTAATGTCCTCAGCATCAGCTTGTCGAGCAGCCAATCCGGCGATCTCCACTTCCAGAATGCCACGCACCTCGTGCAAGTCATCCGGAGTAACGTTATGCGCACGCAGCAAATGACCAAGAGGTTCGACCACCTGATCACGCGTCAGCTGACGCACGATGCTGCCCACGCCAGGGCGCGTCTCCAACAGCCCTTTGGCCGTCAGGATACGCACCGCTTCGCGGATGACCGTGCGACTCACCCCCAACTGTGCCGCTAGATCCATCTCCGAGGGCAGTCGTGTGCCAACACGCAGATGTCCATCCACGATGAGACGCTGAATTTGGCTGACGACGCGATCAACCAGACGTCCCTCTGGTGCTACCGAATGAAACAGATTTGCTGCGTCCATAACCCTGATGTAGCCTTGTCAATCCCCTGACCGTGCTTACACTTGAGCTGTCTGTCCTCCATCAACGGCTAGGATAGCCCCCGTAACGAACGAAGCCTCGTCCGATGCCAAGAACAGTATTGCATGTGCCAGCTCCTCCGGACGACCCAAACGTCCCATCGGGAAAGTGGCAGCAAAGGCTGACAGCTGTTCAGGCGACAGAGCATCCCGGAGCATTGGGGTATCTGTAGGGCCTGGTGCGATAGCATTAACCCGCACATTATGCTTTGCGTGGTCAATCGCCATGGCTCTGGTCAACAGTGCCACTCCCCCTTTGGAAGTGACATAGGCCACCGTATTAGCTGCTGCATCGTGTGCACCGGTGGAAGAGGTCAAATTGACAATGGAACCACCACCCCGCGCGATCATGTGGGGAAGCACGGCTTTGCTGACCAAGAAGGTGCCTGTCAGGTTAATGGCGATCACTCGTTGCCAATCCTGCTCGCTGGTGTCGAGAGCTGTCCCGAAGAGAAGAATACCGGCATTGTTGACCAGAATGTCAATCCCGCCGTAGGTCTGGAGGGTTGTGTCCACCAGGCGTTGCACTTGTGCCGAGTCTGAAACGTCCACCTGCACAAAGATGGCTTCACCTCCCGCCTGTCGAATAGCAGCAACAGTCTCTTGACCCGCCTTCTCGTTGAAGTCGGCCACCACGACTTTGGCACCCTCCAGTGCGAACAGCTCGGCGCTGGCGCGTCCGATACCAGAACCACCGCCGGTGATAATCGCAATTTTATCCTTAAGACGCATTGGGTCCTCCTAATTCTAGAGCAGGAAGTAAGGCCTCTCGATTTTCTCCTTGATTGCTGATAAGAAGCGTGCCCCTTGCACACCATCCAGCACACGATGGTCTACAGTGAGCGTAAGACTCATTACGGGTCGCAGGGCGATGGTGTCATCCGGCATTCCCACAGGTGTCTTGATGATGCGCCCCACCGCCAGGATAGCTGCCTGAGGAGGATTGATGATGGCATTGAAACGCTCGATCTCGTACATGCCCAAGTTGGAGACGGTAAAGGTGCCCCCTGATAAATCCTCGCTGGTGAAGCGCATAACACGCGCTTTCTCCTGAAATGTTTTGAGCTCTTGAACGATCTGGAGCAGGTTCTTCTGGTCAGCTGCCTTGATGACGGGCACAACCAAACCGTCATCCGTCCCAATCGCCACACCGATGTTGATCTCGCGGTAGAGTCTGATGCGCCCGCCTTCAAATGAGGCATTCACGCGCGGGTGTTCCTTCAGCGCTGCTGCAACGATCCTGACCAACAGCGCAGTGATTGAAGGTCGTTCACCTGTCTCGGCCAGGATGCGCTCCATCAATGCTTCACGCAACCAAAGCAGATTGGTGGTATCAGCGTTGACATGCAGGGCGAATTGGGGTGTATTATGCACACTTTCCAGCATTCTTTGACCCGTGAGACGCTGCACAGGGGTCAGATCAACCCATTCAGCTTGTACAGCTGCGGAGGCTGGAATCGCTTGAGCTCTTTGTGCCTCGGCAAACGCACGCACATCCTCCTCACGAATGCGTCCACCAGGGCCGCTGCCTCGCACTTGGGTGAGATCTACCCCCAGTTCGCGGGCAAGGCGGCGAGCAAGAGGTGAAGCACGCACAGCTCCCGGTTCTTCGGTGATCTCCTGTGATTTACGCGCTTCAACAAAAGCGTACACATCCTCCTCTCGGATGCGCCCACCAGGTCCGGTTCCACGCACCAGGGTCAGATCAACCCCCAGTTCCTTCGCCAGACGTCGCACCGCCGGAGCAGCAAGTACTTGTCCCGGCTCTGTTTGAGCAGATGTAGATGCCGTTGCTTCTATAACTGTTGAGGGCTTTTCAGTAGCCGGAGCTGCATGAGGTGCTAACGGTGGCAATACAGGCACCTCCTCATCCGGTTCGGCAATGTAGGCGAATGTCTCGCCCACCGGAATAGTGGCGCCGTCCACGGCACCTGGGCGGACTCCTTTCAAGATACCTGAAGCTGGCGCCTCAAGATCGGCTACAACTTTGTCCGTCATCACTTCCATAATAACCTGACCCTGTTCTACCCTGTCACCCTCCTTGACCAACCAATGGATGATCTCGCCAGATTCCATGTGATCCGTCATCTTAGGCATAAAAACTTCAACTGCCATCTATTCCTCCCGTTCGAGACGAATGTCATAGAAGATCAAGCCAGCAATCCCAATTTCTTGTTTGTTACTCCAGGGTTTTCCAGCACAACCACCCTGCCGTGCTCATATCCTGAGCGGATAGATACCATACTTGTGCACCGCCTCTGCCATAGCGAGCACGTTCTGAGGCGGAACATCGGGCTGGATATTGTGCACTGCAGCAGCAACATAACCCCCTCCCGGCGCGAGATCGCGGACACGCCGGCGCACTTCTTCCCCTACATCAGATGGACTGCCGTGAGGTAATACATGCTGGGTATCAATGCCACCCCAAAACGCGAGGCGATTGCCAAAACGAGCCTTTAGCACGGCGGTATCACCCATTGCGGACACCTGCACCGGATTGATGATCTCCACTCCGATTTCGATCAGGTCGTCAAGCAATTCGGTCACGTTGCCACAACTATGAAAGAAGATCTTAGCCGGTGTCTTTGACTTAACGAGCTCTATGTAGCGCTTGTAGAAAGGTTTGAGCAGCTGACGAAATGCATGAGGCGACATGAGAGGCCCCTGTTGGGTTGCCAGATCGTCGGCGATCCGAAATACCTGGATGTAAGGCCCCACGGCATCTAGAAAACGGCTGGTCATCCTCGCGTTGATGATCAGCAGTCTTTCCATGAGTGCCGTGACAAACTCAGGCGCTGTGACCAGATCCACAAGAAGCTGTTCCAGGCCACGCAACATATACCCAAGCTCCCAGAAGCTCTTGAAAACGGGATCGGCCATTATGGCATAGTTGGTGTTCTCGTACAGGTCGCGCGCCTCATCGGCAAGCCCATGCGTGTAACCCGGATCATCCGTGTCGGGCCACGGATAACGATCCAGATCGCCGACGTCAGCTTCTGCGAGCGGGTGGCCTGCCAGCTCCCAATAGTAGCAACCATTCCCGTATCTTACCTTTCTCCAGGTAATCCCCCAGATGTCCACGAAAGTGTCTGGAGGCGACGGTGGGGGTGTCCAGTACAACGGCCCTTTCATCAGCAATGGCCGACAATCACTCCCAAGCTGTTGCATCACCTGCTCGTCCAGGCGGGCCAGGCGGAATGCCTTGTTCATCTCCTTCGTTGGTGCTCTGAAACCCAGATACTGTTTCAGCCGCTCGTAGCTCTCCACCATCATCGTGGTGCTGTTCCCACCGCCGATATCCAGTGGAACGCGGTCAGGCTCCTGATGATTGACAGCGGCCCAAACGCGCTCGCGCGAAGTCATCTCAACCATAAGCATCCGCCTCATTGCCCATTTTACCTGGTGCCGCTGGGGATGTAGCGTCGTAGCGACTCAATCGTGGCACGCGCTGCTGTATCGGGATCGGGCCATGGCAGAATCTCCGTCGACACATAACCTGAGTAACCTATTTCGTTGAGGACGCGCACGATCTCCTCGAAGTTGAGATGAGCACTGCCCGGCCAATGACGATTGTTATCGGCAAAGTGCACAAACCAGCACAGGCCATCCGCCTCACGAAAGCTATCGTAGATGTTCACGTCCTCGATGTTCATGTGATAGACGTCCAGCATCAGCCCAAAGTTGGGACGATTGACCCGCTTCACCATCGCGATCCCTTCTTGAGTGGTGTGAATGTAGCATGCCTGGTGTACATTGATCGGCTCGAGCACCAGCCGAACCCCCCGTGGTGCAGCGTAATCAGCCAACTCACCAAAGGCAGCCTCCATCTGCGCTAACGATTTGTCTGGATCGCCTGCATGCCCAAGGCCTCGCGAGCGGCCAATCGTGACAATCGTCCCTCTTTCAAAGTAGGTTGCTGCGAAGTCAACGATGGCTTTCATCCGATCCATCGCCTGTCGGCATACTTCCACATCAGGACCTACCAGACCCAGACCATCTTCGCCATACACGTGACCGGTGCAGATAGCTGCCAGCTGCAAATTCTGCTCATCCAGCCAACGACGCAGCCGAGCACCATCCAGCTGGGCAGGATCGCGCATCATGAACTCAACGCCATCATATCCGAGCGCAGCCACTTTGCGTAGAGCTGTGGCAACATCCCCGCTGTAGAGAGCTAGGGTTTCTGTGCGCAAATCAGGCGTTCCAATGGTAGCAGCGATCTTGATCAACGGACTCTCTCGCCCTACTCACACCAAGGTCAGTATGCCATCACTTTGCGGATTGCCTGCACTACGTCTTCTGTGTCCGGCCAGAACCCCTTTTCGATACTGTCGGCAAAGGGCACAGGGGAGAAACGCCCTGTCAGACGCACGATGGGAGCTTTGAGGTAGTCGAATGCTTGCTCGATGATCACCATAGCCCATTCACTGGCCGGTCCGTAAGAGCGCACCGCTTCCGCTACTACCACTGCCCGCCCCGTCTTCCGGGCAGAACGCCCGATTGTCTCTTCGTCCAACGGGCTGATGGTGCATACATCCACCACCTCGACGCTAATACCTTCTTGTTCCAGCTGCTTTGCAGCGGCCATGGCGTGCCACACCATGTAGCCGGAAGCAACCACTGTGACATCGGAACCCTGGCGTTTGACGTCGCACTTACCCAAAGGGAGCACATAATCCTCTTCCGGAACCAGGCCGCGGAATGAGTAGAGGAACTTTTGCTCCAGGAAGACGACGGGATTGTCATCCCGAATCGCCGCCTTGAGCAGGCCCTTGGCATCATACGGTGTGGAGGGAAACACCACCTTCAAGCCGGGGATGTGGGCATACCACACCTCCAAGCTCTGAGAGTGTTGTGCTGCTGTGCTCTTGCCAGCGCCGCCGCCTTGAGGCATGCGCACTACCATGGGCACCTTGCACTGCCCGCCCGTCATAAAACGCAGCTTGGCTCCCTGGTTCGCAATCTGATCGATCGCCAGTCCGGAGAAATCAACAAACATAATCTCCGCTACCGGCCGCATGCCCACCAGCGCCGCACCGATGGCAGCACCAGCGATGGTGTTTTCCGAAATAGGTGTGTTGCGCACTCGTTCCGGGCCGAACTGATCGTACAAAGTGCGTGTCACCCCAAAGGCGCCTCCATGCTTGCCTATATCCTCGCCCAGCAAGAAAACGCTCGGGTCGCGCATCATCTCCTCGCGCAGCGCCTCGCGGATTGCCTCTTGATAAGACATCTCCTTAGCGGGTACACCAGGTGGAACCTGCATGATTAGATCAGGTGACATGGTGGGCTTGGTCACGCCCAGTGATACGGCATCCTTTTCCACTGTGGCCATCGCTTATCTCCTACTACCTCATCAAGCGTAGATATAATCCATTGCGGTAGCCGGATCAGGTTGTGGACTTTCCTGAGCGAACTTCACCGCATCGGCGATCTCTTGCTTCACTTCCGCCTCGATCGCGGTCACCTCGCTCTCACTGGCTACCCCTCTCTCAAGCAAGTAACCCCGGAAACGAGGGATGGGATCCTTCTTGCGCCACTCTTGTACCTCTGCCCGGTCGCGATAGACCTCTGGCTCGCCGGCGTAGTGTCCCTCGAAGCGATATGACTCGGTCACCAGCAAAGTAGGTCCTTCACCACGGCGCGCGCGTTCCACTGCCTCCTTAGCAGCTTGATACACAGCGAGCACGTCGAAGCCGTCAACACGCACACCGGGTATGCCATACGACTGGGCACGCAAGGAAAGATCTGAGATCTTGCAGCTGTAGGAGATTCTGGTGGACACGCCATACTGATTGTTTTCGAGAACGAAGACCACCGGCAGATCCCAGATCGAGGCCATGTTTAACCCTTCATGCCAATTGCCCGTGTTGCATCCTGCATCGCCAGTAAATGGCACTGCGACACGATCCTCACCACGCAGATTAAATGCCAGTGCAGCCCCTACCGCAATAGGGATTCCGGCACCCACCACTGCCAGTGCTCCCAAGCTACCTGTCTCAAAGGCAGCAATATGCATCGAACCACCACGCCCCTTGCAGTAGCCGGTCTCCTTGCCTAAGATTTCGGCCATCATTTTCTTGGTGTCAGCGCCCTTAGCAATGTTATGACCATGGCTACGGTGTGTACCGGCAATCAGGTCGTCCTTGCGCAATGCCATGCACACACCCACTGCTGATGCCTCCTGTCCTATATAGGCGTGGATGGCACCTTTCACCATACCGCGCTTAAACAGGTCAATCGCCGCGAGCTCGAACTCCCGAATGCGCACCATACGGCGATACATCTCCAACATCATTTCCCTGCTTTTCTCCATGAGTGCATTCCTCCCACTCCAGATTTATCCTTCCTGCTTTGAGACGGGCAAGCTTTGGGCAGTGTTCTCGAACACAAAGGTGATGCACTTTGATCCCAACGTCTCAATCCTCTGGTACCAAAATAACCTTTATCAAGCCGGGTTCACGTGCATACAATCGCCGGAACCAGGCTGTCCCTTCTGATAGGGGAGCTATAGCGCTGATAAGCGGGTCTACCCGCACTGCTTTGGAGGCCAGCATTCTCAGGCAAGCTTCGGACTCGCCGGCAGCATTAGTGCTGCCAATCAGCTTCAGCTGGCGAGTCACCACCTTTTGCAATGGTAGCTCTACCGCCGGTGACAGGTTGCCAATCAACGTTACCGTACCCCCCTCACGCACACTTTCGACCGCCATCTGAACGGTTTGCGTAAGACCTACTGCCTCAAAGGCAACATCGGCACCCCGTCCCTCGGTACGCTGACGCACCTCAGCCGGTAGATTGTCCGGGTCAGACAACAGGACCACGTCCGCTCCTAATGCCAGAGCGCGTTGCAATCGGTCGCGCTCAACATCCACAGCGACAATCTGTCCACATCCTGCCAGCCGCAGCAGCTGCACAAGCAGCAAACCAATCACACCTGCGCCAATAACGACAGCTGTGTCGTACAGCGTAATCGAGGTGAGCTGAATAGCGTGCGCTGCCACGGAGAGAGGCTCCATCATGGCAGCGTGCTCAAAGGAAAGATTATCAGGCAACCGATACAACACACGATGGGGAACAACCACATATTCTGCAAAGGCACCATGCACGCGGAATCCTGGCGTGGACACTCCTACAATGCGCCTCTGCTTACACAAATTGAACATACCGCGCCGACAGAAGTAACATGTCCCACAGTGGAGGGTTATGTCGAAGGTGACCCGGTCACCGACCTTCCATTCGGGTACTGCGGCTCCGACTTGAGCAATAATGCCGGCTGCCTCGTGGCCCATGATAATTGGAGGGATGCGGCGACCTGTGCTTCCGTCGATTCCATGGACATCACTCCCACAGATACCGCATGCTTTGACGCGCAATAGAACTTCATCTGGCGCAACTTGCGGATCCGGAACTTCCTCATATTCCAGACAGTTGTACGCCTTTAGTATTAATGCCTTCATGGAAGGGCTGCTCCAGGCAAGTGAAGCAAAAGGGCAACAGTTCTCATCAAAATCAGGCGGAAGTGCAAATCATCTCGAATTGCCGGTCATACATCATACATGTGACATTATACCACTAATTGGGCTGCTGTCAATAGCAAGTGAAGGCGTTTTGAGAAATGTGTTTAGCTCTCCGGTTGCAGAGGAAATAGGGCTGAAAGATGGGCGAACAACTGAAGGCGGGGATGCGAGGGAAAGGCTGGCCCACCGGCAATAACACAGTGGAAGCCGATTGAAATCGCCCCTCCCTTGCAAGACCTGCGGCTGTCCGTCCGCGCCACCGGAGGGACAGCGTCCACCTGCGTAGATGCCCGGCCAGAAGCTTGTTCGGCGCGGCTTCAGTCGCCAGTTCTCCGTCATAAGCCATCGCTTCGATGCTGCCTGGCACGCTCTTTCCAACTCGCCCAAAATCGAAATGCACTTCGCGACTTTGACAAGTAGGAGCATTTGGGACTATAATTGAAAATGAGAGGATGCCCCGGTGGCGGAATTGGCATACGCAGCAGGTTGAGGGCCTGTGCCCGAACGGGCGTGGTGGTTCGAGTCCACTCCGGGGCATAATTCTTCCCCAAAGCGCCAAGCTACGCCTGAAGCGTAGCTTTTTCCCTATAAGACAAAGGAGAACTGATCTATGAGGACTGATAGCTTCAAAGGTAAAGATTTCATCACACTTCTCGAATGGAGCAAGGAAGAAGTCGAAACAATTCTCGATTGCGCGCGCGATCTCAAGAGACGCTATGCTATGGGGGAGCTGCATGATCACCTGCTGCGCGCCAAAACCCTGTTCATGATCTTCTATAACCAAAGCTTGCGGACACGTAACAGCTTCGAGGCTGGTATGACCCAGCTGGGTGGTCACGCACACTATCTCGACCCAGAGAAGATTTACACGCCAGCGTTGGAGGGCAAGGAGGTGGCTTACTCTACCGAACGTGTCTCCGATGTCGCGCGTGTGCTGAGTCGTATGGGGGATGGCATTGCCATTCGCTGTTATGGGGACCCCGTGGACTGGGTTTATGGCGCTGCGAATATGCTGATCCGTGAGTTCGCCCGCTGGGCCGATATCCCGGTATTAAATATGGAAGATGATAAGTATCACCCCTTCCAGGCATTGGCCGATATTCTGACCACCTGGGAGCATTTTGGCACCTTCAGAGGTGTCAAGTTTGTGATGAGTTGGGCCTACTCGCCCAGCATTCATAAGCCCCGTGCTGTGCCACAAAGTGCTATTATTGCCGCTTCGATGATGGGTTGTGACACTGTGCTTTGCCATCCGCCCGAGTTCGAGCTCGACCCCGAGGTGATCACGGCATGCCAGGCCAATGCCAAGATGAACAATGCCTCCTTCACAATCACACATGATTTTGAAAGCGCCTTCAAAGATGCCCACGTAGTGTATCCAAAAGCATGGGCACCGAAGTGCTTCTTCAAACCCCCGGTTGGTGAGGGAGACGAGCGGAAAGCTAAAGCGATCAACGAAAGCTATAAGACCTGGAAGATGACACGCGGTCTGATGGAAACCGCCGATCATGAGGCGATCTATCTCCATTGTCTGCCGGCCGACCGCGGTTGGGAAGTCGACAATGACGTGATCGACAACACAGATGTACAACGAGGGTGGCGCTCCGCCGTGTATGAGCAGGCTGAAAATCGCCTACACGTACAAAAGGCAGTGATGACCTTGACAATGGGAGGGCGACTCTAATCTATGGACCTCTACGGACGCGATCTCATCACAACCCAGGAGTGGAGCAAGCAGGAACTCGACGAGGTGCTTGAACTGGCCGCTCGCATGAAGCGGGATCGTTTCTCTGAGCGCTGGACAAAGGTCCTGGCGCACAAGACATTTTTCATGTTTTTCTACAACCCTTCCGTGCGTACACGACAATCGTTTGAGTGTGCTGCCACCGAGCTGGGTGGCCATGCGCAATTCTTGGTGCCGGAAGGTATGCGCCTCAAGACGGCCACTACGGCTGGTGAGACAGTTGAAGACGCTGCCAAGGTGATGTCGCGCTATGCCTGCGGTATCGGCATTCGCATTCTGGAGGACAAGGTACCCCGTTATGGCGCCGGCACCGAGCTGCTGCGCGAGTATGCCTATTGGGCAGATGTGCCTGTCGTCAATATGGCCGATGATCGCTTTCATCCCTTCCAGGGCCTGGCAGATGTGATGGGGTGGGCAGAATGGTTCGGCGGAGGACCGGGGCGACCAGATTATGGCCGTCTGCAGGGCAAGAAATTTGTGCTCACCTGGGCACAAGGTGCTCTTGCGCGCAGCTGGTGCAGTGTCCAAGAAGCGATTCTGATTGCCAGCCGTTTTGGGATGCATGTCACCATCGCGCGTCCGGAGGGTTATGACCTCGACCCTGAAGTGATCAGCTGGACTAGACAGAATTGCCAAGAATGGGGCACCTCGCTTGAGGTCACAAACGACCCGGTACGTTGCATGGACGGCGCGCATATTGTCTACGCGCGCAACTGGATGAGCCCCAACGCGTACCAGGATGGCCAATTCAAAAAGCAAGAAGAGATTGCCAAGGCACTCTCCTACCAGGGATGGACTTTAGACGCCGCGAAGATGGCACGCACCGACAATGCCATTTTCACGCATCCTATGCCGGTGGACCGAGGTAACGAGGTGACCGACGAGGTAGCGAGTGGTCCCAACTCTGTCATTTACGTAGTGGCTGAGAATCGCCTGCACGTACAAAAAGCGGTGATGGCTTTAACAATGGGCAACCTGTAATCCGTTCGGAGAATATTCCTGGAAGGGGTGCCTGGGCGATGTGAGACGCCAGTCAGGCGCACGCTCACAGCGTGCAGGAGAGAAAAACCATGAACAGCGCAAGGCGCAGAGTTGCGGTTGTAGCGATTGGTGGCAATTCGCTCATCAAGGATTCGGCACACCAGACGGTGGAGGACCAGTATGCAGCCGCCAATGAAACCACCTACCATATTGCACAGATGATCAGAATGGGGTGGGATATCGCGCTTACCCACGGAAATGGTCCCCAGGTGGGCTTTATCCTACGACGTTCCGAACTGGCACGTCACGAATTGCACGAAGTTCCCCTCGATGTATGTGGCGCTGACACGCAAGGTGCCATTGGATACGCACTCCAGCAGACTCTACGCAATCACCTCCTGGATATGCGCATCGCTAAGCCAGTGGTGACGGTAGTGTCTCAGGTAGAGGTGGATCGTGACGATCCAGCCTGGCAGAATCCCTCTAAACCCATCGGCTCATTTATGAGCGAAGAACTGGCGAGAGAACGTCAAGAGAAGGATGGCTGGAATGTGATTGAAGACGCTGGTCGTGGCTGGCGGCGTGTTGTCGCTTCCCCCTTGCCCAAACGCGTAGTGGAGCTGGACGCGGTCAAGCTGTTACTGGACGCCGGGGTAGTGGTCATCACTGTGGGAGGTGGTGGCATTCCGGTGGTGGCAGACGAACGCGGCCATCTCAAGGGAGTGGCAGCCGTCATCGATAAAGATTATGCCTCCGGATTGCTCGCCTCGTCTCTCAACGCCGATTTGTTGCTTATCAGCACCGCAGTTGAAAAAGTGGCTCTCCACTTTGGTACACCACAACAACGCTGGCTGGATCACATGACCTTGAACGAGGCAAAACAGTACCTGGCCGAAGGGACCCATTTCAAGAAGGGAAGTATGGCACCCAAGATAGAAGCTATTATTGGCTTCCTGGAACGAGGCGGTCGATATGCCATCATCACGAATCCGGAAAACATCGAGCGCGCCCTGAATGGTGAGACAGGCACACACATCACGCCAGATTAGCCGTTTACTCCCTGGCGTTTTCCCCTCACCTTGACCTGTCTTTGTTGAAAAGCTGCCCCTGCGTCCCATGAGCCAAAATCTTCTTCGATTTTGGGGGAGGAGACTGTGGCCCGATATCTGGTATACATTGAAACGCACGGTGATCGTATTACCTCAGAAGGTCCGTTAGCACATGTGCCGGCACTGCCGGGCGCGTCTTCCCGCGGAAGGACGGTTGAGGAAGCTAAAGAGAATGTCCGCATTGCAATTGAGCAGTATCTTTCCCTATTGCGTGATGTGGGCGAACCTGTTCCTGAGGCGGACGAAGCGATCCTGTTACATTTCCAAGAAACCGAGGACGCTACTTTCGTGACCGACTATGATCCAATGCAGCCCAATGAATTGGAGACACTTTTCCGTTGGATGGCAATCTCACGTCAGGAACTAATGGACCTGTTGCGTTGCATGTCTCAGGAAATGTGGGATTGGCGACCATCTGAGGACGCCTGGTCGGTCGCCCAGATTGTTTATCATCTGGCAGAATCCGATTTATGGTATACCGATCGTCTGAAGCAGTGGCCAGAGACACCACTGCATCGTTTGGCAGCGACACGCGGGATCGCGTTAGAACGATTGCGCGCCGTGCCGGAAACGGAGCGAGGACGAGTCGTTCATCATCAGGGCGAGGAGTGGACAATGCGCAAGGTGATCCGGCGTATGCTAGAACACGAACGTGAGCACATCGCCCAATTGCGCGCTATGATTGAGGAATATCATAGACAGTGTCAGTCGACAGCAAACGCTCCTGCCTAATCTTGGTTTAGGCGAACTCATAAGACTCTTCAGGTATTGTTGGCGTAGCTTGTTCCAGACACTCGGGGGGAAAGATAATGCCGTCACAAAACTCGGGCATTGAGCACATCACGAATTTGAGATGTCTCATTTGCGGAAAGGAGTACCGACCCGGCGAAGTGGAGTATGTCTGTCCGTATCATGGGAACGAAGGTATTTTAGATGTCCAATACGACTATGAGTTGATCGCCCGCCGACTCAGCCAAGGAGATCTGTTCCATAGCACGGATTATTCTATGTGGCGCTATAAGCCGTTACTGCCGGTTCACGCCGATGCGCTGGTACCACCATTGATTGTAGGGTGGACACCATTGATGCGCGCCAATCGTCTCGCAGCTGAGCTGGGGATCAAACATTTGTGGATCAAGGATGATGGCCGACAGCCTACCGGTTCGCTCAAGGATCGTGCCAGTGCTATCGCAATTGTGAAAGCCCGAGAGAAGGGGGCAGAGGTGATAACGACGGCCAGCACAGGTAATGCTGCTGCTGCTCTTGCTGGCTTATGCGCCAGCGTACGTCAGCGCAATGTAATCTTCGTACCCCAGAGCGCTCCACCAGCCAAAATCGCGCAGCTGCTTATATTTGGCTCCCAGGTTATGTTAGTGCGGGGCAATTACGATGACGCTTTTGAGCTATGTCTGCTTGCTGCACGAGAATACGGATGGTACAATCGCAATACAGCCTACAATCCCTATATGACCGAAGGCAAGAAAACTGTCGCCCTGGAAATATGTGAGCAAATGGGGTGGCAACCGCCAGATGCTATCTTCGTCAGTGTCGGTGACGGCTGTATCATTGGTGGGCTGCACAAGGGTTTGAGGGATTTGTACGCCTTGGGTTGGATCGAGCATATACCACGCTTGATGGGCGTGCAAGCTGCAGGTTCTGCCTATCTCTATGATGCCTGGGTCAACCGTGAAAATGTACTGACCAAACCACCCATTGAAGCGCATACTGTCGCCGACAGCATCAGCGCCGGTCTGCCACGCGACCGCCTGAAAGCTATGGCGGCAGTGTGCGACACGAATGGCGTTTTCATCCGTGTGAGCGACGACGAAATCTTGGAAGCGATACCCGCTTTGGCACGTGGTAGCGGGGTCTTCGCTGAGCCAGCGGGCGCTGCTGCCTATGCCGGATTGCTGAAGGCATTAAACAGCGGACAGGTGCGTGCTGACGAACGCATTGTTGTGTTGGTTACCGGCAACGGGCTCAAGGATGTGCAAAATGCCATGAAATCTGTTGAGCAGCTCGGCACACATGCGCACGTAATCGAGAAAACATTCGAGGACGTTAGAAGGGCAGTGCGACAACTAAGCCTTGGTGGAGCGTCTTCTTACCTCGCGCGATGAGGTCATAGGGTGCGAATCGCAAATCGCAAGCTTTATTATGGAGAGATGCCTGTGACAGAACGACCGCGCTATTCGATTGTCGCCCCATGCTACAATGAGGAAGGGGTATTATATGAGCTGCACAAGCGCATCAGCGCTGTAATGGACAGTATTGGCGAACCTTGGGAATTGGTGCTGGTAAATGACGGCAGCCACGACCGTACCCCTGAGATCATGCGTGAGCTCCATCAGCGCGATCCACGGGTCAAGATTGTGGACTTCGCACGCAACTTCGGCCACCAAATCGCTGTCACAGCTGGCCTGGACTTCGCCGGCGGTGATGCAGTGGTAATCATCGATGCGGACCTGCAGGATCCTCCACAAGTCATCCTGGACATGGTTCAGAAATGGAAAGAAGGTTACGATGTTGTTTATGCCGTGCGCATCCATCGCAAAGGAGAAAGTTGGTTCAAGAAATTCACCGCGTCTCTGTTCTATCGCCTGATCTATCGCATCACCGATGTCAAGATCCCGCTGGACACAGGTGACTTCCGCCTGATGGATCGCAAAGTGGTGGAAGCTCTCAAGCAGATGCGCGAACGCCATCGCTTTATCCGGGGTATGACCAGCTGGGTGGGATTTCGCCAGACTGGTGTCCACTACGTGCGCGAGGAACGTTTCGCTGGACAGACACATTACCCTTTCCGCAAGATGTTCAAGTTCGCCTTGGACGCTATTACCGGGTTCAGTTACCTCCCCCTGCAACTGGCCACTTATCTTGGCTTCATCATCGCGGGGCTGAGCGCGGCCGCCGCCGTGCTGGTCATCTTCGCACGTCTCTTTATGGGAGCTGCCCCTTTCTATGGGCAAGCGACCACCCTTGTGTGTGTGTTATTTATCGGGGGTGTGCAGCTCATCACGTTGGGCATCATAGGAGAATACTTGGGGCGCATCTACGACGAGGTGAAAGGACGCCCGTTGTATATATTGCGCGAGACAATCGGCTTTGATGGAACACTAACGTCATCAACGGGACAAACATCTCAGTAATGCCTAAATCCATTTCGCGGAGAACCCTTTTATGATTGATCTGACCATTCACAAAGATCGCCTTGCTCGGGCGGTGCAATGCGCACGGGAGCGTGGCATTATTATTCCCACGTTTGCCCAACAGCGCGATCCGACGACTGTCCCTGAAGCGATCAAACGCAGACTCGCGAGCATCGGCCTCTGGGATATCAACCCATTCAATCTATTCCGTATTACGTGGAAGAACGAGCCTGTAGCCAGCGGAGGGGGATTCGGTAGTGTAAACTATCTCGAATTTTCCCCCTCTTTGACCGGGGTTGAGGCACGCATCATCGCCTTGGTGGGTAAATGGTTCCCGACGGGTGCCCATAAGGTGGGAGCAGCCTTTGGGTGTCTGGTGCCACGTCTGGTCACTGGCCAATTTGATCCGACTACCCAAAAAGCTGTGTGGCCATCAACCGGGAATTACTGTCGAGGGGGTGCATATGACTCTGCATTGCTGGGTTGCGATTCCATCGCCATCCTACCGGAAGGGATGAGCCAGGAGCGCTTCGCGTGGCTCGCCTCTGTAGCTGGGGAGGTGGTCAAGACCCCAGGGACAGAGAGTAACGTCAAGGAGATTTTCGACAAGTGTTGGGAGCTGCGCCGGTCTGGTGAGGACATTGTGATTTTTAACCAGTTCGATGAAATGGGCAATTACTTGTGGCATTATTACGTCACCGGTCATGCGATGGAGGAAGTGCTACAGCAGACGCTGTGTCCCGCAGATACCTACCGCGGTGTGGTGCTGACCACCGGCTCGGCGGGCACAATTGGGTGTGGCGACTATCTAAAGCAAGTTTTCCCGACCAGCAAAATCGCTGCCAGCGAGGCATTACAGTGTCCCACATTAATGTACAACGGGTTCGGCGCCCATCGTATTGAGGGTATCGGCGATAAGCACGTCCCTTGGATCCATAATATCAGGAATACGGATATAGTGATGGCGATCGACGACGAAGCGACAATGCAACTTATTCGCCTTTTCAACGAGCCGGCCGGACAATCTTATCTCGCCTCTCAAGGTGTCCCCGACCAGATGATCGCTAACTTGCCCCTGCTAGGCATCTCTGGAGCTGCCAACTTGCTGTCCTCCATCAAGTTTGCTCGTTACTATGAGCTAGGCAGCCATGATATAGTGCTGACGGTGCTCACAGACTCGATGGAGATGTACACCAGCCGATTGCATGAACTGACTGCAGAACGCGGTGAGTTCACGCGTGAGAATGCTATTGTAGCATATCATCGTTACCTGCTTGGCCAGGGCATCGAGTATATGGAAGAGTTGAGCTATTACGATCGCAAGCGCATCCATAACCTGAAATACTACACATGGGTAGAGCAGCAGGGCAAGAGTGCCGAGGAGCTCGAAGAGCAGTGGTACAATCCCAACTACTGGACAGATATCCAAAATCAGGTGGAACAGATCGACGAATTGATCCAAAGCTTCAATGAGCGTACAGGTCTTTTGAAGACACTTTAGCGGGAAGTTGATCCTCATTTGTGGCAAGCGGTTGTAGCAGAGCCTTGGTTCTCGAGGTCATCGCAGATGAGTGCGCTTCCGGAGATCAGGATCGGGCTGATTGGGTATGGTTTCATCGGCAAAGTACATACTCTAGCCTACCGGTCGTTGCCGCTGATATATGACCCGATGCCGGCGCGAGTTAAGTTGGTGGGTGTCAGCGCGGCAACCCGTGAGTCGGTGCAGAAGGCCATTGATCAGGCCGGATATAAATTCGGCAGCACCGACTGGCGTGAGGTGATCACGCGTGAGGACATCGATGTCATTGATTGTTGTGTCCCCAATCATCTCCATTATGAGGTAGTGGTAGCAGCCTTGCGGGCTGGCAAGCACGTTTACTGCGACAAGCCCCTTGCCGCCAATCTGGCGCAGGCACGAGAAATGCTGAGCGAAGCACGACGCTCTGGCATGCAACATCGCATGACTTTTCACCTGCGATTTGTGCCTGCACTAATGCGTGCCAGGCAGCTGGTCGAAGAGGGATTCCTGGGGCAGGTTTTTGGGTTCCGTGCGTACTATCTCCACTCAGGATATGTCGATCCCAATCGTCCGATGTCTTGGCGCCTGGACGCTGCGGCAGGCGGCGGTGCGCTGGTCGATCTGGGTTCCCATGTGCTTGACTTACTATGCTTTCTGTTAGGCGATTTCGCGGAAGTTTTTGCCGCCACGGAAACATTTATTAAAGAGCGTCCGCTCCCTGGACAGCCTGATCGACGCGCCCCTGTGACGGTTGACGATTTGGCTATATTGACGTTGCGTGCCGCGAACGGTGCCGTTGGTACAGTGGAAGCCAGCCGGCTGGCAACAGGCACGAATGATGAGATGCAGATTGAGATTTACGGCCAGCTGGGAGCGTTGCGTTTCAACCTAATGGATCCCAACTGGCTATATGTATTTGACGCACGTGAGCCGGAAGCACCTCTAGGAGGCAATCGTGGATTCAAGGCGATCGAAAGTGTGCAACGCTATCCGGCACCAGCTGTATTGCCTGGCCCCAAGTTTGCGATCGGCTGGTTGCGCTACCATATTGCCAGTCAGTTCGACTTTATCTCCAGCTTGGTTAAAGGCCAGCCGGGCCCGCCCGATTTTGAAGACGGTGTACGCGTGCAAGAAATTATGGAAGCCGCCTATCGTTCTTCGTGCGAAAGGTTTTGGATTCCGCTGCCTTTGCCATGAATTGGTTACCCGACGATAGAGCCAGGAGTCCAGCTATACGCTCGATTTGGCGGCAACTGTTTCCTGGATCATCGCAATCAGCTCGCCAACCGGCTTAGGGCCCAGATCCTGTCCGCTGCGCAACCGCACGGCGACTGCGCCTGCTTCCACCTCTCGGTCACCCACCACCAGCATATAGGGGATCTTTTGTTCTTGGGCTTTGCGAATTTTATTGGCCATGCGGTCGCTGCCCTCATCGACCTCAACACGCAGACCAGCCGCTTTCATTCGAGCTGCTACTTGGCGCGCATATGCAAGATGTCGGTCGGCGATCGGAATGAGCACTGCCTGGATGGGCGCAAGCCAGACAGGGAATGCCCCTCCATAATGTTCGATCAGAATGCCGAAGAAGCGTTCCATGCTACCTAACAATGCTCGGTGCACCATGTAAGGACGATGAGGTTGTCCATCCTCACCCATATAAGTTAGGTCAAAACGCTCCGGCAGATTAAAATCGAACTGGATGGTGGTCAGCTGCCACTCGCGATTGATTGCATCCCTCACCTTGAGATCGATCTTAGGACCGTAGAAAGCGCCGCCCCCTTCATCTATTTCGTAAGGGATGCCAGTACGCTTGAGAGCGTCCTCCAATGCTCTTTCAGCGGCATGCCACTGTTCGACATCGCCTACAGCTTTGCTTTCACTGGGGCGAGTGCTCAGATAGGCGCTGAATTCGTTGAAGCCGAAAGAGCGAAGTAAATAGAGTGAAAAGTTAAGTACAAAGTCGATCTCCGAGGGCATTTGATCGGGACGGCAAAAGTGGTGTGCGTCGTCCTGAGTGAATCCACGGACCCGCAATAGGCCGTGTAACACGCCGCTGCGCTCATAGCGATACACGGTGCCCCACTCGGCGAAACGCAGAGGCAAATCGCGATAGCTGCGTAGTGCGCTCTTATAGATCAAGATGTGAAATGGGCAGTTCATCGGTTTCAGATAGTATTGCTGCCCTTCAATCTCCATAGGTGCATACATGTTCTCGCGGTAATAGCTCAGATGTCCGCTCGTCTCCCAAAGGGCGCTGCGACCGATATGGGGTGAATAGACCAGATCGTAGCCGTGTGCCAGGTGTTCGCGTTTGCAAAAGTCCTCGACCAAATGGCGGATCAAAGCTCCCTTGGGGTGCCACAGGATCAGGCCACCTCCTAGCTGATCAGGATGAATGCTGAATAGATCGAGCTGGGTGCCTAAGCGACGATGATCTCGCTTTTCCGCCTCGGACAGGCGCCTGAGGTACGATTCTAACTCCTCAGCTGTCTCCCAGGCAGTACCGTAGATACGCTGTAACATAGGATTGCGCTCGTCGCCACGCCAGTAGGCACCAGCCACCCTTAGCAGCTTGATACCATCCGGATTGATCTGCCCTGTGCTTTCCAGATGGGGGCCACGACAGAGGTCTTCAAAACCGTTATGGCGGTAAGTGGTTAGTACCACGCTGGATTCGCCGGAGCTGGATGCTTCACCGTCCTCATCCAAATCACCGGACACCAAACCCTCTATCAGCTCCAACTTGTAGGGCTGATCGGCGAAAACTTGGCGGGCCTCATCAGCCGTGATCTCGCGGCGCACGAATTTGTAATCCGCCGCGATGATTTCGCGCATGCGCTTCTCGATAGCGACCAAGTCATCCGGATTCAGTGAACGAGGAAGATCGAAATCATAGTAGAAGCCATCCTCAATGGCTGGACCGATGGCCAGCTTACCCTCCGGAAACATCTCTAGCACCGCTTGGGCCATAACATGCGCAGCTGAATGGCGCAAGCGATATAAACGGCTTTCCACGTACTCAGTACGATTCATCGCAATCTCCTGATAAGAAACATTGTTCTATCTCGTCATACTATCCATGGCAGTCTCATGATCAAGACGGGATGGTATCAGGGCCAAAAGACACGGCCGACTCTCACATTGTACGCCCAACCGCCTCGGCGACACGCTCCAACTGTTTCATCAGCTCGGCGAAACGTGCAGCACGCAGGGATTGCCCCCCGTCGGAGAGGGCTTTTTCGGGATGTGGGTGCACTTCGATGATCAACCCATCCGCGCCAGCTGCAATCGAGGCTCGCGAGACAGCACTGACCAAATTCCACTTGCCCGTGGCATGGCTGGGGTCCACGACTACGGGCAGATGAGTTAGCTCTTTGAGTACCGGCACAGCGTTGATGTCCAGTGTATTGCGCGTGTAGGTTTCGAACGTGCGGATGCCCCGCTCACACAGGATCACTTTGCGATTACCGTGCGACAATATGTATTCAGCACTCATCAACAACTCTTCAATGGTGGACATCATGCCCCTTTTGAGTAGCACGGGGAAACCAGCTTCACCAACCGCATGCAATAAGGCATAATTCTGCATGTTGCGCGTGCCGATCTGCAAAATATCGGCATACTTGGCCACCAGTGGCACTTGTTCGGGCGACATCACCTCGGTCACAACGGGCAGGCCGGTGAGCTCGCGTGCTTCGGCCAGATAAACGAGCGCTTCCTCACCCAGTCCTTGAAAGCTGTAAGGAGAAGTCCTGGGCTTGAAGGCGCCGCCACGTAGCATATGAGCCCCAGCTTCTTTGACCAGCTGCGCCGTTTCCAAGATTTGCTCGCGGCTTTCAACGGCACAAGGGCCGGCCATGATTGTAAGACGTTTCCCTCCCACGGGATGGCCAGCAATCTCAATGATGGAATCGTGCGGCTGAAAATCGCGGCTGGCCAGCTTAAATGGACGCAGGATAGGCACGATCCGTTCTACACCTTGCATACGTGCCAGACTATCTTTGTCGATGGGACGCTCATCGCCAATGACTCCAATGATGGTGCGTTCCTCACCTTGCGATAGATGGGTACGGAAGCCCAACTCGCGTACACGAGCAATTACACTTTCAATCTCCTGCTGAGTAGCGCCCATGCGCATCACAATGATCATCGGTTCACCCCTTCGTCACTTCTTCACCAATTCAGGCGTAGCTCATCCGCATTTTGCGAACGGTGTCCTCCACTGCTTGCTTCCGACCAGTCAGGGCGCAAACTAGCAGCTTCATGCAAGTAGACATGCCGGATCTCTTCAGGCAGTTTCTCCGTGTTCCAGTGTATCATCACTCGTATACAACGACGTAATCCGTGAGGTACGGCAATCTCATGGGCACACAACATCGCCACATGGTTCCATCCTAACTCGCGCGCTGCCACTGCCGGAAATTCGGCTGTAAGGTCGGGACTGGTGGTAAAGAAGACACTGGCAATGTCGGTTTTAGCAATCCCATTACGTTCGATCATTTGGATCAACAATTCGCGTGTGGCCACTAGAATGGCCTCGCGAGTGTTTGCCTCGCACGTGGTGGCACCTCGCACGCCTCGACAAGCTGGCATTGCATCCTTTCCTCTGTCTGCTTGGTTTATCGACCTATGAAATCCATCTACCGTTTAATGAAAACACAAAAGGCGTGGGTCTGGCTGCTCCACGCCCTCAAATTCTCCCGCCCGGCGAAAGTGAGGCCGGCACTACTTGGGTGGAAACAGCACCCGCACTTGGAGTTGATAGAAATAATAGGTGCTGCTATACTCTTGTGCAATCAGACGTGTCCACACCGTGCAAGCATGCATCACGCGTACCACCCTTAAGAAGATTACACCCGGCAACTCATCAAAAGCGGCGAAAACTCTATCAGCTCTTCAATTCTTTATATAGCACATAAACGAGCAAATGTCAAAGCAGCTTGAAAAACCATCCAATTGCTCCGCTCACTGATTTATCTTCCTGAAGAGAGCGGCTATCCAAGCTTTTCCCCGCGATCTTCTCTTCTCAGACACCAGAATTGATCTTCTTCCCAGTAAAGGATAAACTCTGCATGGAGATATTGCGATAAAAACGACATATAATATAGCCTGGAGGAAGGCATTTATTTGCAGTTGCTTCGTTTTCTCAAACTTTTCTTTATCCCGAGCTTACTGGCCGTCGGGAGCTCGCTGTTTTTCCCGTCCTTCATCAAGACAGCAGTACTGAAAGCGCAGTCGCCTTCCTCGGAGCGACCGTTCATTCTCCCTTTTGCGGGAGAAGCGGGGCCCTCTACGTGGCTACTTGCGCAACCTTATGGCAATACTGTTGGGGCATTTCGACAACGCCACACGACCTATGCAGGTAGTGGCGGCATTCACTTCGGAGTTGACTTAGCAGCACCCTGTGGCACACCGGTGATAGCAATGGCGGACGGCGTAGTGTTCGCCGTGGACACGTTGCGCTTTGGCTCAGCTCCCCATAATCTTATGATTGACCATCCCAACCTGGGCTACGCCACTTTCTATGGTCACTTGCTGGAAAAACCCTCTACGAAGCCCGGGCAATTTGTGAAAGCGGGCGATGTGGTCGCGTTGAGCGGTGATCCAGCTGAGACGTGTTTTGGCCGACCCCATCTTCATTTTGAGATTCGCGATCTCGCTCACGTGCGTAAATACAACCCGGTGACACTTGTCCAGGCAGATTGGGATAACATGGCCCTAGCGGGTGCATTCAGCCAGGCATTTCAATATGATCTTAATGAACCACGTAAATGGCAATACCTGGATGGCCAACCAGAAGCCAGTGCCGGTGGCCCCTTACTCAACGAGTTTGCCAATCCTTGGCCGCCAGATTATCCGGCAAACACGCGCCAGATCACACCACTACAGTCTGATCTTACCGCCAGATGTGCCCTCCCATCCCGTCCCGTAGCGAGCACACCGACCTCCCTGGACCCATCACGCCAAGAGAACGCTACACCTTCATCGCTGCGGATGCTCACCACAGGGGGATGCTGTACCCAACCGTTCTGGTCACCAGATGCACGTCATATATTGTTCATCGACCGTCCCTCGCCAGCACGTCCGGCGGCGATCTGGGCTGTAAGCGCAGATTCACCCGAAGCTGGTCCGTATCTGTTCAGCGAGTATATCGGTTTCTACACTTCCGACCTGTCCTACCGCATTGTGCTCCAAGGGAAGACAACCTTTATAGAAGAACTCGCATGTCCAGCAGGCCCGGCACGCAAGCGTTGGTCAGTGCCAGCTGGTGGACAACTGGTGACCATTTCGCCTGGTCGAGCGCGCATGGCTTGGCAGATCAGCAATGAGAACCTTCCTGCTGAACGTCGCACAGCGGAAATATGGGTTGCCAATTTGGATGGCAGTGAAGCTCATATAGTCGCCAAGTTGGCGCGCGGGAGCGTATTGGGATGGGCGAGTGATGAGGTATTGATTGTCAGTGGACGGGAAAACTTGGGAGCACGCGAGCAGGTGTTATGGGCATTGTCACTACCTGATGGCAATCGCCTTGAGCTGGCACGCTCAGATCGTCTACGTGGAGAGAGTATTTCGCCCAAGGGTACCTGGTTAGTATATTCGATCCTCCTCAGCCAGGAACGTGACCAGAACGGCGTCTGGTTGGTACGCACCGACGGCTCTCAACGTCGGCAACTGCCCAAAACGCTGTTTGGCTCATACCGCTGGCGCGATGATTATCGGTTGCTCGTCATCCCTCTGCGTCCTACAGCTACTTTCCACGAGATGTGGGAATTTGACGCGCAAAACGGGACAGCACGGGCATTGACAAACGTGGAGACAACTCCTTTTAAGGTCACTAACAACGACTGGGTGGTGGCACCTGACGGGCATTCCATTGTTTTCGTGAGTGCGCTGGATCATAACCTATGGCTGCTTGCTTTGCCTGAGTGAGCGATGAGGATGAATTGTGGACATTCCACTTGGGCGAGAGTGATGGGTCTTGACCATTTGAAGACTCGGAACTTACGTGCTGTGCGAGATGGCATTCAATCTTAAGGGTAATGCCATTGCTCTTGGTTGTGGTAATGGTCACATAAATCCTTCAGCACGCATATAGCACAGCGTGGCTTGCGCGCCTGGCACACCTCGCGACCGTGACGGATAACATTCAAGTGGAACGGATAGTACATTTCTGGGTCAAGCAGTTCTTCCAGCATTTCGTGCGCCTTTTGCACTGAGGCACGAGCATCTACCAGCCCCAACCGGCGGGTAACACGATAGATATGAGTATCGACTGGAAAGGCGGGGCGACCAAGTGCAAACAGAAGCACAATCGCCGCTGTCTTGGGACCGATGCCCCTGATCTGCATCAACCACTCTTTAGCTTGTCGCACCGGCATATCTTTGAGAAAATCTAGATCGAGTGTGCCGCGCTGAGCAGTGATGAATTGCAGTGCCTGCTTGATACGCGGTGCCTTCTGCGGCGCCAGACCAGCCGGGTGTATGGCGTTTGCGATCTCCTCAACGGGGGCATCGCGTACCATCTCCCAAGTGGGTAAGGCGGCGCGCAATCGGTTGAACGCCAGATCGCGATTTCCATCGTTGGTGTTCTGGCTCAGGATTGTGCTCACCACCTCAGAGATGGCGTCCAAACGGGGATGCCAAACAGGCATGCCATATGTTTGAACCAACTTTTCATGGATGGCATGTGCCCTGGCGCGCAGGTAATCTATTCCCTCGTTCTCTCCTTTCATTGCAGTGCACCTAATGGAGATAGCCTCTATATACCTCAAACGATAATGGCGCACAAGGTGATTGTTTCTTTCCAGTCCACACACCTGGAAATCACACACCCCGCTACGCATAAATGCGGGGTGTGTGATTTCGCGCGCTCAGATGGGACTGCGTTGTTCGCTACTTGTCCTGCAGCGCTGCCACGCCAGGGAGCACACGTCCTTCGAGAAACTCCAACGAGGCACCACCGCCGGTGGAGATGTGACTGAACTTATCGGCAAGTCCACTCTTCTCAACCGCCGCGGCGGAGTCGCCGCCGCCCACAATGGTTGTGGCGCCTTGCAAACCAGCCAGCACCTTGGCGATAGCGAAGGTACCTTCAGCAAAGCGCGGAAATTCGAACACTCCCATGGGCCCATTCCACACAACGGTCTTGGCACCCTGCAAGCGGTTGCCAAAGTGCGCCACGGTAGCCGGCCCGATATCCAGGATGCGCCAGCCAGCAGGCACCTCATTCACCGCTACCACCCTGGACTGGGCATCCGCTTCAAATCGATCTGCCACAACGCAATCCACCGGCAGGATGAGCTTATCACCCCCCTCGCGGAGCAGCTCGCGGGCGGTGTCCAACGCTTCATTCTCGACTAATGAGTCGCCCACGTCATAACCCTGAGCTTTGAAAAAGGTGTTAGCCATACCGCCACCGATGAGCAATGTATCCACTTTACTCAGCAGGTTGCGAATCACGGCGATCTTATCGGAGATCTTGGCGCCTCCCATGATAGCCACGAAAGGCCGTTCCGGAGAGGCCAGTGCCTTGCCCAGATAATTGAGCTCTTTCTCCATCAGGAAACCGGCCACTGCCGGTAGAAAGCGTGCCACACCTTCGGTGCTTGAATGCGCACGGTGTGCAGATCCGAAGGCATCGTTCACGTAGATATCCCCTAACCGAGCCATGCCCTGCGCCAGACCCAAATCATTTTTCTCCTCGCCAGCGTGGAAACGGGTGTTTTCTAGCATGATCACCGATCCCGGCGCGGCAGAAGCTACGGCTTTCTCCACGGCCGGTCCTACGCAGTCATCCAGCTGGATTACCGGACGCCCGAGCAACTCGCTTAACCTTGCCGACACCGGCTTCATGCTAAATTCAGGCGAGGGACCACCTTTGGGCCGCCCCAGGTGACTCATCAGGATGACCGCCTTTGCCCCGTGATTGAGCAGATATTGAATAGTGGGCAAGGCAGCCACAATGCGACGATCGTCGGCAACGACCCCGTTCTTCAGCGGGACGTTGAAGTCCACACGTACCAGGACACGTTTGTCCTTCACATCAATATCACGAATGGTTTTCTTGTTCATCTGCATCCCCTATGTCAGGACTTTATGCACTTGTTGTTCTCCCTCTCCAAGATGACCGGAGAGGGAGAATAACACCAAGACAAAAGACATCCGAGGGTGGCTGGTGACTACATTTTGCTGGCAACGAGCTTGGCCAGATCAGCCGTGCGGCAGGAATACCCCCACTCGTTGTCGTACCAGGCAACCACCTTCACCATGTTACCCTGACCACCCAGCACTTGAGTGAAAGGCAAATCTACCAGACTCGAATGCGGGTCGCCCTTGAAGTCAATGGAAACGAGAGGTTCATCTATCGCTGCCAGGATACCCTTGAGCGGACCCGCCGCGGCGTCACGGAATGCCTGACGCAACTCTTCCGTGTTGGCTTCTTTCTCCACCAGGGCGGTGAAATCTACCACGGACACCGTGGGGGTGGGAACGCGCAGTGCGTAACCATCAAATTTACCTTTCAGTTCAGGAATAACCAACGCAACCGCCTTGGCAGCACCCGTAGTGGTCGGGATAATGCTCAATGCGGCCGCACGCGCACGACGCAAATCCTTGTGGGGCAAATCCAAAATGCGCTGGTCATTGGTGTAAGCGTGCACGGTGGTCATCATTGCCTTCACGATCCCATATTTTTCGTGCACGACCTTTGCTGCCGGCGCCAGACAGTTGGTGGTACAGGACGCATTGGAAAGGATATGATGCGCTGCCGGATCATATTCCTTGTCGTTGACACCCATCACAATCGTTTTATCCTCACCCTTAGCAGGAGCGCTGATGATCACTTTTTTCGCGCCGGCATCAATGTGCTTTTGTGCATCCTCACGCTTGGTGAAGAGGCCGGTCGATTCAATCACAATGTCCACGCCCAAGCTGCGCCACGGCAGATTAGCCGGATTCTTCTCTTGGAGCACCTTGAGCAGCTTGCCATTGATTCGCAAGCCACCCTCGACGACCTCCACCGTGCCGTTGAAGCGACCATAATTTGAGTCATACTTGAACAAGTGAGCCATAGTGGGCAAATCGCCGATGTCATTAACAGCAACTACCTCCAGATCATTGGGGTAGTATTCACCGATCGCCTTGAGCACCTGACGACCGATGCGACCAAATCCATTGATTCCTACTTTGGTAGCCATAGTGAAAATCTCCTTCGTGCGATAGTAAGTGTTTATCTCGATCCACCGAACAAGTCTTCGTGGAACTGTTCGCTTCTGCTTGGCTCACGAGATTGTTTCTCGTACCAGTTCATAAGTACACGGGCCAGTTTCTCAGGATGATGCCGCCAAGGACATTGTTCATCCACCACATCCGCTGCGATCACGCGATATCCCATCCCTAACGGTTTACGCAGCGCCACCTGCTGAAAATTCCAGCCGGGCGGCGGATTATCTGCCAGATTGTTGTTCACCAGCACATAGGGGAACAGCCCTGGTTCGGTATGTCGCTCCAATGCCGTTATATGATCTTCCACTTCAAATCCTTCTGTTTCGCCAGCCTGTGTCGCCACGTTGCAGATGTACACTTTGAGTGCAGTGCTCGCCCGAATCGCGTGCACGATATCCTCTACCAGCAAATTGGGCAGTACACTGGTAAATAAGCTGCCTGGGCCTGCCACAACTAAATCCGCTTCCAGAATGGCACGCACCGCAGGGGGATAAGCAGGTACACTATCTGGCTGCAGATACACCCGTTCGATAGGGCGACGAGCCTCCGGGATGGCGCTCTCACCAGACACAACCCGGTTGCCGGACGCATCATCCATCAGCTCAGCACATAGGGTGACATCTTCCAGAGTCGAGGGGATAATTTGTCCTCGAATAGCAAGTACCCGTCCTGACTCCACAAGTGCCCTCTCGAAGCTCCCTGTAACACCCGTCATAGCCGTGATAAACAGGTTGCCAAAGCTATGACCGTCCAGTGCACCGATACCGGTTTCCCCAGCACGAGCGGGGAAGCGATATTGGAAGAGTTGAGTGATCAGCGCCTCATCATCGGCCAGTGCTGCAATGCAGTTACGAAAATCCCCGGGCGGGGGTACTCCCAGTTCGCGGCGCAGCCTTCCAGAGCTGCCACCATCATCTGCTACGGTGACGATGGCAGTGATATTATCGGTATAGTGTTTCAAACCACGCAAGAGCGTGTTAAGGCCATTGCCGCCCCCAATCACCACCACTTTGGCACCACGTTGCCTGAGGCGGTGGCGATAGAGTGCGTCTACCACACTGGCACCACCTGGGGGCACAAAAGCGCCCAGTAAAGCCTGATTGAATTGGTAAATCGCAACTGCCGCTAGACTCAGACCAATGAGAACAATGCCGAATGAGCGTGCCCAACCAGGCAAAAATGCCAAGGTGAGTATCTGCCATATCGACCACGAAATCCATCCAGAAATGTAAAGGTCATGCAGCAAACACGCGATCCCCAAACCCAGGAACGCTATCCCAATCAGCAACAATGCAAGCCAGCGTTTGACCCCCAGGCCTGGATATAACCACTTTCGGGCGGAGCCCACCTTATGGCCCATAGCTCTTCGCCTTCCAAGCTGGTGAGCTTCCAATCACGAGGTAGATTATATCCAGATCATGAGATCCAGTCAAAGAAACGGGAAAGATGTGGCGACCGTCTGAGACTCCTCCCTCACAACCCAAATCGAGGGGTGAGGGGAGGAGTCTCTCATAGCCTAAACGGGCCTGCTAGGGCACGATGGTGAACATCATGCCATCCGTGCGCCCAAACACCTCGGGGAAGTACATCTGGTAGGCATGCGTTGGGATGACGTGAAATTCACCCGGCAGGCTGGCGCGGATAAGATAGGTGTATTCGTAGCTGCCGCGCGGTAGATACGTGGCGAAGAGCACCGCTTTCTCATCACGCATCTCGCTGTGGCTGAACCACCACCAACCGTATTCGCCACCCCACGGATTGCGACGGTCGGTGCGCCACAGCTCAGGCGCCTGACCCACCACACTGGTGGTCTTGAGGCTCTGATCCACGCCCTCGGTGCCGGCAGGGAAGGGATCTTCCACCACCACATGATGCAGATCATTGGGTGCGATGATGGTGAGCTTCACGCGAATCACGTCACCCACCTTAGCACGATCAATTGTCGCGCAGCGTTCTTGTGTTGCATCGCAGCTCGCGAGAGTGTACTGACGGCCGACCACAATGCCGCGGTTGAGCGCCTTGACATCCTCGACCGGCTTGAAGTAGCGCAGATACATACTGTAGTATAAGCGTCCTGTGCCAGATGCCTGACCTTGTGGAGCGGTTCGTTCCACGGCTACGCGGTTGATCTCCTCGGCCAGCAATTGGGCCACCTCGAGCTGCAGCTGCTGGGTCTCGGTGAGATTGTCAGGGGTCACACTGCCTTGCCCCAACGATTGCCCGTTAACCGACACACGCCAGTCGTATCGTCCCTGGATCTCGCCGGTCACCTTCATCCAATCGGTCAGCGCAATAATGGCCCAAGCGTTTTCCTGGGTGGTCTCCCAAAAACCTTCTTTGCGCGCGCTCATCAACCAGCGCACCGCATTAGCCGCCAAGGGGTTGTTGCTGTCCAACCGCGCCAGCGCTGCCAAGATGATAGCTGTCGAGCGCGTGTCCGTGTTCATAGCGTAGTAGTCGACCTCTGCCTCCTCCCAGTGAGCACCTGTTGCGCTGACGATAGCGGCATTTGTGATATCTGAAATCAATGTCCTCACACGTGCATTGTCACCTGGTTGCAACAACGCCAGTGCCATTGCTAAAAAGGCCTTGCCAAAGGTGTCGAGCGTAGCACGATGTTCAAACAAGACAACAGCACATCCCAGATCGCCGCGCCCTGCCTCAGCCAGCACATAAAGCACAAATGCCTGACGATTAGCTTGCCAGAATGTTGTATCACTCCTGACTGGCCGCAGCGAGCTCTCCAGGTAGTCGGCAGCCCGGCTCATCACTTGTTCATCTACTATAAAACCGGCGCGCGCCGCCTCGACCATGCCCAGCAGCACATAGGCGGTCAGGAACGGGTCGGATTCGTCCGGTATCCACCAGCCCCAACCACCGTCGTAATGCTGCTGGTTGTACAGGCGCTGCAAGCCGACACCTACCAGGCCAGGCAATGCCACTTCCAAGTCGGGTCGCTCCAGTCCTAACTCTTTGTAAGCGCGGTAGGTCATCACGTTGGGCAGGAAACGACTCACCGTCTGTTCCGTACACTCATAAGGGAAGTGCTCCAGGAATTTGAGCCCTTTGACCATACCAGCCGCTAAAGATGGGTCGATCTGCACGGTCAGCTCACCCTGAGTAGGGTCGTAGCGTGCAGGCAATGCTACTCCTTCAAGGCGACTGCCATCTTCCTCCAGCTGGCCTGCTGTGGCGACCACTTCGGGCGTGCTATAGCGGTAAACAGGTAATGAGAACTCCAACGCATCTGTCAGGCCTGCCGCACGTGCGCCGAAGCGCAGTGTCACTTCAGGTACATTGCCCGCTATGGCTGTCCATGCCACACGCACCCGGTCGCGCGCCGGAACAGTGACTTTCTGCAGGGTATCACCGCTCACTTGCAGACCATTCGCCTGGATGACCACTTCGGCATCGAGCGGCCGGTCGGTGTTGTTGTTGATCACCGCTCCGAGCTCGACGCGATCGTTGACGACCAGGAAGCGCGGTGTTACCGGGCGCACCAGCAGGTCTTTGGTGCTGACGACATCCACAGTGGACTGGCCGACCAACGTGTCGGCGGTGACACCCCAGCTACTCAGCCGCCATGTCGTCAGATTGTCCGGCAGAGTGATGCGCACCGTTGCTTTGCCATTAGTGTCGGTGCGCACCACCGGGTTCCAGTATGCCGTGTCGGGGAAACGGCGGCGCACCACCCCAAAGCCTTCTCCACCGCCACCACCTTTGGCCTCCGGCGCTACTGTCAAATTGATGCGATCCACCGAGAGCGTTAATCCACTGGCAGTGTGCACCCCCAAACCGCGCTCACGCCAGAAGGTACTGATGATGTCTGGCGGCTGGTCGGCCAACGACAGCACCGATAGATCCACCAAGCTGAGCGCCAGCTCCGCCTCCACCGGCTGTCCGCGGCTGTCGGTAGCGGTGATTTCATAGGTTACCGTCTCACCCGGCTGATAGTGTTGATCGGCCGGTTTATCCGGCTTCATGGCGATGGTGAGTTCCTTTTCAGTCGTGTCGATGGAGAGCTGCGCATAGCCGACCTTGAAACTGGGCAGCGGATTGGTGGCGTCCTCACCTTTGACGATCACCACCGAGACAAAGACATTCGGGATTAGATCCTCGGTAATAGGGATTTGAATTTGTTCTGAGTTGGTCTTCAGCGTTTGAACCCAATGGCGATAGATGTGACCGCGTTCGAGGGTGATCAACGCCTGCACTTCGCCCTGGTAGGGGTGAGGGATCAGAATAGTGGCAGTGTCTCCAACGCGGTACTGCTTCTGATCTGCCACGAGCTCGATACGGTCGTGATTCTCCTGGCGCCAGTTGATGAATTCAGCACCACTGATCCACATGTAAGTAGCACTGCTAACCAGGTTGCCTTTCTCATCTACACCGCTGGCGTAAATGCGATAGATACCCCCCTTCTCTGGCTTGAAGCTAAGCGTAGCCGTGCCTTGGGCATCTGTGGTGATCGTGGTGGTATAAACGGGTACATCCTCAACTGTGCTCTCCCAGTAGTAACGACCATCCTCGCCCAGCTTGCGCACGCTGTACCATTTGTGCTCAGAGAAGACAGCCGTCAACGCGTGATTGGGCGAGGGTTTGCTCTCCCAGTCTACCGTGATAACGTTGACAGCGCTCTCTTTGTTGACCTGCCCCACATACTCCGCCGGGCGCAGGCCTATGTAGAACGTCCCCTTATGGACGACCGCCTCAGTGCGATCGCTCACTTGCTGGTCGTTGATGTCAGTGACGGTGACCTCCAACGTAAACAGCTGGCTCATGGTATATTTGGCGATATCCGCTTCCAAGCTAAAGGTGAAGCGTCCTTCCTTGTCCGTCTTGCCCTCACCTTCTGCAATCACCTCACCGTACGAGCCATAGTATTCCCCACGGCGGCTCCAGTCGTAATCGGTGAAATCCCACCAACCTTTGCCCTGGTAAACAAAGCCGCGGTCGGCAGATAGCACGCTCCAGCGCACCTGCGCGTCGGACACGGCACCGCCGAAGTAGTAGCTCGCCTGGGCAGTCACATTGATGCGGTCACCTTGAGCATATTCGGGCCGATCGGTCTGCACGGTAACTTGAAACTCAGGCCGACGATACTCTGCCACCTGGAAAGAGGCGGAAAGATGCTGCTCGTTGTAAATTGCCTCCAATGTATAGCTGCCCAGTGCTGCCTCGTCAGCCAGTGGAAACTCGCCATGCAACGTGCCCACATCACTGAGCGACATGCTTTCCTGATACACCACCGCGCCCTGCGGGTCATAGATTGTCACCTGGATCTCGGCATTTCGGCCCGGTATGGTGTAATGGGCATCATCATCCTCTCTTATGATGCCCTTAAAGTAGACCTTTTGACCAGGGCGGTAAATGGTGCGATCCGTGAACAAATAGCCGGTCACCGGCTCAACGTAGTCCTCAACCGGTACGCCAAACTCCCATGGAGAGATACCATCACTCCATTGGTTGATAGCCACAGCGAAGCGGTCATCCGGTCGGTCGGGTTCGCCGGCAAACGCATAGACGGACTTCCAAGTCTCCAACGGTGCGTGGCGCTCGGCAACGAAGACGCCATCCGCTCCGGTCTTCCCCTCACCCAGCAAGTTGCCCTGCTTGTCGTAGATGCGGATTGGGAGATCCGCCACCGGCTGGGCCGTCTTTAGATCGGTAGCCCACACGAGGGCGTCGGTGGCGGTGGTCTTGAAGCTCAGGTTGAGGTTCGAGACGATCAGGATCTGTCGCTGGCTGGGGAACCACGTGGTGTTGCGTGCTTCGGGATAGATGGCTTCCGGCGCAACCTCTGCTTTCAGGAAGTAGATGCCCGGCGCCAAGCGCCCGTCTTTCTCGCCCGCCAGATTCGTGGCGTAGATGACGCTGCTGTTGAGTTCCGCGTCCACGTCCAGCGACCAGGTGCGCAGCAGATCGCGCGGATCGCCCGCATAGTTATCCCAGTATTCCGAGGAATCCTCGCCCGTAGCCTGCAGGAAATTCTGCATCGGCATGCGATACAGCGCGAAGTTGACCTGGCTGACGTTGCGCACCAGCACATGGGCGACGGTCGGGGTGTAGGCCAGGAAAGTGCCGATTTTGTAGGGTGCGTAGAGGTAGAGATTGGGATCGGCGGCACGCGTGCGCCAGCGAACCACGGTGTCTTTGCCTAGTTTCTGACCATCACGCCCTTCAATGTTGCGACTGAGCACTACCTGATAATCCGTGCTTGGCTGCATCTGGAAGGAGAGTTGCAGCTTGGTGTTGTTGTTCCACCAATAGGTGTACACCTCGGTGGGAGTGATGGTGGGTGTAATGGTGAAGTTATCGTTGATCGAATCAGGATTCATAGGGCCGGAGAAGGTGATCTCCAGTCCTTGCGACGGATCGGCCGCTTTCTCGCCGTCGGCGGGGTTGGTGCTGACGATACGCGGGTACTCGATGGTGGTAAAGCTCCATGCATAATCTTGGGTTGTACTGACGGTGCCCCGAGCTGCCCGCACGCCGGCAGGTAGACTGGCATAGTAGGTAGCGCCGAATTCGAGTGCTTGATCCGGCGTGAACACCATCGTTTCCACACCCACTATGGGAGGGCCCTGGCTGCCTTCTTCGTTATCACCTTCTTTGGAGCGTGGACGCGGGATGCCCTCCGATTTCCACTCGAAACGGCCAGGGATGATCTCACCCGTCGCGCCGTGCTGCAGGCGAAACGCCGCCTCGACGGCGTGTCGATTCATCGGCTGATTAAAAGCCACCTGAATAGTCGGTTGGATGCTCACAAAAATGCCGTCTGGGGGTGGGTCGGTGGCAACCACTGCTGGCATGATGGTTGTGAACTCCCAGACGAAATCCTCTCGTAACACACCGCCGGTAAGGTCCTGCAGATTGCTAACACGCACTCGATAGGTAGTGGCCGGATCAAAGCCCAGATCGGGGGTGAAAGTGTAGATGGATGTATCCAACCACTCGCCCTTGCCAGTCAATGGAGGATCAAACGTAAGTGGCTGTGGCAGACGGCTTTGATCCTCCAATGCTGACAGAGGTACCACCGGTCGGTTGAAAGTCACGGTGACAACGGCATCGGTAGCTACCTCGGTAGTACCGGGCGCCGGTTGTACAACGCTGACTTCCAAATAGCCCACTGTGTTGAATCGGAAAGTGACCGGCTCACGTAACGGCACTCCTGCAGCGCTCCGGGCTTCTGTCCCAAGCGTAACCACATAACGCATAGCACGCTGCAGGGGAACATCGGGTTTAAACTGAACGACGTGGGGTAATGGCCAAGTAAAACTGCCCATCACCGGGGGCTCGATCCGAAAAGCGGATTGCACTGATTGCGCATCCATAGGTTGATCAAAGGTGATTTGAAGTGGTGCGTCCAAAGGATGCTCTTCAGCAGGTGCTGGCGTGAACTGAAGCACACGTGGCGGTAATGACTCAGACGTTGCCTGGGCCAGGGCAACAGGGATGCCAGCTGGCGACAGCGTGCTAACCAAAATGCTCAGCACCACCAACGATGATAGCATGATATGCCTGGTGATCTTCATTGTAATCTCCTCCTCCTTGATTTCCCTCAATGCATCACAATTATGGCTTAGTAGTTATGTAAAGCATAATCACCACCCCCCTGAAGGGCAAAAATAGAAAGCTATCCGATACCCGGCAAATCACCGCTTGTACGAAATTTCTAAGCCAAGATACGCTCAAGGTAATGCCAATTCCTAGTCAATCACCTCCACACTCACCACATTGCTATACAACGGGCGTCCCTTTTCGTCCTGCCCTTGGGCGGCAAATGTATGGTGGCCTGATTGCATGTCCCAAGTTGCCCGGTATGGTTGGCTTATAACTGTTGCCAGCGGTTGACCATCCACGAGCAAGGTGATCTGGCGCGGGACAACACCATCCATAGGGCGCACCTGCACTACCAGACGCTGCGAAGTACGCGGTATCTCCGACGAAAGACGATAACGTGCCCCTTGATCTGGACTGACCATTACCAGGGTGGCATTCGATGTAGCGTGTGCTTCGACCTCTTGCTGAGTTTCCCGCATTGTACCAGGTAGTGGACAAAGTGGCGAATAGCGCTCAGGCGGATCCGGAATGCCCTTTTGACGTGCCCACTCCCGGGCTTCGGCAGGATACAGTGTGTAACGCTGATAGGTTACATACCAAGAGGGGCATTGCGGTCCTGCCAGCAAGCCAGTGCGTTTGTCAATGCGATACCACCAGTGCCAGTCGTCGCGACGTGTCGGTTGTGTGCCTTCGATGAACAGTTCGTCGATCAAGCGCGGGCAGGCCGCTGGAAGTCGCACCACTGATGACGCTTGGCTATCGCCTGGCACTTGTGCTGGAGCAATGGTTGCAGCTGTGTTCGATGCAACAGGGGGCAAACCATTGTCGGCACAGACCTGCATGCGCACCAGGCCCTCTGGCGGATCGAACCAGCGCACCGGCTGACCCTTGAGTAGCTCCTCCATCACATCATGCCAGATAGGTGCCGCCCCGGTGATGCCGCTGACGTGGCGCATCGGTTCATTGTCAGTATTGCCTACCCAGACACCTGTTACCAGATCAGGCGTATAACCCACCGTCCAATTATCACGCCAATCGGTGGTAGTACCTGTCTTGACCGCTGCCGGTCGCGATAGGCGCAGCGGGCTACCTTCACCGAATGTCGAGGCACGTGCCTGATCATCGCTCAAGATATCGCTGATAAGGTAGGCCACACGCTTGTCCAGCACGCGCTGGCGCGGTGCAGGGGCAATTCGTTTGAGCATGTGCCCTTGAGCATCCTCCACACGGGTAATTGCCACAGGCTCCACCCGATAACCTCCACTGGCAAAGGCAGCATAAGCGCTCGTGAGCTCTAACAGACGCACTTCACCACCACCCAGCGTCAATGCCAAGCCAAAGCGGTTCGCATCGTCGAAGGTGGTGATGCCCATCGCACGCGCCAGTCGGGTCATGGCGTCAATGCCCACGTAATCCAGCACTTTGACGGCCACCAGGTTGTAGCTGGAAGCCAGTGCCTGACGGAGCAATACAGGCCCGCGCCAGCGCCAGTCGTAGTTCTGCGGCACATAGGGATCGCCTTCCCGTGTCACAAAGGCCGTACGCACATCCATCAGCACGGTGGCCGGTGTGAGCGGGTTGGGGCGCTGCGGATCCAGCGCCACGGCGTAGGTGATCGGCTTGATTGAGGAGCCAGGTTGACGGAGTGCCATCGTCGCATTGACTGCACCATCAATGCGCGGATCAAAATAATCCGGACTCCCCACCATCGCCAGAATGTGGCCAGTGTGCACATCCAGCACCACGACGGCCGCATTGCGCACACTGCGCGGGGGCTGCCCATCCCGCCGCGCGCCCAGCTGCGCCAGGCGATAGCGCACGATGCGTTGCACCGTATCCTGCACGTCCAGGTCGAGCGTGGTATAGACACGCAACCCCTGCGCGTAGAGCGCACCCCGGCCGAACTCGCGCTCCAATTGGCCCCACACGAACATGACAAAGTGCGGCGCCCGGATGGGAAACGGCACCGAAGCAAAAGCCAGGTCCTCACGTGCCGCCAAGTCGGCTTCTTGTGGGGTGATAAACCCGCGCTTGACCATCAGGTTGAGCACCACCCTCTGGCGCTCGCGGGCGGTGCCGGGATTCTCCAGCGGATTGTAGCGTGAGGGGGATTGGGGCAGACCGGCCAGCAAGGCACATTCGGCCAGGTCGAGTTCGCTCACGCTCTTGGCGAAGTAGGTGCGCGCGGCGGCCTCCATGCCATACGCCAGATTGCCGTAGTAGGTCTCGTTGAGATAGATGGCGAGGATCTCGTCCTTGCTGTAGGTGCGTGCCAGGCGCCATGCCAGGATCGCCTCGCGCAATTTGCGTTCCAGCGACACGCGGCCGCGTTCCTCCGGCGCCAGGAGCAAATTGCGCGCCAGCTGCTGAGTAATGGTGCTGCCACCGGAGAGCACTTCACCACCCTGCAGATTGACCCATAACGCACGCAAGATCGCCCAAAGGTCTACACCAGGATTGGTGTAAAAGCTGGCATCCTCGGTAGCAAGCGTGGCCTGTATGCACGCCTTGGGAATGGCACTCAATGGGACAGGGGCGTGCGAGCCGCTATGTGGGTCCAGAATCTCATAGAGCAACCGACCATTGCGGTCATAAATACGCGTCGAGGGCACAGAGGTATACTGGTAAAGGTGCTCGGGAGATGGCAAGTCCACCACCAGCCAGCGCCATAAGCCAATCGTAATCGCGCCGCTGGCCAACACACCTAACAGAATTACGCCCATGAGCACCAGGCGCGAGGGACAACAAAGCCGAAGCCGCCAATGCACCCTTATCCCGCTCCAAGAGACAAGACAGGGAGTGGTGAACACTCCCTGCCTCTACCCATTTCCACTTTTACTGAACCGTGCTGTAGATTACCTGAAGCTGCATGGTGATCTCCAGCTCTCCAGGCACGATCGGGCCACCGCCGCCCATGCTCTCTGCCTTCTGAACGGCGCCGGGATAGTAACCACTACCGACACCACCGATCACCTCACTGACACTAAGCACTTCACCCAGCTGCAAGTTGGTCAAGCGAGCTAGGTCTTCTGCTTTTGCGCGGGCGTTCGCTATTGCCTCGCGGCGCGCCTCAGCCTCCGCCTGAGCAGTGTTCGACAAACTGAACGTAACACCATAGATGTTGTTGGCGCCAGCATTCATGGCCGAGTCCAGCACGGTCCCCAGATTCTCAAGGTTGCGGATTGTAACATTGAGCTGGCTTGTGACATGGTATACAGGCACGCCCTGGGTTCCATCAGGATTGGACGGTCGCTCCTGCCAAACGCTGAATCCAGAGGTCTGTATGTCTCTATCCTCGATCCCCAGCTGCCTGAGCACGTTCAGTACGTTATTCATCACCTGCGACGCTTCGGCACTGGCCTCTTTGACTGTTGGACGGATGACCTCTACACCGATGGTAGCTTGAGCCATATCCGGCTTGATTCTTACTTTGCCCTTTCCCACAACGGTGATGGTGCCCGGCTTGCTTTCACCTTGCGCTGAAACCCTACCGGGACTGAGGCCCCCTATGCCCATAATGAACGAAATCACCGACACCACAACCAAGATGCCGATCAACCTAATCGGAAACCCGCTTCGTTCCATAAAGTGCTCCTCCTCAAGTCACTGCTTACAGGATTTGCATTGTTCGTTCCCGTTGAACTTGAAAATCTCCATACACTTCACGACGCCAAGACGACGCGGATTGTTCCGGCGCCTGCACACGATTATAACACGCGTGAGGCAAAGGAGGAAGGTCGGCAAATGTTAAAAACCCTTTGTTATCTTGATCTGTTACTACAGCGGAGTGGTGACTCGGGTTATAATATTCTTAGGTCCGTTTATCAGGAACGGTTCGATAATATGTTTACGATGGCATAGAGGTGAAAGATCAACTATGCGTGCGGTGGACATCATTGCCAAGAAACGAGATGGTGCTGAGCTCTCTAAAGCCGAGATCGAGTTCTTCGTGCAAGGTTATACAAGTGGGACTATTCCCGATTACCAGGCGGCTGCTTGGTGCATGGCCGTGTTATTGCGCGGTATGAGCACGCGCGAAACCGCCGACCTGACACTCGCCATGGCGCATTCTGGTAAGATGCTCGATTTGAGTGGACTGGCAGAATGTGTGACAGACAAGCACTCCACCGGTGGTGTCGGTGACAAGACCACATTGGTGGTAGCACCACTTGTGGCCAGCTCAGGTGTGCTGGTAGGCAAAATGAGCGGCCGTGGACTGGGGTTTTCCGGCGGCACTATTGACAAGCTGGAAAGCATCCCTGGCTATCGTGTCGAGCTCAGCCCGGATCAGTTCATCCAACAGCTGCGTGAGCACGGAATTGTCGTTGCTGCTCAGTCGGCCGATCTGGCCCCTGCTGACGGGAAATTTTACGCTCTGCGCGATGTAACTGCCACCGTGGAAAGTATCCCCCTCATCGCCAGCAGCATTATGAGCAAGAAGATTGCAGCTGGTGCTAACGTGATCGTCTTGGACGTCAAAGTGGGTAGTGGCGCCTTTATGAAAACACTGGAGGCAGCTCGTGAACTGGCCCATGTCATGATCACAATTGGTGAGGCTGCCGGTCGTCGCGTGGCAGCGGTCATCGCTGATATGAACCAACCGCTTGGGCAAGCGATCGGCAATGCATTGGAGGTGCGAGAAGCCATTGGCGTACTGCGGGGTGATGGTCCAAATGATTTGCGCGAGCATTGCCTGACGATAGGCGCTCTGATGCTTGCGCTGGCCGGACGTGTTACAGCACTGGCGGAGGGTCGTGCTGTGCTGGCACGAAATCTGGACAGCGGCGCTGCCTGGCATAAGTTTATCGAGTGGATCACTGCCCAAGGGGGTGACTCAACAGCGCTCGAGGACCCCCAACAGTTGCCCCAAGCGGCTCTGATTGAGGTACTGCCTTCGCCTCGCACGGGATACATCGCTGCAATTGACGCCCAAACCGTTGGCCAAGCGAGCGTGGTGTTAGGAGCAGGCCGCGAGAAGAAGGGTGACTCCATCGATCACGCTGTAGGAATTGTGCTGCACAAGAAAGCGGGTGATGTGGTGCAGCGCGGCGAACCATTGCTCACATTGTATGCTGATCAGGAGGAGCGACTTGCCGCAGCACGAAAGCTGCTGCTCAGCGCATTTCGCTGGAGCGATTCCACTTCTCTCCAGCCAATGCATATCTATGAGATCATCCCCGCTTCACTACAAGCTTAATATACAAAACGTTGGGTCGTGAAACTTTTCGCAACGAAAGCGAGATTGTCTATACTTCGCCAGCGACCGTTCCAATCGTCCCAGACATTCCAGTGCCCGGAACGCCAAAGCGTGTGCCCGTCGACCTCGCCGCGCAGAAACGCCTCGAGCGTCGCCGGTGTCACGGTCAGGAAGGTAGTATAGCGCATGCCATCGAACAGGCCGACCGTGAGCGGCTCGGTCGCGCCGCTGTCGTAGAGCACCTTGAGCCCCCAGTAGAACTGATCGGCCGTGGCCTGTTCACATCCTTGGGCATATGGACACGCCGCCGTCATCACCACCGTCCATGAGCGCGCGCCACTGAGCAGCGGATGCAACTGCACTGCCTGCACATGGTAACCCAGTTGCTGCAAAGCGAGGCGGATAGCCTCGGGCTGCACTCCTTCCAGGACGGTCACCGTCACCAGTCGTTCAACGCTGCCCCGTTCGCCCACGGCTTCCAAACGATACGTGGTGGTCTGCTCAGGATAGACCACGGTGCTGCCCGGCGCGGTGACACCCTGGCCATCTAAATAAGCTGCCACCCCGCCACTGAGATCCCAGCTGAGCGTGGCAGGTTCGCCCGCACGCACTTGACACGGCGAGCAACTGAAATGGTGAATCACGGGCAGCCCACGCACCTCTATGGTAACCGCCTTCTCACTGCGACCGTTCTGATTGGCGGCCACCAAGCGATAAGTGGTTGTTTGATCGGGTCGCACCAGCGCTGACCCCGGCGCCTCAACCCCTCGCCCGTCGAGGGTGACCCAGCGCGCGCCCTGTACACTCCAGCGTAACGTGGCAGACTTGCCTGGATCAATTATACATGGATCACAACGAAACTCCTCGATGACGGGCATAAAAGGTTCTGGCGTCTCACCAACCTGCGGCGTAGCAATGGGAGATAGCGATGGGAGTACCATCACATCTTCTGCTGCGAACAAGCCACTAATGGTGCTGCTCAGGGCACTCAGCAACCCTAAGAACGTCAAAGCTAATACCCATTTGACGGATAGACCGGGCATGTGTTGAAGGAGGGAAACCTTGCCTAATGATTCAGAGCGTTTTGTCGCCATTTGTATCTACCCCAGGGAGTATCTTCCCTATTCTACCACAACTTTGCAATCCGATCCGAATTCTCGCCGGGTTGTTCGCTTGCGGAATCCTCTTTTGACATCCTCTTTCTATACCGTTACAATCTCTTTATTCAGTTATGTGGAGAGGCACCCCGACAGTTTCCAACGGTTTCTGTGCCTCAATGAGTAGGAGAGGTGACTTCTTGGTCACAAGCATCGACCTTCCGGTTCAATATCACTTCGAGAACGGGGGCTTCACACGCTATGAATAGTGCGCAGATCCGCCAGGCCTTTCTAGATTACTTCCGCCAAAATGGACACGTGATCGTGCCGAGCGCTTCACTTGTGCCCAGCAACGATCCCACATTGCTATTTACCAATGCCGGTATGGTGCAGTTCAAAGATGTTTTCTTGGGCCTGGAAAAGCGCGATTATCAACGCGCCGCGACGGTGCAAAAGTGCATGCGCGTCTCCGGTAAGCACAATGACCTAGAGAACGTGGGACCGTCTCCCCGACACCACACATTCTTCGAGATGTTGGGAAACTTCTCCTTCGGCGACTACTTCAAGAAAGAAGCTATCCGCTACGCTTATGAGTGCTTGACTCAGGTGTATGGGCTCGATCCGGATCGTCTCTACTACACAGTGCACCACGATGACGACGAAGCGTATGGATACTGGATCAATGATATCGGGATTGACCCTGCCCGCGTACACCGTATGGGGGATAAGACCAACTTCTGGATGATGGGCGACACCGGTCCGTGTGGTCCCACGAGCGAAGTACATTATGACTGGGGGCCAGAGTATTGCACATGTGGACAACCAGATTGCAGTGTCGCTCTTGACAATGGATGCGAACGCTGGCTGGAGATATGGAACCTGGTCTTTATGCAGTTTAACCAGAGATCGGATGGCACGCGTGTGCCGCTCCCGCGTACTGGCGTGGACACCGGCATGGGTTTGGAACGAATTGTGGCCATCATCCAGGGAAAACACAGTAATTATGACACCGATCTTTTCACGCCAATTATGGATCGGGTGCAGCAGTTGCTCGGCCATACCGCTGTGCAACGTGAGCAACATATGGTGGCATATCGCGTTATCGCTGATCATAGCCGCGCTGTGACCTTCATGATTGGAGATGGCGTCACACCCGGCAATGAGGGACGACGGTACGTCCTACGCCTCATCTTGCGACGTGCTGCGCGTTATGGCCGTATGGCCGGCTTTACTGAACCTTTTCTGGCCGAGGTCGCGCGTGTGGTGATCGATCAGATGTCTCCACATTATACAGAATTGCACACCCGTGCCGATTTCATCCTGAATGTCATCACACAGGAGGAAGAGCGCTTCTACCAGACCTACGAGATCGGGCTGAATATGCTAACCGAGCTGATGGATCAGCTGAAAAAGGAGGGGCGCACTGCCATTTCAGGTACCGACGCCTTCAAACTGCACGCTACGTACGGATTCCCCTTCGAACTCACGCGTGACATCGCCGCCGAAAACGGCCTGCTCGTTGATGAAGCTGGTTATCGGGAAGCGATGGGAGAACACGAAAAAGTGTCTTCATCAGATCGCTTCAAGCTGAGCGATCTAGACAACCTGGCTCTTTACGCTGACCTGCTTGAACGGTTGAAAGCAGAGCGCAAGCTTGGTCCCCAGGGCGTCAACTACCAACCCTATGAGGCCGCCGAAATTGAGACAAAGGTTGTAGCAATTTTGCGGGACAAGATGCTTGTTCGAGAAGCTCGAGCTGGAGAACAGTTAGAGATCGTGCTGGCCGACACCGTTTTCTATGTGGAATCAGGGGGCCAAGTCAGCGACATAGGTTCGATCGTGCGTTACCACAATTCGGACTCTCCACCAGCCTGGGAATTCCAAGTGCAAGATGTGCGCCAGCCGGTGACCGGCCTTATCGTCCACGTTGGACAGGTTAAGTCGGGCGTTATACGCGTAGATGACACCGTTTTGGCCTCAGTAGACTTGGATCGCCGTTGGGATATCATGCGCAATCACACCGCTACACACCTTCTACACAGCGAGTTGCGCTACGTTTTAGGCGAACATGTCCAGCAGGCAGGCTCTCTGGTGGCACCGGATCATCTGCGTTTTGACTTCACCCATCCCACAATGTTGACTCAAGAAGAGCTGCGTACGGTCGAGAGCTTGGTAAACGAGGCGATCCTGGCCAACTACGCCGTGCGTATTGAACAGGCAGAATATCGTCGGGCTGTTGCCGAAGGAGCGATAGCTCTCTTCGGAGAGAAGTATGGAGATATGGTCCGAGTGGTGAAAATCGGTGAGGACGACGAGATTTTCAGCCAGGAACTGTGTGGTGGGACCCATGTAGAGTACACCGGCGACATCGGACTGTTCTATATCGTATCCGAGAGCGGTGTTGCGGCTGGCATCCGGCGTATCGAAGCGGTGACAGGCCGTCATGCTTATCAACTGGTGCAGAAGCGAATGATGGCACTTGATGCGGCAGCAGCCTTCTTGGGTTGCACGCCTGAAGAGATAGATCGCAAAGTACTGAGCCTTCTAGACCAGCTGCAATCTAAGGACAAAATGATCGCCAATTTGCGACGCGAGCTGGCTCGTCGGGATTTCGAGCACATTCTGGGCGAAGTCAAGAGAATCGATAGCGTGAATGTCTTGTCTGCCAAAGTGGATGTGGGCGATATCACCACATTGCGCGAGATGAGCGACTGGTTTCGCGAGCGGCTTGGCTCAGGCGTGATCGTTTTAGGCACAGTGTTGAACGGAAAGCCCAACTTTGTGGCCGCCGTGACACCCGACCTGGTACAACGAGGAGTGCATGCGGGCAACCTTGTGCGTGCTGTAGCGCAAAGAGTGGGAGGAAGCGGCGGCGGCAAACCCACTTTAGCTCAAGCGGGAGGGCACGATGTAGCGCGTATGGATGAGGCGCTGGAAGTGGTGCCAGATTTGGTGCGCCAAGCATTGCACGATTGAACGATGGGTATCCCCCTTTAGAGAATATCCTGCGATGCGTACTCTCTTCGATTCGATCAGAAACCATTCATTGGGTTCCCTCAGTATCCACCTGAAAGCAAGACAACCTCGGTACGAGTATCTCAGCTCGCTGGATATTGGCGCCGAATCGCTGAAAGCTGTTGTAACACAACGGAAAGACGATACTATACGAATTCTGGGCTATGGCATTGTCTCCGCGCGTGCTGGTGCCCTCGATGGTGACCGTGCGGCGATCCTCGCACTTGCTGCTGCAGCAGAAGAGGCATTGTCGACGGCAGAGGATCACACGATGTCAGGCCTGGGGCATAAAGTAGTGCCAGATGATGCAGTTTTCTGCCTGCCAGCACGTTTCATCCGCAGCAAGCTGGTCACGCTGCGCCAAAGACGTCCTGATCCGACAGCGCCTGTCTTGGCACGCGAGGTGAAAAGGCTATGTGAACGAGCAAGAACTCTACTTCGTGAACAATTATCCATCCGAGATGAACAAAACGAAACATGGGAACCACTTGCTCCGGCGAGCAGCTTGGTACTCTCCGTTGATGGTCATCCAGTCAGCGACGCGGTTGGCCTTAAGAGTAGGGTGCTTGCTGTGTCTATTTTTGGTGCTGCTGTACCATCCAAAATTGTGAGCTCGGTAGTGGCGATTGCTAACAGGTTAGAGGTGTTCCCTCACGCAATAGTGGCCGTGCCACAATCTTTGGCAGCGTTGGTGCCGCAACGTGATGCGATTCTGCTCGACGTGGGCCATCAGGGAACCAGCCTTAGCTTGATTCGCCACGGTGCCCTGGTAGCAACCACGTGGTGGCCGCAAGGAGGTGAATATTTTACAACCAGCCTCGCACGAACGTTTCGTTGTATGCCGGAGCACGCGGAGGCATTGAAACGCGCCTATGTGGACAATACCCTCTCCCAAGAGGATGTCTTGCTGGTGAAACGTGCCTTGGAAAAGCCTGCGAGCGACTGGTTCGATTCACTGGTATCTGGGCTATGCACTCTGGCAAATGAGTACTCGCATAATATGTCAGGCACATTAGCATATAGCAGAGAGACTCTTGTCACTGGACATGGCGAAGATGTTCTGCCCGGCCGCGTGTTTATCACAGGAGGCGGGAGCTTGCTGCCAGACCTCATTTCCGCAGTGCGCAGTGTGGAAAAGGCGGTAGAGATACACTTCGATCGGGCTATAGAGATTGAGTCTCTGGGAGGTTCTCTGAGCGTACGCCGACCAAGCTACCCCCTTCTGCTTAATGTGCCCCATCAACCTATGGGAGACCTTCTGTCGTCTGCGATAGGGCTGGCAACCAGTGTGACATGGTGAAGCGAAAGTTACATTCGAGGGAGGCGACACGGCCAATGGCCAAAGCGCAAGAAGCAGCACAAGAGAAGTCGGCACAGGTCATCTATCTCGAGCCAGATGACGACGCTGCCGTCGTGCGCGATCGGCTGGAGTGGGCAGAGTCAGAGCGTGTGTTGCTCGTTCTCCCGTCGCGGAATCGGGTGTTGCGAAGCCTTGTGAGTTTAAAGCTCATATCCCGCTATGCTAGCAGCACAGGGCATGTTGCCGCATTGGTCACACCAGATCCACGGGTGAGCGAACTGGCCATCGAAGCCGGTCTGACCACCTTCGGGTCGGTTGAGCATGCACGTCGCTCCCAATGGTTGAAATCCGCTGACGAGACACTGGAATGGAGCCAATCGGGCGAAATGGTCACAGCCTATGAGGAGGTGACCGAACCGGACAGGGTACCCGGTGTCTCATTGCCAGAGCGCCCTCCTCGGAAGATAGTGCGTCCCAAGTGGTTGCCTGTCTTTCGCATCAAAACAAGACGGCGATTATCCCCTTCGCAAGTGCTTGCGCGGCGAGCCCTAAGCGCTCTGGGCTTTTTGGTCCTGCTGGCGATTCTGAGTGCTATGATCGGTGTGGTTGTGCTATTGCTCTATCCAGAAGGATCTATCCACCTGAGACCTAAACGAACCCCCGTGCAGACCGAGTTGGTGCTCCGCGCCGATCCTCAAGCGGAAAGGGTTAACTATCAGACGCTAGACATTCCAGCACGCCTGGCACAAGTAGAGCTGCGTGACGTGGGCGTTATCGCGCCTTCCAGTGCCAGTGCACTGCCTACAGAACGTGCCAGCGGTGCCGTGAGGTTTATCAACCGCACACTCCAAGAGGTGACAGTGCCGATCAGCACCACTGTCAGCACCTCGCGTGGTCTAAACGTACGTTTTATGACCAACATCACAGCAACGGTGCCAGCTGCACTGAACGCGACTACTGTTGTGACCATCACCGCTACAGATCCTGGTCCCATCGGCAATGTGGCAGCAGGCCAGATCAATCGCATTGAGAATCCTATCCTGGCTCGTCAATTGGCTGTCATAAACGAGATGCCGACCGGCGGGGGAGCGGTCAAGCAAGCAGGCGTGGTCACACGTGAGGATAAAGATCGCCTGTGGTCCATTGTCCTGCAGAAGATGTACCAGGAAGGTTACGAGCGTCTCAAAGGCGAGCTGGCAGAGCAGGAATTCTTGCCCCCTGAATCAGTGATAGTACTGCCGTTGGAGGGAATTTTCACCCCTAGCCTGGATGGCGAGCAGGCAGATCAGCTTTCCCTGGACATGCACGCGGTGGTGCGAGGAACGGTGATCGCGACTCAATATGCCAACCAGTTGGGACTGGCCGCATTGCAGGCGGAGATGCCTGAGGGACATAAGCTGGATCCACGCAGTCTCCAATTCGAGATCGGCCAGGTGTTGAGCGTGGCGGATGACCGCTCGGTCACCTTTACAATCCGAGCCTCGGCTGAGGCGGTAGCGCAAATCGATGTCAATCAGGTCACGAGTATTGTTCGAGGACTGCCTGTTGATCAAGCGCAACAACTACTTGCTCAGCAATTGCCATTGGCTGAGACACCCCTTGTCTCGGTTGAGCCAGATTGGTTGGGCCGATTGCCTTGGCTTCCGTTTCGCATTCGCATAAATGTGGTGGAGTAGCACGTCGGAACGCAGGCGGATATGTGGGTATGGTGATCATCGCATTGGACATAGGCGAACGGCGTATTGGGGTGGCCGTCAGTGACCCGAGTGGCACCCTTGCAACACCTTACGGGATTATTGAGCGTCGTTCCCGGCCAGAGGATTTTGCTGCCATAGTGGAGCTGGTCCACAAAATAGATGCTCAACGCGTGATTGTGGGGTTACCTGTTTCACTAAATGGAAGCATCGGGTCCCAAGCGCGTCGTGTGATACGGTATGCCAAAGCGTTGTCGCGCGTGCTCGCTGTACCCGTCGAGATGGTGGACGAACGTTATTCAACCTCCATAGCACAAGATCTCCTGGCTGACGCAGGCCGGCGGAATCGCACCCATGTGGATGCTGCTGCAGCAGCAGTGATTTTGCAAGAATACTTAGATCATCAAACCTGATTACCTGCTGGGAGGTATACCCTCGTGCACAAGAGATTGTGGCTTTTTCTTCGAGGATTTTTCTTTGTTGTTGCGCTAGCCTCGCTTATCGCAATCTTGGGTGTAGGGATTTGGTATTGGCGCTCGCAGGGTGACGGTGGTACGTTGATCTCGCTCAGTGACACTCCTGGCGGACGTCGCCCACAGGGCGTGGGTGACTGGGCACTTGGTTTCTATTTGCAACTGAATGCAGAACGCATCAACAAGCCTGCCAGCGATGATCCCACTCCAATCCATTTCCGGGTAGAGGCAGGGGAGACCGCTACCAGTATCGGCACACGGCTACAAGAAATGGGGCTGATCACCGATATCGAGCTCTTTCGGCGTTTTCTTCAATACAACGGGTTGGATGCATCCCTCGAAGCAGGCGACTACGTGCTTCGCCACAATATGAGCATGCGCGAGATTGGTGAAGCGCTGCAGCATAGCAAGGTCGAAGAAGTGACGATCACCATCCCTGAAGGATGGCGCGCTGAGCAAGTGGCTGAGCTGCTTTCGAAACGAGAAATCATGGACGGTAGTGCGTTTTTGGCTATTGTACGACAGGGAGAAGCTGTCCAGCACCCTCTGCTGGCCAGTAAACCGGCGGGAATGGGGTATGAGGGTTATCTGTTTCCCGAGACATATCGTCTGCCGATTCAACCTGCTCCAGAGGACATATTGACCCGTATGCTGAACACGTTGCAATCCCGCTTGCCCATTGGATGGGAGAGCATGGCCGCCGCACAGGGACTTACGTTCCACCAAGTGTTGACATTAGCTTCCATTGTGGAACGTGAGGCGGTGATCCCCGATGAACGTCCTGCTATTGCGAGTGTGTATCTCAACCGACTCAAGCAGGGCATGTACCTCAACGCCGACCCGACTGTGCAGTATGCAATGGGTTATCAACCGGATAGCGGCCAATGGTGGAAGACACCGGTGACCATTGAAGAATATCAAGGTGTCAACTCGCCCTACAACACGTATCTGAACCCAGGCTTGCCCCCCGGTCCAATTTGCAGTCCTGGGATCAACGCCATCATGGCGGTGCTACAACCAGCGAACACAAACTACCTTTACTTCGTAGCTCGCGGAGATGGAGGTCATGTATTCGCTACGACGATGGAGGAACACGAGCATAACGTACAAACATATATGGGAGGTCACTAGCCTCTGCCTATGGGAACCCTGATAAATCACTCAGCCTCTTCCTTCTTTGTGCCTGACCTCTCCCCGCTGCGTGCGCAGTTCCCCGCCTTACGGCGAACAGACGCACGTGAGAGACCTTATGTCTTCTTCGACGGGCCGGGTGGAACACAGGTGCCCCAGTCCGTTATAGATGCCATGGTTGATTACATGATAAATGCCAACGCCAACACCCATGGGTTGTACGAGACCAGCCACCGTACAGATCAGGTGATCGAGGAAGCACGTCGTGCGATGGCCGATTTCCTGAACGCGCCGTCACCGGATGAGATCATATTCGGTCCTAACATGACCACCTTGACATTCGCTGTCAGTCGCACCATCGCGCGAATACTGCATCCTGGCGATGAGATTGTGGTAACACGGCTAGATCACGATGCTAACATCGCGCCATGGGCAGCTCTCAAGGAACAAGGTGCCGTGATTCGTTATGTCGACTTCGATCCCAGTGATTGCACTCTGGATATGGTGAGCTTTCAACATCTCATCAACGAGCGCACGCGGCTGGTTGCGGTGGGGTATGCTTCCAACGCTGTGGGGACGATTAACGATGTGCGCACCATCGGAGAATGGGCACATGCTGCAGGCGCCTGGCTATATGTAGACGCAGTGCATTACGCACCGCATGGCCCAATTGACGTGCAAGCAATTGACTGCGACTTCCTCGTATGCTCGGCATATAAATTCTTTGGCCCTCACATCGGTGTGTTGTGGGGACGCTATGAGATACTAGATCGCTTAAAGGCCTATAAGGTGCGTCCCGCCGGAGATCGGCCACCGGACAAGTTTGAGACAGGCACCAAGAACCACGAAGGAATAGCAGGAGCCACTGCTGCAGTGAATTACCTAGCCGAGATAGGCGTTCGCTATGGAGCAGACTTTGCCACCCAGTATGCCCACTTAAGAGGGCGACGACGTGACTTAAAAGCATCTCTATGTGCCATCCGCTCTTATGAACGTTTCCTCTTTGAGCATCTGATGCGGGGATTACAATCTATTCCAAAAGTCACCATCTACGGTATCACCGACTTGGCCCGTTTCGACGAACGCGTGCCGACGGTTTCCTTCCGCAGGGAAGGATATACCCCTCAGGAGATTGCTCGGAGACTCGGGGATGAGGGCATTTTCGTGTGGGATGGCAACTATTACGCGATCTCGGTCACAGAGCGGTTGGGAGTCGAACAAAGTGGGGGCATGGTGCGGGTAGGGATTGCCCACTATAACACTCCTGAGGAGGTCAACCGTTTCCTTGCTGTTCTGGAAAGCCTATAAGTCTTACGGATTGCAATCCTCTTGTCGGTTTTCTCTACCTGCTTCTTGACTTGCTTGTCGAGTGCGCACCAACTCAGTCCTTGGCGACGCAATAATGGACTGCAGCTTATCTGCAAGCTCCAGAATGTCGTTCACACAAAGATCCGCCACATTGGTCCAGTCTTCCATTTCGGAGTAGGGGTTGCCCACCAGGACCCCGAACATGCCCATCGCCACAGCAGGAACGAGGTTGCGCGGCATGTCCTCAACCAAGATGCATTCCTCGGGTCGCGCATCGAGAATTTCGAGCGCGCGCCGATAGGCCTGGCGATGTGGTTTGCTCTGGTACTGAAAATCTCGCACATCAATGATGTGGGTGAAATGATGCTCCACCCCCAGAATAGTGAGCACCCGCAACGCATGTTCGCGACTAGCATTGGTAAAAATCACTTTTGTCAGAGTGATATTATCCAACGCCCTGCTTAAAGCTGGATTGGGTTGAATGAAGTTGGTCAAAGGGAGATCATGTACGAATTCCAGATAACGTTCTGGATTGATCCCATAATGGAGGATCAGGCCACGCATCGTCGTGCCATAGCGTTCGCGAAAATAGCGGCGCAGATAAGGGGCCGTTTCCGGTGGGACGTCCAAATGCTCGACCATGAACCGGCTGATGCGTTCGCCTATCGCCTTCATAATACCCGCATTCGCGGGATACAAGGTATCATCTAAGTCGCATAAAAGGAAACGGTAGCGCCCCGTGAAGTCCAAAGGAAAGATCTCTGCCTTGCTGCAGTAGCGCTCCGGATCACCCATTTGGAATGCCCGGAATAGCGATAGGTATTGGCTTCCGTAAGGAAGGGTCCATGCTGACGTGTGTAATCCAGTGCCTCACGCATTGCCCGATACATAGCCAATACATCCTGACCATCCACTTCGCTCTTCCACACCAAATAGCTAGGATGCTTCTTGCACCTCCGCAAAAGCATGATCTAATATCTCAAGCGCACGCTCGATCTCTTGCTGAGAGACGATGAGCGGGGGAGTGATGCGCACCACATTACCGTACAGACCACCTTTACCGATTAACAAACCACGTTGGCGTGTTGCCTCAAACAAATGCGCGATTTCGCGCGTAGCTGGCTCCTTGGTTTGGCGATCACGCACCATTTCGATACCCTGCATTAACCCCTTGCCTCGTACGTCACCAATGATGGGGTATTTCTCTTTGAGGTTTTCCAGGCCCCTGCGTAGGATGGTGCCCATTTGATCTACGTGCTGAGGCAGACGTTCCTCTTCCATGACTGCAATCGTTGCCAAGGCAGCAATGCAAGAGACAGGATTGCCCCCGAAGGTGGAGATGATCAACCCTTTCAGTCTATCTGTCACTTCAGGGGTGGCAATCGTAGCGCCCAATGGTGTCCCGTTGGCAATGCCCTTGGCCATTGTCATGATGTCCGGCTCGATCCCCCAGTGTTGAATGCCGAACCAAAACTTGCCTGTACGCCCGAAACCGGTTTGAACCTCATCGCAGATGAAGAGGCCGCCATACTTGCGCACAATGTCGACAACAATGTCAAAATATTCTGGAGGTGGGGTAATAAAGCCTCCTACTCCCTGGATAGGCTCCGCCAGAAATGCGGCGATACGTCCTGGGGTGACCGTCCTAATGACCTGCTCAACGTCCTCCGCACACGCTACGCCACACTGAGGATAGGTGGTCTTCAGGGGACACCGATAACAATAGGGGTTCAGGGCATGGTAGATGCCCAACACTTGCGCTCCGCCCACACGCCAAGTGGATTGCGCCGTTAGGGTGGTAGCGAGAGCGGAGCGACCGCTGTAGCCATGTCGCAGTGCAATTACATCCTGGCATCCGGTTGCTTCTCGTGCTAACAACACAGCCGCCTCATTGGCTTCCGTGCCACTATTCCAGAAATAGGACTTTTGGAGACGGCCCGGGGTTATCTCGGCCAGCTTCTCTGCCAGCTTCACGTGATTCTCATGCGGGTATAGGGTAGATGTGTGCACCAAAGTGCTCACTTGCTGTTGAATGGCTTCTGTCACCTTGGGGTGGCAATGTCCCACGCTCACGGTCAAGATGCCACCGAAGAAATCCAGATATCGATTACCCTCAACATCATAGAGATACATTCCCTCGCCGCGTGCCAGAGGCAACGGTTGCTGATAGTAGTGGATGTGAACGGGCCACAAGAATTGCTTTTCTTTCTCGAGAATAGTTTGTGTGTCCATGAGATCTCCTAGGCGATATAGGTTTATGAAAGTTTTTTCTACCCTATATAGGGCACATGGCTCATTTGATCAAGCGCATGCATCGGCGCGAAAACAACACCTTTGACGAAAGCCTGCGCTTTGTATTGCATGCCTTCATATTCGAAGGTGAACTCGGCGGAGAGGCGTTCTCCCAGCTTGTGCTGACGGGCATATTGATGGAATGGGGCACTAGGATCAAGGGGTATCAGATGGAGCTTCGCCGCATTGATAATCGCCTTGCGTAAAGCAGCTCGGTGCTCTGCTTCATCCGGCTGTTTGTCACCGCCGTTTGATCGGCTTGGCTGAGTCAACTGGAAAGTCAAGCGGAAGGAGGTCCGCGTCCACAAACGCGGCGCATCCTCCAACCCCAAGCCAAGCCCAGTGACCGTCTCGGAGGGATAACCCTTGTGACTCACGCGCACTTTATACGTGCCCAGACAGCCATACATGGCGTAGTTGCCCCAGTAACTGTCGATAGCCCCTTTTGTGGAAACCTGATCGCTGGCATCATCACGTGCCACAATAAATGTGGCATTCTCAATCGGCTTCCCCTCTTCGTTAAGGATCTTAACAAAGATGTACCCTGCTCCGACTACCTCATCCTCGTCGTACCATTGCACCTTCACCAGCTTCCAATAGGGACCGCCAGTATCGGGTGCAGGCTCCAATTGCACACCCAGATATTTGAGGCGACAATCCCAGTTACGACCCAGCTCCTGCTGGTAAGGAGGCTTCCACCATTGGGGCGGTACAGGACCGTGCTGCCGTACCCGTATGGGGAGGTCCTTGAGCATCTGCACCAAAGGCAGCTCACCACGCAACCCGAATTGCCGGTCGAATTGATGGGTGAACCAGGGGCCTTGATTTTCGGCCGGGGGTGCATACACACCGATGCGATAGGCGGCAATCAGCCATGGCATTGCGGCAAAGAAATAGTCAGGCACTTTCTGGCCTAAGATGTCCCGATCACCCTGTACATATCGGAACATTTCCAAGTTCATCAAGCTGGCAGTCAATGGGGTTGGCTTGGGATAACGGGGGTCGTCACCAAAGGTGGTGCCAGCACGTTGACCCACATTATAGCCGCCCTCGGTCATCATAATTGGGATCGAATGCCCCACCGCTTGGACGACGAGGTGATTGACATACTCAAATGCACGAAAGCAAGTGCTGTCGGTCATAATACTGGCGTTAGGATTGGCCATTCGGCGACGCGCCTCGTTAACGGCGTCTACACCCATCTCCCATGCCCACATCCCCCCGGCGGCTTCCCACTCCTCCTGCGTAACCGGTACACCTTCGAGGTTAACCGGATCATTAGGGTACTCAAGGGGTCGGCCCAAGCAATAATTATGAACGGCAGCCCATGCACCGCCGTCAAGGATATCGCGCCGTCCGCGTTCGACGATCTTGGCAAAAGGGTCTTGCTGCGACCCGACGCCAAAGGCGGGCACGGCCGGATATCCTCCCTCCTCCAGAATGATGTCAGCATCAATGATGAAGTTATCCACTACAAGGTCCAGCCAATTGGGAGGTTTTGGACTGCGCCACTCGAGGTCGAGGTCAGGCTCATTATTGGTCTCGAAGTAGACCACGCCGGCTTGAATGTAACGGCGTACCGCTTCCCTGCCTCGTTGACCTATGTTGCCAGGGTTCTGTTGCGGCCGGTAAAAGCGCACCACCGGCATAACCTCCATGTCGACCAGCTGGCGCGCCAGGCGTAGACCAGAACCGCCTCCATCATCCAGGATCTTGACCCACTTAATTTTCATTGCGAGCAGCTGCTCGCGCCAGAATTCCCAATTGCGCTTGCCCCACTCGTACACGCTTAGACTCCAGTGAACGCCGCGTCCATTATCTTGAGGGGGTCGGGGAAACTGATCCAGTTCCATGCACGCTCCTAGTAAATATGTATCCAGCCAGCGTCGTGCTCAGGATCCTCATAGTGCTGCAACAAAAAAGGAAAACCTTTCATATCCCAAGAAACTCGGCCGTGCACAGAACATCAGGGATGCTCAAGGGGCTGGTTAAATCAGGACAGAAGCACCGTGGACTCTCACTATGTTTGTGGCAAAGCATCTCCGGCTACTCTTGGGATACTATTGTGTTGGCTATCTTCGCCAGTACATTATACTCTGCTGTAGGCGTGGGGACAAGATATATTTGGGCGGTTTTCGTGGCTTTTAGTTGTTTGATTGGAGCTCCCGAACGCAATTATTGGATTAACCCCTTTGTCCGCAAAACCGGACGGGCATCAACCAGGTTGCGATCAAGAGCTGCTTCGCGCTCGCCTAGACCAAAGGCAAGCGCAGCCAGCTGAGTGGCATATAATGCAGGTAGCTGGAATTCCAAACCGATCTGGGGCTGACGTGCATCTAAATTGACCTGGCACAACGGACACACAGTGGCAACCACGTCTGCACCACAGTCGCGCGCATTCCGCAGAATCTTCGCCGTCAACTCCCAAGCCAGCTGGGTCTCGGTCAAGCTAAGTGCCCCACCACAACAGTCCGTCTTGTATGACCAGTCCACGGTCTCAGCGCCCAATGCGCGCATCAGATAATCCATCTGCATTGGATACTCCACATGCTCTGCGCCGGTGATCTTCGCCGGCCGTGTGACTAGGCAGCCGTAATAACACGCCACCCTCAAGCCGGCAAGGGGTCGTTTCACCTTAGCACGAATGCTTTCCAGGCCAACCCGCTCCACAAATGTGTCCACAAGATGCTGCACCTGTACTTGCCCCCGATACACATAACCGATTTGCGCGGAAACTTGGGCAGCCAAATCGCTATCTTCCGCGACAGCGTGGGCAGCTGCTCGGAGACGCGAGAAACAGGAACTACAGGGCGCAGTGAGTGTGTCAATGCCCATGCGCTCCACTGTGCTCAGTGTGCGTAGCGGCAATACGGTCGCCAACAGATGATCACTCGAGTGCGCTGGGGTAGAACCACAGCATACCCATCCGGGAGGCTCAACCAGCTCCAGACCCAGCACGTGCGCACAAGCGCGAGTGGTATGATCATACTCGGCTGCGCTGGAATGGAGTGAACAACCCGGATAGTAAGCTACCGTGTTATCAGAAGCTTCGACAGGTTGCACCTGTTTAGGCGGTCGGACGAGGCTGGGGATGAGATTGAGCTTGCCCCGCTTCATCATCTCCAAACCCATATCCATATCTTTGGTCAGACGCCCTGTGACAAGATTGAGGCCAGCCATCAGGCCCACCTCGTATAGTCGCCCGAAGAGGCCGATGTCGCGCAGGAACAATGTGCTAAATCTGTCCACCTCCGGTACCGCTGGTGCCAACCCGCGCCGTTTTGCCTCGATGCGTAATGCGTCCATAATCCCGGCGATATCCAACCCTTGAGGACAACGCGTCGTACACGTCTGACATGAGGCGCAAAGCCAGATCGTCCTGCTATGCAGTGGGCGTTCATCATTGAACTGCAGGCAACGCATAACTTGGTTGGGCCACAGGTCAAAATGTTCTGCCAACGGGCAGCCACTCGTGCACTTAGCACACTGGTAGCACAAATAGACATTCTGACCGATTTCGCGCTGTATCATCTGAGCCAATGTCTCATACGTCGCTGTTCGCTCTTGGACCATATCCACACTCTTCCTTATGCACGTTAAAGCGAGCTGACACAACAATCCTACTGGATTACCGGTCTGGGGAGCAGCCCTGCCCCCTCGACAATGGGCCGGATCGCCTCCTCCCACTCGATCGCCATAATGTGAATACCAGCTACCCCTTCAATCTCTTTGATTTGCTGAATCTGCTCAATGCAGATGCGAATGCCTTCTTGCTGCCAAGCTTCGGCACGCGCTTTCTTGTCCGTCTTGTCGATATGCTTGACCGCTGCTTCCATACGTTCGATGTACTCGTTCGCCACGATCATTCCCGGCACTTGATCACGCATATACTTTGCCATCCCAACGCTCTTGAGGGGGCCTACGCCGGCCAGGATGAACACCTTCTCATGCAGCCCCATATCCACCACGCGTTTCATAAATTCGCGGAAGCGAGGAATGTCGTAGATGAGCTGGGTCTGAATGAAATCGGCGCCCGCAGCCACCTTCTTAGCTAGCCGATAGGGCCGAAAATCAAATGGGTCTCCGAAAGGATTGGCCGCTGCTCCGATGAAGAAACGTGGCCCACCCCCTGGGATCTCCTCACCGCATTGAAAGCGACTCTCGTCTCGCATATCCTTGACCATGCGTACCAGCTGGATCGAGTCCAGGTCATGCACGTTCTTAGCCGTAGGATGATTACCAAAGGACTGGTGATCACCTGTGAGACAGAGCACGTTCTTGACCCCTAAGGCAGCTGCGCCGAGCAGATCGCTCTGCATGCCCAGGCGATTGCGGTCACGACAAGTCATCTGGATGACTGGATCCATCCCTTCCTGGATCAGGAGCACCCCCGCGGCAATGCTGCTCATGCGCACAATGGCCGTCTGATTGTCGGTGATGTTGACCGTATCAACATATCCCTTCAACAGCGCTGCTTTCCGTCGGATGACGTTGGCATCGTGATTCTTGGGTGGACCCAGTTCTCCCGTGACTGCAAAATGTCCTGCCTTAAGAACGCGTTCCAGATTGCTGCCAGACTTGTAACCGTTGTGCGCGAGCTCGCTCATAGTCCTCTCCTCGTCAGCTGTTACGTGGTTCGGTAATCCTCAGGCAAGCGCAGATCATCGCGTATGATGCGCCTTGGCCCGCCGTGGCGAGCTGCAGACCAGTTCTTAGGTGGCTGTATCTCTAGCAAATGTTCCAACCTGCCCATAGCGCTCATGCGTTCGTAGATCAGCTGCCAAGCACACGGTGTTTGGGGATTGACCTCACAAACACCGTTCTGCGAGCCACCGCATGGCCCGTTGAGCAGTTGTTTGGAACAACGCGCAATGGGGCAAATGCCACCCGTCTTGTCGAGAATGCACTCTCCGCACGCCTGGCAACGTTCCTCCCATACCCCCTGCTCAGGTGGCATCCCCAAGAAGGTGGTGTTCAACCCCGGCACCACCCAGACATTGGGAAACCGCTGCACCAACGTTTGTACCCCAATGCCACAGGCCAGCGACAATACAGCATCATAATTCGCCAATCGACTGCCTAGCGGGTCGATGTACTCCCATTCACATTGCCGCTGAACGGTAGCTTCGTCGCACTCGATGGCATTTCCGTCCAAACGTGTGCTCATGCGCAATGCCGAGGCCAGAATTCCCACCTCTTTCTCACCGCCTGCCATGCACACAGTCACGCATGTGCCACACCCCACAACCAGCACTTTGCGGAAACCAACCAGCATCTGTTTGATCTCAGCCAGCGGCTTCTGTTCACCGACGATCATGCGGCCTTCCCCTTTCTGTGAGGTATCCTTCACTTCTCACTCTTGTAGCTCTCCCATCGCAATGCACAGGTTCACACGCCTCTCATACTAAGAGGATTAGGACCTAATGTCTTGATCCTCTCTGTCATCTGAGCGGCTATCTCAGACAGGCGAGCACCCATCACGGCTGACAGATTGACCATCTCCAGCCGTTCGCCTTGCAGTCCGATCTCTTCTAGCAGGGCGCGCGTCCGCGCAACCCTTTGTTGCGCTCTCAGATTACCTTCCAGGTAATGACATTCTCCGGGTAGTCAGCCAGCTACAAGTACGCCATCGGCTCCGTCCTCAAAGCTGCGCAGTATGTGGGACATGTCCACCCGCCCCGTGCATGGTACCTCCACAATCTTCACAGCAGGTGGGTATGTCAGACGCAGACCGCCAGCCAAGTCAGCCGCTGCGTAGGCGCAATGCCGGCAACAAAAAGCGATAATCTGAGGTTGCCACTCTTTCATGCTGATTGCACCCTTTCCTCACAAATAACAATGTCCTCTTATGTAGCAGTGACCAATTCGCCAGCTGTCACGTTCCCAAATAGAGCGTCCACCTTCGCCTGCATTTGAAAGTCGGTGTAGTGTGCGAGTTGGATCGCCTTGGCCGGGCATGCGACGACACATGAACCACATCCATGACAGGCAGCTGCCTCTATTTGAGCTGCACCTCTGATACCTCCTACTCCGACCAGATCCGAGACAATGCGCGGGGCGTGGTAGGGGCATGTGCGTACGCATGTCAGACATCCCACACAGCGACTGGCATCTACTACTGCCACGCTACCACCGACTTGGATGACATCTTGTGCCAACACTGTCGCAGCACGTGCTGATGCTGCTAAAGCTTCCACAATCGTCTCATCCAGCGACTTGGGATAGCTCGCTGTACCAGCCATAAAAAACCCATCGCTCGAGAACTCAACCGGCCGCAATTTGACGTGGGCTTCCATGAAGAATCCGTTGCCGTCCAAGGGCACCTTAAGTCTCTTGCTGAGCGCGTGCACCCCCTCCGCCGGCACAACTGGATTACTCAACACCAATAGATCGGGTGTGAATTGGAGTGGTTGCCCTAACGCTTCCTCCCAGACCGCAACCTTCAGCCGCCCATTTTCACAGAATACCGTTGGCTTGCGATCCCCATCATAGTGAATGAAACGCACACCAACCTGACGTGCCTGCGTGTATAGCCTTTCTTTGAAGCCACAGGTACGAATGTCCCGGTAGAGGATAGTCACCTCCGCGCCGGGCTTCAGACGCTTCAGCACCAACGCGTTTTTCAGGGCAGTCGTGCAGCAAATACGGCTACAGTATTCCTCTGCGGGTCCAACACATAGGATCATCACCACGTTACCAGGCAGCTCTTCCCTCCGTTCCTGCCTAACCTCTGCAATCCCCTCGGCAGTAGCTAGCAAGGCCTCGAACTCTTGTTGGGATATCACCCGTGGATGCTGTCCGTACATGTACTCCGGTCCATGGTATTCCACTCCGCCTGTCGCCAGAATAGTTACACCATGCTGTACCTGGAGTCGTTCTCCTGCTTCCGTCTGCAATGTAGAGGTGAATTGCCCCACCACACCTTGAGTCTCCAACACCTCGGTTCGCAGATGCACGCAAATAAGAGGATGTCCTTGCACATCTCGTATCAAGGAGCCCAGAAACTCTTGCGGTTTGGTACGAAGTGCATCAGAAGGACCAGCTTGATTATTGGTGTTAAGCACCGCCTCTAGACTGTAATGAAGATGCCGCAGATTCCCACCCAACTTGTCACTTCGCTCTACCAAGTGGACAGGGAAGCCTTGTCTGGCAAGTGATAGAGCGGCTGTCATGCCTGCTGCTCCACCACCCACCACCAGAGCCGTCTTTTCCACCGGCATCGCTATTGTGTGGAGTGGCTGCAAGTGCACAACGCGCCCCACCGCCATACGAACTAGGTCCTTTGCCTTCTGGGTGGCTGCATCCCAATCATCGGAGTGCACCCACGAGCACTGGTTACGGATGTTAGCCATTTCAAATAGATATGGGTTGAGGCCGGCAGCTCGAATGCTGCTTTGGAACAGAGGTTGGTGGGTCAATGGCGTGCAGGAAGCTACCACCACGCGGTTTGCCCCCAATTCCTTGACCTTCTCCGTGATGTGCGCAATGCTATCCTGGGAACAAGTGTATAGGTTATGTTCCGCGTGGATAACATAAGGCAGAGTAGCTGCATAGGCAGCCACTTGAGGTACGTCCAGGAATCCACCGATGTTCCTCCCACAGTGGCAAACGAAGACAGCTACGCGTGGTTCCTCCTGCGTTATGTCCCGTTCGGGGGGGTATTCGGGTTGGCGTGCCAACGTGCCACGTGCCGCAGCTAACAACATACCCACCCTGCCAGCTGCTCCGTTCCCATCCGTCACCGATTGTGGGATGTCCTTTGGCTCTCGGAAAGCACCTGCAACGTAGATGCCTGGGCGGTTCGTTTGTAGAGGCTCAAATGGTGGTGTATAGCAGAATCCGTGCTGATCTAACTCAACTCCCAGGTTCCGTGCCAATTGCCGCACGTCCGATGCGACGCTCATCCCCACCGACAACACCACCAAGTCGAATTCCTCTTCCTTGAGCGCGTTGGATCCGACTTCTACATACTTCACGAGCAGATTATGCGTGGCAGGATCCTCTTTAACCGAGGAGACACGGCAGCGGGTATAGAGAATGCCGTATCGTTCACGCGCCCGACGGTAATATTCCTCATACCCCTTACCAGCAGCGCGCATATCCATCATAAAAATGTGTACCAAAGTGTCACGTGTGTGCTCGATAGCCATTACCGCTTCTTTCGTGGCGTACATGCAGCATACAGCTGAGCAATAATCGTGCTGTTGATCTCGCGATCCAACGCACTGCAGGAAGGCGATACGACGCGGTATCCGGCCATCCGAAGGACGCTGCACGTGCCCAGAGGTAGGCCCAGAAGCACTCAGCAGTCGCTCAAACTGTAATGAAGTCACCACATTGGGATAACGTCCCCAACCGTACTCCTCTGCAGCTTCAGCAGGGAAAGACAGAAAACCCGGTGCCAGAATAATGGAACCCACTTTGAGCTCCTGCACCTGCTCAGGCATATCATGGTCGATCGCGTCAACGCCACATTGATAGACACAGCTTAGACACTCTGAGCAGATGCCACATGCGAGGCAGCGTGCTGCCTCTGCCTGAGCCTGTTCAGGCGTGTATCCAAGCTCTACCTCGACGAAAGTGTTTCGACGAGTGGTGACGGGTAGTTTGGGCATTGGAACACGGTGCGTGATGTGGATCTCTCCACGGCGCATACGTTCCTGAAGCTCCGCGTCTCCCAGCTTGACCACCGGCAGCTCCGGACGGGGTTTCGGTTCCAGCGGTTCGCCCCGCAGGTAACGATGAATAACCCGGGCACAGTCGTGCCCACTGGCAACTGCCTCGATTACAAAAGCAGTACCGCTCACACTATCCCCCGCCGCAAATACACCCGGGCGGCTGGTTGCGTAGGTGTTCGGGTTAATAGCGATCGTCCGACGCGGTGTCAGTCCTACTCCTGCATCCTCAGGGACGAATGCGAGACCAGCTCGCTGTCCCACCGAGAAAATCACCACATCAGCGGGGAGCACATGTTCTGAGCCTTCCACAGTTTCCACGGAGAGACGTCCTTGCTCATCGAACTCAAAACGTGCTACATGCTGACATTCCACACCTGCCACCCGGCCATGCCCGTCGTCCAAAATGCGCAAAAAGGCGCGCTCATTATGGATAACGATTCCCTCTTCTAATGCGGCATCGACTTCCCATGGATGAGCTGGCATATTGTCACGTGCTTCAAGACAGGCCATATGCACTTCACGTGCCCCCAATCGGAGTGCGGTGCGCGCTACGTCAATCGCAACGTTGCCACCTCCCAACACTAACACTTGCTTGCCCTGCACCTGAGGCAGTTTGGCAGGATTACCGCTCGGGTTGCCAGCACTCAGCGCCGCCAGACGCACATCCCGCAAGAACTGGGTGTTAATCAGCACACCTTCTAAATCATTGCCCGGTATGGGCAGGCGGATGCCTTCGTGAGCTCCTACGGCGATCAAGATGGCCTGGAATCCCTCTCGGAAGAGGTCGTCCAGATTGGTGACGGTCGTGTTTAGACGCAGCTTAACCCCCAAGTCGAGGATATCCTGCACTTCGCGGTCCACAATCCAGCTCGGCAAGCGATATTCCGGCACCCCTACGCGTAGCATACCCCCTGCCACAGGCAGCGACTCAAATACGGTGACAGGATAGCCCAGTTTGCATAGATCCTGCGCTGCGGTAAGGCCACATGGCCCAGCTCCAATAATCGCCACACGTTCGGAATAACGACGCGAGGCTGGCTCAGGGGGAACGCGCGGCTGTGCGTACACGACATCAGTCACAAAACGTTTCAAGGCATGGATGTTGATGGGGTCATCCACCTTGCCCCGGTTGCAGGCATCCTCGCAGCGATGATTGCAAATGCGACCACAGATGCCTGGGAAGGGATTATCCTCTTTGATAACGCGAAGCGCATCTGCAAAACGGCCTTCGCGGATCAGAGCAATATAGCCTTGGGCCCGCTGATGAGATGGACAGGCATCCCGACACGGTGCGATGCCGCGCTTCTCAATGGCATAAGCAGTAGGAAAAGCTTGCGGGTACAACCTATAGGCTGCTCGGCGGGAGCTTAGTCCCTCATTAAAGGTGTCTGGAATGAGCACAGGACACACATCGGCACACTCACCGCAACCAGTGCACTTGCGCATGTCCACGTAGCGTGGCCTAGTACGCACACTGACGATGAAACTGCCCGCCACACCTTTCACCCCGAGCACATCGCTGTTGGTCAATACCTCGATGTTAAGATGTCGGCCGGTCTCAACGAGCTTGGGCGAAATAGTGCACATCGCACAATCGTTTGTGGGAAAGGTTTTGTCCAGCTGGGCCATGTGACCACCAATGGCACTTCGAGACTCGACCAGATAGACACGATAACCGCACTCGGCCAGAGTGAGTGCTGCCTGCATGCCAGCGATACCACCGCCCACTACCAGCACAGCACCGATCACGTCAGAATGGTCAGCAAGCCTTGTGTCACTTTGACTCATCACCAACTGTCACCCTCGATATATTCGCTCGCAGTGGGTTAGGCCCAAGCTTGCGTATGCGTTCGGTCATTTCTTCCGCGTAGCGCGCGAAAGTGGCTCCCATGCCACCAGAAACGAAGAACATCTCCAGACGCTCTCCGCCTAACCCAATGGCATCCAGGAGTTTCTTGGCACGTTCCACACGTGCCTTGCCGCGTTCGTTACCGCGTACATGATGACAGTTGCCCAGGCTACAACCTACCACGTAAACACCATCCGCACCTTCTTCAAAAGCTTTGAGGATATAGAGCACGTCGGTCTTACCTGTGCATGGCAGGCGCACCAAGTGGATATTAGGAGGATATGATAGCCGCAGTGCACCCGCCGTGTCGGCGCTGGTATAGCCACAGTAAATGCAGGTGAACACAGTGATACAGGGTTCAAACTCGACGTCCCGGCCGTTATCTCTGGATATTTCTACATTTTTCGCAGAAACATTCAGCTTGCTCATTGGCATACTGCCTCCCGATACGGGGCCCATATGCCCAAACCATGGGCCATAATCTGCTGATCAGTGTAATGCACCAGCTGAATCGCTCTGGCCGGACACTCACCAGTACACGTACCACAACCTTGACAGACGGCCGGATTGATGTAAGCGGCGCCTTTAATGCCCCCGACCCCCGTTGCTTGCGGATCAATGCGCGGGATGCCGAAGGGGCATGTGCGGGTGCATGTCAAACAACCCACGCACTTGCTCTGATCTACCTCCGCAACGCTACCACCCAGATAGAGTGCACCTTGTGCCAGCAGACTGATAGCTCGGCCTGCAGCCGCCTGAGCGTTGCTGATGGTCTCCTCGATAAACTTGGGATAATGAGCCATTCCCGCCACAAAAATGCCCTCTGCCATAAAGTCCATGGGGCGCATTTTGATGTGAGCTTCCATAAAGAAGCCCTCACGGGAGAGAGGTATTCCCAGCATATGCGCAAGCTCAGCGGTGCCTTCACTGGGCACGAGCGCCATATTCAAGACAAGCAAATCGGGCTCAAGACAAATCTGACGCTTTAGCACTGGCTCGTTCACCCGCACAAGCAGCTTTCCGTCCTCTTCTTCTACCTGTGGCGGCGTCGCTTCATCGTATCGCACGAAGACGGCGCCACGGCGACGCGCTTCGGTGTAATACTGCTCCCGGAAACCATAGGTGATTACATCCCTATACAGCACGGTCACCTGGCAGGTGGGGTTGAGCAGCTTAATACGAATGGCATTCTTCATGGAACTGGTACAGCAAACACGGCTGCAATAGTCCACTCCATTTGGCGGACGCACACATTGGATCATCACCACATGCTTCAACTCTGCGATCGCTTCTGGCTGATGTGCAATGCGATCCTCCAGTTCCACTTCTGTGAGGACGCGGGGATGCTGTCCAAGGAGGTAGACGTCACCTCGCCATTCCTGTCCCCCCGTGGCTACGATAGTCACCCCATGTTCGACTGGCGTGTCAATGTTCGTTGCGCTGCCTGGTGGCGTGGTGCGGACAACCGACCGGAATGCACCCACCGCGCCACTGTGTTCGATAACCTGGCTGTGCGTGAAGACTGAGATGCGTTCGTGACCGCGCACCCGGTTGATCAGGTCACGCAACAAACGCTGCGGATTGTGACCTTCAGCGACGTAGTACACGTGACGCAAATTGCCACCCAGCTCCCCCAAGCGCTCAACCAACACCACGTCATACCCGCTGTCTGCGATATTCAAGGCAGCCGTCATACCAGCTACGCCCCCGCCGATAACCAATGCGCGTGGCACCGGACGGATGCGGTACTTTTGCCATGGTACTGCAGATTGGACTCTCCGTATTCCAGCATACAAGAGCTGCATCGCCTTGCGAGTCGCTTCCTCTGGATAAGCGCTGTGTACCCAGGCACAATGTTCGCGAATGTTCACCAGTTCAAAGAAGGTCGGATGCAGGCCGGAATCACGCACCACCCTCTGGAAGAAAGGTTCGTGAGTGCGATGACTGCATCCCGCCACAACAATCCGGTTCAGCTGGTGTTCTTCAATGGCTGTCTGGATGCATTTCACCCCAGCCTCCAGACAACCATAACCCACTGCAGTTGCATAAACCACCCCTTCCTGCTCTTGTGCATAGCGGACGAGCAAATTGATATCCACAGTACTGTCAATGCTGGGATGGCAATCGCAGACAAAGACACCCACGCGAGGAGGTTCTCCGGTAACGTCCCGCTCGGGCCGCTCTATTTCGCGTGTTATGAACGGATATGCACGGCTCGATTTATGCTTCCCCAGAGTGGCCCTCAACAGACGCATCACATCTCCTGCGGCTCCAGCTGCATCGATGATCGATTCGGCGATTTCCTTGGGCGACTGGAATGTACCACACACGTAAATGCCGGGCTGGCTGGTCTGGAGGGGGAGGAACTTATCTGTCTCGCAGAACCCCCACGGGTTGAGGTCGATGCCAAGTATCTCGGCGGTCTCCTTGGCAAGCACAGGTGGTCGTGTCCCTATGGACAGCACCACCATATCAAACGGCTCTTCCACGATACGCCCATCCGGATAGACAGCGCGTACGATGAGGTTGCGCGTCTGGGTATCCTCACGCACTCCTGAAACCCTGCAACGCACATACTCGACGCCAAATTCTTTGCGCGACCGCTCAAAATAGGCACTGAATTCCTTGTTGAACGCGCGCTCGTCCATAACAAAGACACGACACGTAGCATCAGGGACCCGTTGTCTCGCCAACATTGCCTGCTTTGTGGCATACATACAGCATATGGACGAACAATAGGGATACTTCTGGTCACGTGACCCCACACACTGTAACCAAGCAATGCGCTTGGGCATCTGTCCATCCGACGGCCGCACTACAATCCCCTCAGTAGGCCCCGAACGGCTTGCCAGGCGCTCGTACTGCAGGGCGTGTAACACGTTGCTGTATCGTCCCCACCCGTATTCCTCGTACTCACGCAAGTCGGTAAGAGAATAGCCGATGGCCAGGATCACGGCACCAACCCGCACGGTGTGTTCTACTGGCATCTCGTCGAGATTCACTGCCTGAGTGGGACATATGTCCACACATAGCTGACAGTCATCACAGTAGGGGCCTTTGTCGACTACATAGGCATCTGGGATGGTGCGCGGTGCCATCTTGTAAATGGCTTTGCGCATCGAGAGATCGAGCTGGAAGCCACTGGGGAGCTCAATCGGGCATGCCACCGCGCACAAGCCACAGTTGGTACAACGTCCTACGTCCACGTAACGCGGCTCGGAGCGGAGACGAATGGTAAAATCACCCGCTTGTCCTGTCGCCGCTATCATGCGGGTATTCGTCAGGATCGTGATATTAGGGTGAATATTGTGATCGAGGAAGGCGGGCGAAATGGCAGGCCGGGTGCAACCGTAACCGTGGTCTGAGGTGCCACGACACAAGACACAATCATGGGTGGGAAACATGAAACCCAGCTGTGCCACCCTGCCTCCCAAAGCTGGTGTAGCCTCCACCAATATCACCCGTAGACCTGCCTCGGCCAGGTCGATGGCGGCGCGCATGCCAGCCACTCCACCGCCGACTACCATAACACAGCTGCGTGGGTCAGAAGCCATTTCGCACGAAACTTGAGAAACCAAAGATCGTCCTCCTACCTTGATGACTTCTCGAGCATCGGGCCGCCTCCTGCTATTCCTTACCAAATTGTCTCTGGGTTGCGCTTCTATCCTGCGATGCGTACGTCCAGAATCTCAACATCCTCCAGGCATTCCAGCGCAGATAGCAGCTTCTCCCTGGATATGCGATCCACTTTCAACACGATTCCCAGTCGATCCGGAGGGAGCTGCCCTTTCCAGCTTCCAAAGGCTGCCAAGTTACCCCCTACACCAGCGATGGCAGCGGATAAGCGAGCCATCTCGCCGGGTTTATCGTGAACTAGCACCGACAACCGCACTCCGGCACGGCGCGCTCCCAACATTTCAGCAGTGATGGAGAGAAGATCGATGTCTGTGATGATACCAACCAGTCGTGTCTGACGTAAGACAGGCAGGCATGTCAGCTTATGGTCCACCATCACCCGAGCAGCTTCCTCCACTGGCACACCTTCTGTAGTGGTGATGAAATCGCGCAGCATAACCTTGCTCACCCTGATCTTAGAAAGAATGTATCGCGTCTCCAGGGCGCTCAACGATGCTGCTGACCACGGGATTGCTTTGATGACAGTCTCGCGCGTCAACAAACCCACGAGCCGGTCGTGGTCTTCTACTACAGGCAGATGTCGTACACTATGCTCCTGCATGAGCCTCTGCGCCTCAGTAATGGGCGCCTCAGGGGTAATCACTACCAAAGGTTGAGCAGTCATCCTGTCCCTTACAAACATAATCTTCCTCCTACTCCAGCACAGCTCAGATTACGCCGACCAAGGTTCAAGAGCGGGCTGGCAATTCGCGTGCTGATAGCTGCAGCGCAGGATCAGACCCAGCCTTGCCCCGCCCATTACCGGTGCCTGACTCCACTTGGGGGGTAAAGTCTTTCAAACCGCTCTCCTTCACCAAACGCAGTGCTACTTCTTCACGTTCTGGTGCGTGGATGTGCAAACCGTGAATCCAGCGCAGCTCTTTGAGCTTGGCAATGATCTCAAGCGTGATTTGAATCCCCTCTTCCCGGGGGTCATTGCTGTAGGCCATTCGCGTATGTAACCCAGGTGGGACAACCACTCCAGGAACCTCAGAGGCTAAGAAGCGTAGATGATTGGCATTCTTGGGTGGCTCGACCGTCACGACCAGGTATGCCTTGCCCAACAGGTCTCGCTTGTCTAATGCCTCCATCCAGTTGCAGAAACGCCCCAGGTCGAATATGGGCAACGTTTGAAGGAATTGGGCGCCGGCGTTGATCTTCTTCTGGGTAATGAGAGCAGCATAGTGAGGCAAAGTAGCGCAGGGGGAAACCAAAGCACCGAGGAAGTAACGAGGGCGATGTTCGACCTGAAGGCCGTCGACGTTCACCCCTTCGTCGCGCAGTCGGCGCAACACCCATAAGGCCTGCACGGTGTCCAGATCGGCAGGCCCTGGCGGGGGCGGAGGGCCAGGACCCAGTCGCCCAGCATCGTCGCACATACACAGGATATTATGCACACCCACCAAGTGTGCGCCCACTGCTTCGGCTTCCAGATTATGACGATCCCGATAACGGGTCTGAATCTGGAGCACAGGCTCAATACCATTGGCCAAGCTATGGATGGCGCAGGCCAGCCCTCCCATGCGAGCCACACCCCGCGGGTTGTCCGTGAAGTTGAAGGTGTCAACACATCCTTCCAGCTGCTCAGCCAAGCGGGCGATGCGTACGCCAGTCGGTTCCATTGGAGGCGCCACCTCAACTGAGATTACGAACTCCCCGCCGCGCAGATGACTTTCGAGCTGAGAAGCTGGTTCGGAGTATGCGGGAGGATGGTACCGACTGTCTCCCTGCCACCAGGACTGCGCTCGCTGTCGATTATGGTACTCCTCCCACTCAGCATAATAGCGAGCCGGATTGAAAAATCGATCCAAAAGGCGAGGACCATACCCCTGCAGGTAGCTCTGGCTGTGTGGGGTGCCTCCACCCATCTCGAGCAAATCACCTGGCTTTATGCTTGGAGCATTAACCTCCAGCAGTCGCTCGAGAGCCCCTTGTTGTTCTGCCCGTGTGTAGATAAGATACCAGGTACAAGCCCGGGTAGGCTTAATGAAGCAATGATGAGGATTCGACCCTCGACACGGACCATTACGCAGCTCGCGTGTGCAAGTAAGAGGACAGATAAAAGCGGTTTGGAACAGGAGACACTGGCCACACGCTCGGCACTTGAATAAAGCTTTGTCAATTCGATTGGACAGTGCCACCTCTAGACACAAACACGCCTGTCGCCACGCTTCTGCGGTAATCACGCGGTGAAAGCTGGATGCCAGGCGCTGCCACATCGCACTCCTCCCCCTAGCGAGTCGAACATGCGCAATGCGCTTCGAACACCGGGTGGCATTAATAATTATCGCACACAATGAAACCGCTGTCAAGAGCTTGAAAAAGCATAGTTTATATGGTAGAATATAAATTACAGGTCTCCTCTAATGCCTTATGCGAGGAAAACGCCAGAAAGGAGAGACTTATGCGTAAAGTCTTTGCTGCGTTGTTTGTGGCACTGTTGGCCTCTATGGTGCTAACCGGAGTGGCTGCTGCTCAGTGGCCTTTTTATGTATGCACTCCGTCCGGCTGCTACTATCCCTACTACCACGCGTACTATGGCCCTTACTATGGGAGCAGCTATTCCTATGGCTACTGGACAGGATATCAGACCGGCTACGCCTACGGTTACAGCAAAGGCTACTATGATGGCAGCCATGGATATCCGTACAATCCATCATACAGCTATTATCCGTATGCCTACTATCCGGCCTATCCAACCTATCCGGTTGTATTCGGCGGTCACACGTCACCGAGCTACTGACACGTAAGAACGCCTCATGGCGGCAGAGCTGTGCCTGGGGGTAAGGCAGCTCTCATCAAGTAATATAACGACGGACAAGCACCGGTGGCGCGATACTGGCTCAAGGCCAGGTTGCACGACTAGAAAGTTTCGTGCAGCTTGGAGCGACCAAGAAGCTCGCCCCCATCTACTACCATGACCTCGCCGGTGACATAATCCGCTGTAATGAGATACAGCACAGCGCGTGTGACATCCCCCGGATTGCCCCAGCGCTTGAGAAGTGTGCGTTGGGCAGCGCGTTCAATTTTCTGGGCAGTGTAGTCAGGTGGCGGGAGAATCAGCCCAGGCGCCACAGCGTTCACACGTACCGTAGGAGCCAGCTCAAGTGCCAACTGGCGTGTCAGCGCAAGCAGCGCTGCTTTTCCCACGCTATGCGCAACAAACCCCGGCCAAGGCTGCCAAGCTGACAAGTCCGCAATATTGATGATGAGACCGTCACCCTGTCTTAGCATGAGAGGTGCAACAGCATTGGCACAGTAGAAAGTGCCGTGGATCAGAATGGCAGTGACACGATGCCAAGTGGAAAGGTCATCGGTGGGAAAAGGGGTCCTTGCAAAATATGATGCACTGTTGACCAGGATGTCAACCCTTCCGAAGTGATCCACAGCTGCTTGCACCATGCTTCCCACTTGCTCGTGATCGGCCACGTCTGCCTGGTACGTCAGAGCACCCACTCCATAATGGCATGCTTCAATAGCCGTTGCCTCGGCGGCTTCGCCCGACGTATGGTAATTGATGACAACATTACACCCAGCTTGCGCTAAGGCTAAGGTAATCGCCCTTCCCAGGCGATGAGCACCACCTATGACTAGCGCTGTCTTTCCTTGCGGATCCATCAGGAGCTATCCACGATGCGTGAAATATTCATGCATAGAATATAACAATACTGGCACTCTCACTCCACAACTGATCGTGTAGGAAGCATGCATCCTCACTCTATTATGACATCAGTAAGTCCCTTTAACAAATTGATACTTCAGAAAACCACGCTCAAAAGGGGAACACGAACACTTGGCACAACATAGCGCTTCTGTTATACTCGATATCCATCGTGGTTCATGTTCTCTGCCAGCAGCGATGCGCTTGTGCTAGCTGGGTAGCGTTAATAGAATCGGGAAGAAAAGAGAGATCACCGAAGTCAGAATGTCATCATCTCTCGAGTGTCTCAACTGTGGAGCTCGCCTGACCGGTAAAGAGTTCCAATGCCCTATATGCGGTGCAAGTGTGCGTCTTGGGCGTCGGCAGCGCTTCTGCCCGTATTGCGGTGCGGCAGTGGCACAGCGTGCCCACACGTGTCTCATGTGCCAGATGCCCCTCGACGACATGCCCATGCAGGGAGTGCTGCGCAATGTTTCGTGGACATGGGTGATGGTAGTGGCACTGTTGGCGATATTAGGTGGTCTTGGTTGGAATTGGTGGCGTGCAGTACCACGTCTCGATACTGAAACACAAACAGGAACTGAACATAGCCCCGCCCAACGCATGGGGGCAACACCCACACCCTATCATTTGGCAACTCCAACTCCCATCCCGCCTACACCCACTTCCGAACTTGTGCCCACTCCCATCACTCCTTCCCCAACCCCCACACCATTGATTCACGTGGTGAAATCCGGCGAAACGTTGCTGCTCATTGCGGCTCAATATGACGTGGCACTGCGGGATCTGATGCAGGCCAATGGCTTAGACGAAGAGGCAGCGCGGCGATTGCGTGTGGGGCAGGAGCTGATCATTCCAAGAGCCGTTGACGGAGGCAGGGCCGTGACGACCGAAGCAACGAAAGTCGCACCAACGCGGCGTGTCATCCATACAGTGCAGCCGGGTGACACCCTGATCTCAATCGCGGTACACTACGGCGCCGACCTGGACGCTATCATCGCTGCTAATCCAGACATCAACCCTGACCTGATCTACGTCAGCCAGAAGATCGTGGTGCCCTTATTGCCACCGACACCTACGCCCACGCTTACACTTACACCCACACCCACCAGTACTCCGGGCCCACCTTTGAAAGCACCCACCCTCCTTTATCCCGCCGATGGTCAGATATTCGAAGGACCAGACGCATCTATAGTCCTAAGCTGGGCTACAGTGGAGACGTTGAGCAAAGGACAAATGTACCTAGTCGAGATTGAGATCCCGAGACAGCCCTTTGTCATTCAGCACATTACCTATAGTACCTCGTGGCGGCTGCCCGCTGAACTGTGGCCGAATGGGGGTGAGCACACTTGTCTGTGGCGAGTGACCATCGTTGAGGAGCCACCTGACGCCGCAAGTGATCCCGTCACCTGGTATCATATCAGCGCTTCGTCTCCGGCGCGCCGTTTCGAATGGCGTTGAACGGACTTCCCCCGGTCGGTCTTGGTTCTCGCCCCAGTCCCTTTTTGACTTTCATAAAGCTTGCGTTATAATCTCCTGTTGCATGCGCGTTGACTTTCTGCTCCTGGCACCAAGCCAGGGGCAAACCCAGAGAAAGGAGACCATACTATGCGCAATTACGAATTGGGCCTTGTCCTTCAGCCCACCCTCGACGAAACTGAGATCACGCGTCTCATTGAAAAAATACGTCAATATCTCAGCACCGATGGCGGAAACGTGATGTCAGTTGATATCTGGGGCAAACGACCTCTTGCATATCCCATTCGCAAGCAACGTGAGGGTATCTATGTCTTCTTGCAGGCCCAGATCGACCCACGCAAGGTAGAGCAGCTGGAGCGCAATCTCAAGTTGGATGAGAACATCCTGCGTCATCTCCTGATCCATGCAGAGGCCTAAGTGCGAATTTAGAGCGTCGCATCGCTCTGGAAGCTAAGAAGCTGTTCAGAATGGATGAGGTCGGCACGTGAGCTTTAGGGAGGAGAGAGATGTCACGAGGATTAAACAAAGTGATGATTATCGGCAACCTCGGTCGTGACCCTGAGATGCGCTACACCCCTGGAGGCAAACCTGTCACCTCTTTCAGTCTGGCTGCGAGCCGAACCTGGATTGCCCCTGACGGCGAACGTCGTGAAGAAACCGAGTGGTTCAATGTGGTCACCTGGGGACCGCTGGCGGAAATTTGCCAGCAATACCTTACTAAAGGACAACAGGTATATGTTGAGGGTAGGCTGCAGACGAGAGGCTGGGAGGACGACAATGGACAGCGTCACTTTCGCACAGAAGTGGTAGCCAATGAGATGATCATCTTGGGCAACCGTGGGAGCCACGACGATCAGCCGGTGCATAGATGCAATGGACACGGGACAAGGCTGGATGACGAAGAAGCACCTTTTTGATCTGCTCCGCAAGAGTGCACGACGCAATGGTTGGGGTGTATTCAATCCCACATTCAAAGTCTGAAACAAGAACAAATGGAGATTCCTAATGGTTGATGATTTTGTCGATGAGATAGAAGAAGGTGAAGAAGAGCCGGTCGAAGAGATCACTGAGATCGAAGCTGAAGAGGCGGTCTTACCAGAAGTTGCAGAGCAACAAGCAGCTGCGCCCGGAACACGCCCTGGCGTGTCTGGCTTTCGCCCTAGACGTCTAGTCTGCGCATTCTGCGTGGATAAGGTGAAAGTTATTGATTATAAGAATGTAAGACTGCTGGAAACATATTTGGACAACTACGGTAAGATAAAATCGGGACGCAAAACCGGAACCTGTGCTAAACATCAACGCCAGCTGGCAGTTGCCATCAAACGCGCTCGCCATCTTGCTTTGTTGCCCTTCACTGCCAGCCAATTCAGCTCTGGTGAATGATACCAGCTTGTGCCAGGTAGACCGAGGAAGGCGCTTGCAACCGATCGGATGACCGACGTCCTGGGCAGATAGATTGCAGTATCGTAAATTGCCCATCATTTTCTGAGATCGCTCAGGGGGTCGGCTTCTTTTTCACTTGATCCCTAGCCTGCCAGGGGTGAGAAGTTGCCATGAAGAAGCAAAAGACGCACGCTGACAAGAGCCCGACCAAGAAGCAAATTGTGCTCAAAGGACGCCAACGGCAGCAGCAAAGACGAGTATATATCGGCCTAGCTGCCCTGGCAGGGTTGATCTTCCTGATCATTCTGATCGCCTTATACGATATCCTCATTGCTCAGCCAGCTCGCCCAGTAGCCATTGTGAACGACGCCACCATCCGTTTGGATCAATATCAGACACGCCTGCGCTATGAGCGTTTCCTATTAGACTCTTTGGAGCGTCAGATCGATGCCCAGCTCGCCGCGCTGGATGTCACCAATCCCGAGACTGATTTTATAACGCAATATCTGGAGCAAGTGCGCGCACAGCTGACACAACAGCGGGCAGGCCTGCCTCGCCAGGTGATTGACGATATGATTGAGGAAGAGCTGGCACGTCAGAAAGCCAAGGAAGTGGGCATTTCCATCAGTGAGGAAGAAATACGCGAAGCGATCCGTGCTCGACTGGCTCAACAGCTGGGCTACTTGACTCCTGCTGAGGCAACAGCGGTGGCGCAGACGGCAATAGCCGAGACTGCGACGGCACAGCTGTTCACACCAACACCATCTCCTACTGCCACGGCGACTCTGACCGCTACAGCGACCATCACGACAACCCCAAGTGAACAGAAGACACCAGCACCAACACCTACGCGCCATATCATCACAGAGGAAGAATTTAGCAAGGAATACACCCGTTACGTTCAAGTACTCAGTGAACAAGCGCGTGTTTCGGAGACAGATTTGCGCCGGTATGCGGAAGGTCGGCTGCTGGTCAACGCACTGCGCAAATGGTTTGCCGAACAAACACCCAAAGAGGCAGAGCAGGTACATGTGAGCCACATCCAGGCAGCCAGCGAAGGACAAGCCAAGTTAGCACTGGAACGTTTGAATCAAGGCGAAGACTTCGCCTTAGTAGCTCAGCAGGTCTCCTCCAATACGGTTACTGCCGAAAAGGGAGGAGATCTAGGATGGTTTATGAAGGGTGAATTGGCACTGCGCTACAATCCCGAGATCGAGAATGTCGCTTTCTCTCTTGAGCCCGGGCATTACTATACCCAGCCGATCACCTCTACAATGGGCTGGCAGATCATCAAGGTAAACGAGCGGGGCATTCACCCCCTCAACGAAAACCAGCTCTATGCCAAACAGGTTGAAGCTTACTCGACCTGGTTACAAGAAGCGAAAAAGAATGTACAAGATTTCTGGCAATCCAGTATGGCCCCACCTGATTCCAAGCTCCAACAAACTCGCTAATACTAGCGTGTTTGCCGCACTGCCTCAACCACATTGGGCAAGCGTGCAATGCGCGTTAGGACACGTGCCAGTTGATGGACATCGCTGATCTGGAGTGTCAGAATCATCTTGGCCATGTTGCTTTTGGGCTGCGTGGCCAGGTTGGCAGCGCTCATGTTGATCGACTCTTCGGCAATAACTGCAGCGATATCGCGGAAAAGACCCGGCCGGTCGTACGCGTGTACTTCAACGACTACTGGATAGGTATCCGTTACCTCGTCACCCCAATCTACTTCAATTAACCGCTCTCCTTCGTTCATCCGCAATACATTCAGGCAGTCACGCCGATGGATTGTCACACCGCGCCCTCGCGTAACGTAGCCCACAATCGCGTCGCCTGGCACCGGATTGCAGCAATGCGCCAAGTGCGTCATCAACCCACCGGCGCCGCGCACGCGAACGCCGGTTGATGGTCTCTTCGCAGGACGCGGTGCCGCAGTGGGCACCTCAAAATCCGGCTGGGTAGATCTCGTCAGGTCCAGAACCCTCCCGACGATCTGTTGGGCATTGATGTCGCCTGCCCCAATAGCGGCAAGCAAATCCTCTGTCTTCTCCAGATTGAACTTGCGCGCAATCTGATCGAAAGGTATCTCGCTCAATCCCAAGCGTTTCAGCTCACGTTCCAGCACCTCGCGCCCCTGAGCGATATGTTGTTCGCGGTTCTGTCGCTTGAACCATTGGCGAATCTTGCTCATCGCCCGCGAGGTTTTCACATAGCCTAAGTGCGGGTTAAGCCAGTCCAGGCTGGGACCGCCACGTTTAGCTGTCAGGATTTCCACCATGTCCCCATTCTTCAGCTGGTAATCCAGCCCCACCAGCTTGCCGTTCACTCGCGCCCCACGACAGCGATTACCCACCTCTGTATGGACATGATAAGCGAAATCGATGGGTGTCGAACCGGCAGGCAGCTCGAAGATATCCCCTTTAGGCGAGAAGACATATACGTGGTCCTGGAAGACGTCTGTCTTCAGCGAATTGACGAATTCATGGGCGTCGGTGAGATCTTGACGCCACTCAATCAACTGGCGCAGCCATGCGATCTTGTTGTCAAAAGCCGGGTCAGGCTTATGACTTTCTTTGTAGCGCCAGTGTGCTGCAATGCCATACTCCGCTGTGTAATGCATTTCGTATGTACGAATTTGCACCTCCAACGGTTTGCCACCGGGCCCGATCACAGCGGTGTGAAGGGAGCGATACATATTGTCCTTGGGTGTTGCAATATAATCATCAAACTCACCCGGAATGGGGCTCCACTTACCATGGATCACCCCCAACGCCGCATAGCAGTCACGCACAGAGGGGACAATGATGCGAATGGCTCGCACGTCGTAAATCTGGTCGAAATCAACCCCCTTGCGTTGCATTTTGCGATAGATGCCATAGACGTGCTTGGGTCGCCCGGAGACCTCTGCCTTAATGCCCGCCCTCTCTAGCTCTTGCTGCACCTGAGCGATTATCATCTCGATGTAACGATCGCGGTCCGCGCCTCGCTCGTTGAGCAAGGTAGTAATCTCATGGTACTTCTCAGGATCGAGATAACGAAACGCCAAGTCTTCCAGCTCCGACTTTATCTGCCAGATACCCAAACGATTAGCCAGAGGGGCAAAAATCTCCAACGTTTCGCGCGCAATCTGCTTACGCTTCTCCTCTTCCAGCGAGCCTAATGTGCGCATATTATGCAAGCGATCAGCCAGCTTGATAAGCACCACACGGACATCGTCAACCATTGCCAGGAACATTTTACGCAGACTTTCCGCCCGCGCGTCCTCCCGCACATTGCGGTCACTTAAGCCGCTGAGATAGTCAATATGCCGCAACTTGGTAACACCATCCACCAATCGGGCAATTTCGCCACCAAAATCCGCTTCTAGCTGTGCTTGGGTATAAGAGGTATCTTCAATTACGTCGTGCAGGAGCGCAGCAGCTAAAGTGGGAGTATCCATCCGTAAATCCGCAAGGATCAACGCGGTGGCAAGACAGTGAGTGATATACGGTTCACCGGAAGCACGCAACTGACCATGATGTGCCTGCCGAGCCACATTGAAGGCACGGCGCAACAGCACACGATCCGCTTCTGGGCGATCCTGGCCCAACTCTTCCATCAACGTATCATAGTAGGTATCAGAAATCGCTTCGGTGATCATAAGGCATTACCTAAGGCAGGAGCTCAAATTGATCTCCTCGATAGGGAATCTCAATACGAGGCCCATTTATTCGTGCGGCCAACACTTGGGCCAGGGCGTGGCAACTTGGTTCTTCGCCGTGCACCAGAAAAATGGTGCGCAAGGAGCTGGCGCGATGGACACGTTGCGCCCAGCTAACCAACTCGGTTTGATCCGCATGAGCGCTATAACCATCGGCCCGGCGCACTTCTGCCCTCACCTGGAAGTGCTCACCCAGAATTGGTACCGGGCTCTGGCCGTCTAGCAATTTGCGCCCCAATGTGTTCTCTGCCTGGAATCCGACGAACAGTATCATCGTGCGTGGGTCCTCAATGTTGTTCTTGAGATGATGCAGGATGCGCCCTGCCTCACACATGCCCGAAGCAGCGATAATGACAGCTGGCCTAGCAAGCGTGTTCAATTCTTTGGATGCTTCCACACTTCGCACATAGCGTAGCTGACTGAAGCCAAAGGGATCGCGATCATGTTCACGCAGCATCAAATCGAGTATCTCTTCATCAAAGCATTCGGGATGCATACGAAACACCTCAGTGGCGTTCGCCGCTAAAGGGCTGTCCACGAAAACATCCATGCGGGGCAGCGAACCCTCTTCCCACAGCTGATTCAGTCGGTAAACGATCTCCTGAGTGCGTCCGACCGCGAAGCAAGGGATAAGCAATTTGCCCCCGCGATGGTATGTCGCCTCAGCCGCTTGACGCAGCGATTCCTTCGCCTGATCCGGGGTCTCATGGAAACGATCCCCATAGGTGCTTTCCATCACGAGGAAATCCACCCGGTCAGCCGTTTGTGGATCACGCAGGATAGGCAAACCCTTGCGTCCGATGTCACCACTGAACAGTAAACGAAATGAGCGCCCATTTTCGTTGACATCCAGGACGAGCGATGCCGATCCCAAAATATGGCCAGCGTCGATGAACTGCACGGTGAGTCCCGGGACAACCTCAAACGAACGGCCATACTCAACAGAACGGAACAAGGGCAATACAGCCATCACATCCGCCTGCGTGTATAGGGGTTCAAAGGGGTGCTTGCCCTGGCGCAGACGACGCTTATTCACATATGCAACATCCTGTTCCTGGATATGCGCCGAGTCCAGCAACATCAAACCAGCTAAGTCACGCGTCGCCGAAGTGGCATAGATATGACCACGAAAGCCGGCGCGCACGAGTGACGGCAGGTTGCCACTATGATCAATATGGGCGTGGGTCAGCAATACCGCGTCCACATCCTCTGCCTGAAAAGGCAGATTGCGATTAATCTCGAACGCTTCCTTACGCCTACCTTGCATTAAACCACAATCGATCAGCACATGCCGCCCATTGATGGTGAGCATATGCATCGTGCCGGTTACCGATCGCGCTCCACCCCAAAAGTGCACCCGCATGCCTACCTCCTGCCGCTTGCGAGAAGTCATTGTACCTCACGGCGCGCACAGGTGCAATCTCCTGGCCGGAAGGGTTAAAATGTCTCTATTTTCTTTTGCCTTTTCTTCTAAAATGTAAGTAAGGATCAGCGCTTGTCCATGGATGTCGGGCAAGATAGCACATAAGATGTATTACCACAGAGGAGTTATCAGGTGACGCGCAATGCCAACCGTTCGAGTCACTCAGATTTGATGATGGGGGGAAGATTAGCTTGAATCTCCTCCGCTTTCTTCATCGCTTCGGCGACAATCTCCTCGGCTCGTTGGCGTGCCTCGACCAAGATCTCCTCTGCGCGGCGACGCGCATCGGCAGTTATCGCCTCGGCCTTTTCTTGAGCCTCGGCAACTGTCTCGTTCACGCGCTCTTTCAACTCCAGTCCTGTGTTGCGAATTTGTGCGCGTGTCTGGGGGCCAGATTGAGGCGCAAACAGCAAGCCCAAAGCCGCTCCTATCATGCCACCCACAATCAAGCCTGCGAAAAACTCACCAACGCCATTTTCCCGCTCTGCCATATGAGGCCTCCTTCACTTGGATATCCCGATCAGAACATGTGGATTTCATCGCTCCAATCGGGTGAACGATCGGATGATGCTCTTTACAGCGGCAACACAAGCCATAACCTCAATGACCGGTTTGACCGCCGAATCGCTGATAAAGACGGCACGACTTCGGACCGTGCGCACCGTATCATCTGCCTGCTGCATAATGGGGCGTAGCTCAGTCTGGACAAGATGCACAAGATCGTAGAGCTTCAGAACCAGATATACAAGTGACACCAGAACAGCGATCAGCAACAGGCCGATGATCATGGATTGGACACCCAACACCACCAAGAAAATGTCTCGCAATGTGGCCGCCGTCGCCGGACTGCGAAACATAAACACACCGAACAGAATCACACCCGCCATCAGGACCGCCACCAAGACCACCACTGCAAGTATCGGCAGACGATTACCCGCAGCAGTGCGCCACTCCCTCTCGGGCAGGTTGGGACCTTTTGGATGGGAAGCCATCGCGACATCATCAAACGCACCGGTATGCTGGGAGTGGTCCTCAGGCATGGTGGCTGCTCCTCTTAGCAAAATTGATCGTGGATCTTTTAAAGAAATTCTATTACAGTTTCAACCACTTGGCAATGAAGAGAAATATGCCGCTTCCCAAGCTTCCCTCCATCGGGTGCAAGCGCCCTATGGTGAAGAATTCAAGGCCAGCAATTTCTCCGATCAGCTGCCCGATGGCAAACCCGACCATGGAGGCCAACAAAAATGCCAATAGCTGGCGTGGCCTGCGTCCATAATATAAATGGAATAGCGCTCCGTAGCTCGCTCCAAAGAGCACGATCAACAAGAGCTCTGGTGACATAGCCTTGTGCCGCTACTCGATGAAACCGCCTCCAAGCACAACATCGCCTTGGTAGAAAACCACCGCCTGCCCCGGGGTGATATCACGCAACGGCCGGTCGAATTTGATATGGGCGCGATTGCCCTCCAGGCAAGTCAACGTCGCCGGGACGTCCGGAGACTTATAGCGAATGCGCGCAGTAACGCGCAGGGGTGAAGCAGGCACCTGTCCACTGATATAGTGAACCGCTCGGGCAAATAGCTCGTCACGGCCCAACTCCTCCGCATTTCCAACGATAACTGCATTGCGAACAGTATCGAGCCGCACCACATAGGTGCGTTGTGCCCGTGTGACTCCCAAGCCCTTACGTTGCCCGACAGTGTAAAATGCCAAGCCTTGGTGTTGGCCCAAGAGCGTTCCACCCGTATCCAGCAGGGGACCTGGATGCACCAGCTGAGGGGCATACTGCGCAATAAAGGCACGATAGTCACCATTTTCGCCCACAAAACACAAATCCTGACTTTCGGCCCTATTATGGACGACCAATCCTCGTTGTAGGGCTATCCGGCGCACATCGGACTTGAGCCAATCCCCCAGGGGAAACAACACATGTTGGAGCTGCCACTGATTCAAGCGGTGAAGGACGTAGCTCTGATCCTTAGTGAGGTCCTTTCCCCGCATCAGCCGGTACTCTCCCGTTTCCGTGCGGTGTATACGGGCATAATGACCGGTAGCCAGGTACTGTGCTCCTAGCACCAGGGCCTCATTTAATAGTAAGCCGAAGCGAACGCGTTCGTTACATATGATGCACGGATTAGGCGTGCGACCCGCTGCATAAGTGGAGACGAAATAATCCACTACGATGTGCCTAAATGCCTCACGATAATCAAGCACATAAAAGGGTATATTTAACTGAGCTGCAACTTGACGCGCCGCTGCCAAGCTATCCGGTGTACAACAGCGATTGCCCTCCGAACTGCACACTGCCCATAGGCGCAACATGACCCCGATGACTGTATATCCCTGCTCAACCAGCAATGTCGCGGCAACTGAACTATCTACCCCGCCGCTCATAGCAACAACGACGATACCTCGGTTTGCCATGATATCACAATAAGCCCATCATGCCGGACGCAATGCGCCCAGTCGATCCACGATGGCAGGCAATACGGCCAGCACCGTGTCAATGTCCTCCGCTGTGGTGGAACGACCCAGGGTTAAGCGTAGTGCTCCCAGAGCCAGCTGCGGTGGTATGCCCATTGCGAGCAGAATGTCGCTTGGTTCAGATGCTCCCGTGTTGCAGGCACTTCCACTGGCCGCGCAAATACCGGCAAGATCGAGGTGCATCAAAAGAGCATTCGCCTTCACTCCCGGAATGACAAAGCTGGTGTGATGCGGAAGTCGTCGATCAGGATGACCCGTCAGCTGGGCGTTGGGTATGGCCGTTTGAACACCTTGAATAAGGCGATCGCGCAGCTGAGCAAGGCGCTCATTCTCGGTGGCGCGCATCTCTTGGGCCAACTTGAGCGCTTTTGCCAGACCAACTATGTAAGGGACGTTTTCTGTGCCGGCACGCCGCCCTCCCTCGTGTCCACCGCCAGTTTGCTGCGGCAATAACGCAACCCCTTCGCGCACAAACAACATGCCGCTCCCCTTGGGAGCATAAAACTTGTGCCCTGAAAGGGACAACAAGTCCACTTGTAAACGATCCACATTCAAATCCAAATAGCCCCCTGCCTGCACCGCATCTGTGTGCAAGAGGATCCCATATTCTCGGGCAATCTCACCGACTTCGGCTAGAGGTTGGATGGTGCCCACCTCATTGCTGGCATATATGATGCTAATTAGCACGGTATCGGGACGAATGGCGCGCTTCACGTCAGCAGGATCGATCATTCCCCAATGATCAACAGGTACTGTAGTCTGCTGGAAGCCGAAGTACTCACACATCTGCGCAATGGTATGACTGACGGCATGGTGTTCACATGCGCTGGTGATGATATGTCGGCCTTTACCCACTTGGGCCGCGGCAAAAGCGGCACCTCGAATAGCCAGATTGTCGCTCTCTGTACCGCAACTCGTAAAAATTATCTCCTTGGGTTTGCAGCCAAGCACTTCTGCCACTTCCATTCTGGCTTGATCCAATGCGAGCGCCGAAGCGCGTGCCTGACAATGGATGCCGGAGGGGTTACCGTAATGCTCAGCGAAAAACGGCATCATTGCTTCGAGCACCCGAACGTCCACAGGAGTAGATGCGGAATGGTCCAGATAGATCACCCGTCCGGCAGATGTTCCCCTAGAAATCCCTGAGGCACCTGCGCCCATTTCCATTTCGAACTCTATCCTCATAATCACCAATTATCATCCACAAGCGATCCGCGGACCTGATGATACCTTAGATTGGTGAGAGATATTTGTCAAGAGAGTGCTTGGGAAAGTTGCTTGGATTGCTTGTTTTACACTTTGTCGCTCTGAGTCCGGATACTGGGAGTCCTCCATAACCTTGAGCTTAAGCGGCAAGATTACCGACAGGCTGTGGATTGTCCCAAAAGGCGCTTGCTGGCTCAGCGATAGGATGCTATAGTAAAAACACAGGATGGTCTTGTATGGAGCTTCCACATCTGCTGAGCGCATTGCCTTCGTATCAGGTTCAGCGGGGTGATCCGACCAAGAACATTGCCGCTCTGGTATGGGACTCGCGCCAAGCATGCCCTGATAGCTTGTTCGTCGCTTATCGCGGTGTAACTGTGGACGGTCACTCGTTCATCGAGCAGGCGGTCAGAAATGGCGCCTGCTGCATAGTTGGCGAGCGGCATGTCCAGGATGTGAAATTACCGCAGCTGCAAAACCGGGACAATGAAATCGTCTATGTCCAGGTGCCCAACGGACGTGAAGCGCTAGCGTGGCTGAGCGCAGCATGGCATGGTTTTCCAGCACGACGGATGGTGATGGTGGGAGTAACGGGCACGGACGGCAAAACTACCACTGTCCACCTGACCCATCACATTCTTCGTGCGGGCGCGCGCCAGGTGGGAATGATCAGCACAGTTAGCGCGGTCCTTCGAGATAAAGTAGTTGACACAGGATTGCATACAACCACGCCTGATGCATTCGATGTGCAGCGACTGCTGGCTGATATGGCGTTCGAGGGGATCGAGGTGTGCGTTCTGGAGGCCACTTCGCATGGCCTTGCGCAGCACCGCGTCACGGCTTGTGACTTCGATGTGGCAATCGTGACAAACATCACTCACGAACACCTGGATCTGCACGGATCGTTAGAAGCTTATCGAGCTGCCAAAGCCAGGTTATTCGCCGGGCTGAGCATAGCCATGCGCAAACCAGGCGTGTCCAAAATCGCTATCCTGAATAGGGACGACAGCTCCTACGAATATCTGCGAAGCTATTCTGCCGAGGTAGTGCTCACTTATGGGAGGCACCCACGTGCCGATGTGAGGGCAAAGCAGGTGTATTGCACGCTGGAAGGTGTTCAGCTGACCGTTGATTCGCCTTGGGGCACTTTTCCCGTACAAAGCACCTTGGTCGGCGAATTCAATGTATCCAACATACTGGCCGCCATAACAGCAGGGCTCGCTATGGGAGTGCCGCTCGCTGTTGTGCAACAAGCTGTGTCCACGTTCCATGGTGTAAAGGGCCGCATGGAACGTGTGGAGCGAGGGCAACCTTTCACCGCGCTCATTGATTTTGCCCACACACCCAATTCGCTCCGTCAAGCTCTAAGGTCCGCGCGCGGTTTGGCTGCACCCGGTGGGCGTGTGATCGTAGTATTTGGGTGTGCCGGCTTGCGCGACGTGGAGAAGCGAGAACTGATGGGACGAGCAGCTGCCGAATTGGCCGATTATGCCGTGCTTACGGCGGAGGACCCACGCACCGAGTCCCTCGATGCCATTCTAGAGGCGATCGCCGAGGGATGTCGCAGAAGTGGAGGGATAGAGGGCAAGACATTCGAGCGCATTCATGACCGCGGAGCTGCCATAGCGCGTGGAGTCGTGCTAGCCAGACCGGGTGACGTGCTACTCGTGTGCGGAAAGGGACACGAACGCAGCATGTGTTTTGGCGACATAGAGTACGAATGGGACGATCGTGAGGCTTTAATGTTGGCTTTGGAGGGGGGTGTGATGAGCACTCTGCCCACTGCTCGTAGGTGAATGGATCGGCAGATGGAGGGTAACCTCGTTGGGGAATTTCACTTTTTGTAAGAAAAGGGGATCATAACGTCTTGAGCAAAATCAAATAAAGGTGTAAAATTAAGAATAAACAGGCACTGAGCGATGCACCAGTTCAAGGAGGCTCACCCATGGACGTCATCAAGGTATCGGCCAAGTCCCGTTCGACAGCGGTAGCCGGCGCGATTGCGGGTGTCATTCGGGGGACCGGTCGCGCCGAAGTGCAAGCCATTGGTGCCGGAGCGGTGAATCAGGCGATCAAAGCAATCGCCATCGCCAGAGGGTATCTAGCCTTGGAAGGTATGGATATCATTTGCATCCCTTCCTTCGCAGAGGTAGACATTGAGGGACAGGAGCGAACCGCACTTAAAATTGTGGTCGAGCCACGTTGAACATTTGATCTGCTGCCAGACATTCGGTTCAGGCAGCCACTAATGCGAAGACTTGCTTTCTGGCCGTGCAGGACGCTTTTGCTCGGCGAGTGGTGTCACCTCGCTGGCTTTGACCTCTACGGTGAGCCCGTTTTGTAATTCTACCGTCAGTGTCTCAGTCAAAACGTTTAGGCTCACAATGGTGCCCTTTCCGTGCGGCGTATTCACCACAGACCCAACTTTGGGCATAGACTGCTTAGCCTCAACATATAGATCGTTCTCAAACACCAGGCAGCATAACAGGCGTCCGCACACACCCGATATTTCGGTGGGTGTGAGAGGCAAATCTTGTTGCTTGGCCATTTTGATAGAAACAGGATGGAATTCGGTGAGCCATGAGGCACAGCACAACTCCCTTCCACAAACTGCATAGCCTCCAAGCAATTTTGCCTCATCACGAGCACCAATCTGCTTCATTTCTACATGGGCCTTAAACGATTTAGCAAGTTGGCGCACGAGCTCACGAAAATCGACCCTTTCCTCTGCCACAAAAGAAATCACCAGCCGTTCTCCATTGAAGCTATACTCTGCCCCTATCGCTTTCATCGGCAATCCCAGCTCGGCAATTTTCTCCCGGCACTTCGCTAATGCGGCAGCTTCCTGGCTGCGAAATTCTTCTGCCATAGCCAGGTCAACAGGTGTGGCACGTCTAACAATGGTCTTAAGCTTCCCTTTGATTTCATCGTCGCTCACCATAGTGGGAGCCATAACAACCCAACCCAGCTCCTCGCCCTGAGCTGTTTCCACAATAACCGGATCGCCAATCTTCAGATCGGTTATTGCGCCAGGGCTAAAGTAATACATCTTTGTGCAAGGCTTGAAACGAACACCCACAACCTCAGGCATATAACTTCTATTTCATCCCTCCACCCGTGGCCAACCGAGCAACAATACCTCGATCGCCAGCCTCGTATTGACATTCCGCTCGAGACACTGCATCACGAATTCAACCTGCTCCACCATGCGGCGTGCCTGATCCAGTGTAATGCACTGCGCTTGCTCCTGCAAACGTTCTAACCGGTCAATGTTACACAACGGGACTTGCGCACCAGATTTTAACAACAAGATGTCGCGCCACCAGCTACCCCACAGCATAAGAGTTTCTCCCAGGAGCCTGGGATTACGGCTGAGCGCAGCAGCATAGGCTAGGCGGTGCGCTCGATTCTGGCTCATCATGTTGGATATCTGTTCCAGAGATTCCTCCCGCCGTGCCAAGATTTCGCGATCCTGGAATGCGCTCACGGCCCAACCGATGCGTCCCCCGGATAGGTGCGCCAGTAGTTCCGCTAAAGAAGGATCAGCCCCCCACTGAGAGATCAACGCTTGTTGCACCTGATTAATTGTGGGAGGCCGCAGCCACAAAAGCTGACAACGGGAGATAATGGTAGGCAACAATTGGTCTATGCGCGCTGCGGTCAACAGCAACACAACATAGCTGGGGGGCTCTTCCAATGTCTTGAGTAAGGCGTTCGCGGCCTCAGGGGTTGCTCGCTCGAATTCTGAGAGAATCGCTACTCGCCACTGTCCCTCATAAGGCAGCAAAGCAAGCTCGCGCTGCAGCTCACGCACTTGATCAATCTTGATGGGCTCCCCAGAAGTGTCCAGGATACGCACATCGGGATGATTGCCTGTTATGACCCGGCGACAGGACGAACACACCCCGCATGGCATAGGGGTAGGAGCGGCACATTGCAACGCCTGCGCGAACACACGCGCCAACGTCGTCTTGCCAATATTGGGTGGACCCAGGAGAAGCGTTGCATGTGATAGGCGACCAGTCTTCCATCCGTTCAATAACAACTGAAGCGCCCACTCATGACCGATCAACGCGATCATTCGTCATCCAGTATGGTCAAGAGAAGATTGATTTTGCCCGCCTTCATCAGTGCCTACTAAATAGACAGCACGCCAGGGACGATAATGACTCACAAACTCATCCTGATGGATAACCAACCCGTTTTGGGTGACAGTACGTCGGACGGTCACTTTAGCACCCTCACTGGGCCACTCGACCTGTTTCACCGTACCCTTCGGTAGATGGGGGTCCTGCTGATATTCAGGCGCCCCAGGGCTGGTTACATCCTCCACAAGCGGCCCCTCCACGGTGACCTGACGATGGGTAGGAGTTCCGTAAAAGCGGAATGTTAGAGTACCGGCTTCCCGATCCACATAGCTCTGAATAAGAAGAAAATGCTCGGTGTCGTTGCGAAACTTGAAATCTATACTGGGAGCATATATGGTAGCATCCAGGCCGGGGCCAAATTCTATCTCATACCAGCTGACACGGTAGCCATGCGCCCAACGTTCGACAATCTCGAAGCCGCCAAAGAAAGCGGCACGGAAAACGGTGGTAGAAACTTGGCAGATACCTCCGCCGATGCCCACTGCAGTGCGATCTCCCCAAATAATTAAGGAACGTTCATATCCTTGCTCTGCTGTAATCGGTCCCAGATACTCGTTGAACGAAAAGAGAGCTCCTGGCGGCACCACAATGCCATGAAACTTGCTCGCTGCCACCTGGATGTTGCGAATACGGGCTTCCGATGAGCCCTTAAAAGTAGTGGTCGCTTCGGCTACAATATCCGTGAAACCCATCTCGTTCAGCGCATCCGATCGCACCGCCGGAGGTATCACGTGCACCGGTAACTCAAGATGATGCACCGGGCGATCAATCAGCTCGGCGATAAGCGCCAGGGACTGTTCTACATCAAGTGTGTAACCTGATCGACTCGGTTGCAGCACAGAAACGGCGCCGCTTTGGGGATCAACTTGAAACCGTGCATCCGTGGGCGCACGATCCACCTCGTCAGCAAGGTCACCTAAACGGGATTTCCATTTATCCAGATCGAAGGCCACTACGACACGGCCTGTGCCGTTCAGCACTTTCTCCTGAACGAGCAACATAGACACCAGCTCAGGAGGAGGGATAATGCGCTCAACTCTACGATCCGGTAATATGACGCTGAGCACCAGAGGTTCGCTCAGGAGGGTTTGAACGATCTGATAAGCAGGTTCAATCTCGATAATCGTCGGCGATGTCTCGTGCACCACCAGATCCACCGGCGTCAGATCGCGTGAGAGCGCACGTTGATGAATCAGATAACGCGTCGCATCGATATCCACCGAAAGGCCATTTTGTGCCGGCAAGGCCAACACGGTCAAGTCGGGTTGGATGATAAGCTCGGCATCGCGTGCCGGGCGATTGATCTGGCGGGCAATTTCGACAAGCAATGCATTAGCCGGCCCACTGTCATAACGTGTCACCGGGTGCACCTCAGCACCAAAGAGTAATGCTCCGAGCTGTTCCAAGATATTGCCTATTAAATTGCCCTGGCGACCAAACGCGTAGGCATCTGCGACTACCCGAGAGATATCCACAACAGCGCCTGCCTGCTGCGCTGAGGCAACCCAGGTTTTTCCATCATGGCGAAGCACCACAGGAAAATTCAAGTAGCTATCACTGCTTGCCGTCAGGGCAGCAAATGCCTGGGATCGTGTCATACCGCCCAGTTCAACCCCCAGCGCACGCACGCCTGCAAAGATGCGCTCCAGGAAAACAATCTGGTACAACACAATGGCCAGGAAGATTGCCACCAACAAGCTGGAGAGAACGATTGATGCCGCCACAAACGCCTGATGCAATGTGAGGGCAGATCTGACACGACGCGCTCCAAGTGGCGGTGCTTGGTAGGATGTCTCAACCGTATGTTCCTGCATCCCGCTCATCGCCCGTTCCTATCATAGCGAGATTGTAGTGCAGAGGTATCTCTCTGACAAGGGCAACAGAAATGGTTGAAAAGAATCCACGTTCCAGATTGTTCGGGATGACGGACTGCTGAAGCGAATGAGCCGAAAGTTTTTTCACCATAGTCTGAAGCTGCCGGCAGTACACTGTTAGCCATTCAAAGCCTGATCAAAGTTGAAGGCAGTGCATACCAGCGCGTTGACTTATAGCACCCACTGAATTATCCTTTCTTCGCAAAGAAAGTTGCCAAGTTATGCGACCAGGGAGATCCTGTTCCAATGGGCTCTCTAGCTCATGAGATGTACCAACAAGTGTTGAGCACAACCGCATTTGCCAATCCTAAAGCCGCGCGTCACATCTTGGAGCGCACCTTACTAATGTGCAACGATCAAGAAATGGCGTTGCGCGCTCTCTCTCACTTGAGCAACGCACTCCCTGCCTCCGCCGATCCTGACCGGGTCTTGGTCAATCTGGAGCGTTTCGTTGCAACGGCAACTGAGCAGCGGGCGCTTTGGCGTGCTCTGGCCGCTACACCACGTCCGATGGAAATGCTAACAACCTTGTTCGCAGGCAGCCAATTTCTTACTGAGATCCTGCTGCGTCACCCGGAGTATTTCTGGCAGCTCATGGAACGTCGTTACCTGGTGTGTCCTAAGGGTCGCGAGCAAGTGTATCACGAGGTGCACGCTTTGCTCGGTGCACAATCCACCGTAGAAGCTAAGCTCAGTGCACTGCGCCGTTATCAACGTCGCGAGCTGCTACGCATCGGCGCCAGTGATATGTTCGCTCTCTTGGATCTACCCTCGATTACTGGCCAGCTTTCTCACCTTGCTGACTCTCTGGTGCGCGTGAGCTTGGAGCTGGTTGCCGAGCAAACAGGCATCCCGTTTGATGGCTTTGCAGTGATCGGCCTGGGCAAGTTGGGTGGTGAGGAGCTCAACTATAGCTCGGATATCGATCTACTCTTTGTGGCCGATGAAGATCCTTCTGCGTACCAACGACTGGGTGAACGTTTAGTCGGCGCACTTTCTCGTGTCACGGCAGATGGATTTCTGTACCGAGTGGATATGCGACTGCGCCCATGGGGCAGGAGCGGTTTGCTGGTCTCATCGCTACGCGGATATATGGACTATATGCGTCGGCATGCCCATGTGTGGGAAAAGCAGGCACTGTTAAAAGCACGTTTTGTGGCAGGCGATGAACTGGTCGGTATGACCTTCCTGCGTCAAGCTGAGCAGATCTTGCTTGAAATTGGCACCTCGCGTGATCTGTGCATCGACATCCACGCCATGAAGCAACGCACCGAGGCATTTCTGCGCACCCGAAACCGTGAATGGGGTGAGGTTAAGCTAGGGGTTGGTTCAATCCGTGATGTTGAGTTCGCGACCCAATACCTCCAGTTGGTCTACGGATCGAGCCAGCCTCATCTCTACTGCTCCAACACACTGGAAGCTTTGCATCGTCTTGCTGCAGCTGGAGTGCTGTCCGCCGAAGATCATTCTGTACTCGTAGAGGGATATACCTTTCTGCGCACGATAGAACACTACCTGCAGATTATGGAGTACCGTCAGACCTCCACATTGCCTCGTGATGCTAAAGCCTTGCAGTATCTCGCAAGGCGACTGGGTTTTACCGGGAAACAGGCAGATGAGCAGCTGTTGCTGCGCTATGAACAGCATAGCACAGCTATCCGTCGTGTTTACCAGCGTTTCTTGGAAGGAGAGCATATGACGGCATCACGACCATCGTGTACAACCGGGTCAGCGGACGATGTAGATCGCCACGTGGCGCGTATGGACGCCTCCTATAGTAGCGCCTTCAGTCGAGCAGAGATCGCACGACACGTGGCCCTAGCGGAGCTGCTGAGTGATGACAATTTGGTCGAAATTGACGTGCAGCCCGCAGAACGGGGACGCTGGCGTGTCACAGTGGTGGCATACGACTATCCGGGAGAGTTATCGCTCATTTGTGGTCTCCTCTTTGTCTACGGCTTCAGCATTGTGGATGGATATGTCTTCACCTACGAGCCCCTGCGAGAGGAACAACCAACAAGCGGGACACTTTTGCCTGAACAGCGCCCGGACAGTCCCAAGAAAATAGTGGACGTGTTCACCGTTGAGTCTGTGCGTGGCAATGGTAGCCTAGAGCTATGGCACAGCTACCGAGACGACCTAGCAGCTCTACTACGCATGATGCAATCTGGTGAACGCCGCAAGGCGCGTGGTGAGCTGGCTAAGCGTGTCGCCGCAGTAATGCGCGATGCCGACAAAGCAGCCACAACGCTGTATCCAGTGGACATCGAAATCGACAACACGAGCTCATCGTGCTACACCGTTCTCACAATTGAAACACCCGATACGCCGGGATTTCTATACGAGTTTTCCAATGCATTGACGCTCAATCGTATTTACATCGCCCGGGTGATTGTCTCCTCGGTCGGCAATCGCGTGCGTGACATATTGTATGTAACCGATGAGTATGGACAGAAAATCACTTCGCCCGAGAAACAGCGTGAGTTGCGTGCCGCCACCGTGCTGATCAAACATTTCACCCACCTGCTGCCCCATTCACCCGATCCGGAAACAGCCCTACTCCACTTCCGGGAGTTTCTCGCTCAGTTGTTCACGCGCCCCAGTTGGCCAGATGAACTCGCCTCGCTGGAGCGCCACGATGTGTTGGACGCGTTAGCACGGCTGCTAGGGGTGAGCGAGTTCCTTTGGGACGATTTCCTGCGGATGCAGTACGCCAACCTGTTTCCAGTAGTACGCAATGTGGATGCTCTGGCAGCGGCGCGTTCGCGGAAACAGCTGCGCGAAATGCTCTGTCGTGAACTGGAGGCTGCCTCCGATTATGCCGCGCGTCGAGAGGCGCTCAACGCTTTCAAGGACCGTGAGATGTTTCGTGTGGATATGCGCCATATCCTGGGATACATCACCGAGTTTGGTCAATTTTCTTCAGAACTGAGCGACCTAGCCGAAGTGGTGGTCGAAGCTGCCGTCCATTTATGCGAGGATGAACTGCGCGCACGTTTTGGTGTGCCACTCCGTATGGACGGGCAACCAGCGCAGCTGTGCGTATGTGCTCTGGGCAAGTTTGGAGGGCGAGAATTGGGCTTTGCCTCAGATATCGAGCTGATGTTTGTATTTCAAGGCGGTGGTCAAACTTCTGGACCGTACTCCATCAGCACAGCCGAGTACTACGAGCGACTGGTGCAGTCATTTGTTGCTACGATTCGTGCCCGTCGCGAGGGCACATTCCATATAGACTTGCAGCTACGGCCGTATGGTAAACACGGGGGTATGGCGGTGCCTTTGGAGGCATTCCGACGCTATTTCGCACCGGATGGAGAGGCATGGGCCTACGAGCGTCAGGCGTTGGTGAAGCTGCGCCCCCTCTTCGGTGATGCTGCCCTGGCCCAGGAAATCCTCACATTGCGCGACACATATGTGTACCACGGCGAGCCGTTTGACGTGACAGCGATGCGTGCGATGCGCGAACGGCAAATACGACATCTGGTGACCGGAGGCACCCTCAACGCCAAGTTTAGCCCAGGCGGATTGGTTGATCTTGAATATCTCGTGCAAGCGCTGCAAATCAACCACGGAGCGAACAGCCCTGCCCTGCGTGAAACCAACACCGGCCGGGCTCTAACCGCCCTAGAAGAAGCTGGCATTCTCTCCGCCGAGCAATATACACGCCTACGCGAAGCGCTCATCTTTCTGCGACGGCTTATCAACGCATTGCGTGTAGTACGCGGCAATGCCCGCGATCTGACCGTACCACCCGCTGATAGCGAAGAGTTTGCTTTCCTGGCACGTCGATTGGGCTATGGTAACAACTTGACACAGCTGCATCAGGATTTGTTACAACATACCGGCAATGTCCAGGAGCTGAGCCACCAATTGTTGGGTTCGCTGCAACTCAATCTGTAACTTCCAGTACACCAGTAGAAGGCATAGATATATCGGAATATGTAGTTTTACGTATATTTGACACGTGCCGTGCATCTCGATATATTAGCCTCTAAAAACTTGGCACAGGTATTGCTACAGATAGACAAATTGTGGGCCCCCGTCTCGCCGTTGAGATCCCCCAAAGGCGGATACTTATAAGCTATGAATATGGGTCTAAGTTTCTCCTGATCGCTGATCTGTGAGAGACAACACACTGCAACGGAAGAACACTCCTTGAATCCGTTAAAGAAGAACAAACTGCAGAAATAGCCAAAAGTGCACCAAAGTTTCAGCATACTGTGACGCTAATTATCTCAGATAACACATAATACTTCATCTGAACAAGGAGATATCCACAATGATCCAATGGCCGAAGTCCAACGATGTATTGGGTACCACTAACCGCGGTGACGCTACCGAGTCCGGTCTGTGTACTTTGTGTCGCTCGGATTGCAAAGGGCGATGCGAGACGTGGCTGGCCAGCTTGCGCGGTCGCAATCTGCTCTATCCGCGCAGCTTTGGGTACGTCACAGCGGGTAGCCGTAATCTCACTCACGTAGGGGTGAACTATAATGCGCTGCGTATTCAGGGTTACAACTATGGCGCGATGGGGCTACCCCCTGGACTGTCGAAATCGCCGGAAGACTGTATTTTCGCCAACGTGCGACTTGAAACGGAATTCGGGCAGCAGGTTAAGACGAAGTGCCGCATCCCCCTGATGACCGGAGCGTTAGGTTCCACCTTTGTTGCAGCCAAGTATTGGGATTCGCTGGCTATTGGAGCGGCACTGGTCGGCATCCCTATTGTTGTGGGCGAAAATGTGGTGGGTGTTGACCAACAAGCGGAGTTCAAGGATGGTCGAGTCGTCAAATCGCCCGAGCTGGACCGCCGCGTACAAACCTACTTACGTTATTTTGATGGTTACGGTGCCATCCTTGTGCAGATGAACGTGGAAGACACCCGCAATGGGGTGGCAGAGTACGTGATCGAGCGCTATGGCGATCAAGCCGTCATTGAGTTGAAGTGGGGACAGGGCGCCAAGGACATCGGCGGCGAAATCCAGGTCACGAATATCGAGTATGCTCGCTTTCTCAAGCAGCGCGGCTACCTGGTTGACCCTGATCCGGATAAGCCAGAAGTACAGGAGGCATTTCGCCACGGCGCTATACGCTCCTTTGCCCGTCACAGCCGCCTGGGCTATACCGAGCTGAGCAATGCTCATGCAGTGCGAGATGCCTTCATGGAGCACATCGCCTACCTGCGCCGATTGGGATATAAACGCATCACCCTCAAAACCGGTTCGTATGGCATGGAAGCCCTCGCTATGGCGCTGAAATTTGCCACGGAAGCCCGGCTGGATTTGCTCACCATAGATGGTTCGGGCGGTGGCACCGGTATGAGCCCCTGGAACATGATGGAGCACTGGGGTGTGCCCTCGATCTTCTTACACGCCAAAGCGTATGAGTATGCCGCCATCTTGGCAAGCAAGGGACGTCGCGTGGCAGATCTCGCTTTCGCAGGTGGCCTGGCACGCGAGGATCACATCTTCAAGGCGCTCGCCCTTGGTTCACCTTATGTAAAGCTTGTCTGCATGGGGCGCGCATTAATGATCCCTGCCTTCCTGGGATCTAATATAGAAGGGGCGCTCAACCCTGATGCACGGGAACGAGTCCACGGCAACTGGGATACGATGCCACCTAATATGGTGGAATTTGGCACACGAGCCGAGGAAATCTTTGCCGGCTATTACGACGTGCGCGCTAAGGTGGGGGCCGACGAGATGAAGAATATTCCTTATGGCGCTATTGCTCTCTGGACACTGGCGGACAAACTGGCAGCCGGTCTACAGCAACTATTGGCCGGGGTCAGGAAATTCTCCGTGTCGGAAATCTCACGCCAGGACCTCTTTTCGGCCAACCGAGAGACCGAGCGGGAGACAGGCATCCCCTTTATGACCGACGTACAAGATGAGGCAGCGCGCGCTATTCTGGATATGTAGCAACTTTTGACGGGCTGTGTTCTCGCTTTCCGGAGAGGCTGTATATCCGGGTAAAAGTGCGTGGCAGAGGAATGGAGGTCGAGAGGATTGGAGGATTGGATGGAGATGTCGAGTGAATGGTTATGGCATAATGGGTTCCGTATGCCACGTTTCGAACATGCGGCATGTGGAATAGGGTTCGTCGTCAACGTCAAGGGAGAGAAGTCGAACGCCGTAGTGCGCCAGGCGCTTACTGTGTTGCGTAATCTGGCTCATCGTGGAGCCACCGGAGCCGATCCCAACACTGGCGATGGTGCTGGGATCATGCTGCAAATCCCTCATGCTTTTTTCAAGAAAGCCTGCTGGGAAATCGGGATCGATTTGCCAGCGCCCGGCCAGTACGGGGTAGGAATGCTTTTTCTGTCCCCCACAGACAAGGCGCGCAGTGAACGCATCTGTGAGCAATGTTTGGAACAAATCGTCCAAGAGGAGGGCCAACGTGTGCTCGGATGGCGCACCGTCCCAACAGATGCCACCTGCCTGGGCGAAACAGCACGCACTTATAAGCCATTTGTGCGACAGATTTTCATCGGCCGCGATCCTCGTATCGAAGATGATCTGGCCTTCGAGCGCAAACTGTATGTTATTCGTCGCCGCATTGAGAATGAAATCCGCATGCGCCGTATGCGCGATCTGGCCAGCCGTCCCGGTCAGCTACCTTTCGGCTCGTTCTTCTACGTGAGCAGCCTGTCGCATCGCACAATTGTCTACAAGGGGATGCTCACGGCAAACCAACTTGAGTTATTCTATCCCGATCTCTCTCATCCGGCGGTCGAATCGGCCTTAGCACTGGTGCATTCGCGCTTCAGCACCAACACCTTTCCGAGCTGGGATCGTGCCCATCCTTACCGGATGATCATCCACAATGGCGAGATCAACACTTTGCGCGGCAATGTGAACTGGTTCCACGCCGGTCAGGCAATGTTCAAATCCTCACTGTTCGGTGAAGACTTGCACCAAGTGTTGCCAGTCATCAACCCCGAAGGGAGCGATTCAGCTATTTTCGATAACGTGCTCGAGTTCCTGGTGCTAAGTGGGCGTTCGCTACCACACGCAATGATGATGCTAATACCGGAGCCGTGGTCGCACCATGAGAGTATGAGCGACGAAAAACGCGCCTTCTATGAGTTTCATAGCGCACTTATGGAACCGTGGGATGGACCGGCGGCTATCGGCTTCACAGATGGCATTCGCGTGGGCGCAGTACTTGACCGCAATGGACTGCGCCCCGCACGTTATTATGTGACTCAGGATGATCTGGTCATTATGGCATCCGAAGTTGGCGTGCTTGACATCCCACCTGAGCGGGTGCTTTACAAAGGCCGTCTCGAGCCAGGGCGCATGTTACTGATAGACACCGAGCAAGGGCGCATCATCAGCGACGAGGAGATCAAGCACCAGATTGCCACAACCCAACCGTATCGTCAATGGCTCAATCAACATCTGGTTGAACTGGCACATCTGCCGATGGACTGTGATGTGGTAGTGCCTCCACTGCCGGATCATACCACCATAGTACGCCGCCAACGGGCATTCGGGTACACATATGAGGATGTGCGTATTCTAATAGAGCCAATGGCGAAAGAGGGGGTTGAGCCGCTGGGCTCCATGGGAAATGACGCTCCACTGGCAGTGCTTTCGGAGCGACCACAACTCCTCTACAACTACTTTAAACAACTGTTCGCCCAGGTAACCAATCCCCCTATCGATGCGATTCGGGAGGAACTGGTCACCTCGACCGAGCTAATGCTGGGCAGCGAAGGTAACCTGCTCGAGCCAGGTCCGGAGAGTTGCCGTCAAATCAAACTTAATTCGCCGGTGTTGACCAACACCGAGTTGGCACGTCTGCGTCATATCCGCCGGCCAGGATTCAAATCACGCATGCTGCCGATCTT
>Ga0123519_10000095_pt1 | contig 136124 bp, 136 predicted proteins | sample YelNatPaOPRAMG02_FD_87396 | JGI IMG/M metagenome (GOLD analysis project Ga0123519, IMG submission 87396) | Hot spring microbial communities from Yellowstone National Park - Yellowstone National Park OP-RAMG-02 (version 2) | ecosystem: Environmental > Aquatic > Thermal springs > Hot (42-90C) ... | reverse complement strand
CTAATCCAGCTTCTTTTAAAGTTTGATATACCGCTTTGCCTGATTTTAAAGAAATCTCTCTTTCCTCAGAGGGTCCACCCATTAAAACGCCAATTTTTCCTTTATGATAATTTACCATATTTTTATTTCTAATTCTAAATCTATGCCAAAACAATATTTTACCTTTCTTTTAATATAATTAATTAATTTTAATATATCTCTTGCGCAGGCGTTTTTACGATTAATAATAAAATTTGCATGTTTTAAGGAGACCTGCGCTGCGCCTACAGTTTTTCCTTTAAGTCCGCAGCGTTCAATCAGTTCCCCTGCAGGCATTTCCTTGGGATTCTTAAAAATACACCCAGCGTTAGGAAAAGTCAAGTCCTGAGTAAGAAAACGCCTCTGTTTATAGTCGTTAATCTCTTTTAAGATATACCTTTTTTCTTTCTTGGTCAATTTTAAAATTGCGGATAATATAATATAATGGTCTAAATTTGAACCTCGGTATTTCCAGATTAAATCCGAGGATTTCAGTTTCCTAATCTGTCCACATCTATCCATAACCTCTACTTCTTCAACCATATTTCCAATACATTTATCTTTTGTACCCGCATTCATTATCAGGGCTCCCCCTAAAGTACCGGGGATACCCGCTAAAAATTCAAGCCCGGATAAATTGTTCTGTAGACAGAATTTTAGCAAAGAGGAAAGCCTCACCCCTGAACCTGCTTTAACCTTTTTATTTTCTAGCTCTACTCTTTTAAAATAGGGGGTATTTAACCTTATCACCACCCCTTTTATTTTCCCGTCGGAAATTAAAAGATTGCTTCCCGCACCTAAAATATAAAAAGGAATTCTTTCTTTGCGGATTATATTTAACAGATTCGCCAAATCTTCGTAGTCAGCAGGTTCATAAAAACACTCTGCTCTTCCGCCGACCTTAAAACTGGTATAGGGAGCCAATAAGACATCACTTTTCAAATCTCTCTTTAAATCTTTGCACCAATTCTTCATTTGTTTTATAGATGTCTCCTGCGCCTAAAGTGATCAATAAATCACCCGTTTTTATGCTGTTTAGGAGGCAATCCGCAATCTCTTTTTTGGGTAAAAATTTAACCGCGGGATGCTTATAAAATTTAAACCTTTCATATAAAAGCTCTGCATTAATACCTTCGATAGGTTTTTCATCCGCCGGATAAATATCCGTAATTATCACCTCATCTGCCAAATAAAAACTTTGGGCAAATTCATCCAGAAGTAATTTTGTACGCGTATAACGATGGGGCTGAAACACCGCGATAACTCTTTTGTATCCCAAATTAGCCACGGTTTTTAAGGTGGCTTTTATCTCTGTGGGATGATGCGCATAGTCATCTATAAATAAAACCCCCTGGATATCTGCTTTTATCTCAATACGGCGCCGCGTGCCTTTAAAACTTAAAAGCGCCCTCTTTACGATTTCCAAATCAATTTCTAATTCTTTTGCCAAAGCAATCGCTGCCAAACTATTTAAAACATTGTGAACTCCGCCTAAAGAAAGCATAAATCTCTCCGTAAAATGCCTAGCGTAGGTACAATTAAAGTCTGAAAAGAGCCGCTTTAAATTTATGTCGTAAGCGTAAATATCATATTCCGGGCTTAACCCATATATGACTTTTCTTTTGCTTGCTTTATTTAACAAAGAAAAAACATTTTTATCTTCTCCGCAGGCAATTAAACAGCCCGCAGGTTTAATATTCTCTATAAAATTGTTAAAACTATCAAGGAGTCTATCAAAATTTTTATAATAATCGAGATGCTCATAATCGATATTGGTAATTATAGAGTAATCGGGTTTAAAAAAAAGAAACGAACCATCCGATTCATCGGTTTCTATCACAAAAAAATTATCCTTTCCCAAATAAGCGTTGCTGTTAAGATTAAGCCATATCCCTCCCACCACCACAGTAGGGTAAAAACCTGCTTCAAAAAGAATATGGGCAACCAAAGAGGTAGTGGTGGTTTTACCGTGTGAGCCAGAAACCGTAATTACTTTTCCATGCTGGATAATCTCTGCTAACGCCTCAGCGCGCTTTACGACTTTAAAGCCCCTTTTTTGCGCTTCTTCTAATTCGGGATTATCCTCTTTAATCGCTGAGGAATAAACCACCAAATCTACATCTTTAATATGCGAGGGATGGTGCCCGATGTATATCTGGGCGCCATTTTGTCTTAACTCCTGCAGTCTTTCAGAATCGCGTATATCTGAACCCGAAACCTGAACTCCTTGAGCAAGAAAAAGCTGCGCAATCCCGCTCATCCCGATTCCCCCTATGCCTATAAAATGTACTTTTTTATACATCTTACTTAATTAAAAGAAAGGATTACTTCCCATAGATTTTTAGAATCCTGGTTTTTTATCCGTCGATAATTTTCCTGCATCTCTTTTAATTTTTCAGGAAAACTAAATATCGATAATAAAATATCCTGCAGTACATGATAATTAAAATTTTTATCTTCGCATAGCAGTGCACAACCCGGATCACTTAATATACGGGCATTATAAAGCTGATGCCCATAAGCGTAAGGATAAGGAACAATAATTGCCGGCAACTTAAAATATATAAGTTCAGAGATGGTCATTGCTCCTGCCCGACAGATCACCAAATCAGAAGCACTGTAAACGTAATGCATCTCTTTAATAAATTTAAACAATTTTATCTTAATCTTTATCCCGGCGTACTCTTTTATTAAAAAATCATAATCCTTCTCTCCGCTTAAATGGATTACCTGAAAGGCAAACTTTTCTGCCAGTAAACTTACCGCCCTACAAAATTCTTGATTTATCTTATGCGCCCCCAAGCTTCCGCCGGTAACTAAAATGGTGAAATTATGGTTAGAAAGGTTAAAATAAGAACGCGCCTCCTCCTTGGGAATAATTTTTAGTTCTTTTCTTAATGGATTGCCGGTGAAAACCATTTTGTTTTTAAAAAATCCGGCATCATCATAAGTTTTAGCAAAACCCAAAGTGATCCGACGGGCAAAAGGAGCCAAAAGCCGGTTTGCCCTGCCCATTAAAACATTTTCTTCATGTATAACTGTTTTCTTACCCAAAAGCCATGAAAAAAATACCAAAAAAAAAGAAGCGTAGCCACCAAAACCTAAGGTGATATTAGGTTTAAACTTAAGCAGAATATAAAGACTTTTAAAAAAGGTTTTAAACAAATTAAAAAAAGAAACGATCCCTTCTTTATTTACCTTTAGCTTTAAAGGATTAACCTTAAGAAAAACAACTCTGTAATCAAAAGAAGAGGTAATTGTTCTTTCGATATCCCGGCTGCCTACCGCTAAAAGAATCTGTATGTCTTTTTTCTGGGAAAGTTCTTCGGATATCCTTAAAGCGGGCAAGATATGCCCGCCAGTTCCTCCTGCAGCAATCAACACCTTCATATTTCTTCAGAAAATCGCGAAACATTAAAAAGCAAACCCATACCTATCATATCAAAAATAAACGAAGACCCTCCGTAACTAATAAAAGGAAGCGGCAACCCTTTAGTAGGTAATACCCCGATAGAAACGCCCATATTTATACCTGCTTTTAAACCGATAAGAAGCACTATCCCTAAACTTAAAAATATTCCGAAGGTATCCTGAGCATAGCGGCCTATTTTAAACCCTTGAATAATAAGATTTAAAAAAAGAAAGACTACGCTTAAGGTCCCCACTAAACCCAGTTCTTCGCCAATAATGGAAAAGATAAAGTCAGTGTGGGAAGCTGGCAGATAAAAAAGTTTCTGCCGCGAATGCCCTAATCCTCTTCCAAATACCCCTCCGGAACCTAATGCAACCTGGGATTGTATAATCTGGAATCCGCTTTTTCGAGGGTCTTGCCAAGGATTTAAAAAAGCCAGGATACGCGCTTTCCGGTAAGGAGAACTAAAAATTAAAATATAAAAGGAAATTAAGGAAACTAAAAAAATAAAAAGAAGGTAACGCATAGGCGCCGCGGCAACAAAAAGCATAAGTAAAACTATTATTCCCATAGCTACTGCCGTGCCTAAATCTGGTTGTAACAAAATTAATCCGCTGATTGCTCCTAATACTAAAAGAACCGGTAAAATCCCTTTTAAAAAGCTTTCTTTGATAAGCATTTTTTTCTGTGAAATAAAATCTGCTACGTAAAGAATCAAAGCCAGATGCGCAAACTCGGAAGGCTGAAAATTAAAATACCCTATTCTAAACCAACGCCGCGCTCCGCCTGCTTCTTTACCGACAAAGAAAACTAAAACTAATAAAAAAATGGCAAATAAAACAATCAATTTTGTTTTGCCCTGAAGATGTCGATAATCAAAACTCATCGCCAAAAACATAAGAAGTATCCCCAAGCATATAAAAATGATGTGCCTTTTTAAAAAATACATCCCGTCATTATATACATTTTGGGCATAAATACAGGAAGAACTATAAATCATAACCAAACCAAAAAAAATCAAAATAAAAAGATTTACAAAAAGAATGAGCCGTGTTTTACGCATATTTTTTGATTAATTCTTTAACTATATTTCTAAAGGCATCTCCCCTCTCTTCATAATTCTTAAACATATCGAAACTGGCACACATCGGCGAAAGCAAAACCACATCTCCATATTGTGCCTTATGAAAAGAAGAATTCACCGCCTCCTCTAAAGAAGATGCCTCATAGATTTTTGCTGTATCCTTAAACTCCTCTTTTAATACCTCCTTTGCCTCGCCTATTAATACCAAAAATTTTACCTTCTGTTTTATAAAGGGCTTTATTTTACTAAAACTTAACCCTTTATTCCTTCCACCGGCAATCAAAATAATGGGTTTATTTATATTTTGCAATGCCCAAAGCGTAGACTCCACATTAGTCGCTTTGGAATCATTAATAAACCCTACTCCTTTGCATTCTCCCACATACTCTAAACGGTGCTCTATACCTTTAAAATCCGAAAAAACTTTATCAATGACCTTCTCCTCTATCTTGATTATCTGGGCTACCTTTCTTACCGCAGAAAAATTTTCGTTCATTTCATTATCCTTATCAAAAAAAACTATATTAGCCCGAATACCTTGCGCCATTTTTTTTACATATTGGTCATTACAGTTTAGTACCGCAAAATCTTCCTTTTCCTGATTCATAAAAAGCCTTTTCTTTGCCTGATAATAATCTTGCATATCCGCATAACGGTCTAAATGGTCAGGAGTAAAATTAAGCATCACCGCAATAAAGGGACGAAATTTTATTACCCTTTCCAACTGAAATGAACTTATCTCTAAAGATACATAATCTTCTTCATAAATATATTTTACTTGCGAAGAGAAAGCCACGCCGATATTCCCGCATACATGCACTCTTTTGCCATCCGCCTCTAAACACTTCCCAATAAGACTGGTAACAGTGGTTTTGCCGTTTGTTCCGGAAACCGCAATAATTTTACGGGTAGGACAAAACCAAAAGGCTAATTCTATCTCGCTAATAACAGGGATGTTTTTTTCTTCTGCCCATATTATCACCGGATTACGGTTATCCACTCCCGGGCTTAAAACCACCAAGTCTTTGCCTTCCAAAAGTTCTCTGCTATGCTGACCCAGTTCTACTTTTATCCCGTAAGATTCAAGTTCCTTTGCTGTCTTTTCTAAATAAGGATTTTTATTTTTATCCGTTACTGCTACCTTAGCTTTATTCTCTGCCAAAAGCAAACTTGCCGCGTAACCGCTTCTTCCCAAACCCACTACCAGAACATTTTTATCTTTTAAAAAATCCTTATCCAACATTTTTATCTTATCTATCTTATCTTTAGAGTTACCACCGTTAAAAGCGCCATAAGCGCTGCCAAAATCCAAAAGCGCACCACTACCTTTGGTTCTGACCAACCAATAAATTGAAAATGATGATGCAAAGGAGCGATCTTAAATATTCTTTTCTTTCTCAATTTAAAAGAACTCACCTGTAAAATCACCGAAAGCGCCTCTAAAACAAATATTGCTCCCACAATTAAAAAAAGCAATTCTTTCTTTATAAATACCGTCACCATTCCCAATGCTCCCCCTAAAGTAAGCGAACCCACATCTCCCATAAACACCTCAGCAGGATAACAGTTAAACCACAAAAAACCCAATCCTGCCCCTAAAATACTTGCGCAAAAAACGGTAAGTTCTCCGGCATTTTTTATATAAGGGATAAAAAGATAATTGCTAAATTTTATATTTCCTACCACATAGCTTAAAAGGCTAAAAGCGAACGCTACCATAATTACCATCCCAATGGCTAAACCATCTAAACCGTCACTTAAGTTTACGGCATTGGAAGTAGCGGCAATCACCAAAGCCACAAAAAAGATATAAAAAATTCCCAGCTCAAAATATAAATTTTTAAAAAAGGGCAGTTCCAACCGGCTGGCTTGGGGAACTTTTATATAAAGGATTATACCTACAATCAGGCCTAATAATATCTGCCCGATTAGTTTAAAAGTAGCAGGCAAACCTTTTTTAGAATTTAAATCCTTAAGTTTAAGATAATCATCCACAAAACCCAATATTCCTAACCATACGCAGACAAAAAGAGATAAAATTATATAGAGGTTGTCCAAACGCGCCCAGAGGAATGTAGAAAGGATAATAACAAACACAATTATTATGCCACCCATAGTAGGAACTCCGCTTTTATGCCGGTGCAATTCGTAAAGTTGGGAACTTTCATTTTTATCCCTTATCTTTTCGCCTATTTTATATTGGGTGAGTTTACGGATGATTCTTGGCCCGATTATAAGACTTAAGATAAAAGCAGTCGATGTAGCCATTGCCGCGCGGAAGGTGATGTATTTCAAAAGATTAAAAATAAAAAATATATCCTTTAAAGGATAAAAAAGATGATACAGCATAGGAATTATATTTTTATTTAATAACTTCCTCCATGCGCATAATCCGTGAGCCCTTAACCAGAATTATATCATTCTTGGTAGGTTTTATATACTTAAAAAGAATATCTTTTGCCTGCAAGGCGTCTACACAGGAAAATAATTCAACCTTATTATGGTTATTTTTTAAAGTTTCCTTTAACGTACTAAAATATTTACCTACCCCAATTATTATATCACATATTTCTAAAAATTGTTTGCCTGCCTCTTGATGCATCTGATAAGATTTTTCACCCAATTCCCACATATCACCTAAAACCGCAATTTTTCTTCCTTTATTCTTTATCCTTTTAAGCGCATCCAAAGCTTCTTTTAAAGAAACCGGATTAGAATTATAGGTATCATCAATAAAGGTGGTGCTTTTTATTTTTTTAATTTGTAAACGCTGGACAGGAAATAAAAATTTTTTCATTTTGCTACTTAAGAGACGATAATCTAACCCCAATAATCGGCAGACTGCCAAAGCAGCCAAAGCATTGTAAATATTAGATACGCCTAAGGTATGTAAAGATAATTTGTGCTGATGCAAAAGAAATTCTATATAATCATCCTTTATCTTTAAAACTTTAGCCTGAAAATCTGTCTTTCCTTTTAGCCCAAAACCTACCAAAAATTCTTTTCTTTTCTTATTTAAATCAGCCCTCAAAAGCGGGTCATCGTTATTTAAAACACCTATACAAGGATAAATAAGATTCCTTATCAAAGTAGATTTTTCTTTATATACCCCTTTAATATTCTTAAAAGCTTCCAAATGCGCAGGACCGATATTAAGAATAACCCCGATATTAGGAGAAGCAATTTTACTCAAATAATCAATCTCACCAAAATGGTTAGTCCCTAATTCTAAAACTACTACCTTATGGCTTTCTTCTAATTTAAGCAAAGTCAAAGGTAACCCGATTTGATTATTTTGTGTTCCTTCATTCTTCAGCACTTTATATTTTGTGCTTAACAAAAAGGCAAGCATCTCTTTGGTAGTAGTTTTACCATTTGAACCGGTAATAGCCACTAAAATGGGAGAGAACTTTTTACGTTGATAAGCGGCAAGCTGGCTTAATGCTCTAATTGTATCCTTTACTAAGATTATTGGAATAGGTATGATCTCTGGCGGCAATTTCTCTAAAATAACCGCCTTTGCCTTTTTTTTAACCGCCTCTTTCACAAAATCATGGCCATCAAAATTTTTGCCTTTTATGGCTAAAAATATCTCATCTTCTTTAATCTGCCGCGTATCTAAAGAGATATGGGCAGGACAGGAGCATATTTTTTTGCCTATAAATTTTCCCTCAGTAACCTTAATTATTTCCGGAATGCTAAACATATAAAAATTATTGTTTATTTTTAAAATACTCCCTTATGATTTTTGCATCATTAAAGGGAATAACTCTATCTTTGATAATTTGATAATTTTCATGCCCTTTGCCTGCTACCAAGACAATATCCTGTTTTTTTGCTTCTTTTAAAGCAGAAAAAATCGCCTCTTTTCTTTCCAATATTACCTTATAATTTTTCTTTTTTATCCCGCTAATAATTTCTTTAATTATCAATAAGGGGTCTTCACTGCGCGGATTATCCGAAGTAACAATAACCTCCTCTGCCAGCTCGGTAGCGATCTTTCCCATTTTAGGTCGTTTAAGACGGTCACGCTCTCCTCCGCAGCCAAAAACTAAAATTATCCTTTTTTTAGTAACCTTTCGTAAAACCGAAAGCACATTCTCTAATGCAGAAGGGGTATGGGCATAATCCACAAATACAGCAAAATCTTTATCATAGACCTTCTCTAACCGTCCTGGCGGGGGCTTAAATTCAGATATTGCCTTCTTTACATCCCCTAAATCCGTATTCTCTTCTAAAGCAAAACCTACCCCTGCCAAAATATTATAAATATTGTGTGTGCCTAAAAGAGAAGTATGCATTTTTATCTTATTTTTAGGTGTATGCAGAATAAAGTCTGTTCCTTTTATACTGTATTCTATACAATCGGCATAGATATCTGCTTTTTTATTTAAACCGTAGGTAATGATCGGATAGCGACAAACCTTTAAAAGCCTTCTACCGTAAAAATCATCGATATTAATAATCGCCTTGCCTTCAGGCTTGAGTAAATGTAAAAGTTTAGCTTTGGCTTGAAAATATTCCTCCATATTCCGATGGTAATCTAGGTGGTCCTGCGTTAAATTAGTAAAAATAGCATACGAAAAATATATGTCATCTACCCTTCCCTGAGCAAGCGCATGGGAAGAAACCTCCATTACCGCATATTCTATTCTTTCTTTCTTTGCCTGAGAAAGCAAAAACTGAAGCTCTTCCGCAGAAGGGGTGGTATTATGCGCAAGGATAATTTTATTTTTATAATGATAATTTATCGTCCCTATAAGAAGCGCTGGTCTGTTTTTTATTTTTAATATCTTCTCTATCAAATAAGTAATGGTGGTTTTACCATTGGTTCCGGTTACGCCTACCACTTTCAGGTTTAAAGAAGGATTGTGATAAAATTCTGCACATAAATGAGAATATGCTCTGCGGGCATTTTTTACTTTTATCCCGACAACCCCTTTCTCTAAGGAAGGAAACTCTTCGTAGACTACTGCCTTAGCGCCTCGCTGAATAGCTTCAGAAAGATATTTTGTTCCGTCTTCCTTTATCCCCCGAATAACCACAAAGATAAAATTATTTTTTACTTTACGCGAATCGCAAGTTATCCCTTTTATATCCAATTCCCTGAAATTATAAACCTGATACTGCTTAAGATTCTCTAAAAGTTTACTCAGATTCATTTTTTGTGGAAACCAATCTTTCAATATTTTCTTTTATGGGCTTATCTTCCTTAGGCGAAGAATAAGTCTCCAAATAATTCAATACCTCTTCAGCAACTTTCTTAAAAACCGGCGCACAAACTACCCCGCCAAAATAATACGGATGCGGTTCATCTACAATGACGCACATTGCTATACGCGGATGGTCAGCAGGAGCAAAACCTACAAAAGACGCCACAAAACGGTTATGCACATATCTTCCATCTTCCCCTATTTTTTGGGCTGTGCCGGTTTTTCCTGCTACCCTTATGTCTTCTATCTTAGCCAATTTACCGGTACCATTTTCAACTACCCCGGTTAAAATCTCCTTTAGGCGAAAAGCGGTCTGCGGTGTAATCACTTTACGGATAACCTGTGGGCGGTTCTCTTTTATCTGCACACCATACTCATCTCTAATCTCTTTTACGATATAAGGGCGCAACAAAAATCCGCCATTAGCAACCACTGATATAGCGCTTACTAATTGCAAAGCGTTTACCCCAATTTCATGGCCAATCGGTATTGCGCCGATAGAGGTTTTTGACCATTGATGCGGCGGCTTAACTTTTCCCTTTACCTCTCCCGGTAAATCTATGCCTAAAATAGACCCAAAACCAAATAATTTAGCATAGCGGAAAATTATTGCTGGCCCTAAAATCTGAGCCACTTTAGTTACGCCGATATTGCTGGATTGCTCAATCACCTCTTTAAAAGTAAGCCATCCATGCGGTTGGTGGTCATGCAGAATATGATTAGCTACACGGTACATTCCATTTTCGCAAAAAAATTTATCGTTCTCATTTACCTTGCCTTCCTCTAATGCGGCAGCCGCAGTAACAATCTTAAAAGATGAACCCGGCTCAAACATATCGGCAATTGCCCGGTTTCTCATATTCTCGGAATTTATTTTTTTAAGATCATTTAAATTAAAGGTGGGGCGGTTAGCCATGGCTAAAATTTCGCCGGTAAAAGGGTCCATAATTATAATACTGGCGGCTTTTGCCCTAAAAACCTTAAATACTATATCAAGCTGTTTTTCGGCAATATATTGGATTACCTCATCTATAGTTAAAACCAAGTCAAAACCGTTCTGTGGCAAAACTACTTTTTCCCATAAATCAAGTATCTTTCCGCGCGCGTCTCTTAAAAACAAACCAAAGCCCGGTTTTCCCTTAAGATAGTTATCATAAAAAAGCTCTACCCCTTCTATCCCTACATTATCTATATTGGCAAAACCTAAAATATGGCTACATAAATATCCATTGGGGTAAACACGTTTTGTTTCCTTGATAAAACCTAAACCTTTAATTTTTAAGTCAGAGATTTCTTTTGCCTTTTGGTCAGACAAACGGCGGGCAATCCATACAAATGCTTTTTTGCGCGAGAGTTTCTCTCTTAAATAGTCTGTATCTAAACTCAAAATCGATGAGAGTTGTTTAACTACTTTCTCTCTATCTTCGATTTGCGAAGGGACAGCATATAGAGAATCTACATTTAAATTTATCGCCTGTGGCCGCAGACGTGCATCATAGATATTACCACGGCGCGGGGATAGTTCTATATGTACCTGATGCTGCCGGCTAGCAAATTCTTTTAAGAAAAAAAAATTAAAAAATTGGAGATAAAAAATTCGCCCGACCAGAATAAGCCAAAAAATAAATAAACCTAAAAAAACTATCCCTGCTCGGCGCAAATAACCTGAATAATATACCACTTAATCTCAAGGGTTAAAAGATTTTGCTTCTGCAGATTGGCTAAATTTATTAAAAATCTTCGTAACCAAATTATGCCTAGAAGCAACATTATTATTCGACGCCACTGAATAATCTTTTGGCAAATCTAAACTTACTATCTTTTTTACCGAAGGCATCTGAAAATACGCATTTTTCTCTAAAACTTTACCATCCAAATATGTCAAAGAAGAGAAAACGGATGTATCGTAACGCAATAAATTATTCTCTTGCTGCAGTTCATCTAAAATTTTTTTCTTCTGTTCATTTTTATACGCAAAATAAATTATATTAGTCTGTTGATAAATATACCCGATAGCAAAGATAGCCAATATTAAAAGTAAAAATAAAAATTTTAAAATGCGCATTTTAAATCCTTTCTGCTACGCGCATCTTTGCGCTGCGAGAAGAAGGATTTAAGTTTATCTCATCCTCTGAGGGACGTAATGGCTTAGGAGTAATTATCTTTAATTTTTTTTCCTCTTCAGACCTACGAAAGTTTTGTTTTACAATGCGGTCTTCCAATGAATGAAATGAAATCACTACTATCCGCCCGCCTGTTTTAAGCAATTCTATAGCTTTATTTAGACCATCTGCAAGAACCTCCAGCTCTCTGTTTACTGCGATACGCAGGGCTTGAAATGTGCGTGTCGCCGGATGAATAGACTGACGGCGAAACTTTACCGCTCGCATTACTAAATCCGCCAGTTCTCTTGTAGTCTGTATAGGATGTTTTTGCCTTTCTTTTACAATTAAATTAGCGATATGCCGATGTTTATTTTCCTGCCCGAATGTCCATAAAAGGTTAGATATCTCATCAACATTAAGATGATTAATCAAATCATAGGCGGATATAAAACTATGGCGGTCAAAACGCATATCTAAAGGTCCTTCCTGTTGAAAACTAAACCCTCTCTGGGGGTCACTTAATTGATAAAGAGACAGCCCTAAATCAAAAATAATGGCATCGATTTTATGAATATTATTTATTTCTAAAATTGAATCCAAGTCCCGAAAGTCACCGTGGATAAGCCTTAAAGAATCTTTAAAATTGTCTAACCTATCCCGGCAAACTTCTAAAGATTCTTCGTCTTTGTCAATCCCAATAAGCAATCCGCCGGGATTAATTCTTTTTAGAATCTCCTGCGCATGGCCGCCGGTTCCTAAAGTAGCATCGACCACGGTAAGACCTGGTCTTAAATTCAAATATTCTATCGCCTCTTTTAACATCACCGGAATATGATATGTAGGATTAAGCGTTTGTATGATGGTTACACCTCCATAATCTTTTCTGAAATCTCTTCGAAAGTTTGCTTGCTATTATTATAGAATCCGTACCACTTATCTTTTGCCCAGACCTCAATCCGATTTGCCACCCCCACAATCACCACCTCTTTTTTTATCTGCGCAAACTCCTTGAGATAACTCGGGATTAAAATCCTTCCCTGCTTATCAGGGATAATCTCTTGCGCTCCAGAAAAATAGAGCCGATTAAATGTGCGCACCTGTTGTTTGGTAAAAGAAAGGGACTTAAATTTTTGTTCCTGGATTTTCCATTCCTCTTCTGAAAACATAAATAAACATTGGTCAAGCCCGCGGGTGATAAAAAATTTCTCAATGAAGTTTGCTTTGGCTACCTCTCTAAACCGCGCAGGAAGAATTAACCTTCCTTTACGATCAATAGTATGCTCGTATTCTCCGTAAAACATTTTCTACCACTTTCCTCCACTTTCTACCACTTTATGATAAAAAGTATAAAAGAAAAAATACTTTTGTCAAGATAAAAATATAAATAAATTATTTTATTACAATATATAGTGCTGTGTATTTACAAAATACAAATATATTGTAGTTATTTAATGGAAAAAAAGTGAAGGGTATTTTGAATATCTTTTTTTATTTGGCGGATAAGCAAAGATGGATGGGAGAATTTTTTTTGCACACGCAATCTTTCAATAAATTCCACCTTTATTTCTTTAGGTTTTAAATTATCCGAAAAGTCAAATAGGTGGACCTCAAAAGATATTTTTTTATTATTCTTTTTAAAGGTGGGCTTATTGCCTATATAGCAAATCCCTTTAAAAGTTTTATTATTAAATTTTACTTTTACTATATACACACCTATTTTGGGAAGCAATTGTTTGCCCCAATTTAAATTAAACGTCGGGAAACCCAGACGTTTTGCCAGACCTTGCCCTTGTATCACCCTGCCTAAAATCGTAAAAGGAGAAAATAAAAATTTGTTTGCCTGACTGATTTTCCCCTGTGAAATAAGCCTGCGAATGTAACTACTACTAATTACCCTATTGCTTACTTTTCGGGAAGGGATTATCTTTGCATCAAAATTATATTTTAAAGATAAACTTTTTAATAATTTGGCATCCGCTTGGGCATCTTTTCCAAAACGAAAATTTTCTCCCACAATCACGCAAACAGGCTTAACTAATTTTAAAATAACTTTCTCTATAAACTCCTGCGGTGACATATTGCTAAGATGCGAATCAAAATTTACTATGATACAAACATCTATGCCGATTTTTTTCAATAATTCTATACGTTGGCTTAAAGAATAAATAAGGGTTTGTTTTTGGGGATGAGGCCAAAAAGTAACTACTACGCTTTTGGCTTGAAATTTTTGGCTATAATATTTTAGTTTCTTTAATAAAGAAAGATGCCCCTGATGCAAACCATCGAATACACCGATGCTTACCGCTGCCGGAGCAATCCTTTTATGGGAAGTCTTTAAGGGGTAAGATAGAATTTTCATTTATTTTATCCAAAGAAACTGCTTCTTCCAATTTATAAGGTCCTACCGCTACTCTTCTAATTTGAGAAATACACCCTCCAGAATTCAGTCTTTCTGCTATATCTACTGCCAGCTTTCTTATATAGGTGCCAGTGGAACAGGCAACATAAAAATTTATTTCTTGGCCATTAAAATCGATCAGTTTTAATTCTTTAATAAAAACCTTGCGCGATAAACGGGGAACTTCCCTGCCCGCGCGCGCAATCTGATACAGGCGTTTTCCTTTATATTTTAAAGCAGAAAACATCGGTGGAACCTGCTCAATCTCGCCTAAAAATTGCTTAAAAGCATTCTGGATGACCTCTTTATCTAAAATAGGAATACTTGCTTCTTTTATAACTTTGCCCAAAATATCTCCCGTATCGGTGATTAACCCCAATTTCAAAGTAGCGATGTATTCTTTATCAAAGGAAAGAAACCTCCGGAAAAACTTGGTGGCTTTACCCACCAAAATAAGTAAAACCCCGGTAGCCAAAGGATCGAGCGTCCCGCTATGGCCCACTTTTTTTATCCGAAGAACCTTTCTTATATGCATCACCACATCGTGGGAACTTAACCCTTCGGGCTTATCAACGATTATAATTCCATCCTTCATTATTTTATATATTCCTTTATTTTTTGAATTACCTTATTCTCTATATCTTTTAATTTTCCTTTTATTCTACAACCACTGGCGCTGCGATGCCCGCCTCCGCCAAAATAACGGGCGATTTTATCTACATCTACCTTATTTTTTGAGCGCAGGTTTATATGGATAGTATCTTTTTTATAAAAATCTTCTTTAAACAAAACCACCACTTGTGCATCTTTAATCTGCCTACCTAAATCTAAAACCAGATCTACAAAGCCGCCATTAGGATTTATCTTTACAAAAATATCCCTTTTTATCTTAAACCAAACTATCCTATTATTGCAGGCGGATTTTATGGTTTTAAGAATCTCAGAAAGCATCTTTACCTCAAAATAGGCAAGGTTGTAATATATTTTTTTATAAATCTCATTTACATTCAAACCAAAACTTACCAGCTTTTCTGCCAAAGCAAAGCTTTGCCTATTTGTGTTAGGATAACGAAAACACCCCGTATCTGTCAATAATCCCACATACAACCAAAGCGCCCTTTTTTTATTTAAAGGTATATTTAATTTATGGTAAAGATAATAAACCATCTCCACCGCTGAACTTGCCTTAGGATTAACCCAATTTATATTTCCAAATCTACTGTTGCTTATATGATGATCGATATTTGCAATTAACCGATTGCGGGGAAACGCTTCCATTACTTTTGCACAACGTTGCTTCTCAGATACATCTAAAGCGATCAACACATCGTACCTAGAAAAATCTACCTGCTTTACATCCTTTATATAATTTAATCCGGGTAAAAATCTGTATTCCGCTGGAATGTTATCTTGAATCACTATATCTACCTTTTTCTTTAAGGAAAGCAATAAATCCCGCATCGCCAAAACCGAACCCAAGGCATCGCCTTCCAAATTTTGGTGAGTAGTTAAAAGAAAATTCTTATTATTTTTTATTATCTGGATTATTTCTTTGGGCACCATTTTTATTCTTTAATTTTTCTATCTCTTGTTCAAGATGGATACTCTCTTCTATTGAGTTGTCTTCTTTAAAAAAAATCTCAGGGGTAAATTTTAAATTCAACCGCTGCGCGATCATGCGGCGGATAAAACCACCGGCATGTTCAAGCCCTTTGGAAGTATTCGCTTTTTGTTTAATATCTCCCAATACGCTATAATATATTTTCGCCAACCTTAAATCTGCGCTCAAATCCACACGCGTTACCGTAATAAAACCTATGCGGGGATCCTTAAGGTAATCATGCAAGATAATGCTTACTTCTTTTTCAATAGCGCATTTTACTCTTTCGTATCTGGACATTTTATATAAGTTCTAAACTATAATCAAGCAATTCTAACTGCGGCGAGTTCTTTGCAAAATTAACAACCCCTTGCAATAAACTATCCACCGCTCTTCTGTCATGCCCAACCCCTACTATCGCTAAAATAGTTTTCTGCCATTTATTCTCTTTATCCAACGAAGTAATGCTGATATTGAAGTTATTTCGCAACCTCTGCCGAAAACTATTCAAAACCATGCGTTTTTCCTTTAACGAATTAACCTGAGGGATAAACAAAAACAATTTCAATATCCCGATAGTCATCTTTTAAACAAATTTTTTACAAAATTTAATTCTTCATCCTTGGTTATTATATTTTTATCAAGCTTTGCGTATAACAATTTTTTAAAAATGGTCTGATAAATATAACCTTGGGGTATGCCCAACTTCTTAATGTCTTGCCCGCCAATATGCAAACGAGTATTATTATATATTTTAAAAAAATTTTCAATATGTTTGCTTACCTGCGGGTCTTTTGAACTGGCTTTTAACAGAATAATCACCTCATAGCTTAACGGTTGAAGATACTTAAAAACCTGACTGGGTTTAAGTTTATTTTTAAGAATTTTTTTTAGGTTCTTTTTACAGGCAAGATAAGAATTGATTCTTTTTATCTCTCCTTTTTTTAAAGAAAATTTATCTAAAAAAGAATCCAATTTCTTTTTTTCTATATCTGCTATCAATACGATGAAATACATCAGCCAGCAATCTAAAGCACGCTTGTGGGGAAACTTTTCATTATACCAATCTATTGTTTTCTTTACTGAATTTAAAAATATCTTTTTTCTTTCATTTAATTTTAAGCCCGGGATAAACCAATCCCAACCTAAAAGTTCATCTATCCGCTCAATACAGGCTAAATTATTTTCCTCTTTAAGGATATGCACCAGCTCATCTTTAAGGCGATAGCAGCTTACTGTTTTAAATACCCCTAACCGTTTTGCCCCTTTAATCAAATTTAAGGTTTTTCTTTCTATGCGAAATCCAAAGCGCTGTTCAAAACGAATTGCCCTTAATACGCGGGTTGGATCATCTATAAAACTTTTATCATGCAAGACACGAATCTTTTTTTTCTTAATATCGTGGTATCCTCCAAAAAAATCAATAAGTTCGGAAAATTTACCGGGAAAAATACGGATAGCCAAAGCATTGATGGTAAAATCCCTTCTTTTTAAATCATTCTGGATATTGCTTACACTTACACAGGGAAGACTTCCCGAATAAGGATATGTTTCCTGACGGGCGGTGGCTATATCAATTTTAAACTTCTGCGGGGTAATAATCGTGGCGGTGCCAAATTGGCGGTGCCGAATAACCGGCGCTTTTATATAAGAAGCGAAGTGATTAGCAAATTCTATTCCGTCTCCCTCTATCACGATATCTAAATCGAAATTATTTCTCTGCATAATTAAATCGCGCACAAATCCTCCCACCAGATAACTATTATATTTTAAAGAGGAGGCGGTATCTTTTGCCAACATAATCATCTTCAATAAATCTTTTGGCAACCCCTGTAAGTATCTTTTTAAAATCATTTTAGCCTCTGGGATGAAATAGTTTATGTATCATCTTTAACCGGTCCTGATTAACATGGGTATATATCTGAGTTGTCGAAATATCCGCATGGCCTAACATCTCTTGCACACTTCTTAAATCCGCGCCTTTTTCTAAAAGATGAGTAGCAAACGAATGCCTTATAATATGGGGACGTACGGGTTTCTTTATCCCCGCCTGCCGGGCGTATTTTTTTATTATCTTCCATAATCCCTGACGGGAAATCTTTCTCCCACAACGGTTCAAAAATAAAAAGTTACTTTCTTTTTTTCCCAAAAGCAGAGGCCTTGCCTTTTCTAAATAACGCGTTATTGCCGCACAGGCATATCTTCCTAAAGGGACAATACGCTCCTTATTTCCTTTACCAATACAACGCAAAAAACCCATCTCTAAATTAACCTGCTCTAATTTAAGGTTAACCAATTCAGATACCCGCATCCCCGTGGCGTAAAGCGTATCTAAAATCGCCCGGTCCCTTATCCCTGTCTTTGTTCTTATATTTGGTTGTGCAATCATCCTTTCTATCTCTTCCACGTTTAAGGTAAGGGGGACTTTTTTCCAGAGTTTGGGGCTCTGCATTGTTTCGGTAGGGTCATAAGAGATAATCCTCTCCCTCAAAAGAAAACGATAAAATGCCTTAATAGCGGAAAGCCTTCGAGAAATAGAATTGCTCGAAAGGTTTTTTTCTTTCTGGGCAAGCATAAAATTCTGGATATCCTCTCGCCTGACTTGTAGCAAAGAATCCTTTCCATTTTTTTTCAGATATTTTTGATAAATATATAGGTCTTCTTTATAAGAAAGGAGGGTATTTAACGAAAGCCCTCTTTCTACCGAAAGATAATTTAAGAAAAGTTCAATTGGTTCCTGCATTATGTATTCAGAAAAGGATTATCTTTCTTCTCCTTGCCTAACAAACTCGTTGGACCATGCCCCGGGTAGATATACGTGTCATCATCTAATACAAAAATTTTTTCTTTTATAGAATTTATCAAATCTTTATATGAACTGCCGGGGAAATCTGTCCTGCCGACACTATTACAAAAAAGCGTATCACCGCTAAAAAGAACCTTCTGGTTATGATTTCTGATAAAAAAACAGGAGCTACCTGCGGTATGCCCTGGCGTATGAATCGTCTCTATAGCAACGCCTTCCCAAAAAATTTTCTGTTTATCCTCCAAAGGTTTTATATCGGATTCAATAGTAAAAGGTTCTGCCAAAAACCGGGAAAGATTTAAATCCGCATCTTTAAGCAAAAAGATATCATTTTTGTGGATATATATATCGAGAGAAAAATCCTTATCTGCTCCGATATGATCAATATGCCCGTGGGTATGCAGTATAAAAGAGGGCGTAAGCTTATTTTTCTTAAGCCAACTTTTTATCCTATCTGCTTCAGCCCCGGGATCGATAAGAAAACATTTTCCGCATTGCAGAGAAACTATATAGCAATTTGCCATAAATTCCCCTACGCATAAAGTATCTATCTTCATTTTAAACAACCCTTTATTTTAGGATAAGAAAAATTAACAAAAATTTCTTTTTTTATGGTTTCAGCACGCTGGGTATACCAGTTAACCCGCATAGTATAAATATCTTTTGAAAGTTCTGCTTTTAATTCCTCTAATTTATGGATATATTTATCCAAATCCTGCTGCTTTTCCAATTTTAACAGGTCTTTAAGCAAATTAAGATTTTTAATCGCCTCATTAAGGCAAAAGATTTTTTTCTTATGGCTACTAGATTCTTTTAAACTGTTAATAAACTCCATATGCCATGCCTGCCAAAACGAGAAGTACTGCCGGTAAGCATCTTCAGGATTGGCAAAAAGCGAGGGGTATTCCTCCGGCACTAAAATCATTTCTTTTTGGGTAAAATCCTGCTTGGGTTTACGCCTAAATTTTCGCACAAATGCATCGCAACCTAAAAAAAGCCATACCAGCGCAAAATAAACTAAAAATAAAAAAACATACCTTTTTTTCATTTAATCAACTCCTTGAATTTTTCTTCATCAATGATATTTAAACCCAATTTTTTTGCCTTATCAAATTTTGAACCCGCATTTTCTCCCACTACCACAAAATCAGTTCCCTTGCTTACTGAAGAAACCGGATTCCCGCCCATCTTTCTTACCAAGTCTTCGGCTTGTTTGCGCGTAAAACTTTTCAGTTCTCCAGTAAAAACCACCTTTTTGCCTGTAAATACTCCGGTCTGGATAGGGGCTTTTTTAAATTCCATATTTAATTTTGCTTTTTTTAATTTTCTTATAAGTTCAAGCGTTCTTTTTTCTTTAAAGAAATCCATAATGGATTGTGCCATCACCGGCCCTACCTCGTAGATATTTTCTAAATCTGCCAATTTTGCCTGCATTAAATTATCCAACGTTTCGAAACGTTGAGCTAAAACAAAACTTGCTTTTTCACCCACATGCCTTATGCCTAAGGCATAGATAAGCCGTTCTAATGAATGGGATTTGCTTTTCTCAATCGCATTTAAAAGATTGTCGGCTTTTTTGTCTTTAAATAATTCCAATTTTAAAAAATCTTCCTTATTTAAAAAATATATATCCGCAACGTCTTTTACCATCTTTTTCTCTACTAACTGTTTTACCGCTACATCGCCTAATCCTTCGATATCCATTGCCGCGCGGCTGGCAAAATGAAATAAACTTCTTTCTAACTGCGCCGGACAGGACGGATTTATGCAACGGAAAGCCACATCTTTCTCTTTTTCTTTTATAATTTTTGCTCCACAAACCGGGCAAAAACGGGGAATCTTAAATACCTTTTCTTCTCCGGTACGTACTGAATCCACCACTTTTACAATTTTAGGGATAACTTCCCCTGCCCTCTCTATGATTACCCGGTCGCCTATGCGCACATCTAAACGTTTTATTTCATCAAAATTATGTAAAGTTGCCCGGCTAATTACTACGCCCGTGCATTTTACGGGTTCTAATTCTGCCACAGGAGTGATTACACCTGTCCTGCCTACCTGAACAACGATATTCTTTATCCGCGTGGTTGCCTGACGCGCAGGAAACTTGTAAGCCACTGCCCAACGCGGGCTCTTTAAGGTAGAGCCCAGGCGCTGTTGTTGAGACAAACTATTTACCTTAATTACCACCCCATCAATATCGTAATCTAAAGCATCCCTTTTTTCCTGCCATTCTTTGCAATACTCAATTACCTCGAAAAAATCTTTACAAAGACGATTATGCGGATTAACACGCACTCCCCATCCTTTTAATCTTTCTAAATATTCATAGTGGGTTTTAAATTCTATGCCTTTATAGGCACCCAAAGAATGAGCAAAGAAATTAAGTTTCCTTTTGCTCACCAAAGAGGTATCTAAAAGTTTCAATGAACCGCTGGCGGCATTGCGGGGATTAGCAAAAAGGACTTCTCCGTTTTTCTGCCTTTCTTTATTTAACGCTAAAAAATCTTTTTTTTCCATATAAACTTCTCCCCTTATCTCAATCAGAGAAGGGATATCTTTGCCAATAAGGATTAAAGGTATAGGCCGGATAGTTTTTATATTGAAAGTAACATCCTCACCCACCTCTCCGTCTCCGCGGGTTGCCCCTACCTTAAGTTTTCCTTCTTGATAAGTAAGGTTTGCGCTTACTCCATCGATTTTAAGTTCAGCCACATATTCTACTTTGGCGCCTTGTCCCAAAATCTTATAAAGACGCTGTTGCCACTCTTCTAACTCTTCAAAAGAATAAACGTTATCTAAAGAAAGCATCTTCTCTTGATGGCGCACTGTCTTAAAGTCCTCTAAAACTATCCCCCCTACTCTGACAGTAGGAGAATCTTCGCTTTTAAACTGGGGGTATTCATCTTCCAATTCTTTTAATCGGCGCGTCAAATCATCATACTCTTTATCGGAAATCTCCGGCTGACTTAAGACATAATAACAGTAATCGTGGTGGCGAATCTGCTTCCTCAAATCTTCGATCTGTCTCCTTATATTTTCTAACATCTCTTACCTGCCTAAATAAAGCCGTTGCGCCAGAAACAAAGGAAGTCCTGCTTCAATAATTTTATTATACGCGGATTTTATGTCGTAATCTATCCTTTTAATCCACACTTCATTTTTTGCGGTATCATAGATACAATAGCAGGCCTGCCGGTTTCCGTCGCGCGGTTGCCCTACGCTTCCTACATTTATAATGTATTTGTTTTCTTTTTCTATTTTAAGATAGGAAAACTGCTTATAAAAAATTCTTCCCATTTTATCCTTAATAAATACACCGCTGATATGCAGATGCCCCACAAAACATACCTGATTGCGCAAAAATCTAAAACATTCCTCAGCGCTCTTTACATCGGTGATATATAAAAATTCTTCAGGAGAATTTAAGCTTCCATGCACTAAAGCAAGGTCATCGTTCATAAATACAGGTTTTAAAGAAGAAAGATAATCTTTTTCTTCATCAGTAAGTCTTTCTTTTGTCCAGATAACTGCTTTTTTGGCCAAGGAGTTAAGATAATCTAATGAAAACAACCCCACGCTTGCCCAATCATGGTTACCCGCTACACTGATATGGCTAATTTCCTTTATTATTCTGATGCATTCATGAGGATTGGTAGCGTATCCCACTATATCGCCTGCGCAGATATAACAATCTATCGCTTCTTTTTTATAAGCCCCAAGTACTGCTTCCCATGCCTCTAAGTTAGAATGGACATCGGAAAATATCGCATAGCGCATCTTTATTCTCAAAAAAAACGAATCTCAAAATCAGTAAATTCACCGGTTGCCTCTTGCCATTCTATTTCTTGCTTGCGGATATAGGAAGAAAAATATCCTTCTATTCTTTCCAAGAATTCCTTCAAAACTTGCTCTTTTTGTTCACCTACTAACTCCACCCTGCCATCTTTTAAATTCCTGACCCACCCTTTTACGTCTAAACTGCGGGCAAAACTTTCTGCAGTATAACGAAAACCTACTCCCTGTACTCTACCCGCATAAAATATATGCACCCTTTTTTGCATATGGTTTATATGTCGGGGGAGTGGGACTTGAACCCACGACCTCAGCGTCCCGAACGCTGCGCTCTAAGCCAAACTGAGCCATCCCCCGCAATTATTTTTTTAACAAAAATTCTTTAAATTTTAACGCATTCTTTATTGCAAAACCAAAAGCGTCGTTATTAAAAAAAGCAAAAATATCCTTTTGTGCAGCAAGCGAAAAATCTGCCCACTCTTTTAATTCATTATCGGTATAGTCACCGCTATAAAGACCATCCCTACCGTGAAAACGAAGATAGATAAAATCTGCGGTGCTCTGTTTCTCATGCGGCCAAAAAGAAGAATCCGCAATACATAAAGCACTGTTATAATCTTTCATTAAGTCATAAGTCTCTGGGCAAAACCAACTTTTGTCTCTAAATTCAAAAACGTTCCTCAAATCAAACTTTTTTAGATTCTTTAAAAAATCTTCCAAACGTTTAAGGTCTTTTTTAAAATTAGAAGGCAACTGCCACAGAATTACTGCCAGTTTATTTTTTAACTCTAAATAATCCTTCAAAAGAGCGTTTAAATTTTTTTTATCATTTAATCTTTTTATATGGGTAATCAGGCGATTACCCTTTAAACTAAAACAGAAATCTTTTGGACTCCTTATAAACCAATGTTTAAAAATATCTCTTTTTAAAATACGGTAAAAGGTAACATTTAATTCCACGCTGTTAAAAAACTGACAGTAGTAATCAAACCAATCTTTCTGAGACAAGCCTTGCGGATAAAAAACTCCCCGCCAATGCTGATAAGACCATCCGCTCGTGCCTACGTATATATTAAACATAATTAGTATATCAAAAATATAAGCAAGCGCAAAGAGGTAAATAATTAAACATCCTTATCATACAATTTTAGCGCTGATTTGGCTAAAATATCAAACTCTACATTCACTTTATAAGAAGGATTTTTAAAGAAAAGGCTGGTATGCTCTAAAGTGTAAGGGATAACGTAAACCGCAAAGCCAAAAGGCTTTATTTCCGCCAAAGTTAAACTTATGCCATCTATAGCTATGGAACCTTTGGGCAAGCAGTACTTTTTAAACTGCGCGGGTATAGCGATTTCAAAACAGAGATTCTCCTGACGGTAGAGCCTCTTACGAATTATTCCTATGCAATCAACGTGTCCCAAAACAAAATGCCCGTCTAATCTTTCCTGTAATTTTAAACTGCGTTCTAAATTTACTACCTGATTAATCTTCAAAAAACCTAAGGTAGTGCTTTTTAAAGTATACGGCATCGCTGCAAAAACAACCGAAGCAGGATTTTTCTCTTTTACCGTAAGACACACCCCTTCTACCGCAACACTATCTCCTATCTGAAGCCCCTCTAAAATGTTTTTTGCCTCAATCTCTAAAAGTTTATGCTGCGCGGATGAAGAAATTTTTTTTACCCTGCCTAATTCTTCAATTATTCCCGTAAACATCGTGGATATAACCTTGAATTAAAAAATCCTCTCCCAACTTTTTTAGTTTTACTTCCTTTAATTTAAATGCCCTTTCCACACGCTTAACCCCTTCGCCCATTACCGAACCTATCGCATCTTTTCCGCCGATAATTTTAGGGCTGATAAAAAACAAAACTTTATCCACTAAATCCTCATCAAAAAGAGAGCCGATGAGACTACCTCCTCCCTCTACCAGAATATTCGTGATTTCCCGCTGGGCAAGTTTTTTTAACATATCCCTTAAATTTACTTGCCCTTCTTTCTCTCTCACTTCCAAGATAATCGCCTTTTTGCTTAAAATTCTGCGGTTTTCCGTTTCCTGCCCCTGTTGAGAAGGAAGGGTAACTAAAATCACTTCTGGATTTTCGAAGATATGTGCATTTGCAGGGGTGCTTAAATGGCTATCCACCACAATTATTTTAGGTTGTTTAGAACCAGGGTTTGCTTTTAAATGCGGGTCATCTCTTAAAATAGTGTTTACCCCTACCATAATAGCATCAAAATTTTGCCTTAATTTGCGTGCATATTGACGGCTAAAATCTGAAGTAATCCAACGCGAATCACCTGTAAAGGCAGCGATTTTTCCATCCAAGGACTGCCCTACCTTTACCACCACAAAAGGCATTTTTTGGGTAATATACTTAATGAAAGATTCGTTCATTCTTTTTAATTCATTTTCTAAAACTCCGGTTTCTACAGCGATACCATGGCGATTAAGAATAGCCACCCCTTTGCCATTATTTAAAGGGTTAGGGTCAATCATACCGATTACCGCTTTTTTTATGCCGCTTTCAATAATCCGATAAACGCAAGGCGGAGTCCGACCAAAGTGAACGCAGGGCTCCAATGTTACATAAAGAGTAGCACCTTTTGCCTTTTCTTTTGCTTTCTCTAAAGCCACTATCTCTGCATGGGCTAAACCTGCTTTTTTATGATAACCTTCAGCGATAATCTCCTTATCTTTTACCACCACTGCTCCTACCATAGGATTAGGAGAGGTTTGGCCCTTTGCTTTTAAAGCCAATCTCATTGCCCGTTTCATAAAGTAGATATGTTCCTGCATCTTTCTTCCTTTAATCTTTCAATTAGTATATAAGGTATTTTTATCATCTCTGCTTTTTTATAGGAATCGCCGTGAAAATCCGAACCGCCGGTAATCAAAAGACCATGTGTTTGCGCAAACCCTTGGTAATAATCTATTAGCGAAGGATTGTGTTCCGGATAATAAACCTCTAAACCCCTTAAACCAACCTCTATAAATGTAGCACAGATTTCTTCAAAATTATTGATGCTATAGGGGTGCGCCAAAACCGCCAATCCCTTAATATTTTGAACGAGTTTTATCGCTTCTATGGAGTTAAAATGGGACGTGCCCACATAAGCAGGTTTGCCCTCTCCGATATACTTTTGAAACGCCTCTAAAATAGAACCCACAATTCCCCTTTTTACCATTGCTTTTGCTAAATGTAGCCGTGTCAAAGATTGACTTTTTGTATCGGCAATCTCTTCAAAATCTATATCAACATGTAAGGCATTTAATCTTTTAATCATCTCTTTAATCCGTAGGGTTCTTTTTTGTCTTAAGAACTCCAACTTTTCTAAAAAGCAAGGGTCCTTATAATCAATAAAATAACCTAAAATATGTATCTCTTGGGAACTATATTCCGTGGTAAGCTCTATCCCGGGTATAATCTCTACTTCCGTTTCTAAATAATCTAATCCTTCCTCTTTATTTAAATAACCACCAACGCTATCATGGTCCGTAAGAGATACACAGTCGATATTCTCTTTTTTTGCCATCTCCAGAAGTTGCCGGGGGCTAAAAATACCATCCGAAAAAAAACTATGAATATGCAAATCAGCAAATCTCATTTATTCATTTGCTGTTTTATTTTATCCAAAATTCCATTCACGAATTTGGCGGATTCCTGTCCAGAAAACATCTTTGCCAATTCCACTGCTTCGTTTATCGCTACTTTAGGAGGGGTCTGAGGGCAAAAAATAAGTTCAAAATTGGCTAATCTTAAAATGTTCTTATCCACTAAAGCCATACGCTCAAGAGTCCAATTATAAGAATACTGAGAAATAAGAGTATCTATCTGCGAAAGCTTATCTAATGTCCCTCTTAGAAGAAACTCGGCAAATTCTTTTATCTTTTCATCAACTTTTTTTTCCACCAGATTTTGCCAAAAATTATTTATTATCTCTTCAACAGGGCTGTTGACTATCTCTGCTTGATAAAGTAATTGGAGGGCATAAATTCGCGCTTGTGTGCGTTTGCGCATAAGAGTGATCCGTTTGAATTGTTTTTATACCTTTTAAGTGCCAGAGAAAGGATTATTATTTAATCTCTTTTAAGAGGTTAACCATTTCGATAGCATTTAAAGCAGCGTCTTTGCCTTTATTGCCCTCTTTAGTTCCTGCCCGCTCAATTGCCTGCTCAATTGTATCGGCAGTAATAATACCAAATATTACGGGTATGCCGTACTGCAAAGAAACCTTGGCTATTCCTTTGCTTACTTCGGAACAGATATATTCAAAATGTGGGGTCGCTCCCCGAATCACCGCGCCTAAACAAATGATAGCGTCAAAATCCTTCTTTGCTAAGCGGCTGGCAACCAAAGGAATCTCGAAAGCACCGGGCACCCAAAAAATACTTATATCCTTATCTTCTGCGCCATGCCTTAAAAGTGTATCCTGGCAACCACTAAGCAGCTGCTGAGTAATAAAATCGTTAAAGCGGGAAACAATAATCCCAAATTTTCTGTCTTTAGCCAAAAGATTACCTTCTACTCTTTTTGCCATATCTTCAACCTCCTATTAGATATTATTTAAATAATGTCCTAATTTTTCTTTTTTGGTTTTAAGATAGTGGTAATTGGAAGAATTTGCCGGAACCTCCAAAGGTATCCTCTCTACTATTTTAAACCCATAACCTTGGCAGCCTACAATTTTACGCGGATTATTGGTAAGGAGCCTTATATTTTTTAAACCTAAATCCGCTAAAATCTGGGCGCCTATCCCGTACTCACGAAGATCGGGCTTAAAACCCAAAGCAAGGTTTGCCTCTACCGTATCCAAGCCCTGATCCTGCAAGCTGTATGCCCGGATTTTATCCACCAAACCAATGCCTCTACCTTCCTGACTCATATAAAGGATGACCCCTTTTTTCTCTGCGGAAATCCTGCGCATCGCTTCTTTTAATTGCCTCCCGCAATCACAGCGCAACGAACCAAAAACATCCCCAGTTAAACACTCAGAATGAACCCTTACCAATACCGCTTCATTCTGCCAACTCCCCATTTTTAAAACCACATGGTAGCTCTTTTTCACTATATCTTTGTAAAGCAACAATTCAAACGTGCCAAATTCCGTCGGTAAAATAGTGGTAGCAATCTTTTCAACCAACCTTTCATTTTTGCGGCGATATTCAATAAGGTCCTGCACTGAACAAATTTTTAAGTTATGCTCTCGGGCAAACGCTTTTAACTGTGGTAATCTTGCCATTGTGCCATCGTCATTCATAATCTCACAAATTACTGCACAGGGATAAAGGCCAGCTAACCGCATTAAATCTACGCTTGCTTCAGTATGACCTGCCCGCACCAATACGCCACCTTTTTGCGCCTTTAAAGGAAAAACATGTCCCGGCCGAACTAAATCTTGAGGCCGACTGTTAGGATCCACCAAAACTTGAATTGTCCTTGCCCGGTCATAAGCAGAGATGCCGGTCGTTACACCCGTAGCAGCATCCACAGAGATCATCCAAGAGGTAGCAAAAGGGTCTCTCTGGTAACGCAAATAGTCATGGGAAGCCATAGGATATAAATCCAGCTGCTTTAACCTGCTTTCTTCCATCGCCACGCAGATAAGCCCACGGCCATATTTTGCCATAAAATTTATATCCTGTGGTTTAACGAAAACCGCCGGCATAACCAGATCGCCTTCGTTCTCGCGGTCCTCATCATCCACCACAATTACCATTTTGGACTGCTTTAAATCTTCTAAAATATCTTCGATCCGATTAAACATTTTTTCCCTCTTTTATAATTTAGTTTAATTATTTAATATAACATAAAAACTTGTCTTGTCAACATCTTTAAATCCTTATATAATAATTAATTATGGAAAGAATTATTAAAGAAATAAACCATCTGTTAATCCAAAAGAATAAAACAGTTGCTACTGCTGAATCCTGCACTGGCGGGATGGTTGCGGAATTACTTACCCGCCTAAAAGGAAGTTCGAAATATTTTCTTTTAGGGGTTATCCCCTATAGTAATCTGGCTAAAGAAAAAATCCTTAAACTGCCACACAGGTGCTTACTGAAAGAAGGGGCGGTCTCTATAAAAACCACCCAATTTTTAGCCCATTGGGTAAGGAAATCAATAAGAGCAGATATCGGCATAGGCATTACCGGCTTTGCTGGCCCACAGGCAGAAAATAAAATTCCTGTGGGGACAGTTTTTATTGCCTTTGATACACCCCGCAGAAAGATATGCCGCAGCTTTTATTTTAAAGGAAACCGAGATACCGTGCGAAGAAAAGCGGCTTTAAAAACCTTACAACTTTTAAAAAAGATTATACGATGAGGACATTTATTGCTGTCGAGCTGCCGCAAGAAATAAAAAATAACCTTAAGTGCCTACAGGAGAAACTAAAAAGTTCTTCGACGGATGTAAAGTGGGTAGAACCTAATAATATCCATCTTACTTTAAAATTTTTAGGCGAAACCGATACAGAAAAAATCCCCCTTATTAAAAAAATTATACACGAATTGAGCGCGCGAATCCCTCCCTTTAAAGCGGAAATCTCCTCTTTAGGTGCTTTCCCCAACCTTAATCATCCGCGGGTAATCTGGATAGGGTTAAATGAAAAAAACAATTTCTTAAAAAAAATGGCAGAAGAATTGGAAAATAAACTTTTTGAGCTTGGTTTCCCTAAAGAAAACCGCCCCTTCTCTGCGCATATCACCTTAGGAAGGGTACGCTCAAATTTAAATCTTAAAGATTTATTAGAAAAGTTAAAAACATTAGAAAATTTTTCTTTAAAAAAAGAGGACTGCGTAATAGAAAAGATTGCACTTTATAAAAGTGTATTAACTCCGAACGGTCCCATCTACGAATGCCTGTACAGCGCAAATCTAAAAACCACCTGAAGAATACAGTTGGTATAAAGGCCGGCAACTATATCATCAAGCATTATTCCTTTGGCGCGTTTAAACTTTTCAAAGTAATAGGCAGGGAAAATCTTTACTGCGTCTAAAATTCTAAATAACAGAAAACCAAAAAATAAGGTCTTAAAATTTATAGGCAAAAACATACAACTTAAAAACATTCCGGCTACCTCATCAATCACAATCTGCGGTGCATCTTTTACGCCAAAGATATCCTCCGCCGGCCCGCTGACTATAAACCCTAAAGTTATAAACACGCTCATTAAAATAAAATAAAGCAAAAAACATGGCTTAAGAATGCCTAAACCTAAAACAACCGCAAAACTTGCCCAAGTTCCGGATAAAAACGGAATATACCCTAAAAAGAAAAAACTGCTGGTTATTTTAATTAAAAGAATCTTAATCCTGCGCATTAAATTATATCCTCGCAATAACCTGACGGTTTCTCCAAAAATACGAAATGCCTGAATAAAGGGTAAGTGCGGTGGTAATTAACATTAAAATATAAATGGTAATTTTGAAAAAATTCTCCCAGGAAGGATTCCACGAGTAAAATTCAAGCATTACCTCCTTAACTAAAATAAATATTAAAATAATAAATATTACCAACATCTGCGAAAAAGTTTTATGTTTACCCGCACGGGTTGCGGACAAAACCTTCCCCTTGCTTAAGGCGAATATCCTTAAAGAGGTCACCAGAATCTCCCTAAAAATGATTATTACCACCATCCATGCTTGAACCAATTGCATCTGCACAAATGCCACTAAAGCTGCCACCACTAAAATTTTGTCAGCGATAGGGTCCATCAATTTTCCGAAATCCGTAACCATATTATTTTTGCGCGCCAAAAATCCGTCGTAAAAATCCGATAAAGCCGCCAAGATAAAAATTATAAAACTTGCTATCTTTGCCCATAAACCATTGACAAAGATTAAAAACATAAAAATAAACGCGGTGACAATCCTAAATAAAGTTATACGATTGGCAATATTCATAATGCCCTCCCTACTAGATCATATTCTAAAGTATCGGTAATTTTTACATCTACAAAATCACCTATTTTCAAAGCGGACTGCGAATCTACCCAGACTGTGCCATCTACCTCTGGCGCATCATACATAGTGCGAGCAAGATAACGATTATCCTGAAATTCATCAATAAGCACATTGAGCGTTTTACCTAAAAAATTCCCATTAATCTCTTTGGATATCTCCTGCTGAACTTGCATAAGTATGTTAAACCTTCTTTGCTTAACACTAAAGGGAATCTGGGGTTTTAATTTTTCCGCCGGTGTTTTCTCTTCTTTAGAATAGATAAATACTCCCAATCTCTCAAACCTGTATCTCTTTACAAAATTTAATAACTCTTTGAATTCCTTTTCTGTCTCGGTCGGGAACCCCACCATCAGCGTAGTTCTTATAAAAATTTCAGGAAATTTACTGCGCACTTTTTCCAAAAGTTTAATGGTCTGAAGTGAAGTGGTATCGCGCCGCATCAATTTTAAAATCCGTTCATTTATATGCTGAAAAGGGATATCCAGATACTTACACATACGCGGATGCGCTGCCACTAATTTAAGCAGTTCGTCATTTATGCCCGTAGGGTAAAGATAGAGCAATCTTATCCAACGGATATACTTTACAACTTTTAGAATATTTTCCAGCAGAACCACTAAGTTTAAAGAAGAAGAGATATCCCTGCCATAGCTGGAAGTATCCTGGCCAACAATGTTTAATTCTTTTACTCCGTTGGCGTCTATCCTTTTTACCTCCTCAAGAAGCGAAGCAAGAGTCCTGCTTTGAAACCTACCTTTTATCTGAGGTATCACACAAAAACTACAGAGATGAAAACACCCCTCGCAAATCTTTAGGTATGCGTAATGACGAGGGGTAAGAAAATACTTCCTTAAAGTACGGTTTAAAGAAACCCTGCCTACCCAGGCATCTATCTCTTTAAAATAAGGCAAAAGTTTATCTTTATAACGCTCTACCAAACATCCATAAACAATTATTTTTTTGACTTTACCTTCTCTCTTTAAGGCAATAACTTCTTCAATTGCTTCCAAAGACTCCTTAACTGCCTCTTTTATAAAAGCGCAGGTATTTATAATTGCGATTTCTCCTTCCGTAATTTCTGTGATGCGATAACCTTTATTTGCCAGAGAAGATAAAATTAATTCTGTATCCACCAGATTGCGTGGACACCCCAAACTTAAAACCCCGATTTTTTTCTGCATTATCTTAAAACCTGTATGCCTTCGTGGTTAATAAGGACCTTACGTATAAGTTGCTTGGATTTGCCAAGATTTAAAAAGGGGCTTTCATTTACATAGAGTTCTACTCCGCCGGCATTGCCTAAAGAAAGTTCTACTGTCTGTCTTGCTTCCCAAGATTCAAAACGTCCTTTTTTCAAAATCCCCTGAAAGACTATTTTTTTATCTACACTTGCCTTAACCCAGCAATCTTCCTTTGCGCGCAATCTTACTTTAAGGATTTTATTAACTGTATGGGATTTTGTTTGCGGCTGCGGTTCTACCAAGGGCGGCTTTTCCAAAGCAGCTTTTTGTAAGTTCGCCTCTGGTTTTGTCGGTTCTTTTTTAAGAGATAGTTTTTTTGTTTTGAAAAAAATTAGACCCGCGATAATCATCATGATAAAAACTGACAAAAAAATCTTTTTATTTTTAATTCGGAAGATATAATCCAGCCCCCTTTTTACCTTAATATCTGATTCCAAAAACAGAGATTTCTCTTTCTTTAAGTTTTTCTCTTTGCCCAAAAATACATCCAAATAATCGCGGTAATCCACTCCCAAGAAATTACAGTAAAGTTTTATAAACCCTTTTAAATAAACCGGGCTTATATTAGGAATCCTTTCTTCTTCAATCGCCTCTAAAATTTTTATAGGGATATGCGTGGATTTATGCACGTCTTCCAAACTAAATTTTTTTTCCAGGCGTAATTGTTTTAAATTCCTAAAAGGGGTATCCTCTTTATTTATCTGGTTCATTTTTAGAAATAAGATTTTTCTTAAGCCAAGCTTCCCTGTCTACGATTATCTTGCGGGGTTTACTTCCTTCGTAAGCACCCAATAGCCCTTCCTGTTCCATCATATCAATAATGCGGGCAGCACGTGTATACCCCAATCTTAACCTTCTCTGCAAAAAAGATGCGGATGCCTGGCCGCTTTCCATAATTAATCTTACCGCTTCTTCGTAAAGAGTGTCTTTCTCCGTATCTAAAGAAGTAACTACTTTTTCTTCCAGTATCTCTTCCTCATAGATTGGTTCTGATTGGGCACGAATGAATTCTACCACGCGTTCTATCTCTTTGTCGGCAACTAAGCTTCCCTGCGCACGGATCGGCCGGGAATCGCCGGGCTTAAGGAATAAAAGATCGCCTTTGCCTAAAAGTTTATCGGCGCCGTTCATATCCAAAACTGTCCGTGAATCAACTTTTGAAGCTACCTTAAAAGAAATTCGGGCAGGAAAATTTGCTTTAATCACTCCCGTAATCACATCTACTGATGGTCTTTGTGTAGCTAAAATCAAATGTATCCCCACTGCCCGTGATAACTGCGCCAAACGGGTAATTGCTAACTCAATCTGGTCTCCTGCCACTGCCATAAGGTCTGCCAACTCATCAATGATTACCACAATATAAGGAATCTTTTCTTGTTTTTGATTATAAATCTCAATATTACGCGCTCCCACATTCGCAAAAAGCTTATACCTTTGTTCCATCTCGTTGACCAGCCATTGTAGGGCTAATTTTACTTTTTTTACGTCCGTAACTACTGGACAGATAAGATGCGCCAATCCATTAAATATTGCTAACTCCACCATTTTAGGGTCAACCATTATAAACTTTACATCCTGAGGCGAAGAACGAAAAAGAATAGATAAAATTAATGCGTTAACACATACGGTTTTGCCTGAACCAGTGGCGCCAGCAATAAGCAGATGCGGCATCTCCCTTAAATCCGCCACAACGGGTTTGCCGGTAATATCTTTTCCAATAGCCAAAGGAATAAAAGAATCCAAATTTTGGAATTCTTCAGAAGCAAGGACTTCCTTCAAATAGACAAAACTGGACTGGCTATTGGGAACCTCTACGCCCACCCTTCCTTTTCCCGGAATAGGCGCAACTACCCTTATAGAGATTGCTTTTAAATTAAGCGCGATATCATCACTTAAGGAAACAATTCTCTGCAATTTTACTCCTGCCGCAGGTTCTAATTCGTAGCGCGTAATCACCGGACCGCGCTCAATATGGGTAACTTTTGCCGAAATACCAAAATCCGCCAGCGTCTCCTCTAATATGCGCGCATTGGCTGTCAAGTCCTCTTTAATCTGCCTTTCTGATAAAGGTGGCACTGAATTTAATAAATCTAAGGGGGGGATTTTATATTTATTGTCTGTCTCGCTATAGGCAGCAGGACGCAAAGGACGAATCTTTTCCTGACGCAGGGGTTGTTTTATTTTAAGGGCACTCTCTTGGGAAGAATTTTCTATCTTTTCTATCTTTAAAGTAGGCAAAGACGGTTTGGGAACGATTTTTTCTTGCGGAGTTTTTGATAACTCTTCTTTTTTATCGTTGGGCTTTATATCTTTTGATAAAAGGGAGGCACTTTCTTTCTTTTTTATTTTAAGAAAAGTTGATGGCAATCTTTTGAAAAATTTCAAAATCTTTAAACTCCTCTGCCATAAACGCAAAAAAAAAGCGGAGATTAAAACCTCGCTTAAAAGACTAAATGAAAGCAAAGCAAAGGTAAAAAAAATGATAAAAGTGCCTAATTTCCCAAAATAATTATTTATTAACCCCTCGAAGAAGACACCCAATAAGCCGCCGCGGTTAAATTTTAGATTTGGCACGGAAGAACCCAAAAGACTAAAGAGAACACTCGAAGATGCCAAAAATACAAAAAGTCCCAATAGTTGGGCTTTACGGAAATTTAAAGGCTGGTTTTTGAATAATTTTATTGCCCACCAGAAAATAAAAAAACAGATAATATAAGCAGACCAGCCAAAAAATAAAAATTCTGCCCCTGCCAAGTAGGCGCCAAAAGTGCGAATCCAATTATGCACAACATTTCTGGGAAAAGAAAAAATATCTTCCCAACTAAAAGAGATTAAACTGGCCAGCATAATCAGGCCTATTGCCAGAACAACCAGCCCTTTTATTTCATTTATTCTCTTATTTTTCATTATTGCGCAAAGCCTGCTTGCGGCTTAAATTTAATCTCCCTAAATCATCGATTTCTATTACCTTGACTTCTATCTCGTCGCCTACCTTAACCACATCTTCCACATTTTTTACATAATGATCGGCTAATTCAGAAATATGGATAAGTCCTTCACGTTCCGGGAAAATTTCACAGAAAGCGCCATACGCAGTAATCCGTTTTACTCTGGCAGTATAAATCTTACCCACCTGTATGCCTTGGGCAATTGATTCAATCATCCCCATTGCTTTTTTAAAATTCTCCGGGTCATTGCCGGCGACTAACACCTCGCCATCTTCGCCAATATCAATGGTTACGCCGGTAATATTAATAATCTTTTTTATTGTCCTGCCGCCCGGGCCAATTAATTCGCCAATCCTTTCGGTATCTATCTTTAGCCTCTCTAAACGGGGAGCATAAGGAGAAATTTCTGGGCGCGGACCGCTTAAAACCCCGTGCATCTTTTCTAAAACAACTGAACGCGCTTCTTTTGCCTGCATTAAAATCTGACTAACAAGAGAAATTTCAATGCCTTTGATTTTTAAATCTAATTGCACAGCGGTAATTCCTTTGCAGGTTCCTGCCACCTTAAAATCCATATCGCCAAAATGGTCTTCCAACCCGCTTATATCAGTTAAAACCAAAGATTTGTCTTTTTCTTTAATTAACCCTAAAGCGATGCCTGCTACCGGCTCTTTAATCGGCACGCCAGCATCCATTAAAGCAAGACTGGAGGCGCAAACCGTCGCCATACTGGATGAACCATTTGATTCTAAAATTTCGGAAACCACGCGAATAGTGTAAGGAAAATCTTCTTTTTTAGGGATTACCGGTAAAATTGCCCGTTCTGCCAAAGCACCATGCCCAATTTCTCTTCTTCCGGGTCCACGCATAGGCGCGGTCTCTCCTACGCTAAAAGGCGGAAAACTATAATGGAGCATAAAAGTTTTATATGTTTCCCCTTCTAGCGCCTCAATGAGCTGGCGGTCCTCGCCTGTGCCTAAAGTAGTCACCGCCAGGCTCTGCGTCTGTCCCCGCGTAAAAAGGCAAGAGCCATGCGTGCGCGGTAAAATCCCTACCTCGCAGGAAATAGGACGGATATCTTTGAAATTACGTCCATCTATCCGTTGCTGATTATCGACAATAAATCTTCTTATCTGTTTCTTCTCTACCTGATAAAGAGCATTCTTTATTTCTACTAAAGAGTAATTACTTTCAGAAAGTTTTTCTTGAACTTCTTTTAAAAGAAGTTCTTTTTCCTGTTGATGTTGTTCTCTATTGGGGGCCTTATGTAAAGAAACTAATCTGTCTTGGCATAATTCTTCTATCTTTTGTAATAATTCCGGTTTAACCTCTTTATATTTTAAATTCTGTTTTGGTTTGCTTACTTTAGCAGCAAATTCTTTTTGAAATTCAATAATCTTTTTTATATGTTCATAGCCAAACTCTACTGCTTTTACAAAGGTCTCCTCATCTACCTCTTTTACCTTTGCCTCCAGCATTACTATCCCTAAATGATTGCCTGCCACCACTAAATCCAAAGAAGAATTATCCAGCTGGGCATAAGTAGGATTAAGTATAAAACCTTGCGGGCCATAACCTACTCTACAGGCAGAAAGTCCACCCTCAAAAGGAATATCCGATATTTCTAAAGCCGCAGAGGCACCGATAAGGGAAAGCACATCCGGGTCGTTTTGCCCATCGCTGGAAAGAACAATAGCGATAATCTGAACCTCATTTAAAAGCCCATCTGGCAAAAGCGGACGAATGGCACGATCGATCAGACGTGCGGTTAAAATCTCATTTTCTGAAGGCCTACCTTCTCTTTTGAAAAATCCTGCCGGGATCTTTCCGGCGGCATAGGTCTTCTCCTGATATTCCACCATTAAAGGAACAAAATCGCAGTCGTTTTCGTCAATAGGTTTATCTGCCATGCAAGCACTTACCAGAACTACCGTCCCACCATATTGGACACTAACCGCTCCATTTGCCTGCTTGGCAATTTTGCCGGTTTCTAAAATAAGTTTTTCTTTATTTAAAATGATCTCTTGGCGCATTTTATTTAAGTTGAAGTTTGTCTACTAACTGCTGGTATTTTTCTTGGTCATTTCTTTTAAGATAATCCAAAAGGCGACGTCGTCTACCTACCAAAATAAGCAATCCCCTGCGAGAATTAAAATCTTTGCGATGGCGCTTAAAATGCTCGGTAAGCTCATTTATCCTTTCGGTAAGCAAAGCGATTTGCACTATTGCCGAACCTGTATCCTTATTATGCTCTTTAAAGTTATCAATTATTTCTCTCTTTTTTTCTTTAGTTAAAGTCACTTCTGCCTCCTTCTTTAAAAATTTTATTTTTTATTATAACTATCATTTATTATTATATGTAAAATTCTTAAATAAGTCAATCTCTTGTTGTATTTTTTACTTGGCAATGAGCAGGGTATAAATAAATCGGCTTTAATTTATCCAGAGAGATAAACTTTTTTTCCCTTATATATTTTAAAGCGCTCTCTAGCAGGTAAGTGGCTTTGGGCCAAAAAAAATCTTCATCTAAAAAATATGCTTCTTTTGTCTTTGCCATAAGATAGGATTTATATAAGTTAAGCCCGTCGCCTAAAAATAAAGTATTAGGGGGGACGTTCTTTATCATTTCATCTATGCTCCACAAATGGGCGGGGATTTTTTCCTTTAAAGACCTGTTTTCTCTGTAATAAAGAGCACTGTAAAGCAGCCCTCTTTTTGCATCTAATACGGGACAGACAAAATTTCCTTCAGTGTAATTTAAGGCATTGTAAGCGATGATTTCCAAAGTAGATACCCCTATTACTTTTTTATTTAAAGCGCAGGCTATGCCTTTGATGGCGGAAATTCCAATGCGTGCACCGGTAAAAGAACCCGGACCTAAACCTACTACCAAATAATCTATCTGCTCTATTTTAATTCTTAAACTTTCTAAAATCCTTCTAAGATGATTAATCAGATAAAGGTCATGCCCTTTGCCTAAATTTAGACAATATTCATAAATATCTTTGTTAATACCTATGCCGATACAGAGAAATTTAGTGGTGGTGTCTATTCCTAATATTTTCATATTTTTTAAGTTTGTTCAAAACAAAAGTATAATTATCCCCTTCGGCGCTAAATTTTAATCTTCGGACATTTTTATCCACAATCTTAAAATCAACCCTAAGGTAATTTTTGGGCAAAAGATAACCCAAGCGCTGCGCCCATTCAATCACCGTAATCCCTTCTGCGTATAGATACTCCTCATAGCCGATGCTAAAAATGTCTAAATAATTATTTAGGCGGTATAAATCCATATGGTATAAAGGGATTTTCCCCTTATATTCACGGATTAGAACAAAAGCAGGGCTGTTTACTTTATGCGCGGGGACGCCAAGCCCTAAAGCCACCCCTTTAGCCAAAACAGTTTTACCTGCCCCTAACGGACCAAAAAGACAAAGAATATCTCCGGGTTTAAGCAAAGAACTTAAATCCCTGCCTAATTTAAGTGTCTGCCTGAAAGAAAAAGTAAAAATTTCCATTAGAAATGTCGGTATCCCTTAATCTTAACCGCTCTTTCATTATATCTGTCGTCAATTAATTTAAAACCATTTTTTTGATTAACTATCTGGCCTATGCCATACACAAAATGAAGTTTATATTTAATTAATCTCTTCGCTTCCGACGGAGAAACTGTGAATAACAGTTCAAATTCTTCCCCCCGGTTTAAAAGTTTATCCGTATCTTTAAAAGAAGAAACTCTGGGAATAAGTAGGGAGTAAATCACCGCCCCGCGTTTGCTTTCTTCTAATATATGAGAGAGATCCTGCAATAAACCATCGGAAATATCAATCATCGCGTTAATTTGAAAATGGCTTGTCAGATAACGCGCCTCTTCTATACGGGGAACAAAATAAAATTCTTTTCTGGGCCTACCTAATTTTCCGGTAATAAAAATTATGTCGTTTAATTGCGCATTGCTTCTTAAAGGTAACTTTTCTTTCTCCACCAACCCGATCATGCTTATATCAATAATTACTTTTTTTGCCTTGCTTAAATCTCCCCCCACTATTTCAAAATTAAATTTTTTTGCCCAGTGCTTAAATCCGCTATAAAGCGCTTTTACAAAATTTAAATCTTTATCCGCCGGTATCCCTAAAGACACCAATGCGTAACGTGGCAGCCCGGCTTTTGCTGCTAAATCACTTAAAACCACGCCCATTGCTTTGCGGCCTATCCAATAACCACAGGTATTCCCAGTAAAATCCACATCTTCAACTAACATATCAGAGCAGAACAGCATATACCTTTTTCTGTCAAATTCCATAACCGCACAATCATCGCCAATTCCTTTTATCACCGATTTATCTTTAGTATCTATCCAACCTTTTATCTTTTTGATTAACCCAAACTCACCTATATTTTTAATTTGCATTTTAAGAATTTTTTAATATTTTTTTCAAAAGGTGGCAAAATTATCCCCATCTCAGTAACAAAGGCAGAGATTAAATCTTTAGGGGTGACATCAAAAGCAGGATTAAAAGCCTTTGTTCTTTCTGCTGCTACCGGTTTTTTAAAAAATAGATGGGTTACCTCGTAAGATGCCCTCTCTTCAATGGGAATAAAAGCGCCATTTTTAATTTGGGGGTCAAAAGTAGAAAGCGGCGCAGCGACGTAAAAAGGGATTTTATGAAAATCCGCCAAAACCGCCAATGTATATGTCCCAATTTTATTAGCGGTATCTCCATTTAAGGCAATACGGTCCGCTCCTACAATTACTTTATCGACCATCTTTTTTTGCATAAGATACCCTGCCATATTATCGCATATTAAAGTTACATCTATCTTATTTTGCATAAGTTCCCATGTGGTTAAACGCGCTCCCTGCAGAAGAGGCCGGGTCTCGCAGGCAAATACTTTAAACGATTTCTTATGTCTTTTTGCCTCATAAAGTATACCTAATGCTGTGCCGTAATCAACGGTAGCTAAAATTCCTGCGTTACAGATCGTCAGAATACGGTCATTATTTTTAATAAGTTTTACTCCTGCTGCTGCTAATTTTCTGCAAACTGACCTATCCTGCTCTAAAATATCCCTTGCTTCCTGAAGGAGTATTTTTTTTATTTTAAAAACTGGTTTTTCTTTGTTTTCCTCGGCTTTTTTTAACATCCGCTCAAGAGCCCAAAAAAGATTTATAGCGGTGGGACGGCTTTTAGCAATAAATTGAGCAATCTCTTTAAGCTCTTTATTTAAATCATCGTAATTTTTAGCCTGAGAATTTCTTATGCCTAAAAATAGACCAAAAGCAGCCGCACCCGCTAAAGCAGGCGCTCCGCGAATACGCATCTTTTTAATCGCCTCCACCATTTTTTCTACATCAGAAATAAAAATGTATTTTAACCTCTGGGGAAGTTGAGTCTGGTCAATAATTACCAAGCCACCATTTTTCCATTCAATACTTTTTATTTTCATTTTATAGTTTTAAATCCTAAAATCTAAAAGGTAAAATCAGCATATTTAAAAGAAAACTTATTATGCTAAAAAGGATATACCCCCAAAAAGCAGACCAGAAGTTTGTAATATGAAATCCCTTTACCACCCAAGAAAGAAAATAAAATAAAGCTCCGTTAATAAAAAAAGTCAAAAAACCCAATGTTAAAATATTTAAAGGCAAAGTTATAAAAATAATAAGGGGCCTTAAAAAAGTGTTTATTATGCCTATTAAAATTGCTACCACCAAAACCACCCAGGTATTGGTAACTTCTATGCCCTTTACCACATGGGTAACGATAAGTACTGCCAAAGAATTAATCCCCCACCGTAATAAAAAATCCATATTCATATTGGCTCCTTCCTTAATATTTTCATTTTATCAATTTTTCTAAATGCTTCAAGCAAAACAAAATCAACTCTGTTTATTATAAACCGAGTATTTTGGCTAATATGCTCCTTTTTACCTTCATTGCGCCGTGGATACAGGCTTCCTGGCAACAAAAACAATTTATACATTGCGCATAATCAATGGATATTTTTTCACCCTTTATGCCTATCGCCTGCGCCGGACAAATTGCTACGCAGGCGCCACAACGCACACAATCTTTATATTTTATTGACGGATAAAGCCTAATCATTTTTTTAGCAAGAGCAATAAACGGCGATGGAACCTTTCTTATTAACGAGGTAGATGGCAATTTAAATTTTCTATCTATAAATTCCTCAATATTATCCCCTAAAATCTCCATCTCCTTTAATTCAGTAACCCCCAATTTTCTTATGTCTGCCTCTCGATTAGTAAATATATCTAAAGGTTTTAACCCCATAATTAAAGCCAAAACACTATCAATGGCAACCGCATCTTTGCCTGCTAAAATAAAACCTGTATTTTTAGGGATACCGTTTGTGCCCGGCCCATCGCCTTCCAATGCCCAAACTCCATCTATAATTGTCAAGGCAGGTCTGGCGATTTCATAAATATCCACTAAAACTTTGGCGAAATCTTGGGGATAAAAATACCTGCGGTGCAGTTCTATCTTGTAAGGTCCACTGATTAAACCAAAGAGATTTTTTACCGCGCCGGTAAGTAGCATCAAATCATGCGTCTTAAATTTGGGAAGAGAAATAAAATAGTCGCAGAAGTCCAACCACGACGTTAAAGGAAATTTTTGCTTCCAAACAAAATTATTAAATTCCACGAGTTTAATATCCTCTTGGTGCGCTAATTTCTCTATGCCTGTTTCCGCATAAACTTGTCCGCTTTTTTTAGCGTTCACCCAAGCAGAACAAGAATCACCCAAGTAAATTTCGCAATTTATTGTTTTTAAAATTCTGATTACCGCGCGTATTATCTGTGGATGAGTGGTAACTGCCTTCTGCGGAGAAATGCCCAAAAGAAGATTAGGCTTAAGCAATACCTTGCTTTTGGGTTTAATAAATTTTTCTATCCCTCCTAACAATTCAATCACCCTTTGCAAAGAAAAATAAACTAAATCAAAATCGTAATCCCTGCATTTAAACAAAGCGATTCTTTCTTTCATTTTAGGTTAAAAAAATCTTCGGCATTTTGCGTGGTAATCTGTGAGAGTTCTTCTACACTTATCCGCTTTAACTCAGCGACAGTTTCCGCTAAAAATTTAACATAAGCGGGCTCGTTTCTTTTGCCCCGCAAATCCTGCGGAGGCAAAAACGGCGCATCTGTCTCTAACATCAACCTTTCCAATGGGACGTTTTTAACAAGTTGTCTTAAATTATGGGCATTCTTATAAGTAATATTGCAAGTAAAGGAAATAAAAAAACCTTCATTCAAACAAACCGATAAAAATTCTTCATCGCCGGAGAAACAATGTATCACTGCCTTTTTGGGTTTTTTATCTCTTAATATATTTAAAATATCTATCTGCGCATCGCGGCAATGAATAACTGACGGCAAAGAAAATTCTTTTGCCAAATCCAACAAAAATTTAAAAACTCTTTTTTGGTTTTCTACCGAAGAATACCTTTTAAAGTAATCCAACCCGATCTCGCCTATTGCCACCACCCTTTTATCCTTTGCCAAATTCTTTAATCTCTCCTCTATCTCTAAATTAAAATTATCCGCTTCATGGGGATGAAATCCTACCGTAGCAAAAATAAAGTCATACCTTTTGGCTAACTCTATTGATTTCTCCGAACCCAAAAGGCTAGAACCTATATTGATTATATACTTTATCTTATTTTCTTTTGCTCGTTTAATAACTTCTTCTCTATCGTTATCAAATTGTGAAAAATCTAAATGACAGTGGGTATCAACAAGCATATTATTTAAAATTAACTTCTTTGCGGGGGAAAAGTGGCGGGCCTTTCTTCACTACGCTGTCGCCTGCCTGTTCCAAAATAGATACCGCTGCTAAAGGCATAAAAGAAGAAATTATCTGTGCTAATTCTCGTATAATTTTTATCAAAACAAAAATAAATTCTTTTAATTCCTCTGTTTTATTCTCCTTGTAAAGATTCCAAGGTTTGCTTTCCTCAATATATTTATTCGCCATATTGATTAAATGCCAAATATTTTCTAAACTTGCGCTGAAGTTAAGCTGGGTGGAACTTAGATAAAAAGTTTGTTTTTCCTTAACTTCCTGTAACTTTAAAATAAGGGGGTTGTCTTTGATTTTTCTCTCGGCTTCTTCGGGAACCTTACCGGCAAAATATTTTTCTACCATATTTACTACCCGAAAAACAAGGTTCCCTAAATCGTTTGCCAAATCAAAATTAAATCTTTTTAATAATGCTTCCTCGGAAAATACGCCATCCATGCCAAAGGGGACTTCGCGCAAAAGAAAATAACGCAGAGGGTCTATCCCATAAGCCTCTACCAATTTTAAAGGGGAAACGATATTGCCTTTGGATTTAGACATCTTGCTTTCTCCCACTAACCACCAACCGTGTGCAAATATTTGAGAAGGTGGAGCGATTCCTAAAGCATGAAGGATAATTGGCCAGTATACCGCATGCTGTCTTAAAATATCTTTGCCAATAATCTGCACATCCGCAGGCCACCACTTTGAATGGTAAACCCCTTCTCTGTCAAATTCTCCCACCGCACTTATATAATTTAAAAGGGCATCGAACCAAACATAAGTTACATGCTCTTTGCTAAAAGGCACACTGATTCCCCAGACAAGTCTTTCTTTTGGCCGGGAAATGCATAGATCCGTCAATTTATTCAACTTTAAGAAGCTTAAGACCTCTTCATAACGCGAAGCGGGTCTTATAAAATCAGGATGTTGTATTATATATTCCAAAAGCCAATCCTGATACTTCGATAACCTAAAAAAATAATTCGTTTCGTTTATTCTCTCTAACGGTCTCTTGCAATCCGGACAGAGAGAATCTTGGGTTTCTACCCAAAAGGTCTCGCAGGGTATACAGTACCAACCTTCATATTTGGAAAGATAGATATCGCTTTTGTGATAAAGCAATTCCCAAACCTGCTGCACCAACCGGATATGCCGTGACTCGGTAGTGCGGATAAAATCGTTATAAGATATATCCAATTTTTGCCATAATTCTTTAAATACCAAAACCATTTTATCCACAAACATCTTGGGTTCCAAAGAAAGCTGTTGCGCCTGTTTTTCAATTTTCTGCCCATGCTCATCTGTACCCGTTAAAAACCATACATTTTCCTTCCCTATTAAATGCCGCATATAACGGGCAAGCGTATCAGCAGCGATATTAGTGTAGGCATGCCCTAAATGTGGTTCGGCGTTTACATAATATAAAGGGGTAGTAATATAAAATTTTTTCATCTCATTTATATTCTATCTCTATCTGGTTGCCATCCTCTAATTCTACCTGCACCTTGCGCGTAAAAACATTAACCCCTATTACCTTGCCCCGACCTTGGTGAGTGTGTATGCGTTCTCCCTCACGTGGAAGCCCTTTGCCCAGCGCCTTATAAGTATCGTACTCGTAAGCAAGACAACACATTAATCTTCCGCATAGTCCAGATATTTTGGTAGGATTTAAAGAAAGCCCTTCATCTTTAGCCATCTTTATAGTTACCGGCTCAAAATCATTTAAAAACCGTACACAGCATAATTCTCTTCCGCAGGGACCTAACCCGCCCCTTAGTTTTGCTTCATCCCTTACCCCAATCTGCCTTAATTCAATCCTTACCTTAAAAACCTTGGCTAAATCTTTAAGGAGTTGCCGAAAATCTATCCTGCCTTCCGCAGTAAAATAAAATATAACTTTTTTCTTATCAAAAGAATATTCTGCTTCCACCATCTTCATCACGAGATTATGCTCATTAATTTTCTTGATAAAAATACCCTTTGCTTCCTTTGCCTTCTGGCGGTTTTCTTCTATCTGCTTTATATCCGATTCATTTGCTACCCGCAGAATGCGACGCAAAGATTCGCGGGGATGAGCCTGCGCATAAGCCTGCAAAGAGACACTGATCAGCTGTCCATAATCAATACCCCGATCGTATTCCAATATTACGTAATCTTTTTTCTTTAATGTTGAATCTTCGTAGAAACAATAAATATGTGGCCCAAAATCCCTTAAACGCACCAAAAGATTCATCTTACCGCCATTATTTTAAGGTTATCTAAAATAAGCTTGGGGTTAATGTTTCTTTCCAGCCAGAAAAAACTTTCTATAACAAAATCGGTAATCTGGGTAAGTTGAAAAAAGGAATACAAGCGCGCATCTCTTAAAAGCCACTGCTGGCAGTCAATATTAATTATTTCTTCCTGCGATGAAGTGGATTTTATAATAAAAATATCCCTGAAAAAACTTAATATAATTTCCAGAATCTCTCGAGTCTTTTCTCGCGATATCTGTTTGTTTTCATAGGTAAAATTAAAAGAGAAAAAGTTATCAATGATTTCGTTCTTCCAATTTAACAGGTCTTCTTTTTTGCTTAAATTTAAAGCCCTGCCTATCCTGCCTTCGCAAAAATAAGCCAAATAATGCGCCAAAGTTTCCTCTTTGCCGTATTCTTCTTTAAGAATAAACTTTAATTCTTTCTTTGCTAACGGAACAAACTTTATCTTATAACAACGCGAAATAATCGTAGGCAGCATCCTCTTTAAATCTGTGCTAACAAGAATAATCAAAGAATCCTGAGGCGGTTCCTCCAAGATCTTTAAACAGGCATTGGCTGCCTCTATGCTTAAAGATTCGGCGTTATCTATAATAAAAACCTTTTTTCTTGCTTCACTTTTTTTAAGATATATCTTTTCTTTTAAATCGCGGATCTGTTCTATCTTTATTACCTCTTTGCCGGCTTCAGGATAAATCCAAAAGATATCCGGATGGTTTGCGGTCTCTATTTTTCTGCAAGACACGCATTCATCACAGGGCTTCATATTATCATTTTTAAGACAATTAATTGCTTTAGCCAGATTTTTGGCAACCAACCTTTTGCCAATCCCCTCTTTTCCATAAAACAGAAATGTCCCGGGGATACGTTTGCTTAAAAATACATTTTTTAAAAATTCAATTGTTTGCCTGTTGCCTTTTATTTCTTTAAAAGACATATTTTTTTACAAACCGTTTCTCTTATTTTATCTTGGGTACAAATAGGATCTTTTTCTACGCGGATAATCTTTATTCTTTCTGGATACAGTTTTGCCAGTTTAAGGTATCCTTTTCTTAAACGGCGATGAAAAGGAAGTTTTCTGCTCTCAATACGGTCGTATTTTCTTTTTATATGCCTTAAACCAGATTTTACAGGAATATCCAATAATATAGTCAGATCCGGGCTTAAATCTTGACAAACATATTTCGCTAAACTTTTTATCAGGTTTAAATCTACACCCAAACCAAATCCTTGGTAGGCAAAAGTGGAATCCAAAAAACGGTCACAAAGCACAATGTATCCTTTTTTTAGATAAGGCGTAATTTTTTCTTTTACCAATTGGTGACGGCAAGCCATATAAAGTAATGTTTCAGTCAGAGGAAAAATCTCCTGATTATCCGCATCAAGCAGAATCCGACGTATCTTCTCGCCTATCCGCGTATCTCCGGGTTCACGCACCTTAATTACTTTAAAACCCCTATCTTTAAGGTAATTATAAAGCAACGTAATATGCGTGCTTTTGCCGCTTCCCTCTGGTCCTTCAAAAGTAAAAAACAACCCTTTCATTGCCGACGATAAATCGTCCCCTGCGGTGTATCTTCTAAAATAATTCCTGCTTCTTTTAAACTTTTTCTTATCTCATCCGCCGCCAAAAAATTCTTCTCTTTCCTTAATCTTTCTCTCAGTTTTATCTTTTCCATAATATCTCTGTCTATCTCTTCTATCTCAAAAGACAAACCAAAAATTCTGATTAATTCTTCTAAAATGTTCTTCGCATAAATAATTTTTTTTATATTACCCTTATAATACAAGAGGTCAGCATCTATCGTATTGACTATTTTAAATAATACTGCCAATGCTTTGGCGGTATTAAAATCATCATTCATCGCCAAAATAAATTCTTCTTTTAAGGCAACTATTTCGGGAAAATCCCGTGGTTCTATACTTTGTTTAAGAACCCCCAAACAACTTAAACGTTCTGCTAAATTGACAAAACGCATTCTCGCTTTATCCGCTTCTTTAAGTTTTTCCCAACTAAAATCTGCCGGATGGGCATAATGGGTAAAAAGGAAAAAAAGTTTTAGAGTATCGGCCGAATAATCTTTTAAAACATCTTTTATACTTACAAAATTGCCCAAAGATTTTGCCATCTTTTGTCCCTGAATAGTCAAAAGACCATGATGAATCCAATATTTACTAAAAGGTTTATCGGTAATGGCTTCGGATTGGGCGATCTCATTTTCATGATGCGGAAAGATTAAATCCCTTCCTCCGCCATGGATATCCAAAGTATCCCCTAAATATTGTCGGGCTAAGGTGGAACATTCGATATGCCAACCGGGCCTACCTTTACCCCAAGGGCTCTCCCAATAAGGTTCACCGCTTTTGGAAAATTTCCAAAGGGCAAAATCCAAGGGGTACTCTTTCTTTTCATCAGGCTCAATCCGTACGCCATTGAGCATCTGTTCGGTTTTTTGGCCGGATAATTTGCCGTAATCCATAAACTTATTTACCCTAAAATAAACTCCGCTTTCGGTTGCGTAAGCATAACCTTTCTTAAATAAAATTTCAATGTTTAAAATCATCTCAGGGATATGCTGGGTAGCGCAGGGTTCAAAATCCGCAGGACGGATGTTGAACAAACTTAAATCTTTCTGATAACTCTCTATATATCTTTGCACCAGTTCTTGCCAATCTATTTTTAATGCCTGCGCGCGCTGAATAATTTTGTCATCGATATCGGTAATATTACGTACCAGTTTTACTTTATAACCGCTGAATTCTAAATATCTGCGGATTACCTCAAATATGTAGAGACTGCGCGCATGACCAATATGGCATTCATCATAAACAGTTACTCCGCAGGTGTACATATTTATCTGTTTATCCTGACAGGGAATAAATTCTTCCTTTTTGCGCGTAAGCGAGTCATAAATAAAAATACTCATTTTATTTTATTTTCTAAATCTTCGATCCTTTTCTTTAATCCTTCAAGGAGTGTCATTACGGGATCAAGAATATGAATGTGGTCTAAATTCAATTCAATTTTTTTTCCGTCCTGTTTGGTAAGACGGGCAGGTACACCGACAACTGTAGAATTAGGCAAAACATCCTTTATCACCACGGCGTTTGCTCCCACATAAGAATTATCTCCCACCGTAATATTTCCTAGAACTTTTGCTCCTGCGCCGATAACTACATTATTACCTATCGTAGGGTGGCGCTTGCCTTTCTGCAGTCCTGCTCCCCCTAAAGTAACCCCCTGATATATCAAAACATTATCCCCGATTATGGCGGTCTCTCCAATTACCACTCCCATCCCATGGTCAATAAATACACCTCTGCCAATTTTTGCTCCGGGGTGTATCTCTATACCTGTAAAATGACGACTGATCTGACTGATTAAACGGGCTAAAAAATAAAATTTTATTTTATAGAAAAAATGGGCAATGCGATGCAAAATAATCGCATGCAATCCCTGATAAAGTAAAACTACCTCTAAGAAACTTTTTACTGCCGGGTCTTTTTGCTGAGCAGCCTTTATCTCCGGATAGAAAAGCAAAGAAATAATTATTATTTTTACTATAAAAATTAAAAATAGAATTAATAAGATGTATAAGATATTCATTTTTAATCCTTTCTTTTAAGCAAAACTACTGCCCAACAAGCAATCGCTTGTTTTCTGCCCAATGCATCCAATCCCTCGTTGGTCTTTGCCTTGATATTTATTCTATTATAGGGTATTCCCAAAAGACAAGCAATCCCTTTGCGTATCTTATCCTTAAAAGCACTCAATTTGGGCTCTTGGGCAATTATTACGGTGTCTAAATTAACTATTCTAAACCCCTCTTTTTTTACCCATTTTTTTATCTCTAAAAGCAGTTTACTGCTTGCAATATCTTTATAGCGCGGATGATTATCAGGAAAGTGCTCTCCCAAATCCGCCTTATTTATCCCTCCCAAAAGAGCATCGCCAACGGCATGCAATAGAACATCGCCATCAGAATGGCCTAAAAGTCCTTTTTTATAAGGGATCTCTATCCCGCCTAATATAAACTTTCGGCGATAAACCAAACGATGTATATCGTAACCAATTCCTACTCTATAATCCATGTTTTTTTATATATCTCATCAAAGCGGTTGCCAGAATCAAATCTTCAGGGTTAGTAATCTTTATGTTTAAAAAACTCCCCCTTGTTATTCGCACTTTAAAACCCAGCTCTTCAACCATCTGCGCATCATCGCTAAAAATTTTTTTATGATTAAGCCGCTGATATGCAAGAAAAAGCCAATCCTTACGAAATATCTGGGGAGTTTGGATTTCCCAAATTTTTTGGCGCGGCAGCGTCTTTTTTACCAGAAATGTCGAACCATTACCGTTATTGTTCCCTTCTGTTATCTTTAAAGTAGCAACTGCCGGCACTCCCAAAGTAACTGCCCCGTATTTTTTAGCAATTGAAATCAAACGGGAAATCAAATCCAAATTAATAAATGGCCTTACCGCATCATGAATCAAAACAAAATCAGCTTTTGGTTCAACGTGAGCCAAGCCATTTTTTACTGATTCCTGACGTAAAACTCCTCCCCTTACTACTGCTTTTATCTTTTTGATTCGGTACTGCTTAATTTTTTCTTTAAATAATCCTATATATTCTGAAGACGCAACCAAAATTACTTCGTTTATTTTAGGATGCTGCGCAACTTTATTTAAGGTATAAACAAAAAGGGGGGTTCTATCTATCGAAATAAGCGTCTTGGGTATATCGCTACACATTCTCCTGCCTAAACCCGCAGCAGGGATAACCGCACTAATAAAAGACATGTTTATTTCTCTAATTTAGTAAAAATCATTCTACCCGCAGGGTTCTGTAAAACACTCGTTACCACTACTTTCACTTCATGACCAATAAACTTAATGGCATCTTCTACGACCACCATTGTGCCATCATCCAAATAACCCACTGCCTGATTATATTCTTTGCCGGGCTTTATCAATTTTAGTTGCAAATTTTCTCCCGGAAAAAGAACAGGCTTTAAAGCATTTGCTAACTCATTAATATTTAGCACCTTTATATTCTCTAAACTGGCAATCCGATTAAGATTGAAATCCACGGTTAATATTTCGGCATCCAGAATGCGGGCAAGTTTTACTAATTTTGCATCCACTTCGGAGATTTCCGGAAAATCCTCTTCATGAATAACGATTTGGGCTTTTAATTCTTCTTGAAAGTTATGAAGAATCTCCAGCCCTCTTTTCCCGCGTTGGCGCTTAACCGGTTCAGTAGAATCAGCGATCTGCTGAAGTTCTTTTAAAACAAAACGGGGAATGATTAATTTTGCCTCCAAAAAACCCGTCTTATAAATATCAGTAATCCTGCCGTCAATAATTACGCTCGTATCTAAAAGAACGGGTTTTTGATACTCCTTTTCCTGGCGTAGACGCACATAAGGAATAATGATATTGAATTCATCTTTTCCGCGTAGCCCTATTACAAAGCCTAAATAACAAAAAATAAGCGTAATACTAATGCGCACTAAAGAAAGCATCGTGGTAGATAACGCCACCAATTCAAAAGCATCACCCATTAACTTTGCCATAATCAAGCCAAAAATCAAACCAAATACCGAGCTGGAAAGCCCGCGCAAAGAAACCCGACGAGCCATTACTTCAGAAAGAATAATTATTCCCCCTAATAACGCACTTATTAAAATTGCTCCGCCGGTTGGTTTAATGTGATAACCGATAAGCACGCAAGTTAAAATAAATAAAATTCTTACAAATAATAAAGCCATTTATCCCTCCTTTACTTTAAGAAAACAATATCGGAATTAATTCTTTAAGATTACTTACCCCGGTTAATTTTAGATTATCTTTGCGCTCTAAATTATTTAAATTGTATTTAGGTAGAAATATATTCTTAAATCCTAACCTCTCTGCCTCTTTTATCCTTAAACCCAATTGTGTAACACTTCTTATCTCCGCGCCTAAACCAATTTCTCCAAAAAAAATGCTGTCCTTGGGCAATGGTTTTTCTTTAAATGCCGATACTAGCGCCATAGCCACCGCCAGATCCGCTGCCGGGTCCTCTATGTTTATCCCCCCTACCACATTAATAAACACATCTTCGGTAGCCAAACTAAAACCCAATCTTTTTTCCAGCACCGCCAAAATTAAACCTAAACGATTATAGTCAAACCCTTGGGTTCTACGACGGGCGTAACCAAACACGGATTTAGTCACCAGCGCCTGAATTTCTACCAGTAAAACACGACTACCTTCTAAAAGCGCACATATGGCTGAACCGAAAATCTCGCCTGTCCTCTCGGAAAGAAATAGTTCCGAAGGATTTTTTACCTCTTTTAACCCTGAAGAGGTCATTTCAAAAACACCTATTTCCTGAGTCGAGCCAAAGCGATTTTTTACCACTCTTAAAATCCTCAATAGAGAAAACATATCCCCTTCAAAATAAAGCACTGTATCTACGATATGTTCTAAAACCTTCGGCCCTGCCAAAGCCCCTTCTTTGGTAACATGACCAATAATTAATAAAGTGGTGTTACTGCTTTTAGCCATCTGGGTTAAAATACCGGCACATTCTCTTACCTGGCTTACACTGCCCGGAGAAGAACTTAACGAAGGCTCAAAAATCACCTGAATAGAATCAATAATTACCAATGCGGGTTTTATTTTTTTTATATATTCCAAAATTAACGAAAGGTCGGTTTGATTCACAATATAAAAATTGTCTTTAATTTTTTCTCCCAGTAAACGTGCTGCCCGCATACGTGTCTGCCCCGTGGATTCTTCGCCGCTTACATAAAGGACTCGCTGCCCCTGATAACTTATGGCATTTGCCAGCTGTAAGGAAAGCGTAGATTTGCCTATCCCCGGGTCACCGCCTAAAAGAATAACCGAACCGCGCACCAACCCCGCCCCCAAAAGACGGTCTAACTCTTCTATGCCTGTTTTTATTCTTATCTTCTGCTCTACCTCTACATCTTTTAAACGCAATGGCTCTTCCTTATAAAGAGAAACCCTCTGTTTTGTCTTTAAAGGAATCTCTTTATAATCTTCCTCTACAAAAGAATTCCACATATTGCAATCCGGGCATCTGCCTAACCATTTAGAGGTCTGATACCCACAATTCTGGCAGGTAAATACTTTATTTGTTCTCATCAATTTATTTTTTCTTTCCTTTTGGCTCTTTAGGACGATAAAAAAGTTTCCAAGGATGCGCCTTAAGTTCTTCGGATAAGTCCTTTAAATCATCAAGTATAGATTCTAATTTTTTATAAAGTTTGTCGTCGTAAAGCAATTTACCCAAAGTATTCTCCTGTTTTTTTAATTGGGTAATCTCTGCTTCTATATTATTGGCAAGCCGACGGGTTAATTCCACTACCTCATGCATGGCTACCGGTTCATTCCCTTTAATTATTGTCTTGGGCAATAAAAATACATTTTCTTTCCCCGGCATAATCTCGAGGTACTTCTCTCCCAATATACCCAATGTATTTATCCAAACTTGTGAATCTTTGGGAATCTGTATAGAATTTTTTATCCAACAGCAAACCTCTGCATAAGAATCCAATGTCTGGGGGTCATAGAGTATTTGCACCTTTCTTACTTCACCAACATCCACACCCCGAAATCTCACTGGCGCTCCCACTTTTACCCCGTTTAAAAAGTTAAATCGTATAAATATCTCATAGCCCGTCTGCCAACTTTTAAGTTCTCTTATAGAAAACACCGCAAAAGCTAAAATAATTATGCCTATTAAAACAAACAACCCTAACTTTAATTCTAAATTAGATTTACTGGACATATCTTACCTTCCTTTTTAAATATCTTTATTCTACCACTCCATGCATTGGCCCATAAGATAAACCATTAATAAACTGAAAAACTACCGGATCTTCTGTATTTTGAATCTCTAAAGGCGTGCCTTCTTTAATAATTCTTCCTTTATAAAGCATCGCAATCCGATCCGCCACTTTATAAGCGCTCTTCATATCATGGGTAACCACTATCGAAGTAACTTTTAATTGATCATGAAGCCGACGGATAAGATTATTAATACTGTCTGCGGTTATGGGATCTACCCCCGTCGTAGGTTCATCGTAAAGGATAATTTTGGGTTTCATACAAATTGCCCGGGCAATCGCCACGCGCTTCTTCATCCCTCCGCTTAACTGGGCAGGTATTAGTTCTTCAGCCCCTTCCAAATCTACCAACTTTAAAGCCTGGCGCACTTCTTGTAAAATATCCCCTTCATTTAAATGGTAGTGCTGTCTTAAAACAAATCCTACATTTTCAGCTACATTCAAAGAATCAAATAACGCTCCCCCTTGAAAAACCATTGCCATTTTCATACGGATAGGCTTCATTTCTTCTTCATTTAGTTTAGTGATATCTTTGTCTTCAATAAAAATACAACCCTGATCAGGCTTTAACAGGCCGATGATATGTTTTAAAAGCAAACTCTTTCCGCAGCCCGAACGACCAATCACTGCTTTGGTTTCCCCTTCTTCAATATAAAGAGAAATCCCGTTTAATACTTTATGGTGATTAAATGATTTAAAAAGTCCCTCTATCTTAATCATCTCTAAGGAAAAATAAAATAAAAAATAGCGGTAAAAAGACAATCCGCTGCCAAAATTAAAATGAAACTCGCCACTACCGCACTACGCGTGGCTTTGCCTACCCCTTCGGCGCCTCCTTCTACGCGAAAAGCCTCCAAACAGGATACCAAAGCGATAATCATCCCAAAAAATACAGATTTGCTAAGTCCGCTAAAAATATCTTTTAATTTTAATGCCTCCCAAGTAATATTTATATACATGGTAGAAGAGATAAAAAGTCGGTAAACACAAATAAGATATCCACCTAATATCCCAATAAGATTGGCGTATATGGTAAGCAAAGGAAGCATTATCGAAAGAGCTAAAAAACGCGGCACCACCAGATATTTAACCGGATTAACCGCCATGCTTCTTAAAGCATCCACCTGTTCAGTTACCACCATGCTGCCAATCTCTGCGGTAATAGCCGCACCGCTTCTGCCTGCCACAATCAAAGCAGTAATCACCGGACCCAATTCCCTTACCACAGAAAGAGCCACAATAGAAGCGATATACATCTCTGAACCCAATCTCTGCATCTGAACAGCAGTCTGCAGAGCCAAAATCACCCCGATAAAAAAGCTTACCAGCGAAACAATAGGCAAGCTTTTATAACCCATTTTTTCTGCCTGACGAAGAACATCATCCTTCTTAAAAGGGGGCCTAAACAATAAACTAAAAGTTTCTAAGGTAAGCAGGGTCAATCCTCCAAGAAAATAAAGAAAATCATTAAAGTGCTTTTTTAGATTACCGAATAAGATTATGTTCATTGTATGATATCTTCATTCAAAGATAAGTTCTTCGTTTTTACGTATCGCTTTAATCTTTGCTCCCTCTTTAAATCTTCCGGAAATTATTTCCTGCGCAAGCGGATCCTCTATATAATATTGGATAGTGCGTTTCAAGGGGCGCGCCCCAAATACTGCGTCAAAACCCTTTTCAATCAAAAATTCTTTTGCGGAAGGTGTTAATTCCAACTCTATCTTCTGTTCCTTTAATCTTTGGGAGATATACTCCATCTCAATATCTACAATCTTGTTTAAATCATCCTTAGTTAATGGCCGAAAAACAATAATATCGTCTAACCGGTTTAAAAATTCGGGTTTAAATGTGCGTTTTACCTCGCTTAACAGTTTCTCTTTGATCTCTTGATAAGTAATTTCATCTTTCTGTTCCTTAAATCCCAAAGCGCTGGATTTACGAATAATTTCTGCGCCTACATTAGAAGTCATAATAATTACGGTATTGCGAAAATCTACTTTGCGGCCAAAGCTGTCAGTAAGGCGGCCGTCTTCTAAAATCTGCAAAAGCAAATTAAATACATCCGGATGGGCTTTCTCTATCTCATCTAAAAGCACCACCGCATAAGGTCTGCGGCGGATCCTCTCAGTAAGTTGCCCACCCTCTTCATAACCCACATAACCGGGGGGAGCGCCGATTAAGCGGGAAACGTTAAACTTTTCCATATATTCTGACATATCCAGTTGCACCAAGGCGTCTTCATCGCCAAATAAAAACTCTGCCAGCACCCTTGCCAGTAAAGTTTTGCCTACGCCGGTGGGCCCTAAAAATATAAATGAACCGATGGGGCGACGCGGATCTTTTATGCCTGCGCGCGAACGCCGAATAGCTTTGGCAACCGCCGCCACTGCCTCATCCTGACCCACAATACGCCTATGGATCTCATCTTCAATTTTTAATAACTTTTCGGACTCTTTTTGTTCCAAACGGAAAAGCGGGATACCGGTCCACTGGGAAACAATCTTGGCAATATCCTCCGCGGTAATCTGTGGTCGCAATTTTGCCTTTGTTTGCTCCCAATTACGTTTAACCATTTCTAAATCTTGCCTTAAATTTCTCTCCTCATCGCGCAGTTGAGCAGCTCTTTCAAAATTCTGACTCTTTATATAGGCCTCTTTCTCTTTTCTTAAAGATTCAATTCTCCCTTCCAATTGTTTTATCTCATCCGGGACAACCAAAACATTAAGCCGGGCACGCGAACCTGCCTCATCAATAAGGTCAACCGCCTTATCAGGCAAAAACCTTCCGCTGATATATCTGTCAGCAAGTTTCGCGGCGGATTCCAGCGCTTCGTCAGTATAAATAACCCGATGGTGCGCTTCGTATTTTTCCTTAAGCCCTTTTAATATCTCGATGGCTTGCTCCACAGTAGGAGGCTCTATCATAATTGTCTGAAACCTTCTTTCTAATGCCGCGTCTTTTTCAATATATTTCCTATATTCATCTAAAGTAGTGGCTCCAATGCATTGAATCTCTCCGCGGGAAAGAGCGGGCTTTAAAATATTAGAAGCATCAATTGCGCCTTCAGCTGCGCCAGCCCCCACCAACGTATGAATTTCATCAATAAAAATAATCACGTCATGAGAACGCTTTATCTCTTCCATTACCGCCTTTATTCTTTCTTCAAACTGACCGCGATACTTTGTTCCTGCAATCATTAAAGCTAGGTCTAAAATTACAATACGTTTGTTTCTTAAAACCTCCGGCACATTCCCGATAACAATCGCTTGCGCTAACCCTTCTACAATTGCGGTTTTGCCAACTCCTGCCTCCCCTAAAAGCACGGGATTATTTTTTGTGCGACGGCTCAAAATCTGAATCACCCTTTCAATTTCATTTTTACGACCAATCACCGGATCAAGTTTCCCTTCTTTAGCTAAACCTGTCAAATCTCTTCCAAAAGCATCTAAAGCAGGGGTTTTAGTTTTGGTGGGACCTTGATTGAAGCCCGGAAGGCTTTCTCTTAAAACATTTAGCACTTCATTCCTTACGCTGTCCAAATCTAAACCTAAATTTAAAAGTACCTGACTTGCCACTCCTTCGCCTTCCCGAATCAAACCTAAAAGGACATGCTCGGTTCCAATATAATCATGGCCCAAAGCGCGCGCTTCCTCCGCTGCCAACTCTAACGCCTTCTTTGCGCGCGGCGTAAAGGGGATGTCTCCTAAAATCTGCGTAGCAGGACCAGGTTGCACAAGTTTCTCTATTTCTAAACGGATATTCTGAAGACTTAAACCCATTTTTTGTAATACCGCAGCTGCCACTCCTTCGCCTTCCCGAATCAAACCTAAAAGGATATGCTCGGTTCCAATATAATCATGATTAAACCGTCGCGCTTCTTCCTTAGCCAAAACAATTACTTTTCTTGCTCTTTCCGTAAATCCATGAAACATATAATTACCCCCTTTTTATCAAAATTTATCCTATATCTTTCAAATACTGTCGCAGAATCTCGGCGCGCTTGACATCCCTTTCTTGCGAAGAAAGTCTTTTATTCTCTAATTTTTGTAAATGGGCAGGCTGGGTAATAAGAAATAATCTATTGATTAAAGGCCGGTCAATCTTATTAATTATCTTTAAATCTACCCCCAATCTTACCATAGAAAGCAACTCTATTGTCTCCTCGCTAGAGATGATAAAAGCATTCTTCAATATCCCGAAACTTCTCCAAATTTTGTCCTCAAGCATTGAACGTTGATGTGATAATAGGTTCTGCCGCGTCTGTTCCTCCTGTTCAACTACCTGTTTAATCAAAGCGTTGATATTGGAAATAATCTCTTCCTCATTGTGCCCCAAAGAAACCTGATTAGAAACTTGAAAAAAATTCCCGGTTGCCTGCGTTCCTTCTCCATAAAGACCACGGGTAGTAAAACTTAATTTAGCGATTGCCGAGAGAATGCGATTTATCTGGCGCGTCATTACCAAAGCAGGCAGATGCAGCATTACCGAACCCCTTAAACCGGTGCCGGTATTGGTAGGGCAGCTTGTCAGATATCCCCATTCCGTAGAAAAAGCAAAATCCAGATGTTGCGCTAATGCATCGTCTATGCGATTCATTATATTTAACGCCTCAAAAAGGTTAAGCCCTGATTGCATCACCTGCATTCTCAAGTGATCCTCTTCGTTAACCATTATAGAGATAATTTCATTCTCTTCCAAAACTAAAGCCCTATAGTTATCCGGCCGGGCATGTTCATAAGACATCAGATGCCGCTCAATAAGGAACTGTTTATCTAAGGCATCTAATTCCTGTAATCCGATGAATATGGCATTTTTAAGAAAATCTATTTCCTTTACCGCTTTTTCTACCATTTCTGCTATTTCCTGTGCTTGTCTTTTATTCATCCGGTGTGGGAAAGGGATATTATTTAAATTTCTCGCCAAACGGATACGACTCGATATTACTATATCCGGATAAGGACCACTACCTTTTAACCACTCGCTTGTATGATTAATTAAATCATTCAGTTTCATTCTTATTTTCCTTTTTTTCCAATTCTCTAATTTTATCACGAATTCTAGCCGCTTCTTCAAAAGCCTCTGCTTCAACTGCTTTATGTAATTTTTGGCGCAACTCTTCCAAAATTGCCTTACGGTTGGAAGAGTTAGCGCTGGATAATCTTGCCAACTTCACCGGCGCCTTCCCTACATGCCTATTTGAACCATGAATCTTTTTTAACAAAGAAGCCAAATAGCGCTTAAAAGTTAAATAACACTGGGAACAGCCAAGTTTGCCTATCTTTTTAAAGTCTTCATAAGAAAGGAGACAATTAGGGCATTTTAATTTAACAGATTCTAATCCTTCTGTTCCCTTATTAAATTCTGCCAACCCCGCCAAAAGATCTCCTAATCCAAATTGTTGTTCCATTTCCAAATTTTTACTGCGCGCGCATTCCTCGCAAAGGTGTAGTTCCGTTACCTGATTATCGATTATTTCGGTAAGATGCACGCTCGCCGGATTCTTACCACATATATCACATAACATACTTTCTCCTTTTTACTTTTTAATACCTTACCCCGTCGGTCTGAATAACTTTCTTAAATTCTTTCATCAATTTCAAAGTAATTTTACCCGGCTTTCCGTCACCGATAATACGACCGTCTACTTTTACCACGGGAATAATTTCCGCAGCGGTGCCAGTAAGAAAACATTCATCGCTTATATAAAGTTCATGGCGCGTAAGAACATGCTCATGAATTAAAATATTATTTTTGCGGGTGATATCTAAAACTGTATCGCGCGTAATCCCTCTTAAAGTTCCCATACATTGGGGAGGAGTATAGAGTTGGCCTCTCTTTACAATAAATATGTTATCCCCCGTGCATTCCGCTACATAACCTAAAGCATCCAGCATAATCGCCTCTTCGTATCCGGAGTTTATCGCTTCAATTTTAGCCAAAACATTATTTAAATAGTTTAAAGATTTTATCTGCGGGTTAAGCGCCTCAGGAAGATTACGGACAGTCGGAACAGTAATAACCGCCATTCCCTCTTTATAAAATCTTTCCGGATACAAAACAATTTTATCAACAATAATAATTACTGTGGCTTTGCCTAAACATTTACGCGGGTCTAACCCTAAATCTCCTTCTCCGCGGGTAACGATAAGACGGATATAAGCATCATTTAGATTATTTACTTTAAGGGTAGCGATTACTGCTTTAATTAATTCTTCTTTACTTAAAGGGACTTTTAACATTATAGAATGGGCGGATTCAAAGAGTCTTTCAATATGCTCTCTTAATTTAAAAACTAAACGATTGTAACTACGTATCCCCTCAAATACCCCATCTCCGTAAAGAAGGCCATGGTCAAACACAGAAATCTTCGCATCCTTCTTATCGTAAAATTTTCCATTGATATAAACCTTCATATCTTTACCTCCGGTTAATTTAAAATTCCATCTTTAAGATGAAAAATTTTATCGGCGATGCGCGATAATTCTTCATTATGGGTGACCAAAACGATAGTCATTTTATTTTTAAGGTTAAGTTCTTTAAGCAGGGAAATAATCTCTGCGCCGGTATGCGAATCCAAATTACCGGTCGGCTCATCACAAAAAAGTATTTTAGGTTCATTGATAAGACTGCGGCATATCGCCACCCTCTGCTGTTCTCCCCCGGATAGCTGCGCCGGGAAAGAATCTTCCTTGCCTTTAAGCCCTGCTCTTTCTAATAATTCTTGCGCCTTCTTTTGGGTTATTTTTAAATTATCCTTTTTAATCATCGCCGGCAACATCACATTTTCTAAAACGTTAAACTCCGCAAGCAGATGGTAAAATTGAAAAACAAAGCCAAACGCCCGGTTACGAATCTGACTTAATTCCGTATCGGATAATTTATAAAGATCCATCTCTTTGAATAATACCCTGCCGCTTGTTGGCTGGTCCAAACCACCTAAAATATTAAGCAAGGTGGATTTCCCTGCTCCGGAAGGGCCTACTATCGCCAAAATCAAGCCCTCCTTAATCTCTAAATTTATCCCCCTTAAAACATGCGCCGATTGTCTTTTGTTGTGGTTATATACCTTATGCAGCTCCTCTGTTTTTAACAAAAATTCATTCATAACGCAATGCCTCTATGGGTTTAAGATTTGCCGCTTGCATAGCCGGGTAAATCGTTGAAAATAAAGTAATCAGAAAAGTCCCAAGTATAATAAGGGCGATATCCGGCCAAAAAACTATTCTTACAGGAAGATACTGAATGTAATAAATATCCTGGGGTAATTTTATAAATTGATAGTGCTTAAGCAAAAAACATATAAATAATCCACCTGCCAAGCCCCATACCGCTCCCGTTAATCCGATAAATAAACCCTTGAAAGTAAAAATTTTTCTTATCGCGGTTTTGCTTAATCCCAAAGCCATCAATATACCGATATCCTTGGTTTTCTCTACCACCACCACAATTAATGTGCTGATAATGTTAAACGCCGCCACCAAAACAATCAAAAAGAGAATGATAAACATCGTAATCTTTTCCAACTTTAAAGCGGCGAAAAAATTTTTATTTATTTCCTGCCAAGTCCTTACGTTATAACCAAATCCTAAATTTTCTTGAATCTTTTTTTTAATTGTTTCTGCCAAATAAAGGTTATCTAATTTTATCCCCACCTGATTTACGTATCCTGCCTCTAACCCAAATATCTGCCTTGCTTTGCCTAAATTAGTAAACACAAAATTTAAATCATAATCGTAGATGCCAGAGTAGAATAATCCTTTTACCTTAAGAGAAAATGGCTCTCCGTTAAGATTATAAATGGTCACTTCATCATTGAGATTAATGCCCAAAATCCCCGCTAATTCTTTGCCCAAAATTATGCCGCTAGCGTCTAAATCATCCAACTTGCCTTTTATAATATACTGGGCTATTTGGGAAACCTCCTTCTCTAAAGACGGCTCAATCCCCTTAAGCACAAGCGGAAACGTTTTGTTTCGCTCTATCATAAATACCTGTCCCTGTGCCTGCGGGCTTATCCCTTTAATATGAGAAATATTTTTTAAATTATTTTTTAAAGAAACGTAATCGAATACGCCCTGCGAATAATAAATGCTGATATGGGAAATATTCCCAATAATTTTATTCCGTAATTCATAATCAAAGCCGCTCATTACCGCAATCACCACTATCAAAGCCATTACACCTATCCCCACCCCCATTATAGAAATAAGACTGATCAGACAAATAAATCTCTGCTTTCTTTTTGTAACCAGATATCTTCTGCTAATAAATAATTCTAACCGCATCTTTTAAGGTTTTGATAATGGAAAAATAATTACATCCCGTATGGAAGGTTGGTTTAAAAAAATCATAATTAAACGGTCAATCCCTATCCCCAAACCTCCTGCAGGCGGCATTCCGTATTCTAAGGCAAGCAAGAAATCCTCGTCGATATTTTTTTCTTCTGCCTTATCCGCATTGCGCAGTTCATCTTCAAAGCGCTGTCTTTGCTCTAAGGGGTCGTTTAACTCTGAATAGGCATTGGCTACCTCTAACCCCGCGATAAAAAGTTCAAACCTTTCGGAAAGAAAAGGGTTGTCTCTTTTCCTTTTTGCCAAAGGACAAAAAATAGTAAAGAGGTCCGTCACAAATACCGGACTTGCGGATTGTGGTTCTACCAATTCAGAAATCATATTTATAATAAAAGAACGCGAAATATTATCGCCTATATTGATCCCTTTGTTTTTAAGTTTCATAACCCAAGTATTTATATCGTCATCAGGATTAATATCGTATTTTTCTTTTACCAATTCCGCAAAAGAAACTTCCGACCAAACACCTAAATCTATTTCTCTATCCTGATAAACAAGCTTTTCTTTGCCTAAAACTTTTTTTGCCAAATAAACAACCAGCTCACGCACCAGATCCATCATGTCACGGTAGTTGCTATAAGAGGAATAAACCTCCAACATGGTAAATTCCGGATTATGTTTAGTGGAAATTTCTTCGTTGCGAAAATTACGATTCAGTTCATAAACTTTTTCAAAGCCAGAGACTAAAAGTTTTTTAAGATACAACTCCGGGGCAATCCTTAAATAAAGATGCATCCCATATTCATTATGGTAGGTCTTAAACGGTCTTCCTGCTGCCCCTCCGGCAATATAATGCATCATCGGGGTTTCTACTTCTATAAATCCGCGCGCATCCAAGAAACTGCGTATCTCTTTGATCAACTGGCTACGCAATAAAAAAACCTCCTTTACCGCATCGTTGCTAATTATATCTAAATAGCGCTGACGGTATCTTAATTCGATATCCTTTAAACCATGCCACTTTTCCGGCAGGGACCTTAAGGTTTTGGATAAAAGATAAGCGCCCTTGGCGTTTAAAGTTATCTCTTGGGTATGAGTTTTAAACAATTCTCCTTTAAATATCGCAATATCTCCGATATCAAACTCTTTAACCGCTTCGAATATCTCCTTTCCAATAATATCCGCTTTGACATAAACTTGTATTTTGCCGGAAAAGTCTTTTAAATCCCAAAAGAGTGCCTTACCGTGCAGGCGCTTAGCCATCAGCCTTCCGGCAATAATTACTTCCCCGGGGTTGTTTTCTTCAAATTGCTGGCGCGCTTGCTGAATGGACTTCCTTTCTTTAAACCATTCTTCAGGATAAAGATAGAGCCCCTGTTTTTGAAAACGAGAAATTTTTTCTTTTCTTAAAGAGATAATTTCATCTTCCATATTTTTATAATTATATAAGATAATACCCAATATGTCAATTCAAATAGCATATAACCAAAAGTTTTTTTCTTTGAATTAGTTGTTTTATAGAAAAAATTTAGGAAATAAATTTGGGAAGATTTACATAAGGAATTAATGCGCTATGATTTCCGTAATTTTAAAGATGGGCAAAAACAAAGAAATAACTATCCCGCCTATTACAATTCCTAAAAAGGCAATTATTAAAGGTTCCATCATACTTACCAAGCCACTTACAGCATTATCTACCTGATCATCATAAAAGTCAGCGATCTTGGTAAGCATCTCTTCTAATTTGCCGGTTTTTTCTCCGATACTAATCATCCGACAAACCATAGGGGGAAAAACATTGCTTCCCAAAAGGGGCTGAGCAATTGATTCTCCTTCCCGCACTGCCTTGCGGCATTGCTCCAAAGCTTTCTCAATTACTTTGTTGCCGGAAGTTTTGCCTACAATTTCCAAGGCGTTAATAATATTAACTCCGCTTTTTATTAAAGTAGAGAGTGTCCGGCTAAAACGCGCAATCGCCACTTTTTTAAAAAGAATTCCTATTACCGGCATCTTTAACTTTTTTTGGTCAAATTTATATCTACCATTTTCTGTGTTTATATATTTTATTAATAACACGCCTGCCATAAACATAATCACTAAAAAAAGTGCAAAAAACCTTCTTAAAAAATCGCTTACACTGATTAAAATAAGCGTTGGCAAAGGCAATTTTCCTCCTAACATATCAAAAATTCCTTTAAAAGTAGGCACCACTTTAAGTAAAAGCACCGCGGTAATAACTATGGCTATTACCAATACTACTATCGGATAAACTAACCCTGCCTGGATTTTACGCTTTAAAGCAGATACTTTTTCAAAATAACCTGCCAATCTTTCCATAATATCATCAAGCATACCGGAAGTTTCCCCTGCTTTTATCATATTTATAAATAATTCGGAAAATATATGCGGGTAGCGCTTCAAAGTATCAGAAAAACTTACACCTGCCTCAATATCTTTCCTTAAAGAACCTATCACCTGAGCAAAGTATCTATTCTCTATCTGTTCCTCAAGAATAGATAAAGATTGCACCAAAGGTATCCCGGCGTTAATAAGCGTGGCTAACTGCCTACAGAAAACTACCATATCATCAATGCTAATTTTCTGTTTTCGGGATTTTGCTTTTGTAAAAGAAACGGTTTTTTGGGGTTTTATAGAAATTACTAGCAAACCTTTTTTATGCAACTCATCAATCAAATCTGTTTCATTGGCTACCTCTAATAACCCCGAAAAAGTCCTGCCATCCTTATCTTTTACTACATAATGGTATTTCATAAAGTATGGGCAATTTTTAAAAACGCCTCCACTACTTTGGGATCAAACTGCGTGCCACTGTTGCGTTTAATCTCCTCAATCGCCTCCTCTTTGGACAAAGGTATTTTGCGGTATGCCCGTGCTGAAGTCATAGCATCGTAAGCATCCGCTAACCGGATGATGCGCGCTCCCAATACAATCTCTTCGCCCCGCAATCCGTGAGGATAACCCGTGCCATCATAATTCTCATGGTGCTGGCGAACCAATACAACCACCTCTTCCAAAAAGTTCAATGGTTCTAATATCTGCGCCCCTTTTAAAGAATGCTGTCTTATCTGGGCTACTTCTTCCTCCGTAAGTTCTCCATTTTTATCCAAAATAGTATCCAAAATTCCGATTTTGCCTATGTCATGAAGTTCGCAGGCAACCCGGATTATATCTATCTCCTGAACACTTAGACCCATTATTTCAGCAATTCTAACCGCATAACTTGCTACATTCTCTGAATGCCTATGAGTATAATGGTCCTTTGCGTCAAGCGCTTGGGCTAAAGCTCTAATCGTGCGCATATAAGTATTGCGCAGATTATCGTATAAACGCGTAAGATTCTTGGTCAATTCCTCTATACGCTTATTTAAAAATAAATTCTGTTTTTGCAGGGAGGTGTTTTTTTCCTCAAGGATGCGCAAAAATTTATGCTGTCCGACCAAAAACGTATGCAGTTCTATCCCCTTTCTCGCCAATAAAAATAATTTCTCTAAACTTATTGGCCGGATTAAAAAATCGTACACTCCCAAATTTTTTAAATCTTCAATTATCTGCTTATCATAATTATCGCAAAGGACAATAATTATGCTATCGGGGTCAACCCTTTTAATTTCTCTGACTAATTCTTTTGTCTCTTTGTCAGGAAGGGCAAGCTTAACAAGAATCAAATCAAAATTAAAATCGTATATCTGTTTTAAGCCATCAAAACTGTTAGTAGCAAGCGAAACCGCATACCCTTTAAGCGTAAGCTCATTCATAATATATTCTGAAACTTTATGATCATTATTGATTAGCAAAATCCTTGACATCTTATGCCTCCGTGGTAACCCGTAAAACCTCCTCTAAAGTAATCAACCCTTCTTTTACTTTCAAAAACGCGTCATCCCTTAAGGTAAGCATCCCCAATTCATTAATTGCGTATTCTTTTATTTCATCAGCAGATTTTTTCTGGACAATCATTTCGCGGATATGGTCATTAAGCATCAGGACTTCTAAAATGGCTACCCGGCCGTAATAACCACTATTATTGCAAAAAGAACACCCTTTTCCTTTATAAAAAACCGTCGGATCTTTAAATCCTATATTTTTTAAAAATTCCTCAGGAACATCAGTTTCTTCTTTACAGCGCGGGCAGATACAACGACAAAGACGTTGTGCACAAACCATAATCAAAGAAGAAGCGACCAAAAATGGCTCTACCCCCATATCAATAAGACGCGTAATACTGGAAACAGCGTCGTTAGTATGTAAGGTAGAAAGAATAAGTTGCCCTGTCAAAGAAGCCTTGACCGCGGTATCCGAAGTTTCGCTGTCTCTTATTTCCCCAATCATAATTACATCAGGGCTCTGCCTTAAGATAGCGCGCAATCCCGTAGCAAAGGTTAAATCTATTTCTGGCTTTACCTGCAATTGGGTTATCCCTTCAATCTGGTATTCTACCGGATCTTCAATGGTAATAATATTGACCTGAGGGGTATTCAGTTGATTAAGGATGGAATACAGGGTGGTGGATTTTCCGCTTCCGGTTGGGCCGGTAACCAGAATCATCCCAAAAGGTTTGGCGATTGCCTCTTTAAATAATTTTAATGGCTGTTCGGAAAAGCCTAATTTATCCAAACCGATAGATAAGTTAGATTTATCTAAAGCGCGCAACACAAATTTTTGACCAAAACTTATGGGAAGAGCAGAAACCCGAAAATCAATCTCGCTTTCATTTAGTTTTACCTTAAATCTTCCATCTTGCGGTAATCGGTTTTCCGTGATATCTAAATTAGAAATAATCTTTAATCTTGTAAGTACGGCATTCTGCTTTGATTTAGGTATAGTAAACATATCGTATAAAATGCCGTCAATCCGATAACGCACGCGCAGCCCTTCTAAGGTGGGCTCGATATGTATATCCGAGGCGCGTTTCTTCAAAGCCTGCGCAAGCATAAGGTCAACCAATTGCACAATCAAGGGTTTTTGGCTTTCTTCGATTGCCTCTGAAAGCTCAATTGTTTCTTGGGCAACTATCTGATAATCTTCTGTTTTTAAAGAATCTTCGCCCATAAATGCTATGTCTGAAATTTCTTTTTTATGATAACAGGCCTTTAGAACTCTATCTATCTCCTCTTGGGGAGACAGAACCACTTTGATGCTGCAGCCGGTGATGGCGTGTAAGTCATCTAAAACAAAAACATTTAGAGGGTCAGATACTGCAACGGTAATATTATCTCCCATCCGCGAAATAGGAACAATCCCATAACGCAAGGCGATCTCTTGAGGAAGAATATTCATTATCTGCGGACTTACATTATACCGGTTAAGATGCAAAATCGGAATATAAAGTTTGCGAGAAAGCAAAGAAAGCAAATCTTCTTCATTAATAAGTTTTTTGTCTAAAAGGATTTTTTTTAAGGGGAGTTTTGTCTCTTTTTGAAGACGAAGCGCTTCCTCTAACTGTTGAGGACTGATTTTTTTACTTTCGGAAAGTATTTGAATAATTTCCTCTTTTAAAGTAGGCATATCATTTAATCATCACTAGAAGTTGCCCTTAAAACCTCCTCTAAACTGGTGATCCCCTCTTCGGCAAGTTTTAAGGCATTTTCCCTTAAAGTAACCATCCCTTCCTGACGCGCTTGATGTTTAATCACATGTTCCTGCGCGCGTTTTAAAATATATCCTTTTATCGAAGGAGTTAAAGCCAAAATCTCCCCGATAGCGATTCTCCCTAAATAGCCGGTATTATAACAAAGACTACAACCCCCTGCGCGGTAGAAAAAAACATTTTCTGAATTTTTTATATTTAACTGCTTGGCCATCTCGGGTTTTAATTCATATTTCTGCCGGCAATTCGTACAGAGCTTGCGCAGAAGCCGTTGGGCAACAATGCTAATTAAAGATGCGCAGATAAGATACGGTTCTGTGCCCATATTTAAAAGACGCGATACTGCTCCGGCGGCAGTGGTGGTATGCAAGGTAGAAAGCACCAGATGCCCGGTTAAAGCGCTTTTTATAGCGATATCCATTGTTTCTAAATCCCGTATTTCGCCTATCATAATGATATTGGGGTCTTGACGCAGAATCGACCGCAAAGCCGAAGCATAGGTTAAATTTATTTGAGGGTTAACGCTTACCTGATTTATCCCTTCCAACTGGTATTCTACAGGATCTTCTACGGTGACAATATTTTTCTGGGGAGAATCAATATATTTTAATATAGAATAAAGGGTGGTAGTTTTCCCGCTTCCGGTTGGCCCACACACCAACACCATTCCATGCGGGTAAAGCACAGATTTTTTTAATACCGTCAAGCTATATTCATCAAAACCCAATTTATCTATATCTAACATCGCCTGAGATTTATCAAGGATACGAATAGCCACTTTTTCTCCCAAAATAGCAGGCAGGATAGATATACGGAAGTCTATCTCCCTTTTTTCTATTACCATTTTAAAGCGCCCTTCCTGCGGAAGGCGATGTTCGGCAATATCCAAATCCGACATAACTTTAAGCCGTGAAACAATTAAAGGATGCATAGATTTAGAAAGTGCTTTTTGCTCCTGTAATGTTCCATCGATGCGGTAACGAATCCGCAAATTATCCTTTTGTGGCTCAATAAGAATGTCAGAAGCCCTTTTTTTGATAGCATCATCTAAAATAAAATTAGTAATTTTAATAATTTTTTCCTGATGCACAGACTTGCTTAATTCTTCTGAAGAAATAACCTCTTCTTTCTCCTTTATAAACTCAAAATTAGGTTTTTCAGAAATTTCTTTTAAAATATCATCAACAAAATGGGTAGTAGCATCCGGATACGTCTCTTTAATAACTTCTAAAATATCCTTCTCATCCGCGATTAAAGTATTTATTTTATAACCGGTAAGAGACTGGATATGGTCAATAGCAAAAATGTCTAAAGGGTCTGACATCGCTAAAGTCAAGGTATTGCCGATAAGCGATATAGGCAAAATTTGATAATATCTGGCGATATTCTCGGGAATAATATTGGCAAGTTCTGGGTCAATCTTATATTTTTTTAAATCAATTAAAGGGATATCCAACCCTTGGCTAAGTAGTTGATTTATTTCAGACCTTTTAATTAAGTTCATCTCTACGATTATATCGCGTAACCTGCCCCCTTTATTCTTTTGTATCTCTAAAGCCTGATTTAATTGCGACTCGGTTAAAAATTTTTTTTCAATAAGAAGTTTGATTAAATTTTCCTTTATAGATACCATTTTTATTTGTAATATTTTTCAATCGCTTTTTTGATATCCGTAGAGGTAGCAACAAAGGTTTGAACATTGCAACCGGTAAGAATTTCAATATCTTCAATCGCCTGAATATTTAAAGGGTTATACATAGCAATAGTAATATTATTGCCTATTTTATCTATAGGAATAAACAGATACTGCCTTGCCACCTGCTCGGGAATTAATTTTATTACCTCTTGGCTGATTTCATAATTGTCTAAAGGCAAAAAGGGAAAACCATATTGCGCAGTAAGCGCCTGAGCGATGTCTTCTTCTTTAGCAAAACCCAATTCTACCAAAACTTCACCAATAAGGCCGCCATGCTCTTTCTGGAAAGCAATTGCTTTCTCCAGTTGCTGCGGGCTAATAACTTTCCTCTCTATCAACAACTCCCCTAATTGCTTATGAATAACTCTTCTTAAAATCATAAATAAAAACCACTTTGATAAATTTTTGTTGATAACCAGATTAACCAAAACTGCTTCTTAAAATCTCTCTTGCTTTGTTAATTAACTCATCAGCCTCCGCTCCGTCTAAAGGATTCTCTGTTACCGCCGCACTTACAGAAATGGCTGACAAACAACCCGGCTGATTTAAATTGGATTCTATACGCTTACATATCTGCTGGGTTAGCTCCATACTTTGCCGTTTATTCTTTTCTACAAGAAGCAAGGCAAAAACAAAATCTTCAAAACGCCCCGCATAATCCATTTCGCCAATAGATTGTCTAATTAGGGAAGCGCTTCTTACTAAAATATCCTCTCCCCGGCGCATTCCATATCTTTCGCATAATTCTTTGAAATTGTTGGTCCTTAAAAGGACGAAACTGCAAGGATATTGATAAAGTTTGCATCTTTTAATTTCTTCCTGCAGGCGTTGGCGGATAAAACGGTCATTATAAAGCCCGGTAAGGGGGTCTCTTATCTCTAAGTCTTGTATCTGGTAAGACATTAGATTTGTTTCTACAATAATGGCGATATTTTTTGAGAAAAGTTCTAATGTTTCTTTGTCTTCATTTTTATAAATGAAATCGGGATAATTATTCCCTACCCCTATAAACCCAGAAAATCTTTTGCGATAAAACATCGGGATAAGCAGGACATTATTTACCCCAAAAGATCCATAGAAGAGACTAAATAAATCTTTAGGGATCTGCGTCTGGCTATCAATTAAAAATGGGCTACCTTCTCTTATATTTTTTTCAAATATTTTTAAATTTATTTTTTTATCTAAAAATTCGCATCTTTCTTTACTGCCTATGAATCTTAAATAAAGCGTATCTGTATCTTTATCTTTCAAAATTAAATAAGCGAAAGGCGAGTCTAAAATCTCTTGTATTTTTTTTAAAGCGAAACTGATGATTTCCTTTAAATCTTTTCCGCTAGATATCAAAGAAGCCATCTGCAACAAAGAAAATAAAATTAACCTCTGACGCTGAAGTTTTAAATTATATTCGGTTATCCTTTGACTATAGGCATTTAACTGCTGGGCATCTTCTTTAATTTTTGTTTGCAATGAATTTATCGCTTCCGATAATTGATTAATTTCATCCGGTTTGGATATTTCTGATTTTTGATAATCTTTAGTAGAAATTATTTGTTGGGTCTGTTTATTTAAATCAAGGAATCTTTTTAAAAAATCATGGATAAGCAAAAATCCACTTATCCCCAATAACATCCATATAGAAATTAAAATTAATATATTAAAATTTAAATGCTGGGCTAAAGAGATAATGTAAATAATGATAAGAAAAGGGATTACTATCAATAAATAAAAAGAAATCTTTAAACGGTATTTTAACCCGTAAGAAATTAAAGAAAGGGTTCTTATCTTCATACACTTTAAAAATTATACATTTTTAACAGATTAAAATCAATATATATTTGTTGCTTTCTGAAATTCCTGCCATAAATATTCTTTAGAAATGCCCGTATCAATAAAATCCCAAGGCAGAATCTCCTCTTTTAAACATAAACGATGAACATAAAAATTAAGGTCAAGCCCTGTTTCTTTGGCTGTTTCCTGCCAAACATCTAAAGACAGGCAACTTTTTCGCTCGGCAGAAAAGTAAGTTTTCTTATATACCTTATAGATTACTTCAGATAGCCGCCGATTTCCGCGGCACAACAGAGATTCAATAAAACTCATCTGATAAGAACGGAAATTTATTTTTAAATTATTTAAAAATCCTGCCTTATCTAAAATATATCTTTTCTTTTTCTGGATGCCTTCTAAACTTTCCAACCCTAACCACTGAAAAGGAGTATGCGGTTTAGGGATAAAGGTATTGATACTTACATTAAGAAGAAACCTTCTTGTTTTGCTTATCTTCTTTCTTAAATCCAAAATGGTCTTTAACAACCCCACTAATTCTTCAAGATCTTCTTCATTTTCGGATGGTAAACCAATCATAAAATACAATTTAAAATGATGGTAACCCAAATTTAACGCCTCCTCCAATACCAAAAAGAAATTTTCCATATCAAATGTTTTATTTATTGCTTTTCTTAAACGCAAACTACCGGCTTCGGGTGCAAAGGTAAGCCCTGTTTTCTTTACAATTACTAATTGAGAAAGGATCTCTCTAATTATCCTTCTTTCCCTTAAAGAAGAAAGCGAAAGCGCTACTTTTTTATCTTTAAATTCTTCATTCAATTTTTCAATTAATTGTTTAAGATAAGGGTAATCGCTAACCGATAAACCCGCCAAAGAAAGCGTCTCATAACCTGTATTTAAAAAAATTTCTTTTGCCAGTTCTACGGCTTTATTTAACTGGCGATAACGAAAAGGAAAATAAAATACCCTTGCCTGGCAGAACCTGCATAGATTAGGGCAACCCCGCATAATCTCTAAAATCATCCGGTCATGAACTATCTCTGTATAAGGGATAAGCCATTTTTTAGGGTAAAAGCCGTCATCTATATTTTTTAAAAAACTTTTTTTAACTACCGCAGGTACATCTTTACGGAAAGGATAAGATTCCTTTATCGTCCCCACGGGATGGTAAGTTATTTTATAATAAGAAGGTATATAAACGCTTTCCATGGATTTAAATGCTTCAAGACAAGCTTCTGTTGGCGGACGCCGGTTAAAATGCCTTTTTTTAAGATTTCGATAAATCTCTATAAATTCTAAAATAGTTTCTTCCGCCTCGCCAATTATAAATAAATCAAAAAAATCAGCAATAGGCTCGGGGTTAAGCACGCATGGCCCGCCTGCGATCAACAAAGGCAAATCTTGAGTATTGCGTTCTTTGGAAAATACGGGTATATCCGAAAGTTCTAACATATGCAATACATTCATATAACTTACCTCATGGCTTAACGAAAAACCTAATATATCGAAATCTCTCAATCTTTTTTTAGATTCCCAAGAAAGTATGCCTGTCTTTAAACTGCGCAATAAAACCTCTAAATCATAAGCAGGGTAAAATACCCGTTCGCAAACCACATCGTCCAAGGTATTCAATAATCCATAGATTATCCTAAACCCCAAATTGCTCATTCCTACGGAGTATACATCCGGGAAACATAAGGCAAAACGAATATAAGCCTTAGAGAAATCTTTATGAAAACAATTAAATTCGTTGCCTAAATATTGCGCCGGTTTTTCTACTTTTAAAAGGGCTTCTTCAAAATTCATGATATTCTGCGTTGAATATTCATCATTATACCCAAACATATAAAACTAATAAAAATAGAGCTGCCGCCATAACTAAAAAAAATCAAAGGGATCCCTACCACCGGAGCCATCCCTAAATTCATCGCAAGATATATAAAAATCTGAATGGAGAATAAAAAAACAATCCCGCCTGCCAACAAACGCAAAAAAGATTCATCTGACCGCTGGCTAATCCAAAGAAAATAATTAATCAAGAGATAGTACAATCCCAGAAGGGCTAAACTCCCTAACAATCCCCATTCTTCCGCAAAACTAGAAAATATAAAATCGGTATGGGATTCAGGCAAAAAACGCAATTGACTCTGTGTCCCTGCTAACCATCCCTTTCCTAATAACCTGCCCGAGCCAATCGCAATTTTAGATTGGGTAACCGTATAACCTGCTCCCAGAGGGTCCATCCCCGGTTTAAGAAAGACCAAAAGCCTCTCTTTCTGGTAATCCCTAAGGAAATGCCAGGCAAAAGGAAGACTACACAAAAAAATAATTATCAATATCAAAATATAACTTTTCTTTATTTTGGATAAATAAAGCATGCTTATATAAATAAAAATAAGGATAAGCGCGGTACCCAAATCCGGTTGCGCCAAAATAAGAATGATAAAAGGTGAAATTAATAACAGAGGGAAAATCACCCCTTTTACAAAATTAAAGTTTTTGGTTTTTATGTCCCAAATTGAGCGAGAACTAAAATACCGCGCCAGAATAATTATGGTGGATAACTTGGCTAATTCTGAGGGTTGAAAATTTAGCCAGAGAATCTTTAGCCATCTTTGCGCGCCTAAACGGATATGCCCTAAAATTGCTACCATAAGCAAAAGCGCCAAAGTGATAATATAAATAAGGTAAGCGAGATCCCAAAGTTTACGAACATCCCAATTATAAACCAACCAAAGAACAAATAAACTAACAATTATCCAAATAATCTGCCGCAAGAAAAACGGCATCTGCCCTGAAAGATTAAACGGATAACGCGTACTATAAATGGTAAAAACTCCCCATATGCTTATTAAAAGAGAAATCAAAAAAATTTTTAAATGGGTTTTCATAAAAGCCCTTCCTTTTGCATCCTTTCAATAATTATCCGTGCCACCTGACAGGCATTTATACTGGAGCCGGCATGTTCCAAAAACACGCATATGCTATAACGCGGTTTATCTACGGGGAAAAAACCCGCAAACCAAGCATGGGACTGTTTTCCGGCTACCTGTGCAGTTCCGGTTTTGCCTGCCACACTTAACTGCGGCATATAAAGAATATGCGCAGTGCCTTGAGATGACCTCACCGCCTCCTCCATACCTTTTTTTACTATCTCCAATATCTCTGTTTTTATGGCAAGCGATTCGCTTTTTATCTGTTTAGCGCTGATATCTTTACCATCAATTGCTTGTACCAAATAAGGACGGATTAATCTGCCTCCATTGGCAAATACGGAAACCAAACGAGCAGCCTGCAAAGGCGAAACCAACAACTCCCCCTGCCCAACGGCAAAATTAGCAGTATCTCCGTCAAACCAATCCCGCATTTTTTTTGTTTTTCTTTTTAAAGGATGGGGGACGTATCCTTCTTTTTCTTCCGGTAAATCTATCTGCGTGGACTTGCCTAAACCAAATTTTAAAGCATAATCTGCTAATTTATATGGTCCTAAAAGAAGACCTAATCTATAGAAGAAAACATCGCAGGAATCCCTAAGCGCAGCGATTATATTTTCAGAACCGTGTTTATTCCAACAACCAAATTCTCGTTTACCGATTTTCAAACTTCCTTCGCAATAAACATGTGTGTTTAAATCTATAACTTTATTTTCTAAACCCGCTACTGCTACCACTAATTTAAAAACCGAACCTACGGGATATACGTTTATTGCCCGGTTAATTAAAGGCGAAGATGGGTCGAAAAATACTTTTTCCAAAGAAGCGCTTCTATTTAAAAAGTCTTCCGGCGAAAAATCGGGATAGCTTGCCAAAGCAACCACTTCGCCGCTATAAGGTTGAAGCATTACCACTGCCCCCTGCCAATCCTTTAATACTTCCTCCACTATCTTCTGAATCCTTAAATCAATAGTAAGTTTTATATCTTTGCCAGGTTGGGCTAATTTTACACCTAAAAAATTCCGCAAACGCAAGCAATTATCCACTTCCCATTGCATCCCGCCATCTTTGCCTTTAAGGTAATAATCGTAACGCTCTTCTATCCCGCAGTATCCTACGGTATCATCCATAGTATAGCCGTAATCCTGCCATTTACTTAAACGCCACCAATCGATAGAAGAAAGGTACCCCAAAATATGGCTAGCCAATTTTTTATAAGGGTAAAATCTTTGGGGCAAATTTTGAATAACAACCCCTTTTAGTTCATCTTTCAATTCTTCGATAATAATTGCCTTTTCTTTGTCTAAATTTTTAACTAAACTTACCGCCAGGATGCCCCTTTTATTTTTTAAAAATGATGATTTTAAATCTTTAAAAGGTATATTTAAAATTAAAGAAATTTTTTTAAGAACCTCATCCGAATCATCTATGCTTTGCGGAAAAACTGCCAATTCATAGGTTAAACGGTTATCTACCAAAATCTCCCCATTACGATCAAAAATCCTGCCGCGACTCGCTTTAATAGGAAAAATGCGAATCGCATTTGTTTTGCTTAACCTAAAAAGCTCTTCGCCTTTGATAACCTGTAAATAAAAAAGTCTAAAAATGATTAACAAAAGGCCTATATTTACCCAAAACGGCAACCTTCTCATTGATAAACAAAATTTGTGAGCCGGATTAAATAGGAAGAAAAAAGAAAGGTAAAAAAGATTAAACTAAAAAGGGTTTTAAAAAATATATTTGCATTAAAGGTAGCGCCCAATAAATATAAAAATCCACACTCTAAAAAATTTATTAAAATAATCACCGCAATTATCACTAAAGTTTTATTCCACATTGACTCAATCACTAAAGTATGGGCTATCCAATATATAAATCCCCCTGCTATTAAATACAACCAACAGTTTATGCCAACCGCATAACTTCCTGCGATATCCCTTAAAAAACCAACCAACAGAGAGAAGCCCAATATTTCCCAGAGAGAAACATTCAATCCCAAAGTAACCAATACAGGAATAAAAATATCCGCCCTTATCCCAAATATTTTCAAATAATCCAAAAAATACACCTGGAAAAAGAAAAGAATTATCAAATAGAGTATAACCCTTAATCCCCTCTTCATTGTTTTAAAATTATCATTACCTCTTCTAATTTGCTAAAATCCACCGCTGGTTTTATTTTCAAATAATAGCCCCCTAATAAAGGGTCTTTATTTATCTTGATTACCTTTCCGATCACTATCCCTTTGGGGAAAAGTTCCGTAAGCCCGGCAGTAATCACTATATCATCAATCTTTACATCTATATTTTCATCAAGATAACGCATAACTAAATAGTTCTCCAATGTGCCGCAAACCAGCCCCTGCTGGCGGCTGCGCTGGATAATGGCAGAAACGCAAAATTGCGGATCGGTTAAAAGTATTACTTTCGCGCAAAAGTTATTTACCTCCCTTATTTTCCCTACCAAACCCATAGAAGACACCACCGCCAGGTTCTCTTTAAGTTTTTCTTTTTCCCCGCGGTCAATCAACACAAATGAAGACCAATTGTCAGGATCCCTAAAAATTATACGCGCAGAAACTAAGCGGTAAGGAAAATCCTGCTTAAAAGAAAGCATATCCTTAAGACGTTGATTTTCGATGAGCAATTCTTTCTGTTCTGCCATCTCCTGTTTTAATGCCCCTAATTTTTGAAAAAGTATTTTATTTTCAATGTAATTATAATGGAAAAAAATCAGCGCTTTAATCTCCTGAAACACAAAATCCACTATTTTAAAAGAATAGTAATTTAAATCGATTAAATATTTTCTAAAATGGGGGATAAAAATAGATAAAAGGAAAATAGAGATAAACAGGAAGGCAATTAATCTTTTGTTCTGGAATCTAAACACTGCATCGTTTTAAAAAACTACTGCACAGTTATTCTTTTAAGATACCTTATCTCGTTCAATACTTTGCCGGTGCCTTCGGCTACTGCGGTTAAGGGGTTGTCCGCGATATGCACTGCCAAGCCAGTCTCTTCAGAAATAATGCGGTCTAAACCCCGCAAAAGAGAACCTCCTCCCGCCATCATAATCCCCTGTTCAATAATATCAGCGGCTAATTCCGGCGGCGTTCTTTCCAAAGAAATCTTTACCACTTCTAAAATTGCCTTAACAGGTTCGCTCAAAGCTTCTCTTACTTCTTCAGAAGTAATTATTACCGCTTTAGGAAGGCCGGAAACCAAATCTCTGCCTTTAATTTCTAAACTTGTCTCCTCTGACAACGGATAAGCAGAGCCGATCTTTATTTTGATATCTTCTGCGGTGCGTTCGCCGATTAATAAATTATAATTTTTCTTAAGATACTCAATAATTGCATCGTCCATCTCATCGCCACCGATACGGATAGATTTTGAAAAAACAATCCCCGCCAGAGAAATTACTGCTATCTCGGTAGTCCCGCCTCCTATATCAATAATCATATTTCCTATTGGCTCCTCAATAGGCAAGCCTACCCCGATTGCAGCTGCCATGGGCTCTTCAATCAGATAGACTTCGCGCGCCCCTGCTCTCTCAGCAGAATCCCTTACCGCTCTTTTCTCTACCTCGGTAATCCCCGAAGGTATGGCGATTACAATGCGCGGCCTTACTAATACCCGGCGATGATGCACCTTCTTTATAAAATACCTTAGCATTGCTTCCGTTGTATCAAAATCCGCAATTACCCCATCTTTCATCGGACGGATAGCCACGATATTGCCGGGAGTGCGGCCAAGCATTCTTTTTGCTTCCTCTCCTACTGCCAAAACTTGAGAATTTACTCTGTCAATTGCCACTACCGAAGGTTCGTTAAGCACCACTCCTTCGCCTTTAACATAAACCAAAGTGGTGGCAGTCCCCAAATCTACACCCATATCATTAGAAAATAAAGCGGATAAATGGTCTAAACCTTTCTTAAATCTTTCTTGAATCGGTGGCATATTTATCCCTCTTGTTTTGTTATCTTAACAGAGATTAAACCTTATGTCAAATAAAAATTTATGTAATTACCACTTTTTTAAATAATTCCAAAAAATTAGGGAACGATTTATCTACGCAATCAACATCATCAATAATTGTCTCGCCTTTTGCGTTAAGACCGGCTACCGCCAAACTCATTGCCGTCCGATGGTCTCCAAAACTGCTTACACAGGCTCCTTTAAGGGAATTTACACCTTCAATTACCATATCTTGTTTTTTTTGTCTTTTTTTAACATAAATCTTTGCTCCCATCAGCGAAAGCCCTGTTATCATAGAATTAATCCGGTCTGTCTCCTTAACCCTTAATTCCTGAACAGAGGCAACCACTGATTTCCCCTTTGCCAAAGAACAGGCAACCATTAAAATAGGCAACTCATCAATTAAACTAGGTATCTCTTCTTCACTTACATAAGTTGCCTTAAGGGAACTACTTTTTACCCATACTTCTCCATAAGGTTCATTATTTTTTTTATCAGGCAAGATATATTTTATTTTTATATCCGCTCCCATCCTTTTAAGTACCCGCACTAAACCTAAACGCGTGGGATTAAGCCCTACCGAATTTATTTTAAGAAAAGAATTTTTTAAAAGTGCGGCAGCAATAATAAAAAAACTTGCGGAAGATATATCTCCCGGAATAAACATATGCGAGGGTGGTTTTAATTTCTGCACAGGAAAAAAAGTAATTTTATCCTTGGTATATTTTATATTTGCACCATACAAGGATAACATCCTTTCGGTATGGTCGCGGCTCTTGATGGGTTCCTTAATTTGGGTTGTGCCATCTGCTAACAAAGCGGCTAATAAAATTGCGGATTTTACCTGCGCAGAGGGAATTTTTAAAGTATATTTTATCCCCTTTAAAGGACTCCCTTTAATCACCAGAGGAGGAAATTCTTCATCTTTTTTTTTATTTAATGATGCGATATTTGCTCCCATTTGCCTTAAAGGTTCAAGCACCCTCTTCATCGGTCTTTGTGAAAGGGATTTTCCTGCTTTTAACACAGTATCGAAGGATTGCCCTGCCAAAACACCGCATAAAAGCCGCATCGTCGTGCCTGAATCTCCCACAAAAATCTCTGAATCAACCGGTTTTAATCCTCTTAATCCTTTGCCGTAAATAATTATTTTTTTGCCTTTTGAAACTATATCTACCCCTAAACTCTGAAATGCCTTGCGGGTATATAAACAGTCTTTGCTGGCAGAAAAGTTTTCTATGCTGGTTTTTCCTTCTGAAAGGGCGCTTAAAAAAACTGCGCGATGGCTGATAGATTTATCGCAAGGTAATAAAATTTCTCCTCTGATTGAAGAGGCGGGCTTTACGAGGAGCTGGCTCATTTTGTCTTTAAGATAGCCCTGTCGCCTTCGCTTATCTTTTCTTTTAATCCAGCGGATACAAAACCCGCAGCGCACATTGAATCATGCAATTTTTCTACCTTGACATCCCCAAGGTATTTTTCGTTACGGTAAATTGAAAATACATCATTCAGTGCTACGCCGTCCTGTTTGCCCAAATTTATTACCACAAAATTGTAATCTTTATTTACCACCAAAACATTTCCTTCTAAAGAAGCTCGATTAGGAAATAATTTTTTTGTTTTTTCTTCTTTTTTAGTAGCCGGTTTTATTTCTCCTGCGACAGGCGTTTTTTGCTCGACTACAATCTCTCCTAATTCTACTTTCTCCTGTTGCATTGATTCAAGGTTTTTAATTTTATTCTCCAGTTCAGTTTTCTCCTCTTCCGTATTCTTCAGTTTTGCTTGCAATCTCTTTATTTCTTTTTGCGCACGCTCTATTTCCTGCTGCAATCCTGTCTCTTTTTCTTCTTTTGCCTTAAGGTTTTCTTTAAGTTCTTGTAAACTATTGGATAACTCTTCTTTGTACTGCTTCTCTTTGCTTAATTCGTTATTTAACATCTCAATTTGATTATTTGCCTCTTCCAATTTATTCTCTAACTGCGCTAATTGCTTTTTGGTATCCTCTAATTTATTCTCGGTAAGTTTATAACGCATGCGCAGATCCTCCAAATTATCCTGCAAGCTAGCTACTTTTTGTCTTTCCTTTTGATAAGAATTATAGATAATAACACCGCCAATAACGCTAACCGCTAATAGGATAACCAAAATTATACTTAAAACTTTTGTTTTTTCTAACATTGTTACACCTCCTATTCTTATGTAGTTTTATTATACCATTATTACAATTAAAATCAATTACTTATTTTAATTGTTCCCATACTTTTAAAGCGATTTTTTTGCCTAAAATCTGACTGACGTTCTCAAAAGAGGTGTTTCTTAAACAGGAGATATCTCTTATGCCTTTATCAAATAATTTACGCGCACGCAACCGTCCAATATAATGCAGATTCACCAAGTCCAAAAGCTCTTCTTTTACGCCATAAGAAAGCCTTATCCTTATCTTTTTTAAATAACTTGCTATTTCTTGAAAATTTAAAATCTTGGCTATCTCCAGCAAGGAATAAAATAACCAATCCGCGATTTCTAATTTATTATGCAATTCTCCAGGGGTAATCTGAAATTCTTCAAATATAGCCGCCTCTTCTTTCTCATCCATCCAAGACAAAAAACAAAGCGCGGCCTTTAAACTTTTTAAAAAATCTTCATAATTGTCCTCCCAAGCCGATGGAACATCCATTAAAAATTCTTCTTTAAAGTTACTTATTGTATCTATAAGCAAATCCAAATCTTTATTCCTTAAGGTTAAAGCTGGCTGTAATTCGTCTGCATAAGAAACCACCTGCAAAATCCCCAATTCAGAAAATCCTTGTAATTTAATTCTGTTTAAAGTTTGCATAAAAAAATAAGCGGTCTGCGGATCAATATAAAGAGTAGAGATCCTTCTGCCTAAAGAAGTCGGCAAGAAAGAGCCATTCTGGCACTGGATAAACCCCCAGTTATTAAGTTCCTGCAGTATATTAATCAAAGTAGATTTAACAAAAGATAGGTCTTTAAACTGAAAACCAAAAAAAGTAAAATTTAAAAAATCTAAAATATCGTCTAAAGTAAAAACCCGAAGGGAAGCGATCAGAGCCAAAGTATGCATCCGTAATACTTTTATCTGTGAAAGTTTAGAAATAATCTTTTCGGGTTTACCCAATATATAACGCTGAATAAGCATCTGTTTTTCTTCAAAAGACTTTGCCAAAATAACCGCTTCGCCAAAGCGGTCATACTGCGGTCTTCCGGCACGACCGGCGAATTGTTTATATTCCAATACCGGTATCTCTACAGAACCCAACCCCGGATAATACCTTTTTATATCCCGGATTAACACCCGAAAGGCAGGCAGATTTACACCTAAAGCCAAGGTGGGCGTACAACAGATGATTTTTATTAAGCCCTTACGGAAATTATCTTCAATTAAATTTCTCTGTTTTGCCACTAAACCCGCATGATGAAAAGCGGTTCCCTTGCAGATTAAATTAGCCAATTTCTGGCATTGAGGTGTAGGCGTAGAAAGAGTTTGAAGAACCTCATCCGATAAAACTTTTAACTGCTTCGCTTCCTCCTCGGTAAGTCTGTGCTTGCTTATCCAGGATAACTTCTCTGCCAAACTTTCACCTATCCTGCGGCTAGCGACAAAAATAAGTAACTGTTTTTTTCGTTTAATCAATGTATCCTTGGCAATTGCCTCTTCGGCGGAAAGTTCTTCATCTAGTAATATAGATTTCTTATTTAAAAAATTTATGCGCGAATCCCAAAACACGCCTTCATCCAGCTTTACCGAACGAAAATCACTAGTTACTATTTCTGCTGTCAGCCAACCCGCAATTTCCTCCACATTAGCAATCGTAGCGGACAATCCCAAAAATTGAGCACGGGGAAGAATCTTTTTTAAAAGACTTAAGGTTATCTCTAATGCAGGACCGCGATGGGCATCATTTAAAAGATGAATCTCATCGATTATTACCAAACCCACCTCTTCTAACCAATCTATACCATGGCGCAGTAAAGAATCGAATTTTTCACAAGTAGTAATAATCAAAGAGTAGTGTCTTAGCCAGGAGTCATTTGAATCCATATCCCCTACAGATAAAGCAACTTTTATATTCTCTACAAAGAAATTTTTATAATAATTGTATTTTTCTACCGCCAAAGCAATCAGCGGAACAATATAGATTATTTTTTTAGAAGAATTAAGATGATTAATTATCGCCAAAGTAGCGATGAGCGTCTTACCGGAAGCGGTAGGAGCACAGACTACCAAATTGTTGCCCCTAAAAATTCCCTTTTTTATTGCTTCCTGTTGGGCAGGGTAAAGTATTCTTATTTTCTCTTTCTTAAATTTTTCTACGAATTCTTCGGGAATATATTTTTTTAATTGGTCTACCTGCATGGCATTAATAATTATAACAAAAAACTATTAAATTATAAGAAAATATCTTATAATAAATAAAATATGGAATATGACAGTTTTCAGATCGAGGCGATTCAGTATATCAAACAGGGATATTCAGTAATTGTCTGTGCGCCTACGGGTGCAGGTAAAACCGCCATCGCTGAATACATAATTGAGGAATCCCTGAAGAAAAGAGAAAAAGTAATCTATACCGCTCCCATAAAAGCCCTCTCTAACCAAAAATTTCGGGACTTCAATAAACAGTTTGAAAATCAGGTTGGTATTCTTACCGGTGATGTCTCTATTAATCCGAAAGCCACTGTGCTAATTATGACTACTGAGATATTCCGCAACAAAATTATCAACAATCCCCAAGAATTAAAAGATTATTCCTGGGTAATTTTTGATGAGGTGCATTATATAGATAATGAAGAGCGCGGAACAGTATGGGAAGAGGCGCTGATATTTTTGCCTTCCCATATGAAGGCACTCTGCCTTTCAGCCACTATCCCCAATATAGAAGAATTCTCTCTTTGGTTCGAATCAATTCACAATAAACCCTTAAAAGTAACAAAAGAAAATAAAAGGCCCGTGCCTTTAAAATTCTTTTTCCAATATAGGAATGAAATTATAGAAAATATTGCGGAACTAAAAAGAAAATTTTATTCTGTAAAAGACTATAGACCTAATAAATTATTTTCCTTAATAAACTATCTTTCTGAAAAAGATTATTTTCCCTGTATATACTTTACCTTCGCGCGCAAAAAAACTGAAGATTTGGCTTTTGAGCTTTACCGTTTTGATTTCTTAAATCAGGAGGAGAAAAAGAAGGCGGCTTATATTTATAATCAACTCTGTAGGCGTTTTGGTTTGGAGCAAGAAGAAAGTGCCCAAAGAATTTCCTATCTTATCCACAAAGGAATCGCTTATCATCATGCAGGGATGCTGCCCACCTTAAAAGAAGTGATTGAACAGCTCTTTACTACCCGTCTCATTAAAATTATCTTTACTACTGAAACCTTTGCTTTAGGGATAAATATGCCGGCAAAAAGCGTGGTTTTCGATGACCTGAAAAAATTTTACGGAAGATATGCGGGTATTTTAAAGGTGCGTGATTTTTATCAAATGGCAGGGCGCGCAGGCAGAAGAGGAATGGACAAAGAAGGAAATGTCTTCTTGCGTATACCTTTTTCGCGAATAAAGTTTGAGCAGATAAAAAAAATTATTTACGGCCAACCTGAAGAGATAAAAAGCCAGTTCAATACCTCTTATGCCACCTTGCTTAATCTCTATGCGCAATATCAAAAAAAGATATTCGACATCTACCCTTTATCTTTCCATTATTTTCAATCCCAAGCATACCAAAAACAACAGGCTATAAAACTTATGGAGGCAAAATTAAAATTGCTTAAGGAGTTGGGTTATATAGAAAAGGATCAGCTGACCCCTAAGGCAAAATTTGCTTCCAGTCTTTACGGTTATGAATTAATTTTGGGGGAACTTTATGAAAGAAACCTTTTAGAAGAATTTGACGCTAAAGAGCTGGCTATTTTAGTAATCGCCATTGTCTTTGAACCGCGTAAAAACCAAAAATCTTTCTCCCTTTCTACACATAGTAAAAAAATAAAAGAGATTTGCGAAAATATAATCAAATGGATTAGACAAAAAGAAATGAAATACCGGATTTACCCTTTAAGCAAAGTCCCCTATTTTCATCTCTCCCATGCTATAGAATCTTGGGTAGAAGGATTCCTCTTTAATAAAATTTTGGAATGCACCGATACTGATGAAGGAGAACTTATCCGTTACTTTCGGATGGGGGTACAGATATTAAGAGAAATCCAGGAAAGTAATCTTGGCTCTGAAACTTTGCATAAAAAAGTTACCTACTTAATTTCTCAAATTAACCGTGATATAGTAGATGCGGAAAAACAACTGCGGGTAGAATAAAATCAGCCTATTAAATAAACCCTTAAAATATCCATTAAAAATTTATTCTCTTTATAATCTTCTGTGCGCCAGCTCAATGCTATTTGTCTTTTATATTTTTTCCATAATTCGTAATAAGTTTCCCAACCGAATATATTTGCCGACCGATTTACCCAAATGGGATTATGCTGATACTGATAGAGACCATCTGGAAAAATTTTTGATGCTACTGCTTTATAAGTCCACCAGCACCAACTAAACCCATATTCTTCAAAAACCGCCAATAAGTCCTGTGTCCATTTTAATTCCTTATGGCAGAAAGGACAGCGGCTATTTTGTCCAAATTCTCCCACCCAAATAGGAACTTTATATTCTCTTTTTATCTCAAGATATCTTCTAAGCAACACCTTAAGTGTCTTTTTTGACCAAAATTTTCCAAATATGAAATCCGGATATTTTAAATTCGGTACAAATCCAAAGGTAAATTCTAAAGGGGCATAAAAATGGATGCTATAAGCAAGATTTCCTTCCCAAGGCTTATCTAAAAACTCAATATCTTGAGCCCAACGGTTCCCCTCCAAAAAGATTATATGGTTTTTATCAATTTTTCTTATATGCTTTACTGCCTCTTTATAAACCTTTAATACCGCATCGGTATCTTCTGCAACAGGTTCATTTAAAATATCATAACCCGCCACTGCCTCTTCATCCTTAAAGACAAAACTTAATTTTTCCCAAAGACTTATAAATTCATTTTGATAAACCTTATTTTTCCATAGCTGGGCTGTGCCACTGCTATCCGAATGCCAATCCTGATTTTGACTGCCCGGCGCTCCATGCATATCCAAAATTGCCAAAAGATTGTATTTTTTGCAAAATCTTACTGCCTCTTTAAGATACTTAAATTTATCTCCATTTATGATCCGATAGTTAAATGGTATCCTTACTGAATTAAAGCCTAAATACTTAATATTTTTAAAATCCTCTTCCCGAATAAAATTATGGTAAAATAATTTTTCAAATTCTTCTAAAGCAGTATGACCTAATTTCTTTAAAAAATTATTTTTAAATTCATGTTCCGGAATATTTCTTCCGCCCAAAATATAACCTTCCATCATCAGCCAACCGCCCAGATTAATTCCTTTTAAAATAATTCGCTGATTATATCTATCTACAAAATCTTCACCTTTTACTTTTAAAAAATTACCCATCTTACTATTAAATATGTTCGGATTTATTTTTTAAAGATTATCCTAAACTACTAAAATGGTGTCTGTCTCTAATTATAAAAAAAGCCCAAATATCCTTGGGCAAAATATATTTGCGGGGGCTGGATTTGAACCAGCGACCTGTAGGTTATGAGCCTACCGAGCTACCAGACTGCTCCACCCCGCTATTTCTTTATATTTTTCTTTTTTATCCAATATTTTAAAAAATTCTTTAATTAAATTTATTTTTATTCCTTGGGTTCCATACGCAGAAGAATCTCTCCTTTGCGTACCAAACCCATTTTATCGCGAAGAACTTTTTCTTGGTATGCCGGCTCATTTTTAAGAAAACGGATCTGCTGTTTTAACAATATATTTTCTGCTTTCATATTTTCAATAAGCGCATCTAATTTTTTGCCTCTTTCCTTTAACTCTTGCAGGCGCGTATAACTATTTAAAAAAGTAAACCCTATTATCAGAAATAATCCTATAAAAAGTAAACTTATCTTTTTAGGATAAATCATCGCTTTAAAAGCGTTCCGGCAAAAATCGCCTTTTTGCCCAGTTCCTCTTCTATTCTTAAAAGTTCATTATATTTAGCAGTCCGCTCTGTGCGAGAAACCGAACCGGTTTTAATCTGGTAAGAACTGCTACCCACTGCTAAATGGGAAATAGTGGTATCCTCTGTTTCTCCAGAGCGATGAGAAATTATAGTTCTATATTTATTGCGTTTAGCCAGATTTATTGTTTTCAAAGTTTCAGAAAGTGTACCGATTTGGTTTACCTTTATAAGAATAGCGTTGGCAATCCTCTGGGTAATGCCTTCTTTTAAAATTTTAGGATTGGTAACAAAAATATCATCCCCTATCAATTGAATATTGCTGCCTAAACGTTGGGTAAGTTGTTTCCAACCTGTCCAGTCCTTTTCGCCCAAACCATCCTCAATAGAAAATATGGGATACTGAGAAACCCATTTTTCATAAATAGAAATCAATTCCGTATAACTAATTTTCTGCGTCTCAAATCTATACACACCATCCTCATATAAAGAAGAAGCAGCAGTATCTAAAGCCAAATAAATATCTTTGCCGGGCTTATAACCCGCAGTTTCTATCGCCTGAAGCAATACCTCTAATGCTTCTTGATTCGAATTTAATTGAGGAGAAAGCCCCCCTTCATCACCTACTGCCGTAGATAAATTTTTAGATTTAAGGATAGACTTTAACTGGTAAAAAACTTCACAACCATACCTTAAAGCCTCTTTAAAAGTAGGCGCACCTAATGGAACAATCATAAATTCCTGAATATCGAGATTATTATCTGCGTGTAGTCCACCATTTAAAATATTCATTAAAGGAACGGGCAATATCTTTGCTTTATCCCCTCCCAAATATTTATAAAGAGGTATTCTTTTGGAAAATGCTCCTGCTTTAGCCACTGCCAGAGAAACCGCTAAAATAGCATTTGCTCCCAAATTTGTTTTATTCTCTGTACCATCTAATTTAAGCAATAACTCATCTATTTTATAAAAATCTGCTGGCTTGCCTTTTATAGCAGGGAAAATAACATTTTTTATATTATCTATCGCCTTTAATACCCCTTTACCTATAAATCTTTTCTTATCATTATCTCTTAATTCCAAAGCTTCCCTTTCTCCGGTAGAAGCCCCTGAAGGAACTGCTGCCCTTCCTATTACGCCATTATCTAAAATAACATCTACTTCTACCGTAGGGTTGCCCCGTGAATCCAAAATTTCTCGCGCTTTTATCTCTTTTATCTTCGCCATAAGCCACTCCTTTCTTAAGTCTAAAGGATATTATATTTTACCATAAGCATAGTTTAAGTCAAGCGTTTGTAAAAATGTTGTAAAAGCAATATAGAAATTTCATATTTTTAGCAAAATAGAAATTTCATATTTTAAAAATGCAATTAGCAATCTCTTCTTTTAAATCAATAATTATAAAATAATAAAATGTATAGACAAAAAAAATAAAATATGTAAAATATGTAAAATATGTAACCTATCTTACTTAACTTAAAAAATGGATAAAAAAACAGAATACTATTTAGATAAAGAAGGAAATTTTATTATCCACAATTACAATTTAACCAAGCCCTTTGCCAGTTTTTTTCCAGGGATTGCCGGTAAATATGGAATCCCTTTATGGGTATTTTATGTTAACCGGAATCAGGGCATTATAGGTTTTGGCACAAATAATAAAAACCATGCGATTTCGGAATTTTTCCCTGCCAATCGGGCTTGGCATTTAGTTTCTTCTTTGGGCTTTCGTACTTTTTTAAGAATAGTTAAAGATAAAAAGATAATTTTTTATGAACCATTCAACCCTGGATATATAAATATCAAATTTGAACTATCTAACCGCATGTTTATCAACTCTTGGGGCTTAAAAATAGAAGAAACCAATTTTTCTTTGGGCTTAAAAACAGAGGTAGAATTTTTTACCATACCCAATGACAAATACGCTGGACTGGCAAGGATTGTCAGTATAACCAACCTTAAAAATCAACCCTTAAACATCCATTTATTAGACGGCCTACCCCAAATTATCCCTTATGGGATAAGTAATCTCTTTTTAAAGAAACTAAGTCGTACCATAGAAGCATGGATGAAAGCAGAGCTTATCAAAGGAAATGTGGCTTCGTATAAGATAGATATCGACCCTGAAGATAAACCCGAAGTTATTCATATTAAACCAATAAACTTTTACCTGAGTTTCTATGCAGAAAGAAATAAAGAAAAACCCGCAAAACTAATTATCGACCCTGACCTAATTTTTTCGCCCTTGAAAGATTTTTCTTTCCCTATAAATTTTTATCAAAAAATAAAAATACCTTCAGAATTTCCTCAAAATACAGAAAGTAAAACCCCCTGTGGTTTTTCTTTTTTTGAATTTAACCTGCCGGCTAAAGAAAAAAAAGAAATTTTTAGTATTGCTGGATATATGCCTTCAAAAGAAAAACTAATTTCTTCTTTAGAAAGGATAACAAATACTGGATATCTTCAAGAAAAAAGAGAAGAAAATAAAGAGATAATTTTGCAACTTCAAAATAATGTTCACACGGAAAGTAGCTCCTATGCTTTTGACCTGTATGTAAAGCAGACTTATTTAGACAATATCCTAAGAGGCGGTTATCCGGTTATCTTTAAAGGAAGAAATTTGAAAACGGTGTTTTATATTTACGGCAGAAAACACGGCGATTTAGAAAGAGATTATAATAATTTTTCTTTATCCCCCACATACTTTTCGCAAGGAAACGGAAATTATCGCGATATCAACCAAAACCGCCGAATGGATATCTGGTTTTATCCGGAGATAGAAGAAGAGAATATCCTCACCTTCTTTAACCTTATTCAAGCCGATGGTTTTAACCCTTTAGTTTTAAAAGAGGTTGCTTTTTATATCAGAGACTTACAGAATTTAAGCAACGGTTTAAAAAATATAATTTCAGAAAACGAAATAGCGCTTCTTGTAGAATTCTTAAAGAAACCTTTCAGCCCTGGAGAAGTTATTAATTTTTTAGAAGAAACAAATATTTCGCCTAAAGTTTCCTTGGAAGAATTTTTAACCTTAATTATTTCTTTTGCCCAGAAAGAACAAACCACCGAACATGCCGATGGATACTGGATAGACCATTGGACATATAATTTAGATTTATTGGAAAATTATCTAAAGATTTATCCTGAAAAATTAAAAGAGATCATTTTTGAAAAACCGATATTTACATTTTATGATAATTCACATGCGGTTAAGCCCCGTAAAGAAAAATACTTTATTAAGGACGGTAAAGTGGTTCAGTTACATGCGGTATATAAAGACCCCCTAAAAGAAAAACTTATTAAAGAGAGAAACGATTATCCTTATACCGTAAGGGATAACTTTGGGAAAGGAAAAATTTATCGAACAGTTTTAATCAATAAACTCTTATGTCTTTTGGTTAACAAATTAAGTTCTTTGGATCCTTTTGGTATGGGAATAGAGATGGAGGCAGATAAACCTAACTGGTTTGACGCTTTAAACGGCCTGCCTCACCTCTTGGGTTCTTCCCTGTGTGAAACCTTTGAACTAAAAAGGCTTGTTCTATTTATAGAAAAAACATTAAAAGAGGCAAAAGTTGACAAAATTTTTGTTACACAAGAAATATATGACTTTTTAAAGGAACTTGATAATTTACTTAAAGATTGGCTCAACAACGATTCTAAGGAAAGGGATTTTCTTTATTGGGAAAGGAGTAATTCTTTAAAAGAAACATACCGCCAAAATAGTCATTTTGGTTTTAGCGGTAAGGAAAATGAAATTTCTTCAGAAACTCTTTTTGTTTTCTTAGAGAATGCGCTTAAAAAAATAGATGAAGGAATTAAAAAAGCAGAAGTGAGAAAGGGTATTTTCTGCGCATACTTTATAAATGAAGTAAACGAATATCAGATATCCGCAGAAAATCACATTATCCCTACTAAATTTACCCAGAAAAGGCTCCCGCTTTTTTTAGAAGGTCAGATGCATGCCTTAAGATTGTCCCTTAACATAGAAGAAGCTAAAAAAATACATCAGGCAACCAGAAAAAGTTCTCTTTTTGACAAAAAACTTAAAATGTATAAGGTAACCGCTTCTTTAAAGGATGCTCCTTTAGAAATCGGGCGTTGTCGAGCATTCCCAAGCGGATGGTTGGAAAATGAATCTATCTGGCTACATATGGAATATAAATATATATTAGAAACCTTAAAAAAAGGGCTGCTTAAAGAATTCTATACTGATTTTAAAAATGTACTTATTCCCTTCCAGAATCCACAGCGATACGGCCGTAGCATCTTGGAAAATTGTTCTTTTATTGTTAGTAGTGCTTTTAAAGATAAAAACCTAATAGGAAATGGCTTTGTCGCAAAATTGTCTGGCTCTACCGCCGAGTTTTTAGAAATCTGGTCAATATTAAATATAGGAAAAGAACCGTTCTTTTTGAATGAAAAAAATGAATTGAACTTAAGATTTCAACCTAACCTTGCGGGGTGGTTATTCAGAAAAGATAAAACTTATAGTTTTAATTTTTTAAGCAAAATTAGGGTTACCTATCATAACCTCAAAAGAAAAAACACTTTTGGCAAAAATCCTGCCAAAATAAAAGAAATCTCTTTCTATGACCAAGACAACCAACTGGTAAAAATAACCGCTGATACTATTCCCTCTCCTTATGCAGAACAGATAAGGTCGCTAAAGATAAAAAAGATTGATATTTATTTAGAATAACTGAAGGGGTTTTCGTCTTTACCGCGTCGAGACATCAGATCCTGTACTGCCTTATGGGGAGATTTTCCTTTATAAAGGATAGCGTAAACTTCCTGGGTGATGGGCATCTCTACTTTATATTTTAAACTTAACTGATATGCGGATTTGGTGGTAATTACTCCTTCTGCTACCATCTCCATCTTTTTAAGTATCTGATTAAGTTTTTTACCTTGACCAATTTTTTCTCCCACTGTCCTATTTCTGCTTAACGGATTCATACAGGTAGTAACCAGATCCCCCAAACCACTTATGCCAAAAAAAGTCTGCGCTTTTGCTCCCATAGTTATACCTAAACGGGTAATCTCGGCTAACCCGCGGGTAAGGATAGCGGCTTTTGTGTTGGTACCAAAACCTAAACCATCCGCGATACCACCGGCAATAGCAATTACATTCTTAAGACTCCCTCCTAATTCTACCCCTATCAAATCATCATTGGTGTAAACCCGAAAACGTTCGGTTATAAATACATTTTGCAGGAATTGACTTATCTTTTTTTTAGGAGAAACAGCTACTACGGTAGTAGGAATTCCCCGAGCAACTTCTTGGGCAATGGTTGGTCCTGAGATAACCGCCAAATCTATTTTACCCAATTCCTCTCTTATCACTTCAGACATACGTAACAAAGTATTCTCTTCTATCCCTTTAATAGCACTTACCCATAATGAATTCGGGATTTTGTATCTTTTTATATTTTTTAATACCGCACGTAAATATATAGAAGGAATAGCCAAAATAATTATCTCTTTATCTAAAAGGCAAGATGATAAATCCGAAGTGATATTTATTTTTTTAGGGATTTTTATGCCAGGCAGGAATCTTTTGTTTTCTCTTTTCTTATCTAAATATTTAGCATAATCGGCAAAAGGACTCCATAAAGTTACATGGTAACCTTTCTGATTAAGGAGAATGGATAAAGTAGTACCCCAACCTCCATCGCCTAGAACCGTAATATTCATAATTTTAAATCGTGCTTCATTGTTCTTATCTTTGCCAGTTCCCAGCTGTATTCATACAGATGAAGCCCTTTACTTACCGCAATAATTTCTCCATTCTCTACGCCAATTTCCTCAGCCATATATTGTTTGACTAACTCTAGACCCCCTAAGTTGGAAGGGAAACCTCCCCATAAATCCCAAGAACGAAAATATAAAATAAAATGTAATTTCCCGTAGCGGATACGCGTATCAATAAGTCTTAAGCACGGTGGGTCAGCTAATTTTATATCTGAAGGCATACCTATCTCCATAATTGCCTGATTTGTTCCAAAGCCCTCTTTTTTATAAATCCTAATCACCTCTTCTATCTGGTTTACATTCAAAGGGATCTCTTTAATCATCTCCTTACCCGCTAAAACTTCCTTTACTTTTACCTTTGGCTCTACCAATCTTTCCCCGTATGTATAATCTTCAGTCTCTGTCTTTGTGCCGGTAAGCAGATAATTTAAATAACCCTGAATGTATTCCATATCTGTAGGCGCAGGGATGCTCATTCCTTCGGGAATAATGGGAATAATTTGATGCGCTGGCTTTCTCACCCTTACTGCCACAAAGTCAAATTCCAGCCTTCTTTGCCCCTTATAACTACCTCTTTCGATAGTATAGATATGCCCTTCGTCTAAAATTTTACAAAGGCACTGAAACCACGCATCATCTAAATCAAAAGCATCAATAAATACTGGCTTTAAAAAATCTCTCTCTTTCATTTAAAAATAAAAAGAGCGGGTGAACGGAATCGAACCGTCATATACGGCTTGGAAGGCCGTTGTTCTGCCATTGAACTACACCCGCATTTTTCTAAATGGGCAGGGAGGGATTCGAACCCCCGAAGCACGAAGTGCAACAGATTTACAGTCTGTCCCCTTTGTCCACTTGGGTACCTGCCCATATTGGTTATGTGCGTTAAGCTCGTTAATTTCGTTTTTTACTCCCTAACCCCTAACTGCTGACTGCTATCTATTAATTTAAGCTGGCGAGAGGAATTGAACCTCCAACCCGCCGTCGCTATCGCTCCTTCCCATAGGGGCTTTGCCCCTCTGGCGCCCGACAAAATCGACGGGACTGTCACCCCAAAAGCGTGGGGAAAAATCTTTTCCCCCCACCCCTTTTGGGTTGTCGGTTCTTAAGTCGCGAGCTGGCGAGAGGAATTGAACCTCCAACCCGCTGATTACAAATCAGCTGCGCTGCCATTGCGCCACGCCAGCATCTATTAACTATGAACTAATCTTAATTGCTTCGGGGATCTTTTCAATTATATCTGAAGCAATCATCCCCAGCTCGGTTTTTTCTTCTGCTGCCAAATCGCCTGCTAGACCATGAAGATAAACTGCATATTTGGCTGCAGAAAAAGCATCTAAACCCTGTCCCAAGAAGCTGGCAATTATTCCCGTTAAAACATCTCCTGAGCCTGCGGTTGCCATACCAGGATTGCCGGTATTATTTATGTAAATTTTACCTTTATGGTCTGCAATTACGGTTTTATTCCCCTTTAATACGAGAATACAATTATAACGTATCGCAAAACTTCTGGCAATATTTTTTCTATTTTTTTGTATTTCTTCTATGCTTTTTCCCAAAAGCCTCGCTATCTCACCCGGATGAGGAGTCAGTATCTTAGAAAAAGGTTTAGAACGTATAGCGGAAAAAATTTCTAAATGCCCTGCTAAAGCATTAAGCCCATCCGCATCCAAAACCATTGGTTTATCTATATCCGTAACAATTTTTCTTACCAATTTTTGGGTAGAACTATGTTGTCCTAAACCCGGACCAATTATTAAAACATCTATCTTTTTTAAAAAATCTTTTATCTTTTTATAACTTTTAACACTAAAAGAGCCTTGCGGTGTTTGGCTTAAGGGTAAAAGCATTAATTCTTTGGGTTTAACTCTAATAATCGCATTAACTAATTTTTCAGGAACCCCTAAAGTAACTAAACCTGCCCCGCAACGCAAAGCAGATTCTGCGCAAAGAAGCGCCGCTCCGCTAAATCTCAAAGAACCTGCCAAAATAAATATATGCCCAAAATCACCTTTATGGGAATTAGTTTTTCTTGATAATAACTGCTTGGGCAAGCGCATAATTTTTGATATGAGAAATAGAAAGGTAAATCTCTAACTTTTTATCTTCCCTATTTAACAGATTACAATAGGGTTTACCGTCCTCTTTATTCAAAATCTCCACATCTTTCCAACTAAGATGCGCATCTCCTAATGCTTTAAAGACCGCCTCTTTCCCGGCAAACCTACCGGCGAGATGCTGATAAAAAGCCTGATGTCTCCTGGCATATTCAATTTCTTTGGAGGTAAATATCTTTTCCAAAAAGTCATTGCCCCATTTTTCAAAAGCATTCTTTATTCTTTTAACTTCAATTAAGTCTACGCCTACGCCTACAATATTCATTGGATTAATAATTTCATCTGTTTTACCGCTTCTGCCAAACCTGTAAATACAGCACGGCAGACAATCGCATAGCCGATATTTAATTCTTCTACCCCCTCGATGCGTGCAATCCTGGAAACATTGTAATAGTTAAGGCCATGCCCAGCATTTACAATAAGCCCTTTTTTAAGCGCATACCGGGTTGCTTTGACTATTTGGTTAAAATAGAGATCTAATTCCTTTTGGGTTAAGGCATCTGCATAACGACCGGTATGCAATTCAACCATTCTTATTCCTAATTTTTTAGCCGCATCAATCTGTTTTAAATCCGGATCAATAAATACACTTACCACAATCCCGCATTGGCTTAATCTTTTTGTTGCCTCTTTTATTCTTATAAAATTCTCTACTACATCCAAACCTCCCTCAGTGGTTAATTCCTGTCTTCTCTCAGGCACTAAAGTTGCCTGATTAGGTTTGGCTTCGCAAGCAATCCTTACAATATCCTCTGCCAGAGACATCTCTAAATTAAGTTTGGTTTTTATTGTTTTCTTTAACAGAAAAAGATCTTCCTCTTTTATATGCCGGCGGTCTTCTCTTAAATGCACTACAATACTATCTGCGCCCGCTGCCTCGCAAATAAGCGCGGCATAAAGCGGTTGAGGCTCCTTAGACTTTCTTATTTCTCTTAAAGTAGCAATATGGTCAACATTTACCCCTAATTTAGGCATATTATTTCTTCAACTCTCCTGCAACATAAAACCAAACAAGAACTGCCAAAGCAAAAGAGATAAGCTTAAGCCAAGGATGATTTATAAGCCAATTTATAATCTTTTTTTTAATCTTGTTTTCTGGGCTCATCTTTCAATTAAAATCTCTTTTGTTTTCATTAAAAGTTCCTCTTTTTTTAAACCTTCATATAATTGCCCTTTATAAGCAAGAGATATTTCCCCTCTTTCTTCGGAAACAATTATAATAATAGCATCCGTTTCTCGCGAAAGGGCAAGCCCTGCGCGGTGCCTTAAGCCGTAAATCCTGTTTAAGTCCGTCTCCTCTGCGACAGGGAAGATACAACCACAAGCAGCAATCCTTGCCTGCTGAATAATTAAACCGCCGTCATGCAAGGGGCTAAAAGGAGTAAAAATAGTCTCAATCAATTCATTAGAAACCACGGCATCTAATATCACACCCGTCTCTATATAAGGCTTAAGGGTGGCTTCTCTTTCTATTGCAATTAAAGCTCCTACCTTCTTTAAAGAAAGGTTTTCTACCGCTTTAACAATTTCGTTTAAAATTTCTTCTATTTCTTTTTGGGGCAACACCATCCGCAAAAATAAATATCTTTGCCCAAGATGCGCCAAACCCTGTCTTATTTCAGGCTGAAAGATAATTAAAAGAGCGATAATGGAGATACCCAAAAGTTTCGTAAAAAGCCAATCTAATCTTTCTAAACCTAAACGCTGAATAAGAAAGAATACCAAGAGAATAATAATTATACCCCGCAGGACATGGAAAGCGCGCGTACCGGCAAAAAAAAGCATAATATGATAAATGACAAACCAAAGTATTGTTATCTCTAAAATAGGCTTAAGCATAAGATTAAGAATAAGAAATCCTTAAAATTTTATCCAGAACTGCTATTGCCTGTTTAGTCTCTTTTACATCATGCACGCGCACAATACGGGCGCCATTAATCACTGCTAAACATACCGACGCCAACGTACCAAACAATCTCTCTGGAGGCTCTAAATTTAAAAGTTTACCAATAAAAGATTTCCGCGAAGGTCCCACCAGTATCGGCCTTCCTAAAATCTTAAATTCTCTTAACGCCTTAAGCAACAAAAGATTATGCTTTAAGGCTTTTCCAAAACCAATCCCCGGATCAATAATAATCCTCTCCTCTTCTATGCCTTGGTCCTTGGCTTTTTTTATGGCTCTACCTAAAAATAAAATAATTTCATCAAGCAAGGATTCATACTGGGGATTGATCTGCATGGTAGCAGGCATCCCTTTCATATGCATAATCACTATCCCTGCTTTATATTTTTTTAAAACATTAAGCATCTGCGGGTTTCTTAAACCGGTAATATCATTAATTATACTTACCCCATTATCCAACGCCTGTAATGCCACTTGCGGTCGGTAAGTATCTATAGAAAGAGGAACCTTTATCTTTTTAGCCAGTTTCTTAATTACCGGTATGGTTCTTCTTAATTCTTCCTCTACCGGAACCGGTCTGGCTGAAGGCCTTGAAGACTGTCCGCCTAAATCAATTATATCCGCGCCATCTTCGACCATCTTCTCTACGTATTCAATTATCTTAGGAATCTCATCTTTCAATTTCGAATTTCGAGTTTCGAATTTCGAATTTTTATATAATCCGTCTCCGCTAAAGGAATCGGGCGTAAGATTTACAATTCCCATAATTAACGCCCGTTTATTAATTCTTAATGTATGGCGATTTAATTTAATAACAAAACTTTCCTTTTGGTAATTATTTAAACTTAAGAAAAGTTCTTTTGCGAATTTATCCAAGCCAAAAGGCTGTCTCTTAAGTTTCTCTATTAGTTTTTTGTATTGTGAAAGGTTGGCGAATAACAGACAACCTGTAGTCTTATCTTCTCCGGTTATCGTACCTCTTGAAATGGCTACATCTGCACCTAAGGAAAGCGACTGTTGTTTCAAAATATTAGCAGAAATGCTGTCTAATTTATCTATATATACAAGGCGAAAAAACGCCTTGGGCAGCATTATTTTAATTCCGTAAGGGTCAACCTTTAGATTTTTAAAAATATTTTTTAGGTCCGCGTATTCTTTTATATCTATGATGCGCATTAAAAATCAAATGGCTTCTTTTTTTTCTATTCCTAAAAGGCGCTTTACTTCTTCTCCGTCAAGGACTTCTTTTTCCAAAAGTGCATTTGCCAAAGTATTTAATTTATCTTTATTTTCCTCTAAAAGATTCTTTGCCTGCGTATAAGCGGTATCGATAATCTTTCTTATTTCCTCATCAATAAGTCGGGCAGTTTCTTCGCTGTAATTTTTTTCTTCCAAAATATCCCTTCCCAAAAATATCAAACCTTCTCTTTTACCTAAAGTCAAATTCCCTAACTTTTCTGACATCCCAAATTGGGTTACCATTTTGCGCGCCATTTGTGTTGCCATCTCCAAATCATTCTGGGCACCGGTAGTCACATTATTTAAATTAATCTCTTCCGAAACCCTTCCACCCAACATAAGAGTAATCTCTGCTAAAAGTTCATTTCTTGTCCAATAATGGCGGTCTTCTAACGGAGGGGTAAAAGTATATCCTCCGGAAAGCCCGCGGGGAATAATAGAAACCTTCTTTAAAGGATTAACCTCGGGGATAAGCAAAGAGAGTAAAGCATGCCCCGCTTCATGAATAGCGGTAATCTGTTTCTCTTTCTTAGACATAATGCGGTGTTTTTTCTCCGGTCCCATTAAAACGCGTTCAATGGCTTTCTCGAAATCATCCATCTGTATATAATCTTTGTCAAAGCGCGCAGCAATAAGAGCGGCTTCATTACAAACATTAGCAATATCTGCCCCCGAGAAACCGGGTGTAAGCGAAGCCAAAACCTTTAAATCGATATCAGGGCTGAGTTTTAATTTACGGGTATGAACTTTAAAAATCTCTTCCCTGCCTTTAATATCAGGAAGATTTACAATAATCTGGCGGTCAAATCTTCCCGGACGCAAAAGCGCAGGATCCAAAGTATCAGGGCGGTTAGTCGCGGCGATTAAAATCAAACCCTGCGTACTGTCAAAACCATCCATTTCTACCAGTAGTTGATTAAGCGTCTGCTCGCGCTCATCATGCCCGCCACCAATCCCTGCAAAGCGCAATCTCCCCACTGCATCTATCTCATCAATAAAAATAATTGCTCCTTTATTGGAAGCTTTGGCTGCGCGTCTTCCCTGTTCAAATAAATCCCTTACCCGGCTGGCGCCTACCCCTACGAACATCTCCACAAAGTCTGAGCCAGAAATACTAAAAAAAGGAACCCCGGCTTCTCCTGCCACAGCTTTGGCTAAAAGGGTCTTGCCGGTACCCGGCGGACCCACTAACAGAACCCCTTTAGGAATCTTACCGCCTAAACGTTGAAACTTCTTGGGATCTTTTAAAAATTCGATCACCTCCTTCAGCTCCTCCTTTGCCTCATCTACGCCTGCCACATCATTAAAAGTAACCCTTTCATTTTCCTTTTCCGTATTAAGACGGACGCGGGCTTTGCCGAAAGAGAAAATACGCTCTCCCAAGCGCTCTCCCCGCGAAGCCATTACCCACCAGAAAAGAATTATCAAAAGAAATGGGGCAAAAGAAAAAAACAGGCTAGTCCAAAAATTACGTGCGGGATTTACTCGAAAATTACTGACATTACTGCGAATTAAAGAAAGTAATTCCGTATCGTTTTCCGGAATATACACAAAAAATTTTGAGCCATCATTAAATTCTCCCTGAAGAAGGGTTTCGGTTTTGGAAAGATTTTTTATTTTCTGCGGGGATTCTTTTAGTATCTGATAAAACTCGCCATAAGCAATTTCGCGGGGTATGCCCTTGCTGTTTATGTTTATGCTGCTAAGAAAGTATAATAGGGCGAAGATTACCAAAAGCCATATCAATTTGCGATTAGATGTTTTATTTTTCATGATTTTTTTAACCTCTTTAATTTTTATTATATCTTTAAGAAGTACAAAATCAAGTTAAATTACCAATTTGCATACATCAAGACTGGGTCAATTATTTTTCTCCATAATTATTAATTTGCTTTTGGTTTTTATTGTTGAGATGCCTTTGGGCAAATCAACAATAGAATTAGCCGGCCGCTGGAGCAAAAGGTCCTCAATCTCTTTTATATGACGAAATTCTAATCTGCGCAGATCCCCTTTAAGTTTATAAACGCTTAAACGGACAAGCATACGTTGTAAAGCAGGCTCAAGTTTTAAGAATTCATCAAGACAAAATACTATTTTTCTTGAATAAAAATGCGCATTTTTAAAAAATGTTTTCTCACTTAATTTAAAAAGGTAATCATAATCACAACCGATACTTTCTGCCATATTCACCATAACCTCGCGGATATTAGGATTGTATCTTCTTTCTAAAAGCGGCAAAAGATGGTGACGCAATTTATTCCTCAAATATATGTCCTTAAAATTAGTGTAATCCTGGCGCGCGGTTATTTTTCTTCTCCGTAAATAATTTTCAATCTCCTTTCTCCTTATCCCCAAAAGCGGACGGATGATGGTAAAACCAGCGATTTCTCTTTTGGGAAGGATGCCGCGCAATCCATAAAGCCCTGCTCCCCTTAAAAAACGCATCAGGACAGTTTCTATCTGATCATCCAAATTATGTCCCAAAGCAATCTTTTTTGTCTTTATCTGGCGGGCTATACTAAACAAAAATCCCAAACGCGTATTCCTGGCAATCTCCTCTAACGAACCATTTTTGGCTAATTCTTTTACATTGACTTTGCCTGTAGTAATAGGAATATTTAGCTTATGGGATAGTTCTTCAACAAACTCAGCATCTTTATATGAATTCCGACGTAACATATGGTCTAAATGTCCAATATGTAAAGTAAGAGAAAAATCTTTTTTTATGCTATTTAACAAATAAATCAGTACCACGGAATCCGGGCCACCAGAAACCCCTACCAAAATTTTATCGCCTTTATCGATAAGATTATAACGCTGTATAAAATTTTTAAATTTTTTTATGAGCATTATCTATAATTCTCATTAAAAAAAAATGGTGGCGGAGGTCGGATTTAAACCGACGACCTAACGGGTATGAGCCGTCTGCTCTATCAGGCTGAGCTACTCCGCCACATCTCTTTTATCTAAAAAAATAATATAGGAGCCTGCGGATAAAAAGTATATAACCGACAGCCAAGGAATTTAAGACAGCGATGACTACTACCGCTGCAGAGATATCCTTAATAATTTTTATTTGGGGATGGTATTCCTTGCAAAAAACATCAAGAATCAGTTCAACTGTTGTATTGACTACCTCAGCGATAAAAACCAAAGTTACGGTTAAGCAGAGAATCATCAATTCTATACCCCTTAACTGAAAATAGAAGCCTAAAATTAAAGCAAGAACTCCCAAAAGAAAAATTATGCGCATATTCCGGTGGAATAAAAACAGATAAATTAAACCCCTGAAGGCAAATTTTACACTCTGCTTTAAACCGGTTAACCTAAATACCTGACGAAATAACTTAAACCTTGCCATATTTTACTTTTTGTAATATGCCTCTAAAAACGCATCGCAATAAATCTGCTTGTTTAAAATTAATTCAGCGGTAATAATTACCTCCATTAAATCTTTATCCAAAGGGTCTAAAATAGCTGCGTCTAATCCGAAAGCAGTAGCCATCGCCATAAAGGTGCGATTAATCAGTTTGCGCAAACAACTACCTTGGGAAATATTACTTAAACCTATAATGGTTTTTGGCGCAGGTTCAGAAATAATCTTAAATTCCCGAAGCGAATCTAAAACTTCTTTTTGTTGTGCCTGCGCAACATTTACCGGCAGAACCACGGGATCCAAATACAGATCTTCGACGGAGAAATCCTTCTCGCTACAATAAGCAACGATATTTGCCGCCAGTTCCAAACGTTGCTCTTTATCCTGCGGCACACCTTTGCTATTTAAGGCAAGTCCGATGAGTTTGGCATTGTACCTTTTGGCTAAATCCACCAATATCTCTAATTTTTCTAAATCCGCGGTAGTAGAATTGATAATTACTTTGTTTTTAGCCACCATAAGCCCTGCCTCAATTACTTTAGGTTTGCTAGAATCTAAGCACAGGGGTTTGTCCACCGCTTCCTGCACTGTCTCTACCAACCAAGGCATATCTCTTAAAGGGTCTTTCGAAGCAGGACCACAATTTAAATCTAAAGCATCTGCTCCTGCCTGAACCTGTTTTAAAGCGTATTCTTGGATAAGCGACTTATCCTTGGTTTTAATTGCCTCTGCTATATTCTTATACATTCCATTAATTAACTCGCCTACAATAAACATAAACCTTCCTTATCCTTATTAAATTCTTCTATATATCTTTTGACTTTTTCTACTGCCTGCGGATGACGCATCACTAATATATCTGTCCCGGCTAAAAGTAAAGTGGCAGCAGTAACCATTTCCCATACATAACCCCGACGCCCCTCTTTGCCCCACTGGGGGAATTCGCTTTCCGGGGCTCTTGCTTCTTTTGCCCGCCAACTTTCCTGTCCCGCGAAACCAATAAAAGGAGAAGCGACCGTCTTATCCTGATTTAAACCTGCCAGTCTTAAACGTTCCATAATAGAATAGGTGTATTCCAAGCCGTATCCCAATGCCCCTACCGTAGGGTTAATCACAATCCGGTTAAGTTCCAAGCCTAGTTCGGAAATTAAGATATTTAACTGTTTAGCGATATTTATGTCAATGGGTGATTGAGCAATAATATTATGACCATCTGCCAAAACTGCCGCAGTTAAGGTCTTATAATTATCCTGCGTCACCTCTCCAAAAAGACAACGTTCTCCTTTGGCTACCTGCGAACATAAAGGTAATACTAAATTATCCCTTGCGTCGTCTCCGCAACCAATAATAATCAAAGGCACGTTTACTTTTTTTAAAATATTTTCAACCAACTTTGCCTCTTCATCTATATCTCTATTTAATTCAGGATGCGCTCCCATTAACTTCAAACATAATAAATCCGCCTTGTATTCCTTAACCACTTTTTCCGCCCATTCCAAAGGATCACCCCAAACATCAGAATAAAAATATCCTAATGCTTGCGGCCAATCCGCAGGCTTAATGTCCCAGATCTCATAAGCGATTACTGGCGGGTTAGGAATTTTTCCTTCTTTAAATAAAAAAGGAAGCGCGTTTTCTCCACCAACCTTAATTACCTTTGACCGCGTCCCCCCTTGCTGGGCAGTAGCACCGACCTCTACCGTATGAATCAAACCAGGCAAATTTTCTATTACTTCTTTTATCATCTTTTTATATATTTATATTTGAAAATCTTGATAAGTCCGTATGCGGAAAAAACAAAGCAGCGATATACTCCTCCATATAACCCGGTTCAACCGAAAGTTCAAAATAAGTGATTTTACAGGCAATCTCTTTTGCCTTATCCATATCAGCGCAAGAAAGTAAAATCTTACGCGCTCCGTATAAAGAACTGTTGCCCACAAAAATAAATCTTTCTTTTTCTAAATCTGGCAGAAGACCAATTATCTGCGCGCTTTGTATATCTAAATAATTACCAAATCCGCCGGCAATAAATATCTTTTTTACATCCTTAAAGTCTAACCCCATATGCCTTAATAAGATGGAGGCACCTGCAAAAATAGCTGCCTTAGCGCGTTTTAAATTTTCAATATCCACTTCATTAATTACGATATCCGCATTAATGGCGGTATCCTGTTTTTCTACCAAAACAAACTCTTTGCCGTATTGCGTATCGCGAATATGCCAATCTTTCTGATTTATTATCTTGCCTGTACGGTCCAAAATGCCGGCTTTAAACATCTGGGCCAAAATATCAATATAACCTGAACCGCATATGCCGCAAGGTTTTAGTCCTCCGATGGTAGAAAATTCTACTTTTTTAGTAAAAGAGTTGATCCTTGTTTTTTGGATTGCTCCTACAGTTGCGCGCATACCGGAAGTTACCCCTGAACCTTCAAAAGCCGGGCCTGCAGAGGCAGCACAACTAATCAAAAAATCGCGATTACCTAAAACTAATTCTCCGTTTGTCCCGATATCGATCAAAAGACAAAGTTCCTTTTCTTTATCCATACCACAAGCCAGCACCCCTGCCACCGCATCCCCTCCCACGTAACTGGAAACACTTGGCACACAAAAAAGCAGGCCACGAGGGTTTATTTTAATCCCTACCTCACCTGCACTAATAGCAGGGATAAAATTAGCAACAGGCACATAGGGTTCCTTGCGGATATATGTAGGATTCAAACGTAAAAGAAGATGAATCATCGTGGTGTTACCTGAACAAAGAATACAGGTAATATCATTTAAATCAATGTTTTTTTCCTGAATAAATTTTTGAATCATTTCATTTATCCCTTCTGTTGCCGCCTGATGCAACTTCTCTAAACCGTTATCCTGTTGGGCATAGACAATGCGGGTAATTACATCCGGACCAAAAACTGCCTGTTTATTATAAATCATTTTGGTTGATAGAACCTCTTTGGTATTTAAATTTACCAATTGACCGCAAATAGTAGTTGTGCCAATATCAAAAGCTAAACCATAATTGCGTTGGGATGTATCGTATGGTTCAATTAAAATAATTTCCGTTGTCCCGTCTCTTTTGCCCAAAGTAACGGTTACTTTCCAATCCGCTAAACGCAGGGTTTCTGCCAACTGCCTTATGTTTGCCAAGCCTGTTTGCATAATAGGAATATCGTGATACATTCTTATCTGCCGATAAAGCCTTTCTAAATCACTTATATGGTCATCCAAATTTGGCGGAGGTAATTCTAAATATAGTTTGAAAACCAAAGGCAAATTCTTAAAAGCTTCTGCTGTGCTTGATTTATAAGAAGATTGCTGGGTAGGTTTGGAAAAATTTTTAACCTGTGAACTCAATTCTTCCTGACTTAAATTATCAAAACTCAATCTTGACTCAGGGGGTACTTCTACTTCCAAATCACTTTGCACTGTAGTAAGGCAAGCCAGATAATAATTATTTTCGCGCTCTTTAACAGAAAGCATGCCACTGGGCTTAGTAGAAACTACTCCCTTCTTTAAAATTACTTTACATCTTCCACATATCCCATTTCCTCCGCAGGCAGAATTTATATAAATCCCCCCAGCAGCTGCTGCAGAAAGAATCGTCTTTCCTTTCTCCACTTCAATAGTCTGATTATAAGGATAAAAAGTAACTTTAAGTTTTTCCATTCCTTTAAGAAAGATTCTTTAAAAAAGCTGGAATCCCCGCTGCTTCTTTGGGACCAACAATTACCTGCCATCCGGATTTATCTTCCAAATCTCCGCTTAATATTGCCACATAACCGGGGATAATCAAACGATGGCGGGAAATTATCTCTTTTAAATTATGTTTATGGATTGCCTCAGTAATGGTATCCGCAGTAAATTTTTCTGCTGCCCAAGCAGTTAAAACCGACATCCCTTCGGTATTTACACTTAAAATATAAGCCGGCACTTTACTTGCTTCTACTTCTCCTAAAACAGTATAATAGGTAAGAGAAAAATTGGTGGTAACTAGAACAAAAGAATCATCCTTTGCATTTCCCACTGGATAAAGCTTAGGCTCAATCTGCAAAGGTCTTTGGGGATCGGTATAGATATTCTGCCTTAAGGTAAGGATACTTAAAATTTCTTCTGGTTGGAATAAATCCAACAGAACAATTCCGGCGTATTTGGCAATATAGGTAGTAGCAAAAAGCGCATCTAAATCCTTATCTTTGGTTTCCACTACTACTAAACAGGGGTATCCTAAACTACGTTCTTTTTTCTTTAAAGCCAGCCTTCTGATTTGGGTGAGTTGCCAAAGACAAATGGCTGCAGAATCACTTTTTACTTCCAATACCAAGTCCTCTATTTCTTGTTGGTTAAATTGTTTAGTAAGGTTGGAGAGTTCTTCTAAATTATCCGCGCTTACCACCAAAGGCGTTTTATAATCTTTGCTTAACTGCGCAAATTCCATAAAATTTTTAGCCGTGGCTCGGTAAATAAGAGAAGAACCGGCTGGAGAAATTTTTAAAGCCTGCCGCAATATAGAAGGGTTTTCGCTCATATAAACCAATGGCAAAGTGGTATTTTTTATTACATACTCTACCACTTCAAGGAACCTTTCCGGCATACTGCGGTTTCTAATCGCCAAAAGGTCAATTTTTAATCTCTGACCCACGCGCTCAAACTCCAATTTTTTTACCATTTCCAAAATCTCGTTTAATTGGCCATCCGACAAGTCATCGTTAAGGATTATCCCTATGCCGGTGGGATGATAGAATTTCTCTTCATGCCTAAACATTACACTCTCATTACCAATCTCCAATGTATTGTCTTCTCTTTTAATGGTAATTAATCTTATCGGCGGAAGGCTGGACTCCTCTAAAATTTTTTTTGTCTCAGGAGTCAAAAATGGACACTGGTCTAAAGAAACAGCCTTTTTTGCCAACTGCATTGCAAAGGCAAGACAGGTAGGAAAACCGCACTTGCGACAGTTAGTTTTGGGCAATAACTTATATATTTCTAAACCTGATAGTGCCATAACTTATTATACAACCTCTTCAAAAATTTTACGATTATCCCATCTATACAATTTTTTTGCTAAAATTTCTCCTGCATGATAACCGGTTAAACTATCTAGTTGCCGTATAACTTCATCTTTAATACGCAAGGTGACTTTTTTATGGTTATTTAAATTAATAAATTCTATTTTTATGCTTTTGCTATTTAATTTTTCAATATTACCCTTACCGTAGGTGGCGCCTGTAGAAAGTTGGATCCCGTCAATAAGGCATGAACGCGGTCTTTTGGTTGCGCCAAAAACCTTTACTTTTATCCCGAAATGCTTCTTTGCCTTTAGCCTCTTAAGCGCGCTCTCTCCTGCCAAAAGTCCCAATACTAACCACGGACCTAAATGACCATGAAAACTCTCTGCTTCTTTTAAAGTAATTTTACTCTGGGGCATATTTATCTATTAATTAAAGCAGCCAAATATCCTGCACCAAAACCATTATCGATATTAACCACTCCTATCCCTGGCGAACAACTATTTAACATCGTAAGCAAGGCAGAAAGTCCAGAAAAATTCGCACCATAACCAAAACTGGTAGGAACCGCAATTACCGGAACTGCCACCAAACCACTGATTAAACTCGGCAAAGCCGCCTCCATCCCCGCAACCACAATCACTACTTTGGCATTTTTTATTAATGTAAATTTGTCCCAAAGACGATGTAACCCTGCTACCCCTACATCATACACCTTTTCTACATTACTTCCCATTACCTCTAAAGTAACCACCGCTTCTTCTGCAATGGGGATATCTGCTGTGCCTGCGCTAACCACACAGACATAACCCGCCCTTTTAGAATTAAGTTTTCCTAACCATCCAATTTTGGCTAAAGGGTTATACTTCATGCGCCGATAATAGCGCTTAAGCAATCTATATTTTTCTTTTTCCAATTTTGTTAACAAAACTATCTGTTTATTTTTTAACAAAGTGCGAACAACCTGAATAAGTTGTGCAGAGGTTTTCCCTTGGCAAAAAATAACCTCTGGAAACCCTCTTCTTCTAAACCTATCAGTATCTATACGGGCAAAGCCCAAATCCCTAAATCCTTTGTCATTAGACATCTATTGTGTTTTTAAAATAAAAATAAGCAAAATAACGGCAATGATAAATGAGAAAATATAAAAATCGTAAAAATAAAAGAAATCCCTAATCTTTTCTTGCCAATCTGAAGATGTGGGTTGACTATCTTTAAGGTGTTGTTTTTTAAACTCCTCAATATGTTGGCGCCTAAATCTCAAATATACCCCTCCTACTTTATAACAAAAAAGTTTGCCTGATTGCGTCAAATCAATTACCTCTTTTTCGGAAAGATTAAGTAACTGCGCTGCTTCTCTTACAGTAAGAAGTTTTTCCTCTAACATAATTTATTTATTTTTTATTTATTTATCTGATTAGAGGCGAGCCATTGGTCAATCGCCTTGCGCTCAAATCGCCATTCATTACCTTCTTTGAAAGCAGGGATTCTTCCGGAATTTGCCCATTCTAAAATAGCGTTCACCTCTAATTCTAAATAGCGCGCGAGTTCTTCTACGTTAAAAATATCCTGTAGCATCCGACAGGTTCCTTCCAAAACCGCTCCTTCTGCCACGTTTAAACGCGCAGGAATTATCTCGCCTTCTACCACGGCAGTAGGAAGCAAAGTAAGCAGATGATGCGCTACAATTTTTCCTCTAATTTTCCCGGCAACAATGATATTTTCCCCTACGATCTGTGCATTCACTATTGCATTTGGCCCGATAGTCAAATTTCCTTTGGTCTGAAGTGTGCCTTCAAATTTTCCGTTTATCCTTAAATTTACCGCTTCTTTAAAAGAAAGGTTCCCCTCTAAGGCTCCTTCCACATCCAAAATTTTATCCTGTGGTTTTTTCCCTAAAGCCATTAGTTACCTCCTTTTTATTTACTGGGGCAAATTTTAAAAATAGGTCTTCCACATATCTTAAGAAAAAAAGGGTAATCAAACCAAAAACAGTGGCAAGAAGTCCTGCCTTATAAAAACCACAACCTACTGCCATCCCTACTGCGGAAACCAACCAAAGGCTTGCCGCAGTAGTAAGCCCTTTTACCGCTTCTCCGGACCTTATAATGGTGCCTGCTCCCAAAAAACCAATACCAGTAATTATGCCTGCGGCAATACGCGCAGGATCCGCAGCCACTTTATCTTTATATATATCAAAAACATATAAGGATGTCAACATAATAAGACAGGAACCCAAGGATACCAATATATGGGTGCGCAAACCCGCTGTCCTGCGATGGAGCTGACGTTCCAGACCAATTAAACCTCCTAAAATGAAAGAAATAAAAAGTCTTAATGCGACCACTTGGTCTGTCATTTCTACCTCCTTGTTTACTATCCTCTTTTTAAATACTGTCTAATCCGTATAAATCCTTAAATCCCAACCGTCTCTTCTGCCTTTTTTAAACAAAACATAACCTAAACCTGCAATCATAACCGCATTATCCAAACATAAAGAAGAAGGAGAAAAATAAACTTCTAAATTTTGTTCTTGCGCTTCTTTTTGAAATTTTTGGCGTAAGTACCTATTTACCGCTACGCCTCCCCCTATAACCAACTGCCTACTTTTTTTAATCTGGCAGGCAAGAAAAGATTTTTTTACCAAATAATCAAAAAGAGTTTCCTGAAAAGCAGCGCAGAGGTCTTTTTTTAAATTAAAAGGCAGCCGAGAAAAACTCTCCTCTCTGTATCCTTTATCCTTTAAAAAATAAATTACCGCGGTCTTTATTCCGCTAAAACTAAAATCTAAGGGGTTTTCTGTTTTAATAACAGGAAATTTAATACTGTTGGCTTTGCCTTTTTGTGCCAACCTTTCAATAAAAGGGCCGCCAGGATAACCTAAACCTAAAAGACGCGCTATCTTATCTAACGCCTCTCCGCAAGCATCATCTAAAGTTATTCCGATCTTTTGAAAAGATAGAAAATCTTTTACATAAAATAAATTTGTATGCCCGCCGGAAACCACCAAACCTACAAAAGGAAACTTAATCTTTTTTGCATATTGCGGGTCTAAAAAAACAGGATAAAGATGTCCATGAAGATGGTCTATACCTATTAAAGGAAGACTTAAACTGTAAGCCATTGCTTTAGCGAAAGAAACACCTACTAATAAAGAACCTAACAAACCCGGCCCAGCGGTCACTGCCACCAAATCAATATCTTTTATACTTAAATCTGCTTTTTTAAATAGACTCTTAAATAAATAATGGATGCTCTCCAGGTGGTACCTGCTGGCAATTTCAGGGATAATTCCTCCATAGCGGCGATGAAACCTTAAACTGGAAAAAAGACTGTGGCTAATTATCTTTTTCCCATCTTTTACAATTGCCAAAGCAGTTTCGTCGCAAGACGTCTCTACCCCTAACACATTCATATTTATTTTATCAGTTGCGATAAAAATACAAATTCAAAGCCTGCTTTTTCAAGTTGCGGCAAAAATTCTTTTAAAACTTTTAAAGTTACTTTATGATTATGCCCCACGCCTATTGCCTGCCCATACTTAAGGGCAATAGCAGCCAGTTTTTTTAATTGGTTTTTTATATACAGGGGTTCTTTTTCGTTATCTAAAAATACGTCTCGCTTGACAAACTTTAAAGAAAGTTGCTTTGCCAATCTTTCGCAGACAGTTTTAGGGCTGGCGCGGTTATCTAAAAAATAAATCCCTCTTTTTTTAAGCTCTAAAAAAATAACCCGCATCGTTCTTTCATCTTCTGTGGCTAAAGAACCCATATGATTGGATACTCCTTTAATTTCTCCCAGACTATCTATCGCCTCATTAAGAATCTCTCTTATTTTCTCTTCTGGCATATCAACGGTAATAGTATTTTTTTCCCAACCCAATTTATTGCCTTGCTTCGACTGCAGGGGAAGATGAAGTATTATCTCTTTATTTAATTCCTTGGCTTTTTGAACGGTCCTATGGGAATAAACAAGATTGGGCAGAATCGCCATATTTAAGGGATAATTTATACTCTCTAAAAGTGTTAAACTATCTTCATTGTAACCCCAGTCATCTAATACGATTGCTATTTTAGGTCTTATTCTTGAAGGAAGCGCGGGTTTTACCTTTTTTTTGGTTAAGATCTTTAAAATAAAAAAAGTCTGAACAACTATAATCAGCAATAAAACACCGATAATTATTTTATATCTTCCGTGCTTTTCAATCATTTTATCTGCCTATAAATTTGAATCGCTTTCAAAAGGTCTAAAGCGCGTAAGAGCTGGATATCATCTTTATAGTCATTCTCTACTACAGGATTTTCTTTATTTTCTAATTCTTCAAAAATATCTTTGGCCGCGGGAGTATCTTTCTCTTTATCATCAACTAGCCGTTCCTCTACGGTTATATCCGGCATTACGCCCTTATTATGAATAAGGCGGCCATAGGGGGTAAAATATTTACTGATGGTAAGTTTTAAAGCAGAACCATCTTCTAAGGGAAATACCGCCTGCACCGACCCCTTGCCAAAAGTCTTCTCCCCTAAAATAATCGCGCGTTTATAATCTTGAAGGCAACCGGCAACGATCTCAGCACCCGAAGCAGAACCACCATTTACTAATACCACCATCGGTATGTCCAAAATAGGGTTGCTCTCCTTCGATAAAAATTCCATATTTTCTTTTTGTTTTTTCCCTTTGGTAGATACTACCAATTTATTCTTTTCAATAAATTTTCCTGCCACCCTTACTGCAACATCTAAAAGTCCACCCGGATTATTGCGCAAATCCAAAATTAAAGCAGTCATACCTTTGTTTTTTAGTTCCTTTAAAGTGCTCTCCAGCTGATTAAAAGTATTCTGACGAAATTCGGTAATTCTTATATAACCAATGTTATTTTCCAAAATGCGCGCATCCTTAACATCACGGATCTTGATAATATCGCGTTTCAATTTAAAATCCAAAATTTTATTCTCCTTTTCCCTTAATACCGTAATGGTTACTTCTGTCCCGGGATTACCTCTTAATTTTTTCACCGCTTCATTTAAACTAATATTACGGGTTAACTCTTGATTAATTTTTACAATCCGGTCACCGGATTTCATTCCCGCTTTCCAAGCCGGAGTGTCTTCAAGGGGAGTAATCACTGTCAATAATCCGTCTTTAATAGTAACCTCTAATCCTACCCCCCCGAATTCGCCTTCGGTTTCTAATTTAAGCTCATTGTAACTTTCGGGATCAAGGAATTGGCTATGCGCATCCAAAGATAAAATCATCCCTTTCAATGCGCCATAGATAAGATTCTGGTAAGAAACATCCTCTGCGTATTCGCTTTCTATAATCCCTAAGGCATGGGAAAAAATCCCTATTTGCCGATAAAGTTCATCCTTCTTCTTGCGCTCTAAAGCAAAGACTAATTGCGTTATTAAAAACAAACTTAACAAAAATATAATGCTTGATTTATATACTTTTTTGCGCATCATTGCCCTCCTATTTATCTAAAATCTCCTTTAAAAGCCCCTGCACAATTTGAGGGTTTGCTTTTTTCTGGGTCTTTCTCATCACCTGTCCTACCAAAAACATTAACGCATTATTTTTTCCTGCCTTATAATCCTCTACCGATTTAGGATTTTCTTTTACTACCTGTTGAACTATCTGGTTGAGCATGACTTCATCGGAAATCTGTTCTACGGATTCTTCCTGCGCGATTTTAGAAAAGGATTCTCCGGTATCCAGCATCTTCTTCAAAATCTCTTTTGCTTTAAGTTGGGTTAACTTTTTTTCTTCTACCTGATTAATCAATCTCGTAAATTCTTCGGGCAAAAGTTCTATCCGGGAAATTTCTTTTTTACGTTCATTAAGCTCTGCCATCAGGGAGCCAACTATCCAGTTATAAACTGTTTTGGCTTGAGGGTATAAAGAAAAACAGTCCTCAAAATAATTTGCCAAATCTTTGTTGGAAACAATAAACTTTGCTTCCGAATAAGAGAGTCCATACTCTTTTATAAACCTTTGTTTTTTGTTTTGGGGCAACTCAGGTATTTCCTGTTTTATTTTTTGGATCTCTTCTTCTGAAAGAACAAAAGGAACTAAATCCGGTTCAGGAAAGTAACGGTAATCCTGCGCTTCTTCTTTGGTGCGCATAGAAAAGGTTTTCTGCTGTTTAGCATCCCAAAGCCGTGTCTCTTGAATAAGAGTTTTTGCTTTTTTTAAAACGCTGCTCTGGCGCTCTATCTCGTAAACAAGGGCATCCTTTATCGCCTTAAAGGAATTCATATTCTTAAGTTCTATTTTGGTGCCTAACTTTAAATCTTCTTTCTTCTTTAAGGAAATATTGGCATCACAACGCAGCGAACCTTTTTCCATATCGCAATCCGAAACCTCCAAGTATTGAAGCAGTTCTTTTAAGTTAACCAAATAATTATAAGCTTCATGAGGACTACTGATCTGAGGTTCGCTAACAATTTCTAAAAGGGCAACTCCGGAACGGTTAAAATCTACCAGCGAATATTTCTCCGTATGGATAAGTTTGCCTGCGTCTTCTTCTAAATGCAAGCGCCTAATGCCAATATTTTTTTTGCAATTTTCATCCAAATCTATCTCCAGAAACCCTCCTAAGGCAATGGGTAAAGCGTATTGGGAAATTTGATAGTTCTTTGGCAAATCCGGATAAAAATAATTTTTACGGTCAAAACGGATCTCCTTTTGAATCTGACAGTTAAGCGCTAAGCCTACTTTTATCGCCAGTTCTAAAGCCTTTTTATTCAATACCGGCAAACTACCGGGAAAACCCAAGCAAACCGGACATACCTGAGTGTTAGCTGGCTTGCCAAATTCAGTAGAACAACCGCAGAATGCTTTAGTTTTTATCTTTAATTGCACATGCACTTCTAAACCGATTACAACTTCATATTCCATGTTCAATCTTAAAGTTTTGGTTTTTGTTTATGCCAAATAGTATGCTGTTCATAATTGTAGGCGACCTTAAGAATCGTCTCCTCTGCGAAAGGTTTACCTAAAATTTGCATACCCACTGGTAAACCTTTTTTGGTAAAACCACACGGAACAGAGATAGCCGGCAACCCTGCCAAATTTGCGCTGATAGTAAAAATATCAGAAAGGTACATCTTTAAGGGGTCATCGATTTTTTCTTTTAATTTAAAAGCAGCAGTAGGAGAGGTGGGCGTCAATATGCAGTCACATTCTTTAAAAACTTCAGCAAAATCTTGGCAAATAAGGGTCCTTACCTTTTGCGCTCTCAGGTAATATGCTTCATAATAACCGTGGGCAAGGGCAAAGGTACCTAAAATAATTCGGCGTTTTGCTTCCTCGCCAAACCCTTCTTTTCTTGTCTGTTTATACATCTTAATTAAAGCGTCTTTTTCCTGCGAAGATGCATCTACCCTTAATCCATATTGCACGCCATCAAAGCGGGCTAAATTAGAGCTTGCTTCAGCAGTAGCAATGATATAATAAACCGCTACCGCATATTTAGTGTGGGGAAGAGAAACCTCTTGAAAAACAACCCCTAATTTTTTTAACTCTGCGACTGCCTCCTCTATCCTTTCCTTTACTTCCCTATCCAAGCCTTCAATAAAATATTCTTTGGGAAGGCCGATCTTTATTCCTTTAATATCACCTAAAAGACCTTGAGTAAAATCTTTTGTCGGTATCTCTACGCTTGTAGAATCACAAGGGTCGTAACCGGAAATTATATTTAAAAGTAATGCGCAATCATAGACATCTTTGGTAATCGGCCCAATTACATCTAAGGAAGAGGCAAAAGCAATCAAACCAAAACGCGAAACCCTCCCATAAGTGGGTTTAAACCCTACCACGCCACAGAAAGAAGCAGGTTGGCGAATAGAACCACCTGTATCAGTCCCTAAAGCAAAGATTGCTTCATCTGCCGCCACTGCTGCTGCTGAACCTCCTGAAGAACCGCCTACTACGTATTCCAGATTCCAAGGATTACGAGTTGGACCAAAACAAGAATTTTCCGTAGAAGAACCAAAAGCAAACTCATCCATATTAGTCTTCAAAGGAAATATTAAAGCGCCTTCAGACTTAAGCCTTTTAATTACCGTGGCATCATAAGGAGGGATAAACCCCTTTAATATCCGAGAGCAACATTCAGTAGGCAAAAAACAGGTAGCAATATTGTCTTTTATTGCCACCGGAATACCCTTTAGGCATCCTTCTTTAATATAGGGAACGGATAGACCTATATCTTTATCTTTTCTTACATAAGCGTTTATCTGGAAATCTATTTTTTGTATCCTTTCCTTTAAAGAAGAAATTATATCTTCGCAGGCAATCGAACCCTCTTTTAATAATTTAAGAAGTTGAAAAGCGGTAAGCTGATTTAATTCCATCGGTTATTCAATTATTTTAGGCACTACAAAAAAATTATCTTTAAATTGAGGGGCATTCTTTAAGGTTTCATCTAAAGGAAGCGATTCTTGAGGCATATCTTCCCTCAAAACATTTTTTAATGATAAAACATGGCTGGTGGGGGGAACTTTTTCCACATCTAATTCTTTCAACTGATCAATAAAATCCAGAATTTTTTTAAGCTGAGAGGAAAGTAAAATAAGTTCTTGCTCTTTTAAATCTATCCTTGCCAGATGGGCAATATATTTTACCTTCTCCACATCTACCGAATAATTTTGCTTTTTTTCCATATCCTATATCGCCACTACGCTAAGACCGACTTGGTTCGCCAAACAAATAGCTCTGTCTTTGTCTAAAAAAATTGTTTTTTCTGCTTCCATAGCTAAACAAGCGGCTTTTATCTTTATAAGGTTTTTAATCGTGCTCAATCCCACCACCGGCAAATCAAAACGCATATCCTGAAGAGGCCGGCTTACCTTTACTATCACTATTCCTTTACCGGCTAATTTCGCCGACCTTAAAATAAGCCGATCCGTTCCCTCCCATGCCTCTACGGCAATAACTGTTTTATTTTTTACTGCCACGGTCTGCCCAATATCCAAATCAGCTATTTTTTTAGCCAATTCCCATCCAAAATAAATATCCTGCCAAAGAAAAAAATCCGGTTGTTTAGCCGTAAGAGTTCCCCGCGCAGGGATAAAATCTTTCATAAAAATATGCGCGTCCAAAACCTTAAACCCCTGTTCTGATAACTTTTGGCTAATAAAACCAAAGATAGTGGCCGCCTTTCTATCTTTTAACTGCACAAAAAAATCCTGAATAAATTCACTCCGCATTATCTTTTTATCAAAAAGATAAGCGGGATTAATTTGGCCCGCCATCACCACCTCTTGGATATTCTCGTTTTTAAATATCTCAAAAATTCGCAAAAATTGCTGGACATCAATCCAAAAAACTTTATCCGCATAATGCCTAATCTGCCAAGAAGTATTTTTCTTGATGGCAACCGCAACTACCTCAAAATCATTTTTCTTTGCCTGCTGAGCCAAAATAATAGGATAGCGTCGATTCCCGGCAATTAAACCGATACGTTTCATCTTATTCCCCGACAGACTCCACGCTGAGAATTTTTTATAAAATCAATAAGGTAGGTTATTTCGGGAGATAATTTTTTATTTTCGCTGATTCTTTCAATGGCGCTTTTTATAGAAAGCCCGGAATTAAAAATAATCTTAAATGCGTAGGAAATTTCCCTAATCACCGACGAGGAAAATTTGGCGCGTTTTAAACCTACCAGATTTAAACCGTATACGCGCGCCGGATGGCCGTCGCACATGGAAAAAGGAGGGATGTCCTGCACTACCTTAGAACATCCTCCGATTATAGAAAATTTCCCTACCTTTACAAATTGATGAATAGCTGTCAACCCGCCGATTACTACATGGTCTTCCAGTTTTACATGACCAGCCAAAGTCCCTGCATTAGCAATTACACAATGGTTTCCGACTACGCAATCATGGGCGATATGGGAATAAGCCATAAAAAGATTATTGTTTCCCACTGTTGTCTTTGCGCCACTTTGACTGCCTAAGTTAAATGTGCAGTATTCCCGGATAATATTATTGTCACCTATTTCTAAAAAGGTCTTTTCTCCTTTGTATTTTAAATCCTGAGGGATCCCTCCAATTATTGCTCCGTTAAAAATCTTACAATTTTTCCCCAAAGTAGTATTACCCTCAATCACACAAAAAGAGCCGATACAACTGCCTTCTCCGATTTTTACGTTATCGCCAATTATGCTATAGGGACCTACCTCAAGGTCATCAGGAACTTGCGCTTTTTTTGAAACTATCGCCGTAGGATGGATCTTCATTTTAACTATCCGATAAAGCAAAAACCAATTCTGCTTCTGCTACCAAATTTCCTTCCACATAAGCGGCTGCTTTAACCGCCCCTGTTCGAGATTTTAACTTTAAAGTTTCCACTTCTAAAACAAGGGTATCGCCGGGCAAAACTGTTTTTCTAAACTTTGCATTATTGCAGGAAAGAAAATAAGCCAGTTTCCCGCGATTCTCCGGTAAAATCAGCATCATCACCCCGCCGACTTGCGCCATTGCTTCTATAATGAGCACTCCCGGCATAATAGGCTTGCCCGGGAAATGCCCTTTAAAAAAGTAATCTTCTTGCGTAAGGTATTTTACCCCAATAACGCGTTTTCCCTCTTCCAAATGCAAAATTTTATCTACAAAAAGAAATGGATCGCGATGGGGAAGAATCTGCATAATCTCTTGGCGGTTGAGCTCTTTTTTGCCGGAAATATTTATCTCTTGCGCCATCACGCCTGCTTTTGAATATCGTTCGCTTTGCGATTTAATTTTATCCAATATCTTTATATTTAAATAATGGCCACTGCGCAAGGCAACAAAATGCCCTTTAATAGGCATACCCAAAAGGTAAAGATCTCCAACCAGATCCAAAATTTTATGTCTGACAAATTCGTCTTCAAAACGCAACTTATTTCCAATGACTCCTTCTTTGCCTACCACTAAAGTATTGGAATAATCTGCTCCTTTGCCCAAACCTTTTTCTAATAATCCGTTTGCCTCTTCTTCCAGACAAAAAGTGCGTGCGCCTGCCAATTCTTTATAGAAAACATCAGGGGTAATATAAAGAGAAAGGAATTGACTTTTTAACAAAGGGTGGTTATAACTTAAAGTATAACTTATTTTAAATTCTGAACATGGCAAAGCCGCCAAAGTAGCGCCATTTTCTTCTATCCATAAAGGTTCTTTAATTATAAAAATCTTGCGCAGGCAATCCTGCTGTTTAATCCCTGCCTTCATTAAAGCATTATAGAATTCCTGCCCACTTCCATCTAAAGCAGGAACCTCCTCGCCATCAATCTCTATGTATATATTATCGATCTCTAAACCATACAAAGCCGCCATAAGATGTTCAATAGTTTTTATCCTTACGCCTTCCTTCTCAAGAGAAGTGTGCCTTAAACTGTTATGATTAGAAAGCATAAGAACATTTTCTATGCCTGCTTTAATTACTGGCTGTTTTGGCAAATCTACACGGATAAAATTTATGCCGGCATTTTCCGGGGCAGGAAGAAACTTTATATTTACTTTATCTCCGCTGTGGATACCTATCCCCGATAAGGATACTGCTTGATTAATAGTTTTTTGTTTTTCCATAGAATAATTACTTGTTTATAAGGGATTTTTCTTCTAATCTTTCTATTTTTCTCTTTATCTCTTCTACAATTTTATAAAGGTAAGGCAATCGCTGAATACAAGCATTTATACGTTTAGCTAAAGCAAATGGTTTAGCCGGTGTTCCCCAGACCTGGGTATAATCGGGAATGGATTTACTTACGCCGGATTGAGCAGCGACCACTACCCCATCTCCAATATGAATATGTCCTACCAAACCTGCTTGACCCGCCAAAATTACCCCTTTGCCCAAAGTAGTGCTGCCGGAAATTCCTACTTGCGCAACAATCAGACAATTCTCACCCACTACTACATTGTGGGCGATATGCACAAGATTATCAATTTTTGTCCCCTTGCCAATTACTGTCTTATCAAATCTTGCCCGGTCAATGGTAACATTCGCGCCAATCTCCACATCATCGCCAACCTCTACTATACCCAACTGAGGGATTTTATGATGCACCCCTTGCGCGGTAACAAAACCAAAACCATCCGAACCAACTACCGCGCCACTATGGATAATCACCCTGCTGCCAATAATTATCCGCTCGCGGATAGAGACGCCAGAATAAATAAGACAATCACTTCCTATTTGGCTATCATGCCCAATAAAGCAATGAGGATAAATCACCGTATTATCGCCAATTATTGCATTATCATCAATTACCGTATAAGCGCCAATAGAAACATTTTTGCCTAATTTCACATTATTGCCCAAAACCGCAGTAGGATGAACCCCTGAAGGCCTTTTCTCTTTTGGCATAACCAAAGAAAGCAATTGCACAAAAGCCAAAGAAGGGTTATCCACCTGAATAAGCGTTTTGGAAGCGCTTTTTATTTGCTTAGAAGTAACCACTGCTGAAGCAGCAGTGGTTTCTAAAAGGGATAGATACCGCGGGTTATCCAAAAAAGTAATGTCGCCTTCTTTTGCTTCCGTAATAGAAGCAAAACCGCGAATTAAAATATTGGCGTCGCCCACTATTACCCCATTAATAAGTCGGGCGATTTCAGCGGTGGTTTTATTCATTTATTTTCAAGGTTATTTTTTGGAAGGGTACATCTTTTGCAAAACTTCTAAAACTTTATCGGTAATATCTAATGATTTATCCTGATAAACCAGTACGCGATCATTAAAGACCAGAGTATAACCTTCTTTTTTGGCATATTGCGAAATTGCGTTTTCAATATCCTTAAGAATCTCCTTCATCCTTTCATCTCTTTGCTTTCGTAAATCTTGGGTTTTATCGCGGTCAAAATCCTGCAAAGATTTTATCTTATAGTCTAATTCTTTTTTTTGGGCTTCTTTTTCTTTATCGGCAAGTAGGTCTAATTTATCCTGAAGTTGTTTTATCTCATTCACCTTATTTTCCCGCTCAGCTTCATAGCTTTTTTGTTTTGCCTCTAAATCTTTGTCGTAATCTTTAGTTTTATTATACTCATCAAAAAGCTTACCCAAATCCACATAACCTAATTTTTCCGCATAAACCAAAGAAGAACCTAAAATAAACATCCCCATCACGCAAAGCGCCATAAATCTTAAAACCTTTGACATATTCCACTCCTTTCTTTTAAAAACAAATTTAAAAACCATACCCCACGTTAAAATGAAACCTACCGTTGGATTTTTTATCTTTACCAGGGTCCTTGTTAAATGGGATACCGTAATCTAAATTAATTGGGCCTAAAGGCGTCTTAAGTCTTAATCCTAAACCCCAGGAAGATTTAAACCCGCCACTACCTATATCAGAAGTTTTTTCCCAAACATTACCCGAATCCAAAAATGCCGCTGCCCTTAAAAAATCAAAAATCGGATAAGTATATTCTATGTTTGTTACCAAAAGTGAATCGCCTCCTAAGGGATCCTTCGTCACCGCATCGTAAGGTCCAAGTTTTCTTTCTTCGTAACCGCGCACAGTACTAGAACCGCCGGCAAAAAACCTCTCATAGATAGGAATCTCGTTGCTATCTCCATAAGCATCAGCCAAACCTACGCGCATACGCAACTCTAAAACCGAATTTTGCCATAAGGGGAGATATTTGGAAGCCCTGCCCAAAAATTTAAAAAAATCCTTATCTCCACCAAAAATTCCACCGGCAATTTGCCAAGAACCTGTAAGAAGATACCCTTGAGTGGGCAGAAAACGATTATCCCGTTTGTCCTGCGTCAAGCTTAGCTCTATGCTACTAATGGCATTTTTGCCTAATTCTTTTTTTAATTCTTGGGTGGCTTCTTCGGAAACGTCGGAAATCTCAATGGTATCATAACGGTATTCCAAATCAGCCCTTAAATATTCAGTTAATTCTTTGCCTAAACGCAGGTCTCCGCCGGTGCGCTTCTGGTCATAACCGTAGCCCACATCTGCTTCTCTTTCATGGCTCTGCCGATAGAGATCAAAACCAAAAGAAAGTGGATAATCAAACAACCACGGTTCGGTAAAACTCAATATATAAGAGTCGCTCAACGTCCCAAAACTGGCTCTTAATTTTAAATCCTGGCCGTCGCCAGTAAAATAAGGGAAATTTTTCCAGTCAAAATTTCGCTGCTCTATTTCTACAAACCCTACGAACTCATCAATAGTAGAATAACCGCCGCCAAAACTAAAAGTCCCGGTCTTTGCCTCTTTAACATCTACCACCAAATCTTTCCGATTGGGTATATCGGTATCTTCGGTATCAAAACTTACCTCTTCAAAAAAACCTAAATTCTGTAAACGTTCTTTGGAACGTTTAAGTTTTTCTCCGTCAAAACGTTCTCCTGGATATAACCTCAATTCCCTTCTTATCACTACATCTTTGGTTTTGATATTGCCGCGAATCTTTATCCTATTTACATAACCTACTTCATTTTCTACGATATTATAAGAAATATCTACCTGCCCCGTTTGGGGGTTAAGAGAAAAACTTTCTTTAACCTGCGCAAAAATATAACCTTTATCAAAATAAAGCCCCTGTATATTAGCTACATCCTCTTTAATCCCCTCTTCGCTAAAAACCTTGTTTTCCAGACAATTTTTTAAGACCTTCCTTATCTCTGCTTCGGAAAATACAGAATTTCCCGTAATAGCAACCTTTCCCGTTAAATATTTCTTGCCCTCTTCAATCTGAATATCAATGTACAAAAATGGCTTGCGGGGATGACGGCTCACTGTATAATTTACCTGCGCATCTGCGTATCCGTTATGTTTATAAAAGGCGATTATCTTTTTGATGTCATCTTTTAAGGTTTCTTCTTTTAATATCCCCGCGTTAAAAAGCCAAGCCCGCCTAGTCTTAATTAATTTTAAAATTCTTTTCGCCGGATACGCCTTATTTCCCTTTATACGTATATCCTTTATTTTAAGCCGCATGGCTTCTTTAACTATAAACTTCACCTGCGCGCTGTTTTTCTCTTTATTTAATGAAACCTCATAACTAATTTCCGTATCCGAAAAACCTTTCTTTACATAAAGATCGCGCAGAATTTCTATATCTTCTTTTATTTTAGTATTGTTTAAATATTCCTTCTCTTTGGATTTAAGCATCTCCTTTAATTTTTCCTCTTTTATATAAACCCTACGCATCCCTATAAAATAAATCTTCTCAATAATGGGGTTTTCGGTTACATTGATAATTAATTTTAATCCGTCCTTAAAGGGTTGGGTCTCAATGCTGATATCGCTAAAAAAACCCAAAAGGTTTAAACGTTTTATATCATCGCTGACAATATTATCCTGATAATGACTGCCTATTTGGGATTTTATTTTGGAAAGGATAGTGTTGGTGCTTACGGATTTATTCCCCCTTACTTCAATTGCCTCGATAATTAAAGGGGTGTTTTCCAAAGAATGGCTTTCTTCCTGAGGAGAATTTTTCTCCTGCGCAAAAGCAATACTTAAAAAAACAAAGAAAAAAACAAAAATAAAAAAAATTTTTTTCATTTTTTTATTATACCTTAATTTTTAATAAATATCAATAATTATTCGTGCAAACTGAGATTCTCGAAACGTGTATATTCTTTTATAAATGCCAATTTAATGCTCCCTACTGGACCGTTCCTCTGTTTAGCAATAATTACTTCTGTAATACCTTCGTTATCCTCGGTAGGATTATAATACTCTTCCCGCAATAAGAGAACTACCAAATCCGCATCCTGTTCAATCGCTCCGGATTCCCTTAAATCCGAAAGTTGCGGCCGATGGTCTGCCCTAGCTTCTACCGCACGGGATAACTGACTAATCGTAACTACGGGAATATTTAATTCTCTGGCTAATGCCTTTAAAGAACGCGAAATCTCGGATATTTCCTGCTGACGATTATCTGTATGCATATTGGTACGAATTAACTGCAAATAATCCACAATGATCAGATTGATATTATACTGCAGTTTCAAGCGCCTTGCTTTTGCGCGTAATTCCATTATCGAGATAGCCGGCTTATCTTCAATAAAGATGGGTGCCTCGGAAAGTTTCCCTGCTGCCGCGGTTAACTTTGGCCAATCAGAAGCAGAAAGAAACCCTGTTCTTACTTTATGGACATCCACCCGCGCATGTGAACAAAGCATGCGCTGAACTAATTGCTGGCGGGACATTTCTAAACTAAAAAAAGCCAAGGGTATCTTTTCCACCACTCCTACATATTCCGCTATACTTATAGCAAAAGCAGACTTGCCCATTGATGGCCTGCCGGCAATCACAATAAAATCTGAAGGTTGTAATCCGGCAGTCCGCTGGTCAAAATCAACAAACCCCGTAGGAACGCCGGTAACATAAGCTTTTTTCTGATAAAGTTTGTCGATATTATCAATGCTTTCTTTAACAGTCTCTTTTATGCTCACCGGCTGGTCCTCTTTTTTGTTTTGGCTTATTTCAAAAATAAGGCTCTCTGCGCGGTCTAAAATCTCGTCAACATTGCCATCAGATTCATAACTTAAACTCACGATCTGCGTAGCGTTATTAATAAGTGCCCGCAAAATGCTTTTTTCTTTAACAATCCGCGCGTAGTGATTAACGTTGGCAGAGGTGGGCACAGAATTGACCATTTCAGTAAGTGCGGTTATCCCGCCTATCTCTTCTAAAATCCCCCTTCTTTTTAATTCATCGCTTACCGTAATTATATCTACTGCACTATGCGCATTATAAAGATTAAGAATTACTTCAAATATCTTCTTATGACTATCCTTATAGAAACAGTCCTTATCTAAAATATCCATTGCATAGACAATGGCGTTTTCATCAATAAGCATGGAACCTAAAACCGCCATTTCCGCTTCAGTATTTTGTGGGGGGACCTTTTCAGAAACAAGATCTGCCATATTATTCTTTTTCTTTAACTACCCAAACTTTAATTACTGTTTCTACCTCAGGATGCAATCTTAACAGACACTCGAAAACACCGAGCTGCTTTATGGGTTCGTTTAAAATAACGCATTTTTTATCAATCTTAAACCCTTCCTTTTGCAAAGCATCGCTTATCTGCTGGGCACTTATGGCGCCATACGGCTCATCATTTTCATTTACCTTAACTGCTAAATCCACAGAATAATTTTTTAGTTTAGCAGCCATCTCTTCTGCTTCCTTTTTTTCTTCGGTCTTTTTAAGAATTTCTTTTTTCTTTATATTTTCAATACAAGAAAGGTTTTTGGGGGTAACCGGCAAAGCTTTTCCCTGCGGGATAAGGAAATTCCGCGCAAAACCGTCTTTTACTTCAATTATACTGTGCTTTTTGCCCAGCTTTTCTAAATTTTCCAGCAGAATAACCTTCATACTTATCTTTTTTAAGGCAGGTTATAAGGCTATACCCTTATAAAAGGAAGAAGGGCAATAATCCGCGCTCTCTTTATCGCTTCTGCGATCCGACGCTGATGTTTTGCGCAATTGCCCGAAATACGCCGGGAAATCATCTTGCCTCGCTCGGTAATAAATTTTTCTAATAACCTTACATCTTTATAATCAATATAAGAAATTTTATTTTTGCAAAACCGGCAGAATTTTTTTCTTATTTTTAAATTTGTGGTGGTGGCTTTTTGCTTATTGTTCATCATGAACTTCTCCTTCTTCTTCTAACCAGGTTTGTTCGGTAGTGGTTTCCTCTATGTTATTAGTCACATTATTATGAGCAGCTGTTCCTTCGGAAGCTCCGGCCAGAGGGCTGCCTAAAAATTGGACCCTATCTGCCCTTACTTCAATTACGCTGCGCCTTTGCCCTGAAGCATCCTCAAAATCGCGGGACTGGAGTCTGCCTTCTATAAAAACCGCTCTCCCTTTGCGCAAATATTGGTTACATGTCTCTGCATGTTTATTCCAAACCACTACAGTTATAAAACAGGTTTCATTTTTTTCTTCCCCGTTTTTATTGCGAAAACGATGATTTATTGCCAGGCGTAAATTTACTACCGCAGTCCCCTGGGGAGTATAACGCAATTCGGGATCGCGGGTAAGATTCCCAATCAAAAATACACGGTTTAAGTTAGCCATATTCTCTCCTTATCGTTTTAACTTAATAATCATAAATCTTAAAATATTTTCATTAATTCTAAATTCCTGGTCTATCTTAGAAATAACCGAAGGCTCTGCTTTAAAATTAACCAGATAATAGTGCGCCTCTTTCTGTTTCTTAATCGGGTAGGCGAGTTGCTGTTTTTCCCGCCAGAATTCTGCAGATAAAATCTCCGCTTCTTGACGTTTAATCGTATCTTTTATGCGGCCAGTCAAATCATTAAGTTTTTCTTTATCCAAATCTACTTTTAACAAAAAAATCCCTTCGTATTTAACCATAATCCTGCCTTTCTAATTTTTATTGAATTTATTCATCGCGGGTATAACCCCTTCTGCTAACCATACTAAACAGCATTCTACTGCTTTTTGCTTTGCCTCATTAATAATCTCGTTCTCTTCTCTATTAAACGTAGAAAGCACAAAATCCTTTATTTTTTCTTTATCCGGATCCCTTCCAATGCCAATCCGTAAACGGCAGAAATCATTGCTCTGCAGAAAATTAATAATGGAACGTAAACCCTTATGCCCTCCATCGCCTCCCTTGGCTCTTATCCTTAATTTCCCTAATTCCAAATCAAGATCATCGCATATTACCATTATATTCTCTTTGGGTATTTGAAATTTATTTGTCAACCTATAAAGGCTTTCTCCGCAAACATTCATAAAAACCAAAGGGAAAGCCACAATGATTTCTTGTCCTTTGTAGTTCGTCTTTGCCCAACCGCAAAGAACTGTATTATCTTTTTTAAATTTTATCTTTAACTGTCGGGCTAACTTTTCTACTATGCTTCTGCCGATATTATGCCGTGTCTTTTGATATAAAATGCCGGGGTTACCCAAACCAAAAATCAATCTCATCCATTATTTTCTTTGGATTCTTCTGCCTCAGGTGTTTCTTTCTTCTCTTTAATTACCTCCGGCTCTAATTTCTCGCCTTCCGCAGGAGCAACCAATTCTTCTTCTTTTATAGGAGGCTTAACTATAAATATAATTGTTTCTGCGGGGGTTAAAACTTTTATGTTTTCTTTAGAAAAATCAATATCTTTTACCTGTAAAGAATCATTAATTTTAAGATGGCTTACATCCACTTCTATTTTTTCCGGGATATTTGTAGCCAAACATTCCACCTCAATCTCTCTTAAAATATGTTCCAACGTTCCAAATTCTTGCTTTATACCTATGGGTTCTCCTTTGGGGACGATCGGCACTTTTACTTTAATCGCCTCGGTTAAAGAAATCTGGTTAAAATCTATATGGATAATCTCATCTTTTAAAAAGTCCTGCTGCATCTCCTTAACCATACAAGGATATTCCTTTGTCTGGTTATCATCCTTTAACTTAAGCGTAATTACCATTGTCTCTATCGGATGTTCGCGAAGTAAATGCAAGAATTTAAAACGCGAGACTTTTATGGGGATACTGCCCAAATCTTCACCATAGATCACCGCAGGGATAAAACCTCTTTTACGTAAAGCATTTACTTTACTTTTTCCAACCTCTTTTCTTTTTTCTGCTTCTAAAATTATTTTTTCCATAGTTTTAAAAATTAATCAAATAATTCGCTTACAGATTCTTCAAAATGTATCCTTTTAATCGCCTCTCCCAAAAGATTAGCCACTGATACCACCTTAATACGGAGATGTTTTTTGCAATCCGGCAGAGGAATGGTATCGGTAATTACCAGTTCTTTAAGGTCCTTACAGGCATCGATATTTTTAAGTGCATCGCCGGAAAGCACCCCATGGGTAATGGCGGCGTAAATATCCCTGGCTTTTGCCTTTTTTAATACAGACACTGCCTCCATTAATGAACCGCCGGTAGCAATTAAATCATCAACGATAATGGCGTTCTTATCTTCTGCGTCTCCTAAGATATGCACCGCTTCTGCCTTTTCCGGAGATATACGCCGTTTGTCAATAATGGCAAGTTCTGCTCCTAAACGCTTGGCATAGGCACGCGCCATCTTTATTCCCCCTACATCCGGAGAAACAACTACGAGGTTCTTTAATCCCAATTTATTAAAATAATCAATGAATACCCCTACGGCATAAAGATGGTCTAAGGGGATATCAAAAAATCCCTGAATTTGTCCTGCATGCAAATCAATAGTCAAAATACGGTTTGCTCCTGCTACGGCCAAAAGATTAGCCACTAATTTAGCAGTGATAGGCACACGCGGCTGGTCTTTTCTATCCTGGCGCGCATAACCAAAATAAGGAATTACCGCGGTAATACGTTGAGCAGAGGCACGTCGCAAAGCATCGATCATAATTAAAAGTTCCATAAGATTCTCATTAGGGGGAGGGCAAGTAGGTTGAATTATAAATACATCTTTACCGCGCACATTTTCGTTAATCTTAACTCGGATCTCACCCTCGCTAAAACGCGAAACCAAAGCATCGCCTAAGGATATCTTTAGATAATCTACGATATCCTCAGCTAATTTTGGATGGGCATTTCCGGTAAATACAACTAATTTTTTCATTTTTGATGAATTTTTTTAAGAGGTTTTGCAGGTACCCCTGCCACTACTTCGCGGTCTTTTACATTATTGCCCCGGCAAACCACTGCGCCTGCTCCCGTAGAAGCAAATGCGCCTATTTTTACCGGAGCAATCAAAACAGTATCTGAACCGATAAAAGCACCCTTTTTTATAAAGGTGGGGTGTTTTTCTTTGCCGTCAAAATTGGCAGTTACTGTACCTGCTCCGATGTTTATATTTTCTGCCAAATGCGCATCGCCTAAATAACCAAAATGTTTTGCCTTGGTATAGCTTCCTATTCTTGAACGCACAACTTCCAAAAAATTGCCTATCGTTGCGTTATCTTCTAAAACTGTTAATTCCCGCAAATGGGCAAAAGGCCCTACTTGGCAATATTTACCTATTTTAACATCTTTTTCAATGATTGTAAAGGGATAAATGATGCTTCCTTGTCCAATCTTTGCCGAATAAGCGATAAAAGTATTTTCGGGGTCTAAAATTTTTACCCCTTTTTCTATTAATCTTTTATGGATCCTCTGCTGAATAATTCTGTTTGCCTGTATTAAATCCGAATAGGAATTTATCCCCCTGGCTTCTTCTGCATCCGCTACCACCACTGCCTGAATATAGGCACCGCGCCGATAAAGAAGCTCGACCACATCGGTAAGATAAAATTCTTTTTGACGGTTGTTATTTTTTATCTGTTTTAACGCAGAAAATAGTTTCTCTTTATTAAAACAGAAAGCACCTAAATTTGCTTCTTCTATTTTTTTCTGAAAATCGGATAACTTATCTTCTTCTAAAACTGCACAGATACAGCCCTGCTTATCCCGGATTATCCTGCCATATCCGGAAGGATTTTTAAGATAGCTGGTTAATAAAGTAAGGTCCGCTTTATTGTTTAAATGTTGCTTAACCAATTTTTGTATTGTCCCTTTAGTAAAAAGCGGGTGGTCACCGTAAAGAATAAGCAGTTGCCCTTGAAAGTTTTTAAAAAATGGCTGCGTCATTTTTACCGCATGCGCGGTACCTAAAAGTTGTTTTTGGATGATAATTTCTGTATTCTTTTTTATATTTATGGTTTCTTTTATTAACTCATAATTTTTGCCTAAAACTAAAGCCTTTTTCTTTATTCTTAAACTATCTGCTAAATCCAGCACGTATTCTAACATCGGCCTGCCGCAGAGAGGATGCAAAACCTTAGGCAAATCAGATTTCATCCGCTTGCCTTTGCCTGCCGCTAAAATAATTACCGCTAATTCTTTTTGCATATCCTTTTGCTATCTTAAAAATTTTAACAATTATTAAAACATAATAATTATATACTAATTTTTTTTTATATCAACAAAAATATCATATCATTTTTTTAGAAAGGTTATTATTTCTTATCATAATAAAAAAGGGTATGGAAATTAATTGGACGGCTACAGAAAACATTACCAAAATATAAACAGAGAGGTCGTAAAACACGCCCATCAGCATACTACCAAAAAACCAAAAGAAGCCGTAACCGGCATTAAATATTCCGTATGCCGAACCTCTTTTATCCACAGCAACCATGCCAGCAATCCCTGCACGCATTATCGATTCCTGGGCACCCATCCCTATGCCCCATAACGCTATACCCAACAAACAAGAATAAAAATTTCCTAAAAAAACCAACGGTGTAAAAAACACAGACAAAAGAACGGCAAAAATAATAACCGATGTACCTTTGCGGTCAAATAGATATCCGAATAAAAACGCAGCCAAAGCATCAACCCCCATTGCAAGCGCATAAAAAATAGGAATCCAATTATCGGAAACAAGGGAAGTTTTTTTGAAATGATAAGCAATTAGGGGAAAATCAACATAACCGGCTGCCACAAAAGACACGGCAATAAGGTATATCCAAAATATGCGGGGAAAATTTTTACTTTCTAAAACAAATGATACTTTCTCTAAATCTTTTGGTCTTGGATAACGATATTTAGCCACCACAAGAACCACAATTGCTAAAAGCGCAGGCAAAAGCAAAACCGCAAAACTAATTTTATAATCACCTTTGATAAAAAGAACTGCTGCCACGATCAGAGGACCAAGCATCGCTCCTATCTGATCCATTGCTTCGTGCAAACCAAAACCCCGCCCTCTGCCTATCTGTTTGGTGGCATAGGAAAGCATGGCATCACGGCTGGGAGTCCGAATCGCTTTGCCTATGCGCTCAGTAATCATCAAAACAGCGGCAATTTCCCAACGGCCTGCTAATGCTAAAAGAGGCACAGCCAAAAGATTAACTATATACCCGATGATAGTAATCAACCAGTACCTTTTTGTTTTATCGCTGATATATCCGGATATAAATCTCAACGTATATCCAAGCAGTTCTCCAAAACCGCAGACCAACCCTACTGTTGTTGCGCTTGCTCCTAATAAAGCAAGATATGGACCGGTTATGCTGCGCGCTCCCTCATAAGTTATATCCGCAAAAAGACTGACTAACCCTAACAGAATAACAAATTTAAACGCCATTCTTGTGGCATCTCTATTAACCATAATTAACTTAGAAAGAATGTCTTTTTATTTAAATATGAAACGCAGAAATGGATTATTATTTCTATTGTTGTACTGCCCGGTGAGGACTCGAACCTCAACGCCGAGACCCAAATTCTCGTGTGCTACCAATTACACTACCGGGCAAAAATGGTTTTACTTTCCATTTGAAGAGGCACCCAGACGGGAATTCTTCTCTTTATCGTATGCTTCCAGCACCCTCTTTTGGAGGTATTCGCGGAAAGACTGCGTAATAGGATGAGCAATATCTTTGTGTTCTGCTTGCGCCCCTGACTGGGATAATGGTTTTTGGGCCTCCGGGTTTAAGGGATTAGCGCATTGGCTACAATATTTGGCGCGTGATTCGTTTTTAAAACCGCATTTTGGACAGGAATATTTTATCCTCCTTGAAGGCATAGCAATAAAAATATGCCCTGTTTGCCCTTCGATTACTTTTATGTTTCTTACCACAAAAGCGTTATCAAAAGTAACAGTAGCATATGCTTTTAGTTTTTTATCAGGTGACTCTTTTAAGAATATCCTTACCTCTGTTATCTCCATATAATGTTCCTCCTCCTTTGAAGAAAATTAAATGGTTTTTGCCAAGACTACTTTAAACAATCCCCTGTCCTGTTTATCCCTAAGTCTTTGCCTAAACCATTGTGCCTCCTTTTTTGAAGAAAAAATCGTAAACATTGCTGGCCCGCTGCCAGACATAAAGACGTTTTTCAAGCCTATTTTTTTAAGTGTATTTTTTATCGTTTTTAATTGAGGGTAAAGCATCAAAGCGATTTCTTCCAATTGATTAAAAATTTTCCCTTCTACCTGCGGGATATTCTTTTCTTTTAACCCATAGGTAATTATTTTAACATCTTGAAGATAATTTGTCAATTTTGAAAAATAACCCTTGCTGTCTAATTCCAGATAGACCTCTTTGCTAAATACTTTTATATTAGGCAAAATGAGTAGATGCCAGAAACAATTACTGATGTCTAAAGGCTGGATCTGCTCTCCTTTTTTTCTTCCTATTGCAAAGGAGGTATCGTATAGGAAAAAACTCACATCCGCGCCTAACCTGCAGGCATATTTTAAAAGTTTATCCAAATCTAACCCCAGATTCCACAATTTATTTAAACCCAGAAGCGTGGCGGCGGCATCGCTAGAACCACCCCCTAAACCACTTGCCAAAGGTATCCTTTTTTCTATATGTATATCTATCCCTTTATTTATCTTTAAATCTTTCCTTAAAAATTCTGCTGCTTGAAAAACAAGATTGGCATTGGGTGGGCAGATCTCTTTGAAATTGCTTGAAATTTTTATCTGGGAATCGGCGCGCTCTTTTATAGAGATACGGTCAGAAAGACTAATGCGCTCAAAAATAGTAATGAGGTTATGATAGTTGTCCTTGCGTTTATTTAAAACCTTAAGGTAAAGATTTAATTTGGCAAATGCGCGAAAAGAAAAAGATTTCACCGGTAAAAAAGTTCCTCTGCTGCTTTTGCTATATCTTCTGCCTGCAAATCATACTCCCGCAACAAATCCTCTGCTTCCGCAGACTGTCCAAATCTATTCCTTATCCCTATTTTTTTAATATGCACGGGATATTTCTCGCAAAGCACATCCTCTACCGCGCAAGCCAACCCTCCTATTACGCTATGCTCTTCGCAAACTACTATCCCTTTGGTATTCTTTGCAGAATCAATGATTAACTCCTCATCCAAAGGTTTTATGGTATGGATATTTATTACCTTTGCCTGGATATTTTTCTGGGCTAACCAAGAGGCAGCGGTTAAAGCAGTATGGACAAGCAAACCGCAGGCAATAATAGAAATATCATTTCCTTCCCTTAAAATCTGGGCTTTCCCAAAAATAAATTCTTTTCTATTTTCTAACGTAGGAAATTTTGACCTGCCTAAACGGATATAAAAAGGCCCGGGAGTGTCTGCTGCTGCTCTTACTGCTTCAGCGGTCTGCAAACCATCACAGGGAACAATAATTTTCATATTAGGGATTGCCCGCATTAAAGCGATATCTTCTAACGCCTGATGGCTGGAACCATCTGGGCCAACGGTAATTCCGGCATGCGAGGCGACAATTTTAATGTTAAAATTATTGTAACAGACAGTATTCCTTACTTGGTCCCAAGCCCTGCCTGTGGCAAACATCGCAAAGGTAGAAACAAAAACAATTTTTCCGCAACTCGCCAGTCCACCGGCAGTAGCCATCATATTTTGTTCTGCTACGCCAAAATTAAAAAATCTTTCCGGGAATTCTTTAGCAAAAAAACAGGTACGGGTGGAACTAGAAAGATCAGCATCCAAAACCACAATATTTTTGTTCTCTCTGCCTAACTCTACTAAAGTTTTACCGTAAATATCCCGCTGATAAAGCCATTCTGCCATTATCGTTTCAGTTGGTTATTCTAACTCCTTTAATGCCCTCTCTGCCTCTTCTTTTGTGGGCACCCTTCCATGAAAATCCACGATATTTTCCATAAACGAAACACCTTTACCTTTAATAGTATGGGCGATTATTATCTGGGGTTTCTCTTTAATCTGGACAGCGGCATAGTAAGCATCCAAAATCTGATATAAATTATGTCCGTCAATCTCCAAAACATACCAACCGAATGCCTTCCATTTTTCTACAATCGGCTCCAAATTCATTATCTCATCTACCCTACCATCAATTTGATAACGGTTATAATCCAAAATCGCGGTAATATTGTCGCAACGATAGTGGGCGCAAGCCATAGCTGCCTCCCAGATGTTCCCTTCCTGTATTTCGCCATCTCCCATAAGAACGTACACCCGGTAATTTTTTTTATCTATTTTTGCTGCTAAGCTCATCCCTAAAGCAACCGAAAGCCCCTGCCCTAAAGAACCGCTAGCCACCTCTACCCCGGGAGTGCGACGGTCAGGATGCCCTTGCAAAATAGAGCCTAATCTCCTTAAAGTATCTAATTCTTTTAAAGGAAAATATCCTGCTTCTGCCAATAAAGCATACCATAATGGACAGCAATGCCCCTTAGAAAGATGGAACCTATCACGGTCCGGCCAAGATGGATTTTTAGGATCATATCTAAAAATAGGGTCTCCGGAAGGAAAATGACCAAAATATAAACAGGTAAGCAAATCCGTAGCAGAAAGGCTGCCGCCGGGATGGCCGCTACCTGCCTTGGCAAGCATCTGAATAATTAAATGACGAATATGCTTGGCTTTTTTCTCTAATCTTTCTATCTCTTTCTGAGAAGGATATTGCATTTTTTAAGGCAACAATTTAAGTTCTTCTAATCTTTTTTTTAACTTTGTATTATCCGGTTTAAGATTTAGCGCCTTTAACCAATTTTCTTTTGCTTCCAAAGCTTGGCCATTTTTAAAATAGGCCTCTGCCAGATGCTCATAAATAAGAGCGTCCTCTAAAAGCTGTGTTGCTTTTTTTAGCTCATCAATCGCCTCTTTTATTTTTCCCTTCTGATAATAAACCCAACCTAAACTATCGCGGTATGCGCCGTTATCCGGTTCGAATTCCAGCGCCCTCTTAATCAAACCCTCTGCTTCATCAAGATTAATATTTTCTTCCGCATAAAGATAACCTAAGGCGTTTAAACTAATATGGTCATCAGGGTTTAAAGCAACAGCTTTTTTAAATTCTAAAATTGCTTCTTTTACCCGATTTTGCCGATGGTAAACTTCGCCTAACATTAAGTGCGCAGTAAGGTCATTTTCAGAAAGTTTAAGATTTTTTTTAAAAATCTCTTCTGCTTTATTTAAGTTTCCTTCTTGCATATAAAACTGGCCAAGCAGCTGATATATTAAACAATTATCCGGATACGTCTGAAGGCTAGTTTCCAAAAAATTTTTAAATGCCTCTTTGGCTAACTCTTTCTTGTCTTGTAAATAATATAAAAGAGAGAGCAAATAATGCGATTCTAACCCTTGGGGATTATATTTAAGCGCAAGTTTTAACTCTTCTATCGCTTGGTCAAATTTTTCTTCCTCTATATAGAGAGTGGCTAACTGAAAATGTAAAACCGCCGAGTTATAATCCCATTTAATAACCTTTTTATATTCCTGAGTGGCTAAGTCCAACTCATCTAAAGAAGCATACACACCTGCCATAACAAGATGAGAAATAATTTTCTCTAAAGATGCACTGTGGGCTTGGGAAAAAATCCCCATACCCAACCAAAAAAATACGCACAAAAAAATCCCCCTCTTTTTTTTAAAATTATTTAAAATCATATTTTATCTTCTTATTTTATTAATTAACCCCAGGGGCGTTTTTTGAGATGCCGGAGTCTGCGTCTTATTTTTTTGCGTTTGTGGGTTTTTATTTTACGCAGTTTTCTCTTTCTTCCACAAGGCATAAACCCTCCTTTAATATATCACTTTATTTAACGGGTATTCTACAATTCCCTGTGCGCCTGCTTCCTTTAATTGTGGAATAATCTGACGCACCTGTTTTTCATCAATAATCGTCTCGATAGCAAACCAATCCTTTTGACTTAACGGCGAAATAGTCGGATTTTTTAATGCGGGCAATTTAGCTAAAACATAAGGAAGAGCTTTTTTTTGCACATTCATTTTTAAACCTACTTTCTCTTCGGCTAAAATTGCTCCCTTAAGAAGTAAAGCGATCTCCCCTATCTTTTTCTTCTTCCAAGGGTCATTATAAGAGTTTAAATTCGCAATAAACTGAGTGGTAGATTCACAAACACAGGCAATCTCTTTTAATTTATGCGCTTTTAAACTTCTGCCTGTCTCGGTTAACTCCACTACCGCATCAGCTAAACCTGCGCTTACTTTCCCTTCGGTTGCTCCCCAGCTAAATTCCACCTCTGCCTTAACTTTATATTGTTTTAAAAAATCTTTTGTAATATTTACTATCTCTGTAGCGATTCTTTTGCCGTTTAAATCCTTTACCGAATGGATAAAAGAACTTTCTGGAACCGCTAAAACCCATCTTACTTTATTTAAACTCTGTTTGGCATAAACCAAATCACAGACTATTTTAACTTTGGATTTATTCTCCAAAATCCAATCATTACCGGTTATACCGCAATCTAAATTTGCTGACTCTACATAACGAGAAATCTCCTGTGCTCTTAAAAGCAAAGGTTCGATTTCCGGGTCATCAATAGAAGGAAGATAAGAACGTTCAGAAACCGCAATGTTAAAACCTGCCTTTTTAAACATTTTAAAAGTTGCCTCTTGCAGACTGCCTTTTGGCAAACCCAATTTTAATATCTTTCTGTTCATGCCTTATATTTTTTATGTTTGAAATTTTAAATGAAAGTTATTTTTTAATAATATCTAAAATCCGCCACATCTTCATAAAACCAATTTCATCGAACTTAATCCCTAATCTGAATACGTTGGCTTTTGTCTCTTCTATCCAAACCACTAATCCGGTGATATAAATAGGGTCTCTGCCATCTTTTAAATCTATCCACATATCTAAATGATTTTTAATTTGAATCTCTGTTACCGTTAAAAGCAACCCCCCTCCGCCTGCGCTTATATCTAGGAGTTTACCTTCTCCTGATTTTTGAGTTTCTTTGCAGAGGAACCTTACCGGCAAATCCACCTTAAACCTTTCAAACATGCGCCGTTCTTTCATTTTTTTTATTTTACCATAATAATAAATTTATGCAAAATAATTTTGTTTATTTTAAAATCGCGTGTTTACAAACCAAATTATAAGCGCACCACAAACAGACCATATAATCAGGTTTTGGCGTAAATATCTGTTCACGAATCCCTTGGGCTGCTTTCTTGATTTTTTGTTTTGCCTTTTCTAAATCTTTTTCCGAAAAAACTGTCCTGCCGATGTGTAATGATTCCAAAAAATAAAGCCTTACTTCTTTAGGCAGCTGCCCGAATATCTCCTTGTAAGCTAAGCTATAAATCATCAACTGTAAACTTTCCCGCGTGCGCTTATCCGCCTCCTGCTGGCTATTTACCTGCGAAGATTTAAAATCCGTGATTACTCCGCAGTTATCCGAATCGATATCTAAACGGTCAAAACGGCCAATAATCCGGTTATTCTCATAAATAAAAGAAAACTCTTTCTCAATAAAGGTAGGCAGAGAAGAATTTTTCTCTTCGCTATAATAAAAATCTAAAAGGGCTTTTTTGGCTATCCTTTCTCTTTCCTGCTGATGCTGCTTGCTCAAAAAACCTTCGGGTTGAAATACCTCTTCAAATGTTTTAATGATAAAGTCCGGTTCTACTTTTATATTAGCCAAACGGTAGCGCAAATACCTGCTGACCGCCTCATGCATCGCGCGGCCGTAAAGCACCGTATGGTGTTCCATAATAGGGATGCGTAAAATATGAACGTATTTATACTTCATGGGGCAGGTAAGATAATCATCAATTTGAAAATAACTTAAGGTAAGCAATTGGTCCTGTTTAGATAAAATAGAAACCTTTGACTTTTCAGATGAAGAGTCAAAACGTGCAATTTTTTCTAAAGGATGGGTTATTTTCTTTTCTTTTTTTAATACTTCTTCGCCTGCTGCTTCAATGACAAATTGGCTAACTTTTCTATTTCGGCTGCCACCGTAGTTTTGAGCCCAGGTAAAATAAAGTTCATCTTTAGCGCGGGTCATCGCCACATAGAAAAGCCGACGTTCCTCCTGCAAATGAAAATCTCCTTCGGGAATAACCTCTTTAATTAAATCCAAGGGAATTTCGATAGGCTGGCTGCGCTGATATAAAGGGAATTTCCCCGCGACTAAATTCACCATAAACACTACCTTAAACTCCAATCCTTTAGCTTTATGTACTGTTAAAACATTTACCGCATCTATATCCGTTTCCACCTCTGCCTCCGCAGGGTCATCGCCTGCCTCCAAAAGGAGCTCCAAATAATTTATAAAATCTGTGCTGTGGTTATCTTTGCTAAAAATCTCAAACTCATGAACAATATTAAAAAAACGCGCGATATTTTTGATCTTTAATTCATTATCCAAAGAAGGCTTATCCAAAAGCATCTTTAAATAGCCGGTATCTTTTAAAAATGCATAAAGTAACCTCCCAGCGCTTAAAGTGCGCGAGAGTTCCAAAAATTTGTCCATCTCTTTCACAAACCTCTCTATCAATACAAGAGTATCCTGTTTAATCCCCTTATTAAGCTCTGCGATATTTTGGATATCCTTAAAAACATAATAGAGAGGCTGATTATGTCTTTTAGCATAATGCAAACATAAAGCTAAATCCTGTATATCCATTGCATAAAGTTCAGAACTCACTAGATAAAAAACGCTGGAAGAATCAACCACCGAAGCAATAAATTTTAAAAAATGGATACATAATTTTATCTCAGACAACTGGTACAATCCTTGCCCGCCGCTAAATCTAAAAGGAATGCCTACCATATTGAGTGATTCCAAAAAACTCTTGGCGTCCGAATTGGAACGCACCAAAATAGCAAAATCACTGTATTTAAGACCACCGCTTAAAACTTTTTCCTTTATGGTATTAACCACAAAATCTGCTTCGCTAAGATAAGTATCAAAACAAAAACATTGCGGACCCGGTCCCTGCTTTAAGGCGATTAACCTTTTATTTATATTTGCTTTCACCTCAAAACGGTCAGGATTATTGTGTTGAATCAACTGGTAGGCACTATCCAGAATATTTTGATTTGAACGATAATTTGTGAGAAGATTTATTTTTTTGGCTTGTGGAAAATCGTTAATAAAGCTGAGCACATTGCTATATGCTGCGCCACGCCAGCGATAGATGCATTGATCATCGTCTGCTACCACTGCAATATTTTGATGTAGACCCGCCAAAAGATGCGCCAGGCGATACTGGGCAAAGTTGGTATCCTGAAATTCATCAATAAGGATGTATTTAAATTTATCCTGATACTTTTTTAGTATCAGGGGATACTGACGAAAAAGTTTTAATACCAGATAGAATTGATTGGCAAAGTCCACCTGCCCCTCTTTCTCCAATAGTTCTAAATACTTTTTATAAGCAAGGGCGATTTCTTTCTGCTGCAAAAAATATTCTTTTAAAAATTCATCCTGGGGGTTATTTTCACTTTGTGTCTCCAATTTTTGGACATATTTTAAGTATTCTTGTGGCAAGATATCATCGTCCCTTAATCGGCTAAATATGGAAATTAAAGAATTGATATAACGGGTGGGTTCGGTGAGTGGTCGGAAATAAGAAAGTTCGAATTCAAAAAGATGCTGACGCAAAAAAACCGCTGCCTCTGCTTGGTTAAGTACCTTAAAATCCGGTTTAAGTCCGAAAAATACAGCATTTTCCCGTAATACCCTATCTCCAAAAGCATGAAAAGTAGAAATCCAGATATCGGTATAGCCGTAAGGAACCAGCAGATCTACCCTTTCCTCCATCTCCTGAGCAGCCTTATCAGTAAAGGTAAGTGCCAATATCTCATGGGACTTGGCTTTTCCGGTATAAATAAGATAGGCGATACGGTGCGTGATTACTGTAGTTTTACCTGTGCCAGCGCCGGCAATAATAAGCAGGGGCCCTTCTCCATGGGTTACTGCTTCTTTCTGTTGAGGATTAAGCCCTTCTAAAATAACTCTATATTCATCCATCAAGATATCAAAACCTTTCTGTTTTTACAAAACGCACTTACTCCTATTTTATTATTAAATTTTTACCTTGACAAACAATTATTTTCAAGTATACTTACATCACTACTATATAACTATTGGAGGAAAGATGCGCAGAAGTTGTTTTATCTGTAATAAAAGAACTTTAGTCGG
>Ga0123519_10000089_pt1 | contig 139527 bp, 172 predicted proteins | sample YelNatPaOPRAMG02_FD_87396 | JGI IMG/M metagenome (GOLD analysis project Ga0123519, IMG submission 87396) | Hot spring microbial communities from Yellowstone National Park - Yellowstone National Park OP-RAMG-02 (version 2) | ecosystem: Environmental > Aquatic > Thermal springs > Hot (42-90C) ... | reverse complement strand
CCGCGTGGATTTCGGAAACATCTGTTTCATCCGACAGCACGTGCCGTTAGTCTCGGGCGTTCTTCTTTAACTCGTTTGAGCATTGGTGTTGCCGGTGGAGCAGCAAAAGAGACGTTACATGTTAATAGGATGGGGGCCTTTGGTCCTGGCGCTGGGACAACGTTAGCACGTATTGGTCCTGTCGGAGCAAATGATATACAAATCCGGTCTAATTCAAATGCTGCGAACGTAGCCGACGATTCGACCTTGCCCGCGTGGGCAATTCGGTTCGGTCCAGCGTTTGATGACTTCGCGGTTTTTCGCGCTCCGGCAACGGCAGGAACGCAAAGTTATGGTATTCTATTTCAAATTACCCCCAACTTACAAGTTATAAGTTTTGGCGGATCGCGGTTTGGATCAGCAACAACAGTATCCACGAGTCAGGCTGTTGCACTGTTCAGGTATTTGTATGCTGTAGACACGTCAACAGCGAGTGTGACATTGACACTTCCATCAGCCTCTACGGCTGGTGCAGGGTGTACGTTTGTGTTTGTGAAAAAAGCGGCGGCGAATACTATGATTATTCAGGCCCCGTCCGGCAATAACATTGGCTATGCCGGCGGGACATCTGTTTCTACTACGTCGCAAAATGCCAAATTCATGCTGACATCAGATGGAAATTCGGTTTGGGTTCAGGTGGTGTAAATTATGCGGTATAAAACAGAAATTCCAATTATGTGGCATCATACAGAGCCTGGATTACTCCATATTTGGTGGACGCCAGATACGGCGACAACAGGTGCGTGGCATTGTGAGTTTCACACCGGGAAAACAGGTACTTTCGCAGATGGTCATATAGAACAAATCCCTGAATTAAGCCTTGACGGCTTTTACAGTATAAACGGAACTGTGTTGCATACGTGGGATTCCGGGCAGACTCGTGAGGCATTTTGGGATTTTCAACCACTATTTACGATCAGACCGAAATCCTGGCCTTTCCAGGTGGATTTAACACTAGCATGGTTTAAGGAAAAATGGATAGTGAATTAAGGGAGGTATAATAAAAATGGCAGAGACATATAAAATTCTTGCTCAAGCCGCGCCGGCTGCGGCAACGCTGACAAACTTGTATACTGTTCCTGCGTCAACAAGCACTATAGTTAGTACGATAACGATTTCGAACCAATCGGCAACAGCAGATACGTTCCGTATTAGTGTTGCTCCTGGCGGAGCGGCTGATGCTACCAGCCAATACATTGTGTTTAATGCCACAGTAAACGGGAATGATACAATTGGGTTGTCGTATGGTCTTACGATCTCGGCAACCGATGTGATTCGTGTTTTTTCCACGAACGGCACTACGGTATTTCAGGCTTTCGGAGTTGAGATTACGTGATTGGGCTGGTCGGTTACTTTGCAAAGTACTTCATTACGAAAAAGAGATGATAATAAAACGGAAAAAGAGTTGATAATAATATGTTTACCAAAAGAATCGCCGCAGAACACGCGCACATCGTAGATCCCGAGAAGGGAAAAATTGCTCAAATATTTAAAAAACTAGGAAAATCGGAAGCTACGGAGCTTGAACTTTTGCGTGCGGCCAAAGACATGGGTCTACAATTAACCGGTCTTCGCACGTATTGTGAAATAGATGCGAACGGTCTTTTGCGTCCGAAGCAGTGGAGTGAATAATGTTTATTAAAACGGCACAAATATCTGTAGAGGCTGTTTTGGATAAAAATACATTTGAGAAAAGGCACGCTGCCAAGAAAATTGTGGAATACGATCCAGAATTCGTGTATGTCGCCGTGCGCGCATTAACGGCAGACAAACCGAATAGTAACGGTGATTGTTTTCCGCACGACGAATTGATTCGGATTGATCCGATTTTGCATCGTCCGGTCTATGCATCATTTATTGGGAAAGGTGTGTACATTAATCATCGTCACACGGATGATCCAACACAGGCGAAAGGAATTGTCCTTGACGCGCGGTATGTCACTGCCAACGAAAATGACAAATATGTCGAACTCTTGTTAGCAATTGATAAGAAGCGTGACCCAGTTTTTGCTTCGAATGTTGAGCGGGGAATTATTAATAAATTTAGCATGGGGGCGTCCGTGCAATTTACGAAATGTTCCGTGTGTGGAAATGAAGCTCGTCGGAAGGAAGATTTCTGTGATCATATTGCAAAATTTAAGATGCGGGAATGTGTCGCGCCGGATGGGACGAAAAAACTCGCTTTTGAGAAATGTTACGGGGTGACATATAATGAAATTTCCGCAGTATCAGATCCCGCTGATGAAACGGCACAGATTTTGGCGAAAATTGCTTCTACGAAGCAGGGAAAAAGCGCTATCGAGAAAGAAAATAGCGTAAATTTGTCGCATGGAACAGTTGTATTATTGAACGAGATTAATGCTCGCCTAAAGAGCGTGGAGGCTGCCGTAATGCAGAAAGCTGCTCAGAAGAAGATCGCTCAACCGCTTGAGCCTGAAAAGCCTCTCGGTGAGGAAACTCCCGATGCGGCTGTCGAAATCGAAGAGCCAATGCCGGAAGGGACGGAGCAACTCATCCAAGTCCTTGATGCCATTAAGGAATTTGCTGAGGGCAAGATGCCGGCCGCTGATTTGGTTGAGACTTTGGAAGCATCAGGACTCGGTCCAGAGAAAGCTCCAGGAGAGCTTCCGCCTGGGGCTCAAGCAGGCGAGCCGCAGCCGCCAGCAACGGACATGGCTCCACAGGCATCTGCTCGCCGAGAATCTTTTAGTGCGCTCGTAGATAAGTTGGCACAAGAATATGCGAACAAAATGCAGAGGAGAGAAGCAGCAATGGTAACAAAGAACGCGGATAGTAAGAGCCCAAAGGTCGAGAAGGGGCAGTATCCTCATTATAATGTTCAGGACGACCCACCGCAGAGTGAGTCGAGTGTGTCTAAGTACAAGACACACAAGAGCCGTCCCGCGAGTGATTTCGATAGTGATGCCAAAGAATATGCAAAAATGTGGAATATTAGTGCGGAGTTTAAGCCACATGCCGACAAGCGGGAAGCGGCATGGGTTGTGTCTGATGGGGATACGCCACTCTTCAAAGTAACCGGCGCAGGGGCCTGGGAAGACATGCTCGATGAGAAGTGGGCGGAGTTTTCCAGTCGGGAGTATGGTGAAAATCTCGTCCGCGCGATCTTCGAGGACGGTCTTGAAAAGACGATGGAAGAGGTTAATGCCGAGCCTATTTCTGCATCAGCGCCAACGACCGCGAGAGCGGAACTCGATGAGAAATTGATTAAGGCGGCTGAGGCGAAGGCTGAGGATTTGGCAAATGAGAAGGTCGCCGAGTTCAAGACGCGGTTCCTTGAAGGCTTGAAAGTCGCTTTTGAATTGCAGAATAAAAACGTGATTGACAATCCCATTAAGGCGGCGGCGTATGAGGTGTTGACGGCGGCTGGGCATGATGGGTCGCTTGCTGAGAAGATCGCAGACGCGGAAATTGTCCAGACGCATTTTGATGAGGCGATGAAGGAAGCCCTTCGGTATTCAGAAATGACGCCGGAGGCATTCGAGGAAGTGAAGGCCCACGTAAAGTCTCTTCCTTCGACGCGGGTAGTCGAGGCTCAGGAGAAAGGAGTAAAGGACGAGGAATTAGCAAATATTGTTGCTGATGTTACGCGTGAAGCGATGAGCAAGCGTGCGGCAGTAAATGTCGGGGGTCTCCGTCCTTCGACAAGCGACGATATTGTAAAATCTCGTGATGACCGGCTTCGTGCCGCTGTCCGTTCCGGAATTTCGAAAACGGCAAATATGAGTCCGATTCGGCCTCCGGTGTCTACACTCCGGCGAGTTCGTGGCGGCGTAGTGGCCAGGATGTAATGAAATAGTAAGTAAATTTTTAAAAGAAAATAGTTTATAGAATAGAGCAACATCAGGAGGATTTGAGAAATGGCACTAAAGGTGATTACACCGAGCTTTAACACGGGTGGGACGGGGGTCGGTGCGAACGATTACCGTTCCGGCATGGTCGCAGCTCTTGATGCCAACGGGCTTGCGGTACTTGCAGGAACCGAAGCAACAGCAACGACAAATGGTCCGATGAATAAGGCTGTTGGAATCTTTGGCGAGGACCGGATTACGCAGACCTTGCAACAGACCACGCAAGCGTTTGAGGAAGTTACGGTTACTTCTGGTGTTGCGGTTGCCTTGGCCCACAATGCGATTGTGTCAGGTTCTCAGCTCGTGGTGCGCAAGGACACGAATCAGCCGCAGGTTGTTAACGTCAATTACACGATGGACTTCGTCAATGGGACGTTGACGAGCGTGAATATCCCGAGCGGAACTGTAGTCCAGGTCACGTATACCTTCCAGCTCAATGATCAGAGTGAGAAGGATTTCCGTGGCGTGAATTTCAAGGGATCCGTTGATGAAACCGCCGGGAGCCACAAGGCAACGATTTGGAAAGGCTACGGCGAGTTTGATACGGATCAGTTCGTGACTTCGCAGTCGTATGCGGTAGGTGATATCCTCCGCTATACCCATAGCTCGCATCCGATGGGGGCTGGGTTGTTCACGAATGAGGCGGCGGGAAACACGGTTGTGGCGATTGCCGTTGGTCGGTGTCGGAAGGTCCCGACGGCTGCCGATCCATTCCTTGGTGTGGAGTGGCTTGGTCCGAAGGCGGATGCTACACCGTAATTAAGAAATTATTAGGACGAGTACGGGAGGTAATTAAGAGATGGCCGCAAACACAAATCCCTATGTAAGGAGCGAGGAAACCCGGCAGAAGATTGCTGCCCGCCTAAATCCGGAAACCCCGAGAGCATTTGGTGGACAGACGGCTACCGGAAAGGAACAGAAGAGCGCTGACCGCATGTTTGACAGTCGGAACACGCTCAATGCATACGATAAGGCCGACGCACTCCGTCAGATTCGCGCTCTACTTGATCGCGTTGCTTCTGGCGAAGAGCGGTTGCTTCCGGCTCGATCGGTTACTGCGGAGCACATCTCGCCTTCCGAGCGTGCGGATATTTTCCTTTCGGCATTCTCTGATCCAACGGGTCAGGGATTTGCGAAAATTGGGCAGGAGCTACTTCTCCCAATTAAGGAAATCATCGACTATGAAGGTTTCGCACGGCGTATTCTGAAGACCTATACCCTTGCACAAGGGCAGGTCAACCGTATCGACAAAGATGTGGACGTGGCTTCCTTCGTAGTATCGAAGGATGGCCGGGCAATTGAGACGCGCGTGTCCGATAATTACGTCTTCCCCGAAGAATTCGAGGTAACGGCATTCCCCAGTATTCGCGTGAGTGAAGTCTTCCAGAAGCAGTTCGATGTGCTCGATCGTGCGCAGGATCGTGCCAAGCAGGCTATTATGCGTGCGGAAGACCAGGGGTTGATTTCTGTGCTTTTGGCCGCAGCCCCGTCATTCAATGATACGGTGTCGTTCCCGAGCTTGAATTTGCAGGCTCTTGAATCTATCCGATTCCAGGTTGAGCGGCATCGTTTGGTTACGAGCAAGTTCCTCATCAATCGTCGTGAGGTGTCGGACTTGGTCGTGTTCCTCTCCCAGCAAGTTGATCCAGTTACGGAGCGGGAGTGGATTATGATGGGATATGTGGGTCGGATTTTGAATGCGGATATTATCGCAACGGCTGGTACTCAGGTTGGCCAGGGCGGTCTTGGTCGGTTGTCGGTGAACTGGGAAATCGTTCCGCCAGGTCGGGTATTCGCGGTTGCTGATCCGGAGTATCTCGGCGTATTCCCAATCCGTGTTGAGCTGTTTGCTGAGCCAGCAAACAAGTTCGTACTCGGCGAGCCACGGTATGCATGGCTCTTCTACGAGCTTATTAGCCAGGCAGTAATTAACCCGCGTGGCGTTGCGACGGGATCAAAGTAATCCTTAAAGTCGTGAGTCCTTACGAAAAAGGGATGGTCATTTGACCATCCCTTTTTTATTTTCTGAATTAAATATAATTATTTTTTTCTCTCGAAAAAGACCTCATTCTCTTCATGCGAAACAGTTGTATGATATTGAGGTCAATCACATGGTATACCTGGATTGGATTACGGGTTTTATTACGTTAGTCGGGGTATACTTCACAGGTAAAAAACGGTGGTTTGGGCAAGCAATTCAATTCATTTCGCAAATATTTTGGGCAGGACTTATTGTTCAGAGACGGCTGTGGGGTCTTATTCCATTGGAACTTGCTTTGTTTTATTTATACGCACGAAATGCCTGGCGGTGGTATAGAGATGAAATCAATGGCCGAAGCGTCCGTTTGTCCTCTGTGTGAAAAAGAATTTGTAAACAAAAGAGACAAGTTTCGGCATTTAGATCGTTGGGGGTGTCCGATAGCTTCGAGAGTTCTGGCTCACGAATTTGCCCCGTTATGTGCCTGTGGGTGTGGCAATAAGGTTGAATTGAATAAAAGAAATCCAAAATATTATAACAAGTATGTTCAAGGACATAATAAAAGAGTAAAATTAAATACATAGGAGGGAATATGGCAATCGTTAATGAAGAAGAAAATCGTCGTCGAGTTGAGGAACGCCTGAAGGAGGCGCTTCGTGATTTTTACGGCGACGAGAAGGTTTTGATTGTAAAAAATACGACGAAAGGCTGTGTGTCAATTGGGTTTGGGCGTGTCGGCAGTGAATCGGGTCATGTGGGGTATTTGATCGAGCGGTCTCGTCTTCCGATCAATTTGACTGAAAAGTACCCCATCGAGTATTGGCGTGATTCTCCGGATTTTCGTCAAGCGCTAGCAAAGGGCTGGCTCCAGATTGTGAGTAAGGAAGAGTACGAACGCGCCCTCGAAGCCGAGCGTGCGCACGAGGCACGGTTGGCAGCTCTAGCAAAGAACGAGCAGCCGCGTCAAAAGGCACACGATGTCGCGATCAATCCTCTTCAGGAGCAAGTAATTAATGAGCGAACGGCACAACTCGAACCTGCGACCAACGATCCAACTATCGCGGCGCAGGTTGCGGAATACGAGCGTCGACTAAATGAACCACCTCCGCCGCCGGTCCTCAAGGACGGGCGTTCCGTGCGTGCCGAAGCCCTTGTTGAGAAAACCCGGCGTGGACAGATTACCTCACTCGATGCGCTAAAGGAACTTGATAGTGACGCGGACTTGTATACAGACGATGATTTGCTGTATATTTCTAAGCATGCGGAATACGAAAGTGTAAAGAGTTTTGCAACGAGCATTCTCACGGCACGGAGGAATCCAAGCTAATGCCGAGTTTTCGTGATGTTCTGTGCCATTCGCGCCCGACCGTGAAAACGTTTTATCTGCACCGCCTTGAAGATGAATCGGGCGTGAGTGGGACGGGGATTGTTGCGGTAGGCGTCGAATTCCCCTCGGGTCGATGTGTTATGGAATGGGTCTCAAAAAAGACTGACGCGCATTCTCTTGGCATTTACGATGATATGGATGAACTCAAAAAAATTCATGGGCATGACGGAAAAACGCGGGTTGAATATGCGTAGTCGGAGTTCAAAAGTTTCGGCAATTCCGTTTAAAAAAGATGCAGTCCGAGGGTATTTAGACCGGTGTATGAAGGCGTGGCGAGTCCAAGAACGGCGCGCACAAACATTGGAGGACGCTTTGGTTGCTCATACGTACCACGAAGCACTCCAAAGCGTAAAAGAGGCGTTGTTCGGCAACACAAAAAAGAGTTGATATTCCCACGATGACGTATTCCGAGGCAGTACTTGATCATTATACCAATCCGCGCAATGTTGGGTCATTGCCAAAGGATGATCCGAATGTTGGGACGGGAATTGTTGGCGCTCCAGAATGTGGAGATGTGTTGAAGCTTCAGATTCGCGTGAATCCAGAAACGGGGATTATTGAAGATGCGAAATTTAAAGCGTTCGGATGTGGTTCAGCTATAGCGAGTTCGTCGCTCACGACTGTATTGATTCTCGGAAAACATATTTCTGCGGCAACAGAAATTAAAAATCGTGATATCGCCCGCGAATTATCCTTACCTCCGGTGAAATATCATTGTTCTGTTTTGGCTGAAGATGCAATAAAATCAGCAATCGCTGATTGGCGTAAAAAGACAAGCACAAGCAGAACATCAGGATAATTTGAATTTATAAATAAACTGAGGTGAAAATATGTGGAAATCTATAAAGACAATGGTTTTGGCTCTACTATTGATGGGTAGCCCAGTCTTCGCCGACACGATATGTCGCACGTATCCTGATGATGCTGGACAAGTTGTAGGACCGCTAATGTCACGTTGGGGGGGATCGTCGTATTTGAATGCGTCGTTTTCAGTTGAAATTGTCTCGGGAAGTGGGGCAGTCGGTTCATATCAGTTGCAAAAGGCAGATGGGAACAAGTTTTTCAATGTAGGATCTCCAGTGATCGTTGAGGGTATTACGCCGTTTACACCTGATTCAGATCGCTTTCAGGTCGTAATGATAACAGGTCCCGATCCTGGCACGACTGTTCTTGTGTGCCTTCATTTATAATTTATAATTTATAATTTATAATAAACTAGATCGCGAAAGATTGTCCACATCCGCACGTGCGGGAGGATCTGGGGTTTGACACCACAAACCCCGCTGATTGGAGAGTGTCTTTAAAATCTATTAACGAGCCGTTTAAAAATAGAAAACTTTTTCGATCAATAAAGACCTGCGCACCATTTTTCTCAAAGACTTTATCATCGGGGCGTTGTTGACCAATTTCCATTTTTAAGGTCAAACCGGCGCATCCCCCTCCTCGGACGGCTATACGCAATCCGAACCCTTCTCCTTTGGAAGAGGCTAATTCTTGAATTTTTGCCGCTGCTGCATCTGAAATTATCATCTCTGTCTTTATTTCAACTGTTGGCCGTTCTGTCAATATCCGAATCAGACCCGCTCGAAAAAAGTTGTGGTAAATAGGAGGGACGGATGGCAATTACCCAAATCCCCGTTACATGCCCGGGAATTGATAGCGGGATTCAAATTACAAAAGGGGATACGAAGAGTATCCAGGTTTCTCTCGGGATTGATCTTACTGGCAGAACGGTTCAGCTTACGGTCAAAAGAAGCTCGACATCTGTCGATACTTTATTGGTGAAAACCGGAACTGTTCTCTCCCCGGTCTCATCCGGGAATGTCCAGTTTGATTTTGTTGCGACCGATACGGTGAATATTCCAGCGGGATTTTACTTTTTCTCCATTACGTCCAGTGTTGCGAACACGAATGTAATAACGCACGTTACGGGTCAGTTTATTCTACAACCTATTAATCAATCTCTTATTGGAAAAATTGAGCCAATTTTGTCATTGGGAATCACAAATTCCACTGAGCGCGTGAGTCTCGAAATTCACGATAAGGACGGTGTATTAGCAAATCCTTCTGAATTGTCATTACAAATTCTCGATTTTCAAGATAGTGTTATTACGAGTGTGACTTTTCCTGATCCCGCGATCATGAATCCGCAGGCGGGAATCTTTTTGTATGATTTTACTTCTGACCGCGCTGGGGACTTTTTGGTAATTTGGACAACGCGATTTCCGGATGAAGAACCTATCAAAACGATCAAAAACATTCGATTTGTTACTCCTGCGATGTTCCGCATGATCCCCGAAGTCTTGTTGTATATCGACAAGTCGCGGAAAGCAACGAACAAGCCGATTGCGTTCAATGCGGTTGATGTCGCGGAGTACATCGCGAATGCGTTGCGCGATTTTAATGCGACTCCGCCCACGACGACGATTGCGTTGGAAGAAATTCACGATGTATATAAAGAAGTCTTGATTCAAGGGGCGATTGTGCAAGCGCTTATCGCCCAGGGACTACTTGCGGTCGATCAAGATTTCCAATATAATGACAATGGGATCGCTCTCACCGTTGATCACAATTCGAAATTGATGGGATGGTATCAAGCGTTATTACAAGGGTACGTTTCAAAAAAGAAGCTCTACAAATGGAATTACTTTCAGCCGCATCTATACGCACGAACAATTGTGGGATCGACGTTTGCATTGGGATTTTCGAAACTTCCGGCTGGAGTTGCCAGCCGATTCCGTGGATGGATATGATGCGCTATGATGTTCGACGTAGACCGACCTATTGTCTTTGAAAAAGGCAAGTGTGTGTTATGTGGCAAAGAAGATGATGATTGGTTTATCATGCAACTTTTGTCTGATGGGGCGTGGCGGACATTTCCGCGTGGTATGTCGCTGCGCTCTCAAGGACTGGATGAGATTGATGCGAGTCATCATGTGTATTGCGTTCACAGTTGCTCCGAAAAGATTATGCGGACTTTTACAACAGACCGGGAAGTCAATGCGTTCCACATGGCGTTGCGTGAACGAGGTGGGTAATGGTGGGATACATAATTGGTGGATTTGCGAGCCTGAAGTGGTATTATGCGCCTTTTATGTATCTCCTTAAAAAGCGAGGATTGACCGTAGAATTACTAAATCCCGGTCCATTAGGATTGAATATTTGGCCATTGTCTGTATACGAAGCAGAAGTCAAAAAAGCGTTTGCACATATTGATGCCCCGATTTTTCTTATTGGGCATAGTCTCGGCGGTATTCAAGCCGTGTGGGCAGCGGCGATGTTTCCTCAGTTGGTGAAAAAAATTTTCGCCATTGGCGCACCGTTATATGGCTCGCCGTGGCCTATATATGAGGACGGAATTCGAACATTGTTGGATGTTACTCCTGAAGTGTATGATAAATTTCGGTATGAAATTATTCCCCAATTCGCTTCTCGTCTTATCACGATTTCGTGTCCGCATGATGTAATGGCTCCGGTTGAAAAATGTGTAGTTCTAGGAGCAAAAAATTATGTTGTAGATGTTCAGGAAACATTTGTTCCGACCTCACATCTTTTGATTCCGTATTTGTCATCGTCATTGAATATTATTCAGAGAGAACTTGAGACCTAGTTGCTTTTGTTCCTTAAAGGAGTTATACGTTCGTAGATGCAAGCGCTCCTGCTCGGATTGGGACATCGCGCTCGTCACGGTAAAGACACGTTCGCGATGATGGTCCATGCCCGTCTTCCTCGGGATAGCCGAATTTACTCCTTCGCTGACGATTTAAAAGCGTATTGCCGTGTCTGTTATGGTATGACCACGAAAGATTCGGTCTTACTGCAACGAGAAGGTCAACGATTTCGTCGAGAAAAAGACTTAGATTTTTGGATTCGTCTTGTCCAATTAAAAATTGAAGAACATGAAGAGAGTATCCAACGTCCACATGTTGCGATTATTCCGGACATGCGATACGCTAATGAGTATGCGTGGGTTAAAGCCAATAATGGTATTACGGTGAAAATAAAGCGGCTAAATCCGGACGGGAGTTTGTATATTGATCCGAGTCGTCCATCGGATCATCCATCCGAGACAGAATTAGAGTCTGTGCCGTTCGATTTCGAAGTTGTAGCAGAATCAGGAGATTTTGCTGCTTTGGAAAATGCGGCCGATCATATTGCTCAACTTTTAAAAGAACGGTTAATTCTTCGACAAAAGGAGTATTTGTGAAACCAGAACAGTCTCGTATCCAAATTGAAAAGAAACCACGAATCATTTTGTGGGATATTGAGTGTACCAACCTGAATGCGAATTTTGGGTATATGCTTTGTCTTGGGTACAAGTACCTAGGAGATCCCAAGACCCATGTCATTAGCATTACGGATTTTCCCGCATTCCGTAAAGATCCGACCAACGATTATTATATCGTCAAAGCGGCCGGCGAAGTCTTGAGTGCGGCAGATATGTGGATAACGTGGTATGGTTCGCGATTTGATGTTCCGTATATTCAATCGCGTTTGGTGTATCACAAACTTCCTATTTTACCCCCCGTTCCGCACGTGGATGGGTGGCGTATTGCGAAATATAAGATGCGCTTGAATAGTAATCGTTTGGCGTCTGTGACCGGATTTTTAGAACTCGAAGAGAAAACGCCATTAACCGGTCCTATTTGGATTCGCGCTGCCGCCGGACATAAACCCAGTGTGAAGTACGTCGTTGACCATTGTCTGCAAGATGTGCGGGTGCTGGAACAGGTGTATAATCGAATCAAACCGTTAATGACGAGTCATCCAGGAATGGGTATTCTCGAAGGAAAACTCATCGCATGTCCCGTTTGTGGAAGCGACAAGGTCCAACGGCGCGGATATCACGTGACCCGAGTCCGGAAATATCACCGATTCCAATGCCAGAAGTGTGGCGCATGGTCAAATGATGGGCAGAGCCTTGCCTCGACACGATTACGTTAGGTCCGATTTGCAAAAACATATTTCTCTCTTTACAATTCCCCAAAATAGTTAAATCCTCTAGAGCTGCTATTCTAGGGGATTTTTCATTATGGGTACGCGTTTGACGGGTCAACTAAGCCCGAACGAGTCGGTTCAGTCTCCTCGCGTGTCTCCAACGAATGATGTGTGGACGACCATGAGCGAGGTAATTAATGACTGGGGACTCGGCGAAGCTGATTTGTGGGAACGGTTGATCCTTCGCCAAGATGAATTGCTCAAAACAGGGGCTATTCAGGCCCATCTGTTTCAGCAACTAAATTTTGGTGCTCGATGTACATGTATTAAAGAAGAAACCGGTCAAGTCAACCAACGGTGTCCTAGTTGCTACGGAGCATTGTTTACTGGAGGATATGAGCGCTTTGGTTTTCAGACGATTTATTTCACGGGAGATTCGGCGTCAATTGGAGGAGTCCGACGAGAAGGACGAATGGGCGCTCTTGTCGTTGATCCGCCAACTTTGACGAATATTACGCTTCTAAAAAAATTTCCTGATCATGCCGTGATCGCTGAGGGGGCAACTACCGGCATTATTATGTCTCCTGTATTTCAAATTACTAATAATTTTGCTTTTTCTGGTTTCCGTTTGGATGGATTCGATGGATTACGGCAGTTGACACAGAACAATATTTTGGTCGAATTTACAACGGATGGTGGGACTACGTGGAGAAATATTTCTGATAATTCGTGTTTTAACAATCCGGCATTTAATGTACAATTCCGTGTGACACTGACGCGGGCAAAAGCCACTGATCCAAGCCCATTTTTTCAAATTCTACGTGTTCGATTTCAAATGCAAAAAAACCCCATCGTTCTTATTAGCAAGAAAACATTTCCCGAACAGCGTGTTCTTGAAAGTTTTGGTGTTCGTATTGGGGCTCCTGGGATTACGTGGTGGACCACACCATCACTTGGAATTCCAGGAGGGGACAAAATTTTCGTGCAGGAAAACGATGTTTTTGAATTGATTCAGGGGCAGTATCAAAAAGAAGACCCGGCCAGTGAGGAATTTCCGGTCTCAGGACGGTTTAAGCCGACGAATGTGACGTATGTTGAGCCGCAAGGGAAATTCTTGTCTCAACGTTTTAATATCCGTCTTCTACAAATCGACGAACCGGGGAATGCGATTTTCTAATGGCGACAATATCTGGATTCGCGGCGTGGACTGGTCGAGCGAAGGATATCATTGTTCAGCAGTTACGGGCGCATTTTTCGCTGTTGTTGGCGAGCGCTTCGACGAACGCTCTCAAAGAGCAACCGTTGATTGAAAAGTTCGGTTTGGCTGGGCAAACGTCGGCGGAATCGTTTGTGCAAGTGATTCAAGCCATGCCGCACGCGAACCAGCGCATTCCGACGGTCGCCGTTATGTCCGCTCCTGGAACGGAAAAAAAGATGGGGATTGGGCGTCAAGTGATTCACACATATCATGATCCCGTTACAGGAAAGCCGATGATTCGCGAAATTGTCGGCGGCGACATGACGGTGGTTATTGAAATTTCCACGACGGATACGAATATTCGTTCCGAGTTGACCGATATTGTGCATACATTTTTTACCACATATGCAGAGGAAACAGAGTACGCTTTTCTCGGCGACACGAATATTGACCCATTTTCTGGAGTCCCGAATAATTACCAATTAATTTTAAAATCTGAAGCGGTGATTCAAGGCGAGACGCAACAGGCGCGTCCTGACGGCGAAGCATTCGAAATGATTTATTTTAATAGGATCACCGTCCCGATTTTGTTCCTGGATTATGCCGACCGCGAAGCATTTGATGTTTCCGTGTGCTTTAACCCCACTTTCCACCTTGAAGATGATGCAAATTTCCTTGCACGATTTGATATTGTGCCTCTTGATGAGCCTCGTCAATGGCAATTTGCCAATTCCGATAATTTTGAAATTAATAGTGGTATCGGGTTTGTGAATGGAATTAATACTCAAAAATGGGATATCGTAGTAAATCCGAGCGCTATAGTACGACAAATCGACACAACACTGATGACATCAATAAGTGGAATTAGCGGGAATGGTCTTGTCGCCTTTAAGAGTCTTTCTGATGGTAGTGAGGCTGGAGTTTTAGTCAATAAAAACAGTCCCGGTATTGTCTCTGGAAGATTGCGAACGAAGTTCCGATTTTCGAATGGAAATTCGGCTTTAGTAATCTGTGCTATGCAACAGGGAAGAAACCCGCTTGAAAGTGATTGTTATCAACTGCTCGTCCGACCCGGATCTCCAGCGAGATTGGCCATTATTAAGGGGAATGTGTCTACTGGTCCAGTAACGGTTTTAGGAGAAGGGTCGCGCGTCAATATTCCCATTGGGGTGAATTTGTCCGCACAATTTGAATGGAAAGTGGACCCGCAAAGGTCAAGAATTCGCTTGCGGGGCTATATTTCGCATTGTGAATCGAGTGATTATGGGGCTCTACAAAAACGCTTAGAGATTTTTGATAATACAAACGCCTTTTTAACTTCGGTCGGCGAAAGTGTCGGATTCCGTGAAAATCCCGATACGGCTGGGGACCCGGGCGCTGTATTTATTGATGATCCCGACGTTATTCAAGAAATTGGTAATTTATTGACTAACCCCGCGAAAGTTGGGTAGTTTAACGCTTTAATGAAAAAACGCACGAAAAGACAATGAGAAACAGTTGTATTTGAGGAAGGGAACCCTTTTTTAACGAGGTGGGGTAGGACGGTAACTTAGGAGGATTTCTGAATGGCAATTCGCGTATCACGGTATGTTCCGCCTGGGGTATATATTCAGGAAGAGGTCGTTCAGCCTATTCCGGCATTTATTGGTCTCCCCCGGCAGCTCGTGCTGATCGGCGAAGGTGATCCGTGCAAACTCGTGACCGATGAAAGTGTTGTTCGAGCCTATATTAATCAGGAAGCCGTTACCGTCAATCCGAGCACACTGCAATTTACTTTGTCCAAAACCAGCGACGGCAAGAAAAGCTCCATGTTTTTGTTCAAAAATGGAGATCAGCAAGTTGCCGACGCTTTTTCTGTTGTAAACGCAACGACCATTCAGATTGCGGCAGCGTTTTTTGATCCGACCGCGACATACACGTTCTCCTATCAAGCTACGACGGCGACACAAACGGTCGACGAGTTGGCGTTTGATGTGAATGTGCCATGTGGAGCGATTGTCCGTGTTGGATCCTTTCCGGGTACGAGTGATTTCGTGTCTGGGACAGATTATGTTTTGGTGAGTTCTGGGGTTGCGTGGCTGAGCCCGACTGCGCCGACCATTACGGGATCCACGACCGAAACGTTTAGTGGATTAGTAGGACAGACATTCAACGTAACGTTGAATGGTGGCATTGAACAGTCCGTTACGTTCTCAAATGGGAACTTTGCAAATCCCAATGCTGCGACGGCGGCAGAAGTTGTTACGGTTTTGAATACCAATATTACCGGCATGGCGGCATTCGCTTCAGGTGGACATGTGGTGTTGAAAACAACGGCGGTTGGAAATAGTGCCACAATTCAAGTCGGCGCCGGGACTTCGAATTCCATTCTTGGTTTCTTGAGTGGACAATTTGCTCAAGGCGCTGGCAAGAATCCAGCACAGGGAGCGACGTATTTTGTTACGTATCATGCAAACCGTCCTGCGACGGATTTCAATACGCCCATTTTGAGTACCAGTTTTGATCAGTTTATTGCAAAAGTCGGACCGATTTCGTCAACGAATGCGCTTGCATTGGCGGGACAAATCGCCTTTGAGCAGCAGCCACCGTTTCTCTATCATATTCAGGTTCAGAATACCGGAACGGGACAGGCAGCTCAAGATATTGACTATATTACCGCGATTAAAGGCGCCGAATTAAATCCTGATCTGACAGATATTGTTGTACTCGGGCATCCTACGCTTAATGCGGGCGGAGTGAAACCATTGGTTCGTGCTGCATTGCGGGACCATGTAATCCAACAGTCGAGCTTGATTAATAAGGCGGAACGTATGGGCTGGTTTGGCATGCCCGTTGGAACTGTTGCTGGAGATGGAGAGACGGCTGGGACGTTCGTCTTTGTCGCCACGCAGGAATTGCAGGTTGCTGCCGACAGTCCGGGTCGGGGTCGGTTTGTGCTCACGGGACCGTCGTTTGTGCAGAAGACGTTCCGGTTCCCAGACGGATCAGCAAAGCAACTCAAGTTGGATAGCACCTATCTTGCTACGGCGGTCGCTGCATTGCAGGCTAGTTTCTTGAGCCCGGCTGAAGGGCTATTGCGCAAAGAGCTGGTGGGCTTCGACGCCGTCGAGATTATGAATAAAGGCGATCGCGATTTTATGGCTTCGAATGGGGTGAACTTGGTGGATACGAAGGGCGGGCGTTTCTTGCTATTTGATCCGGTAACTACGGATCAGTCGAGCGCGGAATTCCGTGAAATTAACGTCATGGCACAAAAAGACAATATTGTCAAGCGTGTTCGGAACCAGCTCGATGCGACAATCGTAGGACTTGTACCCGATGATTTGGCGCAGTTCGTCTTTGAAGTTAAGTCGCAAATCGCGACACAGTTGAATGCAGCAATTGCCGATGGGGCGATTGCGCCATTTCAAAACAACGATGGATCAATCCGTAATATTGACTTGGCTACGGATATTATCGTCCAACAGCGCAAGAGTGATCCGACAACGTATGACTTCCGATTTTTCTTCTTTGTGAAGTTTATTGCGAAGAGACTATTTGGAACATATAGTGTGGCTGTGCCGTCAGGTGCCTAAATATAAGTTAATGAAGAGGATTGCTTAATATGGCTATTCCCAATACACGAGTTGCTAGTCAGCACATCATCTCGATCCGTTTTCGAGGTGTAACGATCGGTATCATCCAACGATGGGCACCGCGTCAACAGCGGGATATGACGCCGATTTACGAATTGAATTCGTTGACTTCAGGTCGGCGTATTGATATTGTTCCCGGGAACGTGACTCAGCTTCAAATTGATGTTGCTCGGTATGATCTATTTACCAAGCGTATGCACGAAGCATTTGGATTCCCAGCAAGTGCGATTCATCTTGCCGATCATACTAACCCATTTGATGTGCAGGAGATTTGGCAACTTCCAAGCGGTTTGATTATTGGAACAATCTATCAAGGGTGTTGGTTTAGTTCTATTGGTCGAGAGTACAGCGCGACTGGAGAGCGTGTGATCCGAGCAGACGCAACCCTCGAAGTTACCGATATTCTCAATCTGTAATTGATATGTGTAGTTAAAAGTCGTTTCCTTTCCTTCCTTTATCTATATCTTTTCCTTTTTCAAGAATATAATAAGACAAAACCCTTTGGGGTTTTGTGTATTTTTAATTTTTTGGAGGTGTTATGAGCATACCGAAGTCGGCAATTAACCCCCTTGATGATCTGTATGATTTGATCGAAAAGGGGAAAGTCACAAAAACGGTTACGTGTCGTGGAAAGACATATACGTTTCGGTCGTTGTTCGATGAAGATTATACCTGGAGAGACCAGTTCATTAATATGAATGGTCCAATGGTCATGTTGTCTTCTCAACGATCGCCCACGTTGGCGGTTGCGACAGTCGCCATTGATGGAGTTCCGGTCGAACAGATTCCGGGTTTGGACGAAGTGGGCGAAGGGATTCCATTGTCAGCACGAGAATTTATTGCATCAAATTCAAAATACCTAATTGCATATAATTTGCACACTAAAGTGTACTCGAAGCTGCCTCGGGAATATTTGGAAGAATTGTACGATCTGTTTCAAAAGGAAGTTGAATTGCCGACCCGGATCGTTTCGGAGGAAGACATAAAAAACTCCTAAGCCAATACCCTTTTCTCGCGCTGAAGCAAAGGGTATTGGCGGATTGGAATATTCCTCCTACCGATCCTCGGCTCGGAAAGATGAATACAGCGCGGTGGATCATGGCACACCAAATGCAAATTAGCCGGGAACGGAGGGAAATGCGCCGTTGGGCTCGATTTGTTGGGACGGATTTATCTATGTTCTCTGAATCGCCTGAATCGCCAATTAATGCGGATGATCCTGTTCACGCGATCCCGCTTTCGGCAGTCTTAAATCCCGAAGCATATTCAAAATTGGCGAACACACATGTTCGTGTAGAAGAATCAAGCGTTGATGAAAGTATTTATGAACGCCAAGCAGAAATGCTCGAAAAAGAGGGGTTGCTGACCGAAATTGATAGTGTTGTTGCACAGGCGGAAGAAAAGGTAAAGGCGAAGAAAATGCGCTTAGAAAGAAATCCAGACCAGCAACCTCAAAATGAGCCTCAAATTTTGAAAAAAGTTGATGCCATAGCAGAAAAAGCTGAAGCACAAAAAAAGCGCCGAATTAAGATTGTTCGATGACAGCCGAAGAACTTGAGCAACAGCAACGAATTTTTACCGAGACACTGAAAAAGCAGCAAGAGCTTTTTCAGATCTATACAGAATCCGCGTTGCGGTCTCTGAGCGCAATGCAAAAACTCTATGTTCAAACCGTTGAATCCGGAACAAAAAAATATCAAGAAACAAGTGAAAAAAACCTAACGCGATTCCAATCTTTAAGCCTTCGATTGATGGGGAGTGTGGTTGGTGGGTTTGAAAATGTCTTGCGCGATATGACCAAAATAGTCGGCGAGGGCGGCTTTGGAAGACTCGGCGTTGAAGCGGGAAAAGCGATTGGGGCAGCATTAGGGAAAGGGTTAGCACAGCAATTCGGAAAATCTCCGGAACTGGGTCGCCAACTTGGCGCACTCTTAGGTGGGGGATTTGTGGCTGGAATTCAGGCGCGGGAAGGGATTCGTATGTTAGGGGCCCGGTTGATGCCAGTACTCACGGCCGGACATGAGTTGCGGACTGATTTTACACGTTCTGGAGCACAAGCACTACGAATTTCGACAGATATTCAACGAGCAACAAGGGCTTCACAAGAAGAAATCTTCGGATTAGCCGCGGAATTGTCACGTTTGGGTATTCGGTTTGATCAAGCAGGAGAAAAGGCAACACGATACGCTTTAGCCGCAGAAAAGGTTTTAAACTTGGAATCTGGGCTTGTTGAGGCATTAGATGCAACGATCATTACTCAATATGGAGAGTCATGGCAAGATGTGGCGAAAATATTGCAAGGTGTTTCTTCAGCGACTGAATATTGGCACAACGTAGCACGCCGTACTCACAGCTCTCTTGCTGTTGCCCTTTCGAGCACGAATATGCTCGCACAATTGTATCAGGATGTTGCCGGCGCTGTAAAAGGGACGGCGCTCGAAGCAACAGCAATGAATACTATGCTCCTCGGCATGGTAAATACGATGGGGCAAATGGGGCTTCGACCAGGAATGATGGGGGGTGTAGTAAGAGAATTCATGCAGCGCATGGCCCCAAGTACAACAGGGAGTATGAGACAAAATATTACGCAAGGGATTTGGATTTCCGATATCTTGAGCCGAAGTCCGCGAGGCCAACAAATCCTCGCAGCGGCACAAGGGTTAGCGGAGATCAACAGGCTTGATCCTGCTTTAATTACGATTCCATTGACGCAGTTAATGGCCACGAACCAGGCGCTGACATCGCAGTATTTCATGTCAATTTTGGAAGGGATCTCAGCGATGCGTGCTTCTTTTCCGGGCACAGTCGAACAGCAATCAACGGCGACGCTCTTGAGGTTGGAAGCAGCGTTTGGGCTTGGAGGAATGGCCGGATATGTCGTAATGACAATGGCTGATGAATTTCGAAAAAACCTCGAAAGAGGGATGAAGCCACAAGAAGCATTTATGGCAATTGGACAGAGTGCCGCATACAAAGAAGCGACGCGAGGCACGGAATATGCTGGAAAAAATCCTGAAGAAATTATGCGGCAGGCCGCCCAGTTAACAGCCGGGGCTTTATCGACAAAAGATAAAGCGATGCTTGCTGTGCAAGAGAAATTGGCTTCTGTCGCTGAAGGGTTAGCTGAACTGACGAATGGAAAATTCTTTGATGATCTAGCGACAAAGGGATCAATATTGTTTGATCAAGCGATTCAATTGCTTGCTCCACGGGAAGCTGCCGCCGCAACGCGGCCGGAAGCAGCTCCACTTCCGCCCACTCGTCTTGATGTACCGGCGATTCGAGAGGCTCCTCCTGCCGAAGTACCGGTCAAACCCGGTATTTTCCCATCGCGTTCTACTCCTGTTTTTTCATATTCCAAATCTACTTCACGCGGCATCGAACAAACAACGACGTTTGTGGATGAGAGTGCGCTGTTTGGTGTTAAAGAAGCGTTAGCAGCCGTAGAAAGCAAAAGTCGTGGGGGATATCATGCGATTGGACCGGTAATTACTGATCCTTCGTCACGATATTTTGGACAACGCGCTCTTGGACGATATCAAGTGATGCCAGCCAATATCCCAGAATGGTCTAAAGAAGCTCTGGGATATGCAATTACTCCGAGAGAGTTTTATGATAATCCTGCTTTGCAGGAACAGATTGTTAATTATCAATTGGCAAAACTCATGAGACAATATAAGACCGTAGAAGATGTTGCTTCTGTCTGGCATAGTGGAAAACCTCTTGCACGGGCTTTGCGATCAAGAGATTTGGCGACTGGATTAAGTACTGTTGATTATGTGCGGAGAGTCATTGCAAATCTCCCGGGGAGAATTGGGTAAATGCCGGTACTATATGACCCATATGGACGACCGCTAACTCCAGAGTCGTCACCACAAGACATCGAGCGAATGTTTGAAGAAAGCCGACGCCAAGTCGAAGAAAACACCCGTGCGATGATCGAAGGGACGCGGAAAGCGGCCGACGAATTTGAGAAACATTTGTCCAAGATGAGTTCCAAGATGGAACGCATGATGACTCAGTTTTTCGAAACGTCTCGGGGTAAATCTTTAGAATTCGCACAGAGTCTGGCAAAAACTGTTCAGCAATCGTTCCAACGTGGAATTCCGACGACGCTTGGACAAATCTCTCCTGGTCTTGGGAAAGTCGGCGAAGACTTGGGGTCTTTCGCGGGCAGAGGTTTGATGCGGTTGCTTGGGGTCGGCGGCGTTTGGGCACCTATTGCCGGCATGATCGGCGGCCTCGTCATGAAGGAACTGATGTTCCAGTACGAAGGGTTCCGCATGATTGGTGCCCGGGTTGCACCGATTGTGACTGCCGGACACCGCTTGGATGTCGATTTTGATGATATTGGTGCTCGATATATGCTCGCCGTGCGCGATATTTCACGATCGACAGGTGCCACACAGGAACAAGTTGCCGCGCTACTTGATCAATTGTCTAAAGTCGGTGTTGGTTTTGCTGAGGGAAGTGAACGTGAAGTGCAATTTGCATTAGCGACAGAGCGGATCATGAATTTAAAGCCGCAAACCGTCGCGGCTTTGCAAATAGAGACGGTCACGCATTACGGTGAAAGCCTTAAAAACGCACGCCGAATGGTTTTGGATATGCGGTCGGCTCAACTCGAATTCTTGGCGGTGAGTTGGCAGACGAATTCGAGTATTGCGAGGACGCTGTCTGCCGGTCAAACATTGATTGATGTGTTAGGACAAATTACTGCGGGAGGAAAAAATAGTGGTGCGTCGCTACGTGATATGAATACTATTGCTGAAGCATTAGTAAAAACGATGGCCACAGGTCCGGGCGGGCCCATGTTCCGCCCGGGACAAATGGGACCTATTGGCGCGGGTATATTTCAAGGCGTTCTTCCAGATGTAACACGTATGGGAACGGCCGAAGTTTTCCGGCGGAGTCAAATCGAACGTTTGCTGTTGTCACAAACAGCCGCCGGGCGTAACCTCCTAAAGCAATTGCAAGAACGAGCGTTGCCGCAGTTCAAAGATCCTCGATTGCTGATGCTGCAAGAGCAACAGGCTTTGACACGAGGTCGTCGTGGCTTTGCCGCGCGAATGGCGCTGACAAAATTCATGGGTCTTCATCAATTTTTTGAAAGTTATGGACCCGAACAACAAATAGCAGCTTTTGCTGCGGTGGAAAAAACAATGGGGATTCTCCCTACGCAGGCAGCCGCGATCGAACGTTTAATGCACGAATTGACCGAGCGTGCTAAACTTCGTGGGGTCAGCCCAACGGACCCGGGCGCGATGACAAGAATTTTGAAAGATTATATGCGCGAAGCTCAAAGAGATCCTCACGTTAAAAAGCGGTTAGAAGAGGCTGGGCTACAAAAAGATATGTTGGAAGCGGCGGACAAGCAAGGTCGTGCTATGCTATCTACTATGGACAGAATCGCAAACACTTTGATGGATGTACGGTTGTGGGCGCATGGGTATTGGCAGAATTGGGGACGTACAACCATGAGTGTTTTCTCGGCGCTCAAGGGCTTGCCCGGACCAACGCCGCCAGGACCTGGTGATCTCGTCTCGGCGGGGACAATGGCTGCGGGACTCTTTTCTACTCCGGTTTTTGGGGCAGCCCGTGTTGCGAACGAATTACCAAACGCCGTTTCTACAATGGCTGCAAACATTAACCAGACAGTCGGGGTAGAACCGGGGGCTCGCCCTTATCGCCCTGCCGCGAGTGTTCAAACAACAAACCACGTTTTTAGTACGGGGACATTGAAGAAAATGGACGTGGCGAGGAGTGGTATTTATGGTGTTGAACCGACAGAGTAATTTGACAAAACAGCGCGATTGTGCTATTTATTTTGTATAAAAAAGATGAAAGGGGTCTTTGATGAACAGCATTGAGAACTCTTTGCGGACTTCCGGCATAGCTTATGCAGATCTTAGCCTAAACGAGAAGGTCGCTCGGGGGGAGATAACCCAATTGCGCGCGGACGTGGTGCGTGTCGGAAAGTTTCTTGGGACGTTGGTGGTGATTGTTGTAAGCATGGGTCTGTTCACGTTTGTGGTTGGAACCGGCTTTTTTCTCTTGGACTTTCTACTTGATAATCCTGAAGTAGCACCGCGATTGGTATGGTTTATTGTGGCAAATCATACAGTCCAATTGGTTGTGTTTGGGGTTTTGTCTATTATTGGATGGCGTCGTTATCGACTTCCGCTTAACAAGCATCTTGCACAAGGAACAGGCACAATGGACCTTGAATGTCCACGGTGTCGTAATTTGGACGAAAAGAACCGTGTGAACGGTGGATTTATGTGTACTATGTGCGGATGGACACGCGCTGCGTAGTTTATTCGATGGAGGGGGATTATGCCGACATTTCCAATTCCGGCGCTTGCTGATGCATTATTCAATAATATTCCAAAAGATAAAGGTCAAGGTGTAGAGATTTTTACAGATGAGGCGTTACGAACGATTGGTGGAGTTAATACTGAATCTGTCGATCCGAAAGTAGTTGGAATACGTCTGAAAGTCGCTCCTCAAGACATCGAATTTGTTCAGCGATCCCGCATTTCCGAACAGATTATTAAAGATGGTCGCGCGTTTTTCTTTTGGCGGAAAGATCGTTCGTCCAATCATCTCGACCTGCTCGAAATTCGTATGCGGGGAATTACGCGGTCATTGGCGTTCGAACGCCAGACGCCACGCACTGTTCGCGAAGTACTGAGTACGGAAGTTGCAAATATTGAATCGTTGTTTATTCCGACTGCTAACACAACTACTGCCGCCGGACAAAACCCGATTACGCCGAAGCAACGGGACTGGCTACGGTTGTGGCGGATCACCCGAGAGCCGTTTGTCACTGAGAACGGGATTAACAATCATTATATTCGATTACAAACACCAGCATTGCCCACTCCTGTTACATTCGTGGGGCATTTCACGGCTCCGATTGAGTGGCGTCATTCGGCAAGAAACCCGTTCCTCGTTGAATGGAGTTTGGGTCTTATTGTTCATAACACTATTCCGGATCTAGAAACACTATTTGCTCAAGCCGAACAAATCGTGACAAATGCTAGCTAATGGCAGATAAGACAGGGACCATCGGAGATAGCCTGACTGATCGCGTATCGTATTCAGTTGATACGCCACAAAAAGAGAGTCAGGTTTTTATTGGCGCACCCGACTATCGTGTATTTATCTGGGGCATCGAAATTACTGATGATGTGTATGCGGTCCAAGTCAGTCAGCAAATGAATGATAATGTTGGGACAGCGGAAATTCATATTGTGAATGATAATTTGAAATGGATTGTGCCTACCGCATTAAGCTTAATGCGGTATGATTTTATTCCCGATGAATTGTCATTAGGAGACAATGATGGACCGTTATTTAAGAAAGGCGCCATAGGGACGAGCACCCAAACTCGCCGAAAAATTACTCCCGTAAAATTCGCGAAAAAAAAGATCGCAAATTTCCGAGCTTCTCTTGGTAAGAATCAATCATTAGGTCAAGCTGGTCAAGCCGTGTTGAATCGTTTCAAAAATGATCGAAATTTCCCGTTTCTGCCGGGGTCGCCGATGATCCAGATGGGCGATCCTGTTCGTGTGTTCTTTAAAAATCCGTGGAGTATTGCGAATAAATCGCAAACGGCGGGAAGCCAAGAGGAGTGGTACTTTGCCTTTACGGGATATGTTTCGGCTGTTACTGAAGATTTTGATTCAGAGACGAATCAATCCAAATTACATTTATTCTGTGAAGATATTCGTCGTTTGTTGCGGTATATGCGGACAACGACAAGTCCGAACGTTTTTAACATTAACGTGACGAATGAGTTGTTCGTTGGGCAAGACGCTGCCGCATTCTTCAAGCGAATTTCGGGTGATGCAACCCTTGCGACCGGCAACGCGGCGATTCAGGCTGGAATGCGGTTAGTCAATACGAATCCAGACGGTTCTGGTCCGCAAGGTATTATGGACTTTTTGCTCTTTGGCGACACCGGTCATCGGCCATCAAATTTCTTGAATAACCAGACTGAACCCGGCATGCAATTAGTCACAGGATTGCTTGGATTTAATCCAAACAATAAAGAACTCGTGATTATCGACGGATCGGCTGGTGGGGGAGCGATCGAACGAAAAGTCAGCGAGGCCCTGGATAGAATATATCCGATTCTTACAGAAGAGCAAGTAGATAGATATGGTGCGGATTGGTCTCTAGGTGCAGAGCCCAGTATCGCACCAGAGCCTAATACGTTTTGGGTTATTCTCCCGGCGAAAACCGCATTCACGAGTGAGTCAACGGATCCCAGCGCGAGTTTCCGGTGGCCATATGACTGGGCTATGCAAATTACGTACTATTCCGATTTTCGCTCGCGTCTAGACGTAATTAACGAGTTCGTAACAAAACAAGATAGTGTGTGGTACGCGACGCCGAAGGGCGATATTGTCCTTGAATTTCCTCAATATGACATGATTCCTCAATTACACGCAAAACCGTGGAGAAACATTCTCCAGATCCAGAATGAGTTTTCGAAGTTTTCTATGACGGAGGATGATCGGAATATTACTACGTTGACGATTATTGAAGGGTCGCCAATTGCCGATATCAACCCCGAGGGTCTTCCGCCCGTAGCTATTGGTGTAGAATTTAATCCCGAATTAGCAGCACGATTCGGTGTACGTCAAAAAATCGAAAGGCGTCCATTTAAATATTCACGAGATTATTTAAATTCGTCGTTAAAAGCATTGGCTGCTATGGCTCAGGAACTCTCGAATTCCGATGCTTTTCGCCTTGAGGGTCTTGAGACTCTACCAAATTTTAGAGCGCCGATTGGACGACCGTATTTCTTTAAATATCGAAATATTATTGGGTATTGTGTTGCGATCCATCACCAAATTGTGTGGGGGGCTCTTGCCCAAACAGTATATGAATTACGCTATATTCGGCATTTTGATGTCAAAAATGCGACATGGACGAAAATTTCCGGCGATTTTGGATGGTCCTGGGTACGAAATACAAACACGTCTGGGGACTCCCAATTCGGTGCGCGTCCAGTAATTCATTCTTTGGGCGGCCCGGCGGAGAACAGCGTCCGAGATCCTTCGAGTAATATGGCTCGTGATTTATTGTCAGAAATATTACGCGAAGAAGCAGCAACAGGAAAAGAAGTTCTATCGACGACCGATAAACAGCAACTAGAAAAGATTGCTGATCAATTAGGACAACCGCTTACATTGAATGAAACAGAGCGACAAAAACTGGTTGAACAATTGAACCAAATTATATCGAGGATGAAAGCATAATGATTTCAGATCCGTATTTGGCCAAAGGAAATTACGACCGAATAATGTTTGCCTTAATTACCGCTGTGGATGAAAAAGCGGGTAAGGTGTCTATTCAGTTTTGCGATCACTTTGGATTTCGTGACGGTGTTCCGATGCCGGTTGTCGCAATGAGCCGCGATGCGTGGATTCGTTTTATCCCCCAAGTTAATGATGTGGTTTTAGTCGGAATTCGTCCTGATGATTCTGCGGCCATTTTAGGTTGGCATCCGTGGGCATATTCCGCTAGAACCGAAGGTTTTGAAAAAAACGAAAAGAATCGGGCTGGTGGGGAAGGTCCGGAAATGGGACAAGCGTTGCGACCCGGGGAGATAGACATTCGTTCTTCCGGAGGGGGATATCTCCGATTTAACAATATGGGCGATGTCCTGTTAATGGGTCTGTCTGGTCGTATTCATATCTTTGGAATAGAAAGCTTAATTGAACATAGTCAAACTGCGTTTAAAGTCACTGATGGTCAAAGTTGGTTACGGTTTGGACATGCGTACCGGCTGTTTCCTGGGGTCTCAGCACGCGAACTTCCGACCGCAGGTTCTGGACAACCAAACAATGGTCCTACGCCAATACGGGAATTTGATGTACGGTTATTTGACGAGCAGGGAAACTTGCTTGTGCAAGAGTCGCTCGGAGAAGTTGTGAATACGAACGGCGTAGTTGAGCTGAGCGGGACTAGTGGAAATGGAACGACGACGCAACTTCAACTTCCAAACGTCGGCGATGTGGCGACAAGTTTTTTTAAAGGTGATATTGGTGCTCTCAAAGATCAGTTTGTACAAAGCCTAGGACAAATCGCCGATCAAGTTGTTAGTTTTGTAAATAACCAGATTGATGCAATTTCGACGGCTATTAACACGGTAATTAATGGAATTGGTGGCAGTTTAGACGATATTATATCTACAGCAAGCGATTTAGCGGGCATAATAACTGGTATTGGGCCTATTGGGGGAGATGGAGGAAAATTAAGCGGGATTGGTCCAGTCGGCAAATCCTTACGGCATCGGCTACTTATTAATAAAGATGGGAAACAAGTCTATGCTCATGATATTGATGAGGAGGGGGGTGTAACGATATCTTCGGAGAGTGAAGATGGTGGTCGCCTCAATGCGAATGGGGGTGGATGGACGATATACGCAAAGAAAGCAATTCAAGTACTCGGAAAAGGCGTATCAATGGTAGCTGACAATATTACGCAGACCGCAAAAAAAGATATTAAACACGTCGCGGGAGGAAAAATTCGGCGCATTGCTGGGACGGACGTGAAAGATAATGGATTGAACATTACTCGAACGGCAGAAACCATGATTCGAGATCGCGCCGGCGTGAGTATTACGCAGCAATCGGACGGAACAATTACGATTCAAGCAGCGACATCATTATCAGAGAATGCGACGACGATCTCTGTTTCGGCCAGCGGGAATGTGACAATATCGGGTGGGGGAGCAGTAACAATAACGGGTGGAGGAGTTGTAACAATAGTGGGAACACAGGTTCTGATTAATTAGGAGGATATATGGGAGCGCCAGTGGCAGTTAACGGGGATACAATTGTAGGAGTTCCGATTTCAAGTGCGTCTGCTGTAAAAACAAAATCATACGGGCAGGCTTGGATCTTGGATGGTGATCCTCTTCCGTCTCATCCTCCAAACACCGGACCACATGTTGCGCCGACAGCACAAGCGAATCCTAATCAAACAATTATTGTTGAAGGGAAAAAGGCGGTTCGTGTGAATGTGGACCCGGCAAGTTGTGGGGATGTCATTTCTCCGGGATCTGGGAACGCTCAAACAGTAATTTTAGGTCCATAATTATGGCATTTAAATTCGACCAGTGTTTATTTGAAGTTTTGGGAAAATTCGCGGTCGCTGAATTATCAGCGGTTTGCGATTTTATAAATTCAAAAATAGATATATTGGATAAAGAGCTGAGTAAAGCTTTGGCTGTTACCGGATCTTTAAATGCCCAATTATCAAATATGGAAAAAATCGTAAAAACAGCAAGTACGTTTTTAGATGATCAAATCGCGTCAAGTCCTCTATTGAGTATTGCGCGGTCTTTAAGCCCAAACTGCGGTCCTATCGCCGATGTCTTTCAAGGGGCGGTCGATGCTGGGAATATTACGGCAACTGCGCTTGCGGATGCTACATATATAGCGAGACAGATTTCGACACGAGATGGTTTAATTCAAACAGCAAAGAACGAAGCCGAAGATGCTATATCCGCTTTAAGCGATTTGTGTACCATTATACAATTAACAATATTAGAAAAGTCCAATCAGCCCGGTGCTGCCAATAAGTTAAGTGATTTTATAGGAAACGCCGTAAAAAAGACAACGGATTTTATCAAATAATTATGTTGCAAGTGAAAGCATCGCCACGAGGTGGCCAATTTATTGAATTTCTGCGGATTGATATTACTGCATTTGATGATGGGGTTTCCCCTGTTGTTGGTCCACCTTTCGAAATTTTGTATACGACAGATGGATCAGTCCCGTCGGATACAAATCCCTCCACCAAAATCCGTCGATCTCCAATTACACAATTACCAATTAATGGACCAACCACGCTAAAGTTTTTTGCTCGAAATCTGAGTCCTCCGACGACGTTTACCACCAGTATTGCCATTGAATTTTATGACGTGTTAGAATTGACAGCAAGAAACGAGGTCCCAACTGTTGGTCCTTCGATTCGGAATTATACATTGACAATTAATGATATAGGAGATTTGGTTCGGACATCACCAGGTCAATATGATGTTGTGTTCGGAATTGACAAAACAAAACAAGATATTCGTGAGTCTATATTGGTCGAGAATGTGCCACAAAATGCCCCTATTGGGGATCGCACGCTCCCAAAATTTGGGTCGGCGTTGAATCGTATCTTAGGGCAAAGTCTTCCTGTTGATTTTGCAGCCAACGAAATACAAGCATCAATTTTTGATGCACTGACTACGCTTATGAACTTGCAACAAGACGAGCGGGTACCGTCGGATGAACAAATTCGAAGAATTATTACGGTGACGGTCGTTCCGCTTGATCCGACATCATTCCGCTATTTCTTCATGGTCGAGACGGTCAGCGGACAAAAAGTGTCCGATTCGGGTACGATCCTAGTATAGGAGTAAACATGGCGATTACGGTTAAAAGTAGAGCGGACCTTATTCAGGATTTAGCGAATGCGATTAAGAATCGTGATCGCTCCATTGAAACAGGGTTTGGTCCGGTAAAAGATATCGTTATTGATCCCGTGTCGCTTGTGGCTCGGGATATTTACACTCAAATTCAGCGTGTTTTTGATATTCAGTTTTTGAAAAACGCTGAACTTATGACGACTGAAGAATTAGACCTTTTGGGTGAATCACTAGGGATTAAGCGGAAAGGTCCCGTGCGAGCGACAGGTTCGGTATTCTTCTTCACGTCGAGTCAACCAACATCGGACATCGTTATCCCTCAAGGAATTCCTGTTTCTACATCATCTGTTGTTGGGATTAAGTCTGTGCAAACATTTGTTACGACACGGACAGTGACGTTGTTCGCCGCATCGGCGAATGCCTTTTTTAATCCGACAGCCGGCGTATTTGAAATTGAAGCACCAATTCGGGCGATTACTCCTGGGGATGCCGGTCGTGTGGCCGCAGGGACGATTACGCAAATACAGCGCCAAATCCCGGGTATTTCCTCAGTTGTTAATAAGTCGGCTACCGTAGGGGGAAAAGATGCCGAAACGAATTTGGAGTATGCGAGGCGAATTCGTCTCGCCTTATTGGGCACAGAACGTGGAACAGCGAATGGTGTACGACGGTTTGCGCTCAATGATGATCGGGTGGTCGATGCTCTTGTAGTGATGGCTGGCGATCCACTGATGAAAAGGGCTGAAAATCTCTCTGGCGCGGTCGATGTGTATATTTTGGGTGAAGAACCTGCCGTAATTCAACAAAGTGAAGTATTCGATGGGTTAGATATTTCTTTTGATGTTGAACCGATTATTTTTCCTGGTCCCGTAGCGAGTATTACTGGGACCGTGGTTGGTCCGCTCACGGAAAATGTGCATTTCTTCGTCGTTCCCGACACGGTCTTAGGGGGATCGGCGAGAGCGAGAGATTTGATTCGATGGAACCGTTCGGCATCCGGCCTTCCGGCAATTGGAGAACAAATTACAATCGAATATGTGGCGGATAAAGTCATTTCTGATCTTCAAACAAGTATGGATACTTTAGAGAACACGGTCTTGGCCGATGTGTTGTTCCGTCGAGCAACGCAAGTTGAAATCTCTATTGAGGCTACAATTAAAATATTGCCCGACGCTTCAATTGATACCATTTCGGATAAAATTCTATCAGCTATTACGTCATTTGTTAATACACGTGGTCTTGGAGAAAATATTATTCCGTCCGATCTCGATCTTGTTATCCGCAGTGTTCCGGGCGTGGATTTCGTTATTCTTCCTTTCGATCGTTTGTCGCGGGCAACGGAACAAGGTTCAGACATTATCGTAATCGCGAAAAATGAATTTGCACACGTTAGTGACACCAATATTACACTTCACTTGTCGACATGATGAAAGTTCAAAGTCTATTTGTTCCAGTAAAAGTTGTGGCATCTCCACTTCCATCGCCGTCGTTTGAAGCGGGCGATGAGGTCGTACTTGATACGAATGTCCCCGCGTTTATTTTATATACGCTCGATGGAAGTATTCCACAAGATGGAGCATTGGGGACATTCAAACAGGATGCTCCTGTTACGATAAAAATTTCCACAACAACAGTTTTGAAATTTAAAGCTATTGACAATCGTCTAAATCAAGATTTTAATCAAACAAAAACACAAACATTAGTATATACTGTAACTCGTAATAATCCGGCAGAGATTTTTCGTGACAACAAACATTTTTTTAAAAAGCTGGATGGGGCAATTGTGGACCATAATTTTTATGTGGGGGGCGGTAAGTGGGTAGTTCCAACCTCAAATACACCATATACTTATCTTTTCAAAAATATTGAAGGATTTCCCGTAATCGTTCGTCTCCTCCAAAACGGAATCGACGCATTGAATACTTCTTCTTTTCCCCGATTGAACCCCGGTGATACTATTGAATTTCCTGTCGTATCGCGTTCGGGGGATAATAATATTGAAATTCAGACAGAGGAAACTTTCTAATGGAAAAATTTATAAAAAAACGAATTCTTGACTACCGCCGCCGCAACAGAATTCAGGAAATTCCGCTTAAAGTTGTGGGACAATTGTCAATTCGTGTTCGTTATCCTGGAGAGAATGAGTGGACAGATCTTGGGGTTGTATCAAAGGCCGTTGTAACTCAAGGGGCAATTGCGCAAATTGTTGCAGTATTGCAAGGCGGGTCTGCGACGACATTGCAAAATTTCAAATATCATGCTAGCGGAACCGGTACGGCGGCAGAAGCCGGAACGGATATCTCTCTTGGATCCGAAGTAGAAACTCGGGAAGTTGGGACTCAAACCAGTACCGGACCCGGAAATTACCGGTCTGTTGCAGCGCACACATACAATGGGACATTCGCAATTACCGAGCACGGATTATTTTCCGCTGCGACGGGCGGAGTATTATTTGATCGGAGCAAATTCGCTCCTATTCTTGTCTCCCAGGGCACACAAATCCAATTTACTTACGATCTACAAATTATTGGGTCATAAAATTGAATTAAGCACAAAATAGACATGGCGGATTTTACAGATTTCTTTTTTGGCTCCAATATCGCAGTTTGGGAAGAAGCGATCGGCGAAATCTTTGAACAAATCGAAGATCAACGCCAGGCCGCATTAGCTGCGATATATTTGAGCACAGCCGCGATCAGCGATCTGAGTGATCGGTATGCGGTGCTGACTGGGGGAAAAATTGATCCGGCTTGGCAGTTGGAAGTTTTCCGCGAACATTTGCAAGAAACGATTCAAGCATTTTTGATGCTCGGGGGAACTGGCGAGGGTATTTCGCAAGTCGTCGCCGCGACGACCATGATCCCTCCCGTTATTCGAGATGTAAGATCACTCTCTCGGTGGTTGTTGGGCTTTCAGTATCTTCCGAATCGCTTTTTTAAGCACGGAGACGGTTTTGTTTGTGCTACTGTCGATGGACCGTATACTATTACTCAAGATACGAATACCTTAATTGTCACGGTCGATGGTGGTACGCCGCAAACGATTACATTACCAAGTGGTGATGCGGTTACTGAACAGGAAGTCATTGACGCTATTAACTCGCAATTAATTGGTGCTGTGGCGAGTTTATTTGGAAAGCGGTTTTGTATTGAAACGTTACGATCAGATGCTGGTGGATCGGTTCGTATCGAAATCGCATCGACTGCGGATACGTTGTTTGGATTGGATAATTTTACTCGACAAAACGCTCCGCCACCTCCTGGATTACAGGGATCACAACCGTTTGATTGGCGTATTGAGGCTCCAACAGGGTCTCTGTCGCTACCGAAGAGCATTGATGCGGCTATTTTTGGAACAGGCAGCGCTGTTGTAAAAGCCACAAAAGACTCTCCGTATCCTGGCTTGATAGGGACGAAGCTGTTAGGGAATGGAAGTTTTAATAATGGGTTTACGGAATGGGACACGACCGACGGACCCGATTTCTTTATTACGACGAGTAAATCTCACAGTGGACATACCTCGTTGGCTGTCCGCACGAGACGAACCTTGGTCGGCACGACCCTTGTTGACGTAGTCAATACTATAAAAACAGAAAAGAAATCAATACCAAGCAGCGGATGTGTATTACAATTGACCGGGTTTCATCAGGCGACGAATGAAGGACCGGTTTATATTAGTCCGCCAAATCCTCCAACACTTTTTACTTGGCAGACATCGAACGCCGTTTTTGGTTATGTTGATAAACAAGTAGGAGAGGATCCGATAATTTCGACCCCAGATCAAGTCACAGTAACCCTCACAGATTTGAGTGTTAATTTCGTTGATCTGGGTGTTAAAGTCGGAATGGTGGTGCATATTGACGATGGGGTTCATTTATTTGACGGCGTAATTAAAGGCGTCTTCGTCAGCGTACTAGCTATTGATCTTTGGCGGAAAGGACCGAATGGAACTCCGAAGGATGTTTATGTTTCTGGTGGTGCATCTCTTGTTCCAGTAACGTACACGTCAAAAGGGCTGATAGATCCAACACAAGATTTTATCGCCGCCGGTGTTCAAACCGCCCCTTCTTTCAATCCTGGGCTGTTCTATGTACGAGATAAAATCCGAGTTGACACGATTATTAATGGGGTTCATCGGCAGATTGTTCGTGATATTTTGTTTATAGATCACACCGTAATCGGTGTTGGGGATTGGGGTGGATCTCCTACACCAGTCAATAATAGTCGGTATTTTGTTTATCGAAGACCGTTGAATGGTGCGGCGTATACGATTTTTCATTCGTTGTCTGAGGCGCCGACGACAGTGGGCGCCGCTATTTCTCCGGCTGTTTCGGCGCAATTTAAGTATACATTTCAATATTTTGACCAAAATCAAACTTTGTTGGGATCAGACGATACTGGTATTCTGTTGCCTGCTCCATCGCAAGATTATTCGTCTTTTAGTTTAGAAGCAACACCTCCGCCGACTACAAAATTCGCACAATTATTGATCACGGTTTCTCCTGATCCGGCCGGTCCAGGCGCTTTAGCTACCATAGATGATTTGGTGTGGGAATGCACCAATAAAACGCTTCTTGAATTCCACGTCGCCAATGATAGTCGCATGCAAAAAGTCGTTTTTAAGAACGAAACGCAGAGCGCTTCTGGAATTATCTCTTATACCGGATATCCTCAAGATGGCGACTTTGTCCATATTGGTAATCAAGTTTTTGAATTTGACATCGGTTCTCGTTCTTCCGGCGTACTAACGTACAGCGGACAACCTGCCGATGGGGACACTTTTACTCTCGGTGGAGTTGTTTTTGAATTTGATTCGGATTGTGTGGTCGCTCCTGGACATATTCAGTCTGTTATCGGTGCTACAGACGATGAGACTTTCTCGATCTTACAGTCAAACGTCGTTGCATTTTTGGGCTCGATGGTTACTGCGGTACTCGATACAACTGCTAAAACAATTACGTTTAGAGCAAAAATTATTGGTCCAATAGGCGATACCATATCATTCCAAGCAAATTCGACTGCGATTACGCTAAATCCTTCTGGGGGATTTTTGTTTGGTGGGAGTTTGCCGGCTGTTCAGCCAGGTGCAATCCCGATTCATATTCAAGATCTGGATCCGAATAATCCGCCTCCGCAAGACACGATTGATCAGCCCTATATTCAATTAACTCAAGAAATCAACATTGAATCCTCATTGGTGAGTGCAACGATTAATACGGACACCAACCAAATCCTTATTCAAGCACAGGAAGGTCTTTCTGGAAACCAGATTATCTTTTTAGGAAATGCAGCTTCTCCTCCTGCTTTTACGTTGATTACGGGGAATCCCGGATTTTTGTCCGGCGGAACTGCACTGAACGCTGGTGGATTGATTACGTATAGTGGTCAACCTGCTGATGGGGACGTGTTGGTTATTGGTTCAGTCGGATATGAATTTGATAGTAATGCTTCAGGGATTTGTGGTGGGACGATGCTTGTTCCCATAAATCCTTCTGGTGTTGGGTTTACGTATTCGGGGCTAACGGCATTGGTGAATGCCGTCGGCGAGGCAACAACGACTTTAGATGTCACGTCTAACACGATTACCGTCACGGCGAATACTCCAGGCGTCGCAGGAAATACGACACCTTTTCGAAAAGAATCTTCTGTATTGACGATTCTTCCGAACAATGGAGACACCTCAGCGCAGACAGCGACAGGAACCAATAATATCAGTCGAAATTATGCGGCCGCATTAGTGACATACGAAACGGCGGCTACACCGCCGACAGTTGCAGTTGCTGGAACATTCCAAACAATTTCGGGAATTCAGACAGCGACGGTTGGGATTACATCAACAGTTTTTACTGGGAATAAAGTTATCGTCTGTGTTGGTACTGCCTCGACGACTCAAGATCCGACACCCCCGACCTGCGTTGATACTCAAGGAGGGACGTACAATCTCGATGCGTCAGTGACTTCAGGAGGCAACGGTCGGGTATATGTCTTTTCACGTGTTCTCGGAAGTAATTTAACGGCTGGGACGGACACGATTATCGTTTCCGTCAATAATGGGCAACAATTTAATGGAGTAGCGATTAGTGTCCTTAATGCTTCAGTTTGTATGGCCGATCAGACGGCAACAAATACGGGCGTAGGGACGAGTCTGACTGTTGGGCCGACCTCTACACTGTCTACGAGCGGAGAGTTGGTCTTGGCGGTCTTTAGTATTCTTGGACCGTCAAGTGATGTTTTTACTCCGGGGACGGGGTATTCCGTAATCGGCCGTGTTGGAACTGGAGCAGACCCAAATCAAGTCACTGTTGTTCCGGAAGTAAAAGTATTAGCTTCTGGGCATTTAGATGGAGCTATCGCTGGCGGATTTGTTGATCCGGACAATCCGACGTGTGATGAAGTTGCCGCGTATTTGAATGCCCGCTTAAGCGGTATTACTGCATTTTGTGAAGTAGTACCTGATGTGTTTCCTCATGGTCGATTGGGTCTCAAGACATTGTACTCTGGAGTCAATAGTTGTCTGGTTATTGGTTTTGGAAGTGCGAATCCCATTTTAGGATTTGCTGATGGTGAGGGCGTTTGTAATGACATTAGTACTCGGCGTCCAGCATGGGAAGTCGCTGCGGGCGGAAGCGGGGTCGTTTCGTTAATTGCCCGGGCGGTTCCTCAAGCGAACAAGTTTTTTGGCACGGATTGGCATTTACGGTTTTGGACTCGCGCTTTTCATCCTTCAGGTATTGCGGTCAGTGGACTCATGGTTAGCGGAATTTTGGGGTATGCGTCTTTACGATTTGATTCGGGAATTCTTAATACGGGGACTCCGCTCCAGATTACAGAAAGTCCCGCAGTCGTAGAAGTTATTGCCTCCGATCCGGGTCAGAAGTTTCAAGAGATTGAGGCACGCATGACGTTCTCTGGAGTAACGAGTGGTATTCACGTCGTGGCCAGTGAACCCTATTTAATTAACGAAACGGATAAATCGCTGCATCTATCCAGTCATACCATTCCGCGTAATAAACAGCGAGAATATGGATTGCACCGGTTGACCATTGCAAATCCCGATTCATTTACGGTTATTGAGGCGGGACTTGTAGGAATTGTCGAGGAAGTTAATGACGAACCGGTGGTTCTTATTGGTACGCAATTTACAGATTTACAAAACAAGAATATTTTTGAAAATTCAGAATCGGTCTCTCGGCGTGGCATCCAAGCGTTTGGGACTATTACGTATACCGGAAATCCTGCTGATGGAGATATTATCCGACTTGGGGATGATGTATACGAGTTTGACAACAATTTTGTAATCGGGGCAAATAATATTCAAGTCGTAATTGGATTGACCGCCGACGACACTTTCCAGAATTTTGTTGATCAAGTCTTATCCAATTCATTGACCCATGAAGCGGAAATTAACACGGAGCTGGGGATTGTCACAGTCCGAGCGATCACTCCCGGCGTTGCTGGTAACAAGTTGATCTTTACGGCGAATTCTTCCGTCGTCACGTTATCACCGATTACCAGCCAGTTAACCGGCGGAGTTGATCCGCAACCATTTACACGGAATGTCGATTATATTATTCGATACGATACGGGACAATTAGCCCGAACGGGGACGAGTACTATCCCTGATCCATCTCCAAGTGATTTGGTTATTGATTATTCATTTTTCCCGGGCGGAGTAGATCGGGATAGTAGTTATCCACAGACGATTAAACCCGTTGGACAAAAAATTGAACCCGATCGTTCTGCTCGATTCTTCTTTTTTGGGACAAGCGGAGATTTCGCGAATAGTAGTGGAATCTCGACAAATTTCGTTGTCGTCCCCCGTGTTCCAGACCGCTTCTCGTATCTGAAGCCTATAGAACGGGGACGGTATGCTCAAGTCGTCGTATTTAGCGGTGTTGGATTCTCAGCGCCTCTGGATTTTACTGCAAAAACAGATCAAGACAGCCTCCTTGTCAAGAACGGCATGCCGATTCCTCAAAGCGCATCCGGATGGCAATTCCAGAATGAAAATACGATTGTGTTAAATCCCGCAGAAGTTGATCCAACAGCGACATATGAGTTTGAGTATTTCCTCAAATATCAGTATACTACGCCGCCGATTTCCGTTCCTGAGCCAGAAACGGCGTATGTATTGTTGCCATATAGTTATAAAGTCCGCAATGTCGAAGAAATCAAGGAAGATGTACAAAAAGTTTTGACGCTGGATGAAAACCGTATCGCAAAGCTGACTGTCCCAGCGATTATGGATCAAGCATTGGCTACTCTTGAAAAGACCGTAGCTGGTCAAACCCAAGAGGTCGGCGATGAATTTTGGCAGTTTGTTGATGAAACAACCGTCGAGGTATTCCTTGGTGCATTTGACGATAGTGCAACGTATACATTGACATACAAATCGTTACGGGTCGAGTTTGTGTCTCCCGTTAATGAGCAATGGGAATTTGCAACGACAGACGCTAATATGAATTTTGGACCGTTTGTGCCGTTTAATATTGGTGATAAATTCCTATTGGGTGATTTGGTCCAATTCCGTGTTACGGCATATGGAGACTTTGATGTCGATGATTATCGGGTCCGCTCCGTTGCCGGAATTGTCGACAGCCCGTTTGTATCCAATTGTGGGTTCGGATTTGAGCCCTTTGGAAAACTTCCCTTCGGGGGATGTGGTCTCCAAGTCTTCGAAGAACCGACCCAGCAACAAAAAGCTTTGACGGGAACAATCTCTTTGGGAGGGACATTGACAACCGCAGTATCTACGTTGGGCAGTGCCGCATTGTTTACTCCTAATACCAGTGGAGGATTTTCTCTAGCTGGTACTTCGTATTGGGCAATCGCGCAAGAAAGCTTGGGTGGTTTGAGTTCGACTCCTGGTATTGCAACTGCCATTATCCCTATTGATCTTACGTTAACATCGTTATTCATAGTATTGCAGGGAAATTTAACTGCGGCTTCTTTAACGGCGAAGTTCTGTGTGAATGGAGTAGCGCGAAATGAAATTGTTGTGACGATGACAAGCGGAAGTAGGATCGGAAGTGCTACTGGGTCATTACCAATTCATGCGGGAGATACTTTGTGTGTTCAAATTACGGTGCCATCATCGACGACGACTTTGAGTATGATATCGGCAGGGTATAAAGTGAATTTATCTTCATAAGAGGGTTATAAATTATGGCGTTTATTAAATGGAGAAGAATAGGCTTTTCTACTGGATGGGACTCGATGTTTAGTCAGAGTTCAATAGTGGGGGGAAGTTCGGGCGAACAGACGGTTCCTAACTCAACTAATATACTCCTAGACGGAATTAACGTCATAACCACTGTTGCGATTGCGCCTACACCGCCAGGTGCAGGTAATGCTGTTTCTTATAGACTTAAATATAATAACAACGCGTCTTTGACTCCCCCAATTGCGATATCCGGATTAAATACTACAGCGAGTTTTACACCAGTTAATGCTGTTATACCGGCTTCACAGACAAATTATATAACTAATTGGATAAGTGGGTCCCCCTCCCCCTCAGGTTTTATGCATGTAATAACGGCTTTTGAAGATACACAGAATAAATTCATAAGTTACTATGCAATTGGTAATACAGATTCACCACAAACAGCTCTACTAATTAGTCCGTTATCTGCTACTCCTATTTTTTTTGATATGGGAGGTTTTCCGGCTTTTAATGAAACACAGGCTCAAACACCGTGGCCAGTTACTGGGAAATTCAAGAATTTTTTTGTACGATGGAGTCAGTTTGCAAGCGGAAGCACGGCATCTCTCGTTTTAAGAAAAAACGGTGCGGACACAGCCTTGGCTTTTAATCTTACGGGGGCGGGGTCTACACCGCAGGGTACAACCGATTCTACCACACAGATTCCAGTGTCCATTGGAGATTTGTGTAGTTGGAAAGTTGTTAGGACAAGCGGTACGGCTACGTCTCTGGAAATTTTTATTTCATATGGGTTTTCCACGGTATAATTGTTTAAAAGGAAAAGTTCTATATTAATGGACTCTCCAACGTATTTACTACAATTCGTTTAATATGAGGGAATTATGCAAAGGACACTGTACACTGACGGTGTAGAAGTTGACGAGTCAGATTTAGATAATACTGAAAATACGAAAATTTCTGAAATTTTGCTAACACGGACTCAATTGAGTCGATTTGGTGTTATCGAAGGTCTGACGCTATCAATTGTCAATAATTCGGTTACGGTTGGGATTGGCAAAGCGTCATTATTCAATGGCGAGATTATTAATTTAACAACCCCACTAACAAACATCGTCGGAGCGGCGTTTGATGCCGGGAAGAGTTCCTTTTTTGGTCTCCGACTTACCGAGGTGACTTCTAATCCGAAACCTCATGAAGTCGATCCCGTCACGTTTGATACACGGGCAACGCCCCAAGTCGTCGGCGAATTTTTTGTCGCTGCCGACACTACCGATGCCGGTCGAACTGCGGCCAAAACAAACGCCTTGAATGCGCAAGTTATTGATGGGAATTTTATTCTGTTGGGCGAATTTGTTGGAACAGGGACAGGAATCGCTTTAAAACAGAATACACCGCTCGTCCGGACAAAAGGTGGCGATCAGCCAAATCAAGGAGTAAATCCGAAAACTCGTCAGCAAATTGCGAGTTTGCAGAATTTGTATGAAAGCCCTGCAAACAACGAATTCCCTATACATTCCGCGAAAGACGAATTCCATCGTAGCTTAATCGGGACAGGAATTCCTACAACCAATAATCCGCATGGACTTACGTTATCCGATATTGGCGGCGATGTGAAATTCCAAGAGCATTTAGCAAACGAACATTCCAATGGCTTGATTGGGTTTGAGCCCGCAGACGACGATTTTACTCCGATTTCGGGATCGTTTGCTTTTTCTGTTGCAAATGCCCCAACGAATACCGTCACCGTCAACGGGATTTCTTCTTCGGAAACGCTGTTAATCAACGGAGTGCGCTTCGATACCAGTGCAATTGGTACAACTTCAATTCTCTTTACTGGCCAACAGGCGGGCCTGTACTACATCGTCGCCAAAGCCGGGAGCGACAGTAGTGGATTGCAAGTTCTCGCCATGAAAAAAGGCGACTTAGACGCACTTGTTCCATTGAACAATAGCATACCAGAATGGCTCAATAATGCTCTCGAATTTTCCAATGTTTCTGGTAAGAATGAGAAAAAGTTTTTTGCAATCGGTCTGGTATTCTGGGATGGATCGACAACGTTCCGATCTATCTCAGATTTCGGGAATTTTACAATCCCAGCACCGAATGGCAGCATTACCTATACCCCATTTGATCCATCAAGTCCGTTTTTCGTTCCGCCCGGCAAACCGACGCTGGATCTTCGCCGATACGGCACGATTACGAATGCGAATGTGCAGAAGCGGACCCTACAACTGGATCGACTGGTTGTTCCTGTGACTCCATTGTCGATGTTCGTTGCACACGCGGGGTCGGCTGCGCAAAATCTAACTGGAACAGCCGGTCAACGAGCTACGGCGGCTGCGGGAGTCCAGGCGGGGAATTTGTATGGTGGCGATCAAACGATTCTTAAACATTTGACCGACTTTGATGCCAATAACCTATTTGGTCATCGTGGAGGTCGCGGCGCAATTCAACATGGGGCCGTAATCAACGTCGATCCGCCCAATGTTGTTCCTCCAGATCGTCCGGAGAATTACGGGTTCCAGACGAATCAGGACAAATGGAAACAAGACAATTTGACCATGACGATATTAAAATGGGCGGATCTTACTAATTTAACAACTCCGGCATCTCCGACTCTCAAAGCAGGCATAGCTGATGCAGCGGCGGCTACGGGTAATTATCTTTTGTCATATACATTTGGACGATCAGGCAATATTCAAAATATTTTTGCCCGATTAGCTCATCCTTCAAGTGTAGGGACACTGACTGTTCGTTTGATTATTCGAGATCAAGAATTTACATTGTTTACATTCCCTAAGAACGGTCCTCCTAATCAGATTTTGTATGCGCCTGGGCCCTTTCCCTTTTTAGCTACGCCGTCTGTGCCAGTCACAATTGGTATGCAGCGTGAACCATCAAATTCAGGTTATGATGGAAGAAATTTGACAGTAACGGCGGAATATCACTATGTGGCCTAGAGTTCCGTGGGGATTGGACGAAATTATTGCCACATTTGGCAATATTGACGATCCGGATTTTGAAACAAAGTATATTGCTTCATTTGTTCCCCCATATCCGATACGATATGAGGGGCAAGTCGTCAAATCTATGCGATGTCACCGTTTGCTTGTTCCGGTGTTTCTGTCTGTTTTTACAGAAATAAAAAATAGAGGATTAGCGGATTTGGCGAGCGAATATAGTGGTATTTATCAACCCCGTCCAATTCGAGGTTTTAAATCCTATCCTAGCACGCATAGTTGGGGTATTGCGATTGATATCAATGCAGAATCCAATCCCCTTGGCTCAGAAACATCGACGATGGATATGCGGATTGTTAAAATTTTTAAACACCACGGATTTTTTTGGGGCGGCAAATTCAAAAAACGCAAAGATCCGATGCATTTCCAATACGCGAGAGCGTATTAAAAGTAAAATTCGATAACAGGGATCTGCCCCCGCGCGTATTCGACAATTGGACGATATGCTGTTCCAGGAGCCGATTTTGCTCCGAAACATATAAGTTTATTTGCCCGTGTTACTACATAATAGCCATACAGTGATCGACATCGCATTTTGCCTTCGCTGATGGTCGTCCGTCTGAGCCATGTAGGTTTGGGCGGATCCATCTCATCAACAGGAATGCTATATTTGTCAGCCAGAGATCTTATAAATGCATTGAATCGTGCGTTGGGGACCAACACAACAAGATCAGGGGCAGCTTTCAGAAATTCTTCTTCAATACGACTGCACGCGTCGCAATCGTCGACAAGTTTTGAACTTCCTATAAAAGCGACTTTATTTTTCATGTTTTAACTCCTAGACCACACAGCCAGTCAATGTCAAGTCCATCATGCTTAAATAAAGTAACTTTATACCCATTTTGAATGTTATGTTTTACGAACCGGTCTATGTAAGTGATTACGGATTCTTCTTCAGCATGTCGTGTTTCCTCGACAAGATGTTTTTCGTCTCCTCGTCCAGAGAACAGTCGAACTCTCCACGGGAGATTCGGAAAACTCGTTTTTCCTCCTTCGAGGCGTAATTCTCCTTTCAAAGGATGCTCAAGTCGTATTCGGATCATGATTTCGCTACTTCGTAGCCTAAATCCGCTATGTATTGTACAATCTCTTTTGTAAAGTTTAAATGTTCTCGTCCATGATCCCAGTATTTGAGATGAGCCAATTCGTGGGCTAATGTGTTCAGAATTGTGCTCGTTTTTAGAGGACGGTTAACCCGATTGAGCTGATGAATACGAATTTTGATGATTTTCTCTTTGCAATTTGCTCCGTCGAATACGAGAGAATTGCAACAACGGGGGCACGGAGCAGTTTCCCCAAAACTTCGATATGTTTTGCTTGTGCAGGGAAGGATCTGCCCGTATTTTAAGTTGTACTTTCGACAAACTTTTTGGGCAATATCAACAATATCACGCCACAGAATTATCGACATTTATCGGTTCCTGGAAAGGGGCTCGCTCGCTCTCCAAGGAGAGAAACTATTTTTGTGTCTCAGACTTAGTTATCCCCATGTTTTCATCCGGATGAATCCATTTTCATTGAAGGGACAATTTGACAAATATGTCATAGGGAGTTCGTCATGTTGATACAAAACTACTCGATATCCTTCAGAATTTTTTTGTTGAATACTCTTTTGAAGAAAATCTAAGGCTGAATTATGATCGGAAAATTGTTGTTTTTTACACTGGTTGGTTTTTAGAAGCAGGAGGGTGCCTACAGACTTAAATCTGCCGGGAGGAACCTTCCCATATTGGATAAAAGCTGTTTTTGTGCGCTCGTTGTACTGAGCAGACCACATTTCTCTTTTTCCCTCGCCGGGAATATCGCAAATAGCCAAAACTGTGATCATCGTGTGAATTTTGACATTTGATTTCGATAATTCACATATGCGGCAGAACGTACAGCCTGCGCATAAGTAACATACAATTCATCGCTGACTACGCCGTCGCTGCGCCGGAGCCTCCATCCGTAGATTACGCCGCCTGAGCATTTCGCCGGAATCGGCTGCCATATTAGTTCCGTGTCCTGCTTATTAGTGTTCATTATGCTGCCTTTCGATTACGCTTCTTGTCGTCTTTGTCGGATTTGATCTTTAGCTGAGCTGTCGGCTCGCGCTGTTTGTCGATCTTTTCGCTCACGGTAGCGTACATGGCTTCGAAATACGGATGAACCGCGAGCTTATATTCGTTGTCAACACGGACTGCAATCTGCACAGGCACATCGCCGTCGTCGTTGCGCTTAATCAAAGACTTGAGCGTGTCTGAGTCAACAACCTTCGCCAAAGCTTCCTTGTTGACTTGTGAAATAAGCTCGACGAGATCGGCTGGATTAATCTTGCCTGTGGATACAAGGTCGGCAACGGTTTGCGCGGCCGCTCTATTATCGAGTCGCTCGGGCTGAGTAAGGATAATGGTGCAAACGCCGTCGATCTTGGGATTTGATCCCTTCTCGCCGATATGGACGGTAATAGGGCAGTTATCATCGGCGAGATACTGCTCGATTTCGCTGCGCGCCTCATCGTATAGGTCGCGGAAGTAGCTTTGCGCGACCTGGAGCGTCGCCGCCTTGTCCGCGAGCCGAAGGAATGGCTCGGGATAGGACTTTGTAGCCTTTTCTTCCTTCTTAACGATTGGCATTGTCGCCTCCTTACAAGCAACAATATACGGATTGTCGAATAATGTCAAGTCCTGGCTTGAAGATCGGATAGGAGCTTTTTCATGGTACAATCACTTGGAGCATAATCGTCACGGAAGCGGTGAAAAATAGGGTGGCGAAGCCTTTTGTCCTGCGTAATAGATTGCGCAAAGACATCCACAACGCGTCCAATAAAGCGCTCCTTGTGTCTCCAGATTTGACTTCTTTCCGCATCTGTCATTCCAGAACATGTTGCTACTTCGACGAGCTTGCCGCCGTCCCATACGGACACGCGGAGAGACCCGAGATTATTACGATATTTTCCTTGTCCTTCTTGGAAACCAGATACGACACAGCTCACGTCGTGTCGACGCTTCATCTTAATCCAATTCATACCATATGAAGAACGAATATGCTTCAGGACGATTCCCTCGCCTCCCTGCGCGATTATGCTCGTGAATAGTTGAGCATAGTCTTTGCTCTGTGGAATTATTTGAATATGGGGGTTCGCAATTCCGGAAATCACGGACTCTAGCAGTGTCCGTCTTATGTGATACGGTTGCCAACGCACATCGTCTCCACGAACAAAGAGAATATCAAAGACGTGGTACGTAAGCTTCCCCCGCTTCTCTTGTTCAGCAACGGCCTTTTTTGGAGTCATATTCAGGATTCGAGTCGTCTCGCTCAATTGGGTTTGATTGGGCAACACAACTTCTCCGTCAAGGATAGTTCCTCGGAACTGAGGATATGGACGGGCAATATGCGGAACGACATCGCATTTATCAATACGAGGAAAGTCCCGACGGCTATAAAAATGGACAGTTCCATCATGCTCCAAATAGAGCATGTACCGTCCGCCATCGAGCTTGGGTTCTGCCATGTAGTCATCTATGTGAATGGATGATGACAATTCCCCAGTACAACGAGCTGGGGGTATCCTCGGCAGAGGGTTCATACTTATAGTATACCTGGAACATGTTGTTCTGTCAAATCTCGCTCTTGACTTTTGGCATTTTCCCTAGTATAAGGGGATGTAGGAGGAATTATTATGAGTGTCCGAGATGTGGATAAGGTCAGCATTTCCGAAGCAAAGGCTCTGTTGCGGTTGTTTCTGAACATTCCGCAGCCCTGCCCCCCATTTATGCATGGACCGCCCGGTGTGGGTAAGTCCGCTATTGTGTATCAAATGGCGATCGAGAAAGCTGAAGAGTTCGCTACAGGCGATAAGTGCGGGGGATGTAAGACCCAGTCGTCTAATCCTACAGAACATGTGCGGGGATGCCCCAAGCATCATCTTCCGACCGGATGTGCCTTGTGTGTGCGTGGCGTTACGAGAGTGACACATGAGAATGGAAAGCCGGTTGTGACGCGCGGACCAGCTCCCGCGCATATCCGTGTAGACGATGTGCGCCTTGCCTTGTTTGATCCAGTTGAGGTCAAAGGGTTGCCCTTTGCTGATCCTAAGTCTAAGACTACTCAGTGGTTTAAGCCGGAGTATTTGAATACGGATGATGACGTGTATTCCATCTTGTTCCTCGACGAATTTAGCAATGCATGCGAAGCGGTGCAGAACGCGGCATTGCAGCTTGTGTATGACCGGCGTGTGCATTCTCACGCACTATCGAAGCGGTGCATGATTGTTCTCGCCGGAAATCAGGCGGGTGATGGGACATTCGTCCATCGGATTTCATCCGCCCTAAACAATCGGGTTGCGCATATTGAAATTGTTACTGACGCCGAAGATTTTTTGGCTTGGGCGCGAGAGAACGCGATTCGTCCCGAGATTATTGGCGCGATTTCTACGTATCCCGATACGCTCATGCCAACAAAGTTCAAGAAGGATGAACAGGCGCAGCCGAATCCGCGAAGTTGGGAATTTTATTCCCGAGTTCTCGACCAAACTAATGCACAGTCCGATGTGGACTTCCGGCGGCTGGCTCTCCCCTTGATTGGACCTGGAGCAACTACGGAGTTTATGGCATTTCTTGCGCAGTTCCAAAAGGTGTGTCCGGAGGAAATCGTTAATGAAGGGAAGATGCCTCAATACGACACCGAGGATGTAAGCCAGAAGTATGCGTATTCGTGCGCAGTCGCGCATTGGGTAAAAGTGCATGCTGCGAAGATTGTGCATCCGCATCAAGCACAGAACATCTTTAAGTTCTTGGGCACACTCGGTCAGATCGAACTTAAGGTCAAGACGTTGCAAGATATGAATTTGGCTTCGGAAATTCGCCTAGTTGACTTTTTCCGAAAGCATGCTAAAGTAGAATTTACGGAGTTGATGTCTCGGTTGGCTACTGCGGTTGTGGAGAAGTAATGGATAAAAATACTCGACACAAGGCTTTGCATCCACACATCCCGCCCGACGCGGAAAAGCCGAAGATGATTGAAAAGGCGGAAGACGCTCTTTCTATCGCCACGATTCAGCTTCTAACCAATCAGCCGTTCTTTGGGCAGCTTCTGTGTGGTCTGCGTCGAATCCCGACGTGGGACTTTCCCACGATGGGTGTTGATGGAGTACACCTCTTTTACAATCCTGCTTTTGTTTTGGCCTTGGAGAAGCCTGTTCGTCGAGCTGTGCTATGTCATGAAGTAATGCATCTCGCACTCCGGCATATCCAGAGGCGGCAAAATCACCAGAGCCATAAGCTGTGGAACTGCGCATGTGACTATGCTGTCAATGCAATCCTCATTGAGGATCTGTCCATGCAGTTGCCGGAGTGGACGCTGTATCGAAGAGAGTTTAGTGGGCTCGCGGCTGAGGAAATCTACAAAAAACTCCTCGATGAGAACAAAGGAAAGTCGGGTTCAGGTTCAGGTGCGGATAAAGCAGGTTCGGACCAGGGTCAGGGCGATGCCGATCCCGATTGCCCTTATTGCCAACAAGAAGCAGGCGATATGGGTTCGTGGGATGCACATTTTTCCAATCCCAATCTCGACGAAGCCGCTCTCGCGGATCGTATTATCCGTGCAGCCGACCAGGCAAAAAAGCGTGGGCAAATGCCTCTCGGCGTAGAGCGCTTGGTCCAGCATCTACGCGATCCAAAAGTAGACTGGCGAAAGTTCATTCGTGGACAGGCATTGAACATCTTTGAGAAGGTCGATTACCACGGCGGAGTCCGCTCAATCCTAACTGGTTGCGTTGCGGGGGGTCGGACATTCCTCCCTGGTTTGGCCAAAAAAGAGGCGGCGCTTCTTGTTCTCGTAGTTGATACATCAGGGTCTATTTCTGCGGATATTCTAAACGAGTTTGCTTCAGAAATTCGAGATGTCGTTATGCTTGCAGACCGCACTATCGTCATGACAGCCGATGCCAAGGTTCACGAAATCGCCGAAATCGACAAATTCGATGAAGTTTTCAATGCTGTGAAGTTCAAGGGGGGCGGTGGGACTGATTTTCGTCCGGCGTTCGATAAGATCGCCGAACTCGGTCTGTGTCCTAATCTGCTCGTTTATTTCACAGATGGATACGGGACGTTTCCTAAGACAGCTCCGGACTATCCAGTGCTGTGGGCATTCACAAAAGAGCATTCCCCAGCGCCGTGGGGCGAAAGCGTTACAGTTCAAGCGTAAGAAGTCCTTAATTGACTAAGAGGTCGTCGCAAAAATGGATAAGTGGATTTTTGAATGGGGTCTAAAAAATGAGCAGCATTGATCCGCGCGAGGTGTGAAAATGCAGACACCGCGCCATAGTCGTTGTCGGGCGTGTGACACGCTATTGCCTACGGCCAAAATTCTCAAGGCGCCAAACCCGTTTAATTTGAACGATATCGTCGAAGGGTGTCCAAAGTGTAAGGCGGTGACGCAGTTCGTGCCGGTATGCGACATGGCGGGTTGTCGCAGCGACGGGACGTGTGGCATGCCAACACCGGGCGGCTATCTGTGGCTGTGTCACATTCACTACTCAGAGAAGCGTTTGTATGGTCTACATCGTTGATAACGGAAAGCGCGTTCGTCGGTCGCACAGATGGATAAATGAATTCTTGAACGGAGTCTAAAAGATGAGCAGTATACTAGATAAGTGGATTCTTGAATGGAGTCTAAAAGATGAGCAGTATAGTGAATGGAGACCCTTTGGTGAGCCTCATAGCTTAGAGGAGATCTTAGTGTGCTTAGACGATGTACGAGAGAGAATGCCTAGTTTGAATTGGCGGATTGTTCCCGTAAATAATGAATTGGGTTAAGTGGCAGAATGATTGATCAAAAGCGGCGGTGGATTACACTCGTGTTTGTGTGGTCTACTACTTGACAGAGATGTGAATGCAGCGATAAATATACTCAGGCTTGGACGGAGCCTTCAGGTTAACCTGAGAAGTCCTTGTCATTGACTGAGGATGTCGTCACGGTATTAAGCTTAGGCTCGGACGGAGCCGTCGGGGTTATCCCGAGAAGCCCTGTTGGGGTGCCGTCACGAAATTTCAAAAAGGAGGTCCGAAATGGCTAATAAGCTAGTCCCAAGCACAGTCGAAGGTGTCGCACTACATCCCCGTGCGCGACAGAGAACCCGTGCTCTCCTTCGCGATCTCGAAGAGCTGGGCGTTCGGGGTCTGACTCAGACCAAGAGTCAGAGCGATCGGCTTCGTCTTTTGGCCACTTATATTTTCTCGATGGTCAAGACCGAAGTGGCTGATCGGGTAGCCGTTGGTTAAACCTGACTAATGGCGCATCATCCGGTGTTGTGGTTAAATGGTGGGGGCTCTCCAGATTGCGGAGAAGCTCCCACCATCGACTGGGGGTGTCCAACGTCGTCGAACAATGTCGATTAACGTTATTATCCACGGCCAAACGACTCAAGATTTCCGTGTCGTCGTGTCTGATGAGCACGGAAATGAAGAATTCATCATTTCTGAGATGCTCGTGGTAGACGAAAGCGATTTAGAACGTGAAGTCAGGGAGTGTTCAGCTCAGGAACATTTCTGGTCCCAATTGGCAATCGACGCGGAATTGGCAAAAGATCGGTTCGAAAAAATTGATTATGCGCAGTACATGGCCCATATAGAGAAGTACGCTAAGTATTATCTCAAAGGGAGTGGAGAAAAAAATCCGACAGTAGCTGCAAAAGAAAATGCGGCGGTGTTAATTTTCTCTAAAAACGCGAATCAAGATGAATATGCTGAGATTGCGTATAAAGGGTATGTTGCAGAAGTGTCCGGTATTGGATTAACCCCGAAAAGCGCAGAGGAATTCAAAGAAGAGATGTATATTTATGCTCCTTCATACGAGGATGCCCAGACACACCTGTTATCCTTACAGCATAAAACACGACAATTAAAAGCGATTTCCGCCGCATTTAACAATAAAATTTGGAGTATCAGGACTCTCGCCGCTGATCGAAGAGCGACGTTGCAGTCGAATATCAATTGAGAAGGGCATTTACATGTCACGTGGCTTTGGAAAAGGCATTCAACTGATAGAACAAGACGACGGTTCTGTTGAACTGACGTATGTCGAACATTCACGGGCCGTATTCGCCAGCCCAGTTATTCAGCGCTATAATTTTCCAAATTGGAATGCGGCTGTAAATTTTATTAAATGTTGGGAAACATTGGGACATATCCAGTGGTGGGACGAACCAAAAGTACTAACAGCACCTTTAGTTCCAATGGATTAATTATGCTCTTGACAAGTATTCCCGTGTGGTGTATGGATGGTATACTTTGAGTCGTTATTTTTAACGGAGGTAACATGGTTGAGTTGAATTATCCGCAAGAGGTAGACGTGGAGAGTCCGGGAGAAGAGGGTTCACGAAAGAATTTTAAGCGTGATCCGAACTTGTTCCGTATGCTCCCAAGCGAAGAACGGAAAGCTGCGGAGAATAGACTGTTTTTTCTCGCTTTTAATTTGAACCGCTTCACATTTTTCCGGCATTGGCCTGATATGGTCAATTATTACGCCAAGTTGGCTGTTCACTGGGTTGAACTAGCTCCCGCCGATGATAGTAATTTCCGTCGGGTTATGGTTGCTTGTGAAACGCAGATGAACAAGCAAGCGAAATCTTTATCGCGCGCTGGTCAGCCGGTCCCGCCGGTGTTCGACACTGACGAATGTGTATTTTGCCGGCACGCTCAGTTGTTTTGGGATGAGTACACTGAAAAGCGGAAAGCGGCAGGTCTCGAAAATATTGCAAAGGACGAATTTTTTACCGTTATCGCGCAGCATCCCGAGGTAAGCGCTGTTCGTGACCTTGCCAAGGCTTGGGGACCCGTCGACAGATATTACTTTGCCGTTTTCGATGTCGCGAAGGCTTTAGGTCAAAAGCCCCTCGAAGAAGAGGACGGCGGTCATGTCCGAATTCAGGGGTATTTTGGTCCGGACTCAATCATCGGTCAGTTGTACCGCAAACAGAAACTAAAGAAATTCTGGGACTTTGAGTCTGGTGGGTATCGTGTCGTGAATGTAACGCGCGATAATACGCGGGGTTCCCAGTTTTGCGAATACTTTATTGAAATTGAAGATGAAATCCCGAATCTTCCCGGAGAGGTAGTGGCGTATCTTCAAGCGGCGGAAGATATTCCCGATCCGGCGCAGTGGGTTCAGGTTTGGACTCCTGAGCAAAAACAAGCGTATGTTCAAAGTTTTGGTTCGGGTACACCAGTACGGACAAAAAAGTTTATGACGCCGCCGCGTCCCGTGGCTCCGGCATCGGTAGCTTTTTCAAAGCCCGTCGAGCCCAGCGCGGAAGTGGCTCCTAATAACTCCGTTCCTCGTCCTGTAAGCCCAGTCGAGCTTAGTCCAAAACCGGTTGTTCCTTCGCCGCGAGTCCCTGAATCAGTGACTTCAACTCCTGAGCCGTCTTCTGAACCGTCGCCGATGCCGGTTTCGGCACCAAGACGCCCTAAAGTGACGTGGAGGTAACGTGGTTCCGCCAAAGGAAAAGAAAATGTTTGCTTCACCAAGTCCATCAAAAGACATCGAGAATTATCTTTCGGGTTTTACGAAGAAATTCGGCGCTGAGTCCGCTTTTGTGTTGGGCGGGCAGCAAGAACTTCCTAGTGTTGAAGTTATTCCGACCGGCATTCCACCTCTTGATAACGCATTGGGCGTAGGCGGTATCCCGCGCGGACGAATGGTCGAAATTTACGGTCCCGAGGCAACGGGGAAATCGACATTAGCAATTCAGGTTGCTGCCCGAGCCCAATCATTAGGCGGAATAGTTCATTACATTGATGCAGAACATGCTTTGGATTTGCAGTATGCTCAGCGGTTGGGACTCGATTTGTCGAAAGGACTAGTATCTCAGCCAGATAGTGGGGAACAAGCGCTAGAAATGGCTGATTTTGCTATTGAAGCCGGCGTGGACTTGATCGTGGTAGATTCGGTAGCAGCTCTCGTCCCGAAAGCAGAAATCGAGGGAGAAATGGGGAGTGCGCATATGGGCTTGCAAGCTCGCCTCATGTCGCAAGCGATGCGCAAGATCACCAGTAACTTGAATAAGCACCGATCCTCGATTATTTTTATTAATCAATTGCGCCAGAAAATCGGAGTAATGTTTGGAAATCCTGAAACAACAACTGGAGGAAATGCCCTAAAGTTTTATGCTTCGGTGCGCCTCGACGTGCGAAAGAGCACAACACTGAAAAATGGTGAAGAAGTTATTGGTCATACAATGAAAGTCAAAGTCGTAAAGAATAAAGTCGCTCCCCCATTTCGCGAAGCGGAATTCGATTTGATCTATGGGGAGGGGTTTGATGTTGTCAAATGCTGGCTCAATTACGGCGTCGATACAGGTGTCATCGAAAAAACAGGGGCGTGGTATTCCTTTGAGGGAGAGCGTATTGGACAGGGCGCTGACAATGCCCGAGCTTTTCTCGTGGAACATCCTGAAATGTTAAAGAAAATTCAAGAAAACATTGCTATCCAAAAAAACAATTCATGATTGTGTATTCGTGGGCAGATTTCGACACGGACGTGTCTCAACTCGTAGCGCAAATCCGTAAAAAAGGAAAAAAGTATTCATCCATTTTCAGTCTCCCACGGGGCGGTCTGCCCCTTGGTGTTACGTTATCGCATTTGCTTGACCTCCCTCTCAAGTTTGATGAGCCCGAAGAACACAGTCTCGTCGTGGACGATATTGCAGATAGTGGAAAAACTCTATCTCCTTTTATAGATAAATACGATATCGCTACACTCCACAAGCACAAACATTGTCCGTTTGTGCCGACATATTGGGTGCGAGAAATAGATCAATATGTTGTTTATCCTTGGGAGAGAGAGAAATGATCCGTCGTGGATTAACTTTTGATGATCTGTTGTTACAGCCCAATTATAATCATTTCTCTTCTCGGTCGGCGGTCTCTACCGAAGCGTCATTAGGTCCGTATTTATTTAAAGTGCCTATTATTGCAGCAAATATGGATACAATTTGTGGAGCAGTAATGGCAAGAAAGATGTGGGAATTGGGGTGTCTAGGGATATTGCATCGTTTTATTTCAATTGAAGAAAATGTCAATGAATATAAAAAGGCAACACAATCACAAGACAATAAATATCCCATCGTAGGAGTCTCGGTAGGTGTTAATGAAGGATTGGATCGCGCTGAAGCATTGTATAATGCTGGTGCAACGCTATTTTGCGTTGATGTAGCCCACGGTCATTCACGATTGACCGGCAAAATGATTAAAGCGTTACGGGAAAAGTTTAAAAAGAATATTTATATTATCGCTGGAAATGTCGCCACGGCCGCCGGCGCTGATTATTTGGCTAGTTGTGGTGCCGATGCAATCAAGGTTGGTATCGGTCCAGGGTCAGTATGTACAACACGCCTAAAAACCGGGTTTGGTGTTCCACAAATTACAGCGATTATGGATTGCAGTAGGACCGGTCGTCCAGTAATAGCGGACGGAGGAATTCGTTTCCCGGGAGATGTAGTAAAAGCGCTCGCTGCCGGAGCGACTATGGTTATGGTTGGCGGTTTGTTGGCTGGTACAGACGAAACTCCCGGCGAAGAGATTTGGGACGGCCCGAATAACTATAAAATATTTCGTGGCATGGCCTCTGTTGAGGCGCATCGTGACTACTATGGTGATGTACCAGAGTGGAAAACAGCGGAGGGGATTTCTATCAAAGTCCCGTGTAAAGGTCCAGTAGAGAATGTTGTACGAGATCTGATTGGCGGTTTGCGGTCTGGTTTGACGTATTGTGGAGCAAAAAACATTCAAGAATTACAACAAAAAGCAGAATTTATTGAAATTACACCAGCGGCATATAATGAAGGGTTGCCTCATATTCGAGAAACCTTATGAAACTCGTCGTGTTTAGCGATGGTCACATCGGCGAATATAGCGAAGGTCATATTGACCAGAAAACCGGTTTTAACAGCCGGTTGCTTGATACGCTGAATGTGTGGGACTGGGTTCGAGAACTTGCTTTACAAAAAAAGGCCGACGCAGTAATTTTTGGTGGAGACCGCTTTAAACCTCACAGACCACCAGCATGGATGCGGGACTTAGCGGACGAGCGGCTCAACCGATTTCGCCGCGACAATGTTCGTATTGCGTGTCTTCTTGGCAACCACGATTTGTATGACAAGACAGGACAATGGCACAGTTATAACGGCGTACAAATATGGAATGACGACGATAAAATTGTTGTGTTTGACAAGCCCGGTGTCCTAGACTTTAATGGGCTGTTATTGCACTTTTTGCCCTATGGTTACACACAGTTCGAGTATGACTTAAGTCCGCACGATATTAATGTTCTGTTTTTCCATGATTCCGTCATCGGACATTCACGAGATGGAAAATATGCCGCCACAACAGGAATTGTCCGAGAAACCATTGACCGTTCTGAATTATCCTACGTGCTGGGAGGGCATATTCACTTACGTCAAGAACTCAAATTTGAAAATGTCCCTGCCTGGCATATTGGAACGCCATTAGAGCGCGTCCAAGACGGCGATCAAGGTGCGAAAGGGGCTCTTATTGTCGACGTTGAATCGTCGATTGCAGTTGAATTTGTTGAATCGCCTTTTCCTAAAATCATTAATGTTGTGAAAACTTGGGCTGGTGATATAGAAGAAATGCTCCAAATTGAGAAAAACGTTGTGGGCAATGTTGTATTTATGGTTGTAGAACATAATGGTCAAGCTCCTGTGTCTGTTCGACGAGAACTAGAGAAACGCCTGCGGGCGATGGGGGCGGCTTCGGCAAAGGTCCGTATGCAGGCGAAAGCGACAACTCCCTTAAATGTCAATGCAAAAATCAACAAAAGAATTCCAATTGGAAAGCAATTACTTTCTTACGTGCAGCAAGTCGATAATGACCCGGAATTGCTGGAGTATTTAAAAGAAATTGAACGACGGATTGATACAATATGAATAGAAAACATATAGAAATAGAAAAACCAGTTTCCGTTGATGAGTTTGCAGATCTTCTTTTATCGGTGCATAAATCTATACAGCATAACGCTGTTTCATATGTCGCGGTCCTTCAGAAAGAAGGTATAGAGAAAAGACGAGTCGTTGTATGTCCGACGAAAGAACTGTTAAATTCAGTACTTGACGAACAACGAGTTGAAGGGTATACAGTAGCATTCGCTTTTGAAATGCATACCAAGCAATGAGTTCGAGTCCCTCCGCCGCTACTATAAAGTACGTAGCCTAATATGTCTATTAATGCATAGAGCATTTAAATATCGCATATATCCAACCAAGGTACAAGCACAACAATTAGACCTGTGGCTTGGATATTGCCGTGAATTGTACAATGCGGCGATCAAAGAGCGCGAAGCCTGGAAACATGGTGTGCGTATTGGCTTTTTTGAACAATCAAAAGAACTTCCCGTTGTCAAACAAGAACGACCTGAATTCGCGAATATTTATGCGCAGGTTCTTCAACAGGTAATTTACCGTGTCGATTTTGCATTTCAACAATTCTTCGGGCGTGTAAAAAATGGCGAAAAGCCTGGTTATCCAAGGTTCAAAGGACGAGATCGTTATAATAGCCTGACATGGCCTCAGGATATTGGCTTTCGTTTGATTAGCCCGAAGAAAATCCGTCTTGGTGGTATTGGGTGTGTTCGGATTCGGTTTCACCGACCAATTACTGGAAAACCAAAGATGCTCACCCTCAAGCGTCGAGCAGGAAAATGGTATGCGATATTTTCCTGCGCTGATGTTCCTGCCAAACCATACCCTGAAGCAACCGCAGAAATTGGTATTGATATGGGTTTAGAGAGTTTTGCCACGTTGTCTACCGGTGAAAAAATCGAGAATCCACGATGGTATCGAAAAACTGAAGAGCGGCTGAGCGCAGCTCAGCGAGCGCTTAGTCGAAAGAATCGAGGCTCGAAGCGTCGAGAAAAGGCGAAAGCATACCTCGCCAGGTTATATGCGAAAATAACAAATCAACGAAATGATTTTCAGCATAAACTTGCCCATCGAATTGTTTCTGAGAATGCAATGATCGTCGTTGAGGATTTAGATGTGCGTGAAATGACACACAAGTCAACGAGCGGGCTCAATAAATCTAAATCTATAACAGATGCTGCATGGTCACGATTCCTCGACATTCTTGGTGTCAAAGCGGAAGAGGCTGGACGCCGATTCGTCAAGGTCCCACCTCGTGGCACGTCAAGTACCTGTTCACAATGTGGATTGGTTCGACAAAAAACATTGTCAGAACGAATACACTCGTGTTCGTGTAGTTTACTACTTGACAGAGATGTGAATGCAGCGATAAATATCCTTCGGCTTGGACGGAGCCTTCAGGTTAACCTGAGAAGTCCTTGTCATTGACTGAGGATGTCGTCACCAAGCAATGATCATTCGTTCGGTCGAAATTGAGGGGTTTCGGTCTTATGGGGACAAACAAGTCCTCGATTTTGAGCCCGGGAAGTTATATCTCGTCACCGGCGAAAATCGTGATCGTGGTATTTCGTCTGGGGCGGGAAAAAGTTCTATTTTTAAAGCCATTACGACTGCTTTATTTGAAGAAAACGACGACGGTTCAACTCACGATACCGTCATTAATACGGTTCGACGTGACCAGGGATGTCGCATAGCAGTTTCGTTTATTGACGATGCTGGTGTGCCGTATTATGTTGTTTATGCACGGCAGCATCCGAAGGAAGGCACGCATTGGACGTTGTATCGGTGGGACGGCCAAAACTGGCAACCAGAAAAAGGCGCTCGAAATACGGATACCAAAAAAATCATTCGGGATCATATTCGAATGACATATGACCAATTCGTCAATCAAGCGTATATTCCACAATCGAAAATAGCTGATTTTATTACACGTACTGACAAAGAGCGGAAAGCTATTTTTGGAAATATCTTGAATCTCGACGAGTGCGACAAATATATCAAAGTGGCGAGCGAGTGGAGAAAATCCCTGCGTCAAGAATTGCTGAAAGGGCAAGGGGTTGTAACAACACTTCAAGCGCAAGTTGCCGCGATGGCAAAAACACTGGTCGCACCCGAAGAAATTGCTCAATGGTCGCGGGAACTCCAAGAACAACAAGCACGACTGCGTGTTATTGCAGACGAACTTGCCTCGTTGGAAGAAGAGGCAAAGAAACTTCGACTTATTGCAGAACTACAAACTAAAGAGCGTCTATTAAAAGATCGCGTTCAGCAATTAGCGAAAACGTGCAGCCAAAAGGCAGAAGATTTTAGTTTTCGGTTTTCGACATTTAAAACGTCGGCACAGCTTGAAGCAGAAGTTGAGGCGATTAATGCACAAGTCTGCGATCTCCAAAATAAACATGCAATGGCAAACGCGGAAGTACGGCAGGCGGAGATGCGGCTACAACATGTGGAATCTTTGAAAGGGGAATGTGCGGAGTGTGAACAAGCGGTTTCTGATGAGTTGCGCCAAAGTTTGCATACGAAATATACACGGACCATTAAAGAGTTGACGAAAAAGAGAGACGCTCTAAAAGACGCGCTCCAACAAATGCTTTCTACACAGAAAAGTACACAGGGAGTATTACGAGATATGCGGGCGTATGAAGCTGACATGACGGCAAATCACGCCCTTCTACAAACAGCAAGCAACGACCTACAAAAGGTAGTAGAACAACTCAAAACTCTAAAAGAGTGTATCGGGACCGGTGTTCATATTCCGGAAAAAATTGAGGAGGAAAAGAAAGATCTCTTGGCTGAGCAACTCCATCTTACACAAGCGTATACACAGTTGAAAACACAGATTGAAACCGCCGAAAATTCCCGGTCTCAATATGAAAAACTTAACAAGCAATTACAGCACCAAATTACTATTAATGAGAAAAATGAAAAAAGCATTAAGTATATTGAGCGATGCGAAGAACTTATTGGAGATAAAGGTTTTAAATCGTTCAAAATTCATTCGAGTCGCGACGCGTTTAATAATTCACTAGCTAAATATTTGTCTATCCTGACGGATGGAGAAGTTCACGCAGAATTGGTTACAGAAGTTCCAAAAGCAGATGGCAAAGGAGTAAAAACCGAACTTGACATTTTGGTCAAAGACGGAAATAAAAAACACGTCCCGATACGGTTTTATTCAGGAGGTGAAAAAGCCGCATTGAGTTTGGCCATTACTGGAGCTTTCGGAGATCTGTCAATGGAACAAGCAGATGCGAATGTAAATTTGTTGCTACTGGATGAGCCATTTGCGAATTTGGATACTTGGGGCGAAGAACAAATGTGCAAACTTCTCGAACATCTTACCGGCGATGGTAGGACCGTTCTTGTTATTACGAACCATCGAAGTGTTCGCGATAGCGGGAGATTCGATAAAGAAATTCGAGCCGTGAAACAAAATCATGTTACCCATATCGAAGAATATGACCTTTCAGGAGAACATTAAACGGAGGAATAAATGGCACGAAAGAGTCTATTTACAGTTGTTACTAATCAAAACGACCCCACTTTTGTTAAAATGTTTAACTCCAAGGACGAAGCACTAGCATTTGTTGGACCGGAATACGATAAAAAGGGTTTCATTGTCACAACTTTCGAAAAAAAGACCGAAACATTTTTTGAAGTCGTCACAGAAGAAGAGGAAGACGAAAGAGAAGAATCAGAATAATGAGAGACGACTATTTTTATTTGAAATTGGCGTATCAGGTTGCTGCGAAATATAGCACCGATCCTAGTACACAAAACGGCGCCGTTCTCGTTGATGCGTGTGGAAATATTTTAGCGGACGCGGCAAATTGTTTTCCTACAGGCGTTAAGGAAACTCGTGACCGCTGGGAGCGCCCGCTGAAATACAAGTACGTCGAACACGCGGAAAGGAATGTCCTCTTTTCAGCGGCAAAAAGAGGTATTTCAACGCGTAGTGCTAAAATGTATGTTCCGTGGTTTGCATGTCCTGATTGTGCGCGGGCGATTATTCAATGTGGCATAACCGAAGTTATTGGACATAAAAAAATTTACGACCACGCTCCGGAACGGTGGGAAGAGGCGGTCCATATAGGATTGAACTTGCTGCGAGAATCTGGTGTTCAATATAAATTAATTGATGGAAATTTTGGAATAACAATTCTCCTTGACGGTAAAGAATGGACAGCGTAGCATGCGGAAAAAATGCAAACGGTGCCGGTCCATATTTACGAAACATAAAAAAGAGAAGTGGGCTATATGTCCCCGCTGCCGAGGACACTGTTCGCGGTGTGATACGGTATTGACCGAACCAGACAAACGATATTTATGTAAATTATGTGTTAATGAAATTGCGCAATATACTGTCAAAGAACGAAAACGGGATTGTGCTCTCTTGAGGACGTATGGTATAACCCTAACCGAGTACAAAAATTTACTTTACGCACAAAACGGGGTATGTTGGATTTGTGGAAGATCACCAAAAACGGTCAGCCTAAGCGTGGATCATCGACACGAAAAAGGGGAAAAACGGAAAGATCCGAAATTAATTAGAGACCAAATTCGAGGAATATTGTGCTGGCGCTGTAATAATGCAATCGCGAAATTCGGCGACAATACCGAATATCTCAGGCGGGCAGCGGAATATTTGGAAACGACGCCAGCACAACAAGTGCTAACATGCCGTACATCGAAGACACGCGAAGAAAAGAAATAGATCCGTGGATCGAGAAACTTGCTGCGAATATTTGTATGAACAAATCACATACAGCGTTCGCCGGCGAACTCAATTATGTAGTGACCCGTCTTTTGCTCAAAGTCCTACCGGAGAAAAGGTATTGGGCACTTGCGTTGGGAGTAGGGACTTTGATATGCGCAGTCCTCGAATTTTATCGCAGATACATTTCTTTATATGAAGACGGGGCCGTAAAGAAAAACGGTGATATTCCTGAGTATCAGGAGAATCTATGAAAAAAAATAATTTTGAATTGAAAAAGGACTCCTTACGGGTATATCTTGCGGGGACTATTACAACGGAAGATCCGTATTTCACGGAATGGAGAGCAAAAGCAAGCGAGTATTTGCGAGCTAATGGGATTATTCCATTGTCGCCAATGGCGAAAAAAGAATTGAACACATCGAATGATGGAGGGATTACATCGAGTATACCGAACAGCGCCGTATTCATGCGCGATCATGCAATGGTAAAATCGGCGCACATTCTTCTCGTCAATCTTAAAGTAAAAGGCTATAGCGGTATTCCAATCAAAAAGCCGCTGATTGGATCATTTTTCGAAATGGCTTGGGCGTGGCAATATCAAAAGCCGATAATTGCCGTCGTCGAGGAAGACAATTATTTGTATCAAAATCATCCGTTTATTACCGAAACAATAACTCATAAATTTTCCACATTAGAAGAAGCTCTAGAAAATATTGTGACATACTGGAATTGGCACTATCAAGCGCGTTTTGGTGAATCATGATACCCCAAGATGTTTTTCGTATGATTGACGCAGCATTCAAGCGTTATGAAAAGGGGTTGGTAGCTCTAAGAAAGGAAACTATCAAAACATTACAACAACAAAAGGAGGCAGTTTTCGCAAAAAACGCACGATCTCAATTTTCCAAGACTGAAAAACAGCGTGCGAAGAAGAGAATATAAATATATCACAACTATCAAACAACATAAAAATAAAACAGCGCATAGAAAAAGGAAATATGTACGCAAGTATCGTCCCCCCGCGCCCGAAGAAATAATCGAAGTCCTCAAACCTTGGCTTAAAGGCTTCATTCACAAAGAATATGGGACGCACACAAATCCGGATGATCGGGCAGATTTGGAACAAGAGGGGTATCTCAGCTTACTTAATTTTTTACAAAAAATTAATAAGCATCCGCCCCGGTTTGTTTCAGAAGAAGAATTCTATTTGTACGTAAGAGCGGTTGTTCGGAACGCGATTCGCGACTATATTTTAAAATTTCGTTCGCGTTTCGGAATTTCTCTTTTTAAACTCCGAAAGGAACTAAAAGGAGAGATCCTTAACAACGACAACGACAGTAAGGACAAAATAGAAAAGCGCTTGGGGGATTTTATGAACTCCGTCGGAGAAGAGTATGTGTACTCTTCACAACCCCCCGAAGAGGACTTTATTGATTACGCTATTAAACAGCGCCGTTTAGACCTTTTAAGCCAAGCGCGAAACCGACAAGATTTGAATCTCGAACAATCGAGAAATTTGTTATTTGAAATAATCAATGAATATAAAACAACTGAACAAGTAAAAGTCCCTTTTGAAGCTCCAATATCTCCGTCTTTGCCGCTGGAGTATATTCAGCAAAGTACGGATGATGATTGCAACACCAACATTATATTACGGACGCCAATCCCAGGACGCAGAACGCCTAAGAAATGCGCAAACAGGCTTTGTCAAAATGAGTTAAAACCGACAAAAACTATTATTGAAAGAGGCTTTGGCTATTGTTCAAAACGATGTAAGAAACTATGGCCTCCGATCATCAATCGGTTACAGTCATCATACAATACTCCAATAGAGATAATACTGATTATTAGCTTAAAGCTGTTTCGTTCGAAGAAACGGGCGGCGGAGATCTTAGAGATTTCAACAACGACTTTTGACAAGCTTATTCGACGCTTTCAAATTGAACAATAGTTAGGTTATTTTATGGGAAAACGTATTCTCTTGAATAAAAAAATAGTTGAATTCTCGTGAGTAATCCTTGGGGAGGGGAAATGGCAACATTGCGCTTTAATTGGGAAAATCTACGAAATTGGGTTCGTGGGCGGAACCAACCGCCGCCTATGCCTATTGTAAAACGGTCTGATTTAATTAAAGTTGGGGGACTCTATCGTATTCGAGACAATTATGAGCCAGTATGGAAAATGGAAGCGGGGGAAGATGGCCGATCCTACATTGTTCGAGTCGGAGAAGAGGGAACCGAGGAAAGGTGTCTTATCGCCGAGGAAGATTCAACAGAGGATTATGCGAAAGCTGCCTATCGCACGTTAGTTGGAAATAAAGTTCATATTTTGTGGGAGTGCGAGTCTTGTTCAGCCCCAAATATAACGAAAGAAGGAAATCCCTACGAATGCGATAATTGTCATAAGAAGTATTCCGACGTTCTTTCTCATCCCCGGGATCAGTCCAAAGTATATGACCGAGAAACAGCAGCCGCCCAATTCGGCGATTGGGTAGTAGAACGTATGAAGCGTGAAGGTGTCAGCAAAATTCATATAAGCCTCATCAAGGCATGGGAAGAGGAGAATTAAGGTGATTATTAAACTGATTCGTAATGTTTTGCCCATTGTTTTTGCTCTGAGTTGTTCGTGTCTAGCAAGCGGTCCTGCTCAAGTTGTCTTTCGTCAAGACAGTGATTGTGGCGCAATTACGCAATATGAGTTAGCTTATGAACCTGTGGCCAATGCTGGAACTCAACCAGATGCAAAAGCTACGGTTGTTACCGTGGCTCTTCCAACTGGATTTGCGTGTGGTCAGGAATTCACAACTCTTGTCAATGTAACGGGCGTAGGATCGACTCGGTTTTGGCTCCGTGCTGACACTGCCGATGCGGCGACGGTCTCTGCTTGGTCTAATTCCGTTGACGCGAATGTTCCAGTCGCTGCGCCGATTCTTGTACGTATCATATTTGGAAATTAACATGAAAAGTTCCAGTTGTTGACTGGGGGTGTCACGTTACCATGTTTTTGAGCAAAAGAGCCTTTCTGAAAAAGGCTGGACCCGATGTCCTCGGTCCCGGCATATCTCCGATGGGTGGCGGAGCAAGTATGTCGGGTGCTGGCGCAAATCCTACACACACTGCCGGACCTTCTATCGCGGCGCCATCTGAAGGACGACCGTGGAAGTGTCGGTATCCGGGTTGTAATCGTGTATTTACAAATGGCGGAGATCTACGCGATCATTTGTCAAGGGATCATGGCGTAAAGGACTTAGGATAAAATGGATAGCAGTGTTCCGACCGCGCTCATTTTTCTTGACTCTTTGGGTTCGACTTTGCCTTTTAAAGATCGTTTTACATTCAAAGAATTAAGCGATTTTTGCCATCGAGAAGGTATTGTTGAGCTAACAGAACAAGAACAGCCGGACTTGAAAAAGGTCGCTTATTTGGTAGAAGGAATTACCAAAGGTCACATCAAAATTGTCGCTGGTCCAATGGAGAATCCGGCTCAGACCCGAAGACCAATATCGAAAGTCGATCTCGACATGGGTCAAAAAGTACAAAACGCCGTAGCCACAAAGCACGCGCCCACCACTAAACCAGCTAATTCTCTTGGACCAATGAAACTGTATGCGCACGCCACACTCCACGACGGTACGAGCTTACATGTTATCGAAATTCACGACGACACTTGTATTGGCGTGGATGATGACTTTGTCGCCCACGAATTTTCTCCATCCGAAGTTCGTCATTATGTGAACATGGACGAACCATTGGTGCGACTAGGGACTTGTCGAGTATGCGGAGAAGACTTGTGCGATTCGACTTGCACAAATTGTGGGACCGCATCATAATATATGCCTAGGAATTATAAACGGCCACAACACACTAAGCTATACGGAGAAGCCAACGCGCTTACCATTGCTAGAGTCGGTTCTCAAAAATTGTCTGAATTCTTATCGAGTTTTGGACTTCCAGTTTCTGGGACGTGGTCACATTTCAAGACCGATATTGAGTCTTTATGGGCCGATGGGTCTTTGCGAAATGCTGTTGCATACTTTACAGGCAAAATCCAAGCAACAGGACGCGATACACGATTTGAATTGGTCGTTCCATTGGTGATTCGTGAGGGGGTTATTCTTGATCCGGCGATTTTTCGAACTGGAGAAAAAACCGATGTATTCACCAAAGACGCTATTGATGCATTATTTACCGCTCAGCAATTTCCTCGTCCTTTACTCGACCGCGATTATATGTATGCGCCTCCGCCGCTTCCCGGAACGGTCCCTCCCCACCGAAGTGTAGTTGATGTATACCATCCGTGGAAGTAAAATAGGTGTAGTATGAAATTAAAAATTTTAGTTATAATTATTTTTTCGTTGTCGTTTCTGTGTGCCGTTGTGTCAGCACAAAACAAAGACCCTTTTGCGAACGTCTCCCCGGAAGATATGAATCAAACGCCGTTAGTTGCTGAACTCCCTTGTGGTGATGGGGTGTTATTCGCGTATCATTTTAGCTTTGATGTTACTCATAAACAAGTCTTTTGGATGCTCCATGCGCATATGCTCGTCGCGCAAAATGATGGTCTTGACTTAACAGACAAAGTGTATATTATCGGCTTTTTCGGTCCGAAGCGGGTCGTTTTTGTCTCGGCGGACTTCAAAATGAATGAAATCGAACTTCGAGAAGAGTCTATTCAGAAAAGAAAATATAAAATGTCAACATGGCACGGCGATACCGCTTCTCTAATTGATTATCTTTTCGAAGGTGCAACAGGTTCTCCTGTTATTAAAAAAGGTAAAATAGACGACGAAATTCTTCCATTCCCCAACCCGAACGACCCATGCTCTAAACGCGAAGGAGCCTAAACTCGTTTGGAATGGACCCGTCAGAAGCAATACGGCAAGCGGCTAGAGCCCTACATACCGTTATCATCAACTACACGGACCAGAAAGGGCAGACCTCGACACGGGAAGTCGAACCATATTCCTGGCGTTCGGGAAAAGACCCGGGCAGTATTCGGTTTTTTGGTTTTGATTTGACCAAAAATGAAATTCGAGGTTTTCGTTTAGATCGTATCTCCGCCGCCCATATTACCGAACGGACATTTGTTCCCCAATGGGTTGTTGAAATTTAATACGATCAAACCCTCTTGCCAAAAGATTTTGACAGTAGTATAATCTCCGCGTGATTATCGAAGGAAAAGATATTACCGGCAGCTTGGAAGTTAACGGGTCTCTATGGTTGGCGGATTGTACAATAAAAAACGCCAATATTAAAGTCGATGGCGATGTGTGTGTAGAAAGGCCGTGCCAATTTCATCATCATAATTCAATAGAAGCCACCGGCGATATTGTATTTCGCAATGAAACAGCAATACACGGACCAATTATCTGCTCATTTTTGGCCTGTTATGAACCTTTTTCTAATGCCGCGTCCGTTAAAGCGAAAAAAATCCTTATCGTCGGCGAATCACGGTTTGCTACAGTTGAAGCAACCGTTATGACCTTTTATGGTCCATGCTTTGCTGACAGGATTATGGCGAATCAAATTCACATCGACGGGGATTTGATAGCGAATTACGTGTTTGCTGATTCCGTTATTGTTAAACGGGGATCGCTGCTTGTAAAAGATTTGTGCGTGAAAAGAGCAGAAGCTGATATTATCGGAAATTACTCTGATGAGCCGTTGGACACAACGCGCATGCATTTTACATGGGCCCGCCCGATGCGCGAAGGTGCTGAGCCACGTTCAGCGGCCATTGACGATATGGTACGGAACGGGCTAACGGTTTTGAAGTATCACACAGAACATATCCCAGAAATTCGCCAATTGTATCCACGTATTCAAGAAATTAATAAGTGCGGAGATTTTACTCCATTGTATTCTGATCTATACAACGCTCTCAAATCAAATTATGATTCGCTAAAGCCTGCGATGAAGCAATTCGTTGACTGTGTAGAAAAACACGGCTTTCCGAGCATGCTGTGGCGGTTTTAACGACGATGAAACTTAGTGGACATTGCTCAATTTGTAAGCTTCCGCCCGAACAGCGTGAGGCTCTGCACACCGATCGTTGGGTTAATCTATGGAAATACGACGCGATCGCGAAAAAGTACTTCCCCCAGCGAAAAGTTTCCAACGTTCAGAAGGCTCTGTCGCGGCATTTTAAGTACCATTTCCCTGTGAAAGATGTTGTCGATGAAATGATTGAAATGAAGTTGGAGAGAAATCCAAGTGTCCCGACCCTAACAGAAGGCGAACGAGCGATCTTTGCCGAGGAATTTAAAGAGCGCGTTGATGTGATCAAGACCCTGGATCGCATGATGGTTACGCTCATGGATCGGGTAAATTATCTTCACGACGAGTGGAAAAAAATCCATACAGCGACAAAATGTGAAAAATGCGGACGTGATGATACAGGACCGAATTTGCTTAAGCTTCTAGCAGTATTTCGCGAGCTGCGCGAGCAAGCAGAAACTGTTATGAAAATGAGAAACCCGATGGATATTGTCCATCGGGTTGCTGAAAAAACGTTTGTGACCTTTGTCGAAGAGATGACAGAACTGTATGTCACGGTATTAACAGAAAAATCTAATCTTGTGAAAGATTCGGCCAACGAGTTCCTTGCCGGAAGAATCAATCAAGCCGTATTTGCCAAACGGCTAACAGAAGTATTGGACGATTTCGGGGGAGACCGCATTGCGACTGCGGCGCAAGAAAAATATCGCAAAATCTTTTTAACGGCTATAAAGGAGCTGAAGCTATGAAAAAGACTATTGCCGTCTACGGGGATACCCCGACTGTCTGCACCGGGTTTGGAAATGTTATTAAAAGCATTTTCACTAACCTAATTGATGATTTTGATATTAAAATATTTGGCATAAACTATAATGGATATCCTCACGAATTTCCTCATCTGAAGATTTATCCGGCATGTAATCCTTTGCTCGGCGCAGGTCCGATAGATTATTACGGGAGAGAGCATTTGAAACGCTGGGTCGAATTCGAGCAGTTCGATTTATTTTTTATACTCAATGATGCGTGGCTCATGCGCGATTTCATGCCTGATGTTGTTGAGCGTGTAAAAAAGAAAGGTCAAATTCCGGTTGTGTGCTATTTCCCTATTGATTGCGAAGAGCTGGACGGAGTGTGGTATGATTGGCTTGTCTGCGTTGACGTACCTGTGACCTACACAGAATTTGCCTTAGACACGGTAAAAAGAATTCACCCCACATTGGGGATTCGGACTAAAGTCATTCCACACGGCGCGGATCCGGAGACTTTTCGACCAATTCCGCCTGGTTCAAATCCAGCCGTGGCGTACTACAAAAAGTTAGTTGGAGATTTTGCTTTTATTAATGTTAACAAAAATCAAGTCCGGAAAAATATCCCATGTTCGATTGCGGCATTGCGAGAGTATAAAAATCTTGTCGACAATGACGATACTCTTGTCCTTCACATGAATGAAGAAGAAAGTATTGGCTGTAATATTCGCCTTATTGCTAACAGTCTAAACTTCAAGAAAAATAATTCAATTCGAGTGTCTCCAGCGCGATTGTCCGAGGAGCAACTCAATGCCATGTACAACGCGTGTCGAGTAACATTGACGACATCCATCGGTGACGGCTGGGGACTCTCGATATCGGAATCAATTTGTGCTGGAATACCGGTTATCGCTCCCCGACATACTTCATTCCCCGAAGTCGTGCGAGATTTTGGTTACCTGTATGACCCCGGACTTCGTCATTCGGCTCTTCCGTTTGGTACTGACAGGAGCAATTGGCGATATTATGCTGATCCGCGCGTCGTCGCAAAAGCAATGCTCGAAGTCCGTACTAATTACACAAAATACAAAGAGATGGCGCTTCAGGGACGGAAGTGGTATCAAGAAAACAGAACCTGGAAGCATCATGTGGTGCCACAATGGCGGGAACTTTTCAAACAATTACTGAGCTGAGCTTAGACGACATTCGTACTCGTATTGCGGCGGGGTGTTTTTCAGAACGCGATACATTGATTTTGTTATTGCTACTGGACATTTCTGAAAAACTCAATCTTTTAGTCAGTGCGATGTATGAAGAAGAATCTGAAACCGAGGTTGGAAACTAATGGAGCGATACGAGCAGTTATTGAACAATATCCGAACTGGAGTACGTGATCTCCAGGATTTTTTACGGGGGATGGCGAAAACGAGTCTTCCGCCACCAATGCCGTCTGAAGTGTACTATACAACACCAGAGATTTTAGCCCATGTTGCTCACCAGCTTGAACGGTTGTACACTGATGCCGTAGAATTAGAAGGCGAGATCGACGACATCGTTGATGAATTGGAATCATACGTTTAAATGAAAAATATTTTTTGCCCCAAGTGTGGACAGGACGCTTTTCATCGTTTGCCTTCCGGGGCGTATCTGTGTTTAAATTGTAGTCGAATTTTCAATTCCGAACAATTATCAACAAAAAAGTCGAACACAGATCACACAATCATTTATGTAAAAGATTTGAAAAATTCGTGATGCAAAAGCCAGAAAACAAAAATTTCGACGTTATTGTTAACGACATTGCACGTCCAGAATTTAAAGGGGATAAACAGCGATTGATCGAAATCGTTGAGGGACTTTCCGAGTCAATCCCGACATCAAAAATTCCCCCCTGTTTTTCTGACCCAAACCTTGAGTCAGGAGTGTGTAATCCCCAGCTCCCTCTTCATGAGGGGGAGCCGTATGAATGTGCATTAGCAAAGTCCTGCTTAGTCGCGAAATTGTTGTCAATGAATATTCCCATCAACGCGATACACTGTTCGAAAAAATCGTATGAGCAAGTCTTGGCTGAGTCAGACGAGTTGTTTGCGCGCCAGGAATCTCCACAATATAATGCCGTGCAAGAACAAAATGATCGACAGCGGATTCGGGCGCACGGTGTTAGCATATCGCTTCAACCTGCGGTTAATCCGTTTCGGCGAGATTCGCTTCGCCGCCTCGTCTTGGATATTTTTATTCGGAATTGGACTACGCTCGGTGATGTAAAGGCGACAGTCCTCTCTTTACGCAAAGAGGCTGCGACCAAAGTCGATGCAGTTATTGCGCAAGTCACAGCATTAACCGCACAAGAGGCTCACGGATACCGCATTGTCGAATCGTTCGGTCGGTATAAGTGTTTTAAGCGATGAACAAGTACACGGATCTTCAACCGCCGAAAGAGGGTGTACCACCCCAGGTTGTTCTCCCTCCTCCGGTTCGGCCGTGTCCTAACCTCTTTCGTCCCATCCTTGTAGAATCTGATGAAACTATTAAAGCCTTAGAAAAGGTCGCTGAGCACGCATCACGAGCGGCTGTGGACACTGAAACAACCGGTCTACATGTTGACCGAGACAAGGTAATCGGGATTTGCCTATCTTTCCCGCCGTGGGAAGAAGGATATTATATTCCGATGTATAATTCCCCAGAAGGAACAATATACTGGAACAGCGAAAAAAAGTTCCGTTATCTTGTTGATTTTTTAAAGTCATTTTTAGAAAGTGATATAAAAAAGATATTTCATAATTTGCTATATGATATTCCGATTATCTATTTCAATTTTGATATTGTGGTTCGCGGTATTTACAGCGACACGATGTTGAAATCTCATGTTGTGGATGCAGACTCACAGCATAGTCTTAAAGAACTGGCGGTGAAAAAAATTCATCCTGACGCCGATTGGTATGAAGTCGAACTCAAGCGGTGGAATAAAGCGGTAGGAGGTACAGACGAAAATCCGAAATACTGGTTAATTCCTGTACAGTATGTTGCAGAATATGGTGCTGGAGATGCCGTTTGGACCCGAAGACTCGATGACATTCTTGAACAATCGCTGTTACCGACTACACAGCCCATCTATACTGTTATTACAATGCCGCTTGCCCGCACAGCCCTCGATATGCGTGTACACGGAGTCTGTCTTGATACGGAATATCTCGAAAATGGCGAAAATTGGTATAATGCAGAAATAAAAATTTTAATAGATCAAATCCGTACAATCGTCGGTAATCCAGTATTTAATCCAAGCTCACCAGATCAATTACGAGAACTCTTATATGACACGTTGAAATTACCGGGGGGGCGTAAAACAAAAAAGGGGTACAGTACCGATGAAGCCGAGCTAAAACGGCTTCGTGGAACTCACCCGGTTGTTGATTATATTATTGAATATCGGGCTGCCGAAAAACTTAAAAGCACGTATTTTACTGGGTTGCTATCTGATATTGGTCCTGACGGGTTTTATCGGACAGATCCAAAAATTCATGGAACACGAACCGGCCGGCTCAGTATGGCGCGATTGCACCAAATTCCACATGGCCCCCTTGTCCGAAAAGCGTTTGTGGCGGAAGAGGGTTGGGTCTTGTGTGGCGGTGATCACAGCCAATTGGAAGCTCGGGTATTGACGCATTATTGTCAAGATCCTGAACTATTAAAAATTTACCATCACGATAAAGACATTCATTCGTCTACGGCTGTAGCGATGTTGAATTTGCCATGCCGGGTTGAAGAAGTAGAAACATTATTTCCAGAGGCTCGTCGACTCGCCAAAAGTATCAATTTTGCTTTGCTGTATTTGGAAACCGCATTTGGGCTTGCTCGACAACTCGATTGTGATGTTCCTGCCGCAAAAGAGTACTATGAAAAATTCTTCCGTATTTATAAATATATTAAGCCGTGGGCGAAACACGAGGTTTCTCTAGCACGAGCCCAAGGCTATGTGGAAATGCTGTTTGGGCGCCGGCGGTACATTCCCGACATAAAAAAGCTTCCGCCTCGTGACACACCCCCATATCCACGACAGCCGCCCGCATGTTATGGTCAAATGAAAAAATACGGCGGAGTCGCTATGTCCATACAATATGACTTGGGTATGGATTTGCACGAATGGACAAGAGACCGAGCCGAAAAAATCCGACCATTGCTTAAAACCTACAAAAAAGACACGTGTGCAACTTGCCCTTTTTTGTGGGAGTGCTATTATACAGTCGAGTGTCGCCGATTGAAGCGTGAAATCGAACATGTAGAAAGACAAATTGTCAATACGAAGATTCAAGGGTCTGCGGCCGATATTACTAATTTGGGTATTGTCCGGGTTGGAGAACTCATAAAACGGCACAACTTGGACGCTGTGTTGTACTTATATGTGCATGATGAAGTAATTTTCAGTGTACGTGCTGATCAAAACGTCGATTTGTTTGCACAGGATTTTGAAAAAGCCATGACAAGCGTGCAAGAATATATTTCGGTTCCTCTCAAATTCAAACCGAAAATTGGAAAATCCTGGGCCGACCTAAAATAATCGCAAAGTATAGGAGGTACAAATGGCGAAGTCTCGGACTAAAATCGAAAGAGAAACAATCATTGGATTCAACGACGGAGAAGACACGGCATGGATAGAAACTACATCGCCGGTGTTGCTGAAGAAGCTTACACGTCGCCTCGGTCCGCCACAGCCCATGTGGCCCGGAGCAACTGATTCCTGGTCTTGGATTGTTCCTAAAGACTGGATTAAACTCCCACGAAAAAAGAGAAAGAGAGAAGGAAAAGTCCTGACAGAAGCACAAAAAGCGGCTATGCAGGCAGGTCGGAAAAAAGCATCAGCAAAATAAAAATTCTAGTTTCGCAGTAAAGAATATGATTTTTGTTGATGTGGCGGATAACGGCCGTTTAAAAATCGAATTCACTGACGCTTCTCAACAAGCAATTACCGCGATTCGGTCTCTTCTCACGGCAAAATACGATGAGAAGTGTCGGGCGTGGCTTATTGGCGTCCACGATTTCCACATATTCGCCCACCGCTTGAATACGTTACAAGCTCCTGATAAAGGAGAAATGTCCTTAGAAGCAAAAGACTTTATTGATCAGTTTGAGGAACGACGCCAGTATTTACTAACTCTCAAAAAAGCTCCGCCAGATGAAACTTTGCTCGAAAAAATTCAGGGCGCGAAGACAAAGCCATATCCTGACCAGCTCCAGTGTATTAAATTCCATATCGAACGTGGACGATCACTTGAAGCTTCGGAAACTGGACTTGGGAAAACTCTCATACTCTTATACACATTTTTGTATTGGAAATCGACAGGTGTGTGCAATAAAGGGCTAGTATTGTGTTTGAATTCGGGAAAATTAGATTGGATAGAAGAAGTCAAGCGGCACACAACATTAAAGGCGTTGTGTGTTGGGAATGGCACTCAAGCGGTCCTTCGTGATCTCCAAGAGTTTCAAAATAATAATTATGATCTCTTAATCTTGCATTACGATGCATTATATCAAGATTCCAAGAGCCGTGTTAGAGTATTCGACTCTTTTAAGAAGTTGAAGTTTGACTTTGTCGCTCTCGACGAATGTCACACCTTAAAAAATCCGAATGCCAAGCGGCACAAGAGAATCATGGATTTGATTCAGCGGTGGGGAGATGTTAAACTCGTGTGCGCGACGGGAACCGCCATTGACGGAAATCCAAAAAGCGCGTGGGCACCGTTGAAATTAGTTGAACATTGCCCAAATCGGTACTTTCCTCCGTATTCTGTTTTTTATAATTACTTTGTTGAACGGAAACTGCGATTTTTTGGTCACAGGCGTGTGATGGTCGAAACGGGGTTCAAAAATCTTCAAACGCTCAAAGATTGGATGGAGTGCGCATCAATTCGATTTTTGAAATCTGAAGTGTTGAATCGTCCTTCAAAGATTTTTCAAACACGTGTTGTTACGCTGCGTGGAGGTCAAGAGAAAATTTACAATGAAATGAAAAAAGCCATTCACGCTGAAATTCAGACATCGGAAGGAGATACGGTCTCTGTTGTAGGGGCGGGAACGCGCGTGTTACGTCTCCGACAAATCCTGAATCATCCACATATTGCTGGGTTTAAAAAATTTTCTGGTGATTCAGCAAAATATCTCGAATTAGACGATGTGGTTGAGGAAATTTTGAGCAATCCTGATGCTCAACTTTTAGTATGGACGCAGTGGAGAGAGTCGGTTGATAAATTAGTCCAGAGATATAAACGTTATCATGCCGTTGCATATTACGGTGGTTCGGACGACCGAACAGTGCGAGACGCTGTTTTATCAAAGAAAGCCCGAATTGTCGTGTCTATTCCGGAAAAAGCTGGAACGAGCATTGATTGGTTAAAGGTTTGTCGAACAGCGGTCTATTTAGAGAAACCGTGGTATTTGCCATTGTATCGTCAGTCATTGGACAGAATAGATCGTCGATCAAATACGGACCCCGCATTAATTATCACAATCGAAGCGGCGAAGTCCGTGGATCAATTAGTCAACGCAGTCTTAAAGAAACGTCAAGACATATTCGACGCTCTTACATTGGAAGATGCACAGTTGATTGCGTTGAAAAAAGAAGAACTCCTTGCTTATCTCGCATGAACTTTTTGGGGACGCAGAAAAGAGTTAGGATTACTATCAACACTATTGGGGCGAGGAAGAAAAGAGATGGTTGGAAAAAATGATTTTTCAATGCGAATTTTTAAAGAGCGGTATGCCTTGAATCATGACGAGACGTGGGAAGATGCGTGTCGACGAGTCGCTCGCGTTGTAGCGGCCGCCGAAAATAACGACAAAATCAAAGAGTGCGAAGAAGTATTTTGGAACGAATTGGTAAATAATCGGTTTATGCCGGGTGGTCGTATTTGGTATGGTAGCGGCAGACCCCGTGGACAACTGCTGAATTGTTTTTGTTTGCCGACAAGCGACTCCCGCGAAGGATGGGGCAAGACAGTATCAGATTCGATTGTTGTGTCTGGTATGGGGGGAGGAATTGGAATAAACTTTTCTCCAATTCGTCCGCGTGGTAGTGTTATTCGTGGACATTCTGGAGCAGCAACCGGAGCTGTGTCTCTTATGGAAATTATCAATGCTGCCGGAGACGTTATCCGCGCCGGAGGAGGACGGCGTACAGCTCTAATGCTGTGTTTGAATCACGATCATCCAGATATTCCTGAATTTCTGGACAAAAAGCTCGACCTCAAAAAACTGACTAATGCCAACGTCAGCGTCGTTTTTATGAACGAGGATCCGACAAAATTCTTGAAGCGCGTAGAACGAGACGAACTCCACGAATTTATGTGGAATAACCAAGTAGTAAAGACCATACCTGCTCGGGAATTGTGGAAAAAAATTCTAGACAACGCTGTTGCATGTGGAGAGCCCGGTATTCTTAATGGCTGGTTGTGGAATCAACAGAACAACATTTATTATTCTCATCCGTGCATTTCGACAAACCCGTGCGGCGAAATCCCTTTGGAAGCCTACGGATGTTGTGATTTGGGTGCGCTTGTATTGCCTCGATTTGTCGTCAATGGAGAATTAGATCGTCGCAGTTTGGCACGGACGATTGCTATTGCTGTACGATTTTTGGATAACGTTTTAGATGTAAATACATATCCTCTCAAAGAAATTGAAGAGCATTGCAAACAAGTCCGTCGTATCGGTCTTGGCGTTATGGGCTTGCACGATATGTTGGTCTTGTTGGGAAAAAAATACACATCCGACGAAGGGAAAGCCGCCGTTGACGAGGTATTCCGATTCATCAAAAAGAAAGCGTATGAAGCAAGTATTGACCTCGCCATTGAAAAAGGTCAATTTCCGGCATTGAACCGGGGCAAGTTCGTTGAGTCAGGGTTTTGTCAAAAAAATCTCAGCATTGGTATCCGAGAGAGAATTCTGAGAAACGGCATTCGTAATTGTGCTTTATTGACTTGTGCTCCGACAGGTACAACGAGTATTGTTTCTAATGTCACAAGCGGAATTGAACCGTTATACGCATTCGCGTATCGGCGTAGATTCCGATCAGGAGATCGCCTAGAAGAAGAGATTATCGAACACCAACCTTTCGTCGATTTACGCGACACTGGCGATCCTCGTGTTCGGTTGTATGAATCTGCCCTTGAAATTTCTGTCAAAGATCATTTAGAGATTCAAGCGATTTGTCAACGGCATGTGGATAACGCAATCTCCAAAACGATTAATCTGCCGAAATCATATACAGGAGAAGACCTCGATCCAATTTTGAGAAAATATATTGGTCAATTGAAGGGCGTGACTTTGTATCGAGACAGCTCACGAGGAAAAAGCCCGATTGAACCACTAGACATGGAAGAGGCTCTTCGTTTACAATGTACGAAGGGGACTTGTGAATTCTAGTATGGCTGATTTTAAAATTCCAAAAACAACATTAGAATTCGCGCTGTACTATGCAACACTAGGGTGGAGAATTATTCCAAACCATGCGTGTGTAAACGGAAAATGCACGTGTTGGAGAAAATCCGAATGTCTTAGTCCAGGAAAACATCCCCGTTTTAATGAATGGCAGCTCAAAGCGACGACAGAACCAACAGAAATTGTTGCTTGGTTTAAGGACTATTGGCCTAATTCCAATATTGGAGTAGCGACAGGCAAAGCTTCTAATCTTTTTCTGGTCGATATTGACACTAAAGATGGGGGCGTGGAAAAATGGGTAGAACTGATCAAAAAATATGGCGATATCCCGCCAACCCCGATTGCAAAAACCGGAAGCGACGGACGGCATATTTGTTTTCAATGCCCTTCGACTATTACTATTCCGACCAAAGCGAAATTGTTTCCTGGTATCGGTATTGATGTTCGCGGAGAAGGTGGACAAGCGGTTCTTCCACCATCACGGAATGCGAATGGAAATTACGAGTGGTGCGAAGACTCTGCACCGTGGGAAGTCCCAGTCGCTCAAGCTCCTGAATGGGTACTTGCGCTGATTTCGGCCGCCTCCTTGGAGCAAGGAAGAGAATCAGAACGTTTCAATGTTGTTCGTGCTTTGTGCGGAGTCCCGGAAGGCGAACGCAATCATGCCATTACTCGACTCGCCGCCTCGTTACGAGCGCAAGATTTTTCATATGATACGGCTTTGACTTGGATTCTTCAAGCGGCCGATAATTGTAATCCGCCGTATCCTCATGCCGAGGCAATCAAACAAGTCCAGTGGGCGTATCGCAAGTTTGCTCCAGGAACGAGCTGGAAAAATGTTCGTCGTCCGTATGAACAACCGGTAGAAACGGTTGAATGGCAAGCCCCAGTCGCCTTTGACGAACTCAATTTACCGGCATTTCCGACACATGTTTTTCCTGGATGGGTAAAGAATTATGTTGAAGCCGTAGCTGAAACGACACAGACTCCAGTAGACATGGCGTCGATGTGCGCTCTTTCAGTATTAGCGACAGGATGTGCTCGAAAAGTTCGCGTATTTGTGACAAGCGATTGGAGTGAACCGCTGAATTTGTTTACGGTAGTGTGCGCACCGCCGGGAAGTCGCAAAGGTGTTGTATTTCGGCATATGGTCGAAGTAATACAAGAACACGAGTCGTATCTGAAGACACGAGCAGAAAGTGAAATTCGCAAAATCAAAGCCCATATGGATTTACTTGAATCACGGTATCGCTCACTCCGGTCTCGGACTGCGAAAGCGGGTATAGACGAACCATCTATACTCGAAGAAACAACCAAAATTCTCGAAAAAATCGCCGAACTTGAAAAAAAGGCTATCCTTCCAAGCCTTATCGGTGATGATATTACGCCGCAAGCCATTAAAACAAAGCTCTATGAACAAAGTGGTCGATTGGCTATTTTGAGTGCTGAAGGCGATATCTTCGCTATGATGAATGGACGTTACCAAACCAACGGAGAGCCTGATATTGACGTGTATTTAAAGGGTCATGCGGGCGACGATATTCGAGTCAATAGAATATCTCGGCGGGAAGAAGATATTCGAAAACCCGCTTTGACTATTGGTATTTGCACGCAGACGAAATCACTTCGAGGGCTTTTGGATAAAACGGGTTTGGCGTACCGTGGATTATATGCTCGGTTCTTGTATAGTATGGTAGAAAAAGAATTTAAAGAGAATATGAATCCACAAACAATCCCATTTCGCGTTTTCGACGTATATCGAAAAAACGTTCGGGCCTTATTGAGTATTCCATATCGAGAATCAATAGAAGGAGAAACTGATGTCCCGCACGTTTTGACACTATCGTCGGAGGCAAAAGAGCTGTTAGATGAGTTTCGGACATGGATTAATACTCAGTGTCGACCTGGCGGGGTCTTAGCAACCTGCGATGAACTCAAAGAGTGGGGAGCCAAACTCGCGGGCGCCGTTATTCGTATCGCTGGTTTATTTCACATGGCTGAAAACATCATCGAGGGGTGTCCGTGGGAGTGGGAAATCGACGCACGGACATTCTCAAATGCAAGAGAGTTGGGCGCATATTTTATTTCTCACGCGATTGCTGCCCATGAACAAATGCAATCTTCAGTGTCCCACGACGTTGCGAGAAATATTCTGTTATATATCGCGCGTAATAATAAAAAGCAAATCACCAAACAAGATGCGGTTCGTTGCACCAAAAAACACGGACGCGTTATTGAAAATGCCTTACTGTATCTTATGGACCGTGGCTTTATTCGTGATGCTAATACGAACGGGAGACATCAACATCGTGGTCAAGTTTTTGATGTGAATCCTTTGTGGGACAATAAAGTTCCAGAAAGGAGAAATTATTCTGACGCTGAATCTTGACATGACTGTTAAAATGTGTTACAAATAAAATCAAATTCGCTTAAAAATAGGACGAAATGTGTTGAATTTCTTTTTACTCAAATTTGCTAAATTATGCTCTTTTATTTTTTATCAAACACAAAACATTATAGAGTCCCGATTTTTTAAAGATGCGCGTTGCGTCATATGGGAATTTCCGTACAGCGAACCAGAATCTATCAAGGCTTTTATAAAATTAATAAATATTTTGTTTCCGCCAAACCATGAAGCGCTCAAAAAGTTGGTTTTGCTGATTAACAACGGGAAAAACGGACTATATGAAGTTTATATTATTGCCGCTATTCGTAAAAATCATTGGACGAAGTTCTCCGAATTATTAAATGCCATTCCGGGCGTCACACAAACATATATTTTTACACCTCAGTATCTGCTAAGTCTAGCGATACAAGGTCACTATCATATGGCATCGGAGAATGTTACTCCAAACACAGTAGATATTCTTTATGGAAGAAAGTAAAGAAAGCAAAGCCCCGAAAGACATTGTTCAAAACGTACTTCGCGAGTACGTGTCCATGAACAAATGCGCACTTATACACACCGCCTTTGAAAAGTATATATCAAATATGGCGGACACAGATTTTATTTCCGTAGGAGAAATTCGAAAGAAATTTCAAGAGTTCGAGCAAGAAGCTGACAAAAAGCTTCGAGTTTTTATCACTATTCTTAATTCGGAGGAAACCCATCATGGTACGTGATCAGACAAAAATTCCAATTGGCTACTTGTGGATTAAAAAGGACAAGCAAGGTCGAGAGTATCTCGCGGGCCCACTAAGTGTTGGGCTGTTCGGAGAAGTCCCGATTGTGGTCTTTAAAGAAGAACACAAAGCAAATGAGCGGGCGCCAGATTACATTATTCGCCTTGCAACAGAAACGAAAGATTAGGATCAACTATGAGCTTACTAGTTGAAGTGGTCGGGATATGCGAAACCTGCAACAAAGGTATTGTCCTCCCGGCAACAACAGCGGAAAACGAAAAGGGACGGACGCAACGTCGCTTTTGTGGTCCCGTTTGTAGAAGAAACCGACTTAAGAGCCGGAAAGCCGAAAGTCATGCCCACGACATTTGTCGTAATTGATGGAAATTATTTAGTTTACCGTATTTGGAATACGGCAAGCGGGCAGGCTCTTCGGACAAAGCGCGGTGATGCCACTGGAATAATCCACGGATTTCTTTCTTCGTTTTGTGCAGTTGTTAAAAAGTTTAAGCCTGAAAAAATTGTTGTTGTTTGGGACCACAAATCCCGGTATCGCCGACGAGTCCTTAAAGCCTATCGTGCGAAAATCGAAGAGTTAGCGCGGAAGGACCCCGACTCTTCGGCGGCTAGAATCTTCGACGATCTGCCGATGCAGTACAAAGAGAGTCGCTACAAAAACCGTTCCGATGAAGAGCACCGCAACTTTCAAGAAAAGATCTTACCTCAAATGGAAGCGCTACAACAGATTCTCCCAGCGATGGGGATTATGCAACTGACGATTCATGAAGTCGAAGGCGATGACTTAATCGGAATCGCGGTTGATACGTTGTCTGCATTGGGGCATGTTATAGTCGTCTCTTCAGATCAAGATTTATATCAATTATTATCGCCAACGGTATCTCAATACGACCCGGTTAAAAAGAAATTGTTCACCGCATCTGATTTCGTGGAAAAATACGGAATAGAGCCCGCGCAATGGGCCGAAGTAAAAGCGTTGATGGGGGATGTACATGACGATATTCCGGGCGTTCCGGGAATTGGGGCAAAGATCGCCGCTAAATTGATTGCTCAATATGGCAATATTGTTAATTTGCTTGATGAAGCCAACAACAACCCCAAAACAGCGATTATGAGTCAAATCCCCGAATATGCTGAACAGATTCGTATGGCCTATGAATTATCATATATTCTTTCATCAGTTGATCAATTAGATGAAGACCAGAGGACCGTTTTTCTAAAACAATGGAATATACAACCTCAAGTAGATTGGGACGAAATCCACAGATTCCTCGACGCATACGAACTCAAAAAAGTCGGGACTGGATTACGTGATATTTTGACTGATACGTCATCATTTGAAAAAAAGTTGTTATCTGCCGAATCTCTAGACGACATGTTTAGTGTATGGGGCGACTGTACACGATGTCCGCTGCACGAAAAAAGAAACACTATCGTAAAATATTCGGGACCGGCTAAGGCAAAGATTATGGCGCTTGGTGAGGCACCGGGTCCAAGTGAAGACTTTTTCGGTTCGCCATTTTGCGGTCGAGCGGGGAAATATCTCAATGAAACCTTACTTGCCCATGCAGGACTAGATCGTAACCAAATTCACGTTACTAATGTCGTTTTGTGCTTTCCAAATTCGAATGGGGAAATTCGTGCTCCAACACCGGAGGAAATTTCGGCGTGCAACATACGCCTTCGTGCGCATATCCGTTTAGTGAACCCAAAATTGGTGATCCTGCTAGGAGATAAAGCCTTCAAAGCCGTATTTCCACATGTTACTGAAAAAATTTCGACAGCAAGAGGCGCTATTCTGACGCATCCTGATTGGCCTGGGATTACTTTCATACCCGTGTTCCACCCCTCGTATTTAATGCGGTTACAGCAAGGTCCGAACGGACACAGTGATGTCGTGAAGTCTCTTCACGATTGGAAACTGATTCGTGAATTGGCTGATACGTTGTGATGACATGAGAGCGGGGAAAAAGGGTTTTAAACCTCTAAAGTTCGAGGGGACCAACAAATGGCGGGGGCGGGTCTCTCGAAAAACCGTCGAGCAACTCGCCGTGGAATATCAACCCCGTTTAGCCAAAATTAATATCACCCTTTCTATTAACGAGATTATTTCAATTATTAAAGGGGCATCGGAACCCAGTATCGCAACAACGATTATCCAGAGGTGGCTTGATGAAGAACACAAACGCGGAGTCACAATCATCTAACAAAAGATTCAAAAAATTCAAACATTATCTGATGCCAATAAGGTCATGTCCCCGAATATTTTAAAAATTCGAGAAGCATTTCAAGAGGCATTTCCCAACGAGATTTTAAAAAATGTCGAATACACAATCGAAAAAAAGAGAATAGTATTTACATTTCATAGCCAGCTTCCTAATCAGGAGAGTAAAACTCGCACGTATGCCCAATATCCGGGGCAGGATTTTCGCGAGATTTTGCGGAATACTCCTACGCTCGACGAAAAATAGTTGTGTATTATAGTGAGTAAACGGTCTCGACGCGAACCTATTGAAGTAGTAGAAAAGCAGTATGATTTAGGGGATGTTTTGGCTGTTTTAAAAGATCAGTTAAATGTTGAGTATCTGATCCTCCGTCGAATAGAAGGTATTTGTAGAGATATTAATAAAATTTGTGATCTCTTGGAGAAAAAGCATGAAAGTAACAGCGGCCGAAGTGGCGAATGAAAAGGGTTTTAAACCTCTAAAGTTTGAAGGGACTGGCGAGTGGCGTGTTGTGTACTTTAGACCTCCTGGGAGAAAAACAAGCTGGGACGATTATTATCTTGTTGTGAGTCCTGAAGGATATCCAGAGTCAACTCAGTATTTGAGACGGGAGGATGCCGAAGAACGGGCCGAAAAGCTTAATCGGTGGATGAAAGAGGGTATGAAAGTAACAGGAGTCGAAGTATTGCAGAAAATGGCGGCTCCTCTTCCAGGAGCAAAAGCCTTTCCTTCGCGCACACCATCTCCAGTAAGTTCAGAACGCCCGGAGCGCCCTTCTTCCGAACTCCAACCCCCGCCGACTGAGGACGCGCCAAAAAAGCCAATACAAGAAAAACCAGAATCTGAACCTACTGATCTTAAAAGCATTATCCAAACACTAGACCAGCACTTTACTGACGAGGCTATTCAAGATATTAGTAATAGTATGCTCGCTTTAATGAAAGTCATTCCCCCAGAAAGTAGCGAAAAATTATCCAAAGTATTTACTAAATTTATGGAAGCCGCTATGAGTTTGAAAGCGAATATTGCCGCGTTACAAGTCATGACTATGCCGGCGCAGCAACAAGCGGAACTGTTCCAAAAAAATTTGCAGCAATTGACGCAAACTCCAGATCTCAGCCAAGCGCTTAAGTCTGGACCGATTACATGATTCTGTATTTCCCCCGCAAAATTAATCTTCCACCTAAACTCATTGATGTTCCTTCGGCGTGGAAGGGCTTAGAGAGCATTCTTCTTGACTTAATTGAGAGGTTTCGTATTCCTCGGAATACGGCATTAGAATTTGGTGTAGATTATGGATACTCAACCGTGGCTTTAAGTAATTATTTTTCGCGCGTTATTGCTGTTGATCATTTCAAAGGTGATGTGTGCGCTGGCTTTAGGGATTACGATTTTGAAAATCGGGTACGACACACATTATCACCCTACTCAAATATTGAAGTAATAGCCAGCAGTTTTGAAGATTTCATTCAAAATAATACTGAACAATATGATTTAGTTCATATTGACATTGTTCATGAGTATACACCTACATATCAATGTGGTTTGTGGGCGGCGAAACACGCCAATGTGGTAATTTTCCATGACACAGAAAGCTTTCCCGAGGTGAAAAGAGCTGTTGGGGATATTGCTGCACAAGAAAATATGCTGTTTTACAATTATCCCCATTGTTGTGGTTTAGGGATTTTGAGCAAAACAGCATTATTGTAAGACATTCTTGATGTCAAAAAAGGAATTTCACAAGTTGGTTGAAAAGTGGAAAAAAGAGACGCAATATCTCTCTTCTGTGCATGACATGGTTCTGCATCCTGCTTATCAAAAAATCATCGGCATGGGCAGAGAAGCTCTCCCATTTCTCTTCAAGGAGTTAAAACGGCAGCCGGATCACTGGTTTTGGGTCCTACATGAAATTACGGGTGCAGATCCGGTGCCGCCCGAAGAGAAAGGCAACCTTGAGGCGATGGCCCGACGCTGGCTTCATTGGGGAGCCGCGAATGGGTTAATAGATCTTTAGATACACATACTCCTCCGAAGTCATCGCGATTGTAAAGTCTTTGTAATCTGCGTATTCAACCTGCGTATTCAAACATTTGATGACTTCCTGCTCATGAGGGAGAAGTTCAATAACTTGAGGTCACAGTTCGTGATTTCAAGTTCTCCGAACAAGGCGCGGTCATGCTAACGTGCTATAGCAATCGCGCGGTAACATGCACGAAGATCAATCGCCTGCGTCTTGACTTCGAGTAATTTTCCAATATACTAGTAGTGGGGGTGTAGCAAACGTTGGCATTGCTCCGGACTTTTAATCCGGCTAAACGTGGGTTCGATTCCCACCGCCCCCACTACGTCACGCTAACGTGCTATAGCAATCGCGCGGTAACATGCACGAAGATCAATCACCTGCGTCTTGAGTAATTTTCCACTATCCTAGTAGTGGGTGTAGCAAACGTTGGCATTATGAATGAATATTTCAATATCCAAGAAAAAGACGGGCTGCGATTGATTGTTCCCGCGCATAGTGCTGCGATAGGCAATGCAGGATGGACGCCAAAAAATGTGTGGTGGCGGTCGCGGGTTGAAACTCTCGACGGTCAAGTCGTGTCCCAAGGATTTGGAAAATTCTTTAATGTGGGACAAGGACCGGACGATTTGCGCATAGCGATTAATGATATTGCTCAAGCTATTGAGCATAATGATGCTTTGGCAACATTGAAAATCGACGGATCTTTGCTTATCCGCTCAGTGTATAACAACAAAGTCTATCTACGGACCCGAGGATCATTCGGGTATTCGCATTTGGAAAATGCCTTTGAGATTGACACAGAGTTTACTAAAAAGTATCCAAAACTGTTCGACGTGGGATTCGCAAAAAATCATAGCTTGCTCTTCGAATGGGTGAGTCCATTTAACACCATTGTAATTAAGTATCCAGAACCTGCTTTGTACTTGATCGGCGCTGTAGACCATCGGACAATGTCTTATGTCCGCATGTCTGAATTGACAGAAATTGGACAAATTTTGAATATTCCGGTAACACAATTTTTCCCTTTGACATCGCAAGGTTGGGCAGACCTGTATACAGATTTGGAAAAGAACAAAGACATTGAAGGGTACGTTATTCGGCTGCGCCATGAGCAATCATTGGTTAAAGTAAAGTGCGCCCACTACTTGACAAAACATGCACTCAAATCTAACTTAACGACCGAAAAGTTGGCCGATATGTATTTCCAATACGGACGACCGACATTTTCTCAATTCGTCGATAAGTTTAAGGAGTCATTTGACGAAGAAATCACGATGTGGGCAATGCCAGCGATCTCGACGCTGTACGACGGGGTCCGAGAACTCGAAGCAATCGAGCAGCATATTCAAACCAAAGTAACGAACTGGAAAACAGCACGAGAGCGCAAAGAAACGGAAGCTCGACCTAGAAATATTGATAATATTCGTCGCGAAGATAGGAAAGAATTTGCGATTCGAGCCCAACAGGAATATGGACATACCAAGAAGTTTGCATATGCAATGAGCGTGTATTTGGGAGAAATGGCGAATCGTGAAAAGTTGCTAAAATCTCTACTTCTACAAAACACAAAACAAGTTGATTTGTCTATTTTTGGAAACAATAAAACTGGAGAGTTGGAGTGATGAAATTTAAAAATCGTATCGCGAAGAGTTTTGTTTCACCGGCGGTATTTTTTGCTCCGATTGGATGGCTATGTACTTTAGTTGTTTACTTTTGCCCTTGGTGGGCTACAGGGCTATTTTTCGGGATTTGTCTGTTCGTTTATCTATACGATAAACGAATATATACGCCGTGCCTTCAACGAGAATTTATTGTTCGGGCGATGTTTGGGTTTGTGACGTGTCCACATGGACGATATCTCCCTGACACGTTCTGTGACTCTTGTGCTGACCGATGGTTCGATGTGCATTTCCCATTACAACAGCAGGAACCAATACAAAGAACTCTTCACTAAAAGGAGGATTAGAATGACGTGGCTATTGAATGTGAATCCACCAGGTATGGATTATTCTTTTTGGTCGTGGTATGATTCTTATAGGGAGTGGTATGACTCTTATATGAGAGATAATTTTTCTAACCAGTATGTGAGGTATTGTGCAGACCATTCATATCCAAAAATTTATGACAAGGAAGATACCGTAACTTTTAATTTCGATATGCTCGGAGTACGTCCAGAAGACATAACAATCGAATTACGTCCCGGAAATTATGTCTCAGTAACAGCGAAGCGCCATAATGCAGAAACGCAGACTTCGCACACATGCACTTGTATCGCAAGGGATCCTTCTATCGCCAATATACCGATAAAAGAAGAGGACGTTACCGCTAAACTGCAATATGGGGTTTTGACAATTACTGTAAAAAAGAATAATCCCAAACCTCAAGTCGTGAAAATTCCGGTTCAGGTAGGTTCAGACACATAATGCGACATATCTCCAATCCCGCGCTAAAGGATTGGAAAATGGCGGCGTGGCGGAATTGGCAGACGCTCCGGTCTCAAAAACCGGCGGAATTAATATCCGTGGGGGTTCGAGTCCCTCCGCCGCTACTAACCAACATTTTATGTGCAATTTTGTGTACAATTAGTTATGATTCAGATTATACTATTTTGTGTCAGCTAATATGTAACTTTCAATGACACATACTCGCGCATATCAAATTCTGGGACTCAACGAATCCGCAACTGCGGATGACATTAAAGCGGCATTTAGGAAATTAGCAGTACAATGGCATCCCGATAAGTGTCCTAATAATCGAAAAGAAGCGGAAGAAAAATTTCGCGAGATACTTGAAGCAAAAGACACGCTTTTAAATAAAGACGGTCAAAAGAAAGAACCAGAGTTCTTCACTGATAATCTCGAAGGAATATATAATGCGTTTAATTCTTTCTTTGCACAAGAGAGAGTTTCTCGGACCCGGCGTGGAGAAGATTTGCACCATGTTCTTCATATTACCTTAGAAGAAGCGATTGCTGGATGTACCAAACGATTTGAGATTTCCCGACTTCAAGAATGCAGCGAGTGTCGTGGACGGGGTGGAGAAGAAGCGCCTTGTGAACATTGTAAAGGACAAGGGCATATTTCCCAGCGCGCGGGATATTTTTCATTTACACAGACTTGCATTTCTTGCGGCGGGTACGGCGCTGCGATAAAGGCCAAATGTCAGACCTGTCATGGAGAGGGACGTGTTCCGAAAAAAGAAGTCGTCGCTGTAGAGTTGCGTCCGGCGACAGAGCACGACGCAGTCCTTGTAAAGCACAATTTTGGTCATGCAGGACGGTGTGGAGGAAGACCCGGAAATTTTTATCTACATATTTCCGTACTCCCCCACCACAAGTTTGAACGAATAGGCGACGATTTGAAAATAAAATACCCTATTCCTTTTTCTACGGCTGTTCTCGGTGGGACCATCGAAGTCCCCACGTTACTGTTTGGCAATATTATTCTTCATATACCCGCCGGTACACAAATCGGCACATGTTTTCGCGTTCCAGGCAAGGGCGTAAAAAGCCGACAGAAAACAGGAGACCAAATCGTAGAGATAACCATTGAAGTCCCGCAAAAATTAACAGAAAAACAAAAGAAGTTACTCCAGGAATTTTCAAAAGGAGAATAATAATGACGGTAGATTTAGTTGATATTGAAAATCTTATTGCTGACGCTTTAGCTAGGGCGGATATACGTTTTCGACATGATAGTCGAATTGCCGTTTTAAATAAGGTCACACGGTACAGCCACGCCGATGCAGCACCTTCTCCGTATGGGTTGTACTTAGAATTTGAAGATGGGTCTCACATCGAAATTTCTATTTTTGAAAAGATCAAATAACTATTTTTTGAAAAGATCATGCGTCTGTTCGTGACCGGAGGAGCCGGCTTTATTGGCACAAACTTTGTTCGTGGAATGTTCGAGGGAACACCGGGCACTCCGCTCATTGAACGGTTGGTAGTCTTAGATCTCCTTACGTATGCAGGAAATTGGGCGAACCTCGCTGACTTGGAGGGCGACGCTCGCTTTCGGTTCGTGCGCGGAAATATAGTAGATTGGCCAGCCGTGGCATTACTCCTCCGCGAGGAACGAATTGATACAATTGTACATTTCGCAGCCGAGTCCCATGTGGATCGCAGCATTGTCGATCCCGCTCCATTTCTTCAGACCAATGTTGTAGGAACAGTGGCTTTGCTGAAGGTCGCGCGGGGATTGCGGGGACTTCGGCGATTTCTTCATGTGTCAACTGATGAAGTCTACGGAAGCATTGCAAAAGGACGGGCAACAGAGGAATGGCCTACGCGACCATCGAGCCCGTATGCGGCAAGTAAGGCCGCAGCCGATGCATTTGTTCAAGCATATGCTACAACCTATGGGCTACCAACTGTGATTACACGCTGTTCGAACAATTATGGTCCTTACCAATTTCCAGAAAAGCTTATTCCGCTTTTCGTGACAAATGCCTTCGACGGAAAGCCACTTCCACTTTATGGGGATGGAATGAATGTGCGTGACTGGATTCACGTCGAGGATCATTGCGCAGCGTTATGGCACTTGCTGGGGCAAGAAGGCGACATTGGTAGTGTATTCAATGTAAGTGCGGAAAATGAAGCGTCAAATCTGGAAATTGCTAAGGCTATCCTTGAGCTAACGGGGCGTCCCGAAAGTCTTGTGCAGTATATAACAGATCGACCGGGACATGATCGACGTTACGCACTTGACTCTAGCCGACTGCGGGCAACGGGCTGGCGACCGCGCTGGTCGCTGCGAGACGGGCTTGCAGCTACGGTTGAGTGGTATCGCGCGCATCGGTCGTGGTGGGAATCAAAAAAATACGCAGGTTCGTGGGATTGTGCATTATAAACCGCCGGAGTCCGTCTTATCAAAAAATTTGCCCCCCCCCTCTTGACTTCTGCCGACAGTTCGTGTATTCTCAAGTTTGACTCGAACGGACTTGACACAATGGCGACGTTTGGCCGGCTGAATGCAATTGCTCGCAAAACCCGTCAGAAAGAGGTAGCCGAAAGGAAGGTTTATTTTATGACACAAACCAATAGGCAAATGATGCGGCGCGATATCGCCGAACTCGCGGCATTCTTCCAACGACACGACGGAAACCTACCGGCGGAACTCCCGCGAGACGTTGCAACAACGCTCAAAGTACTGATGGTGCTGGGGATCGTGTTGACCGAATATCCGCAGCAAGAGGTTGTGAACGACATCCTGCAAAGGTGTAGCGCGGTTGCGTGGGTCCTAAAAGACATATGGCAACCCCTAAAACAAAGGTATGTGACAGAGTAGCGCGTGCTTGGGAAATTCTCTCAGACTTTGCAGTAACATATGATGAATATCAAACCTCGCCGATTGGTTTGTAGTTCGTACTACGACTCGACAAAGAAGCGCGTAATCGTCCGCCATGCGGATAACGATCCTGAAATGCGTAAGAACATGGACGAATTAGACAAACGTCTTAAGATCAAAAGGAAGCGACATGGCCAGTAGTACACACAAGGCAGAAGTTGTTCCTGTGGTTTTGGAGCCGCACCCGAATGCTGATCGTCTCTCGATCGTGAAAATCTACGGCGGAGGCTATCAAGTTGTGGTCAGAACCGAAGATTGGATCGGGAAGGATCGAGGTGTGTACATTCCGCCCGATAACGTCGTCCCTGATACACCAGAATTCGCCTTTCTCAAAGACGAGCGGCGCATCAAAGCTCGACGCTTGCGAGGGCAATGGAGTGCCGGACTCCTAGTCCCGGCTCCTCCCGGAGCGCAAATCGGCGAAGACATGACACAGGTTCTTGGGATTGTGCATTACGAACCGCCGGAGTCCAATCCACGTCTTGCGGAAAATGCGAGCAGGCCCCCCCTGGTCATTATCCTGTATACGACATTGAGTCTTTTCGAAAGTACGGGCGCAGTGTGTTTGAGTCTGGAGAAATGGTTGTAGTAACAGAGAAGATCCATGGAACCAATGGGCGATGGGTCTATGTGGATGGACGGTTTCGTGCCGGCTCTCGGACAACATGGAAAAGCGAAGCGGATGATGTGGTGTGGTGGAAGGCGCTGCGTCAGTATCCAGCTTTGCAAGACTTTCTCCGAGCGAATCCCGGGACTGCTGTGTACGGTGAAGTCTACGGATGGGTCCAAGACCTGCGCTATGGGGCTAAGCCGGGACAGGTCCATATTGCGGTATTTGATATTTGGCATAATGGCCAATGGGTAGATGCCAAAGATCTGTACAGCTTCGGAGGGCCGGATTTGCCGTGGGTGCCGATTGTAGATTGCTGCCCTATGGACTATGATCGAATGCTCGCGTTGGCTGAAGGAAATACGCTTATCCCGGGAGCCAATCATTGCCGAGAAGGTATCGTCATAAAGCCAATGCAGGAACGATGGCATCCTGAATGCGAACGAGTAATTCTCAAAGTCGTTAGTAATACGTATTTGGAGAGAGCGTAAATGAGGATTTGTACAAAAAATATTCAAAATCACGCGTGTTGTTGGCTGTGGAGACTTTCGTTGGTCTTTCCTATTCTACATCTTATTTTGCATTGGCTTGGAATTCCTCACTCGGAGTTCTTCAGTTTTATTCCTTAAAAGTCTTCGAGTCACGGTCGGCGCAAATGCACGGTCCGAGCAATCCCCGCCGAGCGTTGATCCAAAGTCTTTTTCCGTCCCGCTTGAGGACTTACTAAAGCTTTTGCAAGACGAGCTAAACAAACTGCCAAATCGCTGGAAGAATACGAAGCGTGGTCTACTCTGCCTTTGTCTTTGATTTGAAGATTTTTGAGTTCCCAAAGCAACCGTTCTGCCGCTTTCCCCCCTTTGTCTGGTGAGAGTAAATGGATTTGCTGATTGTAAATCAGCGTTGCAAGCAAATCCCAATCTTTTGGTTCCAAGGATATTCGATCAGTATCAATTCCTTCATCTCGAAGTTGTTGAATTTGAAAAATTGACTGCCATTGGTCATAATACACTTTGTCAACGATCCAATGTTTCGCAAATCGACGAATACAGTCTAGGACATTCACAAAATCAACTTCGATTCGCGGTTTTTCCCGGGGTTCCCATACAAGAACGGCACCCACGTACAAATGTTCCTCACCCCCTCGCTGTGTTTCCGTGAACTTTGTATATCCTAAGACCATACCAAACGAGTCTTTGCGATATCCTGGGTCACAGGCAATTGTGATGTGTCGGGTCGTCGGCACATCCAAGACCATGCTCGCCAGATCTTTTTGCACAACTGTTGTGACATTGTCTTTCAATAGACGTGGTCTTGTCCTATCGCGAACGAACACGAGATTTGTAATGTCTGGGTCTACACATCTATCAATCCAAGATTCCTCGGGGATCCACGGATCTAACGCCCCAGGAGGGTCCGCACCAAAGTCTCGGCGTGCTGCGACAGGATTTTTCCGAAATTCTTCTTGAATAAATGCGTCTTCTAGTTTAATATTCGGATTAAAATCCCATGTCGCATGATGAAATACGAGGACAAAGGGGGTTTTTCCCTCCGCTTTTGCGTGTTCTATCGTTGTGAGTGCTTCTTCTTTGAGGCGCATGATTTTGTCGGTTTTGAACAGTGGAGACGAAATACAGATCATTTTCGATCCGTATTTGGAAAGCGTAAGAAGCGACGCTTTGAGCGTATCGTAAACAGCGTCTACACCCATGCGACTTTCGGTTTCCATAAATCGCGCGACTTCGTCGACAACGCACACTTTTCGGGTTTTTCCGGCTATGCCAGCCGAGTTCGAGCCGGTTAAATCCACAAAAAGCTGTTTGTGCAAGAAGCGAATCTCCGACAAGTTTTTGACGAAAACGCTGTCTACAGGAACTCCTTGGTTTTTTGCTGTATGTTTAAGGGCATTGACATAGCGCGTAAACCACGGAGAATTCGTAAATAGGCCATCAATCGCGGCAAAAATCGTGTCTTTGGCTTGTTCGCCTTTCGTGGTTGCAACGGAATTATAAGTTGCAATGTTTTCACATAAATATGAATGTGAATTATCGACTGTAATGTTGTATACTTCATCGGAAGGAACAAACTTCACAGATCGGACTGGAATATACACATACTGGTCGTCTACCCACGCTTGGGTTCTCCATTTCTTGGATGGTAAAACAGGAAATTCATCACCCCAAATCATATGTGCCAATTGTTTAGCAAAATTTCCACGAATTTGCAAAATATAACAATCGTGGCGCGGCAGCTTTTTGTGAACACACGATACCGCACAAGGAAAACCGAGTTGAGCCAGAAGTAATTCAATTTGTAATGCTAAAATTTTAGAAGTTGTAGTATATTGGACCATAAATATTTTTTTGTCTTTATTTCGTTTATAATATCCTCGTGTTCCATCACCGCGAAATAATCCAATAATCAATTCACGCTTATATTTGAGGGGCCAACGCATTACTTCTTCACTACAGTGCTTTTTTGAAGAATACCGTCCACCGTGATACTCAAATAATTCTAAAGATTGGGATCCAATATACACACGTGATCGAGGAGATCGTACATTCCGAGAAGCAACAAAGGAAAGCCCGCGCGCCAAGTCTACCGCATCTTTTGCCCACGTTTCATATTCGTGAGCGCTAAAGTTCAAGTAAATGGCCTTTCGATTTGAAACGGAATTTCCTTCAGCGATGTAGTATCCTAACAACCGTGCAAATTCAATTGGTTGTTTTGGTTTGATTTCATTGAAATGTCGTGGAATAAGAAAATAATCACCTTTTCGTAGTTCATCAGTGCGTAAGCGCTGAAAAGGATTATAATCGTAGGGGATATTCCGATATGTGTTATGACCTTGTGTAATCGTCGCGCCGGCTTTTTTCGTTACAACCTGCCGATTAAAATTATGTCCAGACACGTATAAAACACCAGAATTAACCGGTCGTCGACATCCACATGCACATAATCTTGGCCAAGCCCAAACGGGGTGAGTATGTTGAGGGGTGGCGTATATTTTTTTTCCTCCGTACAAAGAAATTTCCATAATAGGACGAACACCCTCTCCCCAGGCCTGCATTACCACATTTTCATTCCCGTCTTTGTCAATAACAACGTCTCCTTCACCAATAATTTCAATTGGTTTATATCCTTGTGTAGTATTGATGAGACTGCCTTTTTTTAAGCAATAATAAACTTCTTGCCCCGGCGCCAAACCCCAAGATTTTTGTGGGTCATTAAGGAGTAAATCACAATGAAGCTCGTATAACAGGATTTGCGCTGCGAGCATGGTTTTGCCACTGCGCATTCCACAGACTCCAATCATTTCACGATAGTTCGGTAGTCCCGAGTCTTTTTGCAAAAGACCGCATTGTGGGCATTGATATTCGCCCATCGCGTTTTTTTCAAATAACACATCGTCTTGGAGCTGTAAGGCGGATTTTCCCCAACAATCGAATGGGGCTTCGGGATTCGGACCTGGCTTATTACATTGTGGACACAGTAGCGAATAAAAATCCCGCATGTACTGATACTGCCGATTAAAATGCCATAGCGTATTCAATGCGAGTCCTTCTGGATCGGTCACGAAATGGATGATGTTCTTGAATTGTTTGAAGTTCTGTGCTAGAGTAATTTTCGGCAGACCTCGATCACAGCGGGTAGTAACAGCGCTCTTGATTTTGTCCAATATGTGTGCTACACTTGGATCAGAAGCAAAAGGGTCTTCTACCGGCACGACTTCATCCGAAGATATTGATGTCATCCTAAACATGTAACTCTTTATGAATACGCGTTTTGTTGAACTCGCAAAGAGGGCCGCTTTGCGGTCTTCGCACAAGTATCATGTGGGTGCGGTCCTAACCCGAGGGAACAAAGTTGTTTCATTCGGTACAAATCAGCCGAAAACGCATCCACAGAGCTATTGTTTCTGGAAGACCATTCATGCCGAGGCAGATGCGTTGTTGGGAGTTCCTTTGTCGGAATCGAAAGGCGGGACGATGTTCGTCGTCCGGATTACTCGGACGGGACTCTTGGCAACCTCACGACCGTGTCAGGCGTGTTTTGCTATGCTTCGAGACTACGGCGTCAAAAAAGTATACTATATAAACGACGCTCGCGAGCTAGTGCATGAGAATATTCCGACTTTGTGGTCCGGCAAAAAAGTCGTGCGGAAAAATGTCCGATTTATGAGATACCCGTGCGGTATAATGAAGGTAATTCCTCATTGACGTTGTTTAGTATTTCTGTTTGGTCCGGCACATCGCGATATAGCTCAAAAGAATCCTCGATTATTTCGTCGTTTTCCCGTCTGGACTTCTCTCAAAGAATGTTCTGGTTGGTGCCCAATGTTTTGATTTTGGGCAAACAAACTCGGAAGCTGTGGCTTCATTTAGTTCCTTGTTCCTTTTTATCGTTCTCGTCGGACCTCTGAGACCGAATAGTAAACCCCCACCTCTTACAGCTTGAACCCACGAAGGACAGAAAAAAGTTGTCCAAGGGAATCTCGCAGCTATTAGCTGCGAGATTCCCTTGCTATTAGCGAAGAAAGTACTACTCCTTACGGGACAGGTATCACTGCGGGCTTAACCCACTTTACACAAAAAGTCATATTATCAACAACAGGAACTCTTTTTCCAGTCGCTGAGTCGACGACAAAAAACTTCCGACGGCGCTTAACCCATTTCGCGCACATCGGCTGAAAATCGGGGCAATGAACAGTCTGGTTTGGAGCACAGGTGTTCTGAGTCATTTCACACACACTAGAAGTATTTAATGCCGCATTTTGAGTTTGCGCACACATATGATAAATACTGCCGAGATAGACAGCAATTTTGGTCAAATCAACATCTCCGCCACAGAAATTAGAAATATCACCAATTCGCTGATTAATGCGGTTCTCGACTTCGGTGTTTATATACGGCTCGCAGTAATCTGCAACATGCGCTGTTACTACTGGACGACAAATATTAGTCAACAGATTAGTGTCCAATTGGGAACAAAAACTTACGGCCTCAGCCGGACTAAACGTCGCATTTTCTAGTGTGCATATAGTATCACCCCCATGCCCATTCCCATTTCCATTCCCATTTCCATTCCCATTTCCATTCCCATTTCCGTTTCCAAACGCTGCCGTACCAAATAAAAATGCGGCGACAATTATACTTACTACGAACTTGTTCATAACAATTCTCCTCTCTGTCTTATTTTAAATCAGAGTCCGTATCAAAATCATCCAAAAAGTCGCGCCAATTTTTGGCGCCGCCACGCGGCTTGTTACGAGGATCAACGACGCCGGATTTGCGCTGACGAGCAGGCACTGCATAAGGATTACGGTGCTTAATTTTGTCAAACAGTTTTCTTTTCCAACTCGGCATTAGACGAACAACTCCCCTACAATTATTTCATCCGTGTTTATATTTCTCAAACGTGTTTGTGCGCTTTTATCAAATTGATACATTTTGTGAATTCTTTGGATACATTTTCTAAGAGGACGCGGGTGCATAAATCCTGATCGAACACGTCCCTGTCCTTCGCGAAACGTCCCTTCCGCTAAACGATACCAACCTGTGGAATTAGAACATAGCACCACTGTTTTTTTATATTCTCTCGTTCCCCGAAATACACCAATATAATTTTCTTCAAAGTCTATACGAAATTCTATGATCCATTGATCTTGATTCATGAATTAGGTTTTTTGTAAGGCGATGGATTAGGCCATTTCGCCCTGTTATAAAATCGTGTGACATTATAATTAGCGTCAATGCAGCTTGGAATGAGCCCTTTCGGGGCGAATTCTTCAAACATTCGGCGCTCGGCTTCGAGATATACAGCATGTCCAGCGCTGCCGATATCGGCTTCATTATAGGGAATACCGTACTTTTTGCACCACTTCGCTGCGTCAATATTATGTTTTGGGCTCGTCCTTCCGCCGACATGGTCAATTTGGACGCCCAAAACGGCGACGTGATAACCTGCATCAACGAGTCTTAATGGCCAAATCCGATCATAAAAATGCATCAGAGTAATACTGTCGTCGATTTTCAATACCGGAAGAACGCTGGAACGGAAGATCATACACAAAGCATCAAAAATCAAGGCCGGATGAAGTCCGATAATTCGACGCCCCGTATTCGGGCTCTGCCCCGCTCGTCCATCGAAATAACACATCGTTCCGCCGCCGCGACCGCCTCGTTCGCATACTTCATTCGAACCGCAGAAACCTAGCGCCCCGAGCTTTTCGTCTTTCCAAAAAGCATCTCGCACACGCAAATCCCAACCTTTTTCATAAATAAACACATCGTTGTGCATCACGCCGACAATGTGATCACGATCAGAAGGGAAATGGGTTTTGACCCACATGTCTGCCTGAAGCAGTGGATAGAAATTCCCCTTATTCTCCGTATTACGGATAATTTCGATGCGTAAGTTGGTGCCAGAAAATTCGCTGAGATCATAAGGAACTTCGGAGTCATTATCTACTATTAAGGCGATAAAGCCATTTTTATCGACGACTGTTTCATTCAGATGCAGAATAGTCTGATGAGTCAGATCATGCGTATCTAAGGCCGGAATGCACAAAACAAACATAGTACTTTCTCCTTTCCACCCTTTACCTGATTCTAAAGATCGGCGCAAGTCTTCACGTTCACATGCTATACGAAGAGTTTCGTTATTTTTTAAGACTTCATTCGGGAGTCCGCCCCATTTTTGAATAAAATAGGCGGCACTTTTCGATTGTGCTAGCAATTGGGGATAGGTCCGGATCGTTGATGATCGCGCATGTCGAAATGGAGCAAGCCAGGTCCAGACACCATTACCACACCCGGCAAGAATTGCTCTATAGTGATAATCATTATCTTCAAAATACGCCGGCCAGAAATTTTCATCGAACAAACCAACTGTCTCAATAACTTTTCGTGGCAACAAGATTAGCGAGAAGTTTGCTCCTGGCACTTCTTTGTCTTCGGGAGTGGGCATGTCCGCATCGTACACGGCGTCTACACCTGAAGTAATATCGACGCCGCCGCGCAAATACCGATGGACGAGATTGCTGAGTGTACGTGGATGAACAACGATATCGTGTCCAGCAAGAATCACCCATTGGCATTCTGGATCGGCCAGGGCTTTTTGAATACAGAAATTCCAACCCCCAGCACACCCCTTATTGACTGCGCTTTTGTAACATTCGAGAACGTCGCCGTATTTTGCTTTCATTATGTTAAATATATCAAGAATTTCGGTGGGATTGGGGGATCCATTATCTAAAAAAATAAAATGCGTAGGAAAGTCTAACTCACTACTCAAAAGTGATTCAAGACACGGCGCGACGTAGTCACGACAACCGTGAATCGCTACTCCGACATACAGTTGGGCCATTTATTTATTTTCCACACAAGCGGAATACATGCGCCACTTGTCAATACGGTCTCTTAAGACGGTTTCATTAATTCCTAATATGTGACATAATGAAACGAATGAAAACGGCCAAGATGTGTCATTACTGTAAATCCAGGACGCCACTTTTCTAAACTTTTTCTTCTGTTTGGATTTAGCATATTCACAAAAATCTTCCAGCGCCTGTTTCAGCACAGCGTATGCGAGTCGTAGTTCTCCAGTTTCCTTTGGTTGATAAAAAAATTGGCGAACTTCTTCGTCATCAAGGAAAAAATACGAAGAACCGCCGAATGTGCGGTGTCGGTACGTAGCCCGTATTGGTCCTATACTCACTGAATCAGCCCCAGAATAACCATCGCCCGTGTCAAGTCTTTGCACGCGGTTCTATAGCGCGGGGAAAGATCTTTTATCATTTTTTCTACAAATTTCACATAAAATCTGTATTTGACTTGTTGCTTAGGGTTGTCAGACTTAAAATTAGACGATTCGATTTCTAGTCGCTGAACAAAAGCGCGAAAAAACTTTTTCAGATTTTTATTTTTTAACGTATCTAGGACTTCCCGAGCTAGAAATGGAACGATAATGTCCAACAAACACGGTTCGCAATATAATGAATCGGAATCCCACAGCGCTAGCGCGGTAATAATTTCGTCAACGTTAATCGGTCTTCCTTTATGGCCAGTACGACTAATATTCCAACGCGGAATTTTATGTAGTGTATCATTAATCCACAACTTTTTGCATTGTCTGCATTCATACACAAGAATACGATCCGCAATGTTGATCACACTCACACATGACACACCAGCAGAATGTAGCTGCTGAAGTGCAGCAAAAATAGCGTCAGAATCGGCGTCTTCTAATTTCCCGACCTGACGCAGTCCAGTATTGTCGGCAAATGATGAAATAGCCATACAAAAGAATAGATTATTTTTAGGCTACGAATTTCGGACCCTGTTCATATGCTGTCAATTTCTGTTGAATTTCGGCAATTTTTCTCTGATAGTAATCAAGCAGATTGTCGACAGTCACAGGGGTAGGCGTATTCCTCCGAAAATGCGTGTAATATCCGTGGGCAAGTCGCTTCCACTTTTCCGCCGCTTGCGCGTAGTCACTACGCGCCTTTGAACGGATGGCAAAATAGATCTGCCGAGCAACTGGATCGGCGAGCTTCGGTTCGTTCCAATACGGCACACTACCAATAGCCTCGGCGCGATCTCGAAGATCGGCCACAAGCTCCCATCGGGCAACAGCGCTCTGGAGTCGCTCGGGAGCACTATCACCTTCGAGGGCAGCGATGGTCTGCAAACAATGCATAATCCGATTGACTACTCGTTGTGCGCGGGTCGCCAAACCCGCATCGACACCGCAATCAACAAAATACTGCGATACACAGACACACCCGACATCGACTTGTTTCTTTGCCTTGCCTTCGAGCAAAGCAGCGGACAAGACAGTCTGTTGCGTATCATCCAAAGTCAAGGGGCCACCGGCGCTTGTTGCATTGCCCAATCCCCGAGCAAGCGTATCGGCGACATCCTGGCGGACATGTGCAATGTACCGGATTCCGGTTTTACCGCAGTGTTGGCAAATGCCAGGATACTTCCCATTCACAGTCCCCTGGGTTCGATACAGATCTTCCACCCATATTTCCGTATTCCCCGAATCACCAAGGCGAAATGAGTATGCCATGTATTAGCCCTTTCTTAATCTTCTTGCTTTGGCGCGTCATCCGCTTTTAGATACGCCAAGAATTGTGAAACTTCTTCGGTTCCTTCTTTGTAGGCTTCCACGAGCCGTGCAACCTCGGTCCAAAAGCCATCAGTTTTTGACTTTTTTGCGCTCATTGTTGTTGTTATTGACGCCCTAAACCCCATACATAAGTCACGATTAATCAGCGGGATAAACAAGCAAATTAAACGAACAACGCACCGGTTCTGTAATTGATGGACGGAGCTTCGTTGCGATTTTGCGCATTAGCGCCTCCCATGACTTTTCTATGAAAATGAACGTACTGTCGGCTTGGGGCACACGTGCCACAAAATCGCCATTTTCTTCGCACGCGACTTCAACATTTAAAGTCCGGACTGCATTTTGAATTGCCATAACTCTTTTCTCCCGTTAAAATTGCCGTTGCGTGCGTCCAGCGCTTCATCGAAGCATACCAGGATTGATGACTAATGTCAATAGTCTGAAATCAATCAGCAATCAATCGAGACCATACTTTTCGCAAATTGACACATATGTGTCATCGCCGATGACGATGTGGTCGAGCAGCTTAATCCCGAGAATGTCACCAGCCTGCTTCAACCGCCGAGTAAGAGAAACGTCCTCCGATGATGGAGTCGGATCGCCGCTTGGGTGGTTGTGGACGAGAATAATCGCCGAAGCGTTGGACAGTACAGCGATTTTATAGACTTCTCGGGGATGTACGATTGAGGAATCCAACGAACCAGTGCTAACGACGTGAAAGCCCTGAATGTGATTTTTCGTGTCTAGGACAATGGCGATCACTTGCTCACGATCAAGGCTTTGAAAATGATCCTTGAATGCCTCTACGACCGCCTTAGGGTCGCGGGCAACACGGCACTGCCCATATCCCTTTCGGCGTTCGCGAACGATCCGTAGCTCATCCATAACCTCATCTTTACACGGATTTTCAAATATTGTCAATACGCAAGTGCTATGGCCTTTTCCTTGGTCCGGCGCCGTCTAGTCATTGTTGAGCGCATTAGCCACGTCTAATCGCCGATTCACTCTTGCCTTTCACCACCTCAGCAATGCTATCGAGCGAATCGCAGATGCTGTGCAATGGTTCAGATAGGCTTTGCAGCGCTTCAGCAACCTACACGAATCTTTTCGGCTTCGTTGGAATTATTTGTTCTTCTTCATAGACCTCTTATTAAAAAGCAATGTCATCTTCTTCGACATCGACATCGTTCGAAAAGGGAACTGACGTTTCCCACCGCTGGCGCAAAAACTCTTCCCATGCTTCGTCTTCCGGCATGCTCAAAAACCCGGAGTCTTCAAGCCACGCCTCGAACTCGGCATGATCGGAGTTGTCCCACAAATCCCCGTTTCCACACTCCGTGTCGTAATCTACGTCACTCGCGGCTGTCCAAAGACCCATGATTAGCTCCTTTCACTTAGAATATACCCGGATTCGCAAATTTTGTCAAGCACACCGCGTCGTCGGCTTGACTCTCCTGTTTGCCTTGACGCGCGGGCGGTACTTGTCCGGCGGTACGTTCTTCATCAAGTCGATAAGCTGACTAAACACGGGGATACCGCGAGACTCCGCGAACCGCACTTCCAAATCCGCGCCCCGCGATTCGCCGCTGATACGGTATACCGCATCGCACGCAAGGAGGCATTTGAAGTTGTAGCGTAGCCGCTCCACATAGCTCATCGGATACAGCGCTTCCATCAGCAGCGCTTGCTCGTGCGGCACAATGACGGAGTAGCCGCTTGTCATCAACATGTACGCGATTTCTAGCGCGTTACGGATGTTCGTTGGCATGTGGCCCGTCGTCAACGGGCCGCTCACGTAGATAAGCGGAACACGGTCCAACCGCCGCACGTTCAGCGGCGATCCGTCAATCGTGATCTGGTACATCGTCTGTGCCTTCTTAGCCATAAGGGTCTCCTTTGTTAACGGGAAAGCCTATCATACACGGGTTCGTGAATTTTGTCAATGCGCGAGTGCTATGTTTATGCTTATAGCTGCCGTAGCAAGTAGTGAATCACACTATAAGCGAATTCTCTGCACATTGTGCTCTGGACTGCTTCCAGAATTACCTTTTCAGGATAATTCTTATTCAATTGTTTGGCCAACTCCAGAATCCGCGCATGTTGCTCTGGAGTTGCCTTGTCCCCTTCGAGTCGAGCTAGCCACCAGTTGTACATCGTCTGTGCCTTCTTAGCCATAAGGGTCTCCTTTGTTAACGGGAAAGCCTATCATACACGGGTTCGTGAATTTTGTCAATGCGCGAGTGCTATGTTTATGCCTATTCATTATTCCTCTTGACATTATTCGCTAATCCGGGTATGATAGGAACAATCAGGGAGGAGGATAGCAATGCGCCATTACATGAAATGTACTTGGACTCGTCGAGACGGCCGCCGCTGTTGGGCGCCCGGGCATTATGATGTCCACGGCGTAGCAGTGTGTGAATGGCATCTGCGCGCGGCACAAGCTGAGTACGCACGGTCCGGTCGTGCGATCCCGCCGTCGTGGTTCCGCGTACTGCATCCACCAACCGTTAAGGAAGCCCGACCGTATTGACATTTTCGATTAAACGGGGTACTATGAAAGAGTTTGGAGAATAAGGTGAGTCCTAAGCAAAGAGCAAAGCACATCGACGCTGATGACTTCTTCGACTTGAAGGAACCGATATGAAGGTTGATCTTTGCGCGTTGAGGAATCAGTTTGGGAAGACGGTGCGGCGCAGCGATTTGCTGGCGTATTGCGCACAACACTCTTTGGCCGTGCCGAAGCTCCGGTGTGTGTCTCGGGGTCGAAATCCGGTCTATGCTTTCGATTCAGCCCCCGATTCCTCCGATTCCCCGCCCGAGCCGGTCAAGACGAAGTCTGTCGAGGTACTCCGGCAAGAAATTGCCGAACGATTCGATGCCCTCGAAGACATGGCCTATGGGGTGCTGCGTGGGCATTATCGGGCGCTGATCGTCGCCGGGAATCCCGGCATCGGCAAGACGTACACAATCGAGCGGGCGCTGCTCGCGGCAACGGCATGGGGGAATTTCAAGACCCGAGTGGTGCATGGATATGCTCGGGCGAGCGGGTTGTATGGTCTCTTGTATGACTCGCGCGAGGCATCGTCTATCCTGATGCTCGACGATTGTGATTCGATCTTTGGCGATGAAACATCGCTCAACATGCTCAAGACCGCCCTGGATACGACAAAGAGCCGGCACATCTCCTGGTTGAGCGAATACCGATTCAAGGATGAAAACGGCAATATTTTGCCGAATTCTTTCACGTTCGACGGCGCGGTCATTTTCGTGACCAACATGGACTTCGAACGATCGCTCAAGAGCCGACTCGCCCCCCATATCGAGGCGCTACTTAGTCGCTCGTATTATCTGGATCTGCACCTGCGGTCTGCTCAGGAGCTATTCTTGCGGCTTGAACAGGTCGTGCAAAAGACCGATATGGTCGAACATCTCGGGATTACACCGGAACAAGGGGCTTCGGTGTTGGAATACATCCGAGCGCATCAGGCCCAGCTCCGCGAGGTCTCTTTGCGTACCGTCGTGAAATTGGCGAATGTCTTGAAGGCTTCGCAGGATCAAGAAACGTTTGAGCGCATTGCCCGTCTCGTGTGCTGGAAGCAGGGAGCATAGGAGGAAACGTATGGCTCACTATTGCGATGACTGTACTAGGGATATTGACCATGATCCCACCGACTTTTGTTGTGGCGGGGATGGCATTTGTGAAGCATGGGCGGACGAGCCGCCATGCCCGAAGGACGAGGACGAAGAACATGCCTGGAGCGATGACGTAAAACTCGTTGGCGGCTGCAATACAAACCCCGGCGTTTGGTCGCTTGGCGGGACAACGTACCGATTTGAATGGGTATGCACTCGATGTGGTATGCGTCGTGTAGAGGTTCACATGGGGTGGCAAAGGAATCCCGGCGAGTGCGACACCCGCGAATATCGCGGCCGTCCACGTCGAGCGTAGACGACATCCCGGTTTGTACTAAAAATGTTAAAAAAAATTATCAATATTGTGTGTTTAGCCGGTGCAATCTTTTTTTTGTTCTACTTGCTTATTCACCGTCCAAATCCTTTTTCGAAATATGAACACCCGCGCCTTCCACATTTGCTTCTTAACGTAGGATTATGAGACAAAGCAAATCGTGGGTTATTGACATTTATACCACTGCGGGACAGTGGATGGTAGCTGAAGATTCGTGGTTTCGCAATAGCTGCCGGCATGGATGTAAAACCCGTCGAATTTGCCAGTCTGCTTGGGCATATAATCTTCCGATGCAGCCACATTCTCTTGAAGATTGTTTAGCCGTGGTTCTTATAAAACGAAAGCTCGCTCCTAATTGGAGATTTCGCAATATCAAAACGGGAGAAATCATTCCCTATGAGCTTTTCGTTGATGCGGGAAGTACTGTTTATTAACGCCAGGATTATGAGACAAAAGAGGGAGTGGATTATCGAAATACGAGACTACGACGATCAGGGTAATCTCAATTGGGGTGTAGCTGAAGATTCGTGGTTTCGCAATAGCTGCCGGCATGGATGTAATCAGCTTCCAATGAAGCCACATTCTCTCGAAGAGTGTTTAGTCGTGGTTCGTAACAAACGAAAGTGCGCTCCGTATTGGAGATTTCGCAATATCAAAACGGGAGAAATCATTCCCTATGAGCTTTTCGTATAAGTCATGGAATGGGTTATTGACATTTACACCGAAGCGGGGCGGTGGACTGTGACTGAAGATTCGTGGTATCATGAAAACTGTCGGCGTGGATGTAATGGGATTCCAATGAACCCATGTACTCTCGAAGATTGTGTGTCTATTGTCCGCGCCCGTTGCGGTCGCGTTAAGGATTGCATTTTTTCTTTTAGATTTCGCAATATCATAACAGGGGAGATTATCCCATATGCAGTTTTCGCATAAATTCCAACCCGGAGTTGAAATCCAAGGTCGATTTTGTAAATTCCGAGTCTATAAAACAGTGAATCCTCGATATTACATTTTTGACGTTATCGACCGAAAAGGTCGTTCTATTGGGATACACATCCCGGTACGAAAAACGGAATTGAAAATTACAATTCAGAAAAGGTTGGCGAAAAAATTGGATTTAGTAACAAAAGAAAAGGGGAAAAAGGATAGCAAAGGCCACAAAAATCGTAAGAATTTCAAATAGATAAATGGTAAAAAATTGGAAATAAGTATTGGAAAATAAAAGAGATAGAAGGATTGATCATGCCGATCTACATTGAGTATCGCTTTGTCTGCGACCGCTGTGGGTGGGTCACTATGCACAACGTTCTCGGCGCCTTTGACCGACCACCGATGTGTTTGTTGCCGGCGGGTTGGAGGTACGAAGGTCGTGCGCTGGTGTGTCCGTTGTGTGATGAGCCAGATTGAATCCCGGTTCGTTTTCTTGCTTTCTGACGATCCGATGCGCGCCGCGTGCGAAATCTGGGCAGGAAGAAGATAGGAATTAGGAATAAGGTAGAAACATGACGCAACTCCGCTAGGCCGCACGCCACAACCGCGAAGAAAGAAACCGCATTGCGGACAACAGGGGGTACTTGCAATTGATTACCGACTATGGTAAGTAAGATTTATATAAGCAATAGAAAAGGAGAAAAAAATGGCGACCAAAACTGTACAACGACCCGCCGATAAGCTATTCGATATTAGACGGCAAAATGCCATATCATATTTTGATGATATTGTCAAATCGCCACTATCCGAAGAAGATCGGTCTGCCCTACTCGCTACTGAACTACAGTGTGCTTTGGCTCATACGCGGGGAGATGTCGTTCGCCGTCAGCTTTGGCGATCCCGTATTGAAAACGAATTCAAAGCGAAATTTTGCAATAAGTACAAGCACAACCCCCTTTTTAAGGGCAGCCTCGACGATGATACGTATTTAGCGATTGTTGTCAATGTTCAATTCGAGCGTGATAGCTCTGTATTTAAAGGGAATAAGCCGCAATCTGGACGGGTTGTGTTAGTAGATCAGTATTCGGGATTTCGTTGGGATTTTGTCCTAATTGGTCATGAAGACAAGGGCGTACTAAGTTGGTATACCCGATATACTTTCGATTCACAGTCCAAGTTGGTGAAGACGTTGAATGCCTTGAAGCTTTCTATTCCTTTTTTTAAGGATACCGTCATTGGTCGCGAATGTCGGCTCGTGATCGAGAATAAGCTCAATCCCAAGACTGGAAAGTACACGCCGGAAATTAACAATATTATGGCAGCAAAACCGAAGCCCGGTTCCAAGGGAAAAACGACAGTACTCAATAATAACCCACATACGGAGAAGTCTTCAAGCCCGTCGCTGAGTTGACGCTGATCACATCTACGTACCGGGGAGGCTGCTAAGAGAACATAGCATTTGCGTATTGACAAAATTCGCTAATCCGGGTAAAGTCAATATAGCGAATGAATGAAGGAGAAATTACGTGTCAAAAATAACGACGCTCAGTAACAGTACGGACGCGGCCCCTACGGTACGGATTGTCGCACGCACGTTCCGCGAAATGCTAGACCGGACCCTGTTCGCTGCGGGGCGTGATCCGGCACGTCCCTATCTGAGCACCGTCCTCATAGAGACCCAACCGCCCTGCGCGCTGCGCCTGGTCGCCAGCGATGGGTATCGGCTCGCCGTCGTTGAACGGGACTGCGAGGCCGTCGATCTACCGCCCGGGCTCGTTATCCCGCGCAAGCCGCTGGCCGACCTACACGAGCGACTCGTGGGTGGCCGGTCGGACGCTCAAATGACCCTTGCGCTGACCGACCGCGGCCTTGACGTGCGGACGACCGACGGCACTTCCATCATCGTCTTGCCCGTGCTGCGCGATGTCACCTTTCCGTACCATGAGGCCATCCCAAAGCCTCATGGTATAACCGCTGAGGTCCCGTGCGAAGAGTTCCTCGACGCCTTATATCGTCTCTATCCCAAGCACTCCCCAACCGTCCGTTTGCACTTCGACCACGGCCGCCTCGACGTTGTGCCGGACGCGAATCCGCAAGCCAGCGCGCTGCCGATACGTTACGACGCAAGGCCGCTCACCATTGCGTTCGACACGCGCCACCTGACCGATGTGTTGCGCCTCCATGCGGCATACGATATCATTTCGATTGGGATCACGGACGACGCCAGTCCCGTGGTTATCCGTGGGTCGCGCGATCCGCGCTTCACTTACGTCCTCATGCCCGTGCTGGAAAAATTGGAATTGTGACTTCCGAAGATGGCGTATTTGTCATACATGGGTTCCTTTTCCGTATACTCGATTGTAAAGGAGAAATCACGTGTCAAAAATCATTCGATTCCCCGTCGAACGAGCGCTCATGACAACGCTCGACCGGCGGTTATCAAAAAATGAATATGCGGCGCTGCTTTTTTACGATGAAGAAAACAAAACCGCGTATGCCGAGACAACGGACGGTCGCGCATTTGGATACGCTCGCGGAAACTGGTTTGAACTAGTCCGTCGTTCGGAGGAATAAATGGAAAATGACCTTGAAGGACTGCGCTGGCGCGTTAAAGATTTGGTCACTGATGCCGACGAATGGTATACATGGGAACGCTCGTCACCAGACCTCAAATGGTATGCCGTCAGAGTCTTGAAAAAACTCGGTAATTGGGCTTTGCTGACTGATCAACAGTTGTTAGAAAAAGTTAAAGATTTAGTTGCTGATGCCAAAGAATGGTATGAGTGGGAACAATCGTCAATAGATATCAAGTGGTACGCTACGAGAATCCTCAAGGCATTCCAAAACTGGGTTAGTTAAGTTAACTGTATCAAGTGGTACGCTACGAGAATCCTCAAGGCATTCCAAAACTGGGTTAGTTAAGTTAACTGTATATAGTGTGATTCACTACTTGCTACGGCAGCTATAGGCATAAACATAGCACTCGCGCATTGACAAAATTCACGAACCCGTGTATGATAGGCTTTCCCGTTAACAAAGGAGACCCTTATGGCTAAGAAGGCACAAGTGATTAACATTCGTCCGTGGCGGCCCGAAGACTCGTTTATCCTCAAGTCGATGATCCGTGCATGTCTCGAAGAGGCAGCGCGAGACGGATTCCGATTCCTCCTGGCGCCGACGGACGAAAACGTGGATCGGCTGTGGAAGATGGGCCTCGAATGGTCGCAACGCGGCGAGCCGACGTTCATTGCGGAAATGGGGCCATGTGGCGCGATCGTGGGATATATTCTGTGGGGCGAGAGCGCGGCGCCGGGTTGGTGCGCGAAGCGCGTTTGTTACGACTGGGGCACGTTCGTTGCGCACATTTGGCGCCGTTCGGGTGTATCCGCCAAGCTACGGGCTAAAGCACTAGAGGCGGCGAAGGAGCGCGGGTACGACTGCGTCGTCGGACATTACGTGGAGCACAAGTTATAAGATGCTACTACTGAAGGACTCAAAAAAAGAAAAAGAACATATTCGGGGCGTTGTGTTTATTCCACATGGTCGGCTCTTGTATAAAGAAGTGGATTTGTCGTCAGTTTTTCAAAATGAAATTATAGGACAATACGAAATTCTGCTCGATGACAGTGATCCATATGGTGGTGAATATCCGAACGTGTTTACTCTTCCCCGACTTGAAAAAGCATTCGATGCTCTGCGCGTGATTTATCAGGATGTGTACTTTCTGTTACTAATTGATCCACAGCACGACAAAGAAAAGGAATGGGCGGATACTGTTCTACGGCGCATTGCAAATGCGGGATTTACCTATCATTGTGTAATACATTTAAGCCCACAATTCCGGTACGAAGTCATGCCGGTATTTCGAGCCGGCATTCAGTGGAAATAGTACGCCGAGGATGGTCCTCGGTCTGTGCCGATCCAAGCGCTATGTCTTCCTATATGTTTTACGCACAGGCCAAAGATTATTGACATTGATCATCAATCCTGATATTCTCGAATTTTAGAAGAGGAGTACAAATGACCGAGTATCCCAGTGATCCAACGTGGCGTGATGCATGGCGCAATGGCTATTTGGACGCGCGCAACGGCATTCGTCTTATCACCGCATTGACCTCGCCCAATCCTATGTATCGTAGCGGCTATATTCAGGGACAGCGTGCCGCGCGTGAAGAGAGATCGAGATTGTAATAACGGTGCGTAGTCTATGCCATACACTCCAATAAGTAGTTTATAAAAAGAAAAATCATTCATTATGACTCCGAAAGAATTTGAGGAATGGCAAAGAAAATTTGATGAAGCGCTGGACGCGCTTGATCGCGTCAATGACGAAATCCTGTCGAAGGAGCATAAACAGACGCTTCGTCTAGCGGTTTCCTACGCCACAGTTTCTTTGTACGATCTCCTCATTCAGGATGAGGAAAGACGGGCGTTAGCGTCCTGTCGTTCTGTCGATCCTAGAGATACGGCAATGTGGCACCTTTTGCCAATATTGCCAACATTTGTAAAATAGGAATGAGCAAAGACTATTGGGTGAAAATTTATGCGTGACAGCGACATTGCATTTGTTTATGGCGTTCTGGTCGGAGCATATCTGAGCTGGTTCGTGTGGAGTTTTTTATGCAAAACTATGTAAAAAAGAATTCCCAGTTTTTTCTTTATGGTTTTTTGATTTGCCTATTTGCTTTGGATTCCATCACGACCTACATCGGATTGACTGCACGTCATGACGTGGTCGAATTGAATCCGATTGTCAAATATTTGATTGGAGTGCATGGATTGCCACAAGCCATGATGATGATTTTTTTGTATAAAACGGGATTGCTGACATTGTCCATTCCGTGGAGGCATCGACCTCTGGTGCAAACAGCCTGGCGATTTCTCCTCGTGGTATATTTGACGGTTGTTCTCTTTTCTTTATCACATGTTTTTCATGTACTGTGAACAGTCCTCGTTCGGAGTCCTATTCTTTGAGATCGAACAAAAGTAATGTATGATACACATCCGCGTCCACGAAATTCAGTACAATGCGGACGGGATAGCAGAAATCGAATCAGTTCACAATATGGAACATGCTCCCGACACATTCACTATTTATTGCAAAAGAGACCCATCTCCAAAATATGAGTGGGTGATTGAATATTTCATAAGCATTGCGACAATTAATATCTGGCAATGCATTAATAACTATCCGATTTCTTTTGATGTGGCATTGCGTGGATTGCAAGCTTTGGTCAATACGAACCGTATTGGGCTCTCCCTCGATTTTGGTCAGTCCGTATTTTATTACCGGTTCCCCCCGAATTGTACGCATTATCGAATTCGCAATATGAGAACTGACGAAGGGATTTACGGTGATGTTCTGATGTGATTATCTTATGGAACCTTCTCCCGACATATTCACTATTTATTGCGAAAGAGACACCTCTCCAGAGCATGAGTGGATGATTGACTTTTGCTATCGCAACGATAAAAATATTTGGCAATGCATTAATAACTATCCGATTTCTTTTGATGTGGCGTTGCGTGGATTGCAAGCATTGGTAAAGGAGAACTGCATTGAAGTCGCTTTTGGCCGGTTCGGTACAACCGTAATGTACTATAGATTCCCCCCAAATTCTATGCATTATCGAATTCGCAATATGAGAACTGACGAAGAGATTTACGGCGATATTCTAACGTGATAAATTGGCCTCCATGTTAAGCAAAGTTTAATATAAAATCTAAATGATCGTTTATATTAAACGCAGACATTAACATGGAATAAATTGGTCTCTATATTAAACGCAGACATTAACATGGAATAAATTGACTACAAAGAATGAAAAAGAACATATCAAAAATTCAAGAATTCGATAAATTGCTCAATAGTATTGCAACAGTGCTTACAGGTATTGCCAATGCTCCATTTTCTCTTGACAGGAAAAAGGAACTCGTGTATTCCCTGATTTGGATCGACTTGTGGCCTAAAATATCAGATTAAAAATCGGAGATGGATCAAGATGGATCAAGAACAGTCTTTTGAGGCCGCAATTTTTGGATTAGGCGCATTGGTCAATATGACCGATCCAGAATCATCGAGTCGTGATGATCGAAAAGTCGCGTTATTTCAATCATTACGGCAGCGAGGCGTGAAAATTGCGGTCTGCTCGACCCTAGACTCCGAAAGAACGAATCGGATCATAGACCGCATTGGTCTTCGGTCATTGGTTGACACTATTGTTTGTCAAGACGATGTGGAATCCGATTTATACATAACGGCATCTCGATGCCTTTTGGTGGACATGGAGAAATGTGTAATAATCGAATGGATTGGAATTGGCGAAGGGGCGGTTAGAGTTGCACGGCCGGGACTGATTGTCATGGTTGATGGACCCGAAGATGTTACAGAATTTCTTTTATAAAAAGTTGATTGAGTAAAATTCAAGGAGAGCGTTCGTTATGGATTACCCGCGATTTGAAGATGAAGTTGACGAATTCTACAAATCTATGGCAGTAGGGGGTTGGTGGGGATGGCCAATGACAACGGCATCTTCATCTGCACAGACTACACTTCCAGAGCCGAAGACCAAGGCGGATGTTGATGCACTGCGACAGATGATCAGTGCTCTTCCAGCCCCAATGCTGGCGAAGCTGTATGTCGATTTGTACGACGCACATGGAATGCGAATTGACTCCGCGCGGACAATGGCTGAAAAGTGGTATACCAATCTTCCATAGCGCGATATTTGAGTTGTACTCAATTCACAGTTCTTGTTGAAACAGATCAGAACGATATTATTGTACATGGTCCGCCCATTGTTCGCCGGTTTGTGGGACAGCCCTATTCTAATTTACGGCGGTGGGCTTTACGATTTTCTCCAATCGAAGAAGCAACAATACAATAAGGAAACACTATGTTCCTTTTGCATAAAATTTGCCCCCATTGTAAAAAGAAAATTTTCCGATGGAGTTGGCGACATCATATGCCCATTTGTCGGAAGAAGAAGATTGTGTATTTGTCACAGCGTGTCGCAGAACTCAGAAAGACGAAAAATACGAAAAAGACCAAGAAGGGGCGACGAAAAAATTTTGGTAGAGAATAGGGTGTAGTGTTGGTATAAATAATTCATGAAGATACTGAAGTCATGATCATGAAATACACTTTCTGTTTATTTACAAGTACTTATAAATTTATTATTCAATAATTATTTATACCATCACTTACCATAAAGTACCACTAAGATTTTTTGTGGTCATGAGAACTGCGGATTACATCAAAGCATATATCCTAGCACACCTCGAAGAAGCGAACGGCTTTCTCCCTCGCTACCTTTTACTCCGCCGTCTCCAGCGGCAAGTGACTCCTCAAAAGCTCGACGAAATTTTGCACAATATGGAACAAGAAGAGCTAATTGAGACCGAATTGATTCGTTCTAAGCGACCTGGGCGCCCACGCATGGAAATTCGTATTAAAGCAAAAGCAAAGTCAAAACCAATGTGTGAACCGCGGTCGTGTAGTGAGTGTGGTATGGTCGTAAGCGCAGGGACCTGTGCGTGTTCTTGACTTTGTTCGGAAAAGCTGCTACAATTTGTTTTGCCTGGGGAGCCTTGAGTTTTGGCTCAATATTGTGTATATGCCTGGGGAGCCTTGAGTTTTTGGCTCAATATTGTGTAAATAAACCAGGCAAATAAACCAGGCAAGAAGGAGTGGAGTACATTGCGTAGTCTCTAGCTCAAAATAGGGTGCTCCTCCTGTGTGTTCATTCACGCAGCAATGTACTTCACTCTATTGGGGTGTAGCTCAACGGCAGAGCAAGCGCCTTATAAGCGCTCGATGTGAGGTTCGACTCCCACTGCCCCAATTTGAAAATAGTTGGCGATGCATAAAGCGCACGCGTTGAACGTAAGACGACGAGCCGTACTAAATCATGAATTAGCAACGACGTGCGGCGTATCGCCTAATACGACACAAAATGTCGGCATTTACGACACATGAGCGGGAAAGCCCACGACTTCAGTCGCAGTCGTGGTGCGTCCTTCGTAATTTCGCTGAGACATCAAGGCATACTCGATTGCCAGAAGAAAGAGTTTCTGGCAAAGGGAGCACTGATACCCCTAAAGAGGCTCTGGCGTGAAGGACGCTAACCTCAGAACCCCACGACTAAAGTCGTGAGTATGTCAGTTCGCTGTGCCGACATTTTGTGTTACCTAATTCGTTATCTGAAGTACAGAGTTGTATAAAGTGACTGAATTTTGCTCCCCTGTTCATGAACATGAATGAAGTTAAAAAGGCATTATTACAATATTTAGAGAGCTGGCCGGATGCGAGTTTAGAAGCGCTTGTTTTGATCTATCGAGGAGAAGCTTCTGATATAGATTTGACCGCATATCCAGATTTGAGAATCCAAAAATTTCTTGGGTTGCTGCAAAAACTGCGGAGATTACATCGTTATACGGATCTTGAAGAAGTTTACGAAGTCATTGACAATTTGTGCAGAGACTGATATGCCGTTTGCAATAGAATACGTGTCTTGACTTCGGCGTAATTGGCAATTATCATAGGTGGGATGCAAACCAACGATTGGGGATCGGCGATTGTCGTCGATCCGAAAGCATACGCCCGAGAGCAAAAGACCATCCGCGTTCTTCGTCGTCGGACTCGATGGCTAACCGGATGTTTTTTGGCGGCTGTAGTCTTTGGCAGTGGTGGATGGGGATCGGCAGTGTGGTATGCTCGATCCTATGCCTTGAGTCAGCAAGAGCTTGGACAATCGCGAAAAAGAGAACACGCGGCAACGACTGCATTGTCTGCATTGTCGCGATCTCACATTGACGTGCTCAATGCCTCAAACCAAATCGCCGCTGTGGGATCGCGTTCGTGGGGTCGGAAATTCAAAATCACACAGTATGTGCCGAAAGCAGGCGGCATGAACGCAGATCGAGATCGCAAGCATACGGCGACGATGATGCTGACCGATGCGCGGAAGAACATTGTGGCCGTAGATCCTACGTTGATTCCGCTCGGATCGTGGGTATGGATCGAAGGATTTGGATGGTACCAGGCGCAAGATGTGGGCGGTGCAATCAAAGGGTACCGTTTGGATATACTATCGGATTCGCTAAAAACTGCAAAGAAGTGGGGGAAGCAAGAGCGCTTTGCGATTGTTGTTCCACCAAATCGAGAGTCGTGATCTTATGAAGCATAACACTAAACCAGGGACTTGGATGATTGAGTATTTCCATGATTCGCGCTGGATCGCGCATCATCGGAATGCATGGTCATTAGAACAGGCGATTCAAGAATTAAAGCTATGGGCTAAAGTGTGGGGACGCGGAATCATGGGATGTGTTCCGAATCTTCGAATTAGCAATATTGAAACAGAAGAAGTAATTCCGTGTTGTGTTTTGGTGTAGAATGCACCAACGAAATAAGGTCTCACACCTACTATGAAGCACAAGACTTGGATTATTGAATATTTCCATCCTGATTGGAATTGGATATATGTCCGCCGGTGTCCTTTAGATGATAGAATCTTCGAGGAAGAAGAAGATTTTGATTCAAATATTACCCCACAACCCGTGTTGTTTGGTGGTGATGATAATGAAAGTCCTCATTATTGTTCTCAATGCGGGGAGTATGTATATGGTGGGTTGTTTCTTAATGAAAGTGATAAAGCTCATATAGGACTCACCGCATATTGGTATCAAGGAAAAGAATATTGTGTTCCGTGTGGTGAAGCTATTATCGCGCGAGGTCCCGATGCGGTATTTGATGAAGACACGTTTGGTCCCTGGACATTAGAACAGGCGATTCAGGAATTGAAGAGGTGGATCGAGGTGTGGCGGCAATCTCCTGGAAATCTGAGTGATGGGGGTGTTCAAAAACTTCGACTTCGTAATATTGAGACAGGAGAAGTAATTCCGGGTTGCGTTTTGTAAGAAAATTTGACGAGAAGAGGTGTTTATGGGTAAAGTCATTGAGTTACCTGAAGTGTTAAATGTTTCGGTCCCTGAGAGACTCATCGAAGAGGTACGTCGATATTGCGGAAGGCAACCAAAACGTATTGAACGATTCATCATCGAAGCCATTGAAGATAAGCTTGCGGATCCAAAAAATAAGGAGGAGTCATGAAATACGTAATCGTTAGTCTTTTGCTATTGCTGTCTGGATGTTTCCTGCGTAGTAGTTGCACTCCAACGCAAATGTGGGTAAAAGATGGAGCAACACCAGCGGATTTTTATTGGACGAAGTTTGTGTGTATTCAGCAATCCCAATTTAATGGACCAGATAATGCGGTTGGGGTGAATTGGGAATCGTATAATGAATGCATGCAGGCATTTGGGTACACGCCAGCGGAAAAGAAATAAGATGTCGTCACATGAAATCAATCTCGAAGAATTTGGTGAAAATGTTTCTAAAGCGGCGGTAAAGGAACAACCGGCTATGCCGAAAGTTCATTTCGATGAGACTACGCCCATTGCCCATATTCAATGGGCGTATCTGAGTTCGGGAGAATACGTCGGTGTTGGACGAACTATCGCGCGATTAGAATCCGGAATGTATACCTGTCGAGAATTGTCTGATGATCGCATTGCATTTAAAAGAATCCCAATTACGGTTGACGATTTGATTCGATTTCCTGACGGTATTGCGGATGCTGTGTTGTCCGAAATTGATCGGTTTTGGACTCGTGGAAAAGAATTTGCTAAATACGGATATTTGCATCGGCGCGGGTATTTGTTTTATGGACCTCAAGGAAGCGGGAAGAGTTCGCTAGTGCAGCAAATTGTGTCGGACATCATTGGCCGTGGGGGAATCGTTTTTATGTGTGGGCATCCGGCAATTTTAAATCGAGCGCTTCATGTTTTTCGCGAAATTGAGCCGAAACGACCGGTCGTATGTGTGTTCGAAGATCTTGATGCGATTATTCGCTCGTATGAAGAAGACGAAGTCCTCTCGCTCCTTGATGGCGAAAATCAGATTGATCGAGTGCTCAATATCGCGACGACCAATTATCCCGAGCGCTTAGATAAACGGTTGGTTGCTCGCCCGAGGCGATTTGATCGTTTAATTAAAATTGATATGCCTAACGCAGATGTTCGGCGGTTTTATTTTTCGAGAAAGCTCCCCAAGACCGAAGATATTGACCGATGGGTTCATGAGACGGAGGGACTATCATTCGCAGCATTGGCCGAAGCCGTCGTCAGTGTCAAGTGCTTGGGCAATTCTTTTGAAGAGACTATCCGGATTTTGAAAAATCTCTCTCGCGCGTCTGCTTCGAGTGAAGAATTTCGACAGAAGACAGGTTTTTCTTCGTAGTAATCTCTTTCCCACACTTCTTCCTTTTTCTTTCCATATCCTTTTTTACAATCAGTTTTATTCAGTAATGGAGCCTTCGATTTTCCCGACTCCGTTAATAATTTAATTGATTAGGACTACTATATGCGTATTTTATCGAAAAAGAGTATTGTTAAATTTTCAGCATGGGGTTGGGATATCGTTCAATGCCCTGAGTGCGGGCAGATGGTCGTTCTCCAGGCGCACGAGAATCTTCGCCAATCGGAACATTGGAAAAAACATCGTAAATCCACAGCATTATCGAAAAAGAGTATTGTTAAATATTCAGCATGGAATATCCAGTGTCCAGAATGTGGACAAACGGTTCTTTTGAGCCCCAATGAACAATTGTACCAATCGGAGCATTGGAAACAATATCACGAAGAAATCCCCGAAGAATATCAAGATTTTGAATTTGAAGAATTTCCCGAATATCAAGATCCTGATCCTTCAAAGGATATTAGTTTTGGGAAATGTCCACATTGTGGTTCGGGTATAGGGATGGTCGAAATTGGTAAAGAGCCTTATTATTTTTGTAACACATGCGGATATGTTGAACGTGATTTGTCCCGGCCATCACAACCGGAACTGTTTTCTGTACCGCAAGGGTTCTCCGCACCGCCAAAAGTGCAGCACGGCCCTCATATGTCCCGTATAGTCCAATTTTTATTGACAAAATATATGGACAGAAAGGATATTAAAGCCGATCAAATTACGCCAAATATCTGGCTTGGAGATATTATCAATGCGTGGTTAATGCGTGATCGTCAGACGGGGAAACCGTTTGATGCCATTTTGAATGTGAGTCAAAATACGTATTCACCACCTCCAGATGTAGAATATGTACATATCCCAATCGATGAATTCGATGAATCGCCCGAAGGAAATGCTCGTCGTCTCCAGGATATTCGCCGTGCGGTGGAAACCCTCGAACGTTGGACGAGCGAAGGCAAGAATATTTATGTTCACTGTCGAGAGGGAATGAACCGTTCGCCTTCTGTAATCGCAGCGTATTTGTTACAGAACCAACTTCGTGATTTGAATTTAACAAAAAGAAAAAAAGAAAAAGTTTACAGCCAAATCATCAACGAGATTAATGAAAAGAGACCTGTTGCTATGCCGGAAGGAGTGATGGAGGAAGCGATTCGAGAATATGTCGGATTGCCAAAAGTTGAACCCCGTACTACGATGGAGCGGCTACCGAAATGGCATTTTCCTTTTCCGAGTTTGTTCCGTAGAAAACCCAAGCGGATTTTGAGTAAAAAGGAATTCCACAAGTTCTTCTAAGTTATGACACGACCCCGATTCATTCGTCGCGCTGTCGCTATAGACGAACTGTACAATTTTTATGCGGTCATGCAACTTCCGCCCGCATTTTATCGAGCATTTCCTAAATGGGATAGATATGCGGAAGAAATTGTGCTCCCCCTCGCACGAGAATATGCTTCCCAGCTTGAAGACTTCGTCCGCACAGAAGCTGACCACACTCTTACAGCTATAAAGAATGAAGAAGAAGAAGAAGAACACGTGCATGAATGGTCGACGGATAATAAAGGTTATCATTCCTGTGAGGTTTGCGGCGAAACAGACGAACATGACTTTACTGCCGAAGGCACGTTATACCACACTTGTGATTCCTGCGGAGACAAATATTTGCATGAGTATGAGGACACATCGTTAAGACACCGTTGTGTGGAGTGTGGAGACAAAAAACCGCACATGTGGGCTCTCGTAGGGGACCAAACATACAAATGCGTGAATTTTACTGATAAGACAGGGGTAACATATTTGGGGTGCTCCGCTGAAACGGATATGTTACCGGACGACGAAGAGGCGCCTTACGCTGGGGATTTTTGGGAAGAACATCATCAACACCAATTCCAACCTTATCCGCAGCCAGATGAAGTTGAAGTGGATTATGAGAGTATTACTCCTGTAGAATTGCCTGGAGAACCGTATCGGTGCCCGTTATGTGGACGAGCATTTCTCGATACGACAGGTCAAGTCCAATTAATATTACCACACATTACGCCAAGACAAGAACAGCAAGAACAGCAAGAACAGCCAGAAGTCACAAAATCTGGTTGGCGTATTATTGCACAGCCACGACAGCGACTTTTCCCAGCGCGGTCGGAACCGCCTCCTATTACTATTGATACTTCAAAATGGTTTGATTTTTCTTTGTTCGACCCCGAGCGTAATCAATGGGTGCCGTGGTCTACGATTCGCTCCACATATAAGCCGTCTTCCTGGCGTCTTTTTGAACGCGCATTGATTGCGCATCCTGAGTCCGTGCTTACAACGGTGGCGCCAGTTGGTGAAACCCTACGCGAACAACTCGACGAAGAGAAGCTTAAGAAATTCAAATATTTGGTGCAACTCAAGCGATTGATAAATGCATTAGATGAACAGGAAATTGCTCAAGCGGTTGAGCGCCTAAAAGGCTATGAGGATATTTTAAGTACAGATGCTGATGATGTATTTTTGACAATCGTTGGTGTGAAACCACTGTACAATACGAAAAACCCCGATGAATATGATGCGTTGATTTGGAAAGAAATCCAACCAGATCTCACGGCGGCATGGAAACGATATAAGAATGTCTTGTTGCAAACGCAAACTGACCCCGATTTGGAACAGTTTTTTGAAAAATACCCCAACATCGTTCCACCAGATTGGGTGAAAGAATTTGCTGATCGCGCAGTAATTGCAAAAGGGATTGGGACTTCTCCAGGGACAGCGACCGGGCGTATTGCGACAACTGCCGAAATGGCGGTTCAAATGGCACAAGAAGGGCCAGTAATTTTGGTACGGCCCGAGACAACGCCAGAAGATATTTCTGCGATGAATGCGGCTGTGGGATTTCTGACGGCGCATGGAGGTCCTACAGCGCATGCCGCGATCGTGGCCCGGCAAATGGGAAAACCGTGTGTGACAGGGGCCGGATTTACCATAGACGATAATCAAGTTAAGTTTCCAGATGGGAAGACTCTCGATGTCGGAACCTTGATTATGATTAACGGAACAACCGGTGAAATCCTCGCCGCAACAGGACCAACAGAAGAGACAGTCGAACGAGAAGAAAAAGAAGAAGATGAAGAAGGAATATTGCAAGAACAATGGAACGAAGAATTTTCGAATATCCTAGAAATGGAAAAAATTTTGAATAAAAAAGTATATCGAGATGATATAGATGACTTACAAAGCGCGGACTTAGCTGATTTGGCTCGGGCGTTTAATACCGATTTGTCGGCTTCGAATTGGGGAGGTCCGCGATGGGCTTTGGCTGCTATTCGCGCGTTGCAACTTCAAGAAGCGTTGCGTCGAAACATGCCGTGGCGGTATTTGGGGATCCTGATAGATCAAATCAATACGTTGCAACACAATACCGGGAATATTTTTAGCGGGAAAAGTTGGCCCGGAGATCCCTCAAGATGGATTGATGATGCTTTGGATACGAAGGGAAGCGAACATGCGATGTATTGGATGGAACCCGCGTTCACCGATGAGACCAAGCAAATGCTGCGTGATTATCGGATGTGGTCTCGCCGGACTGGCTATCCGAGCTTGTATGGAACGGATATTTCTCATTTGACACCAGAACAAAGAAAAGAATTACGAAGAAAAGAAATGGAATCTGTTCGGTGGAGAAGAAAACACATCGAGAGTAAACTCAAGGCGTGTTGGAGTCCTGTTGTGATGATAAAAACAGGGAATATCGTGACTGCATTTCATATGATTGCTCGGGCCCGATTGAGCGTAGAATGTAATCCACTGAAATTGCGGGTTGTGGAAATTCCACTGCATTGGCGCGGGCGGGGAATTGCGCGTCAGCTTGCTGATACATTGACTGAAGTGATGCAATAATGAAAATATTATCAAAAAAAGCGGCTTTGCTTGAAAAAAGATTGAAAATTACGGCGGCTGAAGTTGTAAATATGATAAAAAGGCGTGTTTAAATCATGAAAAAAATACCATTATCAAAAAAAGCGGCTTGGCTGGAAAAAAGTCGGGACATGTATCGCGTAGAACAAAAACCCGTTGGTCGTGACCGACAGAAAGTTTTAGGTCCGACTCCTCGGGAGATTCCTTATACATGGACAGAATTGCCAAAATCGGGGTTAAAAATTACTGCCGCCGAAATTTTGCAGTTTGACCCGAGTAAACGGAGACTCAAGTCCCCAGGAAAACCCCGGAAGCCTTCTCCTTCTTTGCCGACTCCAGAAGAGCCGGAACTTTCTGACGAGATGCAAGAAGAGCGTGACGCTCTGTTTTATGCATATGACATGACGGCCTACGAACTTCGAATATTGTACAATAATGCAGTTTATATGGGGGAATTGGATTTAGCAGATCGTGTTCAAAAGGCGTATTATGCCCTTACCGGTGAAACTTTATAGGGATAAAAGGAAGAAACTCGAAGGTCTGACAAAAAAAGCGTTATATGTAATGAAGAGGGAATTATGACGAAATTATCAGGGCTCGATGTTGCACAGGCACTCACATCCTCGCGATCAGTTGATGTGGTTTGTCCTTGGTGCGAACGGACTGCGTCGATCACGGTTGGTCCACAACATGTTCAAGGGACGGTGGACTACCATTGCGTAAAATGTGGTCGGTTTTCAAGTCATCAAGTGAAGATCGCAGACGCATGGTTTGATCAGCATAATGAAAAACTCAAGAAAGAGCGAGAGGTGTGGAAGCGGATCCCACCGACTGCGTATATCACGTGCCGACGGAGTGCAACGTCTGGCGCTTCATTTGTCTATACCCTGTATACTGGAAAAGGACAACCGCGTGAATACCTCTCCCGCGATAGCGTGGAGCAGGCTCTTATTTATGAATTTGGAATGTCGTGGGAGCAGGCGAATGCGATTTTGATTTCTGCGGGACTTCAGTCGCACGGCGGTGTGAAGATATATCTTCGGCAGTTAACGAAAATTAGTTCTGCTCTCGCCGAACGGCAGGTCGTCGGAACAGCCGAAAAGAGATTTGCCCGAGGTGATGTGGTGCGTGTCAACGGGAAAGAAGCGCTCTTTTTGCGGTATGCAAACGATAATTTTGCCGTTGTCGCATTTCCAGGAATTGGAGATACGGAAGTTCCAGTCATTGAATTAGAAGTTGTCGATACTGGGACGCCAAAAGAATTGGGATTTGATTTCGTTGGTGATCCGGAAGAGCTACTAGAAGAGGAAATTGTCGAAACGCTAAAGTCCGATGTCGAACATGTAACCGAACATGTCAAGGATGTCCTTGAACATGAAAAAGCGGAAGGGGTCGAGCCGGAGGAAGTTCGAATACTAGAGAAAACGGTCGAACATCTTGAACATGCTACAGAACAATTACAGGATTTTGTCACGGAAGAAAAAGAAGAAGCCGACGCGCCGGAGGAATCAAAAAAACAGTCTTTCCGCCGCCAAAGCCAGTGGACAAAAGAAGACCTGTTAACGGCTTATCAAGGACCCGCACTGGAAGCATACGTCTATAAAGGCGAGCCCTATTGTATTGAGTGTGGGCGGAAAATTATCGAAAAAGGTCCAGAGGTGTATAGCGAAGATGAGGGGTATGACGAGAATATCGTCCCTCAGCCAATTTTTCTCGGGGAGCTTGAGGATTATCCGCCAGAATGCACACGCTGTGAAAAGAAATTGTACGATTTGCCAAAAGAATATCGTCGGCATCGGTATTCACAGCGCGATGTATCAGAAGTTGCACAAGAATTGATCCGTAAAACATCACCAAAACCTATCCATATGTTACACGCTGGATTTTGCCCGGAGTGTGGAAAATCTCGGGTTCATAAGACCGAGACCGGATACCGATGTCCGCGTTGTCATTCCACGTGGACTCTCGAAGGAAACAAAATGGCACGAAGACAACTCATTGCTCAAGAATCGTCTGATAAGTCCGAGAATCGGGATCTTGTCGAAAAAATTCGCCGATTGTCTGATATTGTCGCTGATCCCAGTGCGGATCCCGAAAAACGGCAGGAAGCTCGTAGACAGTTGGATGCTGCGTACCTAGAAAAGAGATTCCGTCATATGTTGTTAGAATCTGGGACGTGTCCAAATTGTCGAGAATTAACGATTAAGAAAACCGAGGACAAGTATTGGTGTCCAACGTGTCGTGCGACATGGACGCGATATCCGCATCATGCGAACGCACGAGCATTATCGCGAAGACAACTCATTGCTCAAGAATCGTCTGACATTCAAGAAAAGCTTCGGGCGTTGTTTAATATTATCAATGATCCAGAAACAGATCCCGAGACACGAGAAGAGGCACAGCGCCAGTGGAATTTGCTCAAGCGGCGACAAGCAGTACGCAAGACCGCGTGGTGGTATAAAGCGCCGTGGGAGACTGAATATATGGAACGGCCGGATCAGGTGAGCCAAGCTCCACGAGAGACTCCACGTGCTGATCAAAGCGCGTTGTATCCCCGAGAGAGTGATGAATATCCGTCATGGAAGTCAACGACAAAAGAAGCGGCAACAAAGTCTGAATTGCTTCGTGGTGGTCCGGGTCTTGATGGGTATGTTTATCGCGGGGAACTCTATTGTATTCCGTGTGGTTCGGAAATTATCGCTCAAGGTCCGGATGTCGTCCCTGATGAAGATGCATACGACTCAGATGTCACTCCACAACCGATCTTTTTCGGTGAACATGAACTCCCACAGCATTGTTCACAATGCGGGGCGTATCTGTATGGGGGAAATTTAGGGAGTCATGAAGCCCGAAGGAAGACGGCTGTGACAAAATCCGAGCTGCTTCTCGGTGGTCCGGGTCTTGATGGGTATGTCTATCAAGGAGAGATTTACTGCCCTGATTGTGGTTCGGAAATTATCGCTCAAGGTCCGAATGTTATTCCTGACGCGGATATGTATGATTCGGATATCACTCCACAACCGATCTTTTTCGGTGAAAGCGACTCCCCACAATATTGTTCACAATGCGGGGAGTATCTGTATGGAGGGGATCTAGAAGATTATGAGGCAAAGAGACAAGCAAATCGTGCCGTGCAGCAAAAAGTACACGCGGCATTTCGCCGTTCCGGCGATTTGAAGCAAGCAATTACTGAATATCGTCATGCATTGTCCATTGCGGATATTCGAGAGATTTTGCGCTTTTACAAAGCATCTGGAAAATTGGCTTCTCATGAGGCAGACGAGTTAGCACGATGGTTTATTGGGACTACGAGACTCTTATCCGCGCGCCTTTTGGTGGGGAAGATTGTTGGACGACCGGGAGCATATTATGTAAAATCGGAGGAGGGCAAAAATCTCGGTGGTCCGTATAAGACGCGAGAACAGGCCAAAAAGAGACTAAAGCAAGTTCATTACTTTAGTCATCAGAAGAAGAGCACGGCAAGTGTCGCCTTGTCAAAGAAAGCCCTTCTTGACAAGGGGATGGGCATTTTCCAACCCGCAATGTATCGTGGACGGGAAGTTTTGGTTATTGCCATTGACAATACTGGAAATCGCGCAACGGTCGAAGACAGTCAGCGTCGGCAGTTCCAAGTCGATGTTGCTGATCTGACGCCGACATCGACCGGACCATACACGCATAGACCACGATAGGGAGAGAGGACAAATGAAGGTTTTCGCAAGAAATCTTTTTAATAAAAAGGCGGTAACGTTTACGACAAAAGTTATGCATGATGTGCTCCGGGGTCTTCCGGAACACTATGAACGCGTCCGAGTGAATTGGTTCGCGGAGGGAACCGAAGCGGTTGTGCGTGATCACGACCCTGAAACGAATTGGCCAATGGAATATCGCATTACGGTTACTCCGATTGAACGACCAAAGGATGTCACGGTACAATAATTATGGCAAAAACTATGGCAAAGTCAACACTGCCAAATGGACATGATTGGAGTCGATGGCGCGGAGAAGTTGACACCCGCCTAAACTATTTGTGCGAGAGCCAAAAAGATCAGCAGGCTGCTTTGGTTCGTGTCGAAAACACCCTCCAAGAACTTTTGCAACGGTTCGAAGAAAAACAAGAGAAAATTCGTGAGGCGTTGGATACGCGGGTTTCAAATCTAGAATCCTTTTCGTTGTCGGTAAAAACAACCGTCGCTCTAGTGTCGGCGCTGGCTGGGATTTTGGGGGGTGGAGTCGGGGTTGTGGTATTTAATTATGTGATTAAAACGCTGTTTGGGTGGAAGTAATGTTTATTCGCGTGGAGACCAATTGGCCGTGTTGGGCAATCCCGGCAACTGCTCCTACGCGCTGCGACGGCGTTATGGTCGTGATTGGTGAAGATAATTTTCATAGCATTGTGTGTTCAAAGTGCGGTTTGGGAACTGCCGGTCGAGGCCCATTGCCAGATCCTGTCTTAGACCGCCTGATTGGTGAAGGGTATATTCGCCAATTATCGCGTCGCCCCGTAGAAACGCATGATTTGCATAAATTCATGTTGGACATGTCGCGGAAGCGTAGAACACCACAAGAAATTGCTGGGGATTTGCTCGAACGATTTGAAATTTTTTGGAAATAAATATGTATGAAATATCTCGCTGATTGTGTATTGTTGTCTGGTCATGAGTATCGGGTTATTGCTGATACTGAATCCCCTATCACTGCAATATGGGGGCATGATTTGGCGTGGGAATTTGCAAATCGCACGGCAGCATACACCTATATCGCAAAAGCGCGAATAAAAACGGCTCAAGACTTGCGCAATTTAGCTCCAGGTCAAGAAGTCGAATTGACGATGGCGGATGGTACACCGAAGAAGATGCGCATTTTGACAAATACGTCACAACAGGTTGTTGTTGTTGACGAATCGGGACAGCAATACAACATCCCCCATATGCAGCCCGGATCGGCTCCGCGCGTCTATCCAAAAAGCACGCCGACTACACCAGCGCAGTCAGGGGAAGAGGGGGGCCCTACTCCCGCTCCAGGGGAAGCACAACGGATCGAACCGGGGACAGGGACGACGTATGCTCGTCGGTTGTCTCGATTGTCCAAAAAAGCAGCGTTTCCACATCGTCGTCCGCAGCATTGTCAACATGATGGGGCGTATTTGCAGAGAAAAGATCCACAAGATCCAGAAAAATCGTGTCCACAGTGTGGCATGGTCTATGAAGCGGTTCGAACTCCATTGAGTAAAAACGCGCTACTCAAGAATAGTGGATATCATTGGGAAGTCGGTGATTTAGTGAAGTTTTCTCATCCAACGCTCGGGGTTGTGCCGGGAAAGATCGTGCGCGATGATGGCTATCAATACATTATCCGTCATGGGGATGAACTTCTTGCTGTGCCGCACGATTATATTCTTGGACCTTATCATCAAGCCCAAAGGAAAATCGCACAACCGGTTCCCTCGTCTTCGACACCAACAGGACCAATCCAAGCCCCCGCAGGAGATCGACCCCAACCGCAGGTCGGTGGACCTGGTCGCCCATTATCACGACATGAAATTATTACGGAAGCAGAGATGTTGATTCGTAATGCGTTATATAAAGGAATTCGCATTGGGGTGTGGGATTTGGTCCAATACATGCGACAAAATTACAGTAATCCACCTGAAGAGTTATATGAAGGGGCAACCAAAGCATGGGAAAAAGTGCAGTGGGAGGAGCAAGCAGCATTTGAACGGGCGATGGGCCCTGGACCTAAACAGCCAAAACCTCCAGGGACTGAAGCTCCAGAAGCTCCTGTGTCGTTAGCAGATATTGCGAAACGACCAAATTCAGGACCACGCCAAGTAAAAGTAGAGTAAGGAGGAGAACATGCCACAGCCACTACGACGCGTTGATTTTGTCGCCGGAAAACTCAACGAGACACCAACTGGCGGAGCGACCGTAACTATAATAGATAATATTGCGGACACGTTGATGAACGCAGCCGAAGCCAGTGGAGCAATGAAGTTTAATTTGCCGGCTAATGCCGTTGATGTTCCTCTGAATATGGGAAATGTGAATACGGCAAAAGTTATTGTCCTGCTCACGGATGGAGCGATTAATGTAAAATTTAATGGCTCTCCGGTAAGTATTCCCGTGAGTAATACGGTTGTTATGTTCGCGACAATTTCCGGTATTCTTGCGTCGAATCCTTCGTCATCTGAAGTCCGAGGGATTACGCTTTATGCAGCGACTGACACCAACTAATGGAGCGGAAAATACGTGGCGGCCAAATATTATCCGCGAGTTGGAGATAAAATCGAAGTTTCTCCGCCTCATAGATTTTGCGGAGAGAAAGGAAGCATCATTGCTGTTGGCGATAATCCGTCGGGGACGGTTAACCACTTTCACATATATTTTGATCGGGACGTTTGGGGCGCTATTAATCGGCGTGAAATTTGGCTGGGCATGCACGACTTTGTTGTTACAGAACGCGCGCCAGAAGATATTGGATAAATTAGGTAAGTGATATGGCAGAAGACATCACAATGAACGTAGGGACCGCTCCTGGAGAATGGTTCGTCGGCATGGATGGCGACGATATGGGAAAAACCGTCGAAGAAGCGCTGGAAGAAAACGACCTTGCGAAGTCCCAAAAATTTGAAAAGCAAATCAAAAGCGCATTTGCTGAAGTCGAAGAATATGTGACTGAGCATGGTGGAACCGTCATTTTTTACGGGGGCGACAATCTCTTTTTTACTATTGACGGAGATCCCAAAGAAATTGGTGATGCGGTTCGTGCGATTTACAAAAAGCATACGAATCATACGGCGACGGTAGGTATCGGTAAAAAACCAGAAGAAGCCCATAAAGCTCTTGTTATTGGTAAAAACACAGGAAAAGACCAAGTCGTGGTTTGGAGTTCTGAACAGGAAAAAGTCTATGATGAAATTCGCAAGCAACAAAAAGAGCTAGAGTCGTGTGAAGAAGAAATTCGTGAAAAGAGCGACCTTGCGGAAGTTGGAGAATCTTCAGGACTCAAATACCGCGCAGTAATGCATTATCACCGACTTCGCAGCTTGGGATATGATCATCAAGCGGCGCGGCAACTGGTCGAAGAGTATTACGCAAAAGAAGCGGCGAGCTATCGTGATGTGTTGAAATCACGGACCGAAGCTTCTGATGAATCGAAAGAAGGAGAAAGTAAAAGTCGTGTGCAGGAAGAAACACCGGTCTTAGAACAAAAGCTAGTTGCTAAAAAAGGCGTTGGACTGGTCCGCTTTGTTGGGAGAAAATTCGTATCGGTCCAATGGTTGAATGGGGGCCGAGAACGGATTGCGTTGTCCAAATTTAGCAATGCGGTGAAACAGGGAGAGTTTACATTGATTCCAAAAATTCGCGTCGCGAAGCGGGATAACACATGGAATCGCTAAGTTTTTGTGTGTCTTGTGAAAAATTGTTCGTGCCGACTACTGGTCAACGATGTGCGGCGTGCCAAGACATTTTGGCATTTCGAGGACGCTACGGTTCTCTTCTTGTCGTGGGCGTGTTGACTCAGCGGGAATTGGCGATGCTTAAGCGTGAATTTTATGAACTAGAAAACATCGTTCGTGCCTTAGAGGAACGCAAGGCCGAGTTCATGCGCAAGGCAATCGAACAGGCAGAGCAGTTGGTCCGTGACGTGGAAGCAGAGTTAGGGAAACCGGTAAAAGAACTCCGTGATCGTCGCGATCTGCTCAAAACAAAACTTCAGGAATACATGTCGCAGTCAGGCACGACGCACATGCGGATTCGGAATTTGCTGCTCGAACTCAAACGTGAAATTGTCAATCCAGGGAATCGACCACAACCAACGAAAGTGTACGAGGAATTGCGAAAATTGGCTGGATTGACGGAAGAGGAATTGCGGGAGATTGTCCGCGCGAGTTATTCACAGCCACAATGGGGTGAGCGGCTGTATGTGACGCCCATTCCTTCCGGGAGAAAAATGGCAATTGTGCGTTACGCGGCGGATGAATTGACCGTACCACGGATGGCGGAAATCGAATGCGAATTTATGCGGTCGGCGGCGTCGGTTTGTCGCATTGATTCCCCAGAAGGGATATTTATCCTGACGGGAGATTTCGTGCGTAAGAATGGGGTCGCGTACATGGTGGGTTTGCAAAAGCGGACAAAAGCCAGTCTTACCGTCCAAGACATAGAAAAACGACACGATGGAACGATATACATGCTCATTGAGGGGGCATTTGCCAGGGATCCAAATACCGTGCGGGCATTTCTTGCTGATCGCATGCCCGATTATGAAATTCGGGACGTGTTATACCCAAGCGATACACGGGTCGCCTTAGAATTGGTTCCTGCCGGAACGCGAGACATGACACAACAGGCGTTAGAATTTTTTGATCAAATGGATCAAGTCCTCTCCCATTTGTTGTCCACGGATCGTGCTCGCGAGCAAATCGCTTCAGGATTGCCAATGTATGTGACTGGCACGGGAACGCCAACGGATTTAGTTGATAATACTGAAGATTTTTTGTTGTCGTATGAACGGCAAAATACGAACCCCAGCGGGACTGGGTATCGTGGCATTCCACAAGAAGGGATTATGTCACCAGAAAATGATCCTTCAACCGTGTCTTTGTCCGCTGTCGGCTGTTCCGTATGCACGCGGAAATTAACCGCTACAAATCGTGATCCCGTCGATCAGACGATGTGTGTCTGGTGTGGTCTTGAGCAGTCCATGAGGGCGTAACCATGCCCGAGTTTACTACACAAACCCTATATGAATACTTGAGAAATAGTCCTGAAAGCGGAACACCGTTAATCACGAGTCTTACCCAAGAGCCATATCATAGCGGTGGTCATAGCGGTGATATGTTTTGGGAAGACCGGGACATTCCGATTATCGTTGACGGAAAACCGTGGTACGTATTATTACGTATCCGGATTTTTATTTATCCTCTGCGAGGCGAGTATTGGGCAACCGATGTGGAAATATTTTTGCAAACAGGAAAAGAGCGTTGGATAGAACAAGTTGGAACACTGCTTTATCATCGAGAGCGGGCATGGAAAGGGAAAGAACGGGCTTGGCAAGATGTGGAAGAGATAATTAAAAAATTCCAAACAATGACGGTGCGAGAATTTGCTGATATGGCGGAACCGACACAAGGAAAACTGGCTTCTCGTCTCCGGGATTTACTGTACCGATTGGCCGCTGTTCCTCCGTTTAAAAGGAACCCCCCAAAAGATAAATTTCCTGGAGACACGATCAAAAACGAATGGGGTGGCGGTTCGGGGTCATTGGCTTCTGGGGAACCATTTGGTGCTGAATCTGGGCTCCATGCCGCGCCGATGCAACGAGGAGAATTGGAATTTCGACCATCCGATAGCATTGGGATTCCGCTCCAGCCTATTAGCCCAACGGTCAATGACGATGACACGAGGCGCCGCAAACGGGTCCCGCCGATCTATCGTCCCGAACGGGGTCCACTCGCAACAGCCTATGCCGTTTTCACAAAAACCGCAGAAGACGATGACCCATTATTTTTTCTTGCGCCGCAAACGGAAGAATGGGAACAAGAACGTGTCCCACCAGATTTGTGGTCGGCATGGCGGCGGGCGCATGACGCGATACAAGATGCCGAGAGAAAATCTTCATTGCAAGCTTATGAACAAGCTGCGCAAGCCGTCGCGATATTTGCGGGGAAAGCCAAAAAATATCTTGCTCCGGCTCAAGTCGAATTTCTTACCCAGAAATTGCAAAGCCTTGACGAGTTGCTCTTGCGGAAAGATGTCGTCGAAGGTCGGTCTTCTCCTCTTGTATACATTGATGGAATTTTAAATTCGACGCATTCTATGGTCTCGCGTATGCTTCAAGTTGATCCGTGGGCATGGTATGAGATTGGTCGAAGAAAGCAAAGCGCAGAACAAAGTGGTGTATTTGACACACATGAACCGGTGTCGTTTGATGTGCAGATGCCGGGACCTCAACGCCAATTGTCGGGTAAAGTTGCTGTCGATGTTTCTCCAATACCAAAAGACAAAAAAGACAAGGGAGAAGAAGAAAAGCATCAGCCGTTGCTCTTAGAAATGCCTCGTGATCTGCGTGAGCGGTTTGCGGATTTCGCTCGGCGTGTTGTTGATTATGCGAAATCTATTGGTGAATACGTGGGTTCTCTCGACGCGTATCAGTATCATTTGAGTCCGCCAAGAGAATGGGTCGAAAAAGAACTTCCTCATGTCTTTGCTGATTTGGATGATATTCAAGCGTGGAAAAAATATTTGGGGCGGTGTTCGCATATCGACCTCGCTGATTTAGGTGACTTTTCAACGGCTGATCCATCAACGATTTCTCCAACGCTGTATACGCAATGGGTCGTGAGTGCCGGGAATCACGATTTCGGACATTGGTTTACGAAAACCAAACCAAACCTGGACGATTCCTTAGTCGTGTTTTTGCGCGACAAAGCCAAGTCTCGCCGCGATCACCCATTGGTCCAAGGATACAACGATTGGTGGAGAAAACGGTATCTGGGAAAGTTGTATAGTCAAGCATATCATCGGGCAAAAGACAAGTGGAAAGAGTATATAGCGAATTCTGGAACGGAATTTGCGAAAGAGGAATATAAATCGGCATTAGAGACACTCGCGAAAGTCGTGCGTGGAGAACCGGTTCCGGTCGGAGATTTGGTTGATGCCCTTTATGCGTTGCCGTTTACAGACGAATACCGCGCCGATGTGGATCGTTACAAATCAGAATTTGATTCGTTAATTCACGAGGGAATGTCGGCATTGGATTTGGCGCACGCCCCGATTAGTCGTGAGGATCGGTTATACGGTGATTTAATCCACGAAGGATTTCGATGGGTTCCGACATCGCGCGTGCTTGGAGTACCAGTCAAGCCAATGATTCGTGCATCATCCGCATCTATTCCCGTTCCTCTGTATCAATATGGGAGCATGTATTACCTGGTCCATGATACCGACGCGGATAAAATCGCTGGTTCGTATGTTTGGGCCGATGTTACACGAATCGTACCCGGATCTTCTATTCAAAAGCGCTATATTGCGAGTATTGACGAGTTTACGAAAAAATCAAAAGCGCTGGCGAATGCCATTTACGATATCCAAAATGGCGAAGACAAAGAAGCCGTATTTCTTAAATACGGAAGGGTCTTTGGTCCAGGACTGCGGAAGGCAGTATCGGATTATTTTTATGTTCAGTCATTGTCGAAAAAATCGGCTGACGGAGAATCCGATGATAGCGGCGGAGACTGTTCGACATTTTGGGCAGGTCAAACACACGAGGCGTGTCGTGGGTGTACATTTTATGTTCCTCCATTGGTAAAGTCTGCGGATTCTGGTGGTCCGTCTGGGAGTGGGTTTGGGGATTCGATTGATTCGAATATTCATGAACAATCTGCCGATAATGCCGGGGGTGCGGATGTAAATCCGACGCAGGCGGGATGGGGGGAATACGGCTATGGCTTTGGAGGCTGTTTGTTGACGCATCTATTCTTGAATGCCCCAAGTCGTGGATTTGGGAAAGGCGACGAACCTCCTGGGTACGATCCTGATCATACGCCCGGTACACCATCTTTACAAAAGCAAAACTCTCGTGTACAGATAAAAACGGCGCAGGTTGTGTTTCGTCAAGTCCCGGCCGAGCAATTTTATGCGGCAATTGAACGAGCAAAAACTTCGCCAAAAGTGCAAAGATATTTAGGATTTCTCAGCGGATATAGCCTGGATGATTATCGAAAAATGCGAACATATTTGTCTACCGATGAACAGACTGGGTACGCGATTACGCCGGAAAATGATCTTGTTTCGGTATTCAATGCGAGCCCGATTCGTGGTGCCGGTGCCGCTGCCGTCGAGCATGCCCTTTCACAAGGGGCTGAGACATTAGACGCATTTGAAGGATTCCTTACGAATTTGTATACGTCGAAAGGATTTGTAGAATATAAGCGAGTGCCGTTTAGCGAAGAAATGGCACCAAAGGAGTGGGATGTGAGCCAATTTGGAAAACCGGATGTTGTTTTTATGCGACGGAAGCGTGCATCAAAAGAATTATTCGATTTATTAGTCCGCATGTTAGAAGGGGAAAATTTCCTTCCTGAGCCGGGCGTTCCGGGCGCGCCGGAAGAATCTGAACGGGCCGCAGCAAAGCATCAAGAAAAAGAACCACCAATTGAATTTTTTCGCAAATGGAAATTGAATACACAGGAAGAGTTTGAACCCGGAACTCCCATATTACAAGGGGAAACCCTGCCGCTTCGACCAGACGTTGTCGAAAAAACAAAAGATGGGTCGGAGGATATCTACATCCGTCTGCGAAAAAAGAAATAATGGCATTGACATTTACACAGTGGCAAGAAATTCGGTATGGATCGAACGCGCCTGACGTTGATTTTTCCGAATATCGAAAAGGACACGAAACCAATGTCCGGCGGTGTCAGGAAGCGGTCGAATATTGGAAAAAGAAAGACCGCCCTCTTGAAGTGTTGGCGCTTTTTGGGTCTGGTCGTGGCGTGAATAATTGCTCACGGGAAATTTCTAATTCGACGATGCTCCTTGAAAAAGGGCTAGAAGAGATTTCTTCCGATGAGCCGATTCATATCGAACGTGTGCATTTAAATGAATATACGATTGAGCCATGCAATAATTGTTTAGCGACCTGTTCTGCCTTATGTGGATTTCCGTGTAATTGCTTTCCTTATCCTCACGAGGGCGCTCAGCAATTGTATCCGTTGATTTTGCGAGCCGATGTCTTGTTGATTTCTACAGGGGTGAATCAGTCTTCTATGTCTACGCGGCTTAAGGCATTGCTGGATCGCTGTATTAGTCTCGATGGTGGATATTACGTGGCTCCAGAAGAATTCGCCCTCAAAGATCAGGCGTGGCGACAAAAAATGATTCGCCTTTCCACCGAACACGAAGTCCACTACGACCCCCGATTGTTTGGAAAAGTCTGTGCCTATTTTATTACGTCCAAAGACCAAGAAAATCCTGAAAAAGGTATCCATAACATGGATATTTCTTATATTGAACTCGTCGCAAAACAACTGTACGATGGCAATGACGACTTTTTGATGTTTCATCCTGATCCGTATTATGTCGGATTTTCGGCGGTTCCCAATGAAGATTATGCGTATGATAAACAGCGGCTCTCTGAAGATATCGAAGTACACAAGAAAGCGAAAGCCCTTGTGCGAAGCGCAATTACGCTTGCTCAAGATTTTCGCAAAAAGGGATATCCTCCTATGAAGCCAAAAAGAAAAAATCGAACATAGGAGAATAATTATGCGGTTAAAAATTGAAGAAGCGCGAAAAGAATTGCGCGAAAAAGACGAAGAACAGATCGAAACAGAAACTGCCATCAAATGGGCTTCTCGTGCCGCCGCAGCCTATGAAATGTGCCTCGAACACGATGAGCGGGCTATTGAGCTATTTTCGTGGGCTGAAGACATGTATCATGAGGCTCTTGAACATGCGGGATTATCCAAAGACGTGTCTTTAGTAGAAGAGATTAAAACCGAACTAGAAAAACGCCGAGAAGAATGTCTGAACAAATATCAAAAGAAAGCCTCTCGTCATTGGCTCAGTCGTCGAGCGTTGCATACAGTGTCGTCAAAGGATGTATTTCGGAGTAAAGAGCTGTTAATGCGAAAAGACTAGAACGAAAAGGACCCGAGTACCGCCTTTTTTGTTTGCTTAATTTATTCGATCCATGTTATGGAGTTGACAAAAGGCTGTTTTATGGGTAGAAAGAAGTATTCCACTTGAATAGGAGAAATTTATGTACGAAACGGTAGAAGACGTTTTTAAGAATGTCCCGCAATTTTTTGATGCGGCAGCAGCGCAAGGAGAAAACGGGATTTATCAATTCAATATCATTGGGGATAGTAAATGGGTTGTGAAGATTCAAAATGGGACTTTGTGCATTGAGACAGGGGAGTGTGCATCTCCAGATTGCACATTAACAATAAACAAAGATGATTATTTGGATATGGTCAATGGTAAAGAGAGTATGCAAATGTTATATATGTTGGGGAAATTAAAAGTCGAAGGTGATTTAACATTCGCGGTAAAACTCGCTCGGTACTTCCCTCGGAGGTAATTATGCCGAGATATGCATATGACTGTAAAGATTGCGGCGAAACTTTTGATGTGCTGCATTTATCATTTTCTGGTGCGGAAGAAGCGGAAAAGGCAGGAATCGAGTGCCCCCATTGTCATAAGATAAATACTGCTCGTAATACCGTGCCAAGCGTGTCTATGCGGGGAGGAGGATTTCGACGGTATGGCTTGTGGACATATGGGGGACCCGGTAATTATTAATAATCCAATTTTGTTAATTTTTGATTCTTCTTTTTCTTCTCGTTCTAATAAAATTTCTCACTCGTGTCCAATAAAAACAGTTGAATATCGTAAATAGGAGCCTTTGGAGGGTTCTCGATGAAGATTGTTACGCCAGGGGAAAGACATTCGGACGCCATTATTCGAAAAATTGCTGCCGAATCTCTTGGAATTCCCGAATTTGAAAAAACGGCCGACGGGGAATGTGATTGCTGCCCGTGTCCGCAAGGAAATTGTAAGTGTGGATGTGCCTGTCCGGGCCATAAGCAATTCGCTCAGGCAAGTGTGAAAGTTGCATCGGATTGCGACTGTTGTCCGTGTCCGCAAGGGAATTGTAAGTGTGGATGTGCCTGTCCGGGTCATACTCCCGAAGTTAAGTCCGCATCCGCGTGTCCCGAGTGTGGGGCAGCGATGCAGGTTTCTGGGAACATGGAGCGGTGTCCTTGTGGTTATGCGCAGGCGACGAAGCGATCAGCCAAATCCGCAAAAGACACCAGTATTATGGAATATTATCGGAAACTGTATCCCGACGATTATGCCAAGCAGTTGTGGGCGGATAGTAAAGTCACGCCTCCCGCAGGTAAGCCCGTCGAATATGGGTGTAAGCCGGTTGAGTTGGTCGCGGCAAAAGCTGGTGAGTGTCATGTTCCGGATGCTCATCCCGAGAGTGGCGTAAGTGCCGGATCTGGCGCAGAAAAGAATCCCGAGCCAAAATGGCAAAAAGGGGATAGTGCGAATAGTGTAAGTGGTCCAGAGAAGGCGAAGTCTCACGGTCCCGGTCTTAAGAGCCCGTTGGATATTAAAGTCCCCGATGTTCGGCATGCGGCTTCTTCTACACATGAAGATCTCGATTTGAGCCTTGGAGCGAATAGTGTGAGTGGTCCAGAAAGGGCAAAGTCGCATGGGGCGGGTTTGACGAATCCTCGCGATATTAAGGTTCCTGATTTGAAAAATGCTGATCGCTTGATCCCACGAGAGGTGATTGCTCGATTCTGCCCTGAGTGTGCTCAGGAAATGGCTCGACGTGGGATTAAGGCCGTAAAGGCCAGCTTCATTGCGAAACAGATCGCGGCTCGGGCTGAAGAACAAGGATTCAAAGCCCGCGAAGCGGTAAGTCCTCCGGGACGGAAATACGAAGTAGAACACTTAAAGAAGTATAAGGACAAGATTGATAATCCGTGGGCCCTTTCCTGGTGGAAGAAGCAGAAGGGTCACAAGCCGCACACGCCGGCGGCTCATAAGTAGGAGGAAAAAGAATGGCTTTTGCGGTTGGTAATTTCGTTTGGTTCAAGCGTGCCGGGAGTACGCCGTTTGTTTCTGGCGATCCGAGTAACGCTGGTGTTGTGTTTGATAATGAACTCGGCGGTCGTGGTAAGGCGGCTAATACATTGAATGATTCCACATTTAAGATTGGATCGACAATGGGCGTCCCCCAGATCAAAACGAGCGATTTTCCCACACCAATTACGTCCGCTGATACGTTGGCATCGACCGTAGATAGTGCCGGAGTCCATATCGGTGTGCGAGAGCAAACGGTTGCAAATCCGCTTGCTCCAAAGAACGTGTCAACAGACGGAATTTTTGATGATCCAACACCAAAAGCCTTGTTTAATACTGGGACGCAGGCCGACGGCTCCGTTATGGATGAAGGTGCCGTGGATCGGAATTTGACCGATACGTTGCGCACGCTTGATCCGAATTTCCCAAGCGGTCGTCCTCATGCAGCGGTTGCTGAAGGGATTTCGGCACCGATTTCTGGTTCTCAGGAATTTGTCAGTGAAACGATTGACCTCAAGTCTGCCTCGAAGCGGGTTGGTCGGAGGACACCAAGCGTTGAGCAAGGAGCTGGGATGGTCATTGCGGTAATCCCAGTTACGAAGAAAGGTGTATCTCCTGATGGTACGCCGGTAAACCCCGGTGATAATATGTATTGGGTCAACTGGGGACCAAACAATCCTTCGAATCCGCATAAGGCGAAATGGCGGAATGCGATGAAGACGATGCTCCACGCGGAAAAAGATCTGGTGGCTGCATAATTTCATCGCGGGCACATGAAATTTTTTCAAACAGCCCGCTTTTATCAATTGGCGTCAGACGAAGACATTGCGAAGTACGAGACGAGCCTTGATCGTGGCGATCATGTGCGAGCCCGAAAGATTGTTGAGAATTTTTTCTGGTCGTCTCCTGTCGATGTTACCGCCAAAAAACAACCCGATTATTTAGAATTGCCTCCAGAGCCGGGAGATGTGGTCTTGGTTCTTGATACGAATCATTATGCTCGTTTATTGGCGATTTCTGATGACAAAGAATTCGCTTTAGTGAAAGAAGAGTGGGGGGCGTACCCTACTCGATATAAAAATCTCCGTAGAACTCGCTAATTTGGTGTACACGATAACTGTAGACGGTCAGTCGGTCCTCGTCGTCAAGAGACGGGTTCGACAAAAAAAGGACGTGTCTTGTGTAAAAAATTCTCCGTCCTGCCTTGAGACTGAACCTTCTCCTAAATCCAAAAACCTTATTCCCTTTGTCCGCGCATCTTTTGTCGAAGGCGCGAAAATGCGGCTGTTATGGGATAATATTCCCGTATCTTCGGAATATGTGAAAACTGTTTTAGGAGAGCCTACCCAAGTTGATTCTGGGGTGGTGTGGGTAATAAAAATTCCTACACAAGAAATCATCAAAATTGTTATTCGTCAAAATGCAGTGTCAATTTGGGGATTTAACAAAACGAAATCAATAGAGAATTGGCTTTATACGTTCGTTGCTTCGTCTTCGTGATTCCTACACGGTTTTTATCAGAGATTTTAAAGGAAAGAGTTAATCATATCAGGGGGGATATCCCCCAAATTTCAATAGGAGGTCGACCATGAGCGCACTTATGAGTCTTTTGGCTGATCCAAAGGTTCTCGCAGTTGTCGCACCCCTTCTTGTGGCTGCGGTAAAGAAGATGTTGGGTAAGGTCCCGTCATACCTCTTGCCGGTATTGTCCACGGTCGCTGGGGCGGTGTTGTCGGCAGCGGCGGGTGGCGATTTGGCGACGGGGGCTGCGGCGGGGTTGGCTGGTGTCGGTGTACGGGAACTCGTTGATCAGGCAAAGCAGGCTGTTTCGAAGTAGGTGATCGGTCATTGGCGCGGGAATGGCGAGAGAAGACTTAGAGAAGTTTGCTTCGAAAAACGCGTCAGCAACCGCGAGCGCTAATAGATCGGGTCCATCCATTTTTCATTATGGTGGACCAGATGTTCAAGGGACGGGTGTAGCGCACCCGAATTTTCGTCGGACGGCAACCGCCGGACTCGCTGGGTCCGGCGGTGCTTCGGTGATACGGGCACCCGCGCGTCCGTATCATCCGTTATTCTCCTCTCCGGATCGGTTACAACTTCCGGTCCAACTCGCTCAACTCAACCAATATTGGCGTTTGTTTTACAACGTCGATCCGGTTATCGGCGGAGCGATCGACATGCATGGGGATATGCCGTGGTCTGGGGCATATCTCATTATGGATGAGCCTGGTGATGAGTCACAGACGATTTTGCATGCCTATGAAGACATGCTGAATCAGACAGAACTCCTGTCTTGGCTCCCCAAAATGACACGTGAATATCTCATCATCGGGGAGATTTTTCCTTTTTGTTTTTGGGACGATAAAGAAGGAATATTCACGCATATTACGTTACATAATCCTGATTACGTTGAAGTTGTTGATTCCCCGCTAATTGATGACGATCCAATTTTGACGTTGCGTCCGTCCCAAGATTTGCGGCGGATTTTGCAAAGTACAGATCCACGATATGTTCGTCTTCGAAATAAGATCCCTTCGGATATTTTGGCGTCCATTGCTGGTGGAAAAAATATTCCCTTAGACCCGCTTAACGCTTCACATATCGCACGGAAGGCGTTTCCATACGATATTCGCGGAACGAGTATTATGGGACGGTTGTTCCGCATTTTGATGTATGAAGACGCCGTGTTTAATGGTCAGATTCAACAGGCGCAACGACATGCGTTGCCACTGCGGGTGTTCAAGCTCGGCGATCCGAAAGAAGGATGGATTCCGTCGCCGCAGAACATGGAAGAATTTATTGAAGTCTTGGCCGAATCTGAAGTCGATCCATTGGCGGCGATTGTCTATCATTATGGGTTGCAAGTAGAATATCATGGCATTGAAGGTAAGCAGCTCAAAATCACGAATGAATGGGATGTGATTGAACGGGCAAAATTGGTTGCGTTGGGAATTAATAAATCTTTCCTGCACGGAGAAACCACGTATGCCACATTGTGTAAGTCCGCGAAAATACTGAAGAAAAATGGTTCTTATGTTCCGTTGGGTGACATCAAAGTTGGGGACGAAATCATTGACAAAGACGGTCATTCAAGGAAAGTTTTGGACAAGTGGGATGAAGGGGTTATCAACCCAATGTATAAAATTCGCTTGGCCGGGAATAAAACCATTATCGCCAGTGATAAACATCGGTGGCCAGTATGGGTATGGCCACGAACGTGTGGAAAACAGGTGAGATCTCGTATTACATCGTACACGATCAACGCTTCGAAAAAGTGTTTGATGTGTCGGCATCCTCGTTCGAAATCTTTACATGACGCGTGGTTATTGGAACGCCGTAATCGGCACCAACTTGCCCAGGAGTTTTTCCCTGGACGTTCCATACAGGGTGTTTTTACCTCCTGGTACCAACATCTTAAGCATCATGTGACAGTGGAAAGACAACCCGCATTTAAGGATACTGGTGCGCGCTGGACCATTGGGCGTCATCAATCGTTGAAGAAACTTCCAGCGAATTATGAGCCGTATCAAAAACTCCCGACAAAAGATTTGCGCATTGGTGACTACTTTATGGTCCCACGAGAGTTCGAGGCAGTTGCTCCAAGCCAACCCATCGAATTTGCCCGCCTGCTCGGGTATTATGTGGCTGAAGGTAGCATTATTGGGGGAAAAAGGTGTGAACTAACTTTTAGTGCGGCTGAATACGACACGTGGGCAAAAGATGCGTGCGCTTTGGCTGAAACTCTTGGTATGACGGCTACTAGACGGTTGGCATGTAGTGGGGCAAAAGTTGTTGGTAATTCTCTAAATCAGCCGAACGTTACGCGCGTTTACATCGGAGCCCCTTCAGGATTTTTATTTAGTTATCATGGCGGGCAATACTCACATCGCAAGCAATTATCAGAAGAGGTCATGCATTGGCCATTAGAGTATAAGAGAGAATTTATTACAGGGCTTTTCCGTGGAGATGGGTCGTTACTCGAAAAAACGCCGTACAAGAATAAGAAATGGGTACAGCGCTATATTGGATATCGCACGACGAGTGAACAACTCGCCTATCAAGTCGAGCTTTTGCTTGCGCAATTAGGATACGCGTGTTCTCGCACAACCCAAAAAGGGGTTGTGCGTCGTGACGGATATGAACGGCAGGATTTGCATCAAATTAATATTTATGGAAAATTTGCTCGTGATTTGGCGAAAATGGTATGGGGTGTTGAGTGGCCTATTCCGCATTCTCGTCAACAGGCGTGGGTTGATGAAAAGTATGTGTATCTCCCTATAGAAAAAATTGAACCAATAGAAAATAATGAAACCGTAATTGATATTACGGTAGAAGGTACGCATTCTTTCCTGGCCGAAAACGTCGGCACGTACAATAGCGCGAATGCTGGATTGCAAGTATTGATGATGCGGTATCGCACGCTGCGTGAAATGTTTGTATCGGATTGGATTTATAAAAAAGTCTTTGCGGTCATGGCAGAACTCAACGGGTTTTACCGAAAGCCAAAAAAGAGTGAACCCGATCTGCCTGATTCTCGCGATCCTGTGTTGGAAAAGCAGACGATGTTTCTCAAGGATCGCATGCGAGAAATTCGTGCTATTCAAGATCCGGAAAAACAAGCATATGAATTTCTGAAAATTCAGCCATTGATTGAAGAAGTCAATATGGCAAAAAGCCGTCGGTATATTGCGATGTCGAAGGTTGCAGCAACGGCAAAATCCCGTGTGCAAAAAGGTAAACATTTGTTGTATCCGCATTTACAATTTGAAAAGCGCCTTGATGTGCGGCAAGATGAAGCGATTCTCCGTTTCTGGTCTGAATTGGCGCAGAAAGGATGGATTTCGCCTCGGAGTGTGGTCCAGGGCGCTGGTTTGGATTACGACGCGGAAATGGCCACGTTAGGGCAAGATGCGGCGACGATTGCAAAAAATCAATTGTTAATGTCATCCCTGGGTGGTGGAAAAGGTCCTGGTGGTGGGGGGTTAGGTTTGCCCCTTGGATTAGGGCTAGGACCGGGACCTGGGGAGATCAAGCCGGCGCCCAAGACACCGCCAGGAGAAGAGGTTGGTCAAGGGGCTGGTGCGCCTGGATCAGCGGGCGGTTTGTCTCAACCCGCATCGGTCGTGCGGGATATAATGCGCAAAACGGCTGATTTGCAGAATATTCCCGAAGAAATTGCTTGTGATATTCGTGCGATTTTGTCTACGGATGACACGAACACGCATATATTTGTAGAGGGCAAATAGGAAAAAAATAGTTAATACTAGGAAATAGCAAAGCGGAAAGAATATGCCAGATACACCAACACCAAAAATTGGTTTGTTACGTCCAAAGCTTGGGAAAACCCCGTGGAAGAAAGAATGGGACTTTAACATGGGGTTGTTGGATACGGACGTGGGCGGGCTCATTGATGGGAGTGTGCCGGCGGGCAAAGCCTTAACGATTGATCCAACGGCGTTAATCCCGATTGTTGTAGAAATTAGCGGGGACTTGGGTTCGACCACATTCCCTGATCAAACTACGACTTCAATTATTATTGATCATTCTTCTACGGTCTCGTATGTTCTTCCGGCGGAGCCGATTTTTACGGCACCGGTGAATGTGACGATTCAATCGGTGGGAAATCGGAACGGGTTGACGCCGACTGATTACGGGGGTCGGTTTCAAGTCAATGTAACGAATACGTCAGGTGCTCCCGTGACTGGGACGAGCATTCAATGGAAACGGCGCGGCATCAAAGTATAAGGCGTCCGGCTTTATCGAAAAAAGAAGTACTTTTAACGATAAGGCGTCCGGCTTTATCGAAAAAAGAAGTACTTTTAACCATTGAATTGTCCGTTCCGTCAGAGGAATTAGAATCTATTTCTAAATCGGAATCCGGACAAGGACAAGACAAACGGCTTGATTCCGCTCTTTCTGTATTTGAAGAACATGTTGCGGATTTGGGTTATACGGATTTCGATGTAGAATTTGTCGAAACCCCATATGAGACGAATCGTGGACGTTTGTATGCGAAAGGCACGTTTGTTGGTCCGTCATGTTTCGCTGATAAATCACGCGCCCCCGAAGACATGTCTTCGTATTCGTTTCATGTTCTCGAAGATACCGAGACGGGAGATTTTGTTATTGAAGTAAAACATGAATCAGCATTTATTGCGTCGTTTAAGTTAACCGGTGAATCTCTTGTTTTGCTTAATGGTGAATTGCCAAAGGTGTAACCATTATGGCTTTTCAACACAAGCTCCCCGCCGTTCCGCCTCAGCCATTTCTTACGAACGGCACTGTTGATGGGCAAGTCAGCATCGCTCAGCCTGGGTTATTTAAGGTTGGTCAAAATGTTGTCATTGGATCATCTGTTTTACCGTCGCTTAAAGCAGCAATAAAACGGATCGCCTCGGGCATCATTTTTGTTGGACCTATTGATAATAATCCAGACAGTCGCCTGGATATTTCTGCTTATGGGGCCGGTAGTTCTTTTATTTTTGCCAATGAGCAACTTCGACCTTTTATTCCAAAAGATGAATTAATCCCGAATTTTCGTTTAGAGGATTACGAATTCGAAGAAGAACCAACAGTCGCCCGCCGGTCTATCCTCGTCGACGCTGAAGGTGAGAAAATTGGTGTGGTTGTGGTTTCTGGTGTTCGACGTTTGGCAGTTGACACCAGTGTTTCGATCTCCTCGGTCACGGTCACGCAAAGTGGTATTCAAAATGTACATGTTGTTGATGTCGTTCAGGTCAGTGGTGTTGCTGAACAACCAGTCCGGGTAGATGGGGTTGTTCAGGTCAGTGGTGTTGCTGAGCAACCGGTCCGAGTGGATGGGGTTGTCCAGGTCAGTGGTGTCGTTGATTTCGTTCGCCCT